>Ga0182740_1000007_pt1 | contig 621390 bp, 600 predicted proteins | sample eDN5th37CKraftBY_FD_128872 | JGI IMG/M metagenome (GOLD analysis project Ga0182740, IMG submission 128872) | Enriched backyard soil microbial communities from Emeryville, California, USA - eDNA 5th pass 37_C Kraft BY (version 2) (version 2) | ecosystem: Environmental > Terrestrial > Soil >... | reverse complement strand
GGCGATCGCCACATTGGCCCCGGCAACCCCCTCGTCGCGCGGCGGCACGTCCAGGACCGACAGCGCAAGCTGCGGCTCGTAGGCGCGAAGATATCCGAGCTTGATCTCCGTCACCGGCTTTTCAGCCTTCTGGGCCTGCGCCGGTTTGGCAGGCTGCGCCTCTTGGGCCAGCAGCGGCACGGCGTTGACGCTCGCCAAAAAAAATCCGATGAAAGCCAGGAGAGTATTCGGCACCATGCTCTTCATTTCTTCCCGCATGCACCTTCGTCCCACCTGACAGGCGGGCAGTGTGCTAAGATTTGGTGCCGAGATGACTTTATCGAAGCTATCCCCAGCCGCAACCCCTATAAGTTTCCTTTTTCTAGCAACAATTGCAATGTGCGCTTCTGCTGCTCCCGGCTATGCGGCTGGAAAGGCAGCGGTTTTCGATTTCGAGCTGGAACGCGGCAGCCCGGTGCCCGGGGCTCCCGATCACCGCGAGGCCGAGCAACAGAGGCTGCGCATGGTCGGCGAAAGCCTGCGCGGCCAATTGGCGTCGGCCGGCTTCGAGGTCGTCGACATAGCGCCCGTCGCCGCCAAGGCGTCGGCCGCCAATCTCCAAGCCTGCGGCAACTGTGCTGATGTGTTTGCGCACGAACTCGGCGCGGATTACGCTTTCACCGGTGTGGTCCACAAGGTTTCGGAACTGGTCCTCAGCATGCACGTCTTCGTCCACGAAGCCGGAACCTCGCAACCGCTGGCAAGCGCGAGCGTCGACATGCGAGGCAATACGGATGAATCCTGGCGCCGCGCCATCGTCTATCTGTACAAGAACGTCCTGTCGCGCCGCCTGGAGACGCTACCCAAATGACCAAGATGCTGGCGAGCGTCATCGACGCCGCGGAGGCTGAGATCGTTCTCTCGGCCGGCGCCGATATCGTCGACCTCAAGAACCCCAGAGCAGGCGCTCTGGGGGCACTTCCGACCGGGACCATCCGCCAGGTGGTCAAATCCGTCCGTGGCCGTCGGGCCACCAGTGCCGTCTGTGGCGACCTGCCCATGGTGCCCGAGACCATTCGGGCGAAGGTCGAGGAGATCGCGTCGACCGGTGTCGACTTCATCAAGATCGGCTTTTTCCCCTCGGAAATGGCCGAGGCCTGCGCGGCGACGCTCGCCGAGCCTGCGTCGCGCTGCAAGCTGATCGCCGTGTTGTTTGCCGACCGGGCGCCGGACTTTGGCCTGCTTCCGGTCTTCGCCCGACATGGTTTTCACGGGGTCATGATCGATACGGCCGGTAAAATGGGCGGGCGGCTGCTCGACCACCTCCCGCCCGAGCGCGTGCCGGGCTTCATCGAACTGGCGCGCGATCGCGGCCTGATGGTCGGGCTCGCCGGTTCGCTCGAAGCGCCTGATATCCCGCGGCTTCTCGCCTTTTCGCCGGATTTCCTGGGCTTTCGCGGCGCGCTCTGCGACAACGCCCAGCGCGCCGCTACCCTAAGCGCGGAAGCGGTATCGCGGATACGTTCGCTCATCCCCGAGGAGCAGCGGTCGGGCCAACCGAGCGGCGTCGATTTTCGCCTGCTCGCTGCACGCGGTTACGCACCCGGCGATGGGGAAGCCGCGCTCGGCACGGACAGAATCTTCGTGCGGGATTTCGTGCTGCCCGTGCACATCGGCGCCTACAGCTTCGAGCATGGCCATGCGCAGGAGGTCCGTTTCGACGTTTCCGCCGACGTGCTGCGGGTGACCAGCCATCCCGAGGATATGACGCACGTCTTTTCCTACGACGTGATCATGGACGGCATCCGGGCCATCGTGGCGCGGGGGCATGTCATGCTGTCCGAGACGCTGGCGGAGCAGGTGGCTGCCTACGTGCTCGAGAACCCCCGCGTCACCCGGGTGATCGTAAGGGTCGAGAAGCTCGAACTCGGCCCCGGCGGTGTCGGAGTCGAGATTGAGCGCAAGCGGGCGAAGGAGCGGCATGCCGCACTTCGATCGAACGCGCCATCCAAGGCGGAAAGCGGCTCCGGCAGGAAAGGCGGCATCTGATGAGATGCGCCGTCGTCAAGCTCGGCGGCAGCACCGCGTGGGAAGCGGAACGGGCCATCTGGATCGAGGCGTTTGCCGGATCGAGTCTGCCTTTGGTGATCGTGCCCGGCGGCGGGCCGTTCGCGAACAACGTGCGCGCCCTCCAGAAAAGCATGGGCTTTTCGGAGGCGGCGGCTCACGCCATGGCGATCCTGGCGATGGATCAGTTCGGCCATGTCATCCTCGATCACGGCCGAAACCTTGTGCCGGCCTGGACGGTCGAGGATATCGGGAATGCACTGCGGAAGCGCAGGATTCCCGTGTGGCTGCCCTCCGTCCTGACGACGGCTGCGCCCGACATCGCGGCCTCCTGGGATGTCACGTCGGACTCGCTGGCGGCCTGGCTCGCGGGCAGGCTCGGTGCTCAAGGACTCCTGCTCGTCAAGCAGAGTGGCGCTTTTTCGGAACGCGACGATATAGCCGCCTTGACGCAAAGAGGCCTTCTCGATCCGGCCTTCCATATGATGCTCCCGGCCGGCATCGAGTTTCGTCTGGCAGGGCCACGCGATGCGCCCAACGCAGCGGGGATCCTGTCACAGGAAGGGCTGCCGGGAATACGTATCGGATCGGTGTTGGAGGGGGCGGCATAGTCGTGGTCCAGTCGCGATCCCCAGCTCCGCCGATGCTGCGCGCTCATCCGGCGAGCTATAAGATTCCTCATTGCGTGGCAGGTCCCCTGTTCAACCGCAAGCATGGATTCAGGCTCGTTCGCCATGTCTGAACGACTCGTCTTTCTCACAGGCCACCTTGCCAGGGCGCGGTTGGAAAAGTTGCTCGGCAGCCTTGGCGAAACCGAATTTGCCTGGGAGGTCATCGATATCGGCGTGAAAGTGGCGGCGCTGATGACCGAAGACATCATTCGGCGGCGGCTGAAACTTCCCGAGGAAGCAAGCCGTGTGTTGTTGCCTGGGCGTTTCCGCGGGGATCTCGCATCGCTTGCTCAGCATTTCGGCCTGCCTTTCCTGCGTGGGCCGGACGAGATCGCGGATTTGCCAGCTTTTCTGGGACGAGCCGGATCACCGCCGGACCTGACGCGTCACGACATGCGCATTTTCGCCGAGATCGTCGAGGCGCCGACCCTATCCATCGAGGCACTCGTGGCGCGAGGCGCGCGTCTTGCAGCAGCCGGTGCGGATGTCATCGATCTCGGCTGCCTTCCCGAGACGCCGTTCCCACTGCTCGGCGAGGCTGTGAAAGCGCTGAAAGGCGAAGGATTTTCCGTCAGCGTCGACTCTGCTGACCCCAGCGAACTGGCGACGGGTGCGCGTGCGGGGGCGGACTACCTTCTGAGCCTGGACGAAAAGACCCTGCCGCTCGCCTTCGACCATGAGGTGACGCCCGTGCTCATCCCTTCGACGCCGGGCGATCTCGATTCCCTCGGTCGCGCCATTGACGAAGCAGAGCGCGCCGGCATTCCCTACATCGCGGATCCCGTCCTCGACCCCATCCATTTCGGTTTTGCCGCCTCGATCGGCCGTTTCATCGAGGCGCGCCGGCGCTGGCCGGGTTCCGAACTGTTGATGGGTACGGGCAATCTCACCGAGTTGACGGATGCCGACAGTTCCGGTGTAACGGCTGTGCTGGCCGGTCTCTGTTCTGAACTCGAGATCCGCAACGTGCTCGTCGTCCATGTCAGCCCGCATACGGTCCGCACGGTCGAGGAACACGATCTTGCACGCCGCATCCTGTTCGCGGCCCGGAATGATGGCGGGTTGCCGCGCGGCTACGATCGCGGGCTGCTTCAGGTGCACGACCGCAAACCCTATCCGGCCACGCTCGACGACATCACGGCCCTTGCGGCGGATGTGCGCGACGCCAATTTCCGTATCATGACAGCCGAGGACGGCATCCACATTTTCAACGGCAAGGGACACAGGACCGCGACGGATGCGTTCGAACTGTTTTCCGGCCTGGGTGTCGAGAGCGATGGTGCCCATGCCTTTTATCTGGGCGCGGAGCTGATGAAGGCCGAGATCGCCTGGCGGCTCGGCAAGCGCTATGCGCAGGATGAGCCCCTCGACTGGGGCGTAGCGGCGCCGGGGCCGGAGGCGGATCGCACGCGCCTTGCGGCAGCCGGCCACACATTGCGTGCGAAGAGGCAACGCTAGATGCCCTACATCCGCGAAACCATCCTCACGACCGCCGACGGGAATGGCAAGGTGCACATCGCGCCGATCGGCATCATCTCCGAAAGCGACGGATGGGTGATCGCGCCGTTCCGTCCTTCGGCAACGCTCGACAATCTGGGCGAGCTGCCTTTCGCGGTCGCCAACTACACCGACGATGTGCGGATATTCGCCGGATGCCTGACCGGTCGGCGTGACTGGCCGACACTGCCCGTCGCGGGGTGTCCCGTTCCGCGCCTGGCGAGCGCGCTGTCCCATTCGGTTCTCGAAGTGGTCGATATCAGCGATGATGGCATCCGCCCTCGCCATTTCTGCCGTGTGGTGAGCGAGGACACCCATGCGCCTTTCACCGGCTTCAACCGTGCCAAGTCGGCAGTGCTGGAGCTTGCCATTCTCGTCAGCCGTCTCGGCATGCTGCCGCGCGAGAAAATCGACATGGAAATAGAGTATCTTTCGATCGCCATCGAGAAGACGGCCGGAGCGGACGAAAAGGAGGCGTGGGGCTGGCTGATGCACAAGGTGACGGATTATTTCGCCGGAGAGGATGCGGGGGGCGCAGAGGCAAGACGCGGATAGCATGGCGCAAGTTTCCACCCGACCGCAAATCCACTATGGCTATCGAGACCGAGGCGAGAGGATGACCGGCGCGAATGGCGGCGAACCACGAATTGGCGGAGGCCTTTTCGCCCTGCGAGACTTTCGCATTGGCGGTGCTGGAAGTCTGGGACTGCACTCTCCCCGACAATGACGGCTCGCATGACCATTCGCATCTGATGCGCGTATGGCGCATGGTTCTGAAGATCGCGGCGACGGAGGCAACAGCGGACCTGGAGCTTCTTGCAGCCGCGACACTGCTCCATGACTGTGTCGCAGTGGAAAAGAACGCGCCGAACCGCGCCATGGCCTCGCGCCTCTCAGCCGAGGCCGCGCGACGAGTTCTCGGTCGCCTGGGCTGGCCCGAAGAGCGGGTTGCTGCCGTGGCTCACGCAATCGAGGCCCATAGCTTTTCGGCGGGTATAGAGCCGCGCAGCCTGGAGGCCGCGATCCTGCGCGATGCCGACAGGCTGGATTCGCTCGGCGCGCTGGGCATTGCGCGCACCTTCTATATTGCCGGGCGCATGGAATCCCGGCTCTACGACAGTGCCGATCCCTTCGGCGGCGGCCGCGACCTGGATGACAAAAGCTTCGCTCTCGATCATTTTGCGGCGAAGCTCCTCAAGCTCGAAGCGGGGCTGCTGACGGATCAAGGCCGGCAAATCGGCCGGGAGCGCACGGCGCTGATGCGATCCTTCATCGATGATATGCGCCGCGAGATCTTCTTCCAGTAGGCTGCGAGTTCATTTCGAGCTACACCGCCCATCTTCCTCCCAAGCTGCACAGTGCGATCCATGGGCGACAATCAAGCAGAGCATGATCATCCCTATTGGCGGCGCAATCTCGCCGTTTGCCTCGTCGGGTCGTTCACGACCATCGTTGCGATGACGCTGCTTCTGCCCTTCCTGCCGCTCTATGTGGAGGAACTCGGGGTGAGCGGCCATGCCGCCATCGCGCAATGGTCGGGAATAGCCTATGGCGCTACCTTCTTTGCCGCTGCGCTGGTGGCGCCCGTTTGGGGACGGCTAGCCGACCGATATGGCCGCAAGGCCATGCTGGTCCGCGCCAGCCTCGGCATGGCTGTCGCCATGTCGCTGATCGGCATGGCCGAGAATGTCTGGCAGCTGGTAGGCCTGCGCCTGTTCGCCGGCCTCGCCGGCGGATATGCTTCCGGTTCGACCATACTGGTTGCGACGCAGACGCCCAGGAACCGCTCAGGATGGGCGCTCGGCATGCTTTCCACCGGGATCATGGCCGGCAATCTTGTCGGGCCGCTGGCCGGCGGCGCCCTGCCGCCGCTCATCGGCATCCGCAACACGTTCTGGCTGGCCGGCGGGGTGATATTCGTGACTTTTCTCGCGACTGTCTTCCTCATCCGAGAGGATCGGCGGCCGGACCGCGCGAAGCAATCGGGATCCAGCGCCGGATGGGCGGCGGTCCCGGACAAGCGCCCGGTCGTGGCCATGCTGGCGACGGGACTCCTCCTGATGCTGGCAAACATGTCGATCGAGCCGATCATTACCCTTTATGTCGCACAACTCGTGGAGCAACCGTCCAGTGTCACGATGGTCGCCGGCATCGCGATGTCCGCGGCGGCGCTGGGCAGCATCCTTTCGGCCGCGCGGCTCGGGCGGCTCGCCGATCGCATCGGCCACTGGAACGTCATAGTCGGCGCTCTTGCGATCTCCGCCCTGCTGCTGATCCCACAGGCCTTCGTCACGCAGGGCTGGCAGCTTATTGTCCTGCGTTTCCTGATGGGGCTTGCGCTCGGCGGTCTGCTGCCCTCGGTGACGAGCGTGATCCGCCACAACGTCCCCGATCATGCGGCCGGCGGCATTCTCGGCTACTCGACCTCGGCACAATACGCCGGGCAGGTCGCGGGGCCGCTGCTCGGCGGCTTCGTCGGCGGCCATATCGGCATGCAGGCGGTGTTCCTTGGCACGTCCGTTCTCATGGGGCTCGGCGCTATCTATGCCTGGGCGAGCCGCCCTTTGACCAACGATCGTGGTAGTGGATAGTGCAGGCCAATGATCTGCGGCTGGCGCTCCGACGAGCCCGCAGCCGAAGCATAGCTGGGACGAGAATTGCATGTCGACAGCAATTGCCATTCTCGGCGGCGTCGGGCTGTTCCTGCTCGGCATGACCGTCATGACCGACGGCCTGAAAGGGCTTGCGGGATCCGCCCTGCGAAACGTTCTCGGCAAGGCTGCTGCGACGCCGCTCTCAGGTGCCTTCTGGGGCGCGATCGTGACGCTCCTCGTACAATCGTCGAGCGCCGTAACGATGACGACGATCGGCCTCGTCAGCGCCGGGCTTCTCACTTTTCCTCAGGGCCTCGGTCTCGTGTTCGGCGCCAATGTCGGCACGACGGGCACGGGCTGGCTCGTGGCGCTGATCGGCGTGCGCGTCTCTCTGTCGGCCTATGCGCTGCCGATGATCTTCGTCGGCGCGATGGCCAAGCTGATGTCAGGCGGGAGGATCGCGGCGGCGGGTGCCGCGCTCGCAGGGTTCGCGCTGGTGCTCTACGGGCTGACGACTCTCCAGCAGGGTATGGGAGGTCTTGCCGAGAGCCTACACCCGTCGGATCTGCCGGCGGTGCTGGGCGTGCCGGGGGTCGGCTTGGCCTCGGGGACGGTCGGCCTCATGACCTTGATCGTCGTCGGCCTGGTGATGACCGCGCTCATGCAGTCGTCGACGGCCGCCATCGCCGTCACCATTTCGGCTTTCTATGCCGGGGCGGTGAACCTGGAGCAGGGCGCGGCTTTGATCATCGGCCAGAATATCGGGACGGCGACGAGCTCGGCATTGGCGGCCATCGGCGCCAGCGCGACGGCGAAGCGCCTGGCTCTCGCCTATGTCCTGTTCAAGGTCATTGCGGCGCTCATCGCGATCGTCGCCTTTCCTTTCACAGCCGCACTGATGAGACGTCTCCTCGCGACCGTCGACGGAATGACGCTCCTTGCGGCCTATCATACGGCGTACAACGTCGTGGGCGTGGCGGTGCTCCTTCCGGCGACTCAGCGGTTCACCCGTATGGTCGAGCGGCTTCTACCCGCCAAGCAGACAGCGCTTCAGCGCGCGCTCGATCCAAGCGCCCTCGCCAATCCGGTCGTCGCGGTCGAGACTTCCCGGCGTGTCGTGGCGGATGTTCTCGCAAAGACCGCCGCGTCTGTCTCCGCTGCGCTTTCCGGCCGGGTCGGCCCAGCGGCACAGGACACTGCGTCGGCCGCCGCCGCGCTCACGGAGGTGCGCGATTTCCTGTCCGAATTGAAGGAGCCGCCCGGGACGGAGGCCGAACGGCTCCGCATGACGAGCACGCTGCACGCGCTCGATCACACTTCGCGCCTCGTGGAAGTCGTGGCAGACGGCGGGGTCCCGAGACGGCCGGCCGCAGGCCCCAATGACCCGCGCGCCGCTGAAATTTGCCGAAAGGCCATGCGCGCGGCTCAGGCGGTCGGTGGCTCGATCACCTCGGAATCCGCTCTCAGCGCACAGGCCGAACCGATCGGCTGGAACGTGTCGGCCGAGATTGCCGCGGCGCTCGGCGAGGTAGAGGGTGCGGCAAGGGAACTCGAAACTCTGCAGCGGGACCACCGCGCCGTGACCCTCGCCTCGGTCGCACAGGGAAAGCTGGCCGCCGCGGACGCCTTGGCTAGCATCGAAGCCGCCCGACGGCTCGACCGGGTCGCGCATCATGCCTGGCGTTCGGCGGCCCATCTCTCGATCGCGGCACATGACGATCTCGGCCGCGGTTCCGCGAGAGAGCACCGCGAGCGGAAGGAACGATGATGAGCCCAACTGAGATCACGTCCGAAGCCGCGGCCTCGGCGTCGTAGCATGCGGGTACCTGCTCGGCGAAGCAGGCACGGGGACGACGAGGTCTTGCAGGCGCTTGCCAGGCGCAGGTCTGCCATTTGACGAAGATGTCATTGCCCTCGGTGACATTTCCATCCGCCGAAGTTAAAGTGACGCTGCGTCAACGATGTCTGTAGCGATCGGGTTCGATACGGCTCGCCTGAGGCGCTTCTGGGGGGAAGTATGTCCGCTGTTCCACAGGTTCGCGGCAGCGCCTATCTTCCCTTTGTCCACTTCATGGACGAGATCGGAGCCTCGCTCGGTGGCTCGCCGGGGGAAGCGTTGCTGCCTGCGATGGTGCGCCAGGATCCGGAAGCGCTCATTCCCATTCATCTGGCGCACGCCTTCCTGGACAGCAGCGCCCGCTCCGCTGGCCTGACCGACCTCGGCTTTGTCGTCGGTCAGCATATGCGGGTCGACAGCCTGGGTGCGTTCGGCAGGAGCCTGCTGAGATCGCTGACCCTGCACGATGCGCTCGGAAAAATCCGCGCGAAATTTTCCTTCTATAGTTCGGCGGAGCGCGTCTGGTGGTCGCGAAGAGGGCCGGACGTGTTTCTCTTCCATGCCTATGCCAGCCAAACCGGACCCGGCAGTCGCATCGCACGGCAGTGCGTGCTGTTGCTGTTGCGAGACTTGGTCAGGCTTGCGGCCGGACCGGCATGGCAACCGGGGCAAATTCTTTCACCTGACGCGACCCTCGATGCCGAGGCGATGCGGAAAACGTTCCCAGGGGCCGCCGTCCGACATTCCGACTTTGTGGGCATCGTCTTTCCGGCCCGGTTCCTGAGCTTGCCCTGGCACTGGCCCCGAATCCTGAGCCTTCGTGACGAGCGCGAAGACACAGCCTTCGAAACGAACGTGCCCGCCGGCGATTTCGCCGGATCGGTCAAGCAGGTGATCTCAACGCTGATGAAGCAGGGGCAGTGCCACCTCGGCCAGACCGCCAAAGCAGTCGGGATTCACCCTAGAACCCTGCAGCGGCGACTCTCGGAAACAGACGAGGAGTATTCCGATCTGTTGGCCGAAGTTCGCTTCGAGCAGGCGTTGCGGCTGATCTCCGACCCAGCGGTCAAGATCATCGATGTCGCTGGCGAGCTCGGCTACTCCGATTCTGCCAATTTCACACGCGCCTTCCGTCAATGGACCGGGCTGTCACCGTCCGATTTTCGCAGGCTGCGGGAGAAAGGCGTTGTCGCGAAATGACAGGACGCAACGGAATTGGCTGATGTAGCCAGAGAGCGGCTGCCGGCAGCAGATCGGGATGTCGGCGCATTCAACGAGGAGAGGGGTTCAGAATGAAAAGGCTCTGTATTTCCGCCGGCGCTCTGTTACTGGCGGCCCAGGCAACCGTCGCGCTGGCGCAGGCGCCTGCGATTCCTGGATCAATCTCGACGCCGGACAAGGTCGAGACGGCGCTTGGCGCGCTCGAGTTCAAAGACGGGGTGGCGAGCGCTGCGACGGCGCAAAAACTCTATGACAACCTTGATGGGACCTACGCCTTTCGCGCCTTCATGGACAATCTGCGCGGCGTCAGCATGCATGCGCTGAAGAAGAGCATGCAGGATAGCGGCGTGAAGGAAAACGAGGTGCTCGTCTTCTCCGAGCTGATGGACGCGAAATCGCTGTTCCTTACGGCCAACGCCGACACGATCTACGTGATGGGATATCTCGATCTTACCAAGGGACCCGTGGTCATCGAGACGCCGCCGGATTTCCTCGGCATTGTGCAGGATGCCTGGTTTCGCTGGGTGATCGACCTTGGCGCGCCTGGACCCGACCGCGGTGTCGGCGGCAGGTACCTGATCGTGCCGCCCGATTACGACGGACCGCTGCCGGAAGGCGGCTTCTATGTCGCGAAGGCGCGAACCAACACCATCCTCTGGTTCGGGCGGTCCTTCCTGGACAATCATAGGGATCCCAAGCCAGTCGTGGAGACGATCAAGCAGCACACCAAGGTGTATCCCTATGAGGTCGGCGGCGTGGGCACGCCGATCGCCGAATTCCTCGCGGGCAAGGCGCGGCTCGGCCGCGTCGTCCCGCCGCCGGCGACCGTGTTCCACGAAGGCAGCGGCAAGGTGATGAACACCATCCCGCCGGGCGACTGGACCTTCTATGAGATGCTGAACGAGATCGTCCAGAGCGAGCCCGCCACCTCGCTCGATCCGGAACTGATGGGGCCGATCGCCGCGCTGGGTATTGTCAAGGGCAAGCCCTTCGCGCCCGACGAGCGGATGAAGAAGATCATGACGGAGGCGCTGGCGGTGGCCAACGCGACCGCGCGCACCCTGTTCATGAACCCGCGGGACGAAAGCTGGTTCTATTATCCTGGTTCGTCCTGGTTCAACTTCCTGTTCGGCACCGGCTACGAGTTCGAGACCCCGATCCCGGAAATCACAGCCGAGGGGGTCAAGCCTTTCCCGCCGACCGGCTACCGGACAATGGATGCACGCACGAACTTCTTCTATGGCATCACAGGCATCTCGCCCGCCATGGCGATGCGGCTGCCCGGCATCGGCTCCCAATACCTGCTGGCGGTTACCGACGCCAACAAGAACCATTTCGACGGCGCCAAGACCTACAAGGTGACGCTGCCCAAGGGCATACCGGAGGCGAACTTCTGGTCGTTCACCGTGTACGACAACATGAGCCGCTCGATGCTCGACACGCCACAGCGTTATCCGCGCGCCGGCAGCCAGAGCTTCCCGTCGCCCGCCGCAGAGGCCGCCGCCGACGGCTCGACCACCATATGGTTCGCGCCCGAGCAGCCCGAGGGCGTCGCACGCGGCAACTGGATCCAGACGGATCCGAAGAAGGGCTGGTTCACGATCCTGCGTCTGTACAGCCCGCTTCAGCCCTTCTTCGACAAGTCGTGGCGGCCGAGCGAGATCGAGGTGGTGAACTGACAGCCGGTCCGGATCGGACGGGGCGCTTCAGATCAGCGGAGCCCCACGGCCCCTCACCGCAAGAAGAGGGGGAATTCTATTGCGGATACGCTCCGTGATGATGCGCCGACGCAGCTGGCGAAGGGGCAAAACCCAAGGGCTCCAGCCGCCGAAAGTATGTCGCAGCCGACCGGATCCGGTCGGCTTCGCGAGGATGCGGCAAGAAGCAAATATCTAACGCGTGTCGCCTGAATCGGACTGCGGGCGACACGCTTTAGGCGTCCAGGGAAAAAACTTAGCCATTTGACGAAGTTTTCGCTTGCGCGACGCGCCGACCTGGCGATAGTTAGCGACATGGCTAAGCATGATCCTGAACTGTCGCTCATCTTCCATGCGCTGGCTGATCCGACCCGCCGGTCGATCTTGACGCGCCTTGCCCGAGCACCTGCCCGGGTGACGGATTTGGCCGGTCCAACGGGACTGCGACTGCCGACGGTGATGCGGCACCTTTCGGTGCTGGAGGAAGCAGGATTGATAGCCACGTCCAAAGACGGGCGGATACGCACCTGCGCTATCGTGCCCGAGGCTCTGCACCCGGTGCGGACGTGGCTCGATGAACAGCGGGCCATCTGGGAGGCTCGGCTCGATCGGTTGGACGCATTTGTGATGAATGTGATGAAGGAAAGCGAAGAATGACTCGGAACCTGGCTACAGACAGCACGATCAGTGCTGCGCCTGATGGTAGAAGAAACCGTTTTGCAACGCTCGCCTTCGAACGGGACGTGGCGGCGCCGATGGCAGTGCTGTGGGAGGCATGGACGGCCCCCGCCGCGCGGGCGATCTGGGCTGCGCCATCTCCCTCAGTCACGGTGGAGTTCTTGGAGGCCGACACCAGGGTGGGTGGCCGCGAGATCTCGCTCTGCAAGGAAGAGGGCCAGCCGGACATCCGCTGCGAGACTGGCTGGCTCGCGTTGCAGCCGGCCAGGTGCAGCGTGAATTATGAGGTGATCTCGTGCGAAGGCATGACGCAATCGGCAGCGCTGGTGACGGCAGATCTTTCAGGCACGCACGAGCGCAGCCGGCTGGTCGTGACAGTACAACTTTCATCGCTGGCGCAGGACATGGAGGCAGGCTACCGGGCAGGCTTCGGTGCCGGCCTGGACAACCTCTCGAGCGTCGCTGAACGAACCATGGTGCTGCAGCGGGTGATCCAGGCGCCGCGATCCACCGTATGGGGCGCGTGGATGAACCCTGAAACGCTGCCGCAATGGTGGGGGCCGGAAGGTTTCTCCTGTCGCACGCAAAGGATCGACCTGCGGACGGGCGGCGAATGGGTTTTCGACATGATCGCGCCTGATGGCACGGTCTTCCCGAACCACCACCTCTATGTTGAAATACGACCAGAGGAGAGGGTCGGATACACGCTGCTCTGGGGCGAGCACGGGCCGAAACATGCCGACGCCTGGGCCTCATTCGAGGATCAGGACGGGGCGACGAAAGTCACGCTGGGCATGGTATTCAGTACGGCTGCAGAATTTCAGGACGCAAAGGGCTTCGGTGCCGTGGAGCTGGGTCTGCAAACTCTGGGCAAACTGGAACGCTTCGTCACATCCCGCTGAATGCTATGGTGGGGCTTGGGGACGCGGCTTGCTCCAATTCAGCATCAGCCATCTTCCTGTCGCAAAGTCGTCGAGGTTCCTGAAAGCCGCGGCCGTTCAGCCGCTGTACCATGTGCGGCAAGTTCGAAACCGATGGAGGGCGATCGCCCTCCTGCAACTGACAGGATCCGCTCCAAGACCTGCGTTGCCGACGATCTCGTTCACCATTCGCCGCCGCCAGCCAGCAGCGCCACTGCCGCGGCAGGGGCCGCAGCGCTCGCGTCGGCGCGCACCGCATCCTCCGCGGGTATGATGTCGGCGAAGTCGATGAAATCGCGACCAAGGCGCTCAGCCAGACGACGGACTTGCCAGCGTCCCGTGCCGGCACCGACGATCGGGGAACCCTCGACAAGCCGGTTGCTGACCAGGAATGCGGCGTCGTGCAACGTGCGGAGTTGTCGTTCGCTGAACCAGGTCGCAATGTTCAGCCACTCGCCGAACGGGAGGTCGCCGGCATCTCGGCCGACCATGCGGGCGATCCGTTCGGTCGAGGCGGCTACGGTCTTTTCCTTGCCGTCCGCAGTGGGATGCTTGTCGTCCTTCTCTTCGAGCACGCCAAGGATGCGATGCACGTCCGCCATGGAAGCGAAATACTCGTTCATCAAGGGGCTCAGCCTGCCAGCTACGGGGGCCGCATCGGCGATGCCGAAAAGGAAGGTCCGGGTGAAGCCGGTGTAGACGAGCTCGCCCTCGAGAAGCCGATCGGCGTCATTGTAGCCTTGGTTGAGCAGCCTGCCGGCGCCGATCGGCACGATGTCCGTCGTCGTTGAACCCATGTCCACGAACATGGCATCGCCCACATGCCGCGCCACGAGGGACGCGGTGGCATGCCAGTTGGCGGATGCCACATCCGGCCAAAGGCGGCCGCCTTCCTCGATATCCACGAAACCCGAGCGGCCGGCGTAGATCAGTCTTGCTGCCGATGGGCAATGCCGCCCAATTTCCTCGAGCAGCGCCGCGACCCCCTCCTGCCGGGACCTGAAGACATCCGACAGTTCGCCGGTCATGGTGAAGGCGGCGAGTTGAACGTCCTCATGGAGAGGCCCGGTTTCATTGAAGGCCGACTTGAGGCTGCCGAGACCTTGCCAGAGAGGTGTGGCGATGGAGACAGCCGAGACGATCCGCCCGTTCTCGGCGCGCGTGACCTTGAGATGCGCTCCGCCGACGTCGAACCCTGCAACGATATTCTTTCCTTTTGCCATGCTCCACGCTTTCATCAGGGGATTCGCCAAAGCATGTCACGCGAACTAAAGACCCGGGTAACATGCATCAGGCCATTGTTTGTTGCATGTCGTCAAAACCGCTGCACAACTCGGCGTGACATGCATTCACGGGAAAGACCTTGCGTATCATCCCTGTTCTCGACTTGAAGGGCGGCGAAGTGGTGCGGGCTGAAAGGGGCCAGCGCGACCTGTATCGGCCGATCGTCACGCCGGTCAGCCAAAGCCCGGACGTCGTTTCCGTCGCACGAGGGCTCCGCGGTCTCCATGATTTCAGGACCTTTTACATAGCGGATCTCGATGCCATCGAGGGCCGTGGCCCGAACCGCGCGGCGCTGAGACGGTTGAGGGCCATGCCCGACGCGCCGGAACTCTGGGTCGATGCAGGTTTCGCGGATGGCGGCACGCTTGCGGCCATCCTCGACGGCGCAGGGATTTGGCCGATCCTTGGAACCGAATCCCAAACCGACGCCGGCCTGCTGCGGCGTTTTCGTAACCACCCTCGGTTGATTCTTTCGCTGGACTTCTTCGCCGAGGGATTTCGTGGCCCGGCGTCTATGCTCCAAGAACCGCAATACTGGCCCCAACAAGTGATCGTCATGACGCTTGCCCGGGTCGGCGCGGGCGCCGGTCCCGATTTCGCAAGGCTGAGGGATATCAAGGCGATGGCCGGAGATCGTTCCGTCATTGCCGCGGGAGGCGTCCGCGACGAAGCCGATCTCCGCTCCTTGGTGGCTCTCGGCATAGAAGGCGCGCTCGTCGCCACGTCGCTTCACGACGGGACGCTTACACGGGCTCAGCTCGCGGCACTATCCCGATAGGGCCGCCCGAAACGTAGGTCGGGCGGACCCCTCAGATGCCCAGAAGACGTTTCAGCCGGCGCAACAGACCATCCGGCTCAGCAGAGGGTTTTGCCTGTGCGGGGCTGTCTCTTGTCTACGCCGCGAAGGGATGCGTCACCGAGTTGCGTTTCTCCGTGGCTTCCGCCGCGGTCGGTGTTCCATCGACGGCGCGTTGAATGGCTTCCTTGGTCGCTTGATAGTTGAATTGCTGGATCTTCCCATCATCTGCCGCATCCCAATGGATGAACACGCCGACGCAGATGAACACGTCATCGGCCTCATTGGCAGGAATGATCCCTTCGGCCACGCTATCCTGCACGGCTTTCGCGACGGCATGCTGCGCCGGGCCGAACATCTGCACGGCCTGTTTGGCGCCTTTGATGGTCACCTTGTTGAACATCACTGTATTGGGCTTGCAGGGCAGGTTGGGCGCGATGACGGCCAGAAGCGTGGTGAAACCGTCCTTGTTGTTGGTGAGTGCGTTGCAGAAGGCCGCTTCGACCGCGCTCCCCCGGGGGCCGATGAGCAGGTCGACATGCGCGACTTCATTGCCTTCGCCGACCAGCGATTCTCCGACCATCACTTTCGAGATCTTTGCCATGCCAATTTCCTCCAAGACACGATTATTGTGTCCAAAGACGCCGCAACCGAGCGGACGCTCGATGGACAGCTATCCTTGTTGGCAGCGTCCGGTTGGACCCGGACCGGTTGGCTAGATAGCAGCGGAAGCACTGCTTCCGCTGCGGAAATTGAACCATCAGAAATCTCTTTATGCAAGTTGGCTGCGGAGGAGGTGGACTAAAAGACAAGCCACTGTCAGATCGGCTGAAGTGCCGGGATTGATCTGCCGCGATTTCAGATCCCGATCGAGCCGGGCCAGCAGGCCCATGCGCTCCGTCTCGCCCGCCTCTTGCGCCAATTGCGACCGGAGAACGTCTGCTTCGGCAGTGATCGCGCGCGCGACCTCCAGGCCGTGCTTGCGGGCGACATGACTGTCGGGAAAGCCGGCCAGAAAGGCGAGGTAGGTGTGCACAACCGGCCACATTCCTGTTTCACCGCGACGCAGTGCCTGATCCAAAGCTCCAAGTCCGATGCCGAATACATCTGCGAAGCGGGTCACATATTGGCGGGCGATGCTGTCCCGGTCCGCTGCGGCAGCCATCGCCTCCAGGATGAGCGCCTTCGGCTCCTCCCGCACGTCGTGCGCCGGCGCCGATCCCAGCCCTCCGGGCGAGGCAAGGGCAATCGCCTCGAAGACCGCTTTCGTGTCGGTCATGTCCATGCGCTCGAGCACCGCGCCGAGATTGTGGCGGTACTCTCCAGGCAATTCCGCGGCGCGCATCAGCGGCGCGCAAAGCAGGACAATGCCGAGATTGGTGTTGGTGCCCACCGCCGACCTGGTCGCCTGAACGGCCTCCAGGATACGCCTGCCTATGGCCAGACCGGGATTGCTGAGCGGCATGGCCGAAACGCGCGCGCTGGTGAGGAACTGCTCCGCCGTCATGCGATGACCGTCGGCGAAGACATGGACGTTTCCTGGTTTCAGCGCCTCGATTTCCAGACGGCAGGCCTTTTCATAGGCGCCCCGGATGATGTCTTGCGACAGCGTCATGAATTTGCCGGTACGGCGAGACGATAGGGACGAGGGGGCTCGGCCGACGCGGCGCGATCCGACAGGAAGGCCAGCAAGGCCTCGGCGATCGAGTCGGCGATATTCACCGCAACGACCGACTGCAGCCCGGACCAGGCCGGCATGCTGTTGACCTCCAGCAGGGAGAAGCTGCCGTCCTGCGCCGGCACGATATCGACGCCGGCAAAATCGGCGCCGACCGCGTCGGCGGCTCTGATCGCCAGGCCGGCGAGCTCACCTTCGTGCTGGCCCGGTATGGGTTCAGGGACCGCCCCGCGATTGACATTGGTAATCCAGTCGGCACCGCGCCGGCTCATCATCGCGACAGCCCGGCCGGCGCAGACGAACACCCGGAAGTCGCGAAAAGGTGGCCCGTCGCGTGGCACATAGCGCTGGAGGTAGTAGACGCCGTTGACCTGGTCCTCCCCAGGCAAGTCCTCGACGTTGCGGATCAGCCTGATACCTCTCCCCTGCGCTCCGAAAAGAGGCTTCAAGACGAGCGGGCCGTGCGCCAGTTCGCGTGTCGCGATCTTCTCGGCCGCGGCACGTCCCTCGACGACGAATGTTGCCGGAGTCGGCAGCCCGGCAGTCTTCATCAGAAAGGTTGTCATCGACTTGTCCACGCAGCGCTCGATCGCCTGCGCGGAATTCCAGACGGGAACGCCGAGCCGTGACAATGCGTGAAGTATCCCGAGTCGCCGCGTGACGGCCTCGAACGAGCCTGCTGCGACGGAGCGGACAAGAACGGCGTCCGGCAGCCGATGCTCGAAGCCGGGTATTGCAAGACCATGCGGGCGGTCGCTGTCGAAAGCGATCGCAGCCAGCGGCGCTGTCGCGACCATTGCCCCACGGCGGCGCAGCCGACCCGCGAGTCCGTTGGCACGCAGATCAGAACCATCATTCGCGATGAACACGTAAGGAGCACGCATGGCCTAGCCCAGGCTCTGTTGCAGCATTTCGAGATCCCTCCCACCGGCTCTGAAGGTATCGCCCGTTTCGACCGCCGTCACGATCACCTCGGCGGGGCTGAACAGCAGAGGATCGATGGCGTAGAAGTCGCCTTTGAAGGCGGTGAAGATTTCGGCGAACGGTCTGCCGTGATCGCGCGAGGCGCTGCTCGGCAGCTTTTCCGCCAGGGCAAGCGCATCTTTGGCCGTGCCCCGGACGAAAAGCTGCACCATGCCACCATAGATGATCGCATCGTTCGTACGCCCCATGGCGGTGAGAAAATCGGGATGCGGTGAAGGCACTGGAGCCGCGCCGATACCGTCGACAATGTTCTCCAGCGGAAATTTCAGGTCGTTGGCCTTGTGCAGGGCGACTTCCAGGACCCGCGCGACGATCTGCACCGTGCCGGCCAGGCTTTGGGTTCGCGCAAACAGGAAGGTCAAGCTCTCCGCGGGGAGGGAGGTCGCCTGCGCCACCTTCGTCACGAGTGCCGGCGGCGGCGGTTCCGCCGTTTCGAGGACGAGGACGGCGGCGGCGGCGGAATCGCGGTAGGACAGCGTTTCGTAGAGCGGCTCGACCCTGGCAAGCGCCCGGGCCGGCCCAGATCCCATGGCGAAGTAGTTCTCGCTCGAAAGGTTCCAACCTGCGTATTGGGCGGCCAGGCAGGCGAGCACTGGCTGGGAAGAGCGCACCTCGATGGTCAGAGGCCATTTCGGCAGAGCCCGATCCAGCCCGAGCGAAATGGTGCCGAGACCGCCCATGGCAGCCTCGGCCATGCGCAGACCCGCCTCGATGCTGCCCGCCGCCTTGGCGCCGGCGTCGATCAGGCACTCGCCCGAAGGGCCGGTGGACACAAGGATCCGCAGCTGCTCCGAATCGCGGATCATCCCTTCGACGATCCGCTGGGCGTTGTCGTTCAGGAATGCCGAGCCATCTTTCATCTCCGGTCTCCGTGCCAGCAGGCCTCCAGTTCCCGGGCCTGGGTTCTCAAGGCCTTGAGGGCCGCCGCCGCGTTTGGTCCTCGCGCGAAAACTGTGCAGATCGGGTCGCCAGCGATCAGCCGCGTGCCGGGCGACTGGCGATCGGCCGTCCAATCCGGCCAGGCGATCGCCGGAAAGGCGGGCAGTGGCCGGTTCGTATAGGAAATCATCGAGGCCATGCAATCGCCGAAGCTCGGCAGACTGAAAGCGTCGCCCCGGCAGGCCCGGAGATGCGCCTGCAGCAGGGGCGCCTCGTTGCTGTCGAAAATATCCAGGGTGGCGCCGGGGCGGGGGTTGATCTCGACCAGCCTGTAGCCGTCTTTGGCCCGGATGAAATCCGCGCCGCACAGCCCGACCAGACCGGCACGGCGTGTCAGCCGCGAAAGCCAATCCGCCACGGTTGCGGCATCGTCCCTGCCGACACGCTTCAGACGAACTGCCCCGCCATAGCGGTAAGGCGTGCTCGGAGCCGGTGACGTCCATTGCCTGCTGAATCCGACGATGCGGGCAGCGTTCCCGTCCGCGACGAAGAGCGCCGATATGCTCGTGCCGGTCAGGAAGCGTTGAAAATAGCGCCCCGAAGCCGGTGTTTCGGCAACCGCTCGCGTGATATGCGTCCCGCCCGCGCCGCCCGCGGTTTTGGCGATCCAATTGTCGGGATCAGGCGGCGGCGTCCATCGAAAGTCAGGGTGGGGAACGCCAAGCTCGGCGCAATCACTGGCTAGCGACGACGGGCTCTTGACCCGGCGGATCGCGGATCCGCCGTTCCCAGCCAGCGGGAAATGGCGTGCGATCTCGTCGACAAGGTCGGCCTTCCGCTCGAAGCCCGAGCCAAGCACGACGGCATCGAGCCGGTTCTTCCCGGCAAGCCGCTTCATCGAGGAAACCAGCTTGTCGTCGTCGATACCGTCCTGCAGGCTGCCCGGAAGCTTGGCCGTCCGTTCGGCCAGGGCTGCCGTATCGCTGTCGCAGAACATGTCGGCAACGAGGGAACGGTAGCCTGCTCGTCGGGCCGCGGCCGCGAGCGCCCGCCCGGAAATCGCCGCGACGAGGACGAATCCCGTGCCGGGGGAGGAGGGCATGCCGAAGCCAGAATCCACTTTCGACCCTGATGCTCTATTTGGCGATTTCGCGCGCAAGTGCGAATGCATCCTGGAAATCGAAAGTGACCGCCTTCTCTGCCTCGATCATCTTCTTGAAAAGACCGAATTCAACCTTGTACTTGACGTTGCCGATGGCGAGTGGGCCGATGCCCACAGCTTTTGTCGCTTCGAGCGGCTCGGCATCGGCGTTGACCGCCACCCCTTCGATCCCGGCGGGCGGGACGGCATTGACATCTGCCGCGATCAGCAGATCGACCGCATTCTCCAACTGCGCCTTGGAGATCACCTGGACGCCAGCCTTGGCTGCGGTGAGGACCACCTCGGCTGCCTCGATCGATGTCTTCTTCCCAGCGTCGGTCGAACCGTCGGCCGCATCGGCGGATACATCGAAGCGGCTCCTGATTTCGGCGGCGACCTTCTTCACACGTTCGATGCCGTCATGGCCGACAAGCGTCACATGGGCGCCCTCCTTGGCCGCGATGACGGCCGTGCAGAACCCGACAACGCCGGTGGCGCCGAAGATCGCGACCCGGGTCCCTTTCAGGCCGCGATCGAACTTGGCCCGCAGCGCCTTCTCCACCTTGGCGATCATGGCGGCTGCCGTGGTGAAGGACCCCGCTGGATCGGCGAAGACCGAGACCTTGAAAGGTGGGACCATCGCCTTCCTGGCCGCGTCGAACATGTCGAGCGCGAGTGAGACGTCCTTGCCCGCAATGAAGATGCCGGTATTGACGCCGGCGTCAGGGGGGCGGGAGAAGATGGCGTCCTGCACAAGCCCGGTCACCTCGGCAGGGCCGACACCGATATAGGGCACGACGGCGTCGAACCCTGCATCGAGAGCCATGTTGACGTCGAAAGGGCTCATATGCCCGAGGGGCGTGAGCATATGGAGGATATGTTTGCGCGCCATGGCGATGTTCCCTGATATTCAGCTTCCCACCAGGTCGAGACCGTGGGCACTGATGGTGGCGCCGCGATTGCGGCCACGCACGATCCTGGTCTCGATGCCGTCCGCTATCAGCGCCGCGGCGGATGCGACCATCCTCTCCGCGTCGTTTTGCGAGCCAGCGAAGGCAAAGCCCGTCGGTCCCCACGAACTTTGGCCGATACCGACGGCGCCTGCTTCCGCAAGGCCGCCGATGACCCGCTCCACCCGGGACGAGGTAAAGATTCCACCCTGAGCCGGGGCGAAATGCGTGCCGACCAGCATTTGCACCGCCGAGACCGCCGCGCCGAAGGCTGCGAGATCCCGCTCGATCAATGCAGGCATCATGACCGTCAGCACCTGCCGGCAGATTTCGCCCGTGCCGCTTCTGGGGAAGGGGGGCAAGGCGCGGAACGCCGCGACCTCCGCCGCCCCGTGAATCCCTTCGCGCTTGTGGTCGAGCACCAGGATGACGCGCCATTCTTCGGGGAAGGGAAGCCTGGCCACCACGGTCGGCGGCCGACTGCTTCCGCCTTTGCCGGCGTCGATGATCACCCCGCCACTCTCGAAGCTCGCGATGCCGATTCCGGAGCGAGCACCACGCGCCAGCACGGTTGCGTCACCCTCGATGTCGAGTGGAAGATGGTGCAGCGCACGCAGCGAGGCGGCAACGGCCAAGGCGATCTGCGTACCCGAACCGAGCCCGGCATGCGCCGGGATCGCCTCCTCGATCACCAGCCGGTGCCTGGTGCGGATGCCGAGGTGTCGGCACAGGGTGGTGAGATGCGCCGCTGCCCGCGTGCTTTCAGGGCCGGCCACATGGTTCTCGGCCGATCGGGATAACGTTACCACGGTTTCGGGCTCGCTCAGGGGAAGACCGAGGCTGCCGAAGCGCCGGTCGGCATCGCCGCTTGGGTCGAGGAAGCCGAGGTGGAGGCGCGCAGGTACACGTAACGTGACAGAAGTCGACATCTGCTCCCCGTTGGGTGCATCATCATGCATCACGAAGTTCAGGTGCCCGCCGCAATGATAGCCGCTTTCACCTTGGGAGCAAGCGTGCAGAGGCAAGGCGAGCCCCTACTTTGGTGCCGGTGATCAATTGGAGGTCGAGATGAGCGCGAATGACAGGGTCTATTCGGAAGCCGAGATCGTCGAGCGGCTCGAGAAGGAACTGCCGAAATGGCGATACGAGAACGGCTGGATCAGACGAAAGTACAAGACCCATGGCTGGAAATCGACGCTCATGGTCATCAATACAGTCGGCCACCTCGCCGAAGCCGCGTGGCATCACCCCGATATCACGGCGTCCTACGCCTGGGTCGAGGTGCGCCTGATGAATCATGCGGCCAAGGGTGTCACCGACAAGGATTTCGAGCTGGCCAGGAAAATCGAGGACGTGGTTCATTGGCAGCCGGCCACCGAGGGGGGCGCCCTGGAAGGCACGCCACCGACTGACCAGCGTTTTGCCTATATCAAATATGATTGAGGCCGTTCGGCACACTGACCCTTGTCTCACATCAGGGCTTTCCGGCTCCGGCGGTTTCGTCTAGAGTTTCGTTTGGCACCAGAAAGCGGCGAACAGAATGGCGGTTGCTTGGATAGGCAACCGGGAAACACTGTTGAGGCGCGCGGTCGAGTATGCCGCGACGCTTCTTCGATCAAGTCGGTGCCCGGTCTTCAGTCTCGACACGGACATACATGGCGTACGTGCCGCCATCGCCTTGGCGGAGCGGATTGGCGCGGCCTGCGATCATCCAGGTGGTGCGTCGCTGGCCGCTGAGACAGCACTTTTCACCGACCGAGGGGCGATGATCGTGTCACCGGGCGAGGCACGCCGGCGCGCCGATCTTCTTGTGTTGGTGGGCACCGTGCCGGATGCCTATCATGCGCTTCTCGCGGACCTCACGAATTCCGTGCCCGACCTGCCAGAGAAGGGCGAACGAAGGATTTTCCGCATCGGCCGGGGGCGTTCGAAGAGCCTGCCCTGGGGTGGGGAGGCGATCCAGCTTTCTGTTCCCAACGCCGGGCTGGCAGCCACGCTGGCCGCGCTGCGGGCGCAATGTGCGGGCCGGCAGGTCACAATTCCCGTTTCAAATTTCGGGCGTTTTGCCGAGATGCTGGCTGAGGCGCGTTTTCCGGTCTTCATATTTTCGGGCCACTCGGCCGATGCTCTTGCCCTGGAGATGCTGCAAGGGCTCGTCGCGGATCTCAATCACAGAAGGCGAGCGTCGACGCTTCATCTCACGACAAGCGAGAATGGCTGGGGAGGAGCGCTTGCCTCCACCTGGATGACGGGGTTTCCGCTGCGCGTAGGATTTGCGCGCGGCCGACCCGAATTCGACCCCTGGCGTTTCGACGCGGAAAGGATGATCGCGACGGGCGAGGCCGACCTCCAGCTCTGGATCTCCGCGCATGTCGGCGGGCGACCAATCCGCAAGAACGGCACCAAGACGATCGCACTTGCGCGGACGGCGCGCGCCATTCCCGGCGCGGCGGTGACGATCGCGATCGGCGAGGTGGGCGCCGACTATCCGGGCGTCGTCTACTCTGCCCGAACCGGCGGTCTGGTTTCGCTTCCGGAAAGGCAGGAGTCCGACCTTCCGCCGCCGGCGGGGATCGTGCACGCGATCGCCGATCTCATGTCAGCGGATTTGCCATGCTGACGCGCATCGCTGGAGGGGAGGTCGTCGACCCGGTGCATGGCCGCAAGGGCGCGGGCGATGTCTGGATCCGGGACGGGATAATCGTCGATCCGCCGCCCGGCGGGGAGGCCGACCAGACCTTCGACGCCAGCGGCTGCGTGGTCATGGCCGGCGCCATCGATATCCATTCCCATATCGGCGGAGGCAATGTGAACACGGCGCGGCTTTTGCTCCCGGAGCACCACGCCGCGCATATCAACCGACCCGCGGCGACGCCGCTCTCGAATGCCGGCTGGTCAACCTTCGAGACCGGATGCCTCTATGCCAAAATGGGCTTCACCACCGTGGTGGAGCCCGCCATGCCGCCGGGGGGAGCCCTTCACACACATCTCGAACTCGCCGACATTCCTATCATCGACAAGGCGACGCTCGTCATTCTCGGCAACGACGATTTTCTGCTTTCGCTCATCCGGGAGGGTTCCTCGTCGGCCATGATCGACGATTATGTCGCCTGGACGGTCGCGTCGACCAGGGCGATCGGCGTGAAGGTCATCAACGCTGGGGCATCCGCGGCCTTCCGCGAGAATGTGCGCAGCTTTTCGCTCGACGACGTCGTTCCCTCCTACGGCGTCAGTTCGCGTCGCATCGTCAAGACGCTGCAATCGGCGGTGTCAAGGCTTGGCATTCCCCATCCGCTTCATGTCCATTGCAACAATCTCGGTGCCCCTGGCTCAGCCGAGACGGCGGCTGCGACCATCTCCGCCGCGGAAGGCGTGCCCCTTCATCTCGCCCATCTCCAGTTCTACGGCTATGGCACGGAGGGAAAGCGCAGGTTCTCTTCGGCGGCTGCGCAATTGGCGGAGTTGGTCAACGAGACGCCGGAAGTCACCATCGACGTCGGCCAGGTGATGTTCGGCCAGACCGTGACGATTTCAGGCGACGTCTTGCGCCAGTTTTCAGCAAGGAGCAGCGCCCATCCCAAGAAGACGGTGATGCTTGAGAGCGACGGCAATGGCGCCGGAATCGTGCCCTATCGCTATCGACCGGATTTCTACGGAACGGTTCAATGGGCGGCAGGGCTGGAGCTTTTCCTCCTCATCACGGATCCGTGGCGGGTCTTTTTCACGACCGATCATCCGAACGGCGCGCCGTTCACTGTCTATCCGCGGCTGTTCGAGTTGCTCATGAGCCGCGACGCGCGGGAGCGGATGGCTGCCGACGTCTCGCGTCAGGGGCTTGCGTCGACGACGCTTTCTTCGATCACGCGCGAATACACATTCGAGGAGATCGCCATCATGACCCGCGCGGCGCCCGCGCGCCTGCTCGGGCTCTCCGATCGCGGCCATCTCGGTCCGGGCGCTGTTGCCGATGTCGCGGTCTATCGCAGGGACAAGGACATTGCGAAGATGCTCGGGGCGGCAGCCCTGGTGTTCAAGAATGGCGACCTCGTCGTGCGCGACGGCGAAGTCACGCATTATCGCTGGGGCAGGGCCCTGCGGCTCGACCCTCCGGTGGACGGCGCCATCAAGAGGCGGCTCGAAGCCTATCACCAGCAACGCTATGGCTTATCGCTCGACTGGTCCACTTTTCCCGATTCCGCCATTGGGCGGGAGCATCCTTTCGGGGAGGTGTCATGCCGAGGCTAGAGGTCAATGGCGTCGCCGTCGACGACACCTTCGCGGAGGCATTCGGCATGCGCGCGACGGCTATCGTCATCACTGCACCGACGCGAAAATGGGCGCGACAAGCCGCCATCACCATGACCGGCTTCGCGACCTCGGTCATCGGCTGCGGTTGCGAGGCCGCCATCGACGTCGAGCTGTCGCCCGCTCAAACGCCGGACGGGCGTCCGGGCTGCCGGGTGATGATCTTCGCGGTCAGCACGGATGAGTTGCAGAAGCAGTTGCAGAATCGTGTCGGGCAATGCGTGCTCACCTCGCCCGGCAGCGCGTGCTTCGCGGGGCTCGACGGCCCGAACGAGTTGAAGCTTGGCGCCGCGCTCCGCTACTTTGGCGATGGTTGGCAAATCTCCAAGAAGCTCGGCGGCAGACACTACTGGCGGGTCCCCGTCATGGATGGCGAGTTCCTGTGCGAGGCCACCACCGGCATGACAAAGGAGGCAGTCGGCGGCGGCAATCTTCTGCTGCTCGCGCAGAGCAGCCGCAGGGCGCTCGCGGCGGCGGAGGCGGCGGTTGCGGCCATCGACAAGGTGCCGGGGGCGATCATGCCGTTTCCCGGCGGCATCGTCCGGTCCGGCTCGAAGGTGGGTGGCAAATACAAGGGCATGTCTGCATCGACCAACGACGCCTTCGCTCCGACCCTGCGCGGCGTGACGAAGAGTGCCATCGGCCCGCAGGTCAATGCGGTGCTCGAGATCGTCATTGACGGCGAGACGAACGACGCGGTGGCGGCGGCCATGAGGGCGGGGATCGAGGCCGTGGCCCAGATTGGGCCGGTCAAGGGCGCGACGCGCATAAGCGCGGGCAATTATGGCGGCAAGCTTGGCAAGTTCCACTACCATCTGAAGGACCTGCTGCCATGAAGCCGCTGACCTTCACGCTGGTCGCGAAGCCTGGCGAGCGAATGGATTTGTCTCCGCTGCTGCCGCAGCGCCTGGCCGACCTGGGGAGGCACGAGATCGAGAAAATCCAGATCGGCACCTCGCGCCGCCCTGCGCTCGTCGGCGATATCTTTCGCGTCGCAGGCACTGACCTGGAAACCATCGTTTTCCACGGCGGAAGCAACCGCTTCGACCGGGTGGCCGAAGGGTTGACCGCCGGTACGGTCCGCGTCGTCGGCGATGTCGGCGCGCTTGCGGGTCGAGCCATGCGGGGCGGCCAGGTCATCGTGGAGGGCAGCGCCGGTCCGCATGCCGGATCGGCCATGCGCGGTGGCCGGCTCGAGATCATGGGCCGGGCCGGCGACCATCTCGGGGCTCCGCTGGCGGGGGAGCTTGCAGGCATGAGTGGCGGCGTGTTGATCGTGCGGGGAGGGGCGGGCGCCTATGCAGCCGATCGCATGCGGCGTGGCCTGATCGCCGTCTTGAAGGGCTGCGGGGATTTTCCCGGCTGTCGCATGATCGCGGGCACGCTCGCCGTCGCCGGCGGAGCGGGAGAAATGCCGGGCTACCTGATGCGGCGCGGCTCGATCCTCCTCGATCGCACCCCGAAGAGTCTGTCACCGAGCTTCGTCGAGTGCGGAGCGCCTGAAAGCGTCTTCGCTGCGCTGATCGACCGCCATCTCATGGAGGAAGGCATCCTCAAGCGGCCGCTGCTCGGAGCCGCGCCGTGCCGCTACGGCGGCGACAATGCTGTCCTGGGTCTTGGAGAGATCCTCTTCCCGCGCTGACCGTCGCGCGGAGGCAAGATCGACCCAGTATTCGTTGCCATCACCGGTCCGATACTGAAACTTAACCTCGCAAATATATCTGATCTGCTTGCAACCATTTCCAGCGTTGGCGTCGAGCTCGCGGGAGGTTTGGAGAGACCGTTGCATGGGCAGCGTCAGACCGTTGATCAGATCGGATGTGCCGGCGGTCGCCGTCATGCTCCAACGGATTCTGCGCAAGACGAGCGACCCGGTCACGCCTTCGCTGGAGGTCTATCTGGAGGATCTCTTCCTGAATGGCGCTCATCACGATGCGGACATCAATTCTCACGTGTATGTACGAGACGACGGCGCCGTGGCGGGATTTATCGGGGCGCTGGCGTTCCCGATGGATATTGGGGGCAGGGCGGTTCGCGGTGCCCTGTGCGGCACGTTCATGGTGGACCGGCACTCCGACGATCCGTTCGCCGGTGCGCGGCTGATGCGAGCCTTTCTCGCAGGCCCTCAGGACATTTCACTCACCGAGACGGCCAACGACATCTCCACCACAATGTGGCGCGGAATCAACGCCACGATGCTTCCCGCCTACAGCCTCGAGTGGCTGCGTGTGCTGCGCCCGGCTGAATTCCTGATCGAAATTGCCGCGCATGCCTGCCGGGCCGCTCGCATGATCTCGCCCTTGGCACGGCCACTCGACCGGCTCCTTCGGCAAAGAAACATCCAGTCGCGGTACTTTGGGCTGCCGGGCAAAGCCTTGCCGACGCGCGAGGCCGACGACGAGATGGCAGCGGCTCTTCTCGAACGTTTCACGAGCAGCTTCGCGGCACGCCCGCAATGGAAGGCGGAAAATCTGCGATGCGTGATCGCCGAATCCCGCCGCAAAGCCCTTTATGGCGAAATGGTCCGGCGCGTGGTGACGACGCGCGACGGCCGCGCCGTCGGGCTCTTCCAATACTATGGTGATCCGAACCGCATCGGTCGCGTCATTCAAACCCTCGCCGCGCCCGGTCAGAGTGGCGCCGTGATCGACAGCATGATCGCGCACGCCAGTGACCGGGGTCTGGTTGCGCTTCGCGGGCGGACCATGCCAGCGCTGATCGACGCCATGCTGGGCCAGCCCTTCCTGTTCATGAATGCCGCTTCGAGCATCGTGCACGCCCGCGATCAAACGTTGGTGGAACCATTCCGCACAGGCAAGGCCTTCTTCAACGGTTTTGCCGGAGAATCCTGGTCGCGCCTCATCGGGGACCGTTTTGACTAGCGGGGGCGCGCCATGTGCGGCATAGCCGGTTTTTGTGGGGCGGACTTGCCGGCCGACGAGGCTGCGGCGCTGTTGCGGCGCATGGCGACCTCGATCGCCCATCGGGGCCCGGACGGCGAAGGGACCTATGTGGGCCCGGGTGCGGGGCTCGTTCATCGACGGTTGTCGATCATCGACATGGCCGGAGGCGGACAGCCGATGTCGAATCCCGATGGGACAGTGTGGGTCACCTACAACGGGGAGATCTTCAACTATCTTGAACTGCGCGACGCACTTGTCCTTCGCGGGCACCGCTTTCGTACCTCGAGCGATACCGAAGTCGTCCTGCGCCTCTACGAGGAGCAAGGGCCGGATTTCGTCTCGATGCTCAACGGCGACTTTGCGTTCGCGATCTGGGACGCGCGCCGCCGGCGCATGCTGCTTGCACGCGACCGGATGGGGGTCCGCCCGCTCTTTTATTCGCGCCACCGCGGCGCCCTGTATTTCGGCTCCGAGGTCAAGGCGCTGTTGCAGGTGTCCGGCTTGCAACCCGAGCTCGATCCGGTCGCGCTCGACCAGATTTTCACGCTGTGGGCGCCAATTTCACCGCGCACCATATTCAAGGGCATTGCCGAGCTCGCACCGGGGGAGGCAATGCTCGTGGAGAATGGTGAGAGCCGCACCTGGCGCTACTGGTCTCTCGATTTTCCCGACCAGGGCGAGGGGGACGTGCGTAGCGATGGCGAGGTCGGCGAAGAGCTGCGAGCGCTCCTGGAGGATTCCGTTCGAATCCGTCTGCGCGCCGACGTCGCGGTAGGATCGTTCCTCTCCGGGGGGCTCGATTCGTCCATCGTCTCGGCGCTCGGAAGACGAATGGCGACTGGCGACTTTCATACCTTCTCGGTCACCTTCGCCGATGCCGAATATGATGAGAGCGAGCAGCAGCGGATCATGGCGGAGGCGCTGGGAACACTCCACCACGGCGTCGCCTGTGGCGCGGACGACATCGCCAGCACCTTTCCCGCTGCCGTGCGGCACATCGAGCAGCCGGTGCTGCGCACCGCCCCGGCTCCGCTTTATCTCTTGTCCGGGCTCGTGCGAGAGCGAGGCCTGAAGGTGGTGTTGTCGGGCGAGGGGGCGGACGAAATCTTTGCTGGCTACGATCTCTTCAAGGAGGCAGGCATTCGCCGATTTTGCGGGCGACGACCTGGTTCGCGCCTCAGGCCCCGTCTTTTCCGAAAGCTTTATCCTTACCTTCCTTCGCTGCAGCAGCACACGCCGGAATATCTCGCCGCCTTCTTCGGTATAGGGGAGGACGCGAACGACCCGCTCGCCTCCCATCGTCCAAGGATGCGGGCGACGGCAGGCGCCAAGATGTTCTTTTCGGGTGACCTGCGCCAGGCGCTCCTGGGCCACGACGCCACGGAGGAACTTGCCGCGGCGCTGCCCGAGTCCTCAACGCGGTGGCATCCGCTCCACCTCGCCCAGTATATCGAGACCCGGCTTCTCCTGCCCGGATACATCCTGTCGAGCCAGGGAGATCGGATGGCGATGGCGCATGGCGTCGAAACGCGCTTTCCCTTTCTCGACCATCGCCTGGTCGAATTTGCCGCACGCGTTCCGCCCCGCATGAAGCTCCGTGGCCTTCGCGAAAAGCGCATCCTGCGCGCTGCAACCGCCGATCTCCTGCCGGGTAGGATCGCCCAGCGGGGCAAACAACCTTATCGTGCACCGGGCAGCGCCGCGTTTCGCGGGCCCGCGGGCGCCTATGTCGAGGGGCTCTTGCAACCCGGATCAATCGCCGCCGCCGGCATGTTCAACCCTCTAGCGGTGACCAAGCTGCTCGAGAAGTTCCACCGCGATGCGATCACCGGCTTTCGAGACAATGCGGCGCTGGTCGGCATTGTCTCGGCGCAGCTCTGGGCCCGTACGTTCCTGGGTAATGGCCGGAATGACTTGCCCAGCCAACGCGATGTTTCCCTCACACAACGGTCTATCCATGTCTGAAGCGATCAAGAATCAGGTTCGATCTTTCGTCGTCGAGAACTTTCTGTTCGGCGATGATGCATATCCGCTTGCCGACGAACTGTCGCTCGTGGAGAGCGATCTCGTCGATTCCACCGGAATTCTGGAACTGGTCGCCTTTGTCGAGCAGACGTTCGGCATCTCGCTCGCGGATGCCGAGATCGTGCCGGACAATCTCGATTCCATCGCCAGGATCGCCAACTTCGTGGCGCGCAAGCGCGAAGCTGTGAGCTGAGCCGTCCAAAATGCACGTCGAGACCCTTTTGCGAAACAGCGCGGCCGCTTCTCCCGAACGGATTGCCGTGACGGATGGCGAAATGCGGTTGAGCTATGGCGTGCTCGACGACAACTCGGATCGGCTCGCCAGTTTCCTGCTGGCGCGTGGCGTGCAACGCGGCGACCGGGTCGTCATCTTCATGGAGAACATCTGGGAGACGACGGTCGCCATTTTCGCCGTTCTGAAAGCCGGAGCAGTCTTTTGCCCGGTCAACCCGTCCCTGAAGGTCGACGGGCTCCGCTTCGTGCTCGGTGATTGCCGGCCGTCGGCCGTGCTGACGCAGGCCAAATATGCCCGCCTCTGCCAAGAAGCCGGCGGAGACATGCCACATTCTCCGATCATCGTGGCGGCGCGGGGGGACGCGGGCATACCCACGGTGCTCGCCTTCGAGGAATGCCTTGCCGAAGGGCCCGGCCGGCTCCCCGATGCCGGCACGGACGACGACCTCGCCATGATTATCTACACGTCCGGCTCGACCGGAAAGGCCAAGGGCGTGATGATGAGCCATGGAAACGTCTTGGCGGCCTCGGGTTCGATTGCCACCTATCTCGAAAACACCGCCAAGGACGTGATCCTCGGAGTTCTGCCGCTCTCCTTCACCTACGGCCTCTACCAGCTTCTCGTCGCCGTTCGGGTGGGCGCGCGGCTTGTGCTGCAAAAGAACTTCGCCTTTCCCCATGTCGTGCTCGCGGCTGCGCGTAGGGAAGGCGTCACCGGCCTGCCTCTTGTTCCCACAATGGCGGCTATGATCCTCTGCCTGAAGGATTTGGAGCCGCTGCCCGCGCTGCGCTACATCACCAGCGCCGCCGCCGCTCTGCCGACGGCACATGTCTCCGGACTGAAAGGCCAGTTCCCCGACGTGCGCCTCTATCTGATGTACGGTCTCACGGAATGTGCGCGGGCCACTTTCCTGTTGCCCGAGGAGGTCGACCGGCGGCCGGATTCGGCCGGCAAGGCGATACCCGGAACCGAGGTCCTCGTCGTGGATGAAGCCGGCTGCCCGCTGGCGGCGGGCGCTGTCGGCGAATTGATTGTTAGGGGACCGCACGTCATGCAGGGCTATTGGGAAAACCCTGCGGCGACCGACGCGGCGCTTCGCCCCGGACCGAAGCCGGGCGAGCGATGGCTCCATACGGGAGATTTGTTCCGCACTGACGCCGATGGCTTTCTCTATTTCGTCGGCCGCAAGGATGACATCGTGAAGGTCCGCGGCGAGAAGGTCGCGCTGTCCCAGGTAGAGGCGGCGCTTCATGCCTGCAGCGGTGTCGTGGCGGCGGTTGTCGTTGGGGTGCCGGATCCAGTTTTAGGCACGACGCTCCGGGCGGCGGTCGTGGCATCCGACCCAGCCCTCACCGAGCGCGACATTCTGCGCCACTGCGCCGGGATCCTGCCGGAAAACATGATGCCAAAGACTGTCGAATTCCGCGCCGAACTTCCTCTGACGGCGAGCGGGAAAGTGAGCCGGCGGCTCGTCATGGAAGCAGGAGAGAAGAAATGACCCCTCCAGAACAAATCTTCTCCGCGCGGATGCTGACGATCGATGCAAAGGAGGAAGCGGAGCGGATTGTCACTGCCTTGCGCACGCAGCTTCGCGCCATGCGCCGTCGCGGGTTCGTCCTCGGCCTGTCCGGCGGCATCGATTCCAGCGTCTGCGCCGCACTGGCCGCCCGGGCGGTCGGGCCCGAGCAGGTCTTCTGCCTGTTCATGCCCGAGAACGATTCAGATCCTGAAAGCTTGCGGCTTGGCCGGCTCGTGGCGGATACGTTCGGGCTCGAGGGAGAGGTCGAGACGATCGGCCCAATGCTCGAAGCGTCCGGTTGCTACGCGCGCCGCGACGCCTTCATCCGGGAGGTCGTGCCGGAATACGGAGAAGGCTGGCGCTCCAAGCTTGTCATTGCCAATGCGCTGACGACCGCCGGCTACAACATTTCCTCGCTCGTTGTTGAAAGCCCCAGGGGCGAGACACGGAAGGTGCGCCTTCCCGCGTCGACCTATCTGGGCATCGTTGCCGCGACCAACATGAAGCAACGCACGCGAAAGCAACTCGAGTACTACCATGCCGACCGCCTCAAATTCGCGGTGCTCGGAACTCCCAACCGGCTGGAGGACGACCAGGGCTTTTTCGTCAAGAATGGTGACGGCGCAGCAGACGTGAAGCCTATCGCCCACCTCTACAAATCCCAGGTCTATCAGCTCGCCCAACATCTCGGCGTGCCCGAGGAGGTGCGGCGGCGTCCGCCGACCACGGACACCTATTCGCTCCCGCAGACGCAGGAGGAGTTCTATTTCGCTCTGCCTTACGACAAGCTCGACCTCTGCCTCTACGCCCTCGACAACGACGTTCCCGCCAGGGAGGTCGCGCAGGCGGTTTCGCTTTCGGAAGAGCAGGTCGCGCTCGTGTGGGCCGATATCGCCGCCAAACGCAAGGTGGCGCACTACCTTCATCTGCCGGCGCAGCGCGTGGAGGCCGCATCGCCGCGCGCCTGATCGGATCACTGTGTAGCGAGATCCTGCCCGAGCTATCGGCGCACTCGAAGCTTGAGCCAGCGGTCAAAAGCGACCGCGGCGATCAGGATGAGCCCGATGACGATGCTTTGGGTATAGGACGAGACATTGTTGAACTGGAGTCCGTTCTGCAGCACGCCGATGAGAGCGGCCCCCACGACGGTTCCGGTGATGCTGCCGACGCCGCCGAACAGCGATGTTCCCCCGATCACGACGGCCGAGATCACGGTGAGTTCATAGCCGATGCCGGCCACAGCCTCCGCCGAGTTGAGACGGGCCGAGAGGACGAAGGCGGCGAGGCCTGCGAAAAATCCCACAATGACATAGACGGAGACGAGGATCCGGTCGACGCGCAGCCCGGACAGCCGGGCGGCTTCGGCATTGCCGCCGACGGCGTAGACGGCCCGTCCATAGCGGGTATAGCGCAGGACGATATGGCACAGGATGGCCGCTACCACGAAGATGATCGCGGGCACTGGCACCGGTCCGACCAAGCCGGTGCCGAACCAGCGCATCGAGGCATCGAAACCCGAGATCGGGCCGCCGTTGGAGATGGTCAGCGTCAGGCCTCGAAAAACGGTGAGGCCACCGAGCGTCACGACGAAGGGTGGCACCTTGAGCCGGGTGATGGCCAGGCCTTGGATCCCACCGCAGGCCGCTCCGACGGCGATGGCGGCCAGCAATGCAGCGAACCAGCCGTAGCCGGCCGCCTGCGAGGGGTCGAGAGAGAGCGTGTTGGCGGTGCCGCCTTTCGCGACGACGGCAGCCACCATGCCGCAGAAGGCAAGCAGGGAGCCGACTGAGAGATCGATGCCGGCCGTAAGGATGACGAATGTCATGCCAAGCGCGATGAGGCCGGTGATCGAGATCTGCCTGGTGATGTTGAACAGGTTGATCGGATCGATGAAGCTCGGTTTCATCAAGGTAAACACGATCATCAGAGCGATGAGAAACATCAGTGGACCGAAACTGACGAGCAGGCGCGCGAGATCCGGTCCGCTGCGCTCCTCCCGGGCGACAGTGCTCATGCTTCCTCCGCTTGATTGCGATCGAGCGCCATCAGGGCCATCAGCTTCTCCTCGTTTGCCTCAATCGCCGGCATCTCGCCGGTGACGCGCCCGCGTCGCATCGTGACGATCCTGTCGCTGACTGCAAGAACCTCCGGCAGCTCGGAAGAGATCATCATGATCGCAATGCCGCGCGCCGCGAGTTGCACCAGGATTTGATGCACTTCCGCCTTCGCTCCAATGTCGACGCCCCGCGTCGGCTCGTCGACGATCAGGACCTTGGGGTCGCGCGCCAGCCAGCGAGCAAGGATCACTTTTTGCTGATTGCCACCGGAAAGGCCTTCGATCGCCTGTTCCGGCGAGGACATCCGGATCGCGAGCATCTTCTTGTAGCTGGCCAGTGCCTGGCGTTCCCGACGTTCCGTCATGAAGCCCAGTCGGTTGCTGTAGGAGCCGAGGGCTGCGATCGAGAAATTGGTCAGGATGCCGAGTGCGGCAAAGATCGCCTGTTGCTTGCGGTCTTCCGGCACGAGGCCGATGCCCAGGTCGATGGCGTCGGCCGGGGAGGCCGGGGCGATCGGCACTCCGTCCAGGCTGATCGTGCCGGCGGCGATGCGATCAGCGCCGAAAATGGCGCGCGCGAGCTCCGTGCGGCCGGACCCGACGAGGCCGGCAATGCCCAGGATCTCACCCGCCCTCAGATCGAGATCCACGCCTTCCAGCACGATGGCATGCGGCGCTTCCGGATCGCGGACGGTCCGCAAGCCGCGGACCGACAGGCGCACATCACCGGCATTGTTGCGTTCGCTTGGCCTGGAATAGAGCTCCGATGCGGCGCGACCCACCATGCGCTCGATGACGCGTGGAATGCTGATGGGCCGGCCGTCCCGGATCAGATGGCCGGCGAGCTTGCCGTCGCGCAGCACGGTCATGCGGTCGCAAATGGCCGACGCCTCTTCCAGGCGATGGGTGACGAACATGATGGCGACGCCGTCCCTGCGCAGCCGGTCCATGATAGACAGGAGCTTCTGGACCTCGGTTTCGGTGAGCGCGGACGTGGGCTCGTCCATGATGATCAGGCGGCTCCTGAGCGACAGGGCGCGCGCGATCTCCACGAGCTGCTGCTCTGCCACCGAGAGCGCGGAAACGGGAGTCTTAGGGTCTATGCTCAAACCGACACGCGCGATGATGGCGCGCGACTCTCGCTCCATTCGCCGCCAGTTGACGAGCCCGAAAGGCCCGACCGGGGCGCGGCCGATGAAGATGTTCTCCGCGACCGTCAGCGTCGGGATCAGGCTGAGCTCCTGGTAGATCGTGACGATCCCGCGCTGCCTGGCGTCGTTGGGATCTGCGGGGCTGAACGGCTCGCCGTCGAAAACGATGTGGCCGCTGGATGGGGGCAAGACGCCGGACAGGATCTTGAGCAGCGTCGACTTGCCCGCGCCGTTTTCGCCGAGAAGCCCCAGGATTTCGCCGCGGCGCACGTCGAGCGACACATCGCTCAAGGCGGTGACGCCGGCGAAATGCTTCGTCAAAGCCTCGACGGACAGGAGTACATCGGCTTCTCCGCCTGCGTCTGCCGACGACATGTCAGCCTCCCCGGGAGGTTCGTGCTGGACGGTTGTGGCTGAACATCGAACGATTGCGGGTACCGGTTCGGCCGCTTCGTTCGGCACCGTCGGGCGGCCGGCCGCAATCAAACGGAATGGATCCTCGGGTCATCCTCGCCCGCTTATGCGGGCTCAGGCCCGAGGATGACGGCTGCCGTAAGAGCCACGCCAATCGCCGACGTCGCCGGTTTGCTGGCAACGCTCCCACCTCGTCATCCTCGGGCCCGAGCCGAGCGAAGCGAGGCGAGGTGACCTGAGGATCCATTCCGTCACGCGTCGGCAGCCCGCCCAACGGCGCCGAATGAAGCAGCCGAACGGCGGTAGTAGCGGCTGGCGAAACCCATGCGGCCGTCGTCTCTCTCCCCGCATCGCGGGGAGAGATGTCCGGCAGGACAGAGAGGGGCAACTCGCGACCGGTCAAGGACACCAGGACTATTTTACCTCGCCGATCCGCTCGGCTTTGTCGATGTTGTCCTTGCCGATGACGATCGGCGTGAGAAGAACGACCTTCTCCTTCGGTTCGGTCTTGTCTCGGGCATAGGCAACCGCGATGCGTACCGCAGTGCGCGACTGTTCGCCCGGGAACTGTTCCACCGTTCCGGCAAGCTTGCCGTCGCGAACCGCGGCAAGTGCCTCGGGCAGGGCGTCGAAGCCATAGATCTTCACGTCGGTGAAGCCGCGGGCGGCGCAGGCTTCCATCGCGCCCAGCGCCATGTCGTCGTTGGCGCAGATGATGGCGTCCGGCTTGCCGTTCGCCGCAAGGCCGGCTTCCGTGACAGACAATCCCTCGGCGCGTGCGAAGTTGGCGGTCTGCTCGAAGATGATCTGGTACCTGTCTTTGATGGGGTCGATGACGTTGTGCACGCCCTTGTTGCGGTCGATCGCCGGACCGGCCCCCGGCTGGCCCTGGAGATGGAATATCTTCGCGCCGTTGGGAAAGGCATCGACCACCGCCTTCGCCTCAGCTTCACCGCCCTTGACGTTGTCTGCGCCCACATGGGCAAGAATCCCCTCCACGCCGTCGACGCGGCGATCGATCGTCACCAGCGGGATTCCAGCCTGCACCGCCTGCTCGACGGCGGGCGCAAGCGCATTGACATCGAGCGGCGAGATGACGATCGCGTTGACCTTCTGGACGACGGCGGCCTCGATGTCCGCTGTCTGCTTGGGCGCGGCATTCTGGCCGTCGCTTTCGATCAGATTGACGCCCTGGGCCTCCGCCTCGGCCTTGATCTGGTTGAGCATGTGCACGAAGAACGGAAAGCTCAGGCTCGGCACCGAGCCGAGCACGGTCAGCTTGTCCTGAGCTCGCGCGGCAGGCACGACCGCCAATGCGCCGGCGGCCGTGGACGACAGCAAAAACTCACGTCTGTTCATCAACAACTCCTCCCATTGCCGGATGTTCGCCGGTCCTCCACCGGCGCAGGCCAGGAAAACCTATCCAGTGCCATATCTTCGCGCAAGGAGGTCGAAAGTATCCCTTCAGTTGCTGGGTGGGGGATGAACGATCAAGCATCATTGGCATGGGCGGCGTGTCAACAGGAGCGCCGAGTAGACGGGCTATTTCATCTCACTCGATACATTCCGGGAAAAATAGCCGAGAGCACATCAGCATTGGGTGTCGCTAGAAGCTCACCTTGAGCGTTGCATCGAAGCCGTTCCGGGTGACGCTGTCGCCGAACTGGCCGGTATACGCCAGGCCGATCGTGGTCGAGGTGCCGACGAGGAGGTCGAACCCGGCCTCCACCACCGCCGCGTTCTCGGCGACCGGCGCTCCGGTCACAGTGAAGGCGTCCGACGATACAAAGGCCTGGCCGATCGCCGGGGTGATGTCGCCGAAGGCATGGCGCCAGCCGATCGCCCCGCGCACGGTCGCATCATGGCTGCCCAGCGCGATCTCCTTTGACGCCCTGAGGCCGAGGGTAGAGAAGGTCGTGTCCATGCCGGCGCCGTCGGAGAACAGTGCCGCCGCGCCGCCTTTTTCCCGATAGCCGCCCGTGTCGAGGCTGACATAGGCGAGATTGGCATAGGGCTCGAAGGAGGCATGCGCGGTGTCGATCCTGTAGCCCAGCTCGCCGAAGGCCTGGAAGGTGCCGGTGTCGTAATCGGCATTCAGGCTGTCGGAATAGCCGGGGAAGGCGACCGAGCGCGCAGTGGTGACGCCCTGCCAGGTATAGGTAAGGCCGGTGCGCAGGGCGAGTGGTCCCCAGACCTTGCCGCCATAAAGGCCGACATGCCAGTTATCGCTGTCGCCGGACGAATTGCGCCTGGCAATGGAGAAGTCGGAGTGGCTGTAACCGCCGGCGACGCCAAGCCGCCAGCCGTCGCCGATCGTGGCGTCCGCGCCGAACAGGAAACCGCCGGTGGATTCGTTGAGGCCGGCGGCGTTGGCGTTGCCGCCGAAAGCGCCCCAATCGCCGAAGCCGGTGGTCCACAGTGCAAGCATCTCGGTCGTGGCCGGCGATGCCACAGCCGTAACCGGCATGCTTGAATCCGCCGCCACCTGAGCGTGGGACCGGCCGGCATAGCCGAGCGTGCCGACGCCGTGCTCATAGCTCGCGACCGAGGCCTTCGATGCGCCCACGCCCCCCTGCGCCGCGCGCAGGCGGTCGGTGAGCGCGCCGCGGATCAGCGCGCTCTGCTCCATGAACGCGCTCTGGGCCGAGGCGTGCAACTCGCCCGAGAACTGGTCGATGGCCCACCGCGCATCATCAGCCGAGGAGACGGACAGCAGCGCGTTGTACAGCGCCAGCGGCGCTCCGGATTGGCCCAGTGTATCCAGCGCCGACGCGGTCGCGTACTGGTTCGGGGTGACCGCCGCGAAGGTGAAGACGGCGGGCGGCGTGGAAGGTGTGGGCGTGTCGCCCTTGACCGCGATGCTCAGGCCCACGCCGCCGAGCAGGTCTTCCAGGCTGAGGGTCAGGAAGGGCGACTGCGACACTGCTGCGTCGAACTTGCCGCTCACCCCGCCTTGCGCGATCAAAATGGTGTAGCGCTGTCCGCTCTGGTAGCTGGTCTCGGGGTCGAGCGCGATCAGCTGTACGGTGCCGCCATTGACGTAGGCTCGGCCTGTCGCGGCGATCAGGTCGCCCTGGCCATTCCCCGCCAGCTCGATCTGATAAGTCGAGCCGGTCCTGAACGTCACGTCGCCATCGACGTTCAGCGTACCGATCGAGTTACCTGGCGCCGCCGTGCCGCCTGAGAATACCGTCACCGGCCCCACCGTGCCGTTGCCGCCCAGAATGCCGCCTGAAAGCACGTCGACCGGTCCGCCCAGCGCGCCGTTCACCGACAGAAGGCCCTCCGACACTTTGGTCAGTCCGGTGAAGGCAGAGCCGCTGCCGGTATAGTTCAGCGAGCCCGAACCGGTCTTGGTGAAGCTGCCCGTCCCCGAAAGCGTACCAGCGTAGCTTGTCGCCGCGTCTGCGTTCAACGCCAGCATGGCGCCGTCGCTGATCGCCGCATCGCCGGCGAAGCTCACCGCCTCGGCGCCGAGCAGCCCGCCCTGCACGCTCCAGTCGACCTCCGAGCTGCCCGACAGCATCAGCGCGCCGGCGCCGAGCTTGGCCAGCGTGCCGGAACCGGTGATGCTGCCCGACATGTTGAACTCGGTGTTCGCCGCCACCTCGAGGGCGCCATGCGACGAAACAGCCATATTACGTGCCGAGGCGAAGCTCGTCGTCGTCGCCAGGGTGCCTCCGGCAAAGGTCAGCCCGCCCGCAGCCGCACCGAGATTGCTGTCCGACGAAACCTGAATAGTGCCGCCGGCAAGAAGCGTTCCCCCCTGATAACTGTTCTCACCGGAGAGAATGAGTGTACCCGCCTCGGTCTTGACGATGGAGCCGCTGCCGACGATCTGCGTCGCGATGGTGGCACTGTCGGCCAGCACCCGGATCTCGGCCGCTTCGTCGGCCACCAGTGTTCCAGCGCCTGCCAGCACATAGCTCTCGTCGACGAATTGCAGGCCCTCGAAGTCCTGCGATCCGTCCATAAGGATCGTTCCGCCCTGGAAGCCGTTCGCATCCTTGAAGACCGCGATATGCCCGGCCCAGTTCGTGGGCAGGACGCCGCCGGCGTTGAGCCACTTGGCCGCATCCGCGTTCCAGACATTGCTGCCGTCCTGCTGCCAGTGCTGCAGCCTGTCATTGCCGGCGGGGGCGACGTAGAGATCGACATAACCGGCACCGGGCGCGCCGCCGGTCTCGATCGCATAGGCGAAGGACGTCGGCGGCAGGGTTGTGCCGAACGTCAGCCCCGCCCCGTCCACCTCGCCGCCATAGGTCATCAGCCGGTAATAGCCGACACCGATTCGCGACGGGTCGTCGGCTGCCGTCAGATTCAGCGTTCCCGCGAGCGTCACATCGCCGTTCACCGCGATCCGGTCGCTCACCCCTGCGGCTGGATCTCCGGCCGTGCCGGGACTGCCCAGCTCATAGTCGAGGAACGAGCCCGACGAGAGGACGAGGTTTCCATCCACTGTCAGCGTGCCGACCGAATTGCCGGGCGCGATATGGCCGCCCGCCGCGACTGCCGTCGTGCCGACCCTCCCGGAACCGCTCAGCGTGCCGCCGCTCGCAACCTGCACCGACCCGCCGAGTTCGGCGTCGACCCGCAGCGTGCCGCCATAAACCGTCGTCGTGCCGGAGAACCCTGAGCTATTCCCGACAAGCGCCGTCACACCGGCATAGTGGTTGACCGAGCCGTCGCCCTCATGTTCGCTGACCAGCGCAGCGTCGAGCTGATAGTTCGTGCCGGTATGATTGAAATCGAGACTGCCGACGCCGCTGGAGAACCGGACCTCAGGCGTATCGAGCACGCCGGCGCCGACAGCGTCGATCGGATCCGTCGATGCCGAGCCGATCACCAGCCGGGCAGATCCGACGGTATTGTTTGGGCCTATGCTCATCGCGCTGGCGCGCAGCGTGCCACCATCGGACAGGACGACGAGGCCGGAGCTGTCACCGCCGTGGCCGATCTGGAGCTCCTCAACCTCGACGCCGCCGCCGGACCTCACGGTCAGGACGCCGCTTCCCTGCGCTCCGATTTCGCCGCCACCCACCCACATCGGGAAGGCCGGTCCCCCAAAAAAGGGATAGGCCGCGTTGACGCGCCCGCCATTCTCGACGGTCAGGCTCCCCTCGCCGTCCTGGCCGATCACGAGGGACATATAGGCGTCCCAGACGGAGCCCGGGCCAGAGACGGTGGCGTGACCGACCGAATTGGCGCCATTGCCCAGGTAGACGAAGCCGTTGGTCATGAGCTTGCCGCCATTCACGACCTCTACCGTGGCCTCGTCGCTGGCGTCGCGGCCGATGTAGTTATTTGGCAAAATCTCCATCTGCTCGAACGACCCACCGTCGATTCGGAGCGTGCCCCCGTGCATGACGAGAACACCGGCTGCGTTGTCCGCGCTCTCGAAGCTCAACGTGCCGGCACCGGTTTTGGTCAGGGTGCCGGGACCGGCGAGCGTGCTGTCCGACTCGAACAGGAGCCCGCCATATTCAACGATGTTCACGTCGAGATCGCCTATCATCTCGATGGCGGCCGAGGTCAGACGATGGGACCGGCTGACCGGGGTTTGCACATCGATCGTCGCGTCCGGTCCGTCGAACCGCAACGTGCCGCCGCTGATGTCATGCCAGGCAGCGTCCCGTTCATAGGTCAGCGAATTGACCGTGAACGTTCCTCCATTGAGCCGTACGAGCCCGTTGCCCACCCTGTTGGAGAAAACGACTTGCGCGGTCGCGCTGTCTGGGGCCGTACCCGGCATCCACGAACTCGACTGGCCCCAATCGCCGATCCCACCAATAAAAGTCTGGGCCGCGGCGCTGACCGGCGTCAAGGCCGAGGCGCCGGCTATGAGGCTGGCGAGTGCCGCCGACCTGTGCGAGGAATGGCGACGGCGCGGCATTCCCGACAGGGAGTCGGCGTGGAGAGAACGGATGGAAAGAGTGAAGCCCATGATCCCTGGTGTCCTGTGTCAGGGATGCTTTACCTAAGGAACGATTATCGGTGATATCGTCTGTGTCCCAGGGCAATGCACCGGACTTGCGTTTCCGTCTCAATTCTCAAGCGCCAATAGAGGCGCTACAGCCAGCAGTTTCATGATACTGTCGGAATAATGCCGAAAAACGCACTCTTTCATCATTTCTCGACGGCGTCGGTTGCACCCGCTGATCGGTTCGAAGCTTTCCGGCTTCGCATTGGCACCATGTTCGACATGGATTCGATTTCGTTGGAGGACAGGCGCGTTTTCGCAGGGTCGATCAGCAGCGCCCATCTCGGCTCAATGCTGCTCAGCTCGATGCAGACGCAGACCTTCTCCTTCGAGCGCACGCGCCGGCGCATCTTGCGGGACTTCCTCGATCACTTCATGTTGCGCATCGACCTTGACGGTCCTCTTGCCCAGGGCGGACAGCCGCGCCGGCTGACGATCATCGACCTTGGCCAGACGATCGACCATCGTCTCACACCGCCGCACAACATCTCACTCATCGTGCCTCGGCACTCCTTTGCCGCTCCGGTCCGGCGGGCCATCGGCTCCTTCCATGGCCAGAGCCTCTCGACGCCGCAGGCGCACTTCCTTGCCGAGCATGTGGCCGCGCTGATGCGCTATGCCCGGCGCGCCAGCGACGAGATAGCTGACAGTCTCGCCGGGCTGACCCCCGCGCTGATGGCCGCCTGTCTGCAACCGGGGCGGGAGACGACCCGGAACGCCCGGGCGGAGCTAGATCTCGTCTTCATGCACAAGGCCCGCGACTTCATACGCGAGCATCTGCGCAATAGCCGGCTGGATCCGGAGATGCTGGCGCGGGGCATCGGTACGTCGCGCGCGGGCCTCTATCGCCTGTTCGAGCCGGTCGGCGGCGTCGCGCGGGCGATCCGAGAGGCACGGCTGCACCAGGCGCTGCGCGATCTGCGCACGGAGCAGGCTTCGCTGGGTGACATCGGCCACGCGCTGGGCTTTTCCAGCGAGTCTCGGTTCAGCCACGCCTTCAAGGCGTATTACGGTTGCTCGCCGCGCGAGGCGCGCGCCGCGATGGCCAAGGGCATGCCGAGCGCCCGATTGACGGATCCGGACGGGAGCGATCCTACGCGCCGCGTTTTTTCGAAGTGGCTCGCCTCCCTGTAGGCAGTGCGGAAGCACGAGGGCGGAGGTGAGTGCTGTTGCTTCCTTATTGATGGCGGGCCCGACCGCGTCACAGCCAGGCGCGCCCGATCATGTTTTTACTGATATCCCGTGTAGTTTCCTAGGCGGGCGCCAGCTTCAGCATGACGATCCCGGCCAGGACGACCGCGACGCCCGCGAGGCGTAGCCCGCTGAGCGCTTCGCCGAACAAGATCACACCTGCGAGCACGGTCCCCGCCGCGCCGATCCCTGTCCACACGGCATAGGCTGTGCCAAGGGGAATTGCTTCGAGGGCTCGCCCGAGCAGATAGACAAACGCGCCGAGCAGCAGGATCGAAGCAAGGCTCCAGCCCAGCCTCGTGTAACCCTCGGCATATTTCATCGAAACCGCCCAGGCGACGTCGAGCAGGCCGGCCGCTATCAGCAGAAGCCAAGCGAGCGGGGAAGTCATCTGCTTCGCCTCACGCCGCGACCTTCATGCCTTCGGCTCGCATTGCCTCGCGGACGCAGGGCCGCGTTCCGACACGCTCCATGAAGGCCCGCAAGCGGGGAAAGGCGCCAAGATCGATCCTGGCGAAGTCGGACCAGCCGACAATGGTGAACAAATAGGCGTCGGCCGCCGTGAAGGCTTCACCCATGAGGAACGGACCGGAGCGCGCCAGGTGGCCCTCGATGAATGCCAGTCTTCGGGTGATCTTCTGGCGCACCGCATCCTGGACCTGCTCGCCATATTCCGGATGAAAAAGCCAGGGGCTGTACATCTTGTGGAGCTCGGTCGCCACGAAATTCAGCCAGGATTGCAAACGGTACCGCTCCGGTGTGCCGGCGGCAGGAGCCAGCCCTGCCTCCGGCCTCCGGTCGGCGAGATACTGAACGATGGCGGTCCCTTCACCAAGCAATGAGCCGTCGTCAAGGCGCAGCACAGGCACGTACTCGTTCGGGTTGATCGAGGCAAAGTCAGCGCCGGCCTCGGTGACATGGGGCGACTTCCGGATGTCGACGCGTTCCAATTCGAGCGGAATGCCGGCTTCGAGCGCGACGATATGCGGCGAGAGCGAGCAGGCACCGACGGCGTAGTAGAGTTTCATTGCTTTGCCCTTTCGTTCGGTCGCCCCCTGGCGACATCAGGAGCAAAGATACTCTTTGCACCGAGGCAATGCCTATTGCGATATCGCCAGTTGCATTTGCATGACTGCAAGCATGCGGCTGTGCTAGAACAGGCCATGGATGATTGGAACGAGTTGCGACTTGTGCTCGCCGTGGCGCGGACGGGTAGCCTGACGGCGGCCGCCCGTACCCTCGGCATCGATCACTCCACAGTGTTCCGCCGTCTGAACGCGGTCGAGACGCGGCTTGGTGTGAGAATCTTCGAGCGTCTTCCAGGCGGAGCCTATCGGGTGACGCCAGCCGGCGAGCGAATGGCTTGCGCGGCCGAGCGCATGGAAGACGAGGCCTTGGCGCTGGCGCGCGATATCACCGGCGCCGATCGGCGGTTGTCGGGCCGCCTGCGCGTCACCTCGTCGGAGACGCTCGCCCACAGCCGGCTGACGGCGCATCTCGCAGCCTTTAGGCAAGCGCATCCGGGAATCGTGGTCGAGCTGGTGATCGACAACCGCGTCCTCAGTCTTTCCCGCCGGGAAGCCGATGTCGCGCTGCGGCCGATCCGGCCGAAGGAGGGCGACCTGTGGGGCCGCAGGCTTGCCGGGGTGGCATGGACCTTCTTTGGATCACCGGCCTATCTCGAAGCGAGGGGCGGTCCGATCACCGGCCTCGCCAGGCTTGACGGGCATGCTCTCATCGGCTGGGAGGAAACCGCAAGCGGCATCCAGGCCGCCGACTGGCTTGATCGGGCAAGGCCTTCACCGGGCTTTGCCTATCGCACGAATAGCCTGGTCAATCAGGCTGTCGCCGCCAAGGCCGGGATCGGCCTGGCCCTGCTCCCCTGCTATCTCGGCGACGGCGAGCCCGGCCTCGTCCGCGCATTGCACGAACCTTTGCCAGAACTCGCCGGCGAGCTGTGGATCGTGACGCATTCGGACCTGAAGGGGACGGCCAGGGTCCGGGCCTTCTTCGACATTGTGGGAGACGGTTTGGCTCGCCAGCGCGACCTGTTCGAAGGCCGGCTTCCCTGAGAGGCGCCTGCCAGCCTACATCCCCGGGCGTTTCTGGCCTGTCACGCTGTGCGTATGATCGGAGACCGCGCGAACTTCTATACTTCCCATGCGAGCCATCGGGCTGAGTTCCGCTATCGCGAGCGCTTGCTCGACATCTTCGGCTTCGATCAGGAAGAATCCGCCGAGAAATTCCTTGGTCTCCATGAATGGCCCGTCGGTCCGCGAGGTCTTGCCCTCGCGCTTGCGAACGATTGTCCCGGTTTGAGGTGGCTCGAGCGGCTGTCCCAGGATCAGGTGTCCGCGCCGTTTCATCTCCCAATCGAAGTCGATCGTCTCGTCGGTGAGCTTCCGCCCTTCTTCCTCCGACAAGGCAGCCGCTGCGCTGCCATCGACATGGACGAGGCACACAAATCTCATGGCGAACCTCCTTGGTTGTCTGCGAGAATAGTCGCAGGCGTTCGCCCTATTCGACAGGTTGGCGCAAATTCTTTTGCCGATCCGCCATCCGGCAGGCGAATTTCGGCATCGGCCACGCAAGAAGGCGGGTCGCGAAAATCACCTTATTCCTCTCACCCTGCCGCCCGCGCCGCGCCCCGAACCGGGCGCGGCGCCGTTCTCGTCATGCGAAGGTCAGCGCAGCAAAATCGATTCCGATTGCCTGGCCGATCCGGTGGAGCGCCCGCGCGCAACCGGTGCTTCCGCTGCGTGCATAGCCTCACCGTGGACCAATGTTGAGGATAGCGACACGCCGGTTCGCCCCGCTGAATGGGTCCTTCGGATTGAATAGCTGTTCTTCCCCCAGGCCCAACGCAATGAGTTGGTCGGGCGGGACACGGAACGTATTGACGAGCATTTCCACGACCGCGTCGGCGCGCTTTTGGCTCAGCTCGAGGTTGAAAGGCCGTGTTCCCTTGGCATCCGTATGACCGACGACAAGGAAGCGGTCGCTTAGAAGAAGCGGATTGTGAAGCGCATCGGCTATGCGTCCCACCGTGACCCAGGATTCCGGCTTGATGACGTCGGAGCCCAGGTCGAACTGGATCTGAACGATGAAATTCGGGAGATCCTTCAACACGTCCGCTATCGGTGGCGCACCGGTGGCATTTTCCGCGCCATCCGCCTGGATGCGCGCTTGGATATCGCGCCGGATGGCATCCGCGTCGATACCGACCTTCTTGGCGGATTTGCCGGTCTGACTTAACTCTGCAATCGCTTGGCCATATGTGATCTTTTCCTGCGCGTAAGACGGACCCGAGGCCGCGCCCAAAGCAAGTGTCGTCGCGAGGAATATCGCTGATTTTCTGTTCATCTTCGGTCCCCAAATCTGCCTTTCACCTGAACGCCGTCTTATTGGGCCCTGGTGGAGATTTGATCGAGCCAGCCCGCGGCTTGTAGGGCCTGCTTGCAAGGCGTCATCAACCTCCGGAAATTGTCCGGCCGCATGAGGCAATGCAGTTTCTTGGCCTGCCCGGTCCCCTGACTTGCGCAGAATTGCTTTACATCGAAGGCACAGAGTTCCGGTGCGGCCTGCTCGGCGGCAAGTCGGGCATCCATGTTTGCTATGAATGTCGCCGTGGCGGACTTGCAGGAAGAAGAGCCCTTCGCCTGAAGGCAGGAAGCCAGCTTGCCGCTGCCTGGCCTTATGCCTTTGCAAGATTTGTCGACATCGGTACGGCAAGCCTGCGCCCACAGCCCGACCGAATCCCCAAAGCTCATGGTCTGGGCGGCAGCCGGATGCGTATTGTAAGACAAAGCGGCTATACAAAGCGCGAAGCAAATTTTCTTGAATCTCACGTCGTCCCTCCATTCCAATACTCTCGGCACATCACGACATGCCTTTGCACCAAAGCCGACGCTGCCGAGGCCCGGAGCAGTGGCGCATCGGCCACTCTCTCCAACCGCAATCCCAGCCTGGCTCACGAGGAAGCTTTGCGTGCCTGATGCCCCCCGAAAGTCAGAATAGGCGATGCGGAGGGCCAATGAATGTAGTTTACGGTAGGTTACAGCGTGGCGGCCTAGGCTATTGGGCGCTTCGCCCGATTAAAGGCCAAGCGCGGAGCTTCCGAGCGCGTCGTAGCGGCGCGGGAAGGTCGAGATGGCTCGGGCGGCAGTCTTCACGCCGGAAGTGAGCGCCTCGCGAAGACTTCCGCCGCGGACCAGCGCGGAGACGAAGGCTGCGTTGAACGTGTCTCCGGCCCCGACCGTATCGATCACTCGCACCTCCGGCGCTGCGGCCGTCGCGTGTTCGTCGCCTCGGTAGGCTCGCGCACCTTCCGGGCCGGTCTTGATGACCAGGGTCTGGGAAGGTCTTAGTCGTTTCACGAGGAGGGAGGCGGCTTGGTCGATGTCGTCGGCACGGGCGATGCCCTTGACTTCTTCCGCGTTGAGCAGCGCAAAGTCGGCGAGCCCGAGCCATTCCGCCATCTGACCCAGCGTCGTGGTGTCCCATCCGGATGGTGGCCAGCCGGGATCGATGGCTGTCCGCCAGCCGCGCCCGGAAAGCTCCTGGAGCAAGCGCGCGGTGCCGGCTGCAATGTCGGGCATGAGATAGCCGCCGGCGATGACCGCAATGGCTCCTTCGTGCGGCGCGCTGGGCAGCGCGTCCAGCAGGTCCTGCGTGCGCGCAGTCTGCAGGTGTCCGGGCGTGGTGAAGAAAACACGGTCGCCGCCCTTGTGCACGATGCCGACCGTGACCGTGGTCTGCCCTTCGTCCAGGATCCACCGGCAGAAGCGGGTGTCGAACTGGGCGCGCAGCCATGCACCGTTCGGATCGTCGCCAGTCGAAGCGACGAAGAGAAAAGGCTTGCCCATTCCGGCAAGCGCCAACGCCATGTTACCGGCCGAACCACCCGGCCGCATCTCGCTGCGCTCGACCACGACCTCGGTGCCGATCACAGGCCAGCCGTCGATCTCGCCCAGCACGAGATCGACATTGGCGTTTCCGAGCAGAAGTATGTCGGCTGTCGTCACGTACGGGCGACCACCGGGACATAGGTTTCGAGTTCCGGCGCGGGGAAGCGTACGGTCTCGCCCGTTTCGGCCGACTTGTAGAGGCCCATCAGGATCTCGACCACCGCCAGGCCGTCATGAAAGGTCTCCAGCGGGGTCTCTCCCTTGAGGAAGCACTCGACCATGTGGCGGTTCTCGTCGGTGTAGCCGTAGACGCCGGCCTCGTCCTCGAGGACAGGCATCAAGCCCTGCTCGGCATTCTGCTTCTCGACCAGATCCTCGCCTTCCGCACCGGTGACGGCGCGCGACATGAAGATCTTGAGACCGGTGCCGAGCGAGTTGAATTCCATGGCATATTCGGGGCCGAGCAGCTCGAGCTGGATGCGCAGGCCGGCGCCGACATAGGCCCAGGAGGTCGTTGCCTCGATCATCAGCTCGTTGCCGTCCTCGTCTTCGAGCGAGACCGTGCCGCGCGCAAAGTCTTCGGACGGGCGCTTCCGGTAGTCGACCTCCGCGCCGAAGCGCGTCTTCAATTGGTCGGCATAGGCCGGCCGTGTCCATTTGAGATTGGCGACGGTGCCGTTGACCGCCTTCACCTTGAGTGAGCCGCGCGGCGCGCCGGGTTTGGTGAGGAGGTGACGCGCTACCTCCACGCTGTGGCACATCATGTCCGACAGCACGCCACCGCCCTGCTTGTCGCCTTGCCAGAACCAGGGCTCGTGCGGGCCGGAATGCTCTTCGGCGGCGCGCGCCAGGTATGGGCGCCCGGTGGTCGAAGCTGCGCGCCGCCAGATGATCTCCTTTCCCCGCATCACGGGGGGGCTGAATACCTGGTTCTCCAGGTAGCCGTGGTTCAAGCCAGCATCCTCAACGAGGCGCACCATCTCTCGGGCTTCGGCGACGGTTCGCGCCAACGGCTTCTCGCAGGCGACTGCGAACACCTTGCTGCGCCCTGCCTTCACTTCGGCATGGATCATCCGCATCGTGTCGAGGCGCGTGTGGTTCGGAGAGAGAATCCAGATCGCATCGACATCGCCGGAGTGCAGCATCGCTTCCAGGCTGTCGTAGCTCGTGCATGCGCCGAGGCCGAGATCGGCGACGGCCTCTGCGAAGCGTGCGCGTTTCTCGGCGCTTCGGCTGTAAACGCCGGTGACATCGATATTGCGCACGCCGACCATCGACTTGAGGTGGAAATGGGCGATGAAACCGCTGCCCACGAAGCCCACGCGCAGTCTTTCCCTTGGCTTCGTCGTCATCAGTCGGAACTCCTCTTGAAATCGTCTGGTGGTGGTGGGGCGGTGGTGCCCCGAATTTGCAAGCTGACCGGCATTACCACCGGCTCGGCCGGCACAGGATCGCCGGCAAGCATGGCCAGCAGCATGGTCATGGCCCGCCGGCCGATCTCGGCACGCGGCTGACTCACGGTCGTGAGCGGAGGGAAGAAAGCGGCGCTCAGATATAGATCGTCGAAGCCGACGACCGAGACGTCGCCGGGCACGTCCCGACCGAGGCGACGCAATTCATGGATGGCGCCGAACGCCATCTCGTCATTCGACACGAAGATGGCGGTCGGCGGCGATGGCAGCGCGAACAACCTGCGGCAGAGCTCTTGGCCGGATTGAAGCAGATAATCGCCGCGCTGTTCGTAACCTTCGAGTATCGGAAGGTCGGCCTCGGCCATGGCGTGACGATAGCCCTCGCGGCGGAGCGTCGACATGATTTCGGGGATGGGGCCCGCAATATGTGCGATGCGTCGATGGCCCAGATTGATGAGATGCCGCACGGCGAGGCGCGCTGCGGCCTCGTTGTCGATCTGGATGTGCGGCATGCCGGAGCCCTCGATGGCTTCGAGCGCCACCACGACCGGTGCGTCGCTCGGCATCTCCTTGACTCCCTGAGGCAGCTTGCCGGTCAACAGGATCATCCCGTCTGCATGACCGTCGCGCAGCATGTCGAAATACTCGATCTCGCGGCCCGGGTCGTTTTCGGTGTTGCCCATCAGAACGGCATAGCCGGCCTCGCGCGCCGTGGCTTCGATGCCCTTGAAAATGTCCAGATAGAAAGGGTTGCCGACGTCGCGCACCACCATCAGCACCGTCATGGCGCGCTGGGTCCTGAGCCGCCGGGCGCTGATATTCGGCCGATAGTTTAGCGCTCGCGCCGCCTCACGGATACGGCTGAGGGTCGGTTCCGCCACGAGACTGGATCCGGACAGCGCCCGCGAAACGGTCGCGGGGGATACGCCGAGTTGCTCGGCGATGTCCCTGATCCTGGGTCGATCGCTCATGCGCGTAGTGCTCGTCCGCGTCCGTAGAACATCATCAACACCAGCAAGGTCGCGCCGAACACCATCTGCCGGCCGGACTCGTCGATGTTTACCGTCGTCAGGATGCTTTGCAGGATGACCAGCAGCACCGCTCCTGCCATCGTGCCGGTATATCCACCCTTGCCGCCCGACAGGGGCGTGCCCCCGAACACGACCGCGATGATCGACGGCAGCATGTATTGCTCACCGACATTGGCGAAGGACGATCCGGAATAGCCGAGCAGACAGATGCCGGCGATCGCGGCGAACACGCCCGACAACACGAAGAGCGCGACCCGCACGCTTCTGACCGGCACGCCCGCCATCAAGGCTGCCGCCTCGTTGGAGCCGATCGCGTAAATGCGGTGGCCGAAGACGGTGCGCGCAAGCAGGAAGGCCATGAATACGCCGATAGCGATCCAAAGCCAGATGATTCCAGGCAATCCGAGGAGAATCGGCTGGGCGACGAATTGCGACAGGCCGGGCGCGGCACGTCCCGAGGGGATGCCTTGGCGCACGACGACGAGCAAGCCCTGCAAGACGCCGAGCATGCCTAGCGTCATGACCAGGGGAGGGATCCTGAGGAGCGTGACGCCGAGCCCGTTGATCAGGCCGAACAATGCGCCGGTCGCGACGCAGCCGAGGATCGCGAGCGGTATGCCCGCATCGCTGCCGTTCATCAGGTTGCCGGCGACGATTGCCGAGAGCGACACGACGCCGCCGACGGAAAGGTCGATGCCTTCGCGCCCGCCGAGGATGACCAGATTCTGGCCGGCGGCGACGATCCCGAGGAGCGCCGCGACGATGAGAAGCCTGAGGATCTGCTGGCCAGAGGCGAAGCCCGGCGAGAGCGTCTCACCGAGAACGAGCAGCACGACGATGAGCGCCAGCGCGACGACCAGGGGCTTCTTCAGGAAATCGGTCAGGATTGGCTTTGTCATGCGCGAGCCTTCCGTCCGACGACGATGCCGGCCATCAGCGCTACGAGGATGGCAAGGCCTTGGACAAGGTTCTGCCATTCCGAAGGCGTTCCGACGAAGAACACCAACGAATTGATGAGGCCGATGATCAGCGCGCCGATCACCGATCCGACCATGGTGCCGTAGCCGCCGGACAGCGCGCTTCCGCCGAGGACCACCGCGGCGACGCTGAACAAGGTCATCTTGCCGCCGACAAGCGGATCGCCGCTTGCCGTGTCACCGGTGATGCAGAAGGCAGCGAGCGCCGCGAAAAGGCCACAGAGTGCGTAACCCTTCATGCGGATCGCGGTTACCGACAGCCCGCTCTGGAAAGCGGCCTGGCTGTCGTCGCCGACAGCCAGCAATTGGGTGGAAAGACGGGTGCGCGCCGCGAGGAACAGAACCACAGCCAGGACGGCGACGACATAGAGCACGAAGGGAATGTCGAAAATGCGCCCGCCATAGGTGCGCCAGAAGGCGGCCGGGGCAGGGGTGCCGGCAACGGGCAGCACATAGAGCGCCAGGCCGGTGAAGAAGATGCTTGTCGCGAAGGTCGCGACGATCGCCTGCAGTCGAAGCGCGGCGACGGCCACTCCGTTGACGATTCCGCAAGCGAGGCCGGTCAGCAGCCCGACGGCAAGGGCCGCAAACACCGACAGTGCGCCGCCGCCCCATTTTTCCATGAGCACGACGATCACGACGTTGACCAGCGAGACGATTGTCCCGACGGACAGGTCGATATCACCCGCATAGACGACATAGGTCTGCGCGACGGCGAGCATCATCAGCGCGAGATAGGTGCTGATCAGCCCCGTCAGTGCGCGAAAGCTCAGGGTATTGGGCGAGAAGAGGCCGTTGAGCGCCAGCAGCGCCACCAAGATGAGGAGCGCCGGCACGAAGGGAAAGCGCTCGATGGCGCGCTTGAAGCCCCCTTGGGATGCGGTGTGCGTCGCTGTGGCAAGGGTCATCACGCGGCCTCGTATGCGGCGTGGTAAAGATTGTAGCGCGTCCTGTCGGCGCCCTTCAGTTCGCGTGTCACCGAACCGCCGTTGAAGACCAGGATGCGATCGGAATTGTTGAGCAGTTCGGCGTCCTCCGAGGAATAGAGCACGATTGCGACGCCCTCGTCGGCGAGCTTGCGGACAAGCGTGAAGAGGTCCGATTTCGCGGCGAGATCGATGCCTTTGGTAGGATCGTCGAGGAGCAGGATGTCGGGGCGGTCGATCAGCCAGCGGGCAATGACGACCTTCTGCTGGTTGCCGCCGGACAGCGAATTGATCGGGGCGGAAAGGCTGGCGTATTTCGTTCGAAGTGCTTCCAGGGCCGGAGTCGCCTTGCCCGCAAGCGCGACTGGACTGGCAAGCAGCAATCTCGTGCGCAGATAGTGGATGGGCGTGACGTTCTCGAGGATCGGCCGTCCCTGGATGACGCCGTCGCGGCCCCGGTCGCCCGAAACATAGGCGAAACCCTGGCGGATCGCTTCACGCGGCGAGGGCACGTTGCGGGTTTCCCCTTTCAGTCTGATCTCGCCCGACGAGACCGACCGTGCGCCGAACAGCGCCCGCAGCACGGCGGACTGCCCCTGCCCGTGCAGGCCGCCGAAACCGAGGATCTCGCCAGGTGCAATGTCGAAGCTGACATCTGAAAAGCCCTGCCCGGTGAGCCCGCGAACCGATAAAAGGGATGGAGCGGTGGTGATCGACGCCGCTGGCGCGGCGCTTGGCGGAGCGAGGTCTTCGCGGCTGCCGACCATGAGACGGATGATCGACGACTGGTCGGTTTCACTGATGCGCGCCGTGCCGACCGTTTCGCCCTCGCGGATGACGGTCACCCGGTCGCCGATGGCGAAGATTTCATCCATGCGGTGAGAGATGAAGACCATGGCCCGGCCGGCAGCCTTGAGATTCCTGAGGATGTCGAAAAAGCGGTCGACCTGGGCGCGGTCCAGCGCCGATGTCGGCTCGTCGAAGATGAGGATCGGAGCTTCGGTCGCAAGCGCCTTCATGATCTCGACCAGTTGACGCTGATCCGGGCGCAATTCGCCGACGGGAGTCTCCGCCGCGAAGCCTTCGCCCGTCACACCGTCGAAGAGGGCGATGTAGCGCGCGGCACGCGCACCGAGTTCGGCGCGGTTGATGAACAAGCCCGCTTTGAGCGGAAGATCGGGAAGGCAGATATTCTCCTCCACCGTGCGGTGCGCGGCGAGGCTGAGCTCCTGGTAGAAGATGCCGATGCCGAGCGCTTTGGCGCCGCGCGGCCCGGAGATGACCACCGGTTCATCGTCAAGCAGGATATCGCCGCTGTCGGGACGCACGGTGCCGGCGGCGATCTTGCAGAGCGTGCTCTTGCCCGAGCCGTTCGAGCCGATCAGGACATGCACTTCGCCGGCGGCGACTTCGAGGTCGCCGCGGCGCAAGGCGACAGTGGCGCCGTATGCCTTGCTTACGCCGCTGAGCTTGAGCTTGGACATGGAACCCGCCCCATTCGAGGGAAGTCGGGCGCCGACGGCCGGTGCCGCACGACGCCCGAAGCCGGAAAGAACCTTACTTGAACAGCGCCTCGGCGTCGCTGATGGAAAGCTGGCTGGTGTAGGAGTAGTAGCCGGGCTTGCCCTCGACCGCCTTCGCGACCTCGGCGAGGTTCTTGCTGTCGATGAACGGGATCGGCAGATAGAGTGCGTTGCCGTACTGGCCTGCCTTGGCCGGTTCCTTCAACTCCTTGCCCTGCAGCATGAGCACCGCGACGTTGAGCGCGCTGGCCATGACGCCGGGAGGATTGACCGAAGCGCCGGAGTTCAGCTTGTCCTTGGTCCAGAGATCGATGAAGTCCTTGCGGATTTCGCCGGTGGCGGCGATGTCGCCCGCCTTGCCCGCATCCATGATCGACTTCCAGGCGCCCGCGGCCATGCCGTCCTGGACCCAGACGCCGTTGATGTCCGGATAGGTGGCGAGCAGGTTCTGCATGGCCTGCTGGCCCTGGGCCTGGTCCCAGTTCGCGTTCACCTCGTTTACGACCTTGATATCCGGATATTGGCTGAAGACTTCCTTGTAGCCGGCGACGCGCATTTCATTGGCGGGATGGCCGGCGACACCGTTGATTGCCACGACATTGCCCTTCCCGCCGAGCGTCTCGGCCAGCCACTTGGCGCCGGCCGCGCCCCACGCCTTCTGGTCGATGCCGACATAGATCGCATCGGGCGAGGACACTTCGGCATCGGTCGAGATGACCAGGATGCCGGCTTCCTTGGCCTGGGCGAAGACCGGATCGAAAGCTGTCGGGCTGTTGGGGTTGATGATGATCGCGTCGACGCCTTCGCTGATGAAGTTGCGGACATGGGCGATCTGGCCGGGTACGTCGACATTGGCGCTCTGCACCACGACCTCGACATTCTGGCCCTTCTCCTTCCATGCCTCGGCAGCGGCCTTGGCCTCATCGATCATCTGGGTGCGCCACTCCGAACCGACCCAGCCGTTCGAGAGCCCGATCTTGAAATCCTTCGCTTCGGCGGAGAACACCGAGACAGCGATTGCGGCCACCGTCGATAGTGCGAGCGCGGTCAATTTTTTCATGAATAAGCCTCCCTGGACAAATGACGGTCGCGATGTAAGCGCAATATGAAATCGATTTCAAGCGGCGTTTTTCGCTTGTACCGCCACAGATCGGGCGACGACGTTCACAAGCGTACAAATATATTGTCGGATCGCGCCGTTCGACCCATACTCCCGGCCGCGGAAGTTGCCCTTTCGCCAATGAAAACGGGAGTGAGACATGAAGATTCAAGGCTTTGCCGCCGGCATCGCGCTTACGCTGCTTTCCACCACCGCCTCCTACGCCGTCACCGAGATCTCCTGGTGGCACGCAATGACAGGGGCCAACAACGAGGTGGTCGAACGACTTTCCAAGGAATTCAACGAGAGTCAGAGCGATTACAAGGTCGTTCCCGTTTTCAAAGGCACCTATCCCGAGACGCTGAATGCCGGCATTGCCGCCTTCCGCGCCGGTCAGTCGCCCGACATCATCCAGGTCTTCGATGCCGGTACCGGCGTGATGATGGCTGCCGAGCAGGCGATCAAGCCCGTTGCCGAGATCCTGCCCATGGGCGGCACGGCGTTCGACAAGAGCAGGTATTTGCCCGGCATCGTGGCTTATTATTCGAAGCCTGACGGCACCATGCTGTCCTTCCCCTATAACTCCTCCTCGCCCATCCTTTACTACAACAAGGATATCTTCCAGAAGGCGGGCCTGGACGTGGACAATCCGCCCAAGACCTGGTCGGAGGTCTGGGAGGCTGCCAAGAAGATAAAGTCGAGCGGCGCGGCGCCTTGCGGCTATACCTCGACCTGGCTCACCTGGATCCACACCGAGAATTATGCCGCATGGAACAACCTGTCCTACGGAACCAATGAGAACGGCATTGCGGGGACCGATGTCGAATTGAAGATCAATTCGCCGCTTTTCGTGAAGCACTTCCAGGAGCTCGCGGATCTCGCAAAGGACGGCACCTTCAAATATGGCGGGCGCACATCCGAGGCCAAGCAGGTCTTCCTCGCCGGCGAATGCGGCATCTTCACCGAATCGTCCGGGGGACTCGGGGACATCGTGAAGTCCGGGATGAATTACGGCACGGGCCAGTTGCCTTACGAGAGCGAGGCCCCGGGTGCCCCCCAGAACACCACTCCCGGCGGCGCGAGCCTCTGGGTCTTCGCCGGCAAGTCGGACGAGCAGTACAAAGGTGTGGCGGCGTTCTTCAATTTCCTGTCGCAGACAGACGTCCAGGCCAAACTCCATCAGGTTTCGGGCTACCTGCCGGTCACGATGGAAGCCTACGAGGCAACGAAGAAGTCCGGTTTCTATGAGAAGAACCCGGCTCGCGAGATCCCGATCAGGCAGATGATGGGCAAGCAGCCGACGGAGAATTCGAAAGGCGTGCGTCTCGTCAACCTTCCACAGGTGCGCGACATCCAGAACGAGGAGTATGAGAAGATGCTGGCTGGACAGCAGACGGCCCAGCAGGCTCTCGACAATGCGGTCACGCGCGGCAACGCCGCAATCAAGGAAGCGCTCGCCAACTGACGCTTCCTTTCGTCTTGGCTGATTCCACGCCCCGCCTGGGGTGGCGGAATCCAGGCCGAAATCTCCTCCCTCAAGCGAGGCGTTCTTCTGGAAAGAGCTGCCTCGCCATCGGAGCCCCCGCTTGTCGCCACGCGTCGTCTTCCCCAACAAGCTGCTTCCTTATCTGCTGCTAACGCCACAGCTGGCGATAACGCTCGTCTTCTTCTATTGGCCGGCGAGCCAGGCGCTTTACCAGTCGCTGCTGAAGGAGGATCCGTTCGGGCTGAAGACCCGCTTCGTCTGGTTCGCCAATTTCTCCAGGGTGCTGTCGGATCCGAACTATCTGAACTCGGTGCAGGTCACGATCGTGTTCTCCGTGGCGACCGCGGCGCTCGCGATGGGCATGGCGCTGCTTTTAGCTGTCATGGCCGACAAGGTGATCCGGGGCCGCGGCATCTACCGGACTCTCCTGATCTGGCCCTATGCCGTAGCGCCGGCCATCGCAGGCATGTTGTGGCTCTTCCTGTTCAACCCTTCGATCGGCTCGTTGGCTTATGGCCTGCGCCTGCTCGGCATATCCTGGGACCCGCTGCTTCATGGGCCGCAAGCCATGGCGCTCGTCGTAGCGGCCGCAGCCTGGAAGCAGATCAGCTACAATTTCCTGTTCTTCGTCGCCGGGCTTCAGGCGATCCCAAAGACGCTGATCGAGGCTGCGGCGATCGATGGCGCGCGACCGACCAAGCGCTTCTGGACGATCGTCTTTCCCCTGCTGGCGCCGACCACTTTCTTCCTGCTGGTCGTCAACACGGTCTATGCCTTCTTCGACACGTTCGGCATCATACATGCCGTGACCGGCGGCGGCCCAGGCAAGGCGACCGAAACGCTCGTTTACAAGGTCTATAACGACGGCTTCGTTAACCTGATCCTCGGCGATTCCGCCGCGCAGTCGGTGATTTTGATGGTCATCGTCATCGCGCTCACCGCAGTTCAGTTCCGGTACGTCGAAAGGAAGGTTCACTATGGCTGACCTGCAAGCGTCGGTGCGTGCTCCCGTCCTGTCGGGTAGCTCCGGTTCGATGGTCGAAAACGCGCCAATTCGGACCGGGATCGCGCATTTGGTGCTGGTGCTGGGTGTCCTGATCGTGGCGTTCCCGATCTATTACACCTTCGTGGCCTCGACGCAGTCTCTGCAGACCATATTGCGCCCGCCGCTGCCGCTTCTGCCGGGGGACCAGTTGCTGGAGAACTACTCGACAGCCCTGTTCGGCGGCATTGGCCGCATCGGTGGGGTGAGCGTCGGCACGCTGCTCTTCAACACCATCGTGGTGGCCTTGGCCATCGCCGTCGGCAAGATCGTGATCTCGATCCTCTCGGCTTACGCCATCGTCTTTTTCCGCTTTCCCTTCCGCATGGCCTTCTTCTGGATGATCTTCATCACCCTGATGCTGCCCGTGGAGGTCCGCATCCTGCCCACCTACAAGGTCATGGTCGATTTCGGGCTGATCGATACTTATACAGGGTTGACGCTGCCGCTGATGGCTTCCGCCACCGCGACGCTGCTCTTCCGTCAGTTTTTCCTCACCATTCCCGGAGAATTGGTCGAGGCGGCGCGCGTGGATGGGGCAGGGCCGTTCCGTTTCTTCCGGGACATCCTGTTGCCTCTCTCGCGCACCAACATCGCGGCGCTGTTCGTCATCCTCTTCATTTACGGCTGGACGCAATATCTCTGGCCGCTGCTGGTGACCAACCGAAACGACATGAACACGATCGTCATCGCGCTCCGCAAGATGATCTCCTTCGCCGATGCCGACACCGAATGGCATCTGGTCATGGTCACCTGCGTGCTGGCCATCCTGCCGCCCATCCTCGTCGTGGTCCTGATGCAGCGCTGGTTCGTGCGCGGTCTCGTCGAAACGGAGAAATGAACGCGTGGCCACAGTCGAGCTGAAAGATGTGCGGAAGGTCTATCCAGGCGGTGTCGACGCCGTGAAAGGTGTCTCGATCGCTATTCCCGACCGGGCGCTTTGCGTGCTCGTCGGGCCCTCGGGTTGTGGGAAGTCGACGCTCCTGCGCATGATAGCCGGCCTGGAGTCGATCACCAGCGGCAGCGTTGCCATCGACGGAAAAGTGGTCAATGCAATCGGACCGGCCGAGCGGGACATCGCCATGGTGTTCCAGAACTACGCGCTCTATCCACACATGAACGTCTACGACAACATGGCCTACGGGCTGCGCAACCGCGGCACGCCGAAGGACGAGATCGACCGGCGCGTCCGCGGGACGGCGAAGACGCTGGAGCTTGCGCACCTGCTGGAACGCCGGCCTCGCGAGCTTTCCGGCGGCCAGCGGCAACGCGTGGCCATGGGGCGGGCGATCGTGCGCAATCCCAAGGTGTATTTGTTCGACGAACCGCTCTCCAATCTAGACGCCAAGCTGCGCGGCCAGATGCGCGTCGAGATCCGCAACCTGCAACGATCGCTGGGCGTCACCAGCGTCTATGTCACGCACGACCAGCTCGAGGCCATGACGCTGGCCGACACACTGGTCGTCATGAATGCGGGGCTGGTGGAGCAGTCCGGCGCCCCGCTCGACGTCTATGAGAAGCCGGCCTCCACCTTCGTCGCTTCCTTCATCGGCGCCCCTCCGATGAACCTTCTCCCGCTGGCTCGGCTAGACATGGCGAATGCGCCGCAGGGCGCCGTAACGATCGGGTTCCGTCCGGAAGACGCTGTGGTCGACAAAGCCGCCGCCGGTTGGTCGCTCGATGCGACTGTGGAGGGCATCGAACCGGTCGGCGCGGAGAGTTTCCTTTATTGCGGGACGCCGGGAGGGCGGATAGTGTTGCGTGTACCCGGACGCGCGGTGGCGCAGCCCGGCGATCGTCTCCACGTCTCGGTGGAAGCTTCGAAACTTCACTGGTTCGACGAGCGGGGGAAGCGGATCTCTTCAACGGCATAGACGAATCCCCGCGCGGGATTTAGCGTTCCGTCAACGGAGCGCGTTCGCGGAGCGGTGATGGAGAAGAGTCTCCTCAAATATACCTGGGTCCACAGCAGGGCCCTGCAGATCTGGATTTTCGTGGTCGTCGTGGCCTCGATGCCGATCTATTACTACTCGCTCTACCTGCCCAAGATGATCGTCAACGGCCCCATCCAGGGCAATGGCTTCAGCGCACCCAGCGACACCCAGACGTTCCTCCGGATCGTAGTGCCCTTCTCGGAAAGGCTGTCCGGCGCACCAATCGTCCTTTTTCACGGCTTCGAACTGGATCGCACGGGCATGTTGGCGGCGCTATGCGTCCTCTACACCGTGCTCCTGGTCGTCAACGGCTGGTCCAAGCTCTACATCAACACCTACAAGGGAAGGTCCGGCGAGCGTGTGCTGCGCCGCATGCGCTACGAAATGTTCGATCGCGTGCTGCGGTTTCCCGTCTGGCGCGCCAGGCAAGTGAAGCCTTCCGAGGTGGCTGGGATCATCAAGGACGAGGTCGATCCGCTTTCGGAGTTCATCGGCGACGCTTTTTCCGCGCCACTGTTCCTCGCCGGGCAGGCGCTGACCGCCCTTGTCTTCCTCTTCGCCCAGAACGAGCTCTTCGGCATCCTGACGGTTGTGGTCATCGCCTTGCAGATATGGATCATCCCGCTGTTGAGGCGAAGGTTGCTCGAACTCGGCCGGGAGCGACAAATGACGGCGCGGGCCATGGCTGGGCGGATCGGCGAGGTCGTTCAGGGAATTGACGACGTGCATCTCAATGACACGTCCAACCTGGCGCGCGCCGAGCTTTCCAACAGGCTGAGCGCCATCTTCTTCATCCGGCTTGAATTGTTCAAGCGCAAGTTCTCGGTGAAGTTCCTGAACAACCTGATGATGCAGCTCCTGTCGGTCGTATACTATGTGATCGGGGGCTATTTTGTGATCACGGGCAGGCTGGATCTCGGCGCTCTGGTTGCCTCGATCGCCGCCTACAAGGATCTTCCGACACCCGTCAAAGGCCTGATCGATTGGGACCAGCAGCGGCTGATGGCCCAACAGCGCTATGTTCATGCCATCGAGGATTTCGCCCCGGACGACCTCATGTCGCCGAAGCTGCAGGATCCCGATATTCCCGCGCAACGAATAGAGAAGATCGACATCCGTAATGTTACCTACCAGGACGAAGGCAGTTCCCTCCGCCTCGAAGACGTGACGGCGAAGGTGTCTGTAGGGGAGAGCCTTGCCCTGGTGGCGGAGCCGCCACAGAGCGCGATCATGCTGCTGGAACTATGTGGGCGCCTGGTCGGGCCCCCGGCTGGCCAGATCCTGATCGGCGACGAGGATCTGAGATATGTTCCCGAGGCGATCATCGGGCGGGGCATAGGCTATGTCGACAGCGGGGTTTTCCTTCCTGGCGGCAGCATCGAGGAATGTCTGCTCGAGGTTCTGAAGAACCGGCCGGTCCGCTCCGGCTCGCGTGTCAGGAGCGAGTTGGAGCTGTCGGAGGCTCGGCTTTCAGGCAACTCCGAGTTCGATTTTTGCGACGATTGGGTCGACCGTGACCGGATTTCGGCGTCAAGCGACGACGCATTGCTCGATCACATCCAGCGCTCGACGCGGATCGCAGGCCTGCGCGCGGACATTAACGAGATCGGTCTGAACAGCCGCATGCGGGCGGAAGACGTCGAGCGCGTGCAGCCTGTGATCGCCAAAGCGCGTAGTCTTCTTCAGGAGAAGCTTGCCGGTGCGGGACTGGAGCGGCTGGTGGAGCCGTTTGACGTCGCTCGCTACAATGGGCAAGCCTCCGTCGCGGAGAACATCCTGTTCGGGATGCCGGTCGATCCCGCTTTCGCTCCAGAGGCCTTGGCAGGCAATCCGGTGGTGGCGGGCATACTCCAGGAAGTGGGCCTGCGCGACCGGTTGCTCGGCCTCGGCCTGGAAACCGCACGCATGTTCACCGAAATGTTCGCCGATCTCTCCTCGGCCAGCCCGCTGTTTGGGCAGGCCGGCATGACGCCGGAGCGCATCGCACGCTTCCGTGAAATCGTCACCCGTTCGCAAAGGGCAAGCGTCCAGGCGCTCGACGACGAAGACAGGGGCGAACTCATTGCGTTGTCGATGAGCTATGTCGAACCGCGCTATCGCTTCGGCCTTCTCGACGACGACTTGAAGCAGAAGATCCTGGAAGCGCGCAACCGCCTGCACGACGAGCTGGGCAAGCTTGCCGAGAACAAGGTCATCTTCAACGACTTCGATACCTATAATCCGTCCATGACGATCGTCGACAATGTCCTGTTCGGCCGTATCGAGACCAATCTGGTCGGTGGGCGGACGCGCATCATGGCTGCCGTCACCGAGGTGCTGGCCGAACTCGGCCTTTCCGAAGCGACTTTCAGAGCTGGCCTCGCCTTCGACGTCGGCGTTGGCGGACGAGCGCTCTCGGAGGCGCAGCGCCAGAAGCTTCGGCTGGCTCGCGCTCTCATGAAGAAGCCCGATTTCCTCGTGCTCAACCGCGCCTGCGCGGCCCTTCCGGTCGCCGAGCAGCGGTCGATCCTGCAGGCTGTGCTCGACGAAGCCGAGGACAGCACGGGTGGGCGCCCGGGTATTCTGTGCGCTCCGGCCGAACGCAGCCATGCGATGCTGTTCAGTCGTGCTCTGTTCCTCGAATTCGGGCGGGTTTCGGGCGACGACGTACCGAAAAACCTTCTGGAAACCAATGTGCAATTCGCTAAGCTCGTCTCAGGCTAAGGCCTGTCGACAGGCCCTAATATTTTGGCAGGTCTCGGATGACATCGCTCAATGAAGAAGTGATATTGCTACGGTCCGTCCCGTTCTTCTCCTCGATGGATGACGGAAAGCTCAAACTGCTCGCCTACACTTCGGAGAAGCAGGGCTTCGAGGATGGGGAAGTGGTTTTTCGACAGGGCTCGGCGGGGGGCGATGCCTATTTCATCCTCCAGGGGGCGGCCGATGTGCTTACCGAGGCCAATGGCCACGAGTTGATCGTCGCGCATCTGCCGCAGCATTCGCTGTTCGGGGAGATTTCAGCCTTTTGTGAAGTGCCGCGCACCGCGACTGTCCGGGCAAGCGGCGATCTCGTTGCCCTGCGCATCCGAAAAGACCACTTCCTGGAACTGATCGCGGAGACGCCCGCCGCCGCCCTGCAGATCATCCGTGTTCTGGCGGAGCGCCTTGCCAACACGACGAGCGACCTGACTGCGGCATTGGAATCAAGGCATTAAAAGCATGTCGTTTGCCCAAGGCCGCTGCCAAGTTTCTGCGACATGCATTCGGCGGCATCAGCCGCCGCGGGACAGCAGGACGAGATAAATCATCAGCGTATAGGTCAGCTGATGCAGCAATTGGTCCGCTCCATGAGCGGCCCAGAATGAAGCCTTCGCGATGTCCGGAGGCTTCCGGCACGACCAATTGGCCTTTCCATAGTCGATCAGATAATGGGCAATTGCCTCGCCTGCGACCAGCAGCGCTGTCAGGGAGAGCGGAACGCCGGCCAGCAACAGGATCAACAAGGTTCCGACTGCATGGATGGCGACATGCAGATAGCCACCAGGCTTCCGGAACGAAGCCTTTTCCATGATCATCCTGTGCGTCTGCAACAGATAATCCGCCACGAAGTGCTTGATCTGCAAGCCGGACAGGAGAAGTAGAAGATAGAGCGCCATATCACATCATAGATATTTTAGCAGAATGGGAAACAGCCAGAATCGCGGAGGCACATCCCGCGGCTAACAGGCCACAATGCGGCCCGTGCGCGCCGCTTTACCGGGCGCGTTCTGTCAGCACGATGCTTTCAAGGGGCGGATTTCGTTTTTCGGTCCCGAGCGGCAGGTGTATCCTTGTCGTCCATGATCTCGGAGGCGATGCCATGAGCGACGCAAAGGATCTGTTTGCGATCCTCCAGCAGTCCGCAGATCCCGCCGCGGTGGCGGCGATCGAGCGGATGATAGCGGAGGCGCCCGACCGCCATCTGTGCCGCATCAATGCGTTGGCGTTCGCTGCAAGGAACGGCCTCGACGAAGAGGACGCCATCTCCGCCTTGCTGCACGCCGCTCATCTCGGCCTGTTCGACATTTCCTGGAACGTGCTTTGCCCAGGATGCGGAGGCGTGCTCGATTCCAACACGACTCTCAAGACGGTAAAAAAGGAACAATATGTCTGCGCGCTCTGCGCTGCGGGCTACGAGCCGACGCTGGACGAAATGGTCGAGGTGACGTTCACCGTCAGTCCACGCGTCCGCAAGATCGCCGCGCACAATCAGCATGAACTGTCGCCCGCCGAATATTTCCGTCAGGTCTATTGGGGGTCGGGGGTGGACCTTCCCGAAGAGGGCTTCACCGAGCTGCTCGACGATTTCATGCTCGAGATCGTCGAACTTCCGCCTGGGGAAAAGGCGATCCTGTCGATCCAGCTTCCGGCCGAATTCGTCATCGTCTTCGAGCCGGTGACACATGCCGTGCAATTCCTCGACGTGCGCGGGGAACCCACGCGCGAGCGGCAGAGCCTGTCGATCGTCATCGATCGCGAGCATACGCTGAGCCAGACGTTGGAGATGCATCCCGGGCCGCTCCGGATCACGTTCGAGAACAGGACGGACACGCGCACATTGCCATCCGTTTGCGTTGCAGGCGAGGCTCTTCACGAGATGCTGGCTAAGCGGCGGCCCTTCCTCACCGCCAAGCGCCTGCTGACCAACCAGACATTCCGGGATCTCTATCGAACCGATACGGTCGATGTCGACCAGCGCCTCAAGATCACCAGCCTCACCTTCCTTTTCACCGACCTGCGCGGCTCGACGGAACTCTATGAGCGGGTCGGCGATCTCGCGGCCTTCGATCTCGTCCGTACGCATTTCCGAGTGTTGAACGAGATCGTCGCGTCGGAAGCCGGCGCCGTGGTGAAAACCATCGGCGATGCGGTCATGGCAACGTTTCCGACGCCGGATCGGGCAGTGGCGGCGGCGCTGCGGATGCGCGAGGCGATGCGCGAGCTCAACCGCGAGCGCGGCGGTGAAGATCTTCTCCTGAAGATCGGTATCCACGAAGGTCCCTGCATCGCCGTTTCGATGAACGAACGTCAGGACTATTTCGGCCAGACGGTCAACATCGCCTCACGCGTCCAGGGCCTTGCCAATTCGCAATCGATCTACGCCACGGATGCGGTGGTGCAGGATACGCGCGCGGCCGAAGTGCTTGAAGCGGCGAACCTGGCTCCAGTCTCGCAGGAAGCCATGCTCAGAGGCGTTGCGAGCGAGGTTGCGCTCTACGTTATCCCGTAACCAATGCCTCTAACGCATTGCGCAGCCGACCGGATTCGGTCGGAGAATGCGGCAAGAACAAACTTAAAGCGTGTCGCCCGAATCCGATTGCGGCGCTATCTGATATGGCAGCCGGGACGGCGCTTCCCCGCCAGATACTCGGCGATGATCTGCTGGTAGCGTGTCGCTCCGAAACTCGGGAAATGCCCGCCATGGACGATCGACGGCTGGATGACACGTATGCGCTCCAGCGTCGCCACGTAGTCGTCGACCACGGAATGATAGGCATCGTCGATCAGCGGTCCGTCATAGATGATGTCGCCGGAAAGCAGCATGCCTGTCTTCTGCTCGAACAGCGCGATGCCTCCCGGCGAGTGGCCGGGCGTGTGGATGACTTCGAACGCGCGGTCGCCCAGGTCGATCAGGTCGCCATCATGCAGGATCCGGCCGGCGGCCGCGGGTTCGATGCGATAGCGTGACGTGTCCCACCCACGTGGCAGGCCATCGAACATCTCTTCGGTCGCGTAGCGATCGGCCAGTGTCCATTCATTGCGCGGATCGGCGAGGATGTGCGCTTCCGCCGCGTGGACGCAGCGATCCGGGAATTCGTGATGGCATCCAATATGGTCGAAATGCGTATGGCTTGCCACGCAGACGAGCTTGCGCTCGCTCACGAGTGCGACATGGCGGCTGAGGCTGACATGGCCGAGACCGCTGTCGAACAGCAGATCCCGATCGCGTCCTCGCACGTGCCAAATATTGCAGCGGAAGAACGGCTTTATCCAAGGCTCGTGAACAAGTGTGACGCCGTCCGCCATTCTCAGGGTCTCGTACCAGACTCCATGTTCGACGACCGGAAGCGTTCCCACGGCTCAACTCCCCAGCACGATAAGGTCAGTGGGGGAACAATATAGGGAAATCCGGTCGCCGCCGCTTATCGGTTTGTGGGCCGGCAGTTTGGCGACGAACTGAATGGACGGATCGCGCGACGACCGCGCCAACACGCGTTTGAAGCTGCCTTGGAAGACGACGGATCCGACATTCGCCTCTCCGAGATCGAAGCCGGCAATGGCTTCGCCGACCTTCACATGTTCCGGCCTGACCGCAAGCCAACCCTCGGCGGACGCTGGAACATTCCCCCAAAGCACGGTCGCCCCCAAGCTTGTCTGCACGCGAATCCTGCCGTCGCCCGCTTCCGATATTCTCGCCGGGAAAAGGGTGCTCTCCCCCATGAAGGTCGCGGCGAAACGCGTTGCCGGGCGGGAATACACACGTTCGGGAGCACCGCTGTCCTCGATCCGGCCGTCGTTCATGACGATGCAATGATCGGCCAGCGCCATGGCTTCTTCCTGATCATGAGTGACATGAACGAAGGTCGTGCCGACACGCTTCTGTAGCGCCTTCAGTTCGTCTTGCATCTGGCGGCGCAGCTTGAGGTCGAGAGCGCCGAGCGGCTCGTCGAGCAGCAGCACGGCCGGCTCGACGACCAGCGCACGGGCGAGGGCCACGCGTTGTCGCTGCCCGCCCGAGAGTTGGTGAGGCTTCTTGCTGAAGACATCCGGCAGACCGACAAGCGCCAGCGCATCCTGGGCGCGTGCCTTTCGCACAGCCCTGCCGATGCCACGCATGCGCAGCCCAAAGCCGACGTTGTTGCCGACGCTCATATGCGGGAAGAGCGCATAATCCTGGAAAACGGTGGTCGTCGGGCGTTTCGCGGGAGGCGCTGCCGTGCAATCCTGACCGCTGATAAGAACCTTGCCCTGGCTGGGCGTAATGAAACCGCCGAGCACGGACAGGAGGGTCGTCTTGCCGGAGCCCGATGGGCCGAGAAGGACCGTATAGCTGCCGGCTTCGATCCCGAGCGAGATATCCTTCAATACCGCAACATGGCCGAAGCTGTGCGAGACATCGCAAATTTCGACGAGTGCGCTCATGCTCGCCTCGTCCTGAACAGGATGAACTCCAGGGCAAAGGCCATCGCGATCGAAACGGCGAAGACCAGCGACCCAACCGCGTTTGTCTTGGGATTGAGACCCGCGCGCAAAAGGTTCCAGATTTCGACGGGCAAGGTCGTGTCGAAACGGGTGAGCAGGAAGGAGATCACGAACTCGTCCCAGGAGAATGTCATGGAGAGAAAGAAGCTCGCGAAGATCGCGGGCGCCATCATCGGCGCCGTGATCAGTGCGAGCACTTTCCATTCGGAGGCGCCGAGGTCGCGCGCGGCGCGCTCCACGTTGATTTGGTGCTCGCCCATCTGGCTGTAGATGACGGCAAAGCAGAGCGGCAGGTTGATGACGACATGGCCGATTGCTGCGGCCATCAGCGATTTCGGTACCCCCATCCGGTTGAACAGGATCAGCAGGCCCATGCCGATGATGAGGTAGCTCACCGTCAGCGGCAAGGTCACCAGGGCGCGCAGCCAAGCGGAAGCCGGCAGGTGAAAACGGGCAAAGCCCCAGGCGGCGAGAAAACCCATGACGACGGCGACGAGGGACGAGGCGACGGCGACCAGCACCGAATTGCCCAGCGCAGCCACAAGGCGGGTATCCGACAGTACAGCCGCATACCAGCGCAGCGACGGCCCGGTGAAAGGCGGGATGGGGAAGGACGTGGCTTGCAGCGAGAAAAGTGTCAGTACGATGACCGGCAGGAAGATGAAGGCGTAGACGCCAATCGCATAGAGCAGGATCAGGTGCCGGAGAGCTCGGCGCATCATCAGGCCCTTTCGATCTTCAGCCAGCGGGCGCAGGCCAGATAGGCAATGGTGACCACCGCCATGAGGATGATGGCAAGGGCCGAGGCGAGCGGAAAGTCCCCGCGTCGGCCGATCTGCATCATGATGAGCTGCGGCATCAGCAGCTCGTTGTTGCCTCCGAGGATCTGCGGCGTGACATAGTCGCCGATGGCGAGCACGAAGGTCAGGAAGGCGCCGACCATGATGCCCGGAAGGGTGAGCGGCAGGACGACATACAGGAAAGTCCGAACCGGTCCCGCTCCGAGGTCGGCCGCCGCCTTGCGGTAGCTCGGGCTGAGCTGCTTCAGATTGGCGAAGATGGTGAGCGTCAGCAACATGACGAAGAAATGGACGAAGCCTGTGATGGTCGCGAACCGCGTATTGGCGAGCTGGACGGGCTCGGCGATGAGCCCGGTCGCCATCAGCGCGCGGTTGACCACGCCGTTCTGGGCCAGCACCAGCAACCAACTGTAGGAGCGCACGACGTAGGACGTCCAGAACGGCAGCACGGCCAGGATGAGCGCCAGCCGCTGGAGGCGAGGCGGCACGATCTCGGCCAGGATCCACGCGAAGGGATATGCAAGAAGGACAGAGACCACCGTCACGATCCCGGTCACCTCGAGCGAGTTCGCGAGGGCATGCCAATACGAGGGATTGGCAACGAAGCCTGCGTAGTTGGCTATCGTGAAGCCGCCCTCTGGCGTCGTCACGCTCATGACGGCCATGGCGACGAAGGGCAAAACGAAGAACAGAAGCGTCCAGGCGAGCGCCGGCGTGACCAGCGCCCAAGGCATCACACGCAATGACGGCGAAGCGGTGACCACTTCTGTGGATCTACTGCGCTTGCAGCATCTCGGTCCACAGATCCTGGAACTTCTTGTCGAGATCGGCTTTCGGTGCGGGATAAGGCTGCGCCCGGGCAAGGAATTGCGGCTGTTCGTCGAAGCGTAGCGTCTTCTTCTGTTCGTCGGTCAATGCCGCCTTGCTGTTCGAGGGCATGCCCCAATAGCAGGACGAGGTGGCGAGACGCGCCTGGCCCTCCGGGCTCAACACGTACTGGATGAATTTGAGAGCCAGGTCCTTGTTCTTGCTGTCCTTGAACATGGCAAGCGACTGCGACCACAGCACCGCGCCTTCCCTGGGGATCGAGAAGTCGAGCGCCGGGTTTTCCCTTGCCAGTCCGGCCGTCACCCATTCGCCGCCGCCGACCAGAATGTCGACCTCGCCGGTGGCGAGCGCGGTCTGGCTTGCCGTCACTTCGCCGACGAGCTTCGCATTCGCCTTCATCTTGAACAGGATGTCCTTGATGGCGGGAAGATCGGCCTCGGTCAGATCGGCGGTCTTCTTGCCGGCGGCCAGCGCGGCCATCCCTATGACGGGCAGGTAGTAGTCGTAGATGGCAATTCGGCCCTTGTATTTGTCACTGGTCAGCGCCTCCAGCGACTGCATGTCCGCCGGCTCGACCTTTTCCTTGTTGAAGCCGATCGTATTGTATCCGAACTTCTCGGTGATGGCGTAGCGCTTGCCGTCCACCAGCGTGGAACCGTCCATCTTCACTTCCGGGAAGAGATCGGCGAAGGGCAGCTTGTCTTCCGGCAACGGTTCGAACAGCCCTTTCTCGACGCCGCGGGGCACATCGATGGAATCGATGACCATCACGTCCCAATCGCCCGGTTGGGACTGTTCCACCAAGGCGAGTCCTGCACCCGTACCTTCGAACTCCTTGATGTTGACCTTGACGCCGTTGGCCTCCTCGAAGGGCTGAAGCAGAGCCGGGTCGGCGTGGTCGCACCAGATCAGCGCGTTGAGTTCCTGTGCCGTCGCGCTGCCGCATACGAACAACGCAAGGCCACTGGCCGTCGCCAGCATGCGGGCGTGCTTTGCCAGCGTCGAAATCGGATCGGTCGTCATCGAGTGCTCTCCCCTGCCTTTTTTCCGGCTTGGGGAAAAAACTGAACCAATTCCAAAATTGAGTCAATTCGGATTTCGTGCCACATACGGCCCATGAGCGGATTGCGGGCTAAGCACAAGGCGGATCGGCGACGGCGCATCCTGGAAGCGGCGACGGCGTTGTTTCGCGACGTCGGCTATGAGAGATCCAAGATCGAAACGATCGCGGCCAGGGCCGAAGTGTCGGTCGGCACGATCTATAACTACTACCGGAACAAGGGGGACGTGCTGGTCGCCATCGTGTCGATGGAGGTCAACGAGGTGCTGAATGCCGGGCGGGGCGTCGTGGCGCATCCTCCGGCGAATGTCGGCGACGCGCTCGACACGCTCATCGGCATCTATATCGAGCACTCGCTGATCTATCTCGACAAAGGGATGTGGCGCCAGGCCATGGCCATATCGACGCAACAGCCGGACAGCCCGTTCGGCCTGACCTATGGCGATCTCGACCGGGCGCTGACGGATCAGATCTGCGCTCTGATCGTGCGGCTGCAGGAACTGGGCCTCGTCCGGGCCGACATAGATGGTCGGGCAGTGGGCGAACTCGTCTTCAACAACATGAATATGATGTTCATCGAATTCGTGAAACGCCAGGACGCCGAAATACCCGAACTTCGCGCGGCGATCCGTCGCCAGAACCGAATACTCGTCGAGGCGGTCGGGAAGGTTGCCAGGCGTGCCCTCCAGGCTTGACCGCAAGTTCCCACTGGTTCATGCGGACAAAAAGGCCATCAGGAAGGGTGCTCCGCTTTGACCATCACCATGTACGGAATCAAGAATTGCGACACCGTCAAGAAGGCGCGCGTTTGGCTCGAGGGCAGGGGGATTGACTACAATTTCCACGACTATCGGGTCGATGGGCTGGACGCGCCGACTCTCGCCCGGTGGCGCGATGCGCTCGGCTGGGAGAAGCTCCTGAACAAGTCGAGCACCACCTTCCGCGATCTGCCAGCGGGTGACAAGGAGTGGCTCGACGCCGATAAGGCGACGGCCCTCATGCTGGCGCATCCGACCATGATCAAGCGGCCGGTGCTCGATAGCGCCGGCCGCTTCATGGTTGGATTCAAGCCGGACCTCTACGAGAAATTCGTCGCGGAGGCTTGAAGGCGCTCCAGCCTTACACCCACTCGCCGCCGCGCATCACGGGCTCCCGGCGGCCGTCCTTGTGAAGGCCGTCGACGTCGATCTTGTCGGAACCGATCATCCAGTCGATATGGATGAAGCTCTTGTTGCCGCCCCGCGCCGCGATCTCGTCCGGTGAGAGCGAGGCGCCGTTGACAAAGCACTTCGAGTAGCACTGGCCGAGTGCGATATGGCTGGAGGCGTTCTCGTCGAAGAGCGTGTTGAAGAACAGGAGCCCGCTCTTCGAGATCGGCGACGAGTTCGGCACAAGAGCCACTTCGCCGAGCCGTCGTGCGCCCTCGTCGGTATCGAGGACCCTGTTCAGCACTTCCTCGCCGCGGGTTGCCTTGGCCGAAACGATGCGGCCGGCTTCGAAGCGGACCGCGATGCCGTCGATCAGGGTTCCTTGGTGCGACAGGGGCTTGGTGCTGGTCACATGTCCCTCGACGCGCAGGGCGTGCGGCGTGGTAAAGACCTCCTCGGTGGGGATGTTCGGGTTGCAGGTGATGCCGTTCTTGGCGACCGAAGCGCCGCCGTGCCATTCGTGGCCATCGGCAAGGCCGACCGTCAGGTCGGTGCCGGGTCCACTGAAATGCAGGGCATGAAAGGCCTTGCCGTTGAGCCAGGCAGTGCGCCGCGAGAGCGCGGCGTTGTGCTCCCTCCAGGCCGAGATCGGATCGTCGATATCGACCCGCGAGGCCGAGAAGATCGCTTGCGCAAGCTTCGCCACCGCGACGTCCTCCTCCTCGCCGGGGAAGACCTGCTTCGCCCAGGAGGGAGTCGGATAGGCGACGATGTTCCAGTTGATGTCGAAGCCCGCAATCTTCTCCAGCGCCGGCTGGTAGGCGATCGAATTCGCTTTGTTGGCGCGCGCCACCTTGGCGGGATCCTCTGCGGACAAGAGCATCGGATTGTCGCCGACGATGGCGAGACGCGCCGCGCCTCCTTCGAAAGCCTTGGCCATGCCTTCGTAGAGCCAGCCGGAAGCGCGGTCGAAACTTGCGTCGGGCCCGAAACGATAGCGGGCAAGCGTCAGCTCCTCGTCGGAAAAGAACGGCGTGACCAGGCCTGCGCCGGCCTTGTAGGCTTGTTCTACGATGCAGCGCACAAGAGGCAGCGCGGCCACCGGAGCGGTCATGATCAGGTCCTGGCCGACCTGGAGCTGCAGCCCGACCTTGACCGCTACCTCGGCTAGTCTGTCGAGCTTCAGGGGATCGATGGAAGCGGAAACGCTGCGAGGGTGTGAGGTCATGACCTGCCTGCCGGAATGATTGAGTGTGGTTCATAGATAGATGCCAGAGCGCCGCGCGTCCATGAGGGCGGATAGAGGACGCGCTTGCATTTGCGGCGCCCTACCGTCCGGTGCGTTCGTCAGCCACTCGGCTGCGGCGAAGCCGAGCCGAAGCGCGCCATCGTCTCCGCGATCTCTTCGCGGATCCAGTTCTTGAAGTTTCGCACGTTGCGGCTCTCCGGGCGAACGGACGATGTCACCAGCCAATAGCCTAGGCCGCTTTGCGCCCGCACGCCGAACGGGGCAACGAGGCGGCCATCGGCCAACGCATCCGCCGCCAGCAATTGCCAAGCCAGCATCACTCCGTGACCGGCGATCACCGATTCCAGGCAAAGCAGCGGATCAGTGAAGCGGGCGCCCGAGCGCATCGGCACCGGCGGCACGCCTGCCGTCTCGAACCAGCTCTCCCAGGTGATCATCGCGCTCTCGTCCTCGATTGCCCAGGATGAGGCGAGGTCCCCGATCGACTTCAGATTCGCCCCGACCGAAGGCGCGCAGACCGGGAAGATCTCCTGGGCGAGCAATAATTGGGCTCGCAAGTTGGGCCAGTTGCCGCTGCCGAGACGGATGGCGACCTCGACGTCGGATCGGTCGAGATCGACAAGCGAAGCCGTGGCGTCGATCCGCAGCCGGACGCCGGGGTGCCGGGCGAAGTGGCGGGAAAGGCGAGCGAGCAACCATTTCGAGGCGAAGGCTGGGGCCACCGAGACAACCAGCGTGTCCGTCCGTTCGGTCTCGGCCATGGCGATCGCCTGTGCCAATTCGCGAAAGCCCGCCGATAGACGGGCCGAGAAGATGCGGCCAAAATCCGTGGGTACGAGCCCCGCCCCAGTGCGGTTGAAGAGGGGACGGCCGAGCTGCTTCTCCGTGCGCTGGACCTGCTGGCTCACGGCGCTTGCGGAGACGCCCAGCTCTGCCGCCGCGGCCTGCAAGGAGCCGCCGCGTGCGACCGCTTCGACGACTCGCAATCCGTTGAGATGAAAGGCGTTGAGGTTTTTCATTTTAGATAATCTAAAGACGGAACCTGCAATTTCTGGATTGTGAGCGGATCACCAAGGTTAGATGATAAGGGAGCTCTCAGCCATTGGGGAGAGATTCATGATGAAGATTTTCTCAGTTGTCTTGGAAGCGCTCCGTTCCGAAGCTGCGGCCCCTTCCGAAGAGGAGAAGGCGGCCTGGTTGCGCGATCCGCTGTCTCATCCGGTCCTGAAAACCATGTCCGCCCGCGATTTGGCCGATCTGCCTTTCAACCGCGGTCTCGCATCCCGAAACCGGCTGCCGCAGCATTGCTGCAGGTGAGCCCGCGGCCCAAGCTACGGCTGGACCAGATGATAGAGCGTACTGCCTCCCGATGTTGCATTGCATCATCGGGAGGCTCCCCTATGGTCTAGGCATGATCGCTCCGGCTTCGCCCCTACGTGTCGCCTTTGGCGGCATGATCGCCATGGCAGTCGCCATGGGCATCGGCCGTTTCGTCTACACGCCAATTCTTCCGGGCATGATGGAGGAGATCGGACTTTCCGCTTTCGAGGCAGGGGTGATCGCCTCGGCGAACTTTCTCGGCTACCTGCTCGGCGCCTTCGCGGCGGCGGGCGCCTGGGCGAGCGGCCATGAGCGCAAGATCGTGCTGGTCGGTCTTGCGTCCAGTGCTATCCTGGCGGCGCTTATGGGCCTCACCACGAATCTGGCGGCTTTCATCGCCATCCGCTTCCTCGCCGGCGTCGCCAGCGCCTTCGCAATGATCTTTTCGTCGACCATTGTCTTCAGCCACCTGGCGGACGCAAACCGCGATGACCTGCAGGCGGTCCACTTTTCGGGTGTCGGCTGGGGCATTGCCATATCGTCGCTGATGACCGCTGGGTTGTTGGCTGCCGGAGCGGCATGGCCTGCGGGCTGGTTCTGGTCTGGCATTCTTTCGCTGGTCGGCTTCGCAGTCGTTCTTTGGCTCATCGATCGCGGCCCGGCAAGAGTGGGAGACGCCCGACACGAACCGCGCTTGCCGAGGATCGGCGCGCTGTCGAAAATGATCCTCGCCTATGGCCTGTTCGGCTTCGGATACATCGTGACCGCCACGTTCCTCGTGGCGATCGTTCGGCAGGGCCATGGCGGCCGGCTTCTGGAAACGGGAGTATGGCTGGCCACCGGACTGGCCGTCATTCCCTCCGTCCATCTGTGGAGCAGGCTCGCGAAGCGGTGGAGCCTGACGTCGGTCTTCGCGGTCGCCTGCTGCGTCGAAGCGTTGGGCGTCTGGATAAGCGTCGGACTTGGTGGCGCAGCGGGACCGTTGATCGGAGGCGTGCTCCTCGGCGCCACCTTCGTTGCGATCACCGCGTTGGGTCTTCAGGCTGGCAGGCTTCTTGCGCCGCTGGCGCCTCGCCGTGTCTTCGCGCTGATGACGGCCTCCTTCGGCGTCGGCCAGATCCTGGGTCCGATAGCAGCCGGTATCGCCGCGGACCAGACCGGGGGCTTTTTCGTCCCTTCGCTCGGCGCTGCCGCGGCGCTACTGCTTTCCGCCATCATTGCGTGGTCCGCCGGTCCAAGGATCGGAATCGGCTAACGGCACGGGCGGTGTCGGACGTCACGGTCAAGTGTCGTTCCCTTTCGCCGCGAAGTGTGACCTTATGCGCCGAGTCAGTCCGCTGCTGAATCGCGCGCAAAAAGGACCTGCAGACGTGTTCGTATCCTTCTTCCCGAAGCCGAAACTCTTCTTCATTTCAGCGGCTCTGTGGAGCCTCGCGGGAGTGCTCTTCTGGTTCTTCGTTGGGGAGCATATCGGCGCCTATTTCGGAATGCCGCCGGCCGCGGCGGGGGAGCCTCCCATCCTAGGGGTCCAGATCTTCTGGTCGAAGCCCTTCCTGTGGTTCTATATCTATTTCGCTTTCCTCGTGGGCGCTTTCTACGTTTTCTGGGCGTTCTATTCTCCCCACCCATGGCAGAACTGGTCGATCCTCGGATCGTCGGCGATCCTCTTTTCTACTTATGCATCGGTACAGCTTTACGTCGCCCTCAACACCTGGCGTGGCCCATTTTTCGACTTGTTCCAGCGGGCCATCTCTAGCCCTGGGTCCGTGTCTCCCGGTGAACTCTACAGCCTGCTCGGCGTCTTTGCCGGCATAGCGTTCACCTCCATAGCCAACTTCGTCGTCACGCGCTTCTTCGTCAGCCACTACATCTTCCGTTGGCGCACCGCGATGAACGACTACTACATGTCTCATTGGGCCAAGCTCCGGCACATCGAGGGCGCGTCGCAGCGCGTCCAGGAAGATACGATGCGCTTCTCGACGACCGTGGAAGGATTGGGCGTCCAACTCATCGACGCGTTGATGACCTTGATCGCGTTTCTGCCGCTGCTGGCGCAATTGTCGAGCCACGTGACAGTGCTGCCCATCGTCGGCGCCATTCCCTATTCGCTCGTATTCGCTGCGGTCCTCTGGTCCGTTTTCGGAACGGTGCTCCTCATCGTTGCAGGCATCAAGCTGCCCGGGCTCGAGTTCAAGAACCAGCGCGTCGAGGCGGCCTACCGCAAGGAACTCGTCTATGGGGAGGACGATGCCGATCGGGCGCAGCCGCCGACCGTGGCCGAGTTGTTCGCCAATGTGCGGCGCAACTACTTCAACCTTTATTTCCACTACGCCTATTTCAACATCGTCCGGTCGGGGTACCTCCAGGCCGATGCCATATTCGCCAACCTTATCCTCATCCCGACGATTGCGGCAGGCAAGATCACCATGGGCGCCTGGCAGCAGATCGCCACGGCGTTCGGGCAGGTCAGCTCGTCGTTCCAATATCTCGTGATGTCGTGGCCGACGATCGTCGAGCTGTTGTCGATCCACAAGCGTTTGCGTGCTTTCGAAGCCACGCTCGAGGGAGCGCCGCTGCCGGATCTCGACCGGCACTACATGGAACGGCATCGCGCCGGCCTGCCCGCGGAAGACCAGGCGGTGCGCTAGCCGCCGACACCGGCTTCTGGCGCCACGCCCTTCGAGGACGTGGTGCGCTTGAGATAGTCGAGGTAGCTCACGCAGGCGACGCCCGGTCGCCTGCAGACCTGCTCCGCGAAACGCTCGAGCGCTCGCCAATAGGCGCCGTCGTTCATCAGTGTGAAATGGAAGCCGAGCTGCAGGGGAATTCGCTTCCCGGAATACTGGGCTTCGAAGGCTTGGAGGAACGCTTTGTAGGTGCGGTTCTCGAAGATGGAGTCCGTGTCGGCCTTCTCCGTGCCGCCGGAATGGCGCACGAAAAGGTTGTAGTCCATCGCGATGACCTTGCGCTCCGATGGCCCTTCGGGGATTTGCGGCAATGCGAAATGCATCATACCGCCACTCTCTGTCGGCTCGGCCGGCCCGCGCGAGACGCCACTGGCTTCGTAGGCGAAACCGCGATCGGCGAGCGCGGCGAAGAGCGCCTTGTTCGTCGAGAGATACGGCGCGCGGAAACCGCGGATCGCGCCGCCGGCGAGAGCTTTCCAGCCGTCCGGCTCTCCGCGTATGCCGTTGATCGTGTAGGCGTCGCGCAGGATCGTGGAGAACGCGTCGAACTCCCTGTCCCAGTCGGACCTGTTCCACTCCTTGCCGTCGTAATGGCCGCAGCCGTGGCTGGCGATCTCGTGGCCTTCTGAATGTGCCTTCCATATCTCGGCCAGGCGATCGGCAACCTCCTGCTTTGAAGCGGCGAACCCGACATTCGATCTGCCGGCTGCTCTGCCCGGCGCCTGGTAGCCGCGGCGCGTGTCCTGTGACAACAGGTACACGCAGGACACGAAGTACGTAAAGGTGGCGCCGGTATTTTCCGCAAGCGTCCGGCTGCGCCGCCATTGCGCGAGATCATGCGCCCCATCGAAGGAGATGATCACATATTGGGTCGGCTCCGCGGGGCGGGCGAATGATACAAGGCACGAGGAAAGCAAGGCGCCAGCGACGGCAAGAACGCGAGAAGCAATTGTCATGGGAACCGGATTTGGAAGGCGGGAAACGTCCGGCTGCTAATGCCCGAATGTGGCGAGATTGGAATCGAGCGGCGTATTGCCTGCTTCGTCATAGGCAATGGCGGACCGGGACGATAGAATGCACCGGCTGTTCTGTCGGAGGAATCGATGCTGCCGCTGGTCCTGGGACTGATCCTCTTTCTGGGTACGCACTCCGTTCGCATGCTCGCGCCGACGTGGCGCGACGGTAGGGTGGCGGTGATGGGCGAAGGGCCCTGGAAGGGCCTTTATTCGCTGGTTTCCCTCATCGGTTTCGTCCTCATCATCTGGGGATACGGCAGGGCTTGGGCGGTGGCGCCGGTGCTCTACGAGCCGCCGACATGGCTGAAGCACCTGGCTGCGCTGCTGATGTTTTTCTCCTTCGTCTCGGCGATGGTATCGGCCTTCCCAGCCGGCCGGCTGAAGCCGGCTCTCAAGCATCCTCTTCTTCTCGCGGTGAAGATTTGGGCTTTCGCGCATCTTCTCGCCAATGGCGATCTTGCGGCCGTCGTCTTGTTCGGCGCCTTTCTTGCCTGGGCGGTGGCGGACCGCATCGCGCTCAAGCGCCGAGCGGCGCCACTCCCCAAGGTCGGGCCGGCGAAATGGGACGTGCTGGCGGTCCTGGCGGGTGTCGTGCTTTATGTCCTCTTCGTCTGGAGACTGCATCTGTGGCTGATCGGCGTACCGCCGCTCGCGTGATCGGCTGACGCATATAGCTCGGATTTTCCCGCGCGGCCTCTTCCATGCCGGCGAAATTCCGTTAAAACGGCGCCGTCACCGGTCCCGCGACGGGAAGCGGGATGTCTACGGTTGGATTCTGATGTCGGACGACAGCTTTTTTCGCGAGGTAAATGAGGAGATTCGCCAGGAAAAGGCGAGGGCCCTCTGGGAGCGCTATGGCGCTCTGATCATCGGCTTGGCCGTTGCCATCGTGCTCGGCACGGCGGCATTCGTCGTCTACGAATATTGGACGGGATCTCAGGCAAGCCGCTCCGGCGATGACTTCGCGCAGGCACTGGCGCTGGCCAACGAGGGCAAGAACGACGAAGCGCTCGCAGCGCTGAAGGCGCTCGAGGCTGACGGATACGGGGCGTATCCGGTGTTGGCGCGCATGCGAGCCGGGACCGTCATGGTAGAGAAGGGCGACTTCACAGGCGCCGTGGCTGCCTTCGATGCCATCGCGAACGATGGCTCGATTCCGATGTCGATACGCGACATGGCACGGCTGCGCTCTGCTTTCGTGCTTGTGGACAATGGCACCTATGCCGACGTTTCCCAGCGCGTGGAGCAACTCAGCGCCGACACCAATCCGCTGCGTCACTCGGCGCGCGAGGCGCTCGGCCTGTCTGCCTGGAAGGAAAGCAGGAACCAGGACGCCTTGAAGCTCTTCGAACAGATCTCGGGTGATGATGCTGCCCCGCGGGACGTGCGCGAAAGGGCCGCGCTGATGATCGAACTTATCCATGGCTCGGGCACCGCGTCGTGAGCGATGGGCATAAAAGTCGCCATCATCGGCCGGCCTAACGTCGGCAAGTCAACGCTTTTCAACCGTCTCGCCGGAAGGAAGCTGGCGCTTGTCGACGATACGCCGGGCGTGACACGCGACCGGCGCGTGCACCCGGCGAAACTCTACGATCTCCATTTCGACGTGATCGACACGGCCGGCTTCGAAGACGCTGGGGCGGCCACGCTCCAGGGCCGTATGCGTGCCCAGACCGAGATTGCGATCGACGAAGCCGACCTCATCTTCTTCATGGTCGATGCCCGGACCGGTCTCTTGCCGGACGACCGGACTTTCGCGGAGATCGTTCGGCGTTCGGGTAAGCCCGTCGTGCTGGTCGCCAACAAGGCGGAAGCGCGCGGCGCCGGAGCTGGCCTGCTCGAGGCGTGGGAACTCGGTCTTGGCGAGCCGGTGCCGATCTCGGCCGAACACGGCCAAGGCATGCCGGACCTGCGCGATGCCGTCATTGGAGCGCTCGGCGAAGCCCGCGTCTTCGGCGATGAGGACGAAGACGACAGCATGCCCGCCGAAAGCGAGGCGTTGATTGGCGAAGACGTCGCGGATCCCGATGTGGAGACGCCCTATGACGACACCAAGCCGTTGCGCATCGCTGTCGTCGGCCGTCCCAACGCCGGCAAGTCGACGCTGATCAACACGCTGATAGGCGAAGAGCGTCTGCTGACAGGTCCCGAAGCCGGGATCACGCGCGACTCGATCTCTGTCGATTGGGAGTGGCGTAAGCGCCGGCTGAAGCTGTTCGACACGGCCGGCATGCGCCGCAAGGCGAAGGTTCAGGAGAAACTGGAAAAACTATCCGTCGCCGACGGGCTGCGGGCCGTGCGTTTCGCCGAGGTCGTGATCGTCGTTCTCGATGCGACGATTCCCTTCGAGAAGCAGGACCTGCAGATAGCCGACCTCATTGTCCGCGAGGGACGCGCTCCGGTGATCGCCTTCAACAAATGGGACCTGATCGAGGACCCCCAGCAAGTTCTCGCCGATCTGCGCGAAAAAACCGAGCGGCTTCTCCCTCAGGTGCGCGGTGTGCAGGCCGTTCCCGTCTCGGCCGAAACAGGGCGAGGACTGGACCGGCTTATGGAAGCCGTGCTGAAGACCCATAAGGTGTGGAACAGCCGTGTCTCCACCGGGCGGCTCAACCGCTGGCTGGAGGGTGTGGTGACCCACCATCCGCCGCCCGCCGTCGCCGGACGGCGATTGAAGATCAAATACGTAACGCAGGCGAAGACGAGGCCGCCAGGCTTCGTGCTCTCGTGCTCGCGGCCGGAGGCCATGCCTCAGTCCTACGTTCGCTATCTCGTCAACAGCCTGCGGGAAACGTTCGACATTCCGGGCGTGCCCATCCGAATGGCGCTGCGGATGTCGGAGAACCCGTTCGCTGGAAGGGCGAAGAAGCGGAGCTGACGAAGCGCCGACTTCCGTCGTCATTATCGTGCCCTATTCCGAAGCATTAACGCTCCATCAAGGTTAATGCACCATTGTCTCTCTCCGGGATTGTGCTGCGTTCTGGAGAGTGCTCGTGCATCGACGACTTTTTGCGCGGCCGTTGTCGGTCGCTGAGCTGAAGAAGCCGTCTCTTTCGACAATCGTGGTTGGGCTTGGGATATGGATCGGTTTTCCGACCGTTACGGCCTATCAAGATATGACGAGCATGGTGTTGGGCATGGACAACCCCTCCGCTCGCTGGGGCGCCTATGTGGAAGAGGCGGTGGCAGGTTCCGTCCATGCGGCCGAGATGCCTTTCACCGACGGTGATCTCAAGACGGGTTCCATTTCCGGAGCGGGGGTGAACGCGCCCGGGGTCGGGAAAATCGCGTTCCGAAGCAAGAGCGCCGCTGCGCAGAATACGCCCGACGAGGCGCGCATAACCCGCGCCGACAAGCAAGGACGGCTCGTCAAGATCGCACCGGTGGTTCCGCCGAAAGCCTTCAACGCCGGCTCTGTGCTTCAGCGCAGCAGTTCGCTGATGGAGCCCGGCTTCGACGGCGGGCTGAAAATGGCATTCGCCAAGCCGGCGATCAAAGGCAAGGAAATCGAGATCGCCACGGCATTTTATGTAAAGCAGAAGCAGCGCGATCCCGGCGTGCCCTCGCTCATTGCCGACCTCGTGACCAACGACAAGGCCGATGTTCTCGCGACGGCCTATGCGCCCGCCGAGCCCGACTATGCCCGGGCTTCGCCATTCGAGACGCTGCTGCAGGACGATCCGAACAAGGGGCGCTTCATTCCGCCGGTCGCCCGCGGCGATCATGACTGGATGGCGACGCCTTTGCCGGCCTCCGTGTTCAGCAAGGAAGAGCAGAAATGCCTGGCGACCGCGGTCTATTTCGAGGCGCGCGGAGAAAACACGAGAGGGCAGGCCGCCGTCGCGCAGGTCGTGCTCAACCGGGTGCGAAATCCTGCCTACCCGAAGACCGTCTGCGGGGTCGTCTACCAGAACGACAATTGGCGCAACGCCTGTCAATTCTCCTTCGCTTGCGACGGGATCAAGGATCGTATCACCAGCCCCTATCACTACAAGCTCGCTCAGGACATCGCCATGGCGGTCACCGCGGGCAAGATCTTCATTCCCGAGGTCGGGTCGTCCACTCACTACCATGCAACCTATGTTCGTCCGCGCTGGTCGCGGACGATGGAGAAGATGAAGAAGATCGGCCTGCACATCTTCTATCGAACCCATGGCGGCGGCTGGAGTTAGGGCTTCTCGGGGCAGCTCCGGGCATTGCTGCGGGAGATTCCCATGCGGGATTCGGCCCTACGCCGGCGCCCGTGCAGTGGGCGCACTATGTCGCACTTGGTCAAGTGGCTGAATTCTTTGCCTAAAATACATGTGATAAGCACTTATCGCGCGGCTTGACTGCCGAAAGCGGCCTAACTATGTTGCGCCCGACTTTAAAGCGGACAGTAGGCATGCTGCTGGCCGGGCATGGAGGTTACGATGGCCAGCGACGAAGGGCCAGACGGAACCGGAAAATCCGGGCCCGGGACAGGGAAACCCGATCTCCGCGACGACGACCTGGAACGACGCCGGCGCGCTCTTGAAGCATCACTTGCGACAAGAATGCCGGAACGCCGGAACGGGAGCGAAGGCGCCAGACCGGGCTCTATGTCCGGCTCCGGGCAGGCACTGAAACTTTCCAGCGAATTCATCGCCGGAATTGTTGTCGGCGCTGGACTCGGCTGGTTCATCGACACCTTGGCGGGAACATCGCCGTGGGGGCTGATCGTCTTCCTCTTCCTCGGTTTCGGTGCTGGCGTTCTCAATGTCCTGCGCTCTGCGGGGCTGGTCGCCGAGGCGGGTCCGAAGCAGTCCGACAAGGGCGGCGGCGGGCCAAACACGAAATGAAGATGGCGCTGTTCGGCGTCGATGCTGTGAGGGGTTCGTAAGTGGCTAACGATCCGATCCACCAGTTCCAGATTTCGAAATGGATTCCGATCGAAATCGGCGGGATGGACTTCTCGTTCACCAACTCGTCGGCCTTCATGGTGGCGACGGTCGCCGCGGCGGGCGCATTCCTCTTCCTGACGACGTCGAGCCGCGGGCTCATACCGAGCCGCCTGCAATCCGTTTCGGAAATGTCCTACGAGTTCGTGGCGTCCATGCTGCGCGACGCCGCCGGCTCGCATGGGATGAAGTTCTTTCCCTTCGTCTTCTCCCTGTTCATGTTCGTTCTGACGGCCAATCTGCTTGGCCTCTTTCCGTATTTCTTCACGGTAACCAGCCACATCATCGTCACTTTCGCGCTGGCGCTGCTCGTTATTGGCACGGTCATTGTCTACGGTTTTTGGAAGCATGGTTTGAGCTTCCTCAAGCTGTTCGTGCCGAGCGGGGTGCCGGGCATTCTCATCCCGCTGGTGGTGCTGATCGAGATCATCTCCTTCCTCTCGCGGCCGATCAGCCTCTCGGTTCGTCTCTTCGCGAACATGCTGGCCGGACACATCACTCTCAAGGTTTTTGCCGGCTTCGTCACTTCGCTGAGTGCGCTCGGAGCCGTGGGCGTATTTGGCGCCGTCCTGCCTCTCATCATGACGGTGGCTATCACCGCTCTCGAATTCCTGGTGGCTTTCCTGCAGGCCTACGTCTTTGCGGTGCTAACCTGCATGTACCTCAACGACGCCCTGCATCCGAGCCACTAGAGAACCTTCACCGGCGGGGCTCCCGTCATAATCGAAATTCAATCCTATTCTCGATCCACAAGGAGTTGGACAATGGAAGTTGAAGCAGCAAAGGCAATCGGTGCGGGCATCGCCTGCCTCGGCATGGGTGGTGCGGGCATCGGCCTTGGCCATATCTTCGGTAACTACCTGGCGGGCGCACTGCGCAATCCATCCGCTGCCGATGGTCAGTTCGGCCGCCTGATTTTCGGCTTCGCGGTGACCGAAGCTCTGGGCATCTTCTCGCTGCTCGTCGCGCTCCTGCTCCTCTTCACGTAAGAGCCGGCCGATCAGCCGATAGGACCGGCCGCAGACCCTTGCGGCCGGGCGGAGCGAACAGGGGAATACGATGTTTGTGACACCGGGTTATGCCGAGGAAGCCGCGCCGGGAGCGGCAGGCACCCAGGCCGTCGAAGGCCAAGCCCATACCGAAACTAGCGTCGAACACGAAACAGGCGGCTTTCCGCCCTTCGACAGCTCGACCTATCCCTCGCAGTTGCTGTGGCTCGCGATCACCTTCGGCCTGTTCTACCTGTTCCTGAAGAAGGTCGCGTTGCCGCGCATCGGCAGCATCCTGGAGGTCCGGCGCGACCGTATCGCCCAGGATCTCGATCAGGCTGCGCGCATGAAGGAAGAGGCCGACGCGGCTGTGGCCGCCTACGAGCAAGAACTGGCGGAAGCCAGGAACAAGGCCAATGCCATCGGCCAGGACGCTCGTGACAACGCCAAGGCCGAAGCCGAGGCTGCGCGCAAGGAAATCGAGGCGGGGCTCGAAAGTAAACTCGCAGAGGCCGAGGGGCGCATTGCTTCCATCAAGGCTGCGGCAATGAAGGAAGTCGGCACCATCGCCGAAGACACCGCTGTCGCGATCGTCGAGCAGCTTGTCGGCGGCAAGGGCGACAAGGCCGCCATTGCAGCCGCCGTGAAGGCGGCAAGGGGATAAGGCTATGGACGCAACATTTTGGGCCCTGGTCAGCCTTATCATCTTTCTGGCGATCGTCGTCTACCTGAAGGTCCCCGCTATGTTGGGCAAGTCGCTCGACGAGCGTGCAAGCCGGATTCGCAACGAGCTGGACGAAGCCCGGCGTCTCCGTGAGGAAGCGCAGCAGGTGCTTGCGGAGTATCAGCGCAAGCGCAAGGAGGCGGAGCAGGAGGCGAGCGAGATCGTCGCCGCGGCCAAGCGCGAAGCGGGTCATCTGATTGAAGAGGCGCACAAGAAGACCGAAGACTATGTCGCGCGTCGCACAGCGATGGCCGAGCAGAAGATCGCCCAGGCCGAGCGCGATGCCGTGACCGAAGTCCGGTCGAGCGCCGTGGACCTTGCGGTCGAGGCGGCTCGCGCCGTGCTCGCGGGCAAGGTCGACACCAAGGCTGACGCCAATCTCTTCAAGGCTTCCGTTCAGGAGCTGAAGTCGAAGCTCAACTGAACCGCGCCGCACTGGAGCCAAAAAGCCGCCATTTTCGGCGGCTTTTTTATTGGAGCGATGCGCGGCCAGCTCCGGCTCGCATAGAGAAGTGCTGACTTCGCCGGCTCGACGCTCCTCCACGCTTCGCCTTACCCAGATCGCTATCGGTGGGCTGGCGTCGGGAAGGGTTCGATCTGCCTTGTGGCGCTCCATCGACCTCAAGGACAGGAACCTTCGAGACGCGGCTCGTGGCCAATGCGCGACATGCGCGGGCAAAAAATCGTCGCTCGAACGTGACTTTCATCCGAATCTTGGGATCGGATTCGAGGTACTCCGCACGTGTGGCATAGTTGCCAGGATTCTCCTCGAGGATGATATGCTGCCGATTGGCGCGTTCACTAGGGCCGCCGCCGAATATCGCCTGTCCCCGGTTCCCTGGGTATGGCACAGCGCAAATGATTGTCAGCATCTGGACCGATCACATGCATTTCAAGCAACTCCCATTCAATACCGATACGATGCTGGCCGGGCTGAAGCCTTGGGTCGAATGCGAAAGTCCGACCTTCGACGCGGTGGCGGTCGACCGCATGATGGACCTTGCAGCTTACGATCTCGCCGCGGCGGGTGCAGAGGTCCAGCGCATTCCGGGCCGCATGGGCTTCGGCGGATCGCTTCGTGCGCGCTTTCCACACAAGGATTTCGGCAAGCCAGGCCTTTTGATCTCCGGTCATCTCGACACCGTCCATCCGGTCGGGACGCTGACGAAAAACCCTTGGCGCATCGAGGGCAGCCGTTGTTATGGCCCGGGCATCCAGGACATGAAGGGCGGCAACTATGTGAGCGTCGAGGCTCTGCGCCAGCTGACCCTGATCGGCTTCCAGACGCCGCTGCCCGTCACTGTGCTTTTCACGCCCGACGAGGAGGTGGGCACGCCCTCGACCCGTGAGCTGATCGAGATGGAGGCGCGCAAGAACAAGATCGTTCTCGTGCCCGAGCCAGCGTGCCCGGACGGCGGCGCCGTCACCGGCCGCTACGCGATTGCGCGCTTCAACGTGAAAACCATCGGCCGGCCAAGCCACGCCGGCTGGGCATTGAAGGACGGCCGCTCGGCGATCGCCGCCATGGCGCGGAAAATCCTGGAGATCGAGAAGATGTCCGGTGAGGACTGCACCTTTTCCGTGGGCGTCGTGCACGCCGGCCAATGGGTCAATTGCGTCTCCTCCAGCTGCGATGCGGAGGTGCTGTCCATGGCAAAACGCCAGGCCGATCTCGACGAGGGCGTCAGGCGTATGCTTTCCCTGGCCGGAGAGGAAAACGACGTGTCGGTCGAGGTCGCGCGTGGCGTCACGCGCCCCGTCTGGGAGCCTGATGCCGGCACGATGGCGGTCTACGAGGTTGCCCGGCAGATCGCCAAGGAGATCGGGTTCGAACTCAGCCATGCGAGTGCCGGTGGCGGCTCGGATGGAAACTTTACCGGCGCACTGGGAATCCCGACGCTCGATTCGATCGGCGTTCGCGGCGCCGGGCTGCACACGCTTGACGAGCATATCGAGATCGACAGCCTCGTCGAGCGGGCGCAACTCGTGGCAGGGCTCCTGATGCGGTTGGTTTGAGGCTTGGTCGGTCGGTGATTGCTGGGCCACTCCGTCCTGCCGGATGTCTCCCCCTTTCGGGCACGACAGTCACAGATCTCACAAAGGCGTCGTCCCGGGGCTTGCAAGTTCCCCTTCTCCGTCTCGGCTTCGCCTATAGTGGGGAAGAGGAAAGGCGCCGAGTGCGCGCCCGAGATGGAGAGGGGAACGGTCGGCCGCGCCATGTTCGTCTGCGAAGGTTGGCCGCCAGGCTGGTAGTGTGTATCCGGTAGCCCTGAGGTGAGAGGAGGCGACGTGGTCTATCCGCGCCTGCTCTCGCTTGCCCGGTGGCGCGCGGCCCAGCGAATGCCGGCAGCGATGGCAAGGCCGAGAAGGGGCCACCGTGCCCAGAACTCGCCGTGCCAGGAGAGGAGGTTGACACCCACAACTGTAATCCCGGCAAGGGCGAGCATTGTGATGGTTCGATCGAACACGCTGTTGGCGCGAAGCCAGAGCAAGGCGGCTGTCACGGCAAGGGCGAAGACCGGCCATCTTGCCCACAACTCGCCCCCCCAGGACAGAAGGTTTATGGCGAGGAGGCCTAGCGCGACCACGCCAAAGACACAGAGAACCCGGTTACGCGCGCTCGGCGACATGGATGTCGCCGGCAAGGGCGTCTGAATGTCGGGCGCTTCCTGGATGGTCGACTGACGACCCCATTGGGACTTTCCTGCCTCGTGGCGTTCGCCCCGCTCGCCGATGCGCACCGCATAGCTCGGCACGCCCTCGTCGATATTCTTCACGGGGAGTTGGCCGAGGAATTCAAAGCCGACGGCGAGCTTGTTGCGGACCTGATCATAGACCGTGCTCGAGATCACGATGCCGCCAGGGGGCGCTGAGGTCTGCAAACGTGCGGCGATGTTCACGCCATCGCCATAGATGTCGTCGCCGTCGACCATCACGTCGCCAAGATTGATGCCGATACGGAACAGCATGCGCGCCTCGGCAGCGCGGTTGGCATTGTAACCAGCGAGTTCGTTCTGCACGTCTATCGCCGCTCGGACGGCTTCCACGACACTCGGGAACTCCGCCAGCAGGCCGTCGCCCCATGTGTTGATAACCCGCCCGCCATGGGCTTCGATGAGCCGTGCCATGGCGTCCCGATAGCGCTTGAGCGTGGAAAGCGTCCCCTCTTCGTCCGCTTCCATCAGCTTCGAGTAGCCTTGGACATCGGCGGAAAAAATGGTGGTCAGCTTACGGCGGGTATCCGACATGCGTTCTCGCCCTTACCGGAGGTTCGCGCGATATTAACCCGAGACCGGCCCGGGTTGCACCAGCTCTATTCGGCCGGAGAGGGAAAAACCGATTGCATGCTCTCGTCGACCCCGGTTTTGAACGGCGCGAAGGACACGCGATGCCAGCGAGGCACCGGGCCATGGAGCACGATCGCCTCTCGATGGCGTTCGGTGGCGTAGCCCATATGGGCCTCGAAGCCATAACGCTGGTCGGCAAGCCCGCAGCGCTCCATCATGCGGTCGCGCGTGACCTTCGCGACGATCGAGGCGGCGGCTATCGACTGTGAACGCTGGTCGCCCTTGACCAGTGCCTGGCCGGGGCAGCAAAGGCCGGGCGGCACATCGCGCCCATCGGCAAGCGCAAGGCGGGGCGTCACGCTCAGGCCAGCCAGCGCCCGGCGCATCGCTTCGAGGCTTGCCCTCAGTATGTTGATCCGGTCGATGCCGGCGGCGGCGATCGACGACAGCGATACGGCGCGCGCCGTGGCAAGGATGTTGTCGAAAAGCTGGTCGCGCTGGAGCGCAGTCAAGCGCTTGGAGTCGTCGAGGCCGTCTGGGATACGATCCGGATCGAGTATGACGGCGGCTGCCACCACGGGCCCGGCTAGCGGTCCGCGCCCAGCCTCATCGAGACCCGCTACAGGCCATTCGCCGGACGCCATGGCCCGCCTCTCGATCGAGAAGTCGGGTTTTTCGACGATTTCGAAAAGAAGCGGAGAATCAGAACGCGGGCGAGCCATAACGCGGCGATGCTCGCACCGGCTCCGATTCTCCGCAAGCCCTCCCGGACGTCTGGCGGCTGGTCGGGGAGGGCGCCGTCGGCTGTTGAAGGGGAGCCAGACGGGATTTCGCTCGAATTCGTCAAAGCAGCGTAAGCTGCTCGCCTTCCTTCTTGGGCTGGACGAATAGATCGGTCCTGAGCGGCGACCGCTCGGCGTTGAGCCCGAGCCTGCGCGCGGCAATCTCGAACCGGCGGCCGATCTGCCATGCGTAGGGGCCGCTGCCCTTCATGCGCTTGCCCCATTCCGAATCGTAGTCCTTGCCGTCCCGCATGGAGCGTATCAGCGACATGACGTGCCGATACTTGTCGGGATAGTGCCGAAGCAGCCAATCCTTGAAGATCGGACTGACCTCCAGAGGCAGCCTCAGGATGACGTAACCAGCCGCTCGCGCTCCGGCGGCCGAGGCCGCGTCGAGGATACGTTCGATCTCCGAGTCGTTCAGGCCAGGGAGGATCGGCGCGACCATTACAGAAGTGGGAATTCCGGCCTCGCTGAGTTGCTTGATCGCTTCCAGTCTCTTGGTCGGCGTGGACGCGCGCGGCTCCATCGTGCGGGCCAGCATTCGATCGAGTGTCGTCACCGATAGCGCGACCTTGGCGAGGCCCTGTTCCGCCATCCGAGACAGTATGTCGATGTCGCGGGTAACGAGCGCGGATTTCGTGACGATGCCGACGGGGTGCTTGCGTGCCTCGAGTACCTCCAGTACCTCGCGCATGATGCGGTACTGCTTTTCGATCGGCTGATAAGGATCCGTATTGGTGCCGATCGCGATGGTGCGAGGCTGATAGCCTTCCCTGGCCAGCTCGCGCTCAAGCAGGCGCGCGGCATCTGGCTTGGCGAAGAGCTTCGATTCGAAATCCAGGCCGGGCGACAGCCCCATATAGGCGTGGGTAGGGCGGGCGAAGCAATAAACGCAACCGTGCTCGCAGCCGCGATAGGGATTGATCGATCGATCGAAGGAGATGTCGGGCGATTCGTTGCGCGTGATGATCGTGCGGGGCTTCTCGACCTGCACCTCCGTCTTGAACGGCGGCAGCTCTTCAATGGAGTTCCAGCCGTCGTCAAAGACATCACGGCTGATCGGTTCGAAACGGCCCGACGGATTGATGCCGGCGGAACGTCCGCGATTGCGTTCGGGCCGAACGCGGATGCCGCTCTCCTCGATCATGGCATTCGCCATCTCAGCTCTTCCTTCTCCGAAGGCTGCAATGTCAGCGTGGGCGATCTGTTCCACTTTCGCCTTTTGCCAAGGCCGTTCGGCACTCTGTCGAATCGCGATGCTCATGAAACTATTCCTATTCGCTCAATGAGAACAAAGCAAGAACTTTTGGATACGAGGAGTCCGTGGCAATCGTCTGGTCCTAGGACCGTCTTTCCGCTATTGCGCTAGAATGCTGAGCGTGCTGATCGAGACGAGGAACGACGAGGAAGGGTTGGCGAGAACGCTGGGCTCGCTGGTATCGGCTGCGGTCGAGGGGGTGGTGCGCGAAGTCATCGTCTGTGACCGGGGATCGTCGGACCAGACCCATCGAGTGGCGGAGCATGCGGGTTGTCATTTCCTGGCGGACGGCGGCATTGCCGCAGGGATTCGCCAGGCAAAAGGCGATTGGCTTCTTTTGGTCGAGCCCGGTGCGAAGCTCGCCGAAGGATGGATTGAGCCTGCGATCGAGCACATGACGACATCGACGGCCGCGGCACGGTTCTCGCGTTTGCGAGGGGCGGGGCCATCCTTTTTGTCGCGCCTGTTCGGGCGCGATCGCCCGTTGGCCGACGGTCTGGTGATCACCAAGAGGCAAGCAGCGGCGCTGGCGACCAGGGCCGAGGACGCCGGTGCGCTCGCGCGAGGACTTTCCCCGAAGCGGCTGGAGGGAGAGATATCGATAGCGCCGGACAGGCGGCGGGGCCGGCCGACCGCCTAAGCGCCCCCGCCGCCGCGCTTCAGATGCTCGTCGAGCCGCGGCATGATCTCCACGAAATTGCACGGCATATGCCGATAGTCGAGCTGGGCCTTGATGATGCCGTCCCAGGCGTCCTTGCAGGCCCCGGGAGACCCGGGCAGCACGAAGACGAATGTCGCGTTGACGACGCCTCCCGTGGCGCGCGACTGGATCGTCGATGTGCCGATCTTGTCGTAGGAGATGCGGTGGAAAACCTCGGAGAAGCCGTCCATGCGCTTTTCGAAGATCGGCTCGAGCGCTTCGGGCGTCACGTCGCGTCCGGTGAAGCCGGTTCCGCCGGTGGTGATGATCACGTCGATGTCGGGATCCCTCGACCAGGCGAGCACGCAGGATCGGATCTCTTCCTTGTCGTCGGCAACGATCCGGCGATCGGACAGTATATGGCCGGCTTCCTCGACGCGATCCGCCAGCGTCTTGCCGGACTTGTCATCGGCGAGGGTTCGGGTATCCGACACTGTCAGTACCGCAATCCTGACCGGAATGAAGGGACGGGCATTCTCAACCATCGAAGCTTTCTCCCGGAGCCATGCTCCTTGTCGATACCACGAACCAGGACGGCTGTTGCCTGTTGATCGTGGCAGCGGCCTGCGACGCCGTGTCTTCGGTCTCGAAAATCCCGAAGCACGTGGCGCCAGAGCCCGACATTCGGACGAAAGCAGCACCGCTGCCCGCCAGCGCGTCGAGCACTGTGCCGATCACCGGCGCCGTATTCGTTGCAGCAGGCTGCAGGTCGTTGCGGGTCGTGCCCAGCCATGAAATCACGGTGCTGAAATCGGGATTGTCGGGGAGCACTGGAAGTGGCGCGTTTTCGCGCGAAGAAAGGGCCCGGAAAACGTCGGGGGTCGAGATCGCGACACCGGGATTGACGAGAACCATTGGGAGCGCCGGAAATCGCGGCACGGGTCTGAGCTCGTGGCCGATACCACGGGCCAGGAGCGGCCGTGCGGCGAGGCACATCGGAACGTCCGCGCCCAGTTCTTCGGCGATCCGCACGATATTATGTTGGGGCTCCTCTCCCCAAAGCCGGATGAGCGCCAGCAAGGTAGCGGCCGCGTCGCTGGAGCCGCCGCCGATGCCGGAGGCGACCGGCAGGTTCTTTTCCAAGGCAATGAAAATGGGGCCGTCCCGGCGTAGGGCAGCGCGCAATTGATCGCGCGCCCGGGCGACGAGATTGCCGCCATCATCCGGCACGGCAGTCGCAAAACGACCGGACAGCGCGATGGAATCGATGTGGCTCCGCGCAACGGATATGCGGTCGCCAAAACGAGTGAAGACGACAAGGCTTTCGAGTTCGTGATAGCCGTCGGCGCGCCGACCGGTCACATGGAGAGCGAGGTTGATCTTGGCGGGCGCGTCCCGCACGATCGAAGTTGGAACCACGTGGAGAGCGTCAGTCCTTGGCGAGCCTGTATTCGCCGGTCTTGGGATCCTTGACGAGTGTCCCGGTCGCACCCGTCGCGGCCTGCTTTTCGGCACGGCGTACCTTGGCCGTGACACGCTCCGCCTCGCGAAGGAACGAGCGGTAGCCGATATAGGCCAGAATGCCGATCAGAGCGAAGAAGATGAACTGTGGCATGTCCTAGCTCCTTCCTTCACAGCTCGCCGTCGATATTGCCGGCCAGCATGCATCACGGTCCACTGTAACCGTCTTCAGGCTCTAGTTCAAAGCCCGAAACGGCTCCACAACGCGCGCTCTTTTGCCGCTTCGACGATACCGTCCACAAACGCTCCGGCCATGTCGGCCGGGGACAACGCGTTGAAAGCTCCAAAAAAGCTGAGCCGGCGGCCAAAAAGGCCGCGCGGAGCGGTGATGAGCTTGAGCTGGGTCTTGGGACCGTAGCGATCCTTCAGGACGGCTCGCATGTCGCCGAGCGCGTCGACCAGACCGAGTTCCATCCCCGTCTTGCCCGACCAGAACAGCCCGGTGAACAGGTCGGGATTGTCCGATAGCTTGCCGGCGCGGCGCTCCCGGACCATGTCGATGAAGGTGCCGTGCATCTCTTCCATGAGGACTTTCAGCCGTTCGACATCTTCGGGCTTCTCGGGCTGGAAGGGGTCGTTCGTCACCTTGTTCTTGCCGGCTGTATGGACGCGACGCTCGACGCCGATCTTCTTGATGAGATCGGTGAAGCCGAAGCTGCCGGCCACGACACCGATCGAGCCGACGATGGAGGAGGGGTCGGCGATGATCTCGTCGCCGGCGAGCGCGATCATGTAGCCGCCGGATGCTGCCACGTCCTCGACGAAGACAAGCACGCTCTTGTTCTTCTCCGCCGCGAGGTCGCGGATCCGCTTGTAGATGAGGCGAGACTGGACGGGCGAGCCGCCAGGGGAATTGATGGAGATCGCAACCACCGGGGCGTCACCGAAGGAAAACGCCTTTTCGATCAGCCCCGCCGTCGAGGACAGAGAGAGGTTCTGCCGGAACGGCCCGCTGCCGGCCATGATCGACCCTTGGAGGCGGACGACCGGAATGATCGTCGCGTCCGATCGCATCGATTTCGGCAGGAGGCGGTTGAACAAGCGTCGCACAGGCTGGGTTCTCCGATCATTCTGGCATCGATGTAGGAATTCAGGCGAGCCGCGCAATGCCATCGTGGTCGCATGCGACGCTAATCCCCGAAAAGCGATGCCCGCCCGTTATTGATGTCATCGGCGCGTGGCGAAAAAAGGTCCTTCCCCGCATCATGCAAAATCAGCGGCGGGCAGAGTGTGAGCCCAGCCCGGGAGGCCCGAACCGCTCGGATGACGATCCGGATCGCAGCAGTCTCGGCACGCGCGTGGACGGGTAAAATCTCGGCATTGCCGAACCTTCCGGCAAGCGCGTCGAGGATGGCCTGGAGCGATTGCGGCCTGGCGATGACGGCTAAGCCGCCGCGCGGCCGCACGACCGCCGCGGCGCTGCGGATCCATTGCCCGAACAGACCATCCTCCATGACATGGGCCTGCTGCTTCAGCGTGTCCGGAGTCTTGCGGTCGTGGCGTGCGTTGAAGGGTGGATTCATGATCGCATAGTCAAACGACGAATCCGCCAACCCCGCAGCCACGCGTCCGCGCCCCGATAGGGCGACGTCGGCGACAAGCACCGACACGCGATTTGAGAGATGGGCGTTGCCCGAATATGCGAGCGACCGTTCCGCGAAATCGGCCATTTCCGGCGATCGTTCGACGAGCACCACCTCGGTTTGGGGGCAGCGGGACGCCACCGCGAGGCCTGCCGCCCCTGCACCCGCGCCGAAATCAGCCAGGCGACCGGAGAAGCCCGAGGGAACCGCGGCCGCCAGCATCATGGCGTCCATGCCGGCGCGATGGCCTTTGCCGTCCGGCTGCACCAGCCAGAAATTGCCGCGATGGAAGGCGTCGATCGTGAAGGCGGCTGACATTACACGATGATGATCAGATCGGGTTGCATGTTCTGCCGGTGGCGCGGACGAACCTCACGCGCCCCGGATCTCATCGGCAATACCAGCGTCGGTCAGAATGCGCCGCGCCGCCTCGACATCCTCCTCACCGATCATGATCCGGCGCGGCAGGATGCCGATCGAACCGTCGAGAACGCTCATATTCTGGTCGGCGACGAAATAGGAGATGCCGGCATCTCGCATCAGCGCCTCCACGAAGGAGATGAGGACAGCGTCGTTGGTACGGATGAGTTCGATCATGGTCGCGACAGTCGCAGTTTGTGCCACTCCTGTAAACGGGAGACCGAATCCGTGCGGGGGTTGCTATCGTTTGAAGGCCGCTTTCAGCCGAGCGACTTCGTCCGCGGGCCAATCGGCGAGGCCCAGCACCTCTACCCAGGCGTCGATATAGTGCTCCGGCGCGTAGACGTGGCCGTATCCCATCGGCGTGGTCGTGGCCATCGCCATGTCGAGCAGGAGCTGAAGGAAGGTCACCACGGGATACCACCGCAATTGCGGTGAAACGTCGGGTCCGCGAGGCTCCGCCATCCAGGCCGGCGCGCGGTAGATGGAAAGGGGATCAAAGAAGGTGACGGAATCGCTGGCATATTGGAGATAGACGATTCGGACCGGGCCCCAGCTGGCGCCCGGAATCGCGAGCGCGTTCCTCTGGGCGGTGAAGCGGATGACAGACCCGTCGCGAAAGCGCGGCAGCCAAACCGGCGAACCCGGTTCGCGGTCCCTTGTGACAGTGGTCCACGTCTTGCTCAGGAAGGGCGGGCCGCTCCACAGGGCACCCTGGAAGGGATCGCCGATCACATCGAAGAGGTCGGCCGAAATATCGGAATTCAAGGCGCCGAGGCTCAGCCCGTGGAGATAAAGCTTCGGCCGATGGTCACGCGGGAGCTGTCTCCAGTAGCCGTAGACTTCCCGGAAAAGTGCCTGAGCTGCGTCGCGGCCATAGTCGGGTTCGACGAGCAGGGAAAGCCAGCTTGAGAGATAGGAGTATTGAAGAGCGATGCTGGCGACATCACCGCGAAGCAGGTATTCGACCGTGTCCATTGCGGCCGGATCGACCCAGCCCGTGCCCGTGGGCGTGATAATGATGAGCACCGAGCGGTCGAAGCCGCCGACGCGCTTCAGCTCTTCGAGGGCAAGGCGTGCGCGCTCTTCCGCTGTCTCGGCGGAATTGAGGCCAGCGTAGACGCGAATTGGTTCGCGCGCGTCGCCGCCGAGGAATTTGCCGATATCTGCCCGGGTCGGCCCGGTTGCCACGAACTCCCGCCCTGCGCGGCCCAAACCGTTCCAATCCAGCAGCGACGCCGCGCTCCCGGTCTTGCTCGGATCCGAAGGCTGCTTTGTGTCGTCCTCGATAAGGGCATCGAGCTTCCGGAATGACGCGTCGGCCATGTGAAGGGCGGCGCGGAAGAACACGCCGTCGGCGATCGACCAGAACAGAAACCCGGCGATCACGACGCCGACAAGATTCGAGACTCGCCTCGGCGCAAAACGGCCGATGTTCCTGGACAACAGGTTGAAAGTGAGCTGGAAGGCCCGCGCCACGGCCATGAGGGCGACAAAAGCGAGCAGGGCGATCAAGCCGACCTTGGTTGGGTGGGCGCTGTCGACGGGCTCGAGTTCCATAAGGACCCGTATCGAGTTCTGCCATTCCGAGGCGCGCCAGAGGAATGTGATTGCGACGACCGCAAAGAGGCCGGTCGCCCCGAATTTGATGGCCCTGGCTACACGCGGATGGGGTTTCTGCAATTCAAGGTAGTCCCACAGCCAGAGGCCGAAGACACCGACGCCGTAGCCCGCCGCCAGCGAGAATCCCGAAAGCACGCCTTGCGTCGCGAAGTTGCGCGGCACCAGGCTGGGCGTAAGCGAGGCGGCGAAGAACAGGGTCCCTGTCAGCAGGCCGACAGAGGAAAAGGATTCCCAGAGTTTGCTGATCCCATCTTTTTTCATCGGGGCAACCTCTTGATAGGGGCTGTTTTTCACCTGCTGCGAGTGAAGAGATTGACAGTTCGCCGGAGCACAAGCAATCGGCCGAGGCTTTCCGCCGCGCCAATTCGCCGCTTGCCGCGACTTGCGTTGCGGCTAGAATCATGCCCCTAGGAAGAAGACGCGCGGGCGCGTCGGACATGGAGTGCGTGGTGGGTGTCGTTCTCAACCTCGAAAGCGGAAAGCGGGAAACAAGCTCGATCGAGGGCCTGATCACCCTGACGGCGTCGGATATGGCGCGCGTCAACGAATTGATTCTGTCCAAGGCCGGTTCCGACGTCGAGATGATCCCTGAGATCGCCAACCACCTGATTTCGTCGGGCGGCAAGCGGCTGAGGCCTATGGTGACGCTCGCCGCCGCGCAGATGTTCGGCTATTCGGGCGACGGCCACGTGAAGTTGGCTACAAGTGTCGAGTTCATGCATACCGCGACGTTGCTTCACGACGACGTGGTCGACGAAAGCGACATGCGCCGGGGCAGGAAGACCGCCCGCACGATCTGGGGCAACCAGGCCAGCGTGCTCGTCGGCGATTTCCTGCTCGGTCAGGCGTTCCGCATGATGGTCGAGGTCGGCTCGCTTGACGCGCTCGACATCCTTTCCACGGCAGCTTCCGTGATTGCGGAAGGGGAAGTCATGCAGCTTGCCGCCGCGAAGAATCTCGAAACCACCGAGGACGAGCACTTCGCCGTGATCAAAGCCAAGACGGCCGCGCTTTTCTCGGCGGCCGCCGAAGTTGGTCCGGTGATTGCCAAAGCGGGCCGCGCCGACCGGGCTGCGCTCCGTTCGTACGGCATGAATCTCGGACTTGCCTTCCAGCTCATCGATGACGCGCTCGATTATGGAGGCACCTCCAAGGACCTCGGCAAGAATGTCGGGGACGATTTCCGGGAGGGCAAGGTGACGTTGCCGGTGATCCTCAGCTACCGCCGCGGAAGCGCGGCCGAGCGCAGTTTCTGGAAGGCGGCGATCGAAGACAACGCCACGGACGACGCCGCGCTGGACAAGGCGATCGGATTGATGAAGCGTCACAGCGCCATAGCCGACACGATCGGGCGCGCTCGCCATTTCGGGGAGATCGCTCGCGACGCGCTTGCGCCGCTTGACGCATCCCCACAGAAGGTGGCGCTGCTGGACGTGATCGACTTCTGCATCAGCCGCGTGAGCTGATCACGAGCTTGGAAAGAACGGCGGCGGTGGCTGGCATCTTGACCGGAACGTGAAAGCGTCACGGATTGAAGCGCGACCCCAAAAAGGCCATGCTTAGGGACCATGCCGCGACAAGTATGGTTTCCCCTTCGGGACGCAGGAAGGAAGATTAATGCCATCGACACGCAGCATCTGGCTGGCAGGCATTGCGGGCTTGGCGATCCTGGGAAGCCAGCCGGCCGGCGCGAAGGAATCCACCGAGCCCGTCCAGATCGGTACCTTCTCAGGCGCCTACCTTGCCGCCCGTGTTGCCGAGAGCGATAACGATCTCGATGGCGCCATCGCCTATTATCGCCGCGCGCTCGAGTTCGATCCGGACGACAAGCAGCTTCAGCAGAGCTTGATGCTGGCGCTCATCTCCCAGGGCAAGTTCGACGCAGCCCTGCCGTTGGCTGAAAAGCTCAAGACCGAGCCGGAGATCGAGCGTTTCTCGCGGTTGGCACTCGCCGTCGATTCCATTCGGAAGAAGGAATATTCAAAGGCCGAGACCTGGTTGAAGCTCGCGCTCGAATCCGATCTCGATCGCCTGATTTCATCGTTGATGACAGGATGGGCCAAGCTGGGAGGCGGCGCCGCCGCCGACGCGCTCTCCTTTGTGGAGAAAGTCAAAGGGCCCGAATGGTACACGCTGTTCACGACCTATCACCGGGCGCTGATTGCCGACAATGCCGGGCTCAAGGACAAGGCCGAGGCTGCCTATGCTGAGGCGCTCGATAATGTCTCGGCCGGAAGTGCTGCACCCGAAACCTGGATCCGGGCCGCGGAAGCCTATGCCGGTTTCCTGGCGCGCCAGGGCGAAAAGGACAAGGCGCTCGGCGTACTGGACAAGGCGGACGAGTTTGCCCAGGGGCGCCTGCCGATCGTCGCGCTGCGTGACGCCATCGAACAGGGCAAGACGGTGCCGAAGCTGGTGGATGGTCCCATCGCCGGCTCCACGGAAGTGTTGTTGAACCTTGGTTCGGCTCTGAACCGCGGTGGAGGGGAAGCTTTCGTCAAGCTCTACCTTCAATATGCCATGGCGCTCGACCCCACCAACGATCAGGTGCTCCTGCAACTCGCCGCGGTTGCCGAGCAGCAGCAGGATGCCGAACAGGCGATCGCCCTCTATCGGCGCATTCCCGACAGTTCGCCCATGAAGCGGGTGTCGGAGCTCCAACTCGGTCTCAACCTCGCCGACCTCGGCCGCCACGATGAAGCGATCGTGCATTTGAGGGCGCTGCTCGAATCCGAGCCCGACGACATGCGTGCCTATTTGGCACTGGGCGGCGTTTACGCCGCGAAGGAAGACTTCAAGTCCGCGGCGGAGATCTACGACAAGGCCGTTGCCAGGCTTGCCAAGCCGGAACGGGACAACTGGAACATCTTCTACCAACGCGGCATCGCCTATGAGCGCCTGAAGCAATGGCCGAAGGCTGAGCCCAATTTCCGCAAGGCCCTGGAACTTTTCCCCGATCAGCCGCAGGTGATGAATTATCTCGGCTATTCCTGGGTCGACATGAACACCAACCTGGACGAAGGGCTAGAACTGATCCGCAAGGCCGTCGACCTGCGCCCGAGCGACGGCTACATCGTCGATTCGCTCGGATGGGCATATTATCGACTTGGCCGTTTCGACGACGCGGTGCGGGAGCTTGAGCGGGCTGTCTCGTTGAAGCCGGACGATCCGGTGCTGAATGACCATCTTGGAGATGCGTATTGGCGCGTCGGACGCCGCCTGGAGGCGACCTTCCAGTGGAGCCACGCACGCGACATGAAGCCCGAGCCTGATGTCCTGGCGAGTGTCGAGAAGAAGCTCAGGGAAGGATTGCCCGCGCTCCCCGACAGGCAGACCGCCGAAAAGACGCCACCGAAGCAGCCGGAGGTCGATGCGAAGCCGGCAGCACCGGTGCAGGACGGTCAACGAAGCGAGATCTCTCCCGGAGCGCAGACAAGGGTGGAGGCGGTGCCTGCCGCCTACACGGTTCAGCGCGGTCAATCTCTGTGGTCGATCGCGGCCGAGAAGCTGGGCAATGGTAACCGGTATCTGGAAATCCTGAATCTGAATCCGGAGTTGCGGGGCGATCCAGGCCGGATCGTCCCGGGCCAGTCGCTAAGGATGCCGCCTTCGAATTGAGCGAATAGCCAATAGGGTCGCGGGTCAGGCTGAACTGTCGTCCATACTCGCTTCTCGCTCAATTTCCGTATTTTGGCCGCACTGGACAGGCCACCCATTGGCCCTGCTCTTTCTTGCGACAGGCGAGCCTTAGCTTGCTCAACCGGTTTTCCCACGGATTGTCCTTGGTGCAGATGCAAGGAATGCCGGGCGGACGGAGCACGTCGCAGCCGGGCGTCACGCAGAGATAGCCGGTCACTTCGTCGCGCTCGTTGAAACCATCGCCTTGGCCGCTCGGGAAATTGTCTGCGATTGACAGTCCGGTCGCCAGGAGAAGTGCGGGAATGGCCGCGCAAGTCCGGGCGATGGTGCGCCTGAACGGGATCGTGCCTTTTTGATTACACATGCTCGGCTCCGAGATCAGTGCGTCAGATTGTGCGACAACGTTGCGGCTGCGCAAGTGCTTCCCGCGAAATGGACTGGCATTCCCCTGCGGTTCGGTCGCCCCCCGTTCGGCTTGACGCTCGGGAGCCGCCGCTTTACCACGTGCCCGCACACTTCCGACCATCGCGCCGAGAACCAACCGTGGCCGACAAGACCTTGCCCGACCATCTCGATCCCCAGCGTTCCTTCCAGGGGCTCATCCTCACGCTCCATGACTACTGGGCACGCTATGGCTGCGTGATCCTGCAGCCCTATGACATGGAGGTTGGAGCCGGCACGTTCCATCCCGCCACAACTCTGCGGGCTCTCGGTCCGCGCAAATGGAACGCGGCCTATGTGCAGCCATCCAGGCGTCCCAAGGACGGACGGTACGGCGAGAATCCCAACCGGCTGCAGCATTACTATCAATATCAAGTCATTCTGAAGCCCAACCCCTCGAACCTCCAGGAGCTCTACCTGGGCTCATTGGCGGCGATTGGCATCGACCCGCTGCTGCACGACATACGTTTTGTCGAGGACGATTGGGAAAGTCCGACGCTCGGCGCTTGGGGACTTGGCTGGGAATGCTGGTGCGACGGCATGGAAGTATCGCAGTTCACCTATTTCCAGCAGGTCTGCGGCATCGAATGCGCCCCTGTCGCCGGCGAGCTCACCTACGGTCTCGAGCGGCTCGCAATGTATGTGCAGGGCGTCGACAACGTCTATGATCTCAATTTCAACGGCGGTTCGGGCGACGGCAAGGTGACCTATGGCGAAGTCTTCCTGCAGGCCGAACAGGAGTACTCGCGCCACAATTTCGAGTTTGCCAACACCAGCGTGCTCTTGCGGCATTTCGACGACGCCGAAGCCGAATGCAAGGCGTTGCTCGAAGCCGGCGCGGCAACGGATTCAGGCCCTCACAAAATGGTGTTTCCGGCCTACGACCAGTGCATCAAGGCCAGCCACGTCTTCAATCTCCTCGATGCCCGCGGTGTGATCTCGGTGACCGAGCGGCAGAGTTACATCCTGCGCGTGCGCAATCTTGCCAAGGCATGCGGTGAAGCCTTCCTCCAGACCGAGGCTGGCGGTTTTGATATGCGGGCGGAGACACGCTGATGCCGGACTTGCTGCTCGAACTCCGTTCCGAGGAAATTCCTGCACGCCCGCGCGCCCGCAGCGCCGAGGGCGCGAGGACGCGCAAACCGAAGAAGAGCATGCGGGCGGAGACACGCTGATGCCGGATTTGCTGCTCGAACTCCGCTCCGAGGAAATTCCTGCACGCCCGCGCGCCCGCAGCGCCGAGGGCGCGAGGACGCGCAAACCGAAGAAGAGCATGCGGGCGGAGACACGCTGATGCCGGATTTGCTGCTCGAACTCCGTTCCGAGGAAATTCCTGCACGCATGCAGCGAAAGGCTGCGGGCGACCTGCGCAAGATGGTGACGGACGGCTTGGTGGAAGCCGGGCTGACTTATGAGGCCGCCCGTGAATATTGGACGCCGCGCCGTCTGGTGCTGGATCTTCGCGGGGTGACTGCCCGTTCCAAGGACATACGCGAGGAGCGCAAGGGCCCGAGCACCAAGGCGCCGGAGCAGGCGATCCAGGGTTTCCTTCGCGCCGCGGGCCTGTCCTCCATCGCCGAGGCGCATGTCCATTCCGATCCGAAGAAGGGCGATTTCTACGTCGCCCATATTTCGAAGCCTGGCCGGCCCGCAGAAGAGATCATCGGGGAGCTTCTTCCCGAGGTGATCCGCACCTTTCCCTGGCCCAAATCCATGCGCTGGGGGCCGGCCTCCGCGAAACCCGGCTCGCTACGCTGGGTGCGGCCGCTCCAGTCCATTGTTTGCACCTTCGGTCCGGAAACCGCCGATCCCGTGGTGATCGATTTTGAAGTCGACGGCATCCGGTCCGGAAACGTCACTCACGGCCATCGTTTCCACGCGCCCGACCCGATCATTGTGCGCCGCTTCGACGACTATGCTGCCAAGCTCGAGGCCGCGAAAGTGGTGGTCGACGCGGAGCGCCGGAAGGAGATCATCTTGGCGGACGCGCGCAACATCGCCTTCGCCAACGGGCTCGAACTCGTCGAGGATGAAGCCCTGCTGGAGGAGGTCTCCGGCCTTGTCGAATGGCCGGTCGTGCTGATGGGCGCCTTCGAGGAGGACTTCCTCGAAATCCCGTCGGAGGTCATCCGCTTGACGATCCGCGCCAACCAGAAGTGCTTCGTGACGCGGCCTGCCGGAGGCGATGGCGCCGCTCTTTCCAACCGCTTCATCCTCACCGCCAACGTCGAAGCCAAGGATGGCGGCCAGGAAATTGCGCATGGCAACGGTAAGGTGGTCCGCGCGCGCCTCTCCGACGCCCATTATTTCTGGGAGACGGACCAAGGCGACCTGCCGGATCTCGACACGCTGACGGCGTCGGCGGAAAAATTCGGCCTCGATATCAAGAAGCCGCTCGACCAGCGTATGGCTCGATTGGATCATCTCGGCGTGACCTTTCATGCCAGGCTCGGCACCCAGGGCGAGCGCGTCGAGCGCATCGTGCGACTAGCCGGTGAGATCGCCGCACTTGTCGGGGCCGCTCCGGAATTGGCGCGGCGCGCGGCTGTCCTTGCCAAGGCGGACCTTCAGACGGAAGTCGTCGGCGAGTTCCCCGAACTGCAAGGTTCGATGGGCCGCAAATATGCTGCTCTGCAGGGGGAGCTTCCTTCAGTGGCTGCGGCCATCGAGGAACACTACAGACCGCAGGGACCGTCGGACCGGGTGCCGACTGATCCGGTCTCGGTCGCGGTGGCGCTGGCCGACAAGCTCGATACGCTGGTCGGTTTCTGGTCCATCGACGAGAAACCGACGGGTTCGAAGGATCCCTATGCGCTGCGCCGCGCGGCGCTGGGCATCATCCGCATCCTCGTGGGCGGCGAGAGGCGGCTTTCGCTTCTGTCCGTGGCGGCGGATGCAATGGCTGGGTTGAATGAGCCGGAGATCCAAAGCAGCCTGGCCCGCTTCGAAGAACGTCAGGAAGGGCTGGAAACCGGCGATGTCGATGGCGAGGAAGACCTGGACAACGCGCTCGGGGGCTACGAGAAGCGGATCCGGCGCGAGGCGGTCCATCGTGCCGAGCCCGTCATTCGTGACCTCCTGGCCTTCTTCCATGACCGGCTCAAAGTGTATCTGCGTGATCAGGGCGCGCGGCATGATCTGATCGACGCGGTCCTGGCCAGCAGCGGGGGAGGTGCGGCCAACGACGATTTGCTGATGATCGTCCGTCGTGTCGAGGCGCTCGGCTCCTTCCTCGACAGCGAGGACGGCCGGAATCTTCTGGCCGGCACCAAGCGCGCGGCCAACATCCTGGCCGCTGAGGAGAAGAAGGAGACGCGGGTAGCGCCGGCCGTCGATCCGGCCCTGTTGCGCGACGACGCCGAAATCAGCCTCCATGAGGCTGTGAACCGCGCCGAGAAGGAAGCAGGCCAAGCGATTCAACAAGAAGACTTCGCCGCCGCCATGCGCGCGCTCAGCGCCTTACGCGAACCGGTGGACTCCTTCTTTGAACGTGTTCTCGTGAATGACGAGGATCTGAATGTGCGCGCCAATCGCCTCGCGCTGCTCGCCCGCATCCGCGCGGCGACGGATCAGGTGGCGGACTTCTCGAGAATTGCCGGCTGACGGCCCTATTCCTTGCGACCGGCCGGCTGGCCGGTCCGTCCGCCTTTTATGAGCAAAGGGGCTTTCCCGGGGCGACGTTCAGGTTGCGAGCCGATGGCCGACAGCTTTTCGTGCGACACTGCCGGTACGGTTTCGGCCAATGTGAGCACAGACCGGCTCGGATGAGATGGTTCTCCATCGGCGAGCACCATGGAGGGACCGAGACCTGCTTTCGCCGATTCCAGCAAGACCAGGGACGAGGCCCCTGCGCTTCCTGTCGTGAGGAACAGAAGAACAGCCGCAGAAAAACGCATGACGTGCCGCCCGTCGCTTTTTCAGTTGCATGAGCTTACCCCCATTGCCGTTAAGGAAATTCAAAGCTGTGTGGCCGTCTCGGCACTTGCCGACCGGCATCTGGCACGATAGCACCACGGCGATATGAGCTTATGTGAGATCCTCCCGACTACTGCGGCCAAGGACCGTGCGCTCGCTCTGTTGAGGAGCGGCGAAGTGATCGCCATCCCCACGGAAACGGTCTACGGGCTGGCGGGCGATGCAACCAATGGCGCTGCCGTGGCGCGCATCTTCGAGGCCAAGGGAAGGCCGCGTTTCAATCCGTTGATCGCCCATGTTGCCGACATGGCCATGGCAGAGAGGATCGGAACGTTCGATCCTGTATCGCGAAAGCTCGCCGAAGCCTTTTGGCCAGGTCCGCTGACGCTCGTCGTGCCGCTGCGGCCCGACGCCGGCATCCATCCCCTGGTTACCGCAGGGCTTTCCACGATCGCTTTGCGCATGCCGCGTGGCTTCGGAGCCGGGCTCATTGCGGCCTTGGGCCGGCCGCTCGCCGCACCGAGCGCAAATTCCTCGGGGAAGATCAGCGCAACCAGCGCCGAGGCCGTGCGAGCCGATCTGGGAGAGAAGATCTCCTTGATCGTGGACGCGGGCCCGACGCCGGTCGGGCTGGAATCGACCATTCTCAAGGTGGAGGATGACGGGCTGAGGCTGCTTCGCCCCGGCGGCATCCCGGCCGACGAGATAGAACATGTGGCTGGCCGTGCGCTAAGCCGCGACCGTGCAGGCAATGTCGAGGCTCCGGGCATGCTGCTGTCCCACTACGCGCCAGGCGCGGCCGTGCGGCTGGGCATCGTCGAAGTCCGCTCCGGGGAGGCGCTCCTTGCCTTTGGACCGATCCGAGCAAAAGGCGCCGACACGGCCCACGCCATTCTCAACCTGTCGGATCGAGGAGACCTTCGGGAGGCGGCGACGAATCTTTTCTCTTACTTGAAGGCGCTCGATGCCAGCGGGGCGGAGGTGATCGCCGTTGAGCCCATTCCGATGACTGGACTTGGGGAGGCGATCAATGATCGGTTGTCTCGCGCGGCCGCCCCGCGAGACCCGCCTCCGAGACAATAGCAGGTAGTTTGCATGGGTGGTTTCAATTCCGGCACGCTCGACCGTTTCGTGGAAATCGTCGGCCAAAGTCACGCATTACGAGATCCGGCCGACATCCGGCCATTCCTGACGGAACCGCGCGGACTCTGGTCGGACGGCGCGACACCTGTGGTGCTTCGGCCGGGGAGCGTGGACGAGGTCAGCCGCGTCTTGAAGCTCGCGACTGAGACGCGCACGGCCATCGTGCCGCAAAGCGGCAACACCGGGCTCGTGGGCGGGCAGACGCCTGACCGGTCGGGCCGCCAGATCCTGCTGTCGCTGTCGCGCTTGAACCGTATTCGCGAGATCGACACTTTGTCGAACACCATCACCGCTGAAGCGGGTGTGATCCTGGAAACGCTGCAGCAGGCGGCGGACAGCGCGGATCGTCTTTTCCCGCTCTCGCTCGGCTCCCAGGGATCCTGCCAAGTCGGCGGGAACCTGTCTTCCAACGCCGGAGGCACCGGTGTGCTCGCCTATGGCAACATGCGCGAGCTCTGCCTGGGGGTGGAGGTTGTACTGCCGACGGGCGAGGTGCTGGACGATCTCAGGAAGCTGAAGAAGGACAATACCGGCTACGACCTAAAGAACCTCTTTGTGGGCGCCGAAGGCACGCTAGGGGTCATCACGGCGGCTGTGCTGAAGCTCTTCCCGAAGCCGAAGGGCCAGGAAGTGGCCTGGGCGGGCGTCCCGTCTCCATCGGCGGCGCTTGACCTGTTCACCTTGGCCACCGATCGCGCAGGCACCGGCCTGACGGCCTTCGAGCTGGTCGCCGATATCGCGATGGATTTCTCCGCGCGACACATTCCGGGAGTCGTTCGTCCGCTCGATGGTTGGCCCTGGTATGTGCTCATGGAGATCTCGTCGGGCCGTTCTGCCGAGGACGCCCGTGGTTTGATCGAGCACATCCTGTCCGACGGGCTCGAAGCAGGCTACGCGGGCGACGCGGTGATTGCGGTGAATCTCGACCAGGCGTCGGCGTTCTGGCGACTACGGGAGTCCCTTTCGGACTCGCAACGTCCCGAGGGGGCTTCCATCAAGCACGATATCTCCGTGCCGGTCGCGTCTATTCCGGCTTTCATAGAGGAGGCGGGGCAGGCGGTGGCGACGGTCTCGCCTGATGCGCGCGTCGTGTGCTTCGGCCACATGGGCGACGGCAACCTACACTACAATGTTTCGCAACCGGTGGACTCCGATGCGGCGAGCTTCCTCAAGCTCTACCGGGCGATGAACAAAGCGGTACACGACATCGTGCGGGCCTATGGCGGATCGATCTCCGCGGAACACGGTATCGGCCGGCTGAAGCGGGACGAATTGCTGGCCACTGCGCCAACGCTTGCGATCGACCTCATGCGCCGCGTGAAGGCGGCCTTCGATCCCGCCGGCATCATGAACCCCGGGAAGGTTATCTGAGCAGCCACTGCTGCCCGGGGCCAGCTAATCTGTCGTTCATGGACCTTACCAACATGTTGTAGTGGGTCCGATTTCGATAACCATTCACTTGATCAGCAAAATTTAACCGAACTCCTTAAGCCCGGCGGTAAGAATGCCGCGCTACCTTCCCTCCCATAACGAGGCCGGGAAAACCGGTCCGTGAGGAACCGGAAATACCGGCTCTCAGGAATGACAGGAAGGCACACATGCAGACCCGACTGAAGCCAGTCTGGGCGGGCCGCAACATGCGGCTCGACCCATTCCGCTTGCCGCAAGTGGTGAGCTACGCGACACGCGACGACTTCGGAGATGTTACCTTCACCGTTGACCAGCGCGGCGCCATCGTGCGCAGGACGCTGCGGCTGAGTGGATTGCCTGCGACGGTCGTCCTGCCGTCGAATGCGTTCCGAGGCGTGGCAGCCCGGGCCATGGAGGACGGCGAGGACAATGTGACCGTCACGCTGGAACTCTTTCACAACGATCCGATGCTCTGCGTGCCGCTCCTGGTCGCCCATAATCTCGACGATGTTGCCGCCGATTGGCGCGCCTGGGCGGAAGCCTATGGGCTGCCGATGCTGCTGATCGAAGCCGACGGCGTGGCTCGGACGCTGGAGGAATCGCTCGGTGGCGTGAAGACAGCGCCGGTTCGGGAGCGCCGTAAGGGCCGCGCCTCGTTGAGCCGCCGTCCCCGCTTCCTGGCGCGGCGCAAATCCGGCGACCTCGGTCTGCGGCTGGTGATTGCGGGCGAGGAAATCATCGCCCGGAGCTGAAGCGGAACGATCGAGCGTTAAAGAAGTGGCTTGGCCGCCGTCCAAAGGCCACCGCCGATCAGGCCGAGAAAGATCAGCCAGCCGACGACGGTGTTGGATTTGAACAGTCTGAGACACTGATCGGGATCGTCGATGTCGAGCACGGCGATCTGGCGTGCCATGTGCGCGGCGGCGGCCACAAGGCCGGCCAGCGCGGGCATCGGCGCCTCCGCCGCGGCGTAGGCGAGCGCGAACAGCAACAGCGTTCCGCCGTAGAGGCCGACCAGCCAGTATTTGGTGTTGTCGCCGAACAGCCTGGCCGTGGAGCGGACGCCGACGATCGCATCGTCTTCCTTGTCCTGGTGGGCGTAGAGCGTGTCGTAGCCGATCACCCAGAGGATCGAGCCGCAATAAAGCAGCAGGGCAGGCGGATCGAGATCGCCGAAGGCCGCTGCCCACCCCATTAGCGCTCCCCAGGAAAAGGCAAGGCCAAGGACGAATTGCGGCCAGTCGGTGATGCGCTTCATGAACGGATAGGCTGCAACGACAAAGAGCGAGCAGATGCCGAGCAGGACGGCGAAATCATTGAATTGCAGGAGGACACCAAGGCCCACCAGGGCCTGTATCACGAGGAACCCCCACGCTTGACGGCGCGTGACCTGACCTGATGGAAGCGGGCGCGAGCGGGTCCGCTCGACCTTCGTATCGATGTCCTGATCGACAAGGTCGTTATAGGTGCAGCCGGCGCCGCGCATCGTGATCGCGCCGATCAGGAAGAGCACGATGTGTCCCGGCGGCGGGAGCAGCGTGGCCACGGGCTCGCCCGGCGCGGCATAGGCCACCGCGGCCAGCGCCGTCGACCACCAGCAGGGCCAGAGCAGCAGCCACCAGCCGATAGGCCGGTCCCAGCGGGCAAGCTGTGCATATGGCCAAAGCCAGCGAGGCAGGGCGCGGTAGACCCAATGGCCGCTGGGCGCATCGGCGACACGGCCCTGGGTGGTTCTGGACTGAATAGTTTCCATAGCGCTGCAGTGGCAGCGCGGAGGCGGGGCGTCAAGAAGACGAATCGTCCAGGCTGGCAGATAATCGCAAACGTCCGACACTACCGTCAGGCTTGACCTCGTGGCCGACGGGCAATAGCGGAAGGCATTCGACCCACCAGCGCCAAGGCTTCTTGCATGAACGTTCTCCTCATCGGATCGGGTGGCCGCGAGCACGCGCTGGCCTGGAAGATCGCGGCGTCGCCGATATTGACGAAGCTCTATGCCGCGCCCGGCAATCCCGGCATTGCGCGGGAGGCGGAGTTGGTCGCACTTCCAATCGACGACCACGCGGCGGTAATGGCCTTTTGCGGGGAAAAGGCGATCGACCTCGTCGTCGTCGGTCCGGAGGCGCCGCTGGTGGCTGGACTGGCGGACGGGCTGGAGGCCGCCGGCATCCGCGTCTTCGGCTGCAGCGCGAAGGCCGCGCAGCTTGAAGGTTCCAAGGGCTTCACCAAGGATCTCTGCGCGCGATACGGAATCCCCACCGCCGCCTATCGTCGTTTCGACGAGGCCGAGGCGGCAAAGGCCTATATCCGAGCCGAGGGCGCGCCGATCGTGGTGAAGGCCGACGGGCTGGCGGCGGGCAAGGGAGTAACCGTGGCGATGTCCGTCGACGAAGCGCTCGAGGCGGTCGACGCTTGCTTCGATGGCACCTTCGGCGGCGCCGGGGCGGAAGTCGTCGTCGAGGAGTTCCTGACCGGCGAGGAGGCGAGCTTCTTTTGCCTGTGCGACGGAAAGACGGCGCTGCCGTTTGGTACGGCGCAAGACCACAAGCGCGTCGGCGACGGAGATACCGGCCCCAATACCGGAGGCATGGGCGCCTATTCGCCGGCTCCGGTGATGACTGAAGCGCTGATCGAGCGGACGATGAAGGAGATCGTCGAGCCGACCCTGCGCGGCATGGCCGAAATGGGCGTGCCCTTTGCCGGCGTGCTTTTCGCCGGGCTCATGATCACCGCGGAAGGACCCAAGCTGATCGAATACAACGTTCGGTTCGGCGATCCCGAATGCCAGGTGCTGATGATGCGGCTGAAGGACGATATTCTCGTGCTGATGAAGGCGGCTACCGAGGGGCAACTCGGGCACATGTCGGTCCGCTGGCGAGACGAGGCGGCACTGACCGTGGTGGTCGCCGCCGAGGGTTATCCTGGCACGCCCATGAAGGGGACGACGATCCGGGGGCTGGACAGGGCGGCATCGGACGGCGTCGAGGTCTTTCATGCCGGAACCGCCGTCGAGTCGGGAAACATTGTCGCCAATGGCGGGCGTGTGCTCAATGTGACGGCCCTTGGCCGAAGCGTGACGGAAGCCCAGGCTCGGGCCTACGCGGCTGTCGACAAGATCGACTGGCCGCAGGGCTTTTGCCGTCGCGACATCGGCTGGCGGGCGGTCGCGCGCGAGGAAGATGCCGGCTAGAGCATTTCCGTTTTCCTTCGAACTCTTCGGAGCACGGGAATGCGGATGTGGGCCGCTGCTCGCAGGAACTGAGAGGGCTGAAATTCAGCGCTTTGCCGTCTCGTCGGGGTCGACCTTGCCGGGGATCGTCGCGGTGGTGATGGGGTCGATCCCGACCGGAGCAGCCGGCCCGTCGCCGAACCAGGCGAGCACGTCGTTTTTGAGCCCGGAGACATAGTCGGCCAGCGCTTGGAATGCCGAGCGCTGGACTTCAGGCACGGCCATCGCTGCTTGGTATAGCGGTGCCTGCCCTGCGCTGTCGGGATGGAGGACGGCGTCGATAGCCTGGGCGGCCGGCGCCTTCTCGACTGGAGCGTAGGCGAGCGTGACATCGCCCGCCAATGCGGCTTCCCTGCCGATCGGGATCGGCACGCTGGCGATCAGGTCGACCGGCACGTCCAGCAGTCCTCCGAACGGCCAGGCCTTGCGCAGTTCCTCGGCGTTCATCGAGGCGACATTGACGTCGATGTCGGTATCGGTGCCCGGTACGCGATAGGGACAACTCCGGTCGCTGCAATTGGCCTGGGAAGCGAACTGCCAGAGCGTGTAGCTCTGCCAGTTGCCTTTCGGGAAATGTTCGCCGATCTCCGGCTTGTAGCGGGCATACCAGAGCGGCAGGCGAGACAGGAGTGGATAGAGCTCCCGATTGTCGGCGATGAATTTGGCCGTCGTGCCGTTGGTGTACAGAACCGGGAACCGGCCGGTGCGGCGCTGGACATGCCGGACGAATTCCTCGGCATCCGAGAGCGACATCCATTTGTCCGGATCGTTGTCCTCGATGTCTATGGCGAGAAGGTCGTCCGGTTCGGGCTGAGCGAAATCGATGAAGTTGTTGGCCTGGTCGACCGGGTTTCCGGGCCTGGCCAAATGGTAAGCACCCCATTTGAGGCCGAGAGACTTAGCCACCGTGCGGCGGGTGTGAAAAAGCTCGCGTGCGACGGCATGACGTTTGAACAGCGCTTTGCAGAGTCGGATTTCGGTCTCGTTGCCCGTGCAGGAGTAGGGCGGCGGCAGACCGTCCGACGCCTTGCCGATGAAGCCGACGATCCGCTTGTCGGTGGCAAGCGCCTTCCAGTCGATCGCATTGTACTCATAAGCGTCGACGACGAGGGCGCGATCGGCCCGTCGCCAGGGCGCGGAAAATTCCGACGGATCCGCGACCGCGGCGAAGGGCGCCGAAAGGATGGCCGTGGCGACGACGCCGAGTTTCCAACGCGCTGTCGAGAAAGACATGACCTGCCCGACGCTCCCCTCTTTGCCGGTTTTCGCAATTCGACGCCGATCGAACCCGAGCCAAGTTCGGCGCATCCCGATCGTAAGTCGTTCCCGGGGCTGGCGGGAGACTCCCCTCACGGGTCGTGCAAGCTCACAATGATGGTGGAACGTGGTTAAGAATTCCTTGTCGGGAACGAGATGGCACCGATCCCGATATTAGGGGGCCTTTTCACCGGATGGGGATCTGGGAGCCGCGACGGCTTTCTTCCGCTGCCCGGCGATGATTGAGCAACCGCATCATGCAGCAGCTGCGCAAGCGCCGGAACGTTTGACGTTTACGTCAAAAGGCACTAGCGGTCGAAACGGGAATACGGTTTAGTTTGCATGCGCGGACCTCCGCGCGGCCGTAAGGGAGCCAGCCATGTATCGCGCACCGGTCGACGAGATCGCATTCACCCTGAAACATGTCGCGGGCCTGCGAGCCGCGATCGAATCGGGCGCTCTCGGCGATCTCACTGACGACCTCGTCGATGCCATCCTTGGGGAGGCGGGGCGGTTCGCGACGGACGAGGTCGCGCCGCTTTACAAGGTCGGCGACGAGCAGGGTGCGATGCTGAGGGACGCCGCGGTAACCATGCCGCCCGGCTGGAAGGATCTCTACCGGCGCTGGACCGACGGCGGCTGGAACGCGCTTTCGGGCCCGGAGGAATTCGGCGGCCAGGGTTTGCCGACGATGATCGGCGTCGCGGCGCTCGAAATGTGGAATTCGGCCTCGATGGCTTTCGGGATCGGACCGACCCTGACGATGGGCGCGGTCGAGGCAATCGAGAAACACGCCACGGACGAGCTCAAGGCAACGTATCTGGAGAAGCTCGTCTCGGGCGAATGGATGGGGACGATGAACCTGACCGAGCCCCAGGCCGGCTCGGATCTGGCCGCGCTGCGCGCCCGCGCCGAGCCGGTCGGCGACGGCACTTATCGCATCTTCGGACAGAAGATATTCATCACCTACGGCGAGCACGATTTCACGGACAACATCGTCCACCTCGTCCTGGCTCGTTTGCCCGATGCGCCAGCGGGTACGCGCGGCATCTCGCTGTTCCTGGTGCCCAAATTCTTGGTTGGGGATGATGGGCGCCCCGGAGAGCGAAACGATGTGTTCTGTGCGTCGATCGAGCACAAGCTCGGCATCCATGCTTCCCCCACCTGCACCATGATCTACGGCGATGGCTTTGCGAAGGGCAGGGAGCCTGGAGCTGTCGGCTGGCTGGTCGGCGAGGAGAATAAAGGGCTCGCCTGCATGTTCACCATGATGAACAATGCCCGCCTTGCGGTCGGCATGCAGGGCGTGGCGATCGCCGAAACGGCGACCCAGAAGGCGATCGCCTACGCGAATGAGCGGCGACAGGGCAGGGCGTCATCCTGGACCGGCGAGGGCATGGCGCCCATCGTCCACCACGCGGATGTAAAGCGCAATCTCCTGACCATGCAGGCGCTGACCCGCGCCGCGCGGACCATCTCGTATGCCTGCGCGCATGCGATCGACATGAGCCGCCTGGGGAACGACGATCGGCGGCGCCATTGGCAGGATCGCGCCGGTCTCCTGACCCCTGTGGCCAAGGCCTTCTCCACCGATGTCGGCGTCGACGTCGCATCGCTCGGCGTCCAGGTTCATGGCGGCATGGGCTTCATCGAGGAAACGGGCGCCGCCAGCCTCCTGCGCGACGCGCGCATCGCGCCGATCTACGAAGGCACAAACGGTATCCAGGCGATCGATCTTGTGACACGCAAGCTGCCGCTTTCCGGCGGAGAGCACATCCACGGCTACATCGCCGAGCTCAGAGCCACCGTCGAGGAACTCCGCCGGTCCAATGCGGAAGACTTCGGTCAATCGGCGGATCGCATCGATCGTTCCCTCGACCACCTGGCCGAAACTAGCCGTTTCCTTCAGGCGGCGCTAGCGGACGGGCGCAGCGAAACGGCGCTTGCAGGGGCGACGCCCTATCTCAGGCTGTTTGCTCTGGCGGCCGGCGGGGCCTATCTCGCCCGGGCGGCTCTCGCGGATCGCGCGACGACTCGCATCGCCCTTTGCCGTTTCTTCGCCGAAAATCTCGTCGGAGAGACGTCGGCGTTGAAAGATCGCGTGCTGTTCGGGGCCGACAGCTTGACCGCGGCCGGCGCTGCGCTAATCGCATAGGACCGGAGGGAAATCGTGACCGATCACGTCATCATCGAGCGGCGCGCGGCCGTGCAGATCATCCGCATGAACCGCCCGGACAAGAAGAACGCGATAACCCGCGCCATGTATGGCGCCATGGCGGCGGCGCTGACGGAAGCAGACTCCGATCCGTCGGTCCGCGTGAGCGTTTTCCTCGGTGTTCCCGGAGCCTTTTCGTCCGGCAATGATCTCGCCGATTTCCTGGCGGTGGCCCAGGGTGGCGAAGGCGGCACGGAGGTGTTCGACTTCCTTATGGCGTTGGCTCAGGCGCGAAAACCGATCGTCTCGGGCGTCGATGGCATCGCGGTAGGGATCGGCACGACGCTCAACCTTCATTGCGACCTGACCTTCGCCACGCCCCGAACCATCTTCAGGACGCCTTTCGTCGATCTCGGCATCGTGCCCGAAGCTGGATCGAGCCTCCTTGTCCCGGCCATACTTGGACGCCAGCAGGCCTTCGCGCTGCTCGCGCTCGGCGAGAGCTTCCCGGCCGAGAAAGCGAAGGAAGCAGGACTGATCTATGCCGTCGTGGCAGAATCCGAACTTGAGCCGGCCGTGCTCAAGGCGGCCGAAGAGATCGCTGCCAAGCCGCCCGAAGCCTTGCTGATCGCGCGCGATCTGATGCGCGGCGACCGTTCGGAGTTGGTCGCCCGCATCAAGGCGGAAGGTGTTCACTTCACCGCCCGACTGAAATCGGATGAAGCTAGGGCCGCGTTCATGGCCTTCATGGCCAGGAAAAGCGCCGGCTGATCGCCCTTTTGCGCCCACCCGTCGCTGACGCCGAAGCCTTCTCTTCCTATATGAGGGGAGAATCCCGGAACGAAAGGCTTCGGAATGGGCCGCCGATTGACAAATATGCTGCTTGCGCTGCTGGTTGCGGCTCTGCCGACTGCCATTGCCGGCCCCTCGATCGGCGCCACCATCGACGGCAGGGATCGAAACACGATCATCCAGCAGCATCGTTGGAACGATCTGGACGAACTCAACAGGATCGAGAGTCGGGAGCGCTTCCGGAACCAGCAGCAGCAATATCGTCAGCAGGATCGCGAGATGATCCAGCGCCAGATGCAGCGCCCCAGGGTCCGGCAGATTCGGCCTGATGGCTGTCCCGAACAGGTCTTCGGCTCGAAGTCTTTCAGGAGCTGTCGATAGCACTTATCCGACCGGGGCCATTTGGCCGTCGTGCGGCTCGCGCACACGGGGCTGCGCCTTGAGGTCTATCAGGGATAGAGCCTTTGCGTGCTCCATTTGCCTTCTTGATCGCGGGAGAACAGGAGCCGGTCGTGCAGCCGGAACGGGCGGTCATGCCAGAACTCGATCGTCTTCGGCACGATGCGGAAACCCGACCAATAAGGCGGCCGGGGAATTTCGCCGATCGCGTAACGAGCCGTGTATTCGGCGACTGCCTTCTCGAGCGCAAAGCGGCCTTCCAGCGGTCGGGACTGCTTAGAGGCCCAGGCTCCGATGCGACTCCCACGCGGACGGCTGGCGAAATAAGCGTCAGCCTCGGCCGGGCTGACAATTTCGACCGCCCCGCGCACGCGTACTTGACGACGCAGGGATTTCCAGTGGAAACACATGGCGGCTTTCATGTTGCCGAGGATTTCCTGCCCCTTGGCGCTCTCGAAATTCGTGTAGAACACAAACCCGGCCTCGTCGAAGCCCTTGAGAAGAACCATTCGCACATCGGGCAAGCCGTCGGCGTCCACAGTTGCCAGGGCTACTCCATTTGGGTCGTTGATCTCGCTTTTCGTGGCCTCGTCCAGCCATGTCGCGAACAGGCGGAACGGTTCCTCAGCCGTGGTGAAGTCATTACCGCTTGTTAACCCAGTGTCGGTCATAGTCTCCGCTCGCAATGGTGTGACTGGTAGGGGAGATGGCCGATTGTCGCGAGAAGCGCAAGGACCGGCTCAGACGGATCGTTGGTTCAAGCTCGCGCGCAATGCTGTCCTGGCCTGTCTCGCCGTCGTGCCGCTGACCGGCTGCGCCGGAGGTTTTGATCTCGACAAGGCAGGTGTCGACAACACGCTCACCACCAGCTCCGTCGCGGGCGGTGCACGCCCACAACCCGATGCAATGCAGGTTTCCGACGAGACGACCATCCGCAACGCCGTTTCCTCGGCCGATCTCGCGGCGGTCGGCGAAAGCGGCCTTCCCTGGGCGAATGTCGAGACGGGTTCTCGCGGCGCGATCACGAATCTCGTCGAATACGACAACAAGGGCCTGCTGTGCCGCAAGTTCAGTGCGTCGCGAGAAAGCTTCAATGGCGTGAGGCTTTATGCCGGCGACGCCTGCCGCGCCGGCGACGGCTCCTGGCGGATGCTTGCTTTCGTGGAGTCCTGACGGCGGGTTCACCGGCGCCGGGAACCGCGCTAAGATCAAGGGGCTACTCTGGAATTTCTTCCTGGGCACCCGCATATAAGACCCAAGCACTCCACGATTTACCGGCAGGCAGAAGCATGCGTGATCCCTATGACGTGCTGGGCGTTGCCAAGAACGCCTCGGCCAAAGACATAAAGGCGGCCTATCGCAAGCTCGCCAAGAAGTATCATCCGGACCGGAATCCGGACGATCCGAAGGCGAAGGAGAACTTTGCGGCGGCGAACCAGGCTTATGAGATTATCGGTGACGAGAAGAATCGCGGCGCTTTCGACCGCGGCGAGATCGACGCCGAGGGCAAGCCGCGGTTCCAGGGCTTCGAGGCAGGAGCCCATGGCGATCCCTTCGCAGCTTTTCGGCGCGGACAGCAGGGAAGACAAGGCCCGGGTGGCGTGCGCTTCGAGTACCGCTCCACTGGTCCGGGCGCAGATGCGTTCGGAGCGGAGGACATCATCAGCGAGCTTTTCGGTCAAGGCTTCGGGCAACGTGGGGGTCCTGGCATGGGGGCCGGGATGGGTGGCCGACGGTCGCCTGCCGGCCGGGACATAAACGTGACCATGGACGTAAGCGTCGAGGAGGCCGCAACCGGTGCCAAGGTGGCGGCCGTTTTCCCCGACGGGCGGAGAATATCGGTGAAGTTGCCGCACTATGTGGAGGACGGCCAGACGATCCGGCTGAAGGGCCAAGGCGAGCAGGGACTGGGCGAGCCCGGAGATGCCCTCGTGAAGGTTCGGTTCCGTAAGCACCCGCGTTATCGGGTCGAGGGCCGTGACCTTCATGTCGACCTGCCGGTCTCGTTGCGCGACGCCGTGCTGGGTGCCAAGGTCGCTGTGGAGACGCCGACCGGCCGGCTGGCCGTCAACGTGCCGCCGTGGTCGAATTCGGACAAGGTGCTGCGCATCAAGGGTAGGGGCTTGCCGGAAAAGGTTTCCGGCCATGGCGACCTCTATGCGCATGTCCAAGTCATGCTGCCGCAAGGCGACCCGGAGCTCGAAGCCTTGATGAGGTCCAAGGGCTGACGCTGGCGTTGCCGCGCCGGTGCGGCCGCGGCTCAGCGTTCACCGTGAGCATGCCGGCTGGTGCTTGAAGGCTCCGTTTGCCTGTGCAATAGGCAGTGAGGAGTGACAGGTCGCGGAGAATGTTCAATGGCGGGTGGAAATGGCCTGATGGCCGGCAAGCGTGGCCTCATCCTTGGCGTTGCCAACAATCGGTCCATCGCTTGGGCGATTGCCAAGGCCTGCGCGGCACAAGGGGCCGAGATTGCTCTTACGTACCAGGGCGAAGCCTTCAAGAAACGCGTCGAGCCGCTTGCGGCGGAGATCGGGGCGCACATCGCGGGTCATTGCGATGTGACGGATATGGCGAGCCTCGACGCTGTGTTCGAGGATGTCGCCCGCAAATGGGGCAAGATCGATTTCCTCGTTCATGCCATTGCCTTCTCCGACAAGGAGGAACTTGACGGCCGATATATCGAGACCACGCGCGACAACTTCCTCCGCACGATGGACATCTCGGTCTATTCCTTCACCACCATCGCCAAGCGCGCCGAGGCGTTGATGCCGGACGGCGGGTCGCTTTTGACCTTGACCTATTATGGCGCCGAGAAGGTTATGCCGCATTACAATGTCATGGGAGTGGCCAAGGCCGCGCTCGAGGCAAGCGTGCGCTACCTTGCGGTCGACCTGGGCGGAAAGAACATTCGCGTCAACGCGATTTCGGCGGGGCCCATCAAGACGCTTGCGGCGTCGGGGATCGGCGACTTCCGCTACATCTTGCGCTGGAACGAATATAACGCCCCGCTCAAGCGGCCGGTGGCGTTGGAAGAGGTTGGCGATTCCGGCCTTTACCTGCTTTCGGACCTGTCTCGAGGCGTTACCGGCGAGGTGCACCATGTCGATTCGGGCTACCACGTCGTTGGCATGAAGGCAGTCGACGCTCCGGACATCTCGGTGGTCAAAGACTGACTCCAGCTCCATCTCCAGCTTCGATGCGACCGATCTCGACGCTACCGCTGATTTATTTCGTGCGGCATGGGCAGACGGATTGGAATGTCGAGAACCGCCTGCAGGGACAGGCGGAGACCGACATCAATCCGACAGGGCAGGCGCAGGCGACCGCTAACGGCGAGACCCTGAAGGGGTTGATCTCCGATCCAGATGCCTTCGATTTCGTGGCGAGCCCTTCGCGGCGAACCCGAGAGACGATGGAACGTATCCGGGCGGCAATGGGGCTCGATCCCGAGGCTTACAGGACCGATCCGCGGCTGCTGGAGCTGCATTTCGGCGACTGGCAGGGCTTCACCTATGATGAGCTCGAGCTGCATGAGCCCGGATCCAAGGCGCGCCGCGCGGTCGACAAATGGAACTTCCGCCCTCCCGGCGCGGCGGCGGAAAGCTATGAGATGCTGAAGGAGCGTGCGTCCTCGTGGCTTTCAGATGTGACCGGGCCAACGGTTTGCGTGACGCATGGGGGCATCTTCCGCGCCATTTTCCGGCTGTTTGCCGATATGCCCCAAAAGAAAGCGGCGGTGCTCGCCGTACCCCAGGACCGAATCCTGAGGCTCGATGCAGGCGGATTGGAGTGGATCTGACGCGACGGCCGACGCGCCCTACTCGGGCAATTCCATGTCGGTGATGAGATTTTCTCCGCCCACTTGGTCGTAGGCGATAATAATGTCCATCCCCTCCTGGAGAGAGCCCACGTCAAACTCGCCGGGAAGCTTGTAGGATTTTCCGTTGTCTAGGGTGATGGTCTGGGCATCCTTGTCGATCGACTTGATGCGGCCCTCCGCCTCCGCTGCGTAGCAGGCGGTCGTGATCATCAGGGCGGCAACAAGCGCGCCAAACAAGCTTCGCATCATAGTTCCCTTGTCGTTCTGCTCCGCGCCTTGGCACGGCAACCCTCTCACGGGACGAACGGAGAGGTAACGTCGTCAATGTGTCAATTTTGGCGCGCGGCGATTCCCGCCGACAGGCCACGCTCTCTTTTTTTCCCACGAAGTCAGGACGGGCCATTCACTTTCCATGCGCGGCCGCAATGCAAAGATGAGATTGCCGGTCATTTTCGCAGCGCCGTTCTGAGCAATTCGACCGACGACATCGCCGAAGCATTCTCTCTCAAGACAGCCTCCAGGCTGGCCCGTCGGAATTGATCCAGGCCCTGCGAGAAACGCGTCAGTTTGGACACGGCGTCGTCGCCCGAAATCGTGTCGATGTCCATGAGCACGTCCGAAATCCCGATCCGGCCGGCGAGCTCCTTGGTCTTGAATTCATAGGCGATCGGCAGCACGGGGATGCCGACGCACAAGGACATGATCATCATGTGCATGCGGGTCGCCACGACGAAATCAAAGCCCTTGACCAGTTCCATCAGCTCGTCTGGCGTATGAAACGAGGCGTCGATCGCGACTCTTTCCCGGATGTCCGCGCCAAGCTCGGAAACGATGAGCCCGGCTGTCTTGGAATCGTCGTGAGCGTATTCGGGAACGCCCTGGCAGGTCGACACGAAGGTGATCTGCTTGCCCTGTTCGGCGAGCGAGACCACGATCCGCCTGACCGCGTCGACGTAGCGGCGCATGCCGTCCTGGCCGTCCTTGACGTAGTTCCAGTTCCGAACGGATATGCCGACCCGTCCGGTCTCGATCGGCGGTGTCGGCGAAGCCAATATGTTTTCGATCCGTGTCCTGTCCGCCAGGGCGAAGACGGAATCTGCAACAACGTGGCATTTCGCCTTGTCGTCAACCATGTCTACGATGTGGCGGGCGGATTTGTCGTCGCGCAACAGGATGAGCGGGCTTTTCCGGAAGACCCGTGTCAGATGTTCGCGATTGTAGGAATTGTTGAAGGGGCCCAGCGACTGCGTGAAGAAAATCGGCGCCTTCCCCAGGAACTCGTCGATCCGGAACTGGAGGATCCGCTTTGTCAGATTGTAGTTCTCGACCAGATAGGTTCCGCCCGTCGTTATGATGGCATCCGCGCTCTGGTAGACTGCGACGTCCTCACGGCATCCCTTTTCGAGCAGAAGGTTGGCCGGGAGCGAGTGGCCTCGTCCGAGCAAATCAATCGATTTCAGGCTTGCCTGGTTATAGAGGCGCTTTACGAGATTCTTAAGTGGGTGGCCTTTGTATTGCTGCTTGAAGGCCGATTCCGCGAGAAGTCGTCTAAAACTTAGAGTCTCATAGTTTTTGTACAATCTAGCCGACGTTTCCGGATTGCTGTCGAAAGCATAAATTCTTATGCCCTCTCCATAAACGGCTTCCAGGATCTTCTTGATCGCAAGGAGAATTGCTGCATCCCCGGTATTGAGGCACACAGTGTTCTCGACAACAACATGCATGTCTTCGGTCTGCTCCTGTCGCGCCTCAGGTGATTACGCACCGTGGAAGGGCTTCGAGTGGCGGCCCCTTGGACCAGTTTCGCAGGCTGCGGTGTGCATTGTCTCGGCTTCGTGCTGCGCTGCAGCAATCTGCGCGGCTCACGTAGCATGCGGAAGCGGATTCCTGTCAACTCAAAAGGAATTACCAACATGTCGTGTGGGTGCGGAACGGCATTTGACCCAGCCTGAAAACGCCAATAGAAGCTGCGTGAAAACCGGGCTGCCCGGCAGGATCTGCTTCGATGTCGCATAACACGTTCGGTCATCTTTTCAGGGTGACGACTTGGGGTGAAAGCCATGGCCCGGCGCTGGGCTGTGTGGTGGATGGCTGCCCGCCGGGCATCCGGTTCACCATCAAGGACATACAGGACGAACTCGACAGGCGGAGACCGGGGCAGTCGCGCTTCGTCACTCAGCGCCGTGAACCGGACGAAGTGAAATTGCTCTCGGGTTTTCTCACAGAGGACGATGGGATCACGCTGGTGACGACCGGCACGCCGATCTCCATGTTGATCGAGAACGTGGACCAGCGTTCCAAGGACTATGGCGAAATCGCCCAGCAATTTCGTCCCGGCCACGCCGACTATACCTATGACGTGAAATACGGCTTGCGCGACTATCGGGGCGGCGGCCGCTCCTCGGCGCGCGAGACTGCGGCTCGCGTCGCTGCTGGAGCCATAGCGCGAAGGGTCGTGCCTGGTATGGTGGTGCGTGGCGCGCTCGTCGCCATGGGCGAGAAGTCCATCGATCGTGCCAATTGGGACTGGGATTTCGTCGGCGATGCCGGAAACCCGTTCTTCACGCCGGACCCCGGATCGATCGCCGTTTTCGCCGACTATCTGGATGGCGTCCGCAAGGCCGGCTCCTCCGTGGGGGCGGTAATCGAGATCGTCGCTGAAGGTGTGCCTGCCGGTCTTGGCGCGCCGATCTACGGCAAGCTCGATCAGGACATCGCGTCGAATCTGATGTCGATCAACGCCGTGAAGGGGGTCGAGATCGGCAACGGCTTCGAGGCCGCTCGCATTACCGGCGAGCAGAACGCCGACGAGATGCGAATGGGAAACGACGGCAAGCCGTTCTTCTTGTCGAACCATGCGGGGGGGATCCTGGGCGGCATTTCCACCGGGCAGCCGGTCGTTGCCCGTTTCGCCGTCAAGCCGACCTCCTCCATTCTAACGCCCCGCAAGTCGGTCGATCAATCGGGGAGGGATGTCGATGTCATGACCAAGGGACGCCACGATCCCTGCGTCGGAATCCGCGCGGTGCCGATCGGCGAGGCCATGGTGGCCTGCGCCATAGCCGACCACTATCTGCGCCATCGCGGGCAGACGGGACGCCTCTAGGCTGACATCCTTTGGGAATTGGGTAGGAAGTAAATGGCATACGATCAGAAGAAAATCGTCGAGGCCCTACGCGCTTTCGAGCGTGGTGAGATCGTCGTCGTGATGGATGACGACGGTCGTGAGAATGAAGGGGACCTGATCGTTGCGGCCGTGCATTGCACGCCTGAGAAGATGGCCTTTATCGTCCGCCACACCTCCGGCATCGTCTGCGCACCGATGACGCGGGGAGATGCCAGGCGACTGAACCTCGCTCCCATGGTGGCCGACAATGATGCGCCGCACTCGACCGCTTTTACCGTAAGCGTAGATTTCAAGCACGGCACGGCGACCGGTATCTCGGCCGATGACCGCACGCTGACTGTGCGCAATCTCGCCAACGGCAATGTGGGCGCGTCCGATTTCGTGCGGCCGGGGCATATCTTCCCCTTGGTTGCCCGTGAAGGCGGCGTGCTGATGCGCTCGGGGCATACGGAAGCGGCCGTCGACCTCTGCAAGCTGGCGGGCCTGCCTCCGGTCGGTGTCATTTGCGAACTGGTCAATGACGATGGCTCGGTGATGCGTGGGCCGCAGGTTCAGGCCTTCGCCGAAAAGAATGGACTGAAGCAGGTTTCGGTCGCCGATCTCATCGCCTATCGCCAGCGACAGGAGACGCTGATCGAGCGTATCGCCTCCTTTGAGATGGAAACGCCGGGCGGCAAGGCCAAGGCTTACACCTACGCCCTGCCTTGGGACACGATGCATCATCTGGCTATCGTGTTCGGTGACATCCGCGATGGCGTCGATGTGCCGGTCCGCCTGCATCCGGAGGACGTGGTCGGCGATGTTTTCGGCACCGAGGATCGTCTTCGGGCCATCATGAAGTCGATGGGCGAGAGAAAGCGCGGTGTGATCGTCTATCTGCGCGAAGGATCGGTTGGCGTCGGCCACCAGTCGCGCAACCGCCGTCAGACGTCGGACAGGGAGGATCACGAGGAGGCCAAGCGCCGCGAGAACGAGTGGCGGGAGATCGGCCTCGGCGCCCAGATCCTCAGGGACCTCGGCATTTCCTCCATCAATCTCATCACGTCGCGCGAGCGACACTATGTCGGGCTGGAAGGCTTCGGCATCCGCATCGCCAGCACCGAGATATTCTGATTCCGTCGCTACTTGGTCGCGGCGCCGAGCACAGCGACCATTTCGCGAATTCCGCGGCTCAGGTGCTTGTCGCGGCGCATGACCAGGGCGAGCGAACGGGAAAGGCGCGGCGACAACGAACGCCACGCGATATTCTCGGATAGCGCCGCCTGGCTCAGGGCGAGTTTAGGAAGGATGGCCCAGCCGAGACCTGCTCCGACCATTTGCTTGATCGCCTCGACACTGCCCAGTTCCATAATCGGCTTGGGCGCGAAGCCGGCCCGCAGAAACCAGCGGTCGATGAGTCGACGCGTATTGCCGCCCCTCTCGTAGAGGAGCAGCGGTTTGCCGGCCATGAGTGCCGGCGACACGGTTTTCCACGGTAAGTTCGTGCCGTCCGGAAAGACCGCCACGAGTTCGTCCCGGTAAATCTCCTCGATTGCAAAAGCGCGCCCGGAAACGGGCAAGGTGACGAGCGCGATATCGAGGCTGTTGGCCTCGAGCAGTTTAAGCATGTCGGCCGTATTTCCAGTTTGCACGGTGATCTCGAGCGCAGGCATCGCCTCCTTGAGCTGCCGGAGATTGGGCGGCAGCAGGTAGACGCAAGCGGTCGCGCCTGTGCCGATGCGGATGCGGCCTGCCGCTCCGTCCCGGTGGGGAGCGATTGCTTCAATGGCGCTGGCCACCCCCTCCTGAATACGCGCTGCGTGGACCAGCAGGTCGTGGCCGGCTGCTGTCGCCTGTGCCCGACGACCGACGCGCTCGACCAGACGCACACCGAGCTGACGCTCGAGCTGGCGTATCTGAAGGCTGACGGCCGGCTGACTGATGCCAGCGCGCTCCGCTGCTGCCGAAAAACTGCCCAGCTCCACGACATCTGAGAATGTTCGAAGCTGGCCGAGATGCAAATCCCTCATCAAATAATTCCTTATCCAATGCATAAAAAGCATAACCTTCAATTTGGCGAAGGAATAGCGCAGGATTGGCCCATTCTCGAACACGGAGCTAATCGTGACTGCCCTAGCGAGCGAAGAATTCCTGCTGCGCCCCGGCGAGCACATGGACATCGCGGCAATCACAGCGATCTATGGCGACGCGGTACGATACGGCTGCGCGAGCTTCGAGCTGGATCCCCCTGACGAGACGGAGATGGCGGGGCGTTTCGAGGCGCTGATAGGTTCGGGTTTTCCTTACCTCGTGGCGGAGATCGCGGGGCGGGTTGCGGGTTACGCCTATGCCGGTCGGTATCGGTCGCGGCCTGCCTACAGCGCTACGGTGGAGAACTCCATCTATGTCGATCCGCGCCGACAGGGCAGGGGCGTCGGCCGCGCTCTTCTTGCCGGGCTGATCGCGGAGGCGGAAGCGCGCGGCTTCCGGCAGATGGTGGCGGTGATCGGTGACTCGGCCAATCTCGCCTCTATCCGGCTGCATGAAAGCCAGGGCTTCGCGCACGTCGGCACATTGCGCTCGGTCGGCTGGAAACACGGCCGCTGGCTCGACACAGTGCTTATGCAGCGCAGGTTGGGCCCCGGCGAAAATGTTCCCAACCTATGACGACTGGGCTTGTCATACGCCTCGGCACGGCCCAGCTCATTTGCTGGGGCATCTCCTATTACCTGATCGGCGTCTTCGGTCAGCGGATCGCAGACGAGTTCAACTGGTCCATGACACTTGCCTATTCCGGTCTTTCCGGTGCTCTGGTGGTCATGGGGCTGACCTCCGGCTTCGTCGGGCGGCTGATCGATCGTCATGGCGGACGAACGGTCATGACCTTTGGATCGTTACTGATGGCGCTGGCCTGCGTCGGCCTGAGCCGGTCATGGGACCTCTTCACCTACAACACGTCCTGGGCCTGTCTGGGTCTTGCCATGCGCATGACCCTCTACGAAGCAGCCTTCGCCGCGCTTGCCTGGATCGGCGGCCGGTCGGCCCGACGAGCGATGTCGCAGATAACCCTGCTCGGAGGACTCGCTTCCACGGCATTCTGGCCGATCGGCCACGCGCTTGCTTCCGCGTTCGGCTGGCGTGATGCACTGCTGGTTTACGCAGGTTTTGCGCTCCTCACCGCCCCCTTGCACTGGTCTCTTCCTGCCCGGCGCGCATCCGAACCGCAGGATCGGTCCGCGCCCGGTCGGCGACCGCCGCTGGCGTCCACCAAGTCGGATCGTGTCTTGGCCGGCGCGCTTTTTGTCGGCCTGTCCACGGCAGCGGCTTTCCTGAATTCTGGCATATCGGCCCATATGATCGGCATCATGTCCGGGCTGGGTATGGGCGCGGGACTTTCCGTCTGGGTTTCGACTCTGCGCGGCATCGGTCAATCCGGAGCGCGGCTATGCGAGGTACTTTTCGGAAGCCGCATGAACGAGCTCTCGCTTGGCATACTGGCGAGTGCAGGCATTGTGCTCGCTTTCCTGCTTGGTCAATTCAGTGGGGCCAGCGTGCTTGCCGGGGCAACCTTCGCGCTGGCCTATGGCGCGGGCAACGGCCTGATGACCATCGCGAGGGGCACGCAGCCTCTGGTGCTCTTCGATCCCTGTTCCTACGGAGCTCTCTCGGGTTGGTTGCTGGCGCCCGGCTTTTTCGTCTCGGCCCTGGCCCCGGTCGTCTATGCGGCCGTTATCGAGACTGTCGGTGAAACCGCTGCGCTGCAGTTGTCCTTGGCGCTAGCCTGTGTGGTGCTGGCATGCGCGGTGCTGCTCTGGTGGCGCTTTCGCAAGCGGATCCTCAGTGCTTGAGCGAAACAGCGAAGCCTTGTGCTTGGCTTGCCCATAGGGCATTTGGTAAGCCAAGCAAGCCCGCAAGGCCACGACGGAGACCCGAATTGCCAGCTTATCGTTCCAGAACCACCACCCACGGCCGCAACATGGCGGGGGCTCGCGGCCTTTGGCGCGCCACCGGCATGAAGGATTCCGATTTCGGCAAGCCGATCATCGCGGTGGTGAATTCCTTTACGGAGTTCGTTCCAGGCCACGTCCACCTCAAGGATCTCGGCCAACTCGTTGCCCGCGAGATCGAGAAGGCCGGCGGTGTGGCCAAGGAGTTCAATACGATTGCCGTCGACGACGGAATCGCCATGGGCCACGACGGCATGCTCTATTCGCTGCCGTCGCGTGAGCTGATAGCCGACTCCGTCGAATACATGGTCAATGCGCATTGCGCCGACGCCATGGTCTGCATCTCGAATTGCGACAAGATCACGCCGGGAATGCTGATGGCCTCGCTGCGCCTCAACATCCCGACCGTCTTCGTCTCGGGCGGGCCGATGGAAGCCGGCAAGGTCGTGCTCAAGGGGAAAACCCACGCACTCGATCTCGTCGACGCCATGGTGGCTGCTGCCGACGACAACGTTTCGGATGAGGACGTCAAGGTCATCGAGCGCTCGGCCTGCCCGACCTGCGGTTCCTGCTCGGGCATGTTCACCGCGAACTCGATGAACTGTCTGACCGAAGCTCTCGGCCTCTCGCTCCCTGGCAACGGTTCGACCCTTGCGACCCATGCCGACCGTAAGCGGCTGTTCGTCGAGGCCGGTCACCTGATCGTCGACCTGGCCCAGCGCTATTACGAACAGGATGACGAGACGGCGCTGCCGCGGGCCATTGCCTCGAAGGCGGCGTTCGAGAATGCCATGACGCTCGACATCGCCATGGGCGGCTCGACCAATACCGTCCTCCACATCCTCGCCGCCGCGCTGGAAGGGGGCGTCGATTTCACTATGGCCGACATCGACCGCCTGTCGCGCCGTGTGCCGGTTCTCTGCAAGGTCGCGCCGGCCAAGAACGACGTCCACATGGAAGACGTGCACCGGGCCGGCGGCATCATGGCGATCCTTGGACAGCTCGACAAAGCGGGCCTGCTCAATCGCGACCTGCCGACCGTGCACAGTGCCACCCTCGGCGAAGCGCTCGACCATTGGGATATCTCGCGCACCAGGAGCGACAAGGTACGGGAGTTCTTCCGTGCTGCGCCCGGTGGCGTGCCGACCCAGGTCGCCTTCAGCCAGGACGCCCGCTGGGACGAACTGGACCTCGACCGCGAGACCGGAGTGATCCGCGACGCGGAGCACCCCTTCTCCAGGGATGGCGGTCTGGCGGTGCTGAAGGGAAACCTCGCGCTCGACGGCTGCGTGGTGAAGACGGCCGGTGTCGACGAGTCGATCCTGAAGTTCACGGGCCCTGCGCGGGTCTTCGAAAGCCAGGACGCGGCTGTGAAGGGTATCCTTGGCAACGAGGTGAAGGCCGGCGATGTGGTCGTGATCCGCTACGAGGGCCCGCGTGGCGGGCCGGGCATGCAGGAAATGCTCTATCCGACGAGCTATCTGAAATCGAAGGGCCTGGGCAAGCAGTGCGCTCTCCTGACCGACGGGCGTTTCTCTGGCGGCACCTCGGGGCTTTCCATCGGCCATGTTTCGCCGGAAGCCGCCGAAGGAGGTCTGATCGGCTTGGTGCGCGACGGCGACACGATCGAAATCGACATTCCAAACCGCACGATCCGGCTTGCGGTCGACGACGCCGAACTGGAGACCCGCCGTGCCGCCCAGGACAAGGCTGGCTGGAAGCCTGCCGTCAAGCGCCAGCGAAACGTGACGACGGCTCTCAAGGCCTATGCCGCATTCGCGACCAGTGCCGCCTATGGCGCCGTGCGCAAGCTGCCGGAGTGAGGAAATTGCGATGGTTCGGCGCGCCAATAGGCGCGCTGAATGGTTTCGCTTGTCCGCGCGGGCGATTCCGCGCGCTCTCTCGCCCGGGTGTCGGAAGCCGTGAGGCCAACCCCGGTCAGTTCCTCCGAATCCGGGCCACGGCGTAAGCGTCGAGTACAATCGTTGCCGAGCGGATGCTTTGTGCCGAGGTGTCCAGGTAGTTCGGCCTCGTGGTTATATTCTCGAACGAATCCGCGTCCAGCACAGCGATGTTCGCGTCGCTCTGGAATTGGTCGGGGAGGGCGACCTCGACTGTATTGCCAGTGAGATTGGCGATCCACACAACAGGTCGGCCATCTTCATTTGCGACCACTGCCTCGATCTTGCTTCGCGGCGAGATGTCCACCTCCAGCAATGGTTGGCCGGCAAGGCGAGCGAGGCCGGCGATCACGTGAAATCCCGGGTAAATTATAGCCTCCGGCCGGTCATCGAAATAAGGTTGCCGGAAATCCAGCATGCGGTGGATGTGCCCCATGGAACCGGTGGGCGATCCGAGCGCCACTGCCTCGACCCCGCCCCGGGCGCATGCCGCCACGTAGGCGATCATCCATGCGGCATTAAAAATGCCGCGTTGGCGCGGGTCTATGGCGCTGAGGCAGCGGCGTGAATTGTCGGGATTGGGAATCGTCGACTTGCCGTATGGATTCTCCCTGCACCCAAGCTGACTTGGGCCGATGCGATACGGCATGTCCCCCATGAAGGCGCGCGTGGACCGTATCTGATAAGGCAGCGTCTCGTTCGTCTCCATGACCGACTGATCGTCGGCCGCGTGCACGTTGGGACAGGTCGTGTGGGTGACGAAGTCGAGCGACGCAGCGGGCGGGCGCTTTCTGTTCAATTCGGTGAAGTAGGCGGCCATCCCGCCGCCGAGCCTTACGCCTGGAAACGCGCTTCGTGCGGCCGCATAGGTTTCCTCGAAGGTCGGCATTTCGGGCCATGGCGCGTCGGGCTGAACCGAAACCATGTCTTGTGCCGGGAAGACTGTGATGGCCTGTGGCCGCAGGCTCGCTTCATGAGCTGCCTGTGCAACGGGGACGAGTTCCCCGAGGGGATCGAGCGTGCCTTTCGTGATGATCTCGAGCGTGATTTCCGCGCCGGTGAGATCGGCCAGCGCCCTGTAGTGTTCGATCTCTGCGCGCCCATGCCCCTTGCGAAGATCGATTTCGCAAATGAGCGACCGCAATCCGAGCCGTTTCAGCAGGTCGCCTTTCGCCAGCGCGAACGATGCTTCCTCAGCCGGAACGCCGAGTCCGATCGCGGGAAAGCGCCCGTCCTCGGCACCGAGCGTCAGGGAGACCGCTGGGTGGGCGGCGCCTTCGTTTGCTCCGGGCAGTTCGCCGGAGACTGTAAGCTGCACGGACTGCGTAATCTTCTCGCCTTTGGGCAATATGTACGGCCAGGGCTTGGTGAGCGGGCGAACATAGGTCTTGTAGGATGCGTCGGACCAGTTGCGCTGGTCTTCCATCTCGAATGCGTCACCCTCCATTCTGCAGGTCGCCCATAACCCGGGAGAGACCTCATGCGACAGGGCGCGAATGTCCTTGAAGGGACATCGTGGATCGATCAGTTCGGGAAACCTCGCTGTCTCTTCCTGCCCATCGACATGAAGGATCTTTAAGGGGCGGCCCGCCACGCCCTCCACCGGGTGAAGCACGATGAAACCCGTGCGATTGGTCAGAACGTCCGTCTTAGGCTCTGCAACCGTTTCGAACGACAGGGACCCGTCGGCGCTGCCGGTGATCGTGGCATCGTAGACAAGCGTCCGCTTGGCGTCCGAACAGGTAGCGCGATAAGTTATCGAGAATCCGCTAGCCATCTCTTCGATCTCGAGGTTTTCGATCTCCGCCGAAAACGTGCCCCAGTTTTCATCGCGCACCAGGAAGGCGATCGCGCGTAGCACCTCGATGCCGCCCAAGCGGATGTACCGCAGAGCGCCATTGTCGAGTTCCACCGACAGCGGTCCGGCGCGGAGCGTTCGCATGGCCGGCATGTCCTGGTCTGTGCCGAACAGGGCTATTGCGCGCGAAACCATTCAGATTTCTCCTCGGCGCTACAGCGCTCTTTCCGTTTCGCGATCGAACACGGAGGCGCGTCTCATGTTGATATCGATCTGGATCTGCTCTCCCGGACGGCTCACATCATGGGCCTGCAACTCTGCCATCATCGCCATTCCATCGATGCTGAACGTGGCATAGCTTCGAGATCCCGTCGGCTGGATCAGGTCGATCGTCGCGTCATAGCGGACATGTCCGGGCTCCGGCTCGGTACCCCGCGCACGCGTGACGTGCTCGGGCCTTAATCCGAGCAGCACCGCCTGGTCGTCACTGGCGTCATGGAGCGCGCGCCCTGCGGCGAGCGGAAGCGACGTCTGCTTGAGCATCACGGCGTGGCCGTGCTCACGGCGCACCAGCTTACCCGGCAGGAAGCTCATCTTTGGGGAGCCGAGAAAGCCCGCCACGAAAATCGAAGCAGGCCGCTCGAAAAGGTCGAGCGGCGCACCCTGCTGTTCGATGACGCCGTCGCGCATCAGCACGATCCGGTCGGCAAGGGTCATCGCTTCGATCTGGTCATGGGTGACGTAGATCATGGTCGTCGCGATCTGCTGATGCAGCCGCTTGATTTCGCTGCGCATTTCGTCGCGCAACTGCGCGTCGAGATTGGAGAGCGGTTCGTCGAACAGGAAGATGCGCGGGCTTCGCACGATCGCCCGGCCAATGGCGACGCGCTGCCTTTGGCCGCCGGAAAGCTGACGCGGGTAACGCTCGAGCAGCTTGGTGATGCCGAGCATGCGGGCGGCGTCCATTACCCGCTTGTCGATCTCCGGCTTCGGCATCTTGCGTGCCTTCAGCCCGAAGCCGATGTTCCTCGCGACGTTCATGTGGGGATAAAGCGCATAGTCCTGGAAGACCATGGCGACATCCCTGTCGCGCGGACGGAACTCGTTGACGACCTCCCCGCCGATTTCGATCGTGCCGTCATTCGCCTCTTCGAGGCCGGCGATCGTCCGCAGCAGGGTGCTCTTGCCGCATCCCGACGGTCCGACGAGCACGGTGAACTCGCCGTCGCGGATGTCGAGGTCGATTCCGCGCACTGCGGCGAAGGCGCCGTATTTCTTGTGCAGGCCGGTGATTTTCACATTAGCCATTGTTCTGGTCCTATCCGCGGACGGCCCCGAGTGTCAGCCCACGGACGAGGTGCTTCTGGGCGAGGACGCCGAGGGCGATGGACGGCGCGAGCGAGACGATGGCGAGCGCTGCTGCTTCGCCATATTGCGCACCCTGGAAACCGATGAACGCCCGGAACACGGTCGGAAGGGTGAATGCGACACGGCTGGTCAGGACCAGCGCGAAGAAGAACTCGGTCCAGCATGCGATGAATGCGAACACCGCGGCGGCAACGATGCCCGGGGCAGCAAGCGGCACCGCGACCGACCAGAAGGACTGCCAGCGTGTGCAGCCGTCCACGAGGGCAGCTTCTTCCAGCGATTTGGGCATCTGCCGGAAGTAGGCGAACATCATCCAGACGGAGACCGGAAGGGTGAAAACCGTGTAGGCGATAATCAGGCCGAAGCGCGTGTCATAGATGCCGATATTCCGGTAGATCAGGAAAACCGGCAGCACGATGCCGATCGGCGGAAGGAAGCGCTGCGACAAAACCCAGAACGAAAGGTGCTGCCCGCCCGTATTGTATCGCGCCAGGCTGTAGGCCATGAGCGTTCCGAAGAGCGCGGAAAGGAACGTCGCCGAGAGCGAGATGGTCAAGCTGTTGATCAGCCCGTCGAGCCCTCGATAGGTAAAAAGCGCTGCTTCGTAGTGGACCAGGGTCGGTGCGGCGGGGAACCAGACGGGCGGATTGGCAAGATAGTCGTCGCTCGGCTTTATCGACGTGTTGAACATCCAGTAGAGCGGCCACAGGACGAACAGGAGGAAAAAGCCCAGCAGCAGGATCCTTCCGAAAGGATACGATCGCGGCTTGGCCCTGCGGGCTGAAGGGACGGCGGCCATCAGTTCGGCTCCGCCTTAAGGAGACGCCGCACCAGCAGCATGACCACGATTGCGGTGAAGAACAGGAACAGCCAACTCCCCGCAGTTGCCTGGGACAAGTGGAACTGGGTGAAGCCGACCGTGTAGAGGTAAAAGGAGGCCGTGTAGGTCTGCGTGCCGGGCCCGCCGCCGGTCATGATGAAGATCGTATCGAACATGCGGATGGCGTCGAGCAGCCGGAATGTCAGCGCCAAAAGCATCATCGGCCCCAGATGAGGCAGCGTGATTGCCCAGAAGGCCTGCCAGGCGTTTACGCCGTCCAGTTCGGCTGCCTCATAGAGATTGGGAGGAATGGCCGTCAGGCCGGCGAGCAGGATGACGAACATGAACGGTGTCCACTGCCAGACGTCGGCAAGGATCAGCGAGATGTAGAGCCACGGGCTTTCTGTCAGCCAGCCTATCGTCACGTCCCGTCCCAGGATCTGGCTGAGGATATAATTGGTGGGGCCGAACGGCCGCTGCAGCAGCAAGGTCCAGGCTTGGCCGACGATCACCGGGCTGATAAAGAGCGGCACGATCAGGATGGACATGATGAGCCCGCGGCCGGGGAAGCTCCGGACCATCGTAAGCGCGACGAGCAGCCCCAGGACGAATTCGATTGCAACGCAGACGCTGGAAAGCACTGCGGTGAGCAGAAGGGACCACCGCGCTACGGGATCGAACACGACGCGTTCGAAATTCTTCAGGCCCACGAAGGCATGCCCGGGCACTTGGAAGTCGTAGTTGATGAAGGAAACGACGAGCGAAAAGAGCAAAGGGTAGATCGACAGCGCCAGGATCAGCAGGACGGCTGGCGCGACCAGCAGCCATTTGAAGTGGCGGTCCGACCAGGCGGCAAGGCCCGAGAGCCGAAGCGGCGCACCGGCGCTCCGCATGGGTTTCATGGTTATCGGGACCGACATCGAACCATTGCCTCGCGGTCGTACCTTGTCGACGGATCGAGCCCCACCGGCCCAGGCTGGCTCGGCCGGAGCGCTTTTCCGGCCGAGCCAAAATGTCGTTCAGAGCTTCACAGCCATGCCGAGCTTTTCCACCGTGTTGTCGGCGGTCGCGCCCGGGAGCTTCAGGAACTCGTCATAGAATGCCTTCTGGCTGTCTGCTCCAAGCCGATCGGTCGTGGCGTCCCACTCGCTGGCCGCCGTCTTGAGCAAGGCTTCTGGGTCGCCGCCTGCCCATACGGCCGTGCACATGCGATCCAGGCTCAGGAAGTAGTCCTGGGCTCCCGGCATGATCGGATCGAGCAGGCCGACATTTGCGGAGTTGTTGAGATTGACGAGGTATTCCTTCGCGCTCGGGAACAGTCCGCCGTAAAGGTCGGACTTGAAGTGCGAGAGTCGATAGGGATCGCGCAAGGCGTAAGGCAGCATGACGCGGGCGAGCGAAACTGGCGGCGAAGTCACCCACTGCATGAACAGATAGGCCGCTTCCATATTCGCCGAATCCGCGGATAGTGCCTTGTTGAAACCGGTTGCGTGTTCGGGATTGCCCGGCACGACGGCGTAGCCGACCTTCCCGGCGATCTGTGACTGCGGAATGAAATTGATCGCCGTCGCGCTCTGCGAATAGTTCGCCGCCATGCGCCCCGTTGGCGGCCAGGAATAGATCATGGCCACCTTCCCCGTCAGGAACGCCGCCCATAGCGACACGGCATCGAGCTCGTTGTTGCCCGGAATGGAGGCAGCATTGGCCGCCTGCATGTTCTTCAGTGTTTTGAGGCCGGCCTCCGAGGCCAGTTGTGCCTTCATGTTGTCGTCGAAGAGTTTCCCGCCATTGGCTCGGTATTGCTGCAGGAAATCGAACTGATTGCCTGGGCTGCCGGCCTTGCGGAAATGTCCGGCCCCATAGACTTTGGGCGCCAGCTGGTCGGTGATGAACTGTGCGGTCTCGGCGTATTCCTCCCAGGTCTTGGGGGGAGCCAGGGGCCTCGAGAATTTCGCCTGATAGGCCTCCATCATCTTCGAGTCTTCGAAGATGTCCTTCCGGTAATAGAGGGCGAACATGTCGCCGTCGTCGAAGAAACCCCAGATCTTGCCCTTGTAGGTGGGCAGCGCCTTGTAGAGCGGATGGTAGTCTTCGAGATCCGCCATGTTCATGTATTTGGCGATGTAGTCGTCGAGAGGCGCGATCACGCCGCCATCGGCAAGGGAGGGCGTCCAGGCCGGCGAGATGTCGAGGACGTCGTATGCCCCGGACCCCGCTATGTGTTCGGCAACCGCCTTTGAATACTGGTCGGGGTTGGACAACTCGACGACATTCGATTTGATGCCTGTGAGTTGCTCCCACATCGGGCCGCTGAAGTTGCGAGGATCGAGTGCCTGCAGGCCGGCCTCGTAAGTCATGTTCAGCGTGACGCCTGAATATTGCTTGGCCGCTTGCGCCGCGCGGAAGGCGGAACCGTCGGCGGGCCCTTCGCTCGATGCCTTGAGCGCGGCGGCTTGCGCCCGGCCGAGCGGGGACGAAGGATCGGCGAGTTCCAGCTTCTGTTGGGCCAGCGCCCAGTTGGACATCATTCCGAGCATCGGCCCGGAAGCGGCGAGCATTCCGGTCATCTGGCCGAACCGGGTGATGAATGTCCGGCGCGTATGCTCCCCGCGCAGGAAGGCATCGACCTCTTCTTCGAGGCCGGCCTGGAAGTCACGTCTTTCTTGTTCGTTCATTGTTGCAACTCCTCCCAAGAGTTGACCATCCGCGATGGCGGCGGTCGGCTGCAGCCTTCCCGCTCGGCCGTGGCGCTACAGCCAAGCTATGCTCCAGGCGTCGCCGTGGTGCCGTCGCCACGGCGACGCGCGCCCTGGTTCGCTGCACAAGTGCTCCCTACGGGCCATATCGCCTGCCGAATTCGGCGAGGCGCGTCCTCCAGAGATCCGAGGCAAGCACTTCACGATTGACGACTCCGCGCGGCTCTCGACCGTGCTGCACGTCGATGACCGCGCGCACATCGGCGGCCCCGTTACCGGCAAAGCATTGGTCGGTCCAGCACAGGGCATGCGGCGCCAGAATGACATTGTCGAGCGTGAGGATCGGATCGTCGGCCTGGGGCGGCTCCTCCTCCAGCACGTCCAGTCCGGCGCCGGCGATCCGACGCTCTTTCAGGACTGCAGTCAGCGCCTTCTGATCGACGATGGGGCCGCGCGCCGTATTGATGAGGTAGGCATCCGGCTTCATCATCGCGAGCCGGTCGGCATTGACCATATGGCGTGTATCCGGGGTAAGCGGACAATTCACCGACAGAATGTCGGAGCGCCTGAAAAGCTCTTCGAGACCGACCAATTCGACGCCGAGTTCCCGGGCGACGGCGTTGTCGGCAAAGGGGTCATGGGCGATGAACCGCATGTCGAACGGCTTCGCCAGGCGAAATACCTCCGCGCCGATATTGCCGATGCCCAGCAGGCCCAGTGTCCGGTCGACGAGACCGACACCCATGTGGTCCGAACGCTTCGCATAACCGGCTGCAGCCTCCCGCGTCAGCCTGTCCTTGACCATGAGCTTCCCGGTCAAGGCGAGCATCAGCGTGATGACGGAGACCGCGACGGGGCGCCTGACGCCGTCCGGCGTGATGACCAGCGCGATGCCCGCCCTGGTGCAGGCCTCCACGTCGACGGTATCGTAACCCACGCCGAACCTTGCGACGACGGCGAGCCGGCCACTTTGGGGCACGCTAACGGCATCAAAGCGATGGGCGAGCAGGATCAGTGCGTCGAAATCCTCCAGTTGTTCCGCTTGCAGAGGGTTGGCGGCTTCGAGAAAGGCCATCTCGACGCCGGCCGCGTTGCGCAATGGTTCGAGATCGAAATCGGGATAGGTCGGGGATCCGTCCGGCTTTCTGAAATCACCGGAAAGCGCGACCCGAAAATTGGCCTCGGTCATTTCCGCCTCCTATCTGCACCCGTCGCGAAGCGCGTTGATCGCCTCGGCGAGCGCATTGTGCAGAACCCAGACATCGCCCGAATAGCAGATGAAATCGAATCCCTGGGCGTAAAGCTCAATGCCCTGCTGCACGGTCGGAACCAGCCGGCCGAGCGCCTTGCCGTGTTTTCTGGCCGCAGCCGTCGTCCTCTCGATGGCCTCCTTGAATTTCGGATGTTCGAAGTCGCCAGGAATCCCGAGCGACACCGACAGATCGAAATGCCCGACCCAAAGCGCATCGACCCCATCGATAGCCGCTATGGCTTCGGCGTTCGCGACGCCTTCCTCGGTCTCTATCTGGCAGAAAAGGGTGGAGCGGGAATTCGCTCCGGTGAACTTGTCGGTCACAGCGCCAGGACGGTAGCGGTCATGGGCGACCTGCAGCGCGACGCCCCGCTTTCCGGCAGGGTGGTATTTCATCGAGCCGACGATGTGACGAGCCTGCTCGGCGTTGCCGACCATCGGCAGCATCAGGCCCTCGGCGCCCATGTCCATGGCCCGCGCGATGTGGTGGTATTCGAGCGAGGGAACCCGCACGATCGCAGGAAGCTGGGCGGCCTCGAAATAGCGCAATGTGCTTTTGACGGTCTCGAAACCAAAGCCGGAATGCTCGAGATCGAAAAGGACGAAGTCGCAGCCGGCTGACTTCAGGATGTGGCCGATGCCCGGGGTGGCGAACTCCACGATGAAATGGCCAAGTTTTGCCCGTCTGTCCCCGGACATTTCCTTGAGGCCATAGTCTGCCATGCCTTCCTCCCTTTTTTGCTAGCCCTCGCAGACCAGATTTCCCTGAAAGACGACTTTCTCGGCGACAAGCTGCGAGCTCTGCGCGTCGAAGGTCACGAAATGCTCCATTCTGCAGTGCCGGTCGAAGGAAGCTTCGTCGTCATAGACTTCGAAGAGAAGCACGCGATCTGCTTCGCCTCCGGGTTCGATCACGTCGAAGCGCCGGCATCCCGGTTCGTCACGGACCGAGGCATGGGCATTGGCGTCGACCATCCGGCGGAACTCGGCAAGCGCTCCCTTTTTGAGCCGGAAGTCGACCATGACGACGAAGCCGCTCATCCTTTCTCGACCAGGGTCATGTAGCGGCGCGCCACATATTCGAGGTGGTCGCGCATGGCGCGCTCGGATTGATCGGGATCTCTTGCCGCGACGGCCTCGTAGATCGCCCGGTGAGCCTCGTAGGCCTTCACGTCCTCACCCTCGGCAAGGGTGGTGTGGCGCTGTTCGAGCAGCCATTCGGCCAAGGCGTCGTGAATAGCCGTGAAGATCGGGTTACGCATCATCAACGCCAGCGTGTAGTGGAAATCCACATCGGTTCGCTCGAAGCGCTTCAAATCACCGATCGACTGACGGTTAGCCTCCAGCGCCTCTCCAAAGGCTTCGATGTCCTCTTTTGTGGCCCGAAGAGCGGCGTTGCGCGCAAGGCCGATCTCGAAGAAGATCCGCGCGTGCTGGAAATTGCGAACGCCGTCGGGCGCGGCGAGCATATGCCGCGCCGGGCCGGCCAGAGCATCGATGACGAATTGCGGTGTCGGACGGGTCACCCGGGCACGCTCGCCAGAGCGTACCTCCACCAGTCCCATCTTGCTCAGATGCAGCAGCGCTTCGCGCACCGAGGGCCGGCCAACGCCGAAGTGGCGCATCAGCTCGCGCTCCGAGGGCAGCCTGTCAGCCTCCGCAAACTCGCCGTCGCGGATCATCTGTTCAAGATGATGGGCAACTTCATCGGAGAGTTTACGCGGCTTTATCTGTCCACCACGCACTTGGCATACCTTTTATACCAGAGGAATTTACAGTAAGTCTCGGTGGTGACCTTTGTCAATTCACGTGTCAGCCTAGGCGACGCTGGTAGCGTGTCGGAGATCAGGATTCGTGGGGGAGAGAAGAATGAGATTTGACGGACGGTTTTCGGGACGGCGCGCCGTGGTCACGGGAGGCGCCTCCGGCATCGGACTTGCCGTGGCCTCGCGGCTGGCGGAGGAGGGGGCCCGCGTCTGCGTATGGGACCGGGACAAGAAACAGATTGAGCTCGCAAAATCGGAGATTTCCGGCCTGTACGACGAGGTCGTCGACGTTTCCGACTGGCGGACGGTTTCGGCTGCGGCCAAGCGTACTGCCGAGCTCCTCGGCGGTATCGACATATTGGTGACGAGCGCCGGCATCACCGGCCCCAACACGACGACCTGGGAATACCCGCCTGACGAGTGGCACAAAGTCATCGACATCAACGTCAATGGGGTCTTCCACTGCAACAAGGCGGTCGTGCCGCATTTGCTCGAGACCGGGTGGGGGCGGATCGTCAACATTTCTTCGATCGCCGGCAAGGAAGGCAACCCGAACGCGCCGGCTTACAGCGCCTCGAAGGCGGCCGTGATTGGGCTGACCAAGTCGCTGGGTAAGGAACTGGCCAACACCGGCATCACGGTCAACTGCGTGACACCAGCCGCCGTGCGCACCGCCATCTTCAAGCAGATGACGCAGGAGCACATCGACTTCATGCTATCCAAAATACCGATCGGGCGTTTCGGCGAGGTCGAGGAGGTCGCCTCCTTGATCACCTGGTTGTGCTCCGAGGAATGTTCGTTCACAACGGGGGCGGTGTTCGACATCTCCGGAGGGCGAGCGACGTATTAGAGCCCGGGCCATCTCGCGAGAGGTAAGGCTCAGTCGCGTGCGAGAATGCGCCTCATCTCCTCGATCCCGGCTTCTCTCTGGGGATCCTGTCCGGCCGCGTAAGGGAGCGAGAAGGGCACGGATATGTCTGGCTGAATGCCCCGTCCCTCCAGGCGGACATCCTCACCGATGATCGCATCGGACACGGCCAGCTCGAGCAGGCTGTCATCCGGCAGGACATATGCGCTTCCGGCAAGCAAAGCGCCCGCCGTGCGGCTCCCCACGAGAGGGACACCTCTCGCCTTCAAAGCGTAGGCGAAAAGTTCCAGTCCGCTTCTCGTTCCCTCGTCGATGAGAGCGACGACGGGCTTGTTCCAACGCACGGTCGCCAGCATCGGCTTGCCGTCGCGTCCGATCAGACGGAACGGTGGCACTCCCCCCAGGAAGAGTTCCGCCGCGTCCGATTGACCGCCTCCCCAACGGCCGCGCAGGTCGAGCACGAGGCCCGCTGCTTCCTTGAGACGGCCCTCGGCAAGGGCTTCCGCCACCTTGTCCATGGAGCGCGGCGATGCCAGCGTCCATAAATGGATGTAGCCGATCTTCTGGCCGTCGCGTTCCACGACGCTTGCACTGCTCTCGATGGCTTTCTCGAAGGCAGGCAGCGGCCGCAGTCGTTCGACGGCGACCCTGATCGAGATCGGCTCGGTGTCCGGGCGGCGGCGAACGATCACCTCCACGGTTTTGCCGACCTTGTCGCGGAAGGAATCGACTTCTCGATAGGGCGCGCCATCGACCGACAGGATCTCGTCTCCCGTGACGATACCGGCCCGCGCTGCCGGCCCGCCATCATAGACGTCGCTCACGAACCACAGGCCGTTCCCATGTCGAGCGGCCACGCCGATGCCGGCATAGGTGACCTCGCCATCGGGCGGAAAAAGGCGCTGGACATCCCGGCGTATTCCATAACGGAAGATGTCGGCGAGCTCGAAATAATCGATCCCGTCCGGCTTGAACCGCCCCGTGTGGGATGCTTGCAGGCTGTCCAGGATCATCGAGATTGCGGCATCGACTCGGCTTGGGGGGCTTTGCGCATTGACCGGAGCCTGGCGGTCCTCGACTTCGTGCCGCACCGCCTCGACGAACCGATCAAGCCTGGAAGCGTCAAAGAAATTGTCCATTACGAGCTGCACCGCGCGATCGAAGACGGGCTGACCCGAGCGCGGCGGTGAGAGTGCCCCGGCCGGCGCGGCGGCGATGACGAGGAGCACCAAGGCCCCCGCAAACCGGCGAAGAAGGTTGTTCGGCATGGCGCCTCCCGAGACCGTCATTATCGTCGGATGGGTGGCGATATCGAGGCGTCGCGCCCACACTATTGCGTGAGAAATGCCAGCCTGCGAGCGTGCACCAGGCTTAACCTGCCTGGTTCTCGGCCGCGACGGGTACTACTGGCGCGGCAGGGGAGTGCCCATTTCATCGAACCGATGAAACTCACCCGGCATGGGCGAGAAGTTGACCGTCGCACCCGGCGCGAACGCAGCGGTTCCCGGCCGACGGATGATCACCGGTTCATCCGCTTCCATATCGACATAGACATAGGTGTCCGAGCCCAGATTCTCCGAGTGGATCACGCGGCCGCACCACATTCCTTCTAGGGCTATCTCGATGTGTTCGGCCCGCACGCCGATCGTCGCGCAGCCAAAGGGCTGCGCATATCCGCCGGTCAGAAAATTCATCCTTGGAGAGCCGATAAAGCCAGCGACAAAAAGCGACCGCGGATTGTTGTAGAGATCGAGAGGCGTTCCGACCTGTTCCACGGCGCCATCGCGGAGAACGCATATCCTGTCTGCCAGCGTCATCGCTTCGACCTGGTCATGTGTCACATAGATCATCGTCGTGTCGTCCAATTCGTTGTGGAGACGCGCGATCTCAATCCTGGTCGAGACGCGCAGTGCCGCGTCGAGATTTGACAAGGGTTCGTCGAAGAGAAAGACGCGGGGATCCCGGACGATCGCTCGGCCGATCGCCACGCGCTGGCGCTGGCCACCCGACAATTGTCGGGGCAGGCGATCGAGCAGTCCCTCGATGTGCAGCATGCGGGCCGCAGCTTGCACCCGCTTGCTGATCTCCTCCCTGCCGAGCTTTGAGAGCTGCATGCCGAAAGCCATGTTGTGGAAGGCGTTCATGTGTGGGTAGAGGGCATAGGACTGGAACACCATCGCGACGCCGCGCCGGGAGGGCGCAAGATCGTTGATGCGTTCCCCGTCGAATAGGAGATCGCCCGACGTGATGTCCTCCAGTCCTGAAATCAGGCGTAGGAGCGTGGATTTACCGCATCCCGACGGGCCGACGAAAACCATGAACTCGCCCGAGCGAATGTCCATGTCCACGCCCTTTATGACTTCGACCGCGCCGAAGGACTTGCGCACGTCTTTGAAGCCTATGTTTGCCATGACTATCCCTTCACGCCGCCAGCTGTCAGGCCCGACACGATCTTCCTCTGGAACACGAGGACGAGCAGCACCAGCGGAACCGTGACAATCACCGACGCAGCCATGATGGCGCCCCATGGAATCTCGTACTCGCCGACGCCGGACAGGAGCGCGATGGCGACCGGAACAGTTCTCGTCTCCTCGGAAGCGGTGAAGGTGAGCGCGAATAGGAACTCGTTCCACGCGCCGATAAAGGCGAGCAGCCCGGTCGTGGCCAAGGCAGGCCAGAGCAGCGGCATGAAAACCCGCGTGATGATCACCCAGGGCGTCGCCCCATCGAGGATCGCCGCTTCTTCCAGCTCGGTCGGCATCTCGCGCAAGAAAGTCGTCAGCACCCAGACTGTGAAGGGCAGGGTGAAAATCGTGTAGCTGAGGATCATCGCCCACGGGGTGTTGAAGATGCCGAGAAAGCGGACCAGTTCGAAGAGTCCTGCCAGCACGGCAATATGCGGGAACATGGAAACGGCCAGGATCGCGACCAGGAGGGTGCCGCGGCCGCGAAATTGCACCCGTGCCAACGCATATGCCGCCGTGATCGCCAGGAACAGCGCGATGAGCACCGTCGCGGTCGCGATGAAGACGGAGTTCAAGATCGCAGTGGGAAAATTGGCGGCGCTCAGCACCGTCACATAGTTCCCGAGGTCGAACGACACCGGCAGATAGTTCACCTGAAAGATCGCAGTGCCGGTCTCCAGGCTTGTGAGAACAGCGTAGTAAAATGGAAATACGGCCACGATGACGATCACCAGCACCAACGCGTAGAAAGCGATGTTTCCGAGAAGCTTCATCGCACGACTTCCCCGCCGAGATTCAGCCGGCCGAGCCGGATGTAGAGAAGGACGAAGACGGCGATCAGCAGGAATAGCAGGGTCGACTGGGCCGACCCATAGCCGAACTTGTCGAAATCTATGAGGTTCTCGCGGGCGACGACCGACATCGTCTTGGTCGCCGCGGAGCCGGGCGTAAGCACATAGACGAGATCGAACATCCTCAGGGCGTCGAGTGTGCGGAAGATGACGGCGACGAGCAGGGCGGGTCGAATGAGCGGCAGCGTGACGCGGAAGAAGACTTTCAGGGGATGGACACCGTCTATCCGCGCCGCCTCGTAGATCTCGCGGGGGATCATCTGGAGTGCGACGAGCGTGAGCAGCGCCACGAATGGCGTGGTTTTCCATACGTCCACGATGACGACCGCGATCATCGCGGTATCCGGATTGGCAGTCCATGCAACCTTCTGCGAGATCAGTCCGACCTTCAAAAGCAGGTCGTTGATGATGCCGAACTGGTCGTTCAGCATCCAGCCCCAGATCTTGGCCGAAACGATCGTGGGGATTGCCCAGGGAATGAGAACGGCGGCGCGCACCAGCCCGCGACCCTTGAACTCGGTGTTGAGGACCAATGCAACGATGACGCCGAATAGTGTCTCGAGGCTGACGGAAACGAGGGCAAAATAGACGGTGTTCCGTACGGCGTTCCACCAGGCTGGGTCGGCAAGGGCCCCGCGGAACACGATGCGTCCCGACGACAGTGTGCGCCAGGTCAGATAGTTCCGAAGCCCGATCCATTCACCACCGCTCAAATCGTTGAGGGAAGTGTCGGTGAACCCGAAGTAGATGGTTCGCGCGAGTGGCCAGGCGGCAACGACGAGCAAAGCCGCCGCCATCGGCAGGAGGAAGCAGATGGCCGCGCGGACGCGCTGCGTGTTCAATTCGGAGCGCGTCACGGCGAGCCGTGGCTTTGCGGATGCGGTGACGATCGTCATTTCCTCTCCCTGCTGGCCTCAACGAACCACTGGGATGGCACGACAGGACGGCCTACCAGCCGTCGCCCCGCAAATCCCCGAGATCGGCTTCGAGTATTTCAAGGTTCTCGGAAGCGGAGCCATTCCCGGCGAGCGTGTTGTGGACGGCGTTCCAGAAAAGGGAAGACACTTCGTTATAGGCTGTCTTGGTCGGCGCGGACGGGCGCGGAACCGCCTGCAGGACGACCTCCTTCCAGCGCGGGATGATGGGCTGCTTGGCGGCGATCTCCGGGTCGTCATATAGATCGACGATCGTCGGGAGATTGGCCGCGATGATCGCCCGCCTCTTCTGCGCTTCCGGACTGGCCAGATAGACGGCAAGCGAGATTGCGGCATCCTGCTTGTCCGAATATTTGGAGACTGCGACGTTCCATCCACCAAGCGTCGCGGCGGCACGGTCGTTGTCGCCGCCTTTCGGAAGCGTGGTGACGTCGAACAGGCCCTTTACCGCGCTGTCTTCGTGGTTCCCCAGCTCGTAGGCGTAAGGCCAATTGCGCATGAAGACGGCATTGCCGGTCTGCCAGACACCACGGGCCTCCTCCTCCTGGTACGCCAGCACTCCCTTGGGTGAGATCGTGCCGGGCCACGTCGCGGCAAGTTCGAGTGCCGCGACGGCGGCTTCGTTGTTGATTGAAATCGTGCCGTCCGGTTCCACGAGCTGGCCGCCACCGAACGATTTCACCCATTCGAGCGCGTTGCAGGTCAGGCCTTCGTAAGCGCTGCCCTGCCAGACAAAACCCCAGATGTCGCTGTTGCCTTCGGCGCGCTCGGCGTCCTGTATCTTCTGTGCCGTTGCGGTGAGTTCCTCCCAGGTGTTTGGAACGGAGGCTCCATGCTTTTCGAGCAGGTCTTTTCGGTAATAGAGCGCTGGCGCGTCAGTGAAGAGCGGCAGAGCGACGAGTCTCCCGTCCACAGTCTGCGATTCTATGACCGCGGGGAAGTGCTTGGGGATCAGGTCGGCCGCGGCCTCCTTGAGATCGACGAAATGTTCCGCCAGTTGAGGAGCCCAGATTACATCGGTCTGGTAGAGGTCGATGTCCTTGTTATGAGCCGCAAGCCAAAGGCGGTACTGGCCAAACTGATCCGTTGTGGACGCGGGCATGGGTATCAGTTTTGCCGTGTGGCCGGTTGCTTTTTCCCAAGGCGCGACAAGGTCTTCGAAAACTTCCGCCGCGTTGGCCGTTATGCCAGCTGCATAGGTCACCTCGGCCGCGCGAAGCTCCGTCGCCGCAAGAACAGTGCAGGTCGCAACGCCGACCGCCCAATATCCGATATTCATTCGGTTCCTCCCGGATTAGCGGCGACCCGAAGCCGGCCGATACTTTCCGGACCTCTTCGGACCATTCGCTGGAACCAACAGTCGCAAGATCGACGGTTGGCGCGCGACTGTGCGCCGCGCCATTAGCGCGAAAGCCAGGCCGCCCGATGGGCTGGGCCGGCGAGCAAGGCGCCGTGGATGTGCCGAGTATAGCGGCTGCATCGCAACCAAGCGAGGCCGGCTCGACCGAACCTTCTCCTGTAGATTTCCCCAGGGATCGCGGTCGCGCACATGGCTATTGAGGGCTGTGGCGCCTAGATTAGGGTGATGACGACACGTCTCTACACTCATCCCGTCTTCCTCCAGCATATCGCCCCGCCCGGCCACCCGGAGCGGCCGGATCGGCTTCGGGCAATCGACCGGGTGTTGGAAGACGAGGTTTTCCACCTGCTCGACCGTGTCGAGGCGCCGCTCGGCGACCCGGGAGCGCTGCTCTATGCCCATCCCGAAGACTTCGTCGAGCGCGTGCAGCTTGCGATTCCTCAGTCTGGCATCGCTCAAATCGACGCGGACACCTTTGTCAGCCCGCTGAGCTGGGAGGCTGCACTCACGGCCGTCGGCGCGGCGAACGCGGCCGTCGACGACGTCTTCGCGCGAACCGCCCACAACGTCTTCGTCGCGGCTCGCCCACCCGGCCATCACGCGGAACGGACGACGGCAATGGGCTTCTGCCTGTTCAACAATGCCGCGATCGCCGCGCGCCACGCTCAGAAGGCGCATGGGGCGGAACGGATCGCCATCGTCGATTGGGACGTCCATCACGGCAACGGGACCCAGGACATCTTTTGGAACGACCCGTCGGTACTCTATTGCTCCACCCACCAGATGCCGCTGTTTCCCTTTACCGGCAGCAAGGATGAGACAGGAGCGGGCAACATCGTCAACGCGCCGCTCAGCCCGCGCACCGGCAGCGAGACGTTTCGAGATGCGATGCTGTCGCGCGTGCTGCCTGCCGTCGACGCCTTCCGGCCGGACTTGATCATCATCTCCGCCGGCTTCGACGCGCATCACCGCGATCCCCTGGCCGAGATAAACCTGACAGAGGACGACTTCGACTGGGCGACTGCCCAGCTGATGGACCGTGCGCTGCGTTCCGCCGAGGGAAGACTGGTCAGTCTGCTCGAAGGCGGCTACGACCTGCACGGCCTGGCCTTCTCGGTCGCGGCCCATGTGAAGCGTTTGATGAGAGGATAAGGCCTGGCATGGCTGATGAAACTAATGACGATATCAAGGCCATGAGCTTCGAGCAGGCGCTTGCCGCGCTGGAGCGCATCGTCGACGATCTCGAGAAGGGCGACGTCCCGCTGGACCAATCGATTCGCATCTATGAGCGCGGTGAGGCTCTCAAGGCGCATTGCGACAGACTGCTGAAGGCGGCGGAAGACAAGGTCGAGAAGATACGCCTCGCTCGCGACGGAAGGGTGGCAGGGGTCGAGCCGCTCGACGGCGAATAACGCCATCGTTTATCCCGCTCATGAAACAGACCGTCACCGGCTTGCTCGGGCCGGTGCGGTTGGAAAAGGCTCCGGGAAGGGTAAGCTATCCGTTCACGACGCCGATCCCGGCGTCGGCTCGTAGGAATGGAGCGATTCGATGAGCTTTTTCCCTGGGAAGGACCCCTCGCCCGGCGATGCCTTCGCGTGCGACGCGATCGAACTGATGGTCATCCCCAATGCGCGGGATATCGGTGGGTTCGAGGTCCGGCGCGCGCTCCCGACAGCACGGCGGCGGCTGGTCGGTCCCTTCATCTTCTTCGACCGAATGGGACCTGCGATCTTGAGGGCCGGCGAGGCTCTGGACGTCAGGCCCCACCCGCATATCGGCTTGTCGACGGTTACCTATCTCTTCGACGGCAAGATCCGCCACCGCGATTCGCTGGGGACGGAAATGGTCATCGAACCGGGCGACATCAATCTGATGACGGCGGGCCGTGGCATCGTTCATTCCGAACGATCGCCGGAAGAGCTGCGGGGCAATCCGCTATCGATCTCCGGGCTGCAGACCTGGCTCGCCCTGCCTGACGCCAGCGAGGAAATGGCGCCGGCCTTCACGAACACGCCACGAGGGGACCTGCCGGCCTTCTCCGATGGAGGGGTGACCGGACGCCTGGTGATCGGCGAGTTCCAGGGGCTGCGCTCGCCGGTGCGGGCGTTCTCGGACACTCTATACGCCGACATCAGCCTCGATGCCGGCGCAAGCGTGGAGATACCCGCTGACGCCGAGGAACGCGCCATCTATGTTCTCGCTGGAGAAGTGACGATCGCGGGCGATACGTTTCCATCCGACAGGCTTCTCGTCTTCCGTCCCAGCGATATCATCACCGTCTCCTCGGAAAAAGGGGCGCATTTCATGCTGTTCGGGGGAGCCTCGCTGGGCTCGAAGCGTTACATCTGGTGGAATTTCGTTTCATCCTCCAAAGAGCGCATCGAGCAGGCAAAGGAAGAATGGCGAACCGGCCGATTCGATATCGTTCCGGGTGACGAGGAGGAATTCATACCGTTGCCGGAAAATTAATGCGCGTCATTGCCGCGCATTTACTTTGCCGGTCCAACGGCTTATTTCCCGAAGAGTTTGTCGGACAAACAGGCTTTTTCGCGTGAACAATCCCCTCGTAACGCCGCTTCTGGACAAGGTGCGCATTCCGGCCGACTTGCGGCGGATTCCGGAAAGCGATCTCCCGCAGCTTGCGGCCGAACTGCGCGCGGAGCTGATCGACGCGGTGTCGCAGACCGGCGGTCATCTCGGCGCCGGCCTCGGGGTGGTGGAGCTGACCGTGGCGCTCCATTATGTGTTCAACACGCCTGAGGACCGCCTTATCTGGGACGTTGGGCACCAGGCCTATCCGCACAAGATCCTCACCGGCCGCCGCGAACGTATCCGGACGCTTCGCCAGGAAGGCGGGTTGTCGGGCTTCACCAAGCGCGCCGAGAGCGAATACGATCCCTTTGGCGCTGCGCACTCCTCGACCTCGATCTCCGCCGGCCTCGGCATGGCCGTCGCCCGCGATCTTTCGGGAGGGAGGAACAATGTGATCGCCGTCATCGGGGATGGCGCGATGTCGGCCGGCATGGCCTATGAGGCAATGAACAATGCCGGCGCGCTCGATGCACGGCTGATCGTCATCCTCAACGACAACGATATGTCGATCGCGCCGCCAACCGGGGCGATGAGTGCCTATCTTGCGCGTCTCGGCTCCGGCAGGGCCTATCTTGGTCTGCGCGATGTCGGCAAGAAGCTGACATCCTACCTGGGCAAGCGGGCGGACCGGGCGATCACCCGCGCCGTCGAGCATGCCAGGGGCTATGTCACGGGCGGCACGCTCTTCGAGGAGATGGGTTTCTATCACATCGGCCCGATCGACGGTCACAACCTCGAGCACCTTATCCCTGTGCTCAGGAATGTCCGCGACAACAGCGACGGCCCTGTCCTGATCCACGTCGTGACGCAGAAGGGCAAAGGCTATGCGCCGGCGGAAGCCGCGAGCGACAAATATCACGGCGTCAACAAGTTTGATGTCATCACCGGCGCACAGGCAAAGGCCCCGGCAAACTCTCCCGCCTATACGAAGGTGTTCGCCGAAAGCCTGATCCAGGAGGCGCGCGAGGATGACCGCATCGTCGCAATCACGGCCGCGATGCCTTCCGGCACGGGACTTGACCTCTTCGGCGAGGCGTTTCCGTCGCGAACCTTCGACGTCGGCATTGCCGAACAGCATGCCATCACTTTCGCTGCAGGTCTGGCAACCGAAGGGCTGAAGCCGTTTGCCGCGATCTACTCGACATTCCTGCAGCGCGCTTACGACCAGGTCGTTCACGACGTAGCCATCCAAAAGCTGCCCGTACGGTTTCCTATCGATCGCGCCGGCTTCGTCGGTGCGGACGGCCCGACCCATTGCGGTGCTTTCGACACCACCTATCTTGCGTCGCTGCCGGGCTTTGTCGTCATGGCCGCGGCGGATGAAGCCGAGCTTCGCCACATGGTGCGCACGGCCGCGGCCTATGACGATGGGCCCATCTCCTTCCGCTATCCCCGCGGCAATGGGGTGGGGGTGGAGATGCCGGAACGCGGTTCCTTGCTCGATATCGGCAAAGGGCGGGTGGTCAAGGAAGGCACCAAGATTGCGCTGCTTTCCTTCGGAACCCGCTTGCAGGAATGCCTGGCGGCGGCCGAGGAACTCGACGCCGCGGGGTTGTCGACGACGGTGGCCGACGCTCGCTTCGCCAAGCCGCTCGACGAGGACATGATCCGTCGGCTTGCGCGCTCGCATGAGGTGCTCGTGACCGTCGAGGAAGGCGCCGTCGGCGGCTTCGCCAGCCATGTGCTGCACTTCCTTGCAAGGGAAGGTCTGCTGGACCAGGGGCTGAAGGTTCGGCCGCTGGTCCTTCCTGACGAATTCACGGATCACGGCAAGCCCGAGAAAATGTATGCCGACGCCGGGCTCGACAGCGCCGGCATCGTGCGCACCGTGTTCGCCGCGCTTGGCGGCATGGTTCAGGCCGTGCGGGCCTGACCCGCTCCGATCCTGGAGTGCCCCAGCCGGCGCCAATGCCGACATCGTTTGACGGCGAGCCACGGCCCGAAGCATGAGCGACCGGGGAGCGCTGCCTACACTCACGCGCCAAGGAGAGCGCATGAAGAGCGATCAGAAAAGCCGCATGCGCCTCGACGAGGCGCTCGTCCAGCGCGGCATCTTTGGAACACGATCACGGGCTCGCGACGCGATCGAGCGCGGCACGGTGCGGGTAGGAGGCGTGCTCGCGGTCAAGCCTGGCGCCGGCATCACGCAAGACGCGGCCATCACCGTCGAAGATCCGGCACGCGGCTATGTCTCGCGCGCCGCGCTCAAGCTCATTGCCGGCCTCGATCGCTTCGGGCTCGACCCTCACGGTCGGCAGGCGCTCGACATTGGCGCTTCGACAGGCGGCTTCACCCAGGTCCTGCTGGAGCGTGGCGCCCGGCACGTCATTGCCGTCGATGTCGGTCATGGCCAGATGGATGCCTCGCTTCGCGCCCATCCCCGTGTCACCTGTCTCGAAGGCCTGAATGCCCGCGAGCTTGGCGGTGCGCATCTCGAGGGCATCGCTCCGGATTTCATTGTGTCCGATGTGAGCTTCATTTCTCTAAGGCTGGCGCTGCCGCCGGCGCTGGACCTCGCCTCGCAGGGCGCCAGGGGCGTTTTCCTGGTGAAGCCGCAATTCGAGGCCGGGCGCGATGCCATCGGCAAAGGCGGTTTGTTGCGCGATCCCGATGAAGGAGCCCGTGTGGCCGAGCGGCTGCGCGACTGGCTCGACGGGGTCCCGGGCTGGCGCAGCATCGGGCTCTGTCAGTCTCCGATAGAGGGCGGCGACGGCAACCGCGAATTCCTGCTGACAGGGGTCAAGGATCGATGAGCGTCCGTTTTGTCGTTGACAGGCTTGGCTCGCAGGGCGACGGCGTCGCCGATACGGCGTCGGGACCCGTCTTCATTCCCTTCACCTTGCCCGGGGAAACGGTAACGGCTGCACGCGACAAGGACCGCGCGGCCTTGATCTCCGTCCTGGAAGCATCTCCGCTTCGCGTTGAGCCGCCCTGCCGGCACTTCACCGAATGCGGCGGCTGCGCATTGCAGCATCTCGAGCCCGAGGCATATCGGGATTGGAAGCGCGTCAAGGTGGTTCAGGCCTTGAAGAGCAAGGGCATCGACACGTCCGTTGCCGCGACGGTGCCCTGCGCGCCGTCGTCGCGACGACGTGTCGTCTTTTCGGCGCGCCGGACGGAAGCCGGCATGCTGCTCGGCTACAATCGCGCCCTTTCCCACACGATCGTCGACATCGTCGAATGTCCGATCGCCGAGCCCCCAATCGTCGAAGCCCTGCCACGTCTGAAGGAGCTTTCGGCTCTTGTCTGCGGCACCGGCGCTCCGTTCCATCTGACCGTGACACATACGGCTTCCGGGCTGGATGTCGCGGCTGAAGGTGCGGGCAAGCTCTCCGATCCGGCTCGGAGAGCGGCGACGGACTTCGTGATCAGAAGCAACATTGCGCGGCTGTCGGTCGATGGCGAGATTGTCGTGGAGCCGCTGAAGCCGGTCGTCATGTTCGGCACCGCGGCCGTAACGCCGCCGCCGGGCGCCTTCCTCCAGGCCGTTGCGGGAGCGGAGGCAACCATGGCGGAGCTGACTTCGGCTCACCTGCGCAAGGCGAGGCGGATCGCCGATCTCTTTGCCGGGGCGGGTGCTTTTGCCCTGCGGCTCGCAACAGGGGCCGAGGTCCATGCTGTGGAGGCGGACGCGGCCGCCCTTGCCGCTCTCGACCGTGGCTTTCGTTTCGCAAGCGGCTTGAAGCGGGTGACCAGTGAGAGGCGGGACCTGTTTCGTCGTCCGCTTACGTTCAAGGAGCTCAATGCCTTCGATGGCGTTGTCTTCGATCCGCCTCGCGCCGGTGCCGAGGATCAATCGAAACAGATCGCCCGGTCCGACGTGCCGCTGGTCGTGGCCGTTTCCTGCAATCCGACGACTCTCGCGCGCGATCTGCGGATCCTCCTTGATGGCGGCTATTCCCTCAAAAGCGTAACCCCGGTCGACCAGTTTCTCTGGTCGCCCCATGTGGAGGCGGTGGCGCTCCTCGAGAAGCCGCGGAAAAGACGATAGCGTCTGTCGGGCCATAGCGATCGATCGCGGTGAGGGAGGGCCTCCGACGCCTAGGGACGAGTCGAGACCGGCATCCGCATGGACTTGGCCGCAGCTCGGGCCAGCACGGCAGGACTGCAAGGTTGATTATCTGGATCGAATTGTGCATGCAACATGTATGCAAGACCGGCGCTTTGGTCGGTCACCTGTTGCATGAAAGGATTTGACAATGAGCGATGCCATCTTGGTCTCGGCAAAGGATCTCTTCGAGCTTGTGAAGGACATCTTTCAGAATGCCGGGTTCAGCGCCGACCATTCGGAAGCTGTCGCGCGCACGATCGTTGCCGGGGAGCGGGACGGCTGCAAATCCCACGGCGTGTACCGTGTCGAGGGCTGCCTGAGGACGCTCAAGCTCGGCAAGGTGGTTCCCGATGCCGTGCCGAATGTGACCACCGACGAAAGCGCGATCATCCGAGTGGACGCGAGGGGTGGTTTTGCCAATCTGGCATTTGAAAGAGGCATTCCGTCGCTTGTCGAGCGAGCTCGCAAGCTTGGTCTGTCCGCCTTGGTCATCAACGACTGCACCCACTTCGCCGCTCTCTGGCCCGAAGTCGAGGCGCTGGCCGATCAAGGTCTTGCGTCGATTGCCATGTGCCCAAGCTATGCGACGGTTGCTCCCGCTGGCGGAACGAAACCGCTCCTTGGGACAAACCCCTTTGCATTCGGTTGGCCTCGCCCAGGCGAACACCCTTACGTCTTCGATTTCGCCACCAGCGTTGCCGCTCGCGGTGAGCTCGAACTCCATCGACGCGCCGGCAAATCCCTGCCCGAGGGATGGGCTGTCGATGGCGACGGCAACCCGACGACTGATCCCGAATCGGCGCTGGCGGGGGCGATGATGCCTTTCGGCGGACATAAGGGGTCGGCGATCTCGACGATGATCGAGCTGCTCGCGGGGGCGATGATCGGGGACTTCACCAGCCTCGAAGCTCTCGATTTCCTGGGCACGACCACCATTGCTCCGCGCCACGGCGAACTGATCATCGCTTTCGATCCCGGGCGCATGGCCGGTGGGCGGCTCGACCCGGTCAAGCACGGCGAGGCTCTGCTCGAGGCGATCGTGGGACAAGGTGCGCGGCTTCCGTCGCAACGCCGCTTTGCGGCGCGCCGTCTTTCGATCGAGAAGGGGATAGCACTGACCGGCGCCGAATTGGCGCAACTCGAGTTGCTGCGCAGCAAGGGGCTCGACGCGATCGCCTGAGCGGCCGCGCCGGCGTTCAAATCGAGAAGAAAGAACCCCGCCTGGTGTTGCCTGGCGGGGTGCTTGTCGTCCTCCACAGCTAGGCGGCGTATTTTGCGACCGCGCCGCTCTGCTTGCTCCAGTCTGCGTACCAGGTCTGGAACAGCTTGAGCTGCGTTTCACAATAGCCTCGCTGGCTGTCGGACAGCTTGTCAGTCTCGTTGAAATGCAATTCGTATTCAGGATTGCCGGTGACGACCATCATGTGTTTGTAAAACAGCACGAGGTCCGGGCCCTCGTCGAAGGAGGAAAGAACGCCCAAGGCGGCTTCCAGTTCGAGTGCTCGCGCACGGGCTTCTGCATCGCCTGCCGCAGCAGCTTTCGACAGCGCAACGAGATGCAGGACTTCCCTGGGCAGAACATTGCCGATGCCGGTGATCGAACCGGTGGCGCCGCAATTGACAAAGCCGTGGAAGACGCACGTATCCACGCCGACCATGAGCGTGACATTGTCGTCCGCGCTCGTGATGTTCTCTGCCGCATAGCGCATGGCTTCAACGCCGCCGAACTCTTTGAAGCCGATGAGATTCGGGTGTTCCGCGCGCAATGCGAAGAAGAGATCGGCGCGGGTGGCAAAGCCGTAGTAGGGGCTATTGTAGATGACAGCCGGCAGATCCGGCGCCGCCGCCAGAATTGCCTTGAAATGAGACCTCTGGGCGCTGATGGACGAGCCGCGCGACAGGACACGAGGGATCACCATCAGGCCTTTCGCTCCTACCTTTTGGGCATGGGCGGCATGGGCCACAGCCGTTGCCGTATTCACGGCGCCCGTGCCCACCACGACAGGAACACCGGCTTTGGCCAAGGCTTCAACACCAGCCATGCGTTGCGCGTCGGTCAGGAGCGGCCAATCTCCCATCGAGCCGCAATAGACGACGGCTGACATGCCTCGATCGATCAGTTCCTTGCCCTTGCGCACCAAGGCGTCGATGTCGGGAGTACGGTCGGGCGTGCACGGTGTCATGAGTGCCGGGATGCATCCCGAAAAGATGTCTGATTTCATGAGTTTATCCTTGAGCGCTTGCAAATCGACCTGAGGCTACGATCGTCTCGGAGAGCGGTATGCTCCACAGCAATATACATCATGTATTTTTTATGTCGACAGAAATTCTGATTGCACATAGAATGTAATCGCCATCAAGAACCAAGGGTGGGAAGGGCTCCTTCCGTCCGGCCTTTTCAGTCGTCCCCTATTTCGAGGCTGCAATGAACGACACGCAAGAGAACCAGCCAGCGGACCGCCGGAAGGGCTCCGGGGTCAAGCTGGTTTATGACGTGCTGCGAGACGAGATCATCGATCTCTCGCTCGCCCCCGGCAGCCCGATCGACGAGAATCAGCTTGCGGAGCGTTTCGCCATGTCGCGCACGCCGATTCGCGAAGCACTGGTGCGGCTTGCAGGCGACGGGCTGGTGACGACGCTGCCCAATCGCTCGACCGTCGTATCGAATATCGATTTCCTGACCTTGCCCGCGTTCTTTGACGCCATCACATTGATGTACCGTGTGACGACGCGACTGGCCGCACGGCACCGGACGGATCGTGATCTTGAGATCATACGTGCTCATCAGGAGGAGTTTGCACGCGCGGTCAGAGCGCAGAACGCTTTAGGCATGATCGCATCAAATCGCGATTTTCATGCCGCGATTGCCGAAGCCGGACGGAATCCATTCTTTGCGACCTTCTTCGCGCGGCTTCTGGACGAAGGGCGGAGATTGCTCCGTTTGTACTACCTGTCCTTCTCCGACCGCCTGCCGGAGCGGTACGTCACGGAGCACGAAGACATGATCGAGGCGATCGAGGAGCAGGATGTCGATACCGCCGACTTGCTGGGGAAGGCCCATGGCGATCAGATCGTACATCAGATCCGCAAGCTGATCGCTGACGACCGGCGCGAGCATATCGATCTTTGACGACTATCCTAGCACCTGAAAGACACCGCGCGTCCGGCTTGGCAGCCTGACGCATCCCTGGTTCGACACATCTCCAGATCGCCTCCCGTTCGCCCGGACACCTCTCGTCGGCCGATCCTGTTCCTCTGGATCACCCACGATGCACCGTCCGGCACCAAACGAAGTGTTTGGAAAACGGTTGACAGCGGCCGCTGGTGCATACTTTATAAATACAAGAAGAATGCATGACGAGGGGACAGCGATGCCGTTAGCCGATGAGTCGACGCACGCATCGACGTGGGCGGACAAGTTCACGGGAATGTCGCAAGCAGTGCTGAAGGTCGAGAGGTTCCTGGCCGGGATCTTCATGACGTTGCTGCTGGCGCTGATATTGATCAATGTCGCGACGCGCTTCGCGAAGGTGCCGATCTACTGGATCGATGAAGCCTCGATCTTTGCGATGATCTGGCTTGGCTTCATCGGTGCTTCGGTGATGACACGGCTGCGCATCGATTTCGCGGTCACGTTGCTATCGGACTACTTGCCGGCCAAGTGGGTGGCGCGGTTGCGCGCCTTGGCCACCGCGCTTTCGCTGGCCTTCGCGATTGGCTTCATCGTCATGTGCTGGAGGTGGATGGATCCGATCGGGATCGCCTCCCACGGTTTTGACGCAAGGGCCTATGCAGCCGAGGCTTACAACTTCCTCTATACCGAGCGGACGCAGACGCTGGAATGGCCCACCTGGCTGGTCAATCTCATCCTGCCGATCTTTGCCGTCACCCTGACCATCCATTGCACGGCCAATTTGCTGGAAGACCTCGGGCTCGCACGCAAGCGCGATCAAGTCGCGCTGACGACCGCTGAAGGAGCTGCTTGATGTTCACCTTCGGTGCGTTCGTCGCCGTCATGCTCATCGGCTTGCCGATCTCGATCGTGCTATGCCTCACGGCCGCAGCCTATATCTGGCAAAGCGGGAACACGGTGTTGTTCGAGTCGTTCCCGACCCAGATGTTCAACGGCTTGGACAGCTATGGCCTGATCGCTATTCCGCTCTTCATCCTGATCGGCGAGGTCATGAATGGCGGGGGCATCACCCGTCGGATCATCGATATGGCGATGGCCTTCGTCGGGGCGCTCAAGGGCGGGCTGGCCTATGTCAACCTGCTGGCCAATATGTTCGTCGCCTCGATCCTCGGCTCGGCGGCCGCGCAGGTGGCGCTGATGTCTCAGATGGTCGTGCCCGAGATGGTCCGGAAAGGTTATGACAAGACCTTCGCGGCCGGGCTGACAGCTTACGCGGGCATGCTGGGGCCGATCATTCCGCCGTCGATCATGTTCGTCGTCTACAGCGTCATCGCACAGGTCCCGGTTGGGACCATGCTTGCCGCCGGCATCATCCCAGGGATTCTCCTGACGGTGGCATTCTGCATTGTCATCGCCGCCATGGGCTATTTCTTCAACTATCCACGCGGCGAGCGACTGCCGACGCGCGAGCGAATCGGCATCACGTTCAAAGCCCTGCCGACGCTGGTCATTCCGCTCGTCATCGTCGGATCGATCGTGACCGGGTTGGCAAATCCGACGGAAGCGGCGGCCATGGGTGTGATCGCGGCCATTCTGGTGGGGCGCTTCGTGACGGGCGATCTCGCCTTGAAGCAACTGCCTGAGATGTTCGTGAAGGCGGGAGTCCTGTCCGCGGGAATCTTGTTCCTGATCGCTGCCGCGGCGGTGTTTTCGTGGGTTCTTGTCTACGGCATGGTGCCCCAGCGCGTCGCCGAATGGATCCAGAGCATCGCCAGCGATCCGATCACCTTCATGCTGCTCGTGAACGTGATCTTGCTGGTCATCGGAACCGTGATCGACGGGGCTCCCGGCTTGATCATGACAGTACCGATCCTGTTGCCGATCGCGACGGATGTCTACGGCATCGATCCCGTGCATTTCGGCGTGGTTGCGGTGATCAATCTGGTTCTCGGGTTTCTGTCGCCGCCGGTCGGACTGAATTTCTTCATCGCTGCTGCGGTGACGGGGGCAAAACCGGGGAAGATGTTCATCGTCACCTTGCCCTTCTTCTTCATCAGCTGCCTCATCCTGGTGCTGTTGTCGGTCTTTCCCGCCCTTTCCACCTATCTCTCATAATCTCGCATTCTGATAACAGGGGATCATAAATGTCATTCACTCGCCGTTCCTTCATGAAGGCCGCATCAGTCGGCGCAGCCATGGCCGTTGCAGCACCGTCGGTGCTGCGTGCGCAGGGAGCCAAGGTCTATCGGCTCGGCATAACCACGCCTCCTGGCCACCCCTGGAACGTTGCCGCGGAAGCCGTCGGCAAGCGCCTCGCGGAGGAAACCAGCAACCGCCTCTCCATCCAGGTGTTCCCGTCGAACCAACTCGGCAATGAAGGAGCCATGCTGCAGCAGATGCAATCGGGCGCCCTCGATCTCGGCTGGATCATGACGGCCGAACTCGGTTCGCGCATCCCGCAGATAGCGGCGATCAACGCACCGTGGCTCGTTACGAGCACCGAAAAAGTGGCAAAGCTCGTGCGCCATCCCGCGGCGATCAAGCTTCTGGACGTGCTGCCCGCCGAAACCGGAACCATTGGCCTGGGCTACGGCATCACCACGCTCAGGGTCGTGTTCACCGGGAAGGAAGTGAACGGCATTGATGACATCAAGGGGATGAAGCTCCGCATCAACACGACCCCGGCCTACCGTGATTTCTATCAGTTGCTCGGCGCTGCACCGACACCCATTCCAACACCGCAGGTCTTCGACGCAATGTCGAACGGCCAGGTGGATGGTCTCGAAGCCGATCTCGACCTTTCTTGGAACCAGCGCTACGACAAGGTTGCGAAAACCATGCTCCGCATGAACGCGATTTTCATGCCATGCGTGGCCCTTACCTCCGCGCGCGCCTGGAAGAATGTTCCCGAAGCGGATCGCGAACTGATCGCCCGTCTTACCCGTGAGGAACTGGACAAGCAGGTCGACATGACCGTCGCCCAGGAATCCACCCTCCTGCAGAACTTCAAGGATGCGGGCATCAAGATCGTCGACGTCGATCTGAAGAACACGGCCGAAATCATTGCTGCCTATGACGAGATCTGGCTGCCCAAGGCCCCGATATTGAAGGAGCTGCGCGAGGTCGGAACGACCCTCTGAGCGAATGCATGTCGCCCAAAACTGTGCAGCGGTTTTGGGTAAAGGACATGCCAGAAAACACCAGCTCGAGCATGTCGCGCAAATCTCGATTTGCGCGACATGCGGGCAGCGAGGCGCTTTGCCTCCGCGCCGTGTCCTGGATTGGGAGATGGTGCGGCGAGGCGCACTTCATCGGTGGCGCGCCGGCGCCATCAACCGCTCGACGAAGTCTGTAACGATTTCCGTCGCTGGGCCATAGTGGGTCTCCGCGAACATGCGGCCACCCTCGGAGGGTTCGAGATTGAGCTCGACCGTATGCGCGCCGTTGAGGAGTGCCTCCTCGACGAAACCGGCCGCCGGATAGACGCTGCCGCTGGTGCCGATCGAGACGAACAGATCGCAAGCAGATAGGGCGGCGTGGATACGCCCCATGTGATAGGGCATCTCGCCGAACCAGACCACATCCGGCCGCAGTCGGCCGACCGTGCTGCATGCCGGGCAACGCGAATCGACCGACATGTCGCCGGTCCAACCGCTGCGTTGTTCACAAGCCTCGCAAAGCGCCTTGTTCAGCTCGCCATGCATGTGAACGAGAAGGCGCGATCCGGCGGCCTCATGGAGGTCGTCGATATTCTGCGTCACCAGCAGAAAGGTACCGGGAAATTCTTGTTCAAGCCGTGCCAGCGCACTATGGGCCGCGTTGGGCTTGATGCCAGCCATGCGGCGCCGGCGTTTGTTGTAGAAGTCGAGCACCTTTCGGGGATTACGTGCGAAGCCCTCGGGCGTGGCAACGTCCCGGTAGTCGATCTTCGACCAAATGCCGCCCTTGTCTCGAAACGTATCGATACCTGATTCGGCCGAGATTCCCGCGCCGGTCAGGATGACGATAGAGGAGGGCATGCCGGGACTCCGAACGGGCGTGACGGGGAGGCGCACTCAACCTTCCCCGGTCCTGCGCCTCTTGACGACCCAGGCGCCAAGCACGGCAGCAAGGGCTGCCGCCAGGCCGTACCAGGTGAAGGCATACTGGAGATGATTGTTGGGGAACTCGACCAAGGTAACCCCACCGATCGGAAGGCCGCCGGGATTGGACTTGCCGTCGGCATCGATGAAGAACGGCACCAGCCTGTCGGCTGGCAATTCGGACCTCGCGGCCATGGCCCCGAGGTCTTTCCAGTAGAAGACGTTCTTGGCGGGATCGTTGTCGGGCACGAGCGAAGATGGTTTCCCCGCCAGAGGATTGCGGGCGAGACCGGTCACCGCAACCTCGCCTTCGACCTGGCCCATTGGCCGCGTCGCGGGATCCTTCTGCTCAAAGGGTACGAAGCCGCGGTTGACCAGCACATAGCGGCCATCTGGAAGAGCCAGCGGCGTATAGACGAAGAAACCGGCGCGCCCCTGCCAGGTCGCGAGGAAATGGCTTTCGCGGTCGTTGAGGAAACGCCCGGCTGCGCTCACTGGCCAGTAGTCGACGTCCCCGGTCTCGACGAACTGCTTCTCCAACTCCGCGAGCGAGCGGGGCTGCTCCTTGATTCGGGCGTCCACCGCGGCGATCAGTCCTTCCTTCCACGAGAGGCGTTGCATCTGCCACGTGCCGAGCCCGACGAGCACGCAGAACAGGATGAGCCCGGCAAGAAGCGTTGGCCAAAGGCGCCGCTGCTTGGGCATTACCTCGTCACGTCCATCCGTCATGAGCTAGTTATCCAGCCGGCCTTCTGCGGCCCTGTTGCGGTATTGCAGCGTGACAAGCACGCCCTTGGCGAGCCGCAGCGCGGCGAGGCTGAGGGCGACCGCGAGCGGAATCCACAGGGCGAGGTGGAGCCAGAGCGGTGGCCCGAAGCTTACCTCCAGCCAAAGCGCCAGGCCGACCACGATGAAGCCGACGATGAGGATGACGAAGACGGCGGGACCGTCGCCGGAATCGGCAAAGGAATAGTCGAGCCCACAGCTTCCGCAGCGCTGGCGCAGGGACAGCAGGCCCGACAGCAGGCGGCCTTCGCCGCAACGTGGGCATCTTCCCCGGAGGCCTGCCGTGATTGGGTCGACCGGAGGCCAGATCGCCTTGTCGTCATTCATGGTTCGGTCCGATCATGTTGCCGGCAACTATATCGCATGGCATCGAAGAGCACCGGAAAAAATGAAAACGGCCGCGTCGCCGCGGCCGTCCCGAGTTGGTCCTGAGGGTCCCCAGTCTCAGTGGCCCGCCGCGATCGTCGCGCCGGACGAACCCCAGACATAGATGCAGGCGAAGAGGAACAGCCACACCACGTCGACGAAATGCCAGTACCAGGCGGCAGCCTCGAAGCCGAAATGGTGCTTCGGCGTGAACTGACCGGCCATGGCGCGCAGCAGGCACACCAGCAGGAAGATGGTGCCGACGAAGACGTGGAAGCCGTGGAAGCCCGTCGCCATGTAGAAGGTGGCGCCGTAGATCGAATCCGAGAATGCGAAGGGAGCGTGCATGTACTCGTAGGCCTGGACGAAGGAGAACAGGACGCCCAGCGCCACGGTCAGCACGAGGCCCCAAACGAGTCCCTTGCGGTCATTGTGGATGAGGGCGTGGTGCGCCCAGGTGACCGTCGTGCCCGACAGCAGCAGTATGATCGTGTTGTACAGCGGCAGATGGAAGGGATCGAGAACCTCGATGCTCTTCGGCGGCCACACGCCACCCGTATACGCCTGGCGCGCGACCTGGGCGGCTTCGTTGGGGAACAGGCTGGCATCGAAGAACGCCCAGAACCAGGCAACGAAGAACATCACCTCGGAGGCGATGAACATGATCATGCCATAGCGCAGGTGGAGCGCCACCACGGGGGTGTGATGCCCCTCTTGTCCTTCCTTGATGGTGTCCGACCACCAGGAGAACATGACATAGAGGATGATGGCGACGCCGATCGCGAAAACGAACCAGCGTGCGTTGATCAGATCCAGGCCAAAGAGCGGAAACGTGCCGCCCTTCATATACTGCATCCAGGCAACCCCTCCGAGCGCCATCACGAAGGCGCCGACCGAGGCGAGAAACGGCCAGGGGCTGGGGTCGATGATGTGGTAGTCGTGTTGTGGTTTGGCGTGGGTGTCTGCCATTCTATCCCCCGAATTGTCCGTCGGATGTGGTCTTATCACCTTCCGCCTTCGGTGCAACTGCGACCGGTTGGTTCCCCTCAGTTGGGAAGAAGGTGTAGGAAAGAGTGATCGTCTTGATGTTCTTGAGTTCCGGAACATCGACGATGGCCGGATCGACATAGAAGACGACTGGCATGTCCAGCGTTTCGCCTGGCTTCAACTGCGTATCGGTAAAGCAGAAGCACTCGACCTTGTTGAAATAGGCTCCCGCCAGTTCGGGTGTGACGTTGAACGTCGCCCGCCCCGAGATGGGCTTGGAGAACAGGTTAGTCGCCTTGTAGCTCGCCTGAGTTGTCTCGCCGATCTTGATCGTCACGTCGCGGGCGGCCGGCCGGAAGTCCCAGGGGACTCCGGCGGTGTTGGCGTCGAATCGTATGGTGATGTCCCGGTCGAGGATGCGGTCGGAATATTGCTCCACCCGCTGTGTCGTGCCGCCATAGCCGGTGACCTTGCAAAACATCTGGTAGAGCGGGACCGCGGCATAGGACATGCCGACCATGCCGCCAACGAAGGCGATGCACAGGCCGGCGACAAGCCGATTGCTTCCTTCCTTCCTGTTGTGCGGGGCAGGGGGGGCGTTGGTCATCTTGTCCTCACATCGGCCGATTGAAGATGCCAGGGCCTTTGCTCAGCGCCACGATATAGAAAAGGATCACCAGCGCGCCGAGGGCCAGCCCGATCGCGACCGACCGGCTGCGGCGGGCCTTCTTCTGAGCGTCGGTCAGGGTTACCATGTCCTTGTTCTCGTCGTTCATCTCAGGCTCCTGGAATTTCCAAGGCGTGCATCACGACGGCGTCGGCCAGGTAGACGGCGAAGATCGTGAAAAGATAGAGCAGGGAGAAGCCGAAGAGCGCCTTGGCAGGTCTCATTGCGCTGTCGTCGTCCCGCATCCGCAGGACCTTCCAGGCGTACCAGACAAAGCCGATGCCGAGCGCCATGGACACGACACCATATGCGATGGACGTGAATCCCAGAGCCCAGGGAAGGACCCCGACTGGCGCCAGCACAAGGGCATAGGCGAAGATCTGGCGGCGCGTCGAAGCCGGGCCGGCGACGTTCGGCATCATTGGGATGCCAGCGCGGGCGTAATCGTCGGACTTGAACAGCGCCAGGGCCCAAAAATGCGGCGGAGTCCACAGAAAGATGATCAGGAAAAGGATGACGCTCTCGAGGCTGACGGAGCCGGTGGCGGAAGCCCACCCGACCATGGGAGGGAAAGCGCCTGCCGCACCGCCGATCACGATGTTCTGCGGGGTCCAGCGCTTCAGCCACATCGTGTAGATGACGGCATAGAAGAAGATGGTGAAGGCGAGCAGCCCTCCGGCGACCCAATTGACCAGAACGCCGAGGGTCATCACCGAAAGGAAGGAAAGAACAAGCCCGAACGCAAGCGCTTCGCCGGGTAGGATGCGGCCGGCCGGGACCGGCCTGCTGGCGGTGCGCGTCATGACCGCGTCGATATCGGCGTCATACCACATGTTGAGCGCGCCCGAGGCTCCGGCGCCAACAGCGATCGCCAGGATGGCGGTGACGGCGACGACGGGATTAACGGCGACGGGCGCGGCCGCAAGGCCGACGAAGGCGGTGAAGACCACGAGTGACATGACGCGCGGCTTCAGCAGCGCAAGATAGTCCGAGGCCGTCGCTTCCGAAACATGGAAGCCGGCATCGTCAAATCCGCTTTTCTGAACCAGGGCCATGCGTACGTAGTCCAATCATTCCGTTTGGCCGAAGCCGCCGGCTGACCGGCGGCTTCGAATGGTTACTTGCCTACTTGATCCTCGGCAGTTGTTCCCACTGGTGGAACGGCGGCGGCGAGGAGAGCTGCCATTCCAGCGTCGTGGCGCCTTCGCCCCAAGGATTCGCGCCTGCGATCCGCTTCTTCGAGAAGGCGTCGAACACGCCGTACAGGAAGATCAGGACGCCGAAGGCCGAGATGTAGGAACCGTAGGACGACACCATGTTCCAGCCGGCATAGGCATCCGGATAGTCGATGTAGCGGCGCGGCATGCCGGCGAGGCCGAGGAAGTGCTGCGGGAAGAAGATCAGGTTCACGCCGATGAAGGTGACCCAGAAGTGGGTGCGGGCGATCATCGACGAGTACATGTAGCCCGACATCTTCGGGAACCAGTAATACCAGCCCGCGAAGATGGCGAACACGGCACCCAGCGACAGCACGTAGTGGAAGTGCGCGACGACGTAGTAGGTGTCATGCAGCGACCGATCGAGACCGGCATTGGCGAGCTGCACGCCCGTGACGCCACCGATGGTGAACAGGAAGATGAAGCCGATCGCCCAGAGCATGGGTGTACGCATGGAGATCGACCCGCCCCACATGGTGGCCACCCAGGAGAAGATCTTCACGCCGGTCGGCACCGCGATCACCATGGTGGCGAACACGAAGTAGCGCTGCGTGTCGAGCGACAGGCCCGTCGTATACATGTGGTGCGCCCACACGACGAAACCGACTGCGCCGATGGCGACCATGGCGTAGGCCATCCCAAGATAGCCGAAGATGGGCTTGCGGGAGAAGGTCGAGACGATGTGGCTGACGATGCCGAAGCCCGGCAGGATCAGGATGTAGACCTCGGGATGCCCGAAGAACCAGAACAGGTGCTGGTAGAGGATCGGGTCGCCGCCGCCCTCGGGCTGGAAGAAAGCCGTGCCGAAGTTACGGTCGGTCAGCAGCATGGTGATGCCGCCGGCAAGCACGGGCAGCGACAGCAGGAGCAGAAACGCCGTGATGAGCACTGACCAGGCGAAGAGCGGCATCTTGTGCAGCGTCATGCCCGGAGCGCGCATGTTGAAGATCGTCGTGATGAAATTGATCGCGCCGAGGATCGACGAGGCGCCCGAGATGTGGAGCGACAGGATGGCCAGATCGACGGCTGGGCCCTGTGAACCCGCGGTCGAAAGAGGCGGATAAAGCGTCCAACCGTTGCCGGCGCCATAGCCGCCCGGGGCTCCGGGCACGAACAACGACAGCATGAGCAGCAGGAAGGCCGGCGGAAGAAGCCAGAACGAGATGTTGTTCATGCGCGGGAAGGCCATGTCCGGCGCCCCGATCATGATCGGCACCATCCAGTTGGCGAAGCCGCCGATCATTGCCGGCATCACCATGAAGAAGATCATGACGAGCGCATGTGCGGTCGTGAACACGTTGAACATGTGCTTGCCGCCGTCGAGGGCCGCGTCGCCGTCCAGCCCGTAGACCATCTGGGCCAGGCCGGTGAAGATCTGGATGCCCGGCTCCGCCAGCTCCCAGCGCATCATCACCGAGAGGAATGCGCCGATGCAGCCCGCGATGATGGCGAAGATGAGATAGAGGGTGCCGATATCCTTGTGGTTGGTCGAGTTGACCCAGCGAGTCCAGCCACGCGGTTTGTGGTCGTGGTGGTCGTGAGCTGCAGCGAGTGCCATATTCCGCTCCGTTCCTTAAATCCTTGCAATCGCGGCTCAGTTGCCGGCGACCGCCACCGACTGATTGCCTTCAATCGCCGCCATAAGGGCCTTGTTGGCGCCCGTAAGGTCGGTTTTCGCGGCAGTGAGCCAGTTGTTGTATTGCGCCTCCGACACGACACGAATGGCGATCGGCATGAAGGCGTGATCCTTGCCGCAGAGCTCGGAGCACTGGCCGTAATAGAGGCCTTCCTTCTCCGCCTTGAACCATGTCTCGTTGATGCGCCCCGGCACCGCGTCGACCTTCACGCCGAAGGCCGGCATCGCGAAGGCGTGAATGACGTCCGAAGCCGTGACCAGAACGCGGGTCGTGGTGTTCACGGGAACGACGACCTCGTTGTCGACTGCCAGGAGGCGGGGATACCGCGCGACGTCTTCCTTGCCCGCATTCGCGCGGTCACCCTCTTGCAGCAATGCCGAGTTGAAGGAAAGCGGCTCCTCGATCTGGTACTCGTAGTCCCAGTTCCACTGGTTGCCGGTTGCCTTGATGGTAAGCGTCGGCTCTTCCGGCGGCGTGTACTGGGCGGTGAGGAGTTGGAAGGACGGAACAGCGAGCGCCAACAAGACCACCACCGGACCAACCGTCCAGATCACCTCGATCAGCGTGTTGTGGCTGGTGCGCGACGGCACGGGATTCGCGCTCGCGCGGAACCTCACGATGCAATAGGCGAGCAGCGCCAGGACAAGCAGCGTGATCGGTATGATGAACCACAGCGTGTATTCCTCGAACCATGTGATCTGCGCCATGATTGGCGTGACCGCTTCCTGGAAACGCCACTGCCACGGATGCGGCTGGTCCGCATGTGCCGCAGCGGTGGAGAAAAACGCTGTCAATGCGCCAGCGCCAGCAAAGAATTTTCTCATCGCCCTCTCAAACTCCCAGTCTTCGCAGCGAGGCATTTCGCCAAAGGCCGTACGCCGCCCGGGAAAGGATTCCCGGCGGCCATGGCGCGTTCAAACCATACTCTCTTCGTCGCCGCAAGGAAGGAGCGGAACCGTCCATGCGGCATTTTTGCGCGTACGAATGCATTGAACGAAGTCAAATGCATCCTGCTCCTTCATGCGCCTGTTTGCCGCCATGCGACAGGCTCGTCGGAGCCGGAAACAGGACGGGCGAGTCGCAATTCGGTCGGATTTCCCGCTGAAAAGTCCCCGGACCGGGCGATTTGGCTATTCTGAAGGGCGGGCTTGTCCTTTACTTGACCATGCCGGGAACTAAATTGCCGTGATTCGTAGACGGAGCCGCCATGATCAACAGGTTTCTCAGACCGCTGGCACCGGTCTTCCTTCTCGCCGCGAGCGTGCTGGCGCTGCCCGCCACTGCCCAGCAGGGCGGCACGGTGAAGTCGAAACATGGGGCCTGGTCGATCGTCTGCGATACTCCGGCCGGCGCTTCGGCCGAGCAATGCGCGATGATGCAGAATGTCGTGGCCGAGGATCGGCCTGAGGTCGGCCTGTCGGTCGTGGTGCTCCGGACAGCCGACAACAAGGCTGAGATCCTGCGCGTGCTCGCGCCGCTCGGCGTGCTCCTTCCAAATGGCCTCGGCCTCAATGTCGACGGCAAGGATATCGGTCGGGCCTACTTCGTGCGCTGCTTCCAGGACGGGTGCTATGCCGAGGTCATTCTCGAAAAGCAGCTTCTCGACACGCTGAAGACCGGAAAGTCGGCGACCTTCATCGTCTTCCAGACGCCCGAGGAAGGCATTGGCATTCCTGTCGACCTCAACGGCTTCGGCGAAGGCTTCGGCGCGCTCCCCTGATCGTGGTCTGATTTGCCGTTTGGCGCTTCCGCGCCTACATGCTGGGATATGCTCATAGAGCGTGAAGCGGCGGGTGCTGCTTCATCCTGGAGCGTGTCTCTCCAAAGTGGGCACCGGTTTGGGGACGAAAGCACGGTCGCTTGAGGACAGCCAGCGAGGCGGATGGACGATGAACGACATTCTCGGTAACTTCGACATTTCCGAAGACAAGCTGCGTCGGATCGTCGCCGACACGATCGCCGGCGCTGACGATGGCGAGCTTTATCTCGAATACAGCGAGAGCGAAGCGCTGATGTTCGACAATGGCCGTCTCAAGACGGCGAACTTCAACACGGACCAGGGATTCGGCCTTCGCGCCGTTGCGGGTGAAGCGACGGGATACGCACATTCCAGCGAACTCTCCGAAAGCGCTCTGCTGCGGGCCGCCGACGCTGTATCCGCGGTCAAGAGCGGCTATTCCGGGACGCTCGCCGCCGCGCCTGGCCGCACCAACCGCCACCTTTATGGCGAGGGAAACCCGATTCCTTCGCCGTCCTTCGCAGAAAAGGCGAAGCTTCTTCAGGATGTCGATGCCTTCCTGCGCAACAAGGATCCGCGCGTCCGGCAGGTCACTGCATCGCTCGCCTCGTCCTGGCAGCATGTCGAGATCCTGCGCGCCGACGGGCAGGTGGTGCGCGACATCCGCCCGTTGGTGCGTGTGAATATCGCGGTCGTCGTAGGGGAGGGCGAGCGACAGGAGACTGGTTCCTTTGGCATGGGCGGACGCAAGGGCTTCGGCGAGTTCCTTGCCGAGGACAGTTGGAAGTTCGCGGCCGACGAGGCTCTGCGCCAGGCACTGGTCAATCTGCGCGCGATTCCGGCGCCTGCCGGCACATTCGACATCGTACTGTCGAGCGGCTGGCCCGGCGTCATGCTGCACGAAGCGGTCGGCCATGGGCTGGAAGGTGATTTCAACCGCAAGAAGACCTCGGCCTTCGCGGGTCTGATGGGGCAACAGGTGGCTGCCAAGGGCGTGACGGTGGTCGATGACGGCACGATCGCCGAACGCCGCGGATCGCTGACCGTCGACGACGAGGGCACGCCCACCAACCGCAACGTGCTGATCGAGGATGGCAAGCTTGTCGGCTATATGCAGGACCGTCAGAACGCTCGGCTCATGGGCATGAAGGCAACCGGCAACGGACGGCGCGAATCCTATGCGCATCAGCCCATGCCGCGCATGACGAACACCTTTATGACGGCCGGCGACCTCGAGCCGGCGGAGATCATCGCTTCCGTCAAGAACGGCATTTATGCCGTCTCCTTTGGCGGTGGCCAGGTCGACATCACCTCCGGCAAGTTCGTGTTCGGCTGCACCGAGGCCTATCTGATCGAGGATGGAAAGGTGACGCAGCCGATCAAGGGCGCGATGCTGATCGGCAACGGACCGGATGCAATGCACCGCGTCACCATGGTCGGGAACGACATGAAACTCGATACCGGCATCGGCATGTGCGGCAAGGCAGGCCAAGGTGTGCCCGTAGGTGTCGGGCAGCCGCATCTGCGCATGAACCAGATGACAGTGGGTGGCACCCGCGTCTAGCCGGGCGGCGTCCACGGCGCTGGTCGCCGCCGTGGACAACTGAGATGCCAACGCCCGGCTGAGACGGCCTGAGTGGCCGTCTCGTTCTGCATTCCCTCCTTTAAAAATCCATTCAGTCGGGCGGCCTGGCGCTCTGTTGATAACGATCGCTAATGCTTGACTCGCTTGAAACGATCATTATCAATCATGGCTGTGAGAAAAGATTTCGACAGCCCCCGGCCGCGGTTCCCGCATGAGCGCCATCAGCAGATGATCGATTTGATCGTCGAGTTGAAGCGCGTGGGCACGACCGAGTTGGCTTCGCGCATGGGCATTTCCCTGGCCACAATCCGTCGTGATCTGACCGTTCTCGAGCAGGCGGGGCTGGTGTCGCGCACCCACGGCGGCGTCGTGGCGCGGGGCGTCGGCGAAAGCACCACGGAGCCGCTCTTCCTCGAGAAGCTGCGGTTGCGCCAGAATCTGAAGCAGCGCATCGGCGCCGCGGCCGCCGAGACGGTCGAGAACGGCAAGGTGGTCATTCTCGATTCCGGAACGACGACGCTCGCGATCGCGCGTGCGCTCGCCGGTCGGTCGATCACTGTCGTGACCGCCGATCTCAAGGTGGCGGAAGCAGCCGCAGCCGGAAGCACAGAGGTGCATATCGTCGGTGGCCGGGTCCGGAACGGCTTCTACAGCATAGTCGGCGCCGGAGCCGCGGAGGCCATGAGAGGCGTTCGCGCCGACCTGTTCTTCATGGCTGCCGACGCCATAGACGAGACGGGAGTGACCAATTCGACGCTCGACGAAGCTGAGGTGAAGCGGGTGGCGATCGCACAGGCAGAGCGCACGATGCTTGTCGCGGATCACAGCAAGCTCAACACCCGAAGCTTCGCGCCGGTCTGCCAGCTCGATGCGGTTTCCCTCTTCATAACGGATCACGGCGCGGAGCCCTTGCTCGCGCCATATCGCGGCAAATTCGCCGACATCATGATGGTGTGACTCTTCGCACCGGCTGCAATACGGAAAGGCAATAGCATGAACAAGTTCGACAGGCTGTTCGGCGGCAGGAAGCCGATCATCGCCATGGTCCACCTCAACCCGCTTCCGGGCAGCCCCCTTTACGACGCGCAGGCCGGTGTCGCAGGCATCGTCGATGCCGCGCGCCGCGACCTCAAGGCGCTCCAGGCCGCCGATGTGGATGCCGTCATGTTCGGCAACGAAAACGACCGCCCCTATGAGTTGAGCGTCGACACCGCCTCAACCGCGACCATGGCCTATGTCATTGGCCAGTTGCGTTCCGAGATCGAAAAGCCATTCGGGGTCAACGTCTTGTGGGATCCAATGGCGACAGTGGCGCTGGCCGCTGCCACCGGCGCATCCTTCGTCCGCGAGATATTTACGGGCACCTATGCTTCGGACATGGGGCCGTGGACTCCGAATGCCGGCGCCGCCATGCGCTACCGCGACAGGCTTGGCCGTTCCGATCTCGCGATGCTCTTCAACGTCTCGGCCGAGTTCGCGGATTCGTTGGATCGTCGCTCGCTCGCGGACCGCGCCCGTTCCGCCGTATTCTCCTCCATTCCTGACGCGGTGCTTGTGTCCGGCGCGATCACCGGCGAGGCCGCGGAGATGTCGGCCCTGGAATCGGTCAAGGCCGTGCTTCCCAACACGCCGGTCCTCGCCAATACCGGCGTGCGCCACAATACCGTCACCGATATCCTGAAGTTGGCGGACGGCTGCATTGTCGGCTCGTCGCTCAAGGTGGACGGCGACACTTGGAAGCCCGTCGATGCCGAGCGCGCCAAGGAGTTCATGCGCATCGTCAAGGCGGCGCGGGCCTGAAGCAAAGCAAAGCCTCGGTGAGGAGATCGTATGGACGTTAGGCAGGACACGACCGGCAGCTATCTCAGGAGCCTGGCGGTTCTCGCGGTGCTGATCTTCGCGTTGCTCGGCGTCGTTTCGCCGAGCTTCCTGACCGCCAGTAATCTGACCTCCATGGGCTTCCAGTTCCCCGAGTTCGGCCTGCTGGCTCTTGCCGTGCTCCCGACAATGATCTCCGGCGGCATCGACCTGTCGGTGGTGGCGACCGCGAACCTTGCGTCCATCATCGCGGCCGTCATCATGAAAGCCGGACCCGAAACCGCTTGGCTCGCCATTCCCGCCGCTCTCGCCGTGGGATTGGCCTGCGGAGCCTTGAACGGGTTTCTCGTCGCCTATCTCAGGCTGCCGCCCATCCTTGCCACGCTTGGGACCATGCAGCTCTTCTCGGGCATCGGCATTGTCATCACGCGTGGTCCCGCCATCACGGGGCTGCCGGAGTGGTATACCGCCTTCGGCAATTGGTCGATCGGCGGCATCCTGCCCTTGCCGCTGGTCTTATTCGCCCTTGTCGCACTGGGATTGTCTATCCTTTTGAGGCGCACGCCGGTCGGCTTGCGCCTGCGTCTTTTCGGCGCCAATCCAGTGGCGGCCGGCTTTGCCGGCATTCGCGAGCGCGGTCTGCTCATCCGCATCTATGCCATCGCCGGTCTTATTGCGGCACTGGCTGGACTGGTGGTCCTTGCGCGTGTCAACTCGGCCAATGCGGATTACGGCTCGTCCTATCTGCTGCTGGTGATCCTGATCAACATCCTCGCCGGCGTGAGCCCTTCAGGTGGCTTCGGCACCGTCACGGGTGTCGTGCTGGCGGTGGTGTGCCTGCAATTCATTTCCAGCGGGCTCAACATCCTGTCTTTCAGTGCGTTCTCGCGTGACTTGTTCTTCGGCGGCCTGCTGGTTGCTGTGATGTCTCTGCGTGTCGCGGCCGGGACGTTCAGCCCTGCGGCGCTCTTCCAACGAAAGGCCAAGTCCTCATGAAAGCCCGTCTCCGCTCCCTGCTCGAATCCTTGATGCTGACCCCGGGTCTGTCGGGGCACGAGGATCGCGTGCGCCGGCTCATCGCCAAGGAGCTCTCCGACCTTCCGCTACGGATGCACGTCGATACGCTCGGCAATCTTATTGCCACGCTGGAGGGCGACAAGGGCGCGCCTTCCGTGATGCTCTTCGCGCATACCGACCAGCTCGGCTTCATCGTTCGCAAGATCGAGGCGAACGGCCTCGTCCGCATAGAGCGTCTCGGCGGCATTCCGGAGAAGGCTCTTCCTGCCCAGGCAGTGCTTTTCTGCGTCGGCGAGGGGCGGGATGTCCACGGCGTCATCGCCAACAAAAGCCATCATGCCACGCCGGCCGAGGAGAAGTACAAGGTCACCCCTTATGCGGAGCTCTTCATCGATGTCGGCGCCGAAACGGCAGAGGAGGCGAGGAAACTCGGCATCGAGATCGGCACCCCGGTCGTCTACGCTCCGCGTGTCATCCATCTCAACGAGAACAGGCTGATCGGGACCTCGGTCGACGACCGCGCCGGTTGCGCCGTGGTGATGGAGGTTGCGCGCCAGCTCGCCCAGGGCGGCCAGCGGCCGACCGTTCATTTCGTCTTCGCCGTCCTGGAGGAATTCAACCTTCGCGGCGCGATGGTGGCGGCCCAGGCGATCAAACCGGATATCGCCATCCAGCTCGATCTGGCCCTCAACTCCGATACTCCGGACATGGCACATCGCGGCGAGGTCGAACTCGGCGGCGGCCCAGCGATCAGTCTCTATTCGTTCCATGGACGGGGCACGCTCAACGGAACGATCCCGCATCCGGCTTTGCCGAAGCTTTTCGCCGATGCGGCGGAGAAGGAGGGGATTCCCTTGCAGCGCACCGCGCATACGGGCGCTCTGACGGACTCTTCCTACGTGCAACTCGTCAACCAGGGTGTCGCATGTATCGATGTCTGCTTCCCTTGCCGCTATACCCACACGGCACTCGAAATGTGTGATCTGCGGGACCTCGTCGGCCTGACCGAGCTTCTGGTCTCCGCGATCCGCCGCATCGACTCCAACTTCAGCCTCGATCGCGATCTATACACCTGATGCAATACTATCTCGGCATCGATATCGGGACCTTCGAGTCCAAGGGCGTCCTGGTCGACGCGACCGGGCGGATCGTCGCGACGGCCGCGCGACCGCACAAGATGCTCGTGCCCCAACCCGGCTGGGCCGAGCACGACGCCGAACGGGACTGGTGGCTCGAATTCTGCTCGATCAGCAAGGAGCTGATCGCCTCAAGCGGCGTGGCGCCGGCCGCCATCCGAGCGGTCGGCGCCAGCGGCATCGGGCCCTGCATGTTGCCTGTCGACGCAGATGGAATCCCGCTGATGAATGCGGTGCTCTATGGTGTCGATACCAGAGCGGCGCTCGAGATCGAGGAACTGACCGCCGAGATCGGCGTCGACGAACTGGTCCGCAGCGGCGGCAACGCGCTCACCTCGCAGTCCGTCGGTCCCAAGATCGTCTGGCTGAAGAAGAATCGGCCGGAACTCTACGAAAGAACCCACAAGGTTCTGAATTCCTCCTCCTTCCTGATACATCGGCTGACCGGCCGCTACGTGATCGACCACTATTCCGCCTGCAGCTCGAGTCCGCTGTATGACGCACGCACCCATAGCTGGACGGACCGTTATGCCGAACGCATCATCGCGCCGGAGCGCCTGCCGAATCTTCTGTGGACCACCGACATCGCCGGTACAGTCAGCCGGGCGGCTGCCGATGCCACGGGGCTTGCGGTCGGAACGCCGGTGACGGCCGGCACGATCGATGCCGCCTCGGAGGCCGTCAGCGTCGGCGTGATGGATACCGGCGAGATGATGATGATGTACGGGTCGACCATGTTCATCATTCTCGTCACCGACAAGCGGGTCGAGGATCCCCGTCTCTGGTATGCGCCTTGGCTTTTCGAGGGGCAGCACGCCTGCATGTCCGGTACTTCGACCAGCGGGACGCTGACTCGCTGGTTCCAGGAACAGTTCGCCCGAGAGCTTGAACCCCAATCGGCACTGCGCCAATTGGCGGCCGAGGCGGAGACGTCGCCGGCGGGTGCGAAAGGCGTGGTGGTGCTTCCCTACTTTTCGGGAGAGCGGACACCGATCCACGATCCAGCTGCCAAGGGAATGATCTTCGGCCTCGACCTGACCCACAATCGAGCGGATATCTACCGTGGCGTCCTGGAGGGCGTGGCTTATGGGGTCAACGACATCATCGAGACCTATCAGGCCGCCGGGGCGCCGCTCCGCAAGATCGCAGCCGTCGGCGGCGGCACCAAGAACCGCGTCTGGTCCCAAGCCATCTCCGACGTGACCGGCTGGCGCCAGGCGGTGCGGGCCAAGACCATCGGCGCCGCCTTCGGCAACGCCTTTCTCGGCGCGGTCGCGGTCGGCGATGCCAAACGAGAAGACATCCAGATCTGGAATCCGGTTGAGCGCGACATTGAGCCGGACGCGCGCAATCGGGCCATCTACCGATCCGGCTACAAGACCTTCAAGAAGCTCTACGCCAGGACGAAAGACCTGACGGCCGAGCTTCGAGCTAATCCGCAAGAACCTGCTTGAACGCCATGGTGGCGGGCAGGGGCAAAACGAAAGGGCAGGAGTCAATATGACGTTCAATTTCAAGAAGATGGCGATCAGCGCGGCGCTTGGTGCGTCTCTGCTCGGCAGCGCCGTCGCCTTCTCCAACGCGCAAGACGCCAAGCACACGATCGTTACCGTAGTGAAGCTCTCGGGCATCGCCTGGTTCAATCGTATGGAAGAGGGCGTCAAGCAGTATGCGGCCGACACGGGTCAGAACGCCTCGCAGGTCGGGCCTGCTTCGGCGGATGCCGCTCTCCAGGTGCAGATGATCGAGGATCTGATCGCCAAGAAGGTCGACGCAATCACCGTCGTGCCGAACTCTCCCGAAGCGCTCGAGCCGGTGCTGGCAAAGGCCCTTGCGCAGGATATCAAGGTGGTCGGGCATGAAGGCTCGAGCCTGAAGAACGTCACTTATGACGTCGAGGCGTTCGACAACGCAGCCTACGGCGAGCATCTGATGGAAGCACTCGCGCAGGCGATGGGCGGCGAGGGCGAATACGCGGTGTTCGTCGGCCACCTCACCGCCAAGACCCATAACGAATGGGTCGACGCGGCGATCGCCTACCAGAAGCAGAAATATCCGAACATGAAGCTCGTGACCGACAAGCTCGAGAGCAACGAGCAGCAGCAGACCGCCTACCAGAAGACCAAGGAACTGCTGCGCACCTATCCGAACCTGAAGGGCATCCAGGGCTCGGCTGGTGAGGATGTGGTCGGCGCCGCCCTGGCCGTCGAGGAAGCTGGTCTGACCGGTAAGGTCTCGATTGTCGGTACCAGCCTCGTCTCGGTTGCAGGTCCCTACCTGGAGACCGGCGAAATCAACATGATCTCCTTCTGGGATCCCGCGAAGGCAGGCATCGCAATGAACAAGGTCGCGGCCATGGCGATCGAAGGCAAGCCGGTGACCGACGGCATGGATCTCGGCGTCGAGGGTTACAACAAGATCCGTCTCGACGGGAAGGTGATCTACGGCCAGGCCTGGGTCGACGTGACCAAGGACAATATGGGCGACTACGAATTCTAAGCTGTGGGGCCAGCCCTATCATCGCGGTCGCCGGCCATTGCGTTGGCGGCCGCAGCCGGAGAACTCATGACAGAAGAGACAAGCGATAAATCGCCCGTTCTGCAGATGCTCGGCATCCGCAAGGCCTATGGGCGCGTGCGGGTTTTGGAAGAGGTCAGCCTCTCACTCGTTCCGGGTGAGGTGCGGTGCCTGGCGGGGGAGAACGGCTCGGGCAAGTCCACGCTGATCAAGATACTTTCCGGCGTTATCGCGGCCGATACCGGGACAGTCGAGATCGCCGGCAAGAGTGGCGGCGACGCCAAGACGGCCATCGCCGCGGGACTTTCCGTCATCTATCAGGACTTCTCGCTGTTTCCGAACCTGTCGGTGTGGGAGAATGTTGGATTTCTCGCCGCGGTCACCGCGGGTGATCGATGGCATCGGCGCCGATCGCGCCGCGCTCTCGCAATCGAAACATTGAAGCGCATGCAGGTCGAGATCGATCCGGACATGCCGGTCGAGCGCCTGCCGGTCGCTTCGAAGCAATTGGTGGCCATCGCGCGCGCCCTCGCAAACGATGCGCGCATCATCGTCATGGACGAGCCGACCACGGCCCTGACACGAAGCGAAGTGGCGCGGCTTCTGGACATTGTAACGGCGCTCAAGGCCCAAGGCGTGGCCTTCCTGTTCGTCAGCCACAAGATCGAGGAAGTGTTCGCGGTCTGCGATTCCATGACCGTCCTGCGTGACGGACACGTCGTCGCGGAAGGCCCGATCGGTGAGTTCGATTCGGCTCGCCTCGTGGAGGCGATGACCGGCCGTTCGGTCGACAACCAGCGCTTGGCTCGTCAGGATATGGGGTCCGCCAAGCCATTCCTTTCCACGCGCGGCCTGGGGCGCCGCGGCGAATTTGCAGATGTGGATATGGACCTCAGGCCAGGCGAGATCGTTTCTGTGGTCGGCCTGCTCGGGTCCGGCCGCACCGAGTTGGCATTGACGCTCTTCGGCTATCTCTCCCCGGATGTGGGACGCATCGAGATCGACGGCGAGGCCGTGGCGTTCGCCAGCCAGAACGACGCCATCGACCGGGGGATCGCCTACGTGCCCGAGGATCGGCTGAGCGAGGGGCTTTTCCTCAGCCAGCCCATCCGCGACAATATCGTGGTGTCCAGCCTGGAGAAGGATACCGTCGCCGGGCTGGTCGACACGGCGAGCCTGGTGCGGCGCGCCCGGGAGGCGGTCAAGAGACTGCGCATCAAGACGCCGGACGTGACGCCGTCGGTGGCGACGCTTTCGGGCGGCAACCAGCAGCGTGTGGTCCTGGCGCGCTGGATGGAACGCAATCCGAAACTGATGATCCTGAATGGGCCGACCGTCGGCGTCGACGTTGGATCCAAACGTGAGATCCACGAGTTGCTGGTGACGCTTAGCAGGAGCGGAACCGCCATCATGGTGGTCACCGACGACATCGGCGAGGCGATAGCCCTCTCGGACAAGATCCTGGTGATGGTTCGCGGCCGGATCACCGGCAGCTTCGAGGCGGCGCAGATCGACGAGGACCGCCTCTACGAAGAGGTCGTGAAGGAGGGCCGCTCATGAATTCCCGTCTTTCACGGCGTCTTGCCACACCCCAGGGCGTGGTCTTCATGACTGCGCTGGCTTTCGCGATTGTGCTTGGCCTCCTGAACCCCGCCTTCTTCTCGACCGCGAGCCTGATCGACATCCTGCGCAATTCGCTGGTGACCGGTATCTTCGCGCTCGGCGTGATGATGGTTCTGGCTTCCGGCGGGATCGACGTCTCCTGCACGGCGATCGGCGCGTTCTCGATGTATGCCACAATGAAGATCGTGCTCGGCCTTGACGTCGACGTTCCGATCTTCGGTTTCTTCCTGCTCAGCGCGCTGATCGGAGCGGGGCTCGGACTGTTCAACGGACTGCTGATCGGCGGTCTCGGCCTGCCGACCCTGATCGTGACGCTCGGCACGTTGAGTCTGTTTCGCGGCGCCCTGCTTACCTTTATCGGGACCACTTACATCACGGCCGTGCCAAGGGAGATCATCTCATTCTCCAGGCAGGTCCTGGTGCGTATGGAGAATGCGGCGGGCCAGATGGTCTCGCTGCCGAGATCGTTCCTGGTCTTCGCCGGTGTCGCGGCGATCGTGGCAATCGTCATGAACCTGACCCTGTTCGGGCGGAAGATCTACGCCATCGGTGGATCGGAAGAAGCGGCCGAACGCATTGGGATCAAGATCAGGCGCGTCAAGGTCCTGATCTACGTTCTGGCCGGTGCGATCGCCGGGCTCGCCGGCATGACACATGTCACGCTCTCGCGCATGGCCAACCCCTTTGACCTCGTCGGCATGGAGCTCAACGTCATCGCCGCGGTCGTGCTCGGAGGCGCCCGCATCACGGGTGGGCACGGCACGGTGACGGGCACCCTGCTCGGGGTCTTCGTGATCACCATGATAAATACGACCCTGTTGATGGCCGGTGTTCCGTCTTTCTGGCAGAACGTGGTAATCGGCTGCCTGATCGTCGTGGGCACAGGCCTGCCGATCGTCATAGAACGCGTCTCCCGTCATCGCCAACGCATAGCGCGACCGCTCGGCGTCTAAGTTCGGAGGAGTATGAGCAATGAAGAAGATCCTGAACAACCCCGCCGACTATGTCGATGAGATGCTCGAAGGCATGGTGGCGGCGCATCCCGAGCACTACTCGCAGCCCGTGCCGCGGGTGATCGCGCGGGCCGGTGGCGCGACGAAGGGCAAGGTCGGCATCGTCACCGGCGGCGGCTCCGGCCATCTGCCCGTGTTCACGGGCTATGTCGGCAAGGGGCTGCTCGACGCCTGCGCGATCGGCAACGTCTTCGCCAGCCCGTCGGCCGAGCAGATGGCCGACGCGATCCGGGCCGCGGATGGCGGGGTCGGGGTGCTGCGCCTCTATGGCAACTATGGCGGCGATGTCATGAACTTCGACATGGCCGGCGAGATGGTCGAGATGGAGAACGACATCCGCACCACGACCGTGGTGCTCGCGGACGACGTCGTGTCCGCCCCGAAGGAGGAGGCCGCCAAGCGTCGCGGCGTGGCCGGCATGGTCTACGCCTTCAAGATCGCCGGCGCGCATGCCGAAACCGGTGCCGATCTCGACGATGTCACCCGTATTGCCCAGAAGGCCGCCGATGCCTGTCGCTCCATCGGCATGGCGCTCACGCCCTGCACCATACCCCAGGCGGGCAAGCCGACCTTCGAGATCGGCGAGAACGAAATGGAGATGGGCATGGGCATCCATGGCGAGCCCGGCATCTGGCGCGCCGAGATCCGGCCCGCCGACGCCATCGCCGACGAGATGGTCGGACGGCTCATTGCAGACCAGCCGCTCGCAAAGGGCGACCGCATCTCGATCCTGGTGAATTCGCTCGGTGCTACGCCGGCCGAAGAGCTGTACATCCTCTACCGTCACGCCAAGAAGCTTCTCGACGAGATGGGCGTGGAGATCGTGATGCCGCTGGTCGGGCGCTACGCCACCTCAATGGAAATGACCGGCGCGACCATCACGATCATCAAGCTGGACGATGAGCTCGAGCGCCTGCTTAAGGCGCCGGCCGAATGTGCCTTCTGGCGTGTGTGAGGCCAAGATGACGATCGACAGCACGACGCTTTCGGCCGCCCTCGGCCGCATTGCGGCAAGAACGGCTGATGCCTCGGCCGAGCTTTGCGCGGCCGACGGCGCGTTGGGAGACGGTGATCTCGGCATCACCGTCTCGAAAGGGTTTTCGGAAGCCGCGGCGGCGACCCTGCCGGAGGATTTCGGCATGGCCCTGCTCGAAGTCGCGAAGGCTTTTCAGCGCGTTTCGGCATCGTCTTACGGCACGCTCGTGGCAACCGCGTTCATGGCGGCGGCCAAGGCGACCAAGGGCAAACGTTCTGTCGACGCCGCGGAGCTTCCCGGACTTGTCGTCTTGGCGCGCGACGCCATGATGGCACGGGGCAAGGGCTCGCTCGGCGACAAGACAGTGCTCGACAGCATCGACGCCATCGCCAAGGCCATCGATGGGGCTTCTCCCGACACGATGATCGGCAAGGCTGTTACGGCCGCCCAGGATATTGTGGAAGAATACAAGGCCAAGCCCAACAAGCTCGGCCGGGCGCGGATGTTCGGCGACAAGAGCGTGGGCCTCGTCGACCCCGGCCAGCTGGCGTTGCTTCGCATCGTGGAAGGTTTGTGACAGCCGCCCCGGCGTTCCCCCGGGGTGAAACTCCTTTCCTCCGATCCTTGCTTCGGCATTAGCCTTCTCCCTTGACAGGGAGGGGCTAGGGCCATCATTTCGGGCACGCTGAAACGATCGGGAAATCATGCTGACTGCCACCGAAAAACCGCCACTGACGATCCGGCTCTGCCAGCCGCGCGGTTTCTGCGCGGGCGTCGATCGCGCTATCCAAATCGTCGTCCTGGCTCTCAAGAAGTACGGTGCGCCAGTCTATGTGCGCCATGAGATCGTGCACAATCGCTACGTTGTCGAAGGGCTGCAAAACCTCGGTGCCGTCTTCATCGAGGAACTCCATGAAATCCCGGCGGAGCATCGCGACTGCCCGGTGGTCTTTTCCGCCCATGGTGTGCCGAAATCGGTGCCGCAGGATGCCGAGGCTCGCAATCTGTTCTATCTCGACGCGACGTGCCCGCTCGTGTCCAAGGTGCACAAGCAGGCGATGCGGCATCAGCGCCTGGGCCGTCATGTGCTCCTGATCGGTCATGCCGGCCACCCGGAAGTGATTGGAACGATGGGGCAACTGCCCGAAGGGTCGGTGACGCTGATCGAGACCGAGGCTGATGCACTGCGTTTCGAGCCGGCTGACGGAGCCGCGCTCGGCTTCGTGACCCAGACGACGCTGTCGGTCGAGGATACCGCAGGGATCATCCGGGCTCTCCGGGAACGCTTCCCCGCGATTCAGGCGCCCGCGGCCGAATCGATATGTTACGCGACGACGAACCGGCAGGAGGCCGTGAAGGAGACGGCCTCCGGCGCCGATCTCTTCCTGGTCGTCGGAGCGCCCAACTCCTCCAATTCGCGACGTCTCGTCGAAGTGGCCGAGCGCGCGGGAGCCAGAATGTCTCTCCTCGTGCAGCGTGCTTCCGAGATTCCGTGGGACGATGTCGGCGATATTTCGGTGCTCGGACTTTCGGCTGGAGCCTCCGCACCGGAGATCATCGTCGATGAGATCATCGAGGCCTTTCGTGACCGCTTCACCGTCACCCTGGACCTTGCCGTGACGGCAACCGAAACGGAGAATTTCCCCGTGATGCGGGTCCTTCGCGATGTCGATCTCACGGCCGCCGACATGGCCTTCGTCAACGGAATGCACTAGCGATGGCCGTCTATACCGACATTTCCGAGAACGAGCTGATCGCCTTCCTCGGGGCCTACGACATCGGTGACCTTCTCTCCTACAAAGGGGTTGCCGAAGGCTCGGAGAACTCGAACTTCATCATGCACACCTCCGGTGGCGCCTATCTGCTGACGCTCTACGAGAAGCGCGTAGATCCGGCCGACCTGCCGTTTTTCCTTGGACTGATGCAGCATCTCGCGCAGAAAGGCATCTCCTGCCCACTGCCGGTGCATCGACGCGACGGCGGCGTGATCGGTCAACTCGCGGGCCGGCCGGCGGCCGTGATTACCTTCCTGGAAGGCATGTGGCCGCGTCGCCCGACGGTGATGCACTGCCGCGAAGTCGGCAAGGCACTGGCTGGCCTTCACCTCGCCGGCGCCGATTTTCCCCTTCGGCGACACAACGCCCTTTCGATCGACGGCTGGCGCAAGCTTTGGGATGCTGCGCGGCCGCGTGCCGATGAGGTTGAGATCGGACTTGTGGCGGAAGTCGATGCGGATCTCGCGGACCTCTCCGCGAGATGGCCCGCAGGCCTTCCGTCCGGGGTGATCCATGCCGATCTATTCCCGGACAATGTGTTCTTCCTTGGAGAACGGCTCTCGGGGCTGATCGACTTTTATTTCGCTTGCAACGACCTGTTTGCATATGATCTCGCGACCTGCCTTAACGCGTGGTGTTTCGAGAAGGATCATGCCTTCAACCTGACCAAGGCAACGGCGCTGCTCGCCGGCTATGAGAGCGTGCGGCGGTTGAGCACCGAGGAGGCCATGGCCCTGCCCATGCTCGCGCGAGGGTCGGCCCTGCGATTCATGCTCACCCGGCTCTATGATTGGCTGACCATCCCCGACGGAGCGCTGGTGCTGAAGCGCGATCCGCTCGAATACATCCGGCGCCTGCGCTTCCATCGCAGCATCGCTTCCCCATCCGAACTGGGTGTCGAAGCACGATGAAATCGGTAGAGATCTTCACCGATGGCGCCTGTTCAGGCAATCCAGGTCCGGGCGGGTGGGGCGCGATCCTGCGCTACAACGGCAGGACCAAGGAGCTCTCCGGAGGCGAACCTGAAACGACCAACAACCGCATGGAGTTGATGGCGGCGATCCAGGCTCTCGGCGCTCTGAAAGAGCCCTGCAAGGTCGATTTCTACACCGACAGCAACTACGTCAAGGATGGCATCGGCGGCTGGATCGAAGGCTGGAAGCGCAACGGCTGGAAGACCGCGGCCAAGGCTCCGGTGAAGAACGCCGAACTATGGCGGGCGCTCGACGAAGCGCGAAGACGCCACGAGGTGACGTGGCACTGGGTGAAAGGCCACGCCGGGCATCCCGAAAATGAGCGTGCAGACGAGCTGGCCAGGCTCGGCATGGCGCCGTTCAAGAAGAAGGTCAGGAAGATCGAGACACCTGACGCGTGAGTGGAGCGCCTGCGTTCATTGGACAGGTCTCCCCCTCTCAGCATGTGTGATGATATCAGCCCGGCAGGGCGAGATCGAGCAGCGCATCGACCTGACAGGATTCTAAGCGGGCGCTCCGGCCAGTTGTCGTCTTAGCCGCCGGATGGGCCGTGCGTCCACGCGATGCGTTCGAAACCGGGGAAAAGGCAAAGGTGCTGGTGAGATAGATGGGCGGGGTCACCGCCCCAAAACTTGTGTCCGAGGCAATTCCGCTCGTCACAGCGACAGTGCGAGGATCCTCCGGTTTCGTCATTCACATTCCGCTTTCGGCGTTCACCACGTTTGCACCATTCCCGCCCGCAGCGCCGAGCTCGGACTGGCCTGCCATGAATCCCGTTCTGCGCCCGGCAGGATCGCACGCGGGACATCGAGCATCGCGACCGGTTCCATTCAATTCCTATCCCGTCATCCCGTCAGCGATCCGCTCACCAGGATCGTCGAGCGGTTGGAGGGCTGCTCCAGCCGCTGCTAGACTTTTGGCCGGCGCGTTTGATGCTGACAAACGAATGATATTGCTGGTTGGGAGCAAAAATTCTGCGACAGGGCACGCCTTTGGGAGGACAGTTGGTTTGCATGTTCGGTCTTGGCATCGCCTTGACCATTCGTTCAATCGGCCTTCACTACCTCCTTCAGGCCACGCAACGTTTCCTGCACGTCCTCGCGCGCCTCGGCTGATTCCGGGTAGACGGCGTAGGCCGGATAGATGAATTCCGGGGCTCCCTCGACGAGTTCCAACTCGCCTGTCGTAATGTGCGGCGCCGCAACGCCTCTTCGAAAGTACCCCATGCCGCCGGCCCTCAGGATGTAGTTGAGGCCGAGGGGACCATGCCCGATGAGGAGCCCCGGCTCTCCGAATGCAGCCTGACCAAAGCCACCCTGCGCTGCAAACTGAGGCCCCCAATCGACGTGAACATAGTCCAGAGATTCGTCGCTCTTGACCGGAGTCCTGACCAGCACGAGCTGTTCTTCCTCGATGAGCTCGACCTTGAAGCCGGGCAGGAGCTTGGGCGCATAGAGCACCGCAACATCAAGGGCTCCGGTCCGCAATTGCTCCAGCAACTGGTCCGGCACTCCGACATGGGCACGAATTGCGATGCTGGGCTGCTGCCTCTTCATCCAGACAAGCCAGTCGAGGAGCAGCGGATTCCAGAGGCTTAGTTCGCCCCCGACCGCGACGACGCTGGCGCGTCCCGGAGGGATTGTCAGCTGCTGCCGGGCGCGCTCCCATATCTGGACGAAGGATTGTGCGAAGCGCTCGAACTCGCGGCCCGCTGCCGTCAGGGTCGCACCGTTGCGATTGCGGACGAACAGTTGACGGCCGAGTTCCTCCTCGAGTGTGCGGATACGCGCGCTGACCGTCGTCTGTGTTACGTGAAGGCGATCCGCTGCTTTCAGGAAGCTGCCCATATGGACGATTTCGAGAAATGTCCGCGCCCGGTCGATATCCATCGCCCATCATCCTTGCTGCAATATTTTTGCACTCATGACGCATTTAATTCCATTTGCCTTCCTGTTTCCAGGCGGGCACTCTTCCGGTCAATGGTCTGGAGGCAAAATGGCAGACGACGCCGAGACAGCCGAGTACGCATCGCCACCGTGCTTCATGCACGAACTGGCGCCCGATTATTGCAATGCGCAGTCCCCGTCGGCCGAATGGACCGATGTCTCGAGATGGCGGAAGGCGGAGCGCAAACGACTGATCGATGAGCGTCTTTCGCTCGATTCCGAGGAACGCCAGATCCGGTCTGGACGCATCGCCAGCATGCTTGATCTTGCGATAGGCAAATTCAGCGGCCGTATCCTCGGAACCTATTGGCCATTTCGTGGCGAGCCGGACCTGCGGAACTGGGGGATCAAGGTCATCGAGCGCGGCGGTCGCATTGCGTTGCCCGTCGTGATCCAGAAGGGCTGGCCCCTTGAATACCGGATCTGGGCGCCGGGCGATCCGCTGGAGCGGGGCGTGTGGAACATCCTTGTTCCGTCGCACGGCCCGGCTGTCCAGCCAGACATCGTGATTGCACCGGTCGTCGGATTTGACGATGCGCATTACCGCCTAGGCTATGGTGGCGGTTTCTTCGACCGCACGCTGGCGATCATGCCCAGGAAGCCCCTGAAGATCGGCATCGGCTACAGGCAGAGCCGAATTTCAACCATCTATCCCCAGCCCCACGATATTCCCATGGATGTCGTCATCACGGACTGACCGAGCCTGGTGCCTTAAGAACGAAGCCACACAACGACCTACGGCATCGGGCTGCCCGATGCCGTAGGTCTTGCGCGTCAGAGTTGCTCCAGGATCCTCGCCGCACCCGACACGACCGCCTGGCCGGGGGCGTCCTCGATATTGAGCGCGGTCACTTTGCCGTCCTCGACGATCATGGAGAAGCGCTTGGAACGCAGGCCAAGTCCACCTGCGCTGAGATCGGCATCGAGGCCGATCGATTTGACGAAATCGCCGCTTCCATCGGCAAGGAAAAGGATCTTGTCCTCTCCTCCGGTGAAGCGCGCCCAGGCGCGCATCACGAACTGGTCGTTGACGGCGACGACGGCGATCTGGTCCACGCCCTTGGCCAGTATGGCATCGTGGTTCTCGAGATAGCCGGGCAAATGATTGTTGCTGCAGGTCGGAGTGAAGGCGCCAGGCACGCCGAACAGCACGACCTTCTTGCCGGAGAAGATTTCGGCGGTCGTGGCGTTTTTCACGCCATCGTCCGTGGCGATCTTGAAAGTGGCTGCGGGGAGCTTTTCACCGATGGCTATGGTCATGATCGCCTTGCTCTTTGTTCGGGGTTGGATTCGGAACCAGCCTTACCGGTTAGGGCGTCATCAGATCAAGTTGCATCGGTCCGGTTTATCACCGGCGGAACGATGCGACGCCGGATTGATCGATGCTCGGGCCGCGAGGCTGCGATCGGCCCGAACGTCAGGGGAACGGCAAGGTTCCGCCCACTGAGCCGCTGTCCGTCACAAGCGTGTAAGGCACGGCCCCTTGCGCGGGAGGCGTTGCCGGGCGGTCCAGGATCGGGACGGAAAAGAGGATCTGTCCGTCCTTCTCCTGACGCTCCGGTGTGCTGAAGACATAACCATGCTCGCTGGCGACGAAGAGATCGGCACGGCGAGCGTGATCGGGGAACTTCGCTTCGACCACGAGCGTGCCCGGCTCTGATCTCACCTTGAACGCGCCGAAATCCGCTCGTTCTGGGAGGGGAAGGGCGGCCAGGGCGGACTGAACGACGGAAGCGTCCGCAGCATCGTTTGGATCGCTTGCGGGATCGACAGTCAGTTGCCCCTGCACCGGGATGCATATCGCCTCGCAGACGCCGAGGAAGATGTTGGCCTGGATCTTTGTCGGCTGCGCCGGCGCATTGAAGGTGAACGTTACCGGAAGGACGACGGAATGCTTGTAGCCCGCCCATTGGCCATAGCCATCGTCGAAACGTTCCGGAGCCGGAAAGGAGAGCTCGGCGGAAGCTATGTTGGGGCTTGCGGAAACGTCGATGCTCGGCGGCACGCCAGACGCGCCGGGATCGCGCCAATAGGTTTTCCAGCCCTGTTTGAGATCGATCTCGAGAGCGCCGCGCAGCGTGCCACCGGGATCCGGCACGCCGCTCGTGATCAATCTCACCCGGCCACCATCCGTTTCCAGCCAGGCACTGGACGCCGCCAGCGAGCTGGCCGGGGATGCAATCGCGACAAGGGTAGCAACCAGAAACAGATCCCGCATACCCGCCATTTGAGAGCCGATCCGCCGTTGCGCAATCCGGACCATGGAGCGTCGCCTTCATTTTTGCGTGAAGCCTTCGGCCGACTTCGAAGGAAAACGTGTCTTTCAAGTCAAGCGAAAAAGCGTTAGTTTTAAGAATGGATCTTTTGCGGCGGAAAAGAACTGCGTCCAGGCGCGGCTTCCTCGACGATCAATTCCTCATCGCCATGCCTGGCATGAAGGACGACAGGTTCGCGCGATCCGTCATCTATGTCTGCGCTCATAGCGAGGAGGGCGCAATGGGCCTGATCATCAATCAGGTCCAGCAGATGCGTTTCCCCGATCTTCTGGTGCAACTCGGCATCATGAACGAGCAGGAAGCCATCAGGTTACCTTCGACGGCGCGCAATTTCATGATCCGCAACGGCGGTCCTGTGGATCGTAGTCGCGGCTTCGTCCTGCACTCTCACGACTATACCGTGGAGTCTTCCATGCCGGTGTCCGAGGATGTCTGCCTGACGGCCACCGTGGACATACTGAGGGCGATATCGACCGGTCGCGGCCCCCGGCACGCGCTGATGGCGCTTGGTTACGCGGGATGGGGCGCCGGCCAGCTCGAAAGCGAGATCGCCGAAAACGGCTGGCTGACCTGCCCGGCCAATCTCGACCTGCTGTTCGACAGCGACATCGAACGTAAATATGATCGCATTCTCGCCACGATCGGCATAGATTTGGCCCGTCTCAGTCAGAGCGCCGGTCACGCCTGAGCAAGCGGATACTGCTCCTTCAGAACCTTGAGAACGGCGTCGGCCGCCATTGGTGCTCCGAACATGTAGCTCTGCACATATTCGCAGCCCATCTGCCTTAGCTGGAGGGCATCGTGCTCGTCGCCAATGCCTTCCGCCACGACGGAAAGGCCGAGTTCATGCGCCATGTTGATCATCGACTTCAGCAGCACATCGCGTTTGGGCGAGGTGTCGTCCAGGAAGCTCTTGTCGATCTTGATCGTGTCGAACGGAAAGCGTGTGAGATAGGCAAGGGACGAATAGCCGGTGCCGAAATCGTCCAAGGAGAGGCCGACGCCGATCTGCTTGAGCTTCGCCAGGACATGGGCCGATTGTTCCGGGTTGTCCATCACCAGGGATTCGGTGAGTTCGAGGCGGAAGCACCGAGGCTTGATGCCGGCCCGCGCAACCACGGAGCGCACGTCGCTTACGAGATCCCGGCGGATCAACTGTCGGCTGGAGAGATTGACCGACATGGATAGCGGCATATCGCCGATCTGTTGTTGCCAGCTCGCTAGATCGTCCGCTGCCCGCTGCATGGCGAAAAGGCCGAGTGGAACGATGAGATCGCAACTTTCGGCGACCGGGATAAAATCGGACGGCGGGATGATGCCCCGGCGCGGGTGATCCCAGCGAATCAAGGCCTCGAAACCAGCGATGCTGCGGTCCTCGAGCCGGACGATCGGTTGATAGGCGAGTGTGAACTCCTTGCGCTCGATCGCGCGCCTCAGGTCCGATTCGAGCTGCAGGCGGTCAGTGCCGACGGAGCGGAATGCGGGGCGGAAGGGCTCGATGCGGTCGCCGCCGAAACGCTTCGCCTGATGCATGGCAAGAGCTGCATCCTTGACCATGTCCTCTGCCGTCATCTGGGAATCCGTCCAGGTCAGGAGACCGATCGAGGCGGTCAGCACGATCTCGCGCTTGGCAAAGGTGATGGGTGCGCGGATGGCCTGCTTCGCAGCGTCCGCGACCGCGGCGATCCGCGCCGGATCCTGTTCGGAAAGGAGCATCATGGCGAACTGGTCGCCGGCGATGCGCGAGAGGGCATCGCGGGGCTTGAGCAGGCGGTTCAGGCGCCGGGCTATCGTGAGAAGGATCGTATCTCCGGCGGAGATACCCAAGCCGTCATTCACCTGCTTGAAGCGGTCGATATCGATGATAAACACCGTTGGCCGCAACTTGTCCTCGGAGCGAGCGACGGCAATCATGCCGTCGAGCCTGTTGAGAAAGAGCTCGCGGTTGGGCAGGCCGGTGAGATTGTCATGGACCGCGTCGTGCAGCAATCGCTCCTCGGCCTTCTTCTGTTCGGTGACATCGACCAGTGTGCCGACACAGCGGATGACCTCTCCGTCGGAGCCGACGACGGGGCGCGCGCGCAGCGAGAACCAGTGATAGTGGCCATCGGAGCCACGCAGCCTAAGGTTCTGCGCGATTCGCCCGCGACGATGTTCCAGCACCACGTCGAGCGTGGTGCGGAACGTGTCACGGTCATCGCTGTGGAGTACTGGCAGCCAGTTGCGCGCGGCGCCCGTCAGCGCATTCGGCTCCAACCCAAGCTGGAGGCTTACATCCGGCCGGGTGACCACGCGGTCGCGCAGCACATCCCAATCCCAAACGATGTCGCCGGAGCCGGTGATCGCCAGCGCCTGGCGCTCCATGTCGCTGAACAGGCCCTGGTGGAGAGCGCCGCCCGCGAAGGCGTGCTGCATCACCGTGAAACCGATCAGGAGGATGATCAGGATCAATCCTCCGCCGAGGGCTGGCTGGACGACGTCGTTGTTGAGCATGCCGGTGACGGCCATCCAGGAGCCGCCGAGCCAGACGAGCACCATCAGCCAGCTTGGAACCAGCATGATGGCGCGATCGTATCCCCGGGCCCCGAGATAGGCGATCAGACCGATGCCAACGATCCCTGTCGTGGCGAAGGACAGCCGCGCAATGCCGGCTGCTATCGCAGGATCGAAGACAGCGATACCGGCGATCAGGACAAGCCCTAATATCCAGGCAAGCACGCCGTAGCTGAAATGACCGTGCCAGCGGTTGAGATTGAGATAGGTGAAAAGGAAGACCACCAACGTTGCAGCCAAGCCCAACTCGGCACCGGCTCGCCAGATCTGCTCGCCGCCAGGTGAGACTTCGATGACCTTGTTCAGGAAGCCGAAGTCGATGCAGATATAGGCGAGAACCGCCCACGCGAGAGCTGCGGTCGCCGGGAACATCGAGGTTCCCTTCACCACGAATAGAATGGTGAGGAAGAGGGCGAGCAGGCCGGCAATGCCAATGACGATACCGCGGTACAGCGTGTAGGAATTGACCGTGTCCTTGTACGACTCCGGGTCCCAGAGATAGACCTGCGGCAGCTTGGGCGAGGCGAGTTCGGCCACGAATGTAATGACCGCGCCGGGATCGATCGTGACGCGGAAGACGTCGGCCTCGGGGCTCGTCTGTCGATCGAGCGCAAAGCCCTCGCTGGGAGTTATCGCGGCGATGCGGCTCGCGCCGAGATCGGGCCAGAAGATGCCGGAATTCGCGAGGCGAAAATGAGGTGCGACGATCAGCCGATCGAGTTGCTGATCCGTCGTGTTGGCGAGCGCGAAGACCCCCCAATCGCCAGTCGAGCGGGCGTCATTGGCCTCCACCTCGATCCGTCGCACGATGCCGTCGGGCCCCGGTGCGGTGGAGACCTGGAAGTTTTCGCCCTGGTTCCGATAGATTTCGACCGCGCCTGAAAGGTCGAGCGCGACATCGTCGCGGGAAATGCGGATCGGTTCGATAGCGAAGGCGGAGGGCACGGCCAGGATTGCCACGATTGCCGCAATGGCAAGCGCCAGCACCATGCGCGTGCGAAAGAGAATTGCCAAAAATTCAGCCTCGTTTGGTGGCGCCCTGATCGCCCTCGATCAAGGCGTAGAGATAGTGGTCCTGCCAGCTTCCATTGATCCTGAGATAGGATCGCAAAAGCCCTTCGCGCCGGAATCCGGCTTTTTCAAGCACGCGGATCGAACGCATATTGTCGGGAATACAGGCTGCCTCGATCCGGTGCAACCGAAGCGTATCGAACGCATAGGGAATCACCAGCCCGATGGCATCGACCATGTAGCCCTGGCCGGCATAACGTTCGCCGACCCAATAGCCGATCTGGCCGGTCTGGGCCACGCCATGCCGTATGTTGCCAAGGGTGATGCCGCCGATCAGCTTGCCCCCCTTGTTGCCGAAGATGAGGAAAGCCACTGCCGTTCCGGAAGCGAAATCTTCGCGATAGCGGCGCAGCCGTTGGCGCCAGGCACTCCGATCAAGCTCGTCGGGGGACCAGCGGGGTTCCCAAGGCTCGAGAAAACGGCGGCTTTCGTCGCGCAATGATGCCCATTCGCGATAGTCGCCTGAAACGGGAAACCGAAGATTTACCCGCTCTCCCCTGAGCGCCGGAGGGTCTCGGCGAAGGAAGGAAAGCGAGAGCATTGGCCGTTGCTGTTACACGGCCAGCTTACGCAGGGCCGGGTTGGCATTCGGCAGCGCATCACGGATCGCCTCATAGGCTGCGAGCGCCCCGACTGGGCCGACTGCCGCCACGGTCGGCTTTGTGGAAAACAAACGCGACGAGAGATCGGTGAGCCGTTCGATCGTGAGATTCGAGAGGCGGTCCACCAGTTCCGCCATGGGAATCGGACGTCCGAACAGCAGTATCTGCCGCGCTATCTGAGAGGCTCGACTTGCAGCGCTTTCCGCGGACATGACAAGGCCTGCACGATACTGCGCGCGGGCCCGGTTGAGCTCCTCGATCGAAATCGATTCGCCGGCTTTCTGCAGTTCCTTGACGATGACCGGAACGAGCTGGGCGACGTCCCCCGGACCGGTGGCGGCATGAACGCCGAAAATTCCGGTATCCGAGAACCCCCAGTGGAACGCGTAGACAGAGTAGCAGAGGCCGCGTTTCTCGCGCACTTCCTGAAACAAGCGCGATGACATGCCGCCACCGAGGATCATGGAAAGCACCTGCGAGGCGTAGAAATCGCGAACATGGTAGGCGCGCCCCTCGAAGCCCAGCACGATCTGTGCGTCCATGAGATCGCGGTCTTCGCGATAATCGCCGCCGACATAGTTGGCATATTGGGGAATGGCCGCGTCTGCCCTCGGGCGAAATGCGCCGAGCCGCTTCTCGACTTCCCGAACGAAATCGTCGTGCTTCACGTCTCCGGCCGCCACGACGACCATGCGGTCGGCGCCATACTGCCGCTCCATGAAGGAGTGCAGCTGCTCGGAGGTGAACGATTTCACCGTTTCCGGTGTGCCGAGGATGGAGCGGCCGAGGGTCTGGTGGCGGAAGGCGGTCTCCGTGAAGCGATCGAAGACGATATCGTCCGGCGTGTCGTGCGCCGCCCCGATCTCCTGCAGGATGACGTGTTGCTCCCGCTCGAGTTCGCTTGGGTCGAAGAGGGACTCCGTCAGGATGTCGGCCAATATGTCGATGGCGAGCGGCACATCCTCAGACAGCACACGGGCGTAGAACGAGGTCGTCTCCACGCTGGTCGCCGCATTGATCTCGCCGCCCACATTCTCGATCTCGGAGGCGATCTGCCAGGCGCTGCGCCTTCTCGTTCCCTTGAAGGCCATGTGCTCGAGCAAATGGGCAATGCCGTGCTCGTCATCGCGCTCGTTGCGTGAGCCTGACTTGACCCACACGCCGAGCGCTACGGATTCGATATGTGGAAGAGTTTCGGTGGCGACCGTCAGGCCGTTCGACAGACGGCTTACCTCAACACCCATATAGGAACAACTCCCTAAAGCACTGTCCGCGCATGGCGGTCTATGTGATCTTCCACCATTTTTAGCTCCGATGGAAGCACCGTGAATTTCTCTTCTCGCATCATCAGATCGCCGAGCCAGTCGGGAAGGACCGGAGAAATGCCGCAGGCGGCCTCGACGGCGGCCGGGAATTTGGCGGGATGGGCCGTGGAGAGGACGACCATCGGCGTCGACGCCGAGGCGTTGGCGCGTGCGACATGGACGCCCGCGGCCGTATGCGGATCGATGACAAGCCCCGTCCTGCTCAGCGTGTCGCGGATTGTCGCGCCGACCTCCTCGATCGAGGAGCGTCCGGCCGAGAATTCGCGGCGGATCGCCTCCAGCACATCCGCGTCGAGCGTGAAGCCACCTGCTTGCTTCAGACTTTCCATATAGCGTCGAACCGTCGCCGCATCGCGTCCCGCAGCCTCGAAGAGCAACCGTTCGAAATTGGACGAGACTTGGATGTCCATGGACGGGGACGTCGTTTCGACCACGCCGCGCGTCTCGTATGTTCCCGTGGCGAGCGTCCGTGCGAGGATATCGTTGTCGTTGGTCGCGATCACCAGCCGTTCGATCGGCAAGCCCATGCGCTTGGCCGCGTAGCCGGCGAAGATGTCGCCGAAATTGCCGGTCGGCACCGTGAAGGAGACCGGCCGGTCGGGCGCGCCGAGCGACAGGGCCGACGAGAAATAATAGACGATCTGGGCCATGATGCGGGCCCAGTTGATGGAGTTTACGCCCGCCAACGCGACGCGATCGCGGAATGCATGGTCGTTGAACATGTCCTTGACCAGCGCTTGGCAGTCGTCGAAATCACCTTCGATTGCCAGCGTATGCACGTTCGAGGCCTTCGACGTGGTCATCTGGCGCTGCTGGACGGGCGAAACGCGGCCATGCGGGAACAGGATGAAGATGTCGGTGCGTTCGCGCCCCCCGAAGGCCTCGATGGCTGCGCCGCCTGTATCGCCGGATGTGGCACCGGCGATTGTGGCGCGCCTGCCTTGCTGGGCGAGAACATGGTCCATGAGCCTTGCCAGGAGCTGCATCGCGACGTCCTTGAAGGCGAGCGTCGGTCCGTGGAAAAGCTCGAGCATGAAGCTGTTCGGCCCCGTCTGCACGATCGGGCAGACAGCATCGTGGCGGAAGGTGGCGTAGGCTTCCCGCACGATACGGGCGAAGGTCTCGTGCTCGATCTCATCCCCGACGAATGGAGTGAGCAATCTGACCGCCAGATCCGGATAGGAAAGGCCGCGCATCGCGCGGATTTCGGCGGCCGAAAAGCTCGGCCATCGACGCGGGACATAGAGTCCCCCGTCTCGGGCGAGGCCTGCAAGCAGTGCCTCGCAAAAGCCCAGGTCCGGAGCGCCGCCCCGCGTACTGACGTAATCCATCATCACCTTTCCGTCACAGCAGCGCGTCGACCCTTCTCGAAAAACTGCCCGCAGGAAGAGCGCTGTAGTCGCATTTTCGCCGCGCCGTTGCTATAGACGCCCCACTCGTGACAGGGAAGTGCAGTTGATGGGGACTCATTTGAGCTACAGGCGTTTTTTGCTCGGTTTTGGATTTTCGGGCTTTATCCTCGCCGTTGCCGGTTGCCAGGCGAGCGACACCACAAGCAAGATTTCGGACGTCAGCGGCGGACAGTTGCAGCCGCCTTCGGCAAAGATCCAGGAGAGCGAACTGAGGGCCTATTGCCCGGCCGTCACGCTGCGGGACGGCACCACGGTTCTCAGGACCTATGCCAAGGGCGGACAGGACGATCCTCAGAAGCTTGCCTATCAGGCTTCCATTTCCGACGTCACGCGGAGCTGCACCCGCAGCGACACGCAAATGACGATCAACGTGGCCGCCGCGGGGCGCGTTGTCACGGGACCAGCCGGCACAGCCGGCACCGTGACCTTGCCGATCCGCGTTGTGGTCGTACGCGGCGAGGAAGTTCTCTACAGTCAGTTGCATAAGCGCCAGGTCGACATCACGAACCCTGCGGCGGCGACGCAATATGTCTTCAACGACCCCAATGTCGTGATCCCACTTCCCGAACCTGGCACGATCCAGGTGTTCGTCGGCTATGACGAAGGTCCGCCGTCCAAGAAGTAGCAGGACTCCGGCACCTTCGATGCGAAACGGCCGTATCGACGTGATGCGGCCGCTGTTTCTCGCGACATACACATCGGCCCGTCAAGCATCCGACCATTCGGACAGCGCTGCCAGCACGGCCCTAAGGTCCGCCCAGCGGCGGATCACCGTCTCGGCGCCGGCGTCGGTCAACGCATCGGCGTGACCGGGATAGCTGTGCGAAGCGCCGGTGAAGCCGATCACGCGCATGCCGGCCGTCTTGGCGCCATGGATTCCGTGGACGGAGTCTTCCAGCACGAAGGTCCTGCGCGGATCCGCGCCGAGCGTGGCCGCGGCATGGAGGAAGACGTCCGGCGCCGGCTTCGGCCGACGGGTGGGCGTTTCCTTGGCAGAGAAAATCCGTCCCTCGAAAAGCGGCTTCAGGCGCGTCCGGGTCAGCATCGCATCCAGCCTATGGGCGCTCGAATTGGAGCAGATGCAACGCTGCGTCGTGACGGCGGCGACGGCCTCGTGGGCGCCCTCGATCGCCAGCACTTCGGTGGCGAGGCGATGGTCGTTGATCTTCTCGGCCCTGTCGATGAGCGATGACTGGAGCGGAATGTTGGCTTTTTCCTCGATACGCAGGAGAATGTCCCTGAAGGTCAGGCCGGCATAGGTCTCCGCGAGTTCCTCGGCCGAAATCGGATAGCCAGCCTCCGTGAGGAGGTCCGCCTCGACGCGCGAGGCGATGATCTCGGAATCGACGAGCACGCCGTCGCAATCGAATATGACAAGGTCTGTCTGGGTCATGGCAGTCCGTGGGGAAGGGGAATGGAGCGGGCCCGGGAGCCTCGTCGCGGGCAGGCCGGACATACACGATCGTGGCTCGAACCGCAAATTGTCCGGCCATTTCACCAAATCTTTACCTCGTCCGGTAACCATAACGGACAGTGAATCGTAACGCGTATCTCGGGTGTTCCGCATGTCTGCCCTGCGTCTTGTCGACGAATTTTCCGCAGTTTCCGTACAGCCGGAGTGGTTGGATACGATCATCAAGGGCGACTGCGTCGCGGCGCTGAACAGGCTTCCGGAGAAGTCGATCGACGTGGTCTTCGCGGATCCGCCTTACAATCTCCAGCTCGAGGGCGACCTGCATCGCCCCGACCAGTCCAAGGTGGATGCCGTCGACGACGATTGGGATCGCTTCGACAGTTTCGAGGCTTACGACGCCTTCACCCGTGCATGGCTGCTCGCCGTCCGACGGGTACTGAAGCCCACGGGCACGATCTGGGTGATCGGCTCTTACCATAATATCTTCCGCGTCGGAGCGACGATGCAGGATCTCGGCTTCTGGCTGCTCAACGACATCGTGTGGCGAAAGACCAATCCGATGCCGAATTTTCGTGGGCGTCGGTTCCAGAACGCGCATGAGACCATGATCTGGGCTTCGCGTGACCGGCAGGCCAAGGGGTATACGTTCAACTACGAGGCCATGAAGGCAGCCAATGACGACGTGCAGATGCGCTCGGACTGGTTGTTCCCGATCTGCACCGGGGCCGAGCGTCTGAAGGACGACAACGGCGACAAGCTGCATCCGACCCAGAAGCCGGAGGCGCTTCTTGCGCGGGTGATGGCCGCCTCGACCAGGCCGGGGGACGTGATCCTCGATCCTTTTTTCGGTTCCGGCACGACCGGCGCGGTGGCGCGCCGTCTCGGTCGCCATTTCGTCGGCATCGAGCGCGAACAGGCCTATATAGACGCGGCTGCCGAGCGGATCGCCGCGATCAAACCCCTTGAGGCCGAGCAATTGACAGTTCTTTCCGGCAAGCGGGCGGAGCCGCGCGTCGCCTTCGTCAGTCTCATCGATGCGGGGCTGATGACGCCTGGCACCAAGCTCTACGATGCCAGGAAACGATGGACGGCCATTGTGCGCGCCGACGGCACGCTTGCAGCCGGGGAGGCGTCCGGGTCAATCCACAAGGTCGGCGCTCTCGTGCAGGGGCTGGATGCCTGCAACGGCTGGACATTCTGGCACTATGAAAGAAATGGCGGCCTTACGCAGATCGACGAGCTGCGCCGCATCGCGCGCGTTGGCATGCAGCGAGCGGGCGCCTGATCCGGGCCGGCGGAAATCGCCTGGCCCGAATGGGGCCAAGAAGGAACAGAGCACTCGCTCCGCCTCGGCCGCGGCGCCTCGATATCAGCCTCGTTTCCTGTCCGGCCTGATCCCGTAGCGCTCGAGGTCACTCTCCAGCGCCATGGCGTCGGTGAAGAGCACGGCGTGCCAACCCGCCGTCCGGGCGCCTTCGACATTCCGCGGGCTGTCGTCGATGAAGATCGTTGCCGACGGATCCAGGCCGAAGCTCGCCGCATGGTGCTCGTAGATTTCCCGATCGGGCTTGATCATTCGCACGTCTCCCGAAACGGTGACGCCGCGTGGGCGGTCCAGGAATGGATAGCGCTGCCTTGCTTCGAGGAAAGTGTCCGAAGCAAAATTGGTCAGCATGGTCACGTCGTAGCCGCCTTCGATCAGTTCGAGCATCAGCGCAACGCTGTCTTCGTAGGGGTGCGGGACCATCTCGTGCCAATGGCGGCGGAAATTTCGAATGTTCTCCGCGTGATGGGGGTGCTCGGCGATGAGCAGGCTCTCGGCTTCCTCCCACGTCCTCCCGCGATCCTGCTCGATATTCCATTCGGACGTGCAGACATTGGCGAAGAACCAGCGTCGTTCTTCGGGGTCGGGGATCAGCCGGCTGAAGGGCAGATCGGGATCATAATGAATCAGCACCCGGCCGATATCGAAGACGATGTGACGGATTTCGCTCATGGATGTCTCTTCTGCGTGCTTGCTGGCGTTTTCGTTGCGCCCGGTATCGCAGCTTCGATTGCCTTTTTCATGACAGTCGGCAACGCCTCGTTGTGAAGATCCGCCATCTGGGCCCACCGGTATCCCGCAGGCGCGGGATGCCTTTCGGTGTCGGCCGTATAGACCACCAGTTCCAAGGCGAAATGGGTGAAGACATGTGTGATGGTGCCGACCCTTCGCCACTGTGCGGGAAAAGGGGCGCCGCCCGTCGTGATGTCACCGTCGGTTCTGGCCGTCCAGCCCGTGGTCGGCACCTCGCTCATGCCTCCCAGCAGCCCGCTTGTCGGCCGTTTGCGCAACAGGATCGCGTCATCGCGCACCGCAACGAAGGCCGCGCCGCGTCGCTGCGGCTTATCGGCCTTGGGCGCCTTCACCGGATAGAGTTCCGGGTCGCCGGCGGCGAGCGCGGCGCAATCTCCATTCAGCGGGCACAACATGCAGGACGGCCGACGCGGGGTGCAGATCGTCGCTCCGAGATCCATCATCGCCTGCGCGAAGTCGCCTGGCCTGTCCATCGGCACGTGAAGCCGAACGAAATCCTTGATCGCGGCCTTGGGTTCCGGGAGCGGCGCCGCAATAGCGCGCAGCCGGGCCACCACCCGCTCCACATTTCCGTCGACAACGGCGGCCGGCTGGCCGAAGGCGATCGCGGCGATGGCAGCGGCCGTGTAGCTCCCGACGCCGGGCAGCCGACGCAACCCGTCTTCCGTGTCTGGGAAGCGGCCGCCATGATCTGTGGACAGGAGATCTGCACACTTCTTGAGATTACGGGCGCGCGAATAGTAGCCGAGCCCTGCCCAAGCCTTGAGCACGTCGTCTTCCGACGCGGCGGCAAGCGATGCCGCATCGGGCCATTTTTCCAGAAATCTCCGGAAATAGGGTTTGACCGCTTCTACAGTCGTCTGCTGGAGCATGATCTCCGACAGCCAGATGTGATAGGGATCGGGTCGTCGGCCCTTGGCGGCGGCGCCTGGAGAGATGCGCCAAGGCAATTCGCGGTGGTGCTTGTCGTACCAGGCGAGCAGTGGAGCGGCGATCGGCGCGCCTTCGGTGGTGTAATCAGGATCTTTTGCGACTACCATCGAGCAACTGACAGGCCTTTAGGGGAGCAGGATTTGTTGAGGTTCTCCTCATGACAGGGAAAAATTGGGGCGGCAATCCCGCCCCTGTAAGCGACATCGCGACGGAGATACTGGACCCGGTGCTGCGCAAGCGTGCCGGCATATCGATCGGCCTCGTCCATTCCTGGGAGGAGATCGTCGGGCCGCGGCTTGCTCCGCGTACCCGACCCGAGAAGATCCAGTGGCCGCGCCGCCTGAGCGACGACGATCCGTTCGAGCCGGCAGTGCTGGTGATTGCCTGCGACGGGCTCGCGGCCCTTCACGTGCAACACGAGACAGGCGAGATCATCGGCCGCGTGAATGCGTTCCTGGGGTTCTCGGCGATCGGCAGGATCCGAGTCGTGCAGAAGTCGATAGATCCCGGCCCGCAAAAGCCGAAGCGCAGTTTGCGCCCGCTCTCCGACATCGAGAAGAAGAAGGTCGCCGGTTCTGTCGCGAAGATCGAGGATGAAGGGCTGCGGACGTCTCTGGAACGTCTGGGCAGGACCATCCTCGGTGCGCGGAAATAGCTCCTATTCTCGCGCTAAGTTGATTGCCCGCTTGGATTTTCGTCATTGGCATGCGAAACGTCATGCCTTAATTCGCGCCAACTCTCGCTTTTTCGTGCTTTTCGGCTGCACAATCCACGCATCGTCAGGTGATTCGATGACCATTATCGTTCCGCGTCGTTCCGTCCTCTTGTCCTTGGTCGCTGTGCCGGCGGCGATGGCGCTTGCGGCCTGCAGCGATTCCGGCGGCGAGGCGAGGGCCGAAGGGCAGGCGCCGGCGGACACGGCGACGCCGAGCGTGGAGGCCCCGAAGGCCGCGGGTACCGTGGATGTAGCCAAGCTCATGGAGCCCGGCCCTCTCCCGGAGAAAAGCCTCGGCAAGGAAGACGCGCCGGTCACCATCGTCGAGTATGCGTCCATGACTTGCCCGCATTGTGCGCATTTCCATGAGGCGACATTGCCGGAGTTGAAGTCCAAATATATCGACACGGGCAAAGTTCGGTTGATCTTCCGAGAATTCCCGTTCGATCCGAGGGCGGAAGCCGGCTTCATGCTCGCGCGCTGCTCGAACGACAACTATTTCCCGATGATCGACGTGCTGTTCAAGCAGCAGGACAGCTGGGCAGCGGTGCAGAATGCTCGCGAGGCACTTCTCCAGATCTCCAAACTTGCCGGTTTTTCACAGGAGTCCTTCGAAGCCTGCTTGACGGACCAGAAGCTTCTGGACGATGTGAGAGCTGTGCGCGAGCGTGGCGCGAAAGATTTCGGCGTGGATTCAACCCCGACCTTCTTCATCAACGGGGCCAGATATCCCGGAGCAATGTCCATTGCGCAATTCTCGGCCATTATCGATCCCTTGCTGTAGTTTGCGCCTTTTCCTCGCGGGGCAGGGAAGCTTGCCCTTCGTCGCGCCCGGCGGTGACGGATGAAGTTTTCCCGCCTTCGCCTCCTTGGATTCAAGTCCTTTGTCGAGCCGTCCGAGTTCGTCATCGAGCGCGGCTTGACCGGCGTTGTCGGCCCTAATGGTTGCGGCAAATCGAACCTGGTCGAGGCGCTGCGTTGGGTGATGGGCGAAAGCTCGTACAAGAATATGCGCGCGTCCGGCATGGACGACGTCATTTTCTCAGGTTCCGCCACGCGCCCTGCGCGCAACACGGCGGAGGTGACGCTATTTCTGGACAATAGCGATCGCACGGCACCACCCGCCTTCAACGATGCCGATGAACTGCAGGTTTCCCGCCGTATCGAGCGCGAGGCGGGTTCGGTCTATCGCATCAACGGCAAGGAGGCACGCGCCAAGGACGTGCAGCTGCTGTTCGCGGACCAGTCCACGGGCGCGCGTTCGCCATCCATGGTCGGTCAGGGGCGCATCGGCGAACTGATCCAGGCAAAGCCACAGGCGCGCCGGGCGCTGCTCGAAGAGGCGGCAGGAATATCCGGCCTCCACACGCGCCGCCACGAGGCCGAGCTCAGGCTGCGGGCGGCCGAGCAGAACCTCGAGCGGCTGGACGACGTGGTCGGCGAGCTGGAAGGCCAGATCGAGAACCTGAAGCGCCAGGCGCGCCAGGCGTCGCGTTTCAAGAACATTTCCGCCGACATACGCAAGGCCGAGGCTACGCTTCTGCACCTGCGCTGGACCATGGCCAAGAGCCAGGAGGCCGAGGCCAAGTCCGCGCTTGCCATTGCCACGGCGCTGGTCGGCGAGAAAGCCGAGGCGCAGATGAGCGCCGCCAAGGAGCAGGCAATCGGCGCTCACCGCCTGCCCGAGCTTCGTGACGCTGAAGCCGCTGCCGCGGCGGCGCTGCAGCGCCTGACGATTGCACGGGGCCAGATCGAGGAGGAGGCCGGACGCGTCCGCGCTCGCCAGGTCGAACTCGACAAACGCATCGGCCAGCTCGACGCCGACGTTCGGCGCGAGGAACAGATGGTGCGCGACAACGCGGATATTCTCGAGCGCCTGGCCGAAGAAGAGGCGGCGCTCGAGGCCGAGAACGGTGATGCTGAGGATCGCGAGGCGACGACGCGAGCCGCCTTCGAGGAGGCGGCAACGAAGCTGACCGCCAGCGAAAGCGCGCTTTCCGCCTTGACGGCCGAACGCGCCGAAGCGGCGGCCGCGCGTCAGCAGTTCGAGCGTGCCTTGCGCGATTCTTCGGAACGCCGCGACAGACTCGAGCGGCAGCTTGCCGAAGTCGCACGTGAATCGGATGAGCTTGCCGCGAGGATCAGCGCCTTGGCTGATCCGCTTGAGAAACGGGACCAGGTCGAGCAGGCATCCGCCACACTCGAAGTCGCTGAGACGACTGCGATCGCGGCAGAGAAAGCCGTTGCCGATGCGCGTGCGGCCGAAGCGGCCCTGCGATCTCCTTTGCAGGAGGCGCGGGCCGAGCTCGCGCGGGTCGAGACAGAGGCAAGGACACTTGTCAGGGTTCTCAACGCCTCGTCCGGTGAGGCATTCCCAGCCGTGCTGGAACAGATGAAGGTGGAGCGAGGGTTCGAGACCGCGCTCGGCGCGGCGCTCGGGGAGGATCTCGATCTCCCACTCGATCCGAATGCACCCGCGCACTGGAGCGGGATCGAGCCTCGCCCTGAGGACCCGCAGCTCCCCCCCGGCGTCCGTTCCCTTGCCGAAGTAGTCAGCGCGCCACCACAACTTGCACGACGCCTGGCTCAGATCGGCATTGCCGAAGCCGATGATGGTTCCAGGCTGCAGCTTCTTCTCAAACCCGGCCAGCGCCTGGTCAGTCGTGAAGGAGCGCTCTGGCGCTGGGACGGCATGATCGCGAGCGCCGACGCTCCGACGCCGGCGGCCCAGCGGCTGGCCCAAAAGAACCGTCTGGCGGAACTCGACGCCGAGGCGGCGATCGCCGGCGAGCGGGTGCAGGCCGCGGAGGACGCCTTGGCCGCGGCGGAGGCGCGTGTTCGCCAATCGACCGAGTCCGAACGCGACGCTCGGCAGGCTTGGCGCAATGCTCAGCACGCGCTCGAGGCGGCGCGTGACGACCTGGCCAGGGCGGAGAAGGCCTCAGGTGAGCTTTCGACACGCCGCGCCGCAGTCGAGGAAGGGCGGGCCCGTCTCGAGGAAGGGCGCGGCGAACTCGATGCCGCCTATCAGGAAGCGCTCGACGCACTCGCCGACGCGCCCGATCTCGGTGACCTTCAATCGCGGCTCGACCGGATGTCAGCGGAAGTCTCTCAGGACAGGGCGCGGCTCGCCGAGGCGCGCGCGGTCCATGAGGGGCTGAGGAGGGAGGCCGAGGCGCGCGTCCGTCGCCTTGTCGCGATCTCGGCGGAGCGCAAGAATTGGATGATGCGAGCCGAGAATGCCGACAGGCAGATCGCCGCGCTCGCCGCCCGCCGAGCCGAAGCCCTGGAGGAGCGCGAGGCGCTCGCCGACGCACCCGATGACATCGAGAACCGCCGCCGCTCGCTCATGAGCCAGCTTTCCGAGGTCGAGGCGCAGCGTAAGGCTGCCGCGGACCGCCTGCAGGAAGCCGAGAACAGGCAGGCGGTGGCGGACAAGGCCGCGACCGCGGCGATCCAGGCGCTGGCGGAGGCGCGTGAGGGGCGCGCACGTGCCGAGGAGCGGCTCACCGCCGCGGACGATCGGCGCAAGGAAATCGAGGCACGGATCCAGGAGGCGCTGAACACACCGCCGCATCTCGTGATAAGGCATACCGGCCTCCAGGCCGATGATCCGCTGCCCGACGCAGCCGATATCGAAAGAAAGCTCGAGCGCCTGAAGATCGAACGCGAGCGGCTAGGCGCCGTCAATTTGCGTGCCGAGGAAGAGCAGAGAGAGCTATCCGAGCGGCATGACAGCATCGTCAAGGAGCGCGAGGACGTGATCGAGGCCATCCGCAAATTGCGGCAGGCCATCCAGAACCTCAACCGCGAAGGTCGCGAGCGGCTGCTCGCTGCTTTCGACGTGGTCAACAGTCAGTTCCAGCGCCTGTTCACGCATCTCTTCGGCGGCGGCACGGCCGAGCTTCAGCTCATCGAATCGGACGACCCGCTCGAGGCGGGGCTCGAAATCCTGGCGCGGCCACCGGGAAAGAAGCCGCAGACCATGACGCTCCTGTCCGGCGGCGAGCAAGCACTGACCGCGATGGCGTTGATCTTCGCCGTGTTTCTCACCAATCCCGCGCCGATCTGCGTGCTGGACGAGGTCGACGCGCCACTCGACGACCACAATGTAGAGCGCTATTGCAACCTCATGGACGAGATGGCGGCGACAACCGAGACCCGTTTCGTTATCATCACCCATAACCCCATCACTATGGCGCGGATGAACAGGCTGTTCGGCGTGACCATGGCCGAGCAAGGCGTCAGCCAACTCGTCTCCGTCGACCTCCAGACGGCCGAAAGGTTGCGTGAAGCCGGTTGATCATGCCGGTCGCGGCGGGTGCGATCGCGGGAGGTTGTCATGAACGAGAATGAACGCAAGGCGGGCGCCGAACTGTCTGCTGCTCTCAAGGATCTTCATCGTGCCCTCATTCGGGCTGAGGCAGGCGATGATCCAAACCTTCAGAACCCCTACACGCTTCTCTTTGCCGTGATCGGTGACCCGCGCTTCGGTTGGATGAGTGGGCTGTCGCAGCTGATCGTGCAACTCGACGAGATGTTGGACGACGACGCGGCGGCATCCGCCGGCGCGCTGGATCCGTTTCGCGCCGCGACCGAGGCCTTGCTGGGCGAACGCGAAGGCGAGCATGCGGAGTTCCGGGTGCGCTACCTGATGTCGCTGCAGAAAGACGCCGACGTCGCCTTGGCGACCGGCGCCTTGAGGAAGGTTTTGGCGGTCCTTCCGCGATAGTCCTTCTTATTGCCCCCAGACGGCCAGCTCGTTGCCGGACGGATCGCGGAAATGGAACCGCCGACCGCCGGGAAAGGAGAAGACCGGCCGCACGATGGTGCCGCCGGCGTTCTCCACCGTCGCAAGCGTCTCTTCGAGGCTTTCAGAGTAGATCACTGGAAGCGGTTTTGCGGGAGCTTCGGCAGCGTGCGCGTCGAAGCCTCCTTCCAACCCCTCGTCGAAAGCCGAGTAGGTTGGACCATAATCGGTGAAGGACCAGCCGAATGCAGCACTGTAAAAGGCCTTGGTGCTGTCCAGCGTAGAGCCCGTGGCGGGCATTTCCAGATAATCGAGCTTGCCGGTCTGTTTCATCGGTGTACTCCACGCCATTTGTTCCCTGTATGTTCTAGCGTTCGACGGTGGCCGAGGCAAGTGGCATTCCCCCTATGGACGTATTTCGCAGGTGCGAAAATGTTGTTCTTGTTCAACCGATTTTATCGTGGCGAGCCGACGGCTGAGCGAATAAGAGGGCTTTGAAGAAGCGGAGTCTCGCCATGAAAAAATGGGTCTATACGTTCGGGGACGGGGCGGCGGAAGGCCGGGCGGGCGACCGCAACCTTCTCGGCGGCAAGGGAGCGAACCTTGCCGAAATGTGCAGCCTGGGTCTGCCGGTACCACCCGGCTTCACGATCACGACCGAGGCGTGCAACCAGTATTACGCGAACGGCAATGCCTATCCGGAAACGCTGAAGGCGGAGGTGGAGTCGGCTCTGGACCATATCGGCGCCTCCACCGGCCGTCGTTTCGGCGATCCCTCCGCGCTGCTTCTGGTATCGGTGCGTTCCGGCGCGCGCGCTTCCATGCCGGGCATGATGGACACGGTTCTCAATCTGGGCTTGAACGACGTCACGGTCGAGGCGCTGGCGTCCGATTCCGGCGACGCGCGCTTCGCATACGACAGCTATCGCCGCTTCATCCAGATGTACTCGGATGTCGTGATGGGGCTCGATCACGAGGTCTTCGAGGAGATACTCGAAGAGGAGAAAGCCCGGCTGGGTCATGAGCTCGACACGGAGCTTTCGGCCTCAGAATGGCAAGACGTCATCGCCCTCTACAAGTCCAGGATTGAAGAAGAACTTGGCAAGCCGTTCCCCCAGGATCCGCAGGAGCAGCTGTGGGGCGCGATCGGCGCTGTGTTCTCGAGCTGGATGAACCCTCGCGCCATCACCTATCGCCGCCTCCACGATATTCCCGAAAGCTGGGGAACGGCCGTCAACGTACAGGCCATGGTGTTCGGCAATATGGGCGAGACCTCTGCCACCGGCGTTGCCTTCACGCGGAATCCTTCGACCGGCGAGAAGGCGCTCTATGGCGAATTCCTGGTCAATGCCCAGGGCGAGGATGTCGTGGCCGGTATCCGGACGCCGCAGAACATCACCGAGGCCGCGCGCATTTCAGCGGGATCGGACAAGCCGTCTCTCCAGAAGCTCATGCCGGAGGCTTTCGAAGCCTTCGTCGAAATCGCAGAGCGCCTCGAGACGCATTACCGCGACATGCAGGATCTCGAATTCACCATTGAGCGCGGCAAGTTGTGGATGTTGCAGACGCGCTCGGGCAAGCGCACGGCCAAAGCCGCCCTGAAGATCGCCGTCGACATGGCTTCCGAGAAGCTCATCAGCGAGGAGGAAGCCGTGGCGCGAATCGATCCGGCGTCGCTCGATCAGCTCCTGCACCCCACCATAGATCCCAAGGCGGAGCGCAACGTGATCGGCGTCGGTCTGCCTGCTTCGCCGGGCGCGGCAACGGGCGAGATCGTCTTCTCTTCCGACGAGGCCGAGGAACTCAGCAAGCAAGGCCGCAAGGTGATCCTGGTGCGTGTCGAAACAAGTCCCGAGGACATCCACGGGATGCATGCGTCCGAGGGCATCCTCACCACGCGCGGAGGCATGACTAGCCATGCGGCCGTGGTCGCCAGGGGCATGGGCAAGCCTTGCGTATCCGGCGCCGGATCGTTGCGCGTGGATTATCGCAGCGGCACGCTTTCGGCGATGGGAACAAACTTGCGCAAGGGCGATGTCGTCACGATCGACGGTTCCAACGGCCAGGTGCTGAAGGGCGCCGTGCCGATGCTGCAGCCCGAACTGTCCGGCGATTTCGCCGCGATCATGGGGTGGGCGGACCGCATCCGTCGCATGAAGGTTCGTTCCAATGCCGAAACACCCGCGGACGCGCGCATGGCCCGCTCCTTCGGAGCCGAAGGCATCGGCCTGTGCAGGACGGAACACATGTTCTTCGAAGGCGATCGGATCGTGGCCATGCGGGAGATGATCCTCGCCGATAGCGAAAAGGATCGGCGGGCGGCGCTCGCCAAGCTGCTGCCGATGCAACGTTCCGATTTCCTCGAGCTGTTCGAGATCATGGCGGGCTTGCCTGTCACGATCCGCCTTCTCGATCCGCCATTGCACGAATTCCTCCCCAAGACCGAGGAGGAGATCGCCGAGGTGGCATCGGTGATGAACGTGTCGCAGGACAAGCTGCGGCAGCGCACGGAAGCCTTGCACGAGTTCAATCCGATGCTCGGCCATCGCGGCTGCCGTCTGGCGGTGTCCTATCCGGAAATCGCCGAGATGCAGGCACGCGCGATCTTCGAGGCGGCGGTCGAGGCCGCGAGCAGGACAGGCGCTCCCGTCGTGCCCGAGATCATGGTGCCCCTGGTCGGGCTGAAGACCGAGCTGGATTTCGTCAAATCCTGCATCGACACTGTCGCCAAGTCGGTCGTGGCTGAAAGTGGCACCACGATCGACTATCTCGTGGGCACGATGATCGAACTGCCGCGGGCAGCCATCCGGGCTCATGTCATTGCCGAGGCCGCCGAATTCTTCTCGTTCGGCACCAACGATTTGACACAGACCACCTTCGGCATCTCCCGCGACGACGCAGCCTCCTTCCTGGAAATCTACCGCCAGAAGGGCATCATCGAGCAAGACCCGTTCGTATCGCTCGACGTCGAAGGGGTCGGCGAGTTGGTGCGGCTTGGTGCCGAGAAGGGACGCCAGACGCGGCCCGACATCAAGCTCGGCATTTGCGGCGAGCACGGCGGCGATCCCGCATCGATCCGTTTTTGCGAGGAAGTCGGGCTGGACTACGTGTCTTGCTCGCCGTTCCGTGTGCCGATCGCTCGGCTGGCGGCCGCCCAGGCGGCGGTTCGGAAGCGCGGCTGACTCCGCGATCCTCATTCAAGAGCGGCTGTTCGGAGCAGGTGGAGATACTGCTCCGAACGCAGCGTCCTTGCAGCGGTTCAAACGTCGCAGCGCGGCGACCAGCTTTCGGCTTCGATCAAGTCGCAGGCCGCGCCTATGCCCGAGTAGAGCTTCGGATCTGCACCGTAGGCGATGCCCAGTTTCGAAAGGGAGGCATTTGCCGCGCCGCATACCTCGCCGAGATATCTGCTGAAACTACTCCGATCGAATGGTCCGTGAACGACCCTTCCGGCACCGCTTTTCTCGACATGCTCGGCGAAGCCGCAGATATCGGTCGTGACAACGGGCAGGCCGTTCGCAAGGGCCTCTATGATCACCGCGCCGGCGATCTCGGTCCGCGCCGGATGAGCGAGCGCATCCGCAGCGGCAAGGACCTCGAAGAACTTGTCTCCTGAGACGTAGCCCAGGCAGTGGATTCTCCCGTCGACGCCGAGTTGCCTCGCACGAGCCAGATGCTTTCGCATTTTGGGGTCGGTGGCTGTGAGGCCGCCAATGAGAAGGCTGGTTTCCGGATGTTCCGGGAGGGTTTCGATGACGCGGTCGAGCCCTTTGATCTCAGGTTGGAGCCCGAGCCAAAGCCAGGTCTGGGCAAGCTCGTTCAACCCCAGGGCTTTGCGGGTTCGTGCCCGCAGCCTTTCCCGGAGTTCCGGTCTGTGTCGCGCCGCGGCAATGGCTGGCGGAATGACCGCGATGCGCTCCCGGCTGGCGGGATAGCGATCAACGAAGGCTTTCATCTGGGGCAAGGCCTGTCCGATGATGCGTATCTTTGCGTCAGGACCGAAACAGGCTCGCTCTAGCCGGGCGAAGGCCTGGAACCTCGGTGTCAGACGTTTGACAAGCGGCGCGCCGGGATTGTCGCGCAACGCATCGGCGATGAACAGAATATCGGCATCCGGCATGAGCTGGAATGCGACGGTCCGCTCGAAGCGTTCCCTTGTCGCCTGGGAGAAGGCCCGGGAGAAAGCACCGAGACGTGCGTGGCTGGAGAATGCACCTGGGGCCAGTGAAACAGTCTTGATTGGAAACGGCAGGTCGGCGTGCGGACCTGCCAGTACCACGGTCGGTTCGTGGCCGCGGCGGGCCAGTTCTTCCGCGATGCGGATGCAATTGTCTTCGAGGCCGCCGCGCGGCTGGAGGCGGTAGATTCCGAGCGCGATTCTCATGTCAGGGACAGCGACGGATGACGAGTCATCGCGGTTGGAGCTTGCATTCCTTCATTTCCGGGCAGGAGACAAGCACCTGCACGGAATCGCCATCGGCGCCCTGGAATGTCTTGAGCAGTTGCGGGGGTGATGGCAGATCGGGCAGACGCACGCGGTTTCCCGTCAGATCGTGGGACGACACGACGAAGACATCGATGTCGCCCTGCGTCTCGAATTCCGGGGGAGGCATGAAGAAGATTTGCGCCACGCCGGCGACATCGCGATAGGCATGACCTGAGAAATAGGCGATGCGCGGCTCGTTCATCCAGATGTGGGACCCAGGCGGAACATTGTCGCGAATCCAGTCCGCCGCCTCTTTATAATAGGCGAGCCTGTCGTGACGGGGGATGTCGAGCGCCCAGGAAACGGCGAACGCGATCACGATGGCGGGAAAAACCAGGAAGGCACGTGGCCTTGCCATGAGCAACTCCCGCCAGCTTGCCGTCACCGTGGCAACGACGGCAAACATCAGCATCAAGGCGAAGGCCATCGGATAACGCCAGTCGAGAAGCGCCACTATGAAGGTAAAAAGGAAGAACATGGGCAACTGCCCCGCTGCAAACCAGACCACGGGAAGCGTGGCCCGGCGCGGCAGGAGCCGGTGCGGCAGGAAGGCGAAGAAGGCCAGCACCGCATAGACCGGTGTAAAGGCGCGAACGATCTGGAAGAACGCGATCCCGGCGACGACACTGATGTAGGCCTGCCATCCATGGCCGGAGCCGAGATTGAGCACCTCCTTCTCCAGCGTCTCGACGCGATGGAGGATCTCGGGGCTGAAGAGCGGATTTTGGGCCGGGACGATGTTGCCCGACATCCAGTTCTTGAAGGTTCCGCTTGACCAGATTCCGTAGATGAGAGGCAAGAGGGCGGCTGTCGCGACGATGAAAATCGCGATGAGGCTGGCTTGCTGGGTGACAGAGCGAAGCCTCATCAGGACGTAGTACACCGCTACGAGGAGGCACAAATACAGTCCTTCGATGCGGAAGAGCGTTGCGAGCACAAGCGATCCGAAGAGCGCCAGCTTGCGCAGAAGCGATGGCTGCTGGTTGTCGGCGACGGCAAAATAGACCGATGTCAGGAAGAAGCAGAGATAGCCGTGATCGCGGATCACCCACGGCCGCAATTCCATCAATTGCGGTTGGAAAACGATCATGACGGCGGCGACGGTGACGAAAGCCTTGTCCCCGTTGGTGAGACGTGAGGCAAGTGCAATGAAAGCGGTGGTCGTGCCGAGGGTGAGCAAACCGTTGGCGATTTGGGCTGCAAGGAGCGCTTTCGCGCCGGTAAGAACCATGATGGCCGCGATCAGCAGGCTATATCCCGGCCAGCGATAGATGCTCAGTCCGTCCGTCCATTGACCAACGGCGAAATAGTCCGCTGCCATGAGGTACAGGGCAGCATCGGGATTCGGCATCGAAACAGCGACCGCGCCCCACGCCGAAAAAGCGATGCTGGCCAGAGCGGCGAATAGGTAGTGCCATCGAAAGATCCAATGGCCGTTTCCATATGCGCTGCTCACCATTGCTCCGTCTCGATCGAAGTCTCTCCCTCGCCACTATGGCTTTACGGAAGCACTACGGCAACGGAGCGCCCGCTGCACCGGATACTGTCTGGAATCGGGGATGGTGCACAGAAAAATTGGCCGGCCGACAGGCAATCAGCCGTAGCCTCAGCCGCTGGTTGCGGCAGGTCCACTCACATGCGGCGCGATCAGGCAGCCGCCCGGTAGGCCTCGGCGAGACTCACATAGGAGCGGGCCAGGCCGGCGACCGGATTGTCGCTGGTCTCCACAGGTTCCAGCCGCATGGATCCCTCCGCATCGAGGATCACGAGCGCAACACGCCTTTCGTCGCCTTCGCCGAGCGTGATCGCGGCGACATGCTGGCAGTCGTCGCCATTGTCGAGCCGCATCTGAAAAAGCAGCTTTCCACCGACAGTTTCGAGGGCCTGGAGAACCATGTCCTCGAAGGGATCAACCTTAGGCCGCGCGTCGGACTGGGTTTGTTCGTGGCGGACCCCGATCGATGCCAACATTTCATCGGTCAGAAGTTGCAGGTCTTCCATCGGGTGGTGAACGTGATCCGGCTTTGCAAGAGAAAAATTCTCTCCGGCTGCTTCTGCCGGCAATTTCTTGGCAGTCCCTTCGACCTTGCTGGTCACAAACATGGGGCCTCTCTCAGCTTCGCGCCTTGTTCCCTGCCCCCCCACAAATCCTTAAAATTCCCATCGAGAATGGCGGGATTGTGACAGACGCTGAGCGTTGCCGCAAGGGAAGATCGTGCCCTCTGGACAAACCTCCGATCTCGCATTCAACTGTCGCGGGTTTCGTTATGGGAGGATCGAGATGCTGGGCTTGATGCAGGAGTGGCCGCTGCTGTGCCACAAGATACTCGACCATGCAGCACGTCAGCATGGCAACAGGGAAATCGTTTCCAGGTCCGTCGAGGGTCCGATCGCCAGGACGACCTATCGGGATATGCACAAACGGGCGCGGCAGGTTTCTCAACGTCTCGAGCGCGACGGCTATCGGCTCGGCGACCGTATCGGGACACTGGGCTGGAACACGGCCCGCCACCTTGAGGCCTGGTACGGAATCATGGGGATCGGCGCGGTCTACCACACGCTGAATCCGCGCCTTTTCCCCGACCAGATTCTCTGGATCATGAACCACGCTGAGGACAAGGCGCTGTTCGTGGACCTGACCTTTCTTCCGTTGGTGGAGAAGATCGCTCCGGCAGTGAAGTCGCTGAAGCAGGTCATCGTTCTGACGGACAAGGCTCATATGCCAGCGACGTCGCTGCCCAATGCCGTCGCCTACGAGGAATGGCTGGCGGAAGCGGATGGCGAATTCACGTGGAGAAGCTTCGACGAGAATACCGCGGCCGGCATGTGCTACACGTCCGGCACCACGGGTGACCCAAAGGGCGTCCTCTATAGCCACCGCTCCAACGTGTTGCACGCCATGATGGCTTGCATGCCCGACGCAATGGGCATCTCGTCGCGCGACGTAATCCTTCCCGTGGTTCCGATGTTTCATGCCAACGCCTGGGGCCTCGGCCAGAGCGCGCCGATGGTCGGCGCCAAGCTCGTCATGCCGGGCGGCAAGATGGATGGCGCATCGATCTACGAACTGCTGGACACCGAGAAGGTCACCTTCAGCGCGGCCGTGCCGACCGTTTGGCTGATGCTCCTCCAATATCTCGAAGAGACGGGGAAGAAGCTTCCCTACCTCAAGAAAGTGGTCATCGGCGGATCGGCCTGTCCGCGCGCCATGACGCAGAAGTTCCGCGATAACTATGATGTGGAGGTGATCCACGCCTGGGGCATGACCGAAATGAGCCCGCTCGGATCCCTCTGCACCGTGAAGCCGGAATATGCCGAACTGGAGGGCGAAGCCCGGCTCGATATCCAGCAGAAGCAAGGCCACGCGCCCTTTGGGGTCGAGATGAAGGTGACCGACGACGAAGGCGTTGAACGCCCCTGGGACGGAAAGACCTTCGGCAGATTGAAGGTCCGGGGGCCTGCGGTGGCCAGGGCCTATTACGGTGGCGCCGGCGAAGAGCAATTCGATGCCGAGGGTTGGTTCGACACGGGTGACGTGGCCCACATGGATGCCAACGGCTACATGCAGATCACCGACCGCGCGAAGGACGTGATCAAATCCGGCGGTGAATGGATTTCGACGATCGACCTGGAGAATCTCGCGGTTGGACATCCCGATGTCGCCGAAGCCGCCGTCATCGGTGTGTCGCATCCAAGGTGGGACGAACGGCCGCTGCTGGTCGTGGTGAGCAAACCCGGCAAGGCTCCGTCGAAAGAAGAGATCCTTGCCTATATGAGCGGCAAGATCGCGAAGTGGTGGATGCCGGACGATGTCGCATTCGTGGCGGAGATCCCACACACCGCCACCGGCAAGATCCAGAAGACGGCGCTGCGTGATCAGTTCAAGGACTACCGGCTACCGACGGCGTGACGCTTCAGGCGACGCGTGCCGGCCTCGACATGAACGCGGCCCCAGCCCAGCGTTTTTGACCGGAGGGGCTGGACAGCATAAAGCATGTCTATTGCGTGACGACGGCGGAGTGAGATGACGGTTTTCGTTGCACGGCGGACATCGTCGGCTGCAGGCTGGTCGCGTCGGCTGGCGTGGTTTTCGGCGGTGCTCTTCGCGGTGTCCGGCGCGGGGCACCGATTCGGGTTGCTCGAGACTATTCCATTCGTCTGGACGCTCGCTGTCATCGCCACGTTCGCCGTCGCCGCACTGGTGCTTGCCGGAGTGAGTTTCCCGCGGATCTGGAATTTCGGCGACCGTGGTGCGCGGAGTGCGGCGATCGGCGTAGCCGTTTCGTTAGTTGTGCTGTCGCCGTTCCTATTTGCGAGCTATTGCGTCCTCGCCTATCCGCAATTGCACGACATCTCGACAGATCAGTCCGACCCACCATTGCTGACTCTCGCCGCGCAGCAGCGGCGCCCGGGTATGAACGCAATTACGGGCATCGATGGCGAAGCCGCTGCCCTGCAGTTCGAACACTATCCCGAGATCGTCGGCCGCCGTTACGATCTGCCGCTCGAACGGGCGGCGGACATCGTGAATGGACTCGTTGAAGCGCATCGCTGGAAGCCGGTTGCAGGTTCCGAAGCCGATGATCGGGGTTCCGCAATCATTACCAGGGAGTTCGTGGCACGCTCCCCGGTCCTGGGCTTTCCGGCGGACGTAGCGATCCGGCTGATCGAGGAGGACGGATCGACCTATGTCGATATGCGCTCCGCTTCCCGTTACGGCCGTCACGATCTTGGCGAGAACGCTCGGCGCATCGCTGGCTTTCTGGAGGAAATGGACGCGCAAGTCGCACTGCAGGCGGGTGTCGCGGCGCCGGACGCGCCGGAACAGTGAGCTTCACTTCAACCGGTAAACGCTGTCGATCGCGGGGTCTCCTTCCACGGCTACGACATTGCGGCCGATCAGGTCCTCGATATGGGCCAGCACCGAAAGTCCGGCCGCCGCATACAGGCGCGGATCCGTGTCGCGGTAGATGGATTTGACCATGTCCTGAATCGTGCGGTCACCCGCGCTCAACCTCTCCAGGATCGCCCGCTCCCGCATCTTCCTGTGCGCCTTCAGCCCGCGCATGAATGCCTTCGGCGAAGTTACCGGCCCACCGTGACCGGGAAGGAAGAGGCGATCGTCGCGCGCCAGCAGCTTGTCCAGCGAAGCCATGTAGTCCGTCATCGCTCCATCGGGCGGCGCGACGATTGTCGTCGACCAGGCCATCACATGGTCTGCGGAGAAGAGGATGCCGCTTCCCTCGAGCGCGAAGGCGGTGTGATTGGCTGCGTGTCCAGGCGTATGGACCGCACGCAGCGCCCAACCATCCCCATCCACGATGTCTCCATCGGCGAGCGCGACGTCTGGTTCGAAGTCGGTGTCGCCGCTGGCGTCGAGCCGGCTCGCTTCGCCGATACGGAGAGGCCTTGCCAAACGGTGCGGGCCTTGCGCAAGGACCTGCGCGCCCGTCTGCGCCTTGAGGCGAGCCGCGAGCGGCGAGTGATCGCGATGGGTATGGCTGACGAAGATATGGCTTATCGGCCGCCCGTTCGCCGCGCGCAAAATCGCGGCAAGATGCGCTTCGTCTTCTGGCCCTGGATCCACGACGGCAAGCGAACGCTCGCCCACAAGATACGTATTGGTGCCATGGAAGGTGAATGGGCTGGGATTCTCGACGGTAAGCCGAAAGACGCCGGGAGCAGCCTCGACAGGCCGGCCATAGGAAGGCTCGAATGTGGTATCGAATTCCAGAGCCAAAGCCATGCTCCTGTTTGTGTGGACTTTCGCGGCGGGATCGTTGCCGCTTAGCATGGAAGCCAATATACCGGAACCCGGTCGCCGAGTCCGGTTCCCGCCTGTCGAGGGTTTGCATGGCCATAACCGAAGTTTCCCGCCCCCTGATCTCGCTCGCCCTGCCTCAGGATCGGACAAGTCGACGCTTGATGCAGGTTGCGGCAGTGCTCGCGGGCACGGCCTTGCTCGCTTTGGCGGCGAGAGTCACCGTGCCTTTCTGGCCGGTGCCGATGACGTTGCAGGTCCTCGCCGTCTTCCTGATCGGAGCGGCCTATGGTCGTGATCTCGCGCTGGCAACCCTTCTTCTTTATTTGGCCCAGGGAGCTGCCGGTTTGCCGGTCTTTGCTTTGGGGGCAGGGCCGGGCTACATGGCCGGTCCCACCGGCGGTTATCTCATCGGCTTTGTGGTCGCCGCGGGCATTGCAGGCCGTGCTGCCGACCGCGGTCTGGATCGTGAGCCATTCCGGCTCTTTCTGGCCATGCTCGCCGGCGAGGCCGCCATTCTGGGGCTTGGTGCGATGTGGCTGGCCTGGCTATTCGGTGTGCAAAAAGCGATTTCCTGGGGCATCGGTCCGTTCATCGTGACGGACCTTGTCAAAGTCGCCTTGGCGGCAGCAATCGTGCCGGCTGCCTGGAGCATCGTCGCGCGCCTTCGTCGTTGAGGTCCTCCTGGTGAACAAGCGGCAGCGGCAGCCGGGGCGGCCACCGTCTCGGTAGAAATTTCAGGATGCAACAATTCGTCACTTGCCTTGCCGGCCAAAAGGCAAAAACGCCGCTGGCAAAAGACGCATTCGCAGTCTATCCCAGCTTACCTCCGGCAACCGGGGCGCGCGCCGTTCTGGCGCAGGATTTTGCCGGGTGAAATTCTGGAAGCTGTTCAAGCATGAAGACACCGATACCATTCATCGACCTCGCGGCTCAGCAGGCCCGAATTCGTGATCGCGTCGAGGCGGCGATGCGCCGGACGCTGGACCACGGCGCCTATATCATGGGGCCGGAACTCGGCGAGTTGGAAGCCAAGCTCGCGGAATTCTGCGGCGCCCGCCATGCAATCGGCTGCTCGAATGGCACGGACGCCATCACGCTGGTTTTGATGGCCAAGAATGTGGGGCAGGGGCAGGCAGTGTTCTGTCCGTCCTTCACCTTCGCCGCCACGGCCGAGGTTGTCGCCTTCCTCGGAGCAACGCCGTTTTTCGTCGACATCGAGCCGGAAACCTACAACATGGATCCGGCAAGCCTGAAGGCGGCCATCGGCGAGGCCAAGGAGGCCGGCCTTAAGCCCGTGGGCGTGATTTCGGTCGATCTTTTCGGCTTGCCGGCAGATTACGACACGATCGAGCCGGTCGTCCGGGAAAATGGACTTTGGCTTCTCAGCGACTCGGCCCAGGGCTTTGGCGGTATCTACCGGGATCGCAAGGTCGGCACCATTGGCATCGCAACCACGACGAGCTTCTTTCCCGCCAAGCCGCTTGGATGTTATGGGGATGGCGGCGCGGTCTTCACGGACGATGACGATTTGGCGGCGCTCATCCGTTCATTGCTCTTTCACGGCAAGGGCGACGACCGCTACGACAACGTGCGGATCGGCATGAATGGACGCCTCGACAGTTTCCAGGCGGGAATTCTCCTCGAAAAGCTCGCGATATTCCCCGGTGAGATCGAAGAGCGAAACCGGATCGCCGCACGTTACAATCAAGGGTTCGAGAACCTTCTCGTCACGCCGCATGTTCCGGATGGCTCGGTATCGGTGTGGGCGCAGTACACTGTTCGTGCGCCCGGCAAGGATCGCAACGCAATCGTCACGGCTTTGAAGGAAAAGGGCGTGCCGACGGCAATCTACTATCCGAAGCCGTTGCACCAGCAGACAGCCTACAAAGATTTTCCTGTTGCCGCTTCCGGCCTGCCGGTCAGCGAGCGGGTGGCGCAGGAGGTTTTCAGCCTTCCCATGCACGCGTATCTCGACGAGGAAACGCAGGATTTCATCATCGACTCCGTGCGTTCAGTACTGCAAGAAGTTTGAGCATAGGATATCGGCCTGCCGGTTGCTGTGGTCTGTGCCCCGGCCGGCAGCGATGGTGCTGAGGCTATGTCGTGCCCGCCCGCTTGCATATGGCCGTTGCGTCGGAGGGTTGGTTCGGCCGGCATTTGCGTTGATTTGCCTAGGCTTTCGCGCCATAAGAACGCGTCGATCCGCGTGGACGAATGTTGCGGCTTAGGGGAAACACGCGCGAGCGCCAATGTTTTTGTCTCAAACCGTAGAATCAATTTAAGCTGGCCAAATTATCGAGAGCCTGAACCTCTTGCTGAATAGATTTTCTGCTTGGCTCATCTCGATGCCGCGCACGCGCAAGCGTGTATTGCTCGGCATATTCGACTTTTTCATCCTATTCGCAGCCCTCTGGCTAAGTTACGCAATCCGGCTTGGCGAGGCTTTCAGGCCAGGCCTTCAGCAGTTGGGGCTGCTCGTCGCCGCGCCGGTAATCGCGCTGCCATTCCTTTACCAGCTCGGTTTCTACCGGGTCGTCGTGCGTTATCTGACGGAGACAACCGTCTGGACGATCATGAAGGCGCTGGCGCTCTCGATCCCGCTCTGGTTGGCCATCGTCTATATGACAGAGATCCGGGGCATCGAGGGTGTGCCCCGTACGATCCCAATCATCTATTTCATCATCGGAACCGCGATGTTGTCCGCGAGCCGGCTACTCGCAAAACGTCTGCTCGGTGCCGCTGTGGAAGATGTCGTCAACCAGAAGCGCATCCTGATCTATGGTGCCGGGCCGGTCGGGCGGCAACTGGCGGCGGCGCTCAAGCTTGATCCGCGTAATATTCCGCTCGGCTTCCTCGACGACGATCCTGCGCTTCATGGAGCCGAGGTCGGTGGTTTGCGCGTCCACAGTCCCGAAAAGATTGCGAAACTGGCCGATTCGCTCGACATTCAGGAGATCATCGTCTGCTCCGACGCGGTCGACAGCACCGCCAAGTCGGCGATCTTTCGCCAGCTTGCCAAGACCCCGGTCCGGCTGAGTTTTCTTCCTTCCGTGGCGAGCGGTTTCGGCGGCGATCTGGTTTCCCGGGTTCGAGACATCGGCATCGGCGACCTGCTGGGCCGGCCAATGGTGCCGCCGGATTCGGCGATCCTCAGCGCGCCCATCGCCGGCAAGACCGTTCTGGTCACCGGTGCAGGCGGCTCGATCGGATCGGAACTCTGCCGTCAGATCGTGACGCTGAAGCCGAAGGCGTTGATCCTGTTCGAGCTCGATGAGTTCGCTTTGTACGAAATCGAGCGGGCCTTGCGTCCCACGGCTTGCGGAAATCTGATCCCGGTCCTTGGTTCGGTCATTGACGAACAGGTGGTGCAACGCGTCTTCGATGAACACGTGATCGACACGGTGTTCCACGCGGCTGCCTACAAGCATGTGCCGATGGTCGAACTCAATCCGATCGCCGGCATCTCGAACAATGTCTTCGGCACCTGGACCGTCGCGAAGGCCGCTTATGATGCGGGCGTGGAGTATTTTGTACTGATCTCGACGGACAAGGCCGTCCGGCCGACCAACGTGATGGGAGCGACCAAACGCTGGGCGGAGATCATCGTGCGCAGCTTCGCCGCGCGGAACGCGGCTGGTAACGGCAAGCGCCGGTTCTGTTCGGTTCGTTTCGGCAATGTGATCGGCTCCCAGGGCTCGGTCGTACCATTGTTCAAGGAGCAGATCGAGAAGGGGGGGCCGCTCACCGTCACCGACGAGAAGATGACACGCTACTTCATGTCGGTGAACGAGGCGGCCGAGCTGATCATCCAGGCGGCAAGCCTGTCCCAGAAGGGGGAGATCTTCCTGCTCGACATGGGCACGCCGGTGCGCATCTACGATCTTGCCGAAAACATGATCCGTCTCGCGGGCCTGTCGGTGAAGGACAAGGACAATCCGAATGGCGACATCGAGATCGAGATCGTCGGCTCCCGTCCGGGCGAAAAGCTCTTTGAAGAGCTGTTCTACGACCCGGAGAGCGTCGAGAAGACCATCCATCCGAAAATCATGTACGGAAAGAGGCAGCCGCTGGAGACGGCCCGCATTCGCGAGGCCCTGGACGAGTTGGAGGCTGCCTTGCGGAAGGGGGACGCACAGGCGGCGCGTGACACGTTGTTTTCTTTCATAAAAGAAGACTGACGACAGGCCACCGGAACCCGCGGAACTTCCCCAGGATTTGCAAGGGCGAACCATGTCAGGTCATTGTCTTGCCCGGATGCAATGTGTATAGACGCTGCGCCGGTGCAGCATCCGTCCTGGAAGCCGGTCAATATTGGGGCGTAGCCAAGCGGTAAGGCAGCGGTTTTTGGTACCGCCATTCCCAGGTTCGAATCCTGGCGCCCCAGCCATCATTCCCAAAAGATCACGCAATCATTATGGAGCGATCCGCCTTGTTGGACGCCGCTATGGCCTCTGTGCGCCGGTCGCCGCGACGAACACCGAGAAAAGCCGGTCGGTCGCGGTGATGAACAGGCGGTTCCTGCGTGCTCCGCCGAAGGTCAGGTTGGCCACCATGGTGGGTAGCTTGATCTTGCCCAGTGCTTCGCCCGACGGCCCGAAGCAGATCACGCCGTCCCGAGCGCTCGTCCACAGATTGCCCTCCGTATCGAAGCGGAAACCGTCGGGAACGCCGGGCGAAACTTCGCAGAATACCTCGCCGCCTCTGAGGCTGTTATCGTCGCCGACATTGAACCGGCGGATATGATGCGGCCCGTCGGGGTCGTGGCTCGCGCCGGAATCCGCGACATAGAGCTGGCTCTCGTCGGGCGAGAAGGCAAGACCGTTCGGCTTCACGAAATCGCTTGTGACCCGGATCACCTCGCCTGTGCGGGGGTCGACCCGGTAGACGTGGCAGCCGTCCTGCTCGGGATCGGCCTTGTAGCCTTCATAGTCGCTCATGATGCCGTAGGTGGGGTCGGTGAACCAGATCGTGCCATCCGACTTCACCACCACGTCATTGGGCGAGTTCAACCTCTTGCCGTCATAGTGGCTGGCGATGACCGTGATCGAGCCGTCGGGTTCGGTGCGCGTGACCCGCCGCCCGCCGTGCTCGCAGGAAACGAGGCGTCCCTCGCGGTCGCGCGTGTTGCCGTTGGAATAGTTGGAGTCGGCGCGGAAGACGCTCACCCCCAGATTCGGCATCCAGCGGAGCATCCGGTTGTTGGGGATGTCGCTCCAGACCAGATAACCGCCGTCGGCGAACCAGACCGGCCCCTCCGCCCAGCGGCAACCGTCATAGAGCATCTCGACTTTTGCCGTGGGTACGGTCAATTCGCGAAACTTCCTGTCGAAATATTCGTAGTCGTCGCTTACGAGGCTCATTCTTCCCTCCCAGACTAAGACTTTGCTCGTTTGCCGCCGGCGAGCGTTATGACGCCGATGATGATCAGGCCTGTCAGCACGAGCCGGACCCCGGCACCGAAGCCGAATGTGTTGAGCATCGTGACCAGCAGGAAGAGCAGCATGGCCGCCCCCCAGAGGCCGGGCAGATTGGCGAAGCCGCCCGCGACGGAAGTCCCGCCGATCACCACGACCGCGATCGAGGCCAGCAGATATTCCGTGCCCATATTGAGCGCCGCGCCGCCGGAGAAACCTGAGAGCAGGTAGCCGTTCAGCCCGGCGAAGGCCCCGCACAGCACGTAGGTGGCGAAGCGGGTGAGGTCGACGGGAAGGCCGGCGAGCCGCGCGGCACGCGCATTCTGCCCGACGGCGGTGACGGTGCGCCCGTAAATCGTGCGGTGGAGAACAACGCTCATGATCACCGTGACGACCACCATCACGAGCGCAAGCACGGGAATGCCGGCGACGACGGCCGTGGTGAAGTCGGCAAGCAGGGGCGGCGGCTTGATCCTGATGCCGCGGCTATAGGAGATGGCCGCGGACAGGACGATGAAGCTCGACGACAGCGTGGCGATGATCGGCGGAATCCTGAGCAGCCGAATCAAGGCATAATTGAATATGCCGACCGCAATGCCGCAGGAAAGCGCAGCGAGCAGCCCGACGAAGATCATGGAATCCTGCGTATCCATGATCTTCATGGATACCGCGCCGGCGAGCGTCATTGTGGCTGGGATCGACAGGTCGACATTTCCCGGTCCGAGCGTGATCACATACATCTGGCCGATCGCGACGATAACCGAAAAGGTGGCGAAGGAGAGCGCCGCTGTGAGCACTTCGCCGCCGCCTCGGCCGCCGGTGAAGGTGATCGTGGCGAGCCAGACGGCGAACGCGCCAACATAGGCCCAGAGCCAGGGCTTGGCGGCGAGGCGTTGAACCGCGGTCATGCGGCGCGCGCCTCGGTCCGGTTGATGATGACGCGCAACGCCAGCACGATGATCAGGATGAGCCCTTGCGCGCCGATCTGCCAATCGGGATCGAGACGCAGGAACGAGAGGAACGAGCTTGCCAGCGTCAGGGTCATGGCCCCGATCACCGCGCCAATTGGCGAGATGCGGCCGCCGGTGAATTCTCCGCCGCCCAAAATCACGCCCGCGATCGACAGCAAGGTATAGCGCAGCGCGATATTCGCGTCGCCGGATGTGGTGAGCCCGACAAGAGCGAGCCCTGCCAGGGTGCCGAACAGTCCAGCCAGCGCGAACATGGCGATCTTGGCACGAAGAAGGGACCAGCCGGCGCGCTCGACCGATTTCGGATTGCCGCCGACCCCGCGCAGCACTGCGCCGTAGGCTGTCCGCATCAGACCGAAATGCACGGCCGCCGCGAGGATCGCGGACGCCCAGATCGTGAAGGGCAGCAGCGGCGTCTTCAGCGTCATCAGGGTTCGCAGCCAGTCGGGCGCCTTTCCGCCAGGCGTCGGCAGTAGGAGGATCGCCAGCCCCAGCCAGACGAAAGACATGCCGAGCGTCACCACAATGGAGGGCAGTTCCCTGAGATGAACGAGGGCGCCGATGACGGCATAGGCAAGAATGCCGCCGGCAAGCGCGGCGACCCCGAGCGGGGGCGCGTCGCGTAGCCAGGTCGCGCCGACACAGGCAACGAAGCCCACATAGGAGCCGATCGACAGATCGAGTTCGTTGACCGCGATCACGAACATCTGGGCGATCGTGGCGAGGGCGATCGGCAGAGCGAGGTTCAGGAGAAGGTTGAGCCCGACATAACTCATGGCGCGCGGCTGCATGTAGAAGACAGCCAGAAGCAGGACGGCGAGCGAAATGGCCGGGAGGACGAGGCGGATGTGGCGTGCGACGGCGTCCGGCATCAGGCTGCCGCCTCAAAGGAGGATTGCAGAACCCGCTCCTCTGTCAATTCGCTCCGCGGCAGGTCGGCGACGATGCGCCCTTCGCGGAAGACGTAGACGTGGTCGCAATGGCGCAGCTCGTCCATTTCCGTCGTATACCAGAGGAAGGTCCGGCCCCTCTCGGCTTCGGTTCGCAGCATGGCGTAGACCTCTTGCTTGGTGCCGATGTCGACGCCGCGCATCGGGTCGTCCATCAGGATGATGCTTGCCGGTGAGCCTAGTGCTCGCGCGAACAGCACCTTCTGCTGATTGCCGCCGGAGAGCGATAGCAGTGGGTTGTCGATGTCGTCGGTACGGATTGCGATGCGCCGGCGCCACTCTTCCGCCATCGCCCGTTCCCGGGACGGATCGATCAGGGCATGGCGCGTCATCGTCCTCAATGAGGCGATCGACATGTTGCCGGTGATCGACCAGAGAGGAAAGACGCCGTCGGCTTGCCTGTCGCCAGCCACGACGGCAACCGGTTCGGTGACGGTCACGCCCGTCATTCTGCGCGACGCTCCCTCGAAAATCCGGAAAAGCATCTCCGTCTGGCCATGTCCGCCAAGCCCGGCCAGGCCGACGATCTCGCCCCGGTGGGCCGTGAGCGTTCGGCCGTCGGACTGGCGGGCGGGGCTAGCATGCACGCGAGCTCCCCCATTCGTCCGCTTGGAGACGGCGGCGCCTGGGCGTGTCTCCTCGCGCATCATGCTGCCCATGGTCTCGACGAGGCTGTTGCGGTGAAAATCTCCTGCCGGGCGATCGGCGACCACGCGTCCGTCGCGCATGACGACGATGCGATCAGCCGTGGACAGGATCTCACCCAGAAGGTGCGAGATCAGCACGACCGCGCCGCCCTCGGAGACGAAGTTTCTCACATAGGCGAGCAACTGACCGGCCAGGATGGCGTCGAGCGATGAGGTGGGTTCATCGAGGATGACGAGTTTCACGCGGTTGTCGGAGACGGAAAAGGCGCGGGCGATCTCCACCATCTGCCGCCGGGCGATCGACAAGTCGCCGACGATGGCATCCGGGTCGATGCCGTGTCCGGGAAATATGGCGTCCAGCCTGGCCAGAATCAGGGCGGCCGCGCGGCGCCGCCATCCGAAGCCTTTGAGCCCGCGATGCATGATCCGAGCATTCTCGGCCACGGAGAGATTTGGGCACAGCGACAGTTCCTGGAAAACGCACCGTATGCCGTGGGCGCCGGCCGTGCTGACGTCGTATCGACCGGTCGAGTCGGTGCCTTCGATCAGGATCCGGCCGGTGTCGGTTCCCAGGGTCCCGGCGAGGATATGCATGAGGGTGGACTTGCCGGCGCCGTTATGGCCGACAAGCCCGACGCACTGGCCGGCATCGATCCTGAAGTCGACGCTCGACAGCGCACGCACGGCGCCGAAGCTCTTGGCCACGCTGTCGAGATGAACGAGATGTGGAGATTGCGACATGACGTACAGCATGCGGCCGCCGAAACGGCCGCATGTCCCTGTCAGATCATTTTGCGTCGGCAATCACCTTCTGCGCATCCTCGAGCGTGTATTCCGTGTTGGCGACGCCGCCCTTCTCCGTCGTCTCGAGATTCTTCTCGAGGGTAGCCTGATCGATACGCAGGAACGGGACGGTCAGATCCTTCGGTACCTCCTTGCCGTCGAGGATCTGCTGCGCCACCCAGAATGCGAGCGTCGAGACGCCAGGCGCGATCGAGACCGACATGGTCTCATAGCCACCGGCGTCCTTCTGTTCCTTCCACCAAGCCAGTTCGTCCTGGCGATTGCCCATGATGATCAGCGGCGTCGGCCGGTTGGCGGCCTTGAAGGCTTGCGCCGCGCCATATCCATCACCTCCCTGGGTGACCACCCCCACGACCTCGGGCAGTGACGGCAGGACGCCGGCTACGGCTTTCTGGGCGACATCCTGTGCCCAATCACCGTGGACGGAGCCGACAATCTTGAATTGGGGTTTTTCCTTCACGCCTTCGTGGATGCCAGACGAGATCGCGTCGTCGACGAAAACGCCGGCGAGCCCGCGGATTTCGAGCAGATTGCCGCCTTGCGGCATCTTCTCGGCGAGGTAGAGGATCTGGTCCTTGCCCATCTGCTTGAAGTCCACGGCAATGCGCCAGGCGCATGGCTCGGTCACGATCCCGTCGAAGGAGACCACGACTATCCCCGCGTCGCAGGCTTCCTTGACCGCGCCGTTCAGCGCGTCGGGGGAGGCGGCGTTGAGCACGATGGCATCGTAGCCCTGCAGGATCATGTTCTGGATCTGCGCGGCCTGTTCCGTCACCTGGTTCTCGGCTGTGGTGAACGGATCGGCCGCCGCGACGACCTTGTCGGCGACTGCCTTGCTCGTCACCTTTTCCCAACTCTTCAGCATGGCCTGCCGCCACGAGTTGCCGGCGTAGTTGTTGGAAAGGGCGATCTTCTTGTCCGATGTGTCGGCCTGGGCGCCTGCCGCCACCCATAGGGCAACGCCAGTAGCCAGGATTGCTGTCGTAAGAACTTTCCTCATTGTCTTCTCCTCCCTTGAGGCTCTTGTCGAGCCATCCGCGCGTCGACCCAATTCCCTCCCGCGCGCCGGCCCCTACATCACTGCCCCGATCTGCCAGGGCACGAATTCATTGTCGCCATAGCCGAGCTCTTCCGATTTGGTGCGCTTGCCCGACGCCACGGCAAGAATCTCTTCGAAGATCTGCTGTCCCTTCTCCTCGACCGGAACCCCGCTCAGGATGTCTCCGCAATTGATATCCATGTCCTCGACCATGCGCTCGTACATCGGCGTGTTGGTCGCGAGCTTGATCGAAGGCACCGGTTTACAGCCATAGGCGGAGCCGCGGCCCGTGGTGAAGCAAAGCATGTTGGCGCCGCCCGCCACCTGGCCGGTGGCCGACACCGGATCGTAGCCGGGCGTGTCCATGAAGACGAACCCCTTTTCCGTCACCGGCTCGGCATATTCATACACGGCGTTGAGCGTCGTGGAACCGCCCTTGGCTGCCGCGCCGAGCGATTTTTCCAGGATCGTCGTCAGCCCGCCCGCCTTGTTGCCGGGCGAGGGGTTGTTGTTCATCTCGCCGGCATTCCGGCGCGTATAATCTTCCCACCAGCGGATGCGTTCGATCAGCTTCTCGCCGACTGCCTGGTTCTTCGCACGTCGGGTCAACAGATGCTCGGCGCCGTAGATCTCCGGCGTTTCCGACAGGATCGCCGTTCCGCCATTGCGCACCAGTATGTCGGCGGCAGCGCCCAGCGCGGGATTGGCGGTGATGCCGGAATAGCCATCCGACCCGCCGCATTGCAGGGCAAGCGTGATTTCGGAAGCAGGAATTGTCTCGCGGCTGGCGCGGTTCACGACCGGCAGCATTTCCCTTATGCGCTCCAGACCCTGTTCGATCGTCTTGCGGGTTCCGCCCGTGTCCTGGATGGTCATGGTACGGAACGTATCGCTCTCCTCGATGCCGTAGAGCTGCTTCATGCGGCCGATCTGGAACACCTCGCAGCCGAGCCCGACGAGCAGGACCGCGCCGAGATTGGGATTGGCCGAATAACCCCACTGGGTGCGCTTCAGAACCTCGAAGCCTTCGCCCGACCCTGCCATGCCGCACCCGGTTCCATGGGTGAAGGAAACGACGCCGTCGACGTTGTCGAACCCGTCGAGAATGCCTGAGCGTGTGGCGGCCTCGGCCATGAAGCGCGCGACGGAAGCCGAGCAATTCACGCTTGTCAGTATACCGATATAGTTGCGGGTGCCGGCCTTGCCGTTGTCCCGGCGATAACCCTGGAAAGTGGCCTGCTCCTTGACAGGCAGGATATTCTCCGGCCGTGCGGCGGCGGCGATCTGATAGTCGCGCTCGAAATCATGCATGACCACGTTATGCTCGTGCACCCAGTCGCCGGCTTCGATGGGACGGCTGGCGAAGCCGATGATCTGGCCGAACTTCACGACCGGCTCGTTCTCCGCGATCGTCCGGGCCGCGACCTTGTGGCCGAAAGGTATGCGCTGGCGTGTCGTCACGCCCTCGGCGACAGTGGTGCCCGGTTCGATCTTTCCCGTGGCGACAAGAACGTTGTCCTCGCTGCTCAGCCGCAGCATACGTGCTGCCGTGTTCTCGGAATTCATGATTGGTCCTGGTTCGCTGGCTCGACCGGGCGAGCGGGCTAGATTGACGTTCTTCGGACTTCAGCATACTAACATGTTAGTATGCAAAGCAAGCGCCATTCTCGTGATGCGGAGCCGTCGCGATGACGGTCTCCATGAGCCGCGGCCTGGGATCGTCCAGCGCAAGCCGAAAGCAGGGCGGCGCGACGGATCGTATCGTCGAAGCCCTGCGTGAGGCGATCGTCACGCTTGAGATCCAGCCGGGAACCGCGTTGGACAAGGCAGCACTTGCGGCTCGTTTCGGCGTGTCGCGATTCCCGGTCTCGGAAGCCTTGAACCGCCTGAAAGCCGAAGGGCTGGTCGAGATAAAGCCACAGAGCGGTTCCACGATTTCGTTGATCAGGCTGGCCGACGCCCGGGAGAATATGTTCCTGCGCCGCGCGCTGGAGGGCGAGACAGTGGATTTGCTCGCGAAGCGACGGGACCAGGATCTCCTCGTCGAGCTGGAAAGGAACCTGCGTTACCAGAAATCGGCCATGAACGCCGGCGATCGCGAGGGCTTTCATCGGCTCGATCTGGAGTTCCACGATCTGCTCGTCAGCGCCGCCGGGTTTCCCCGTGTACGGGAGACTGTCGAGAAGGCGCGGCTGGCGCTCGATCGGGTTCGTCGCCTGCTTGGTTCTCCTCGCCGACACGCGCTGACTTTCGCGGAACACGCCGCGATCGTCGACGGCCTGCGAAACGAGGACGCCGGCGCGGCGCGCGCCGCCATGGCAGCTCACATCGACTCCGTCATGGACGAGTTGGAGGATTTTTCCGAGGCACATCCCGAGGTCTTCGCCGATGTCTCTCAGCGCTAAGGCTACCGGCTCGGCGGGCTGCGGCCGTAAAGAAGCAGCATCACGACAATGACGATGCCATAGGTGACCTGTCTGCCGGCTTCCGGCATCTGCATGACCGACAGGATAGACTGCAGGAGGGTGATCAGGATGACGCCGGCGACCGTGCCGAGATAGGAACCGCGCCCCCCGAGAATGGACGTTCCGCCGAGCACCACCGCGGCGATCGCCGGGAGGAGGTAGGCATCGCCCATCGATTGAGCGGCCTTCGAGGCATAGCCGGCGAGCAGCACACCACCGAAAGCGGCCAACCCGCCGGAAACCGCGAAAGCGATCATCACCACGCGCCGTGTGTCGATGCCGGACAGGTAGGCGGAGCGTTCGCGGTTACCTATGCCGTAGACGGCGCGCCCGAATGTCGTGCGAGACAGCACGAAGACCGTTGCCGCGCCGATGATCGCCCAGACGACCACTGCGTTCGGCACGCCAGGAATGGTGGAGCCGGTCGCGAGATAGCGCATTGCCGGCGAGGCGGAGTCCTGCGGTGAGAAGCCGCCGGTGTAGACCACCATCAGCCCTTGCGCGACCGCGTTCGTGGCCAGCGTAATGATCATGGAGGGGATGCGCAGATAAGCGACGCCGATGCCGTTGACGAGACCGATCGCGACGCCGCAGGCAACACCGACGGGAATGGACAGGATCGGCCCGGCCGTGCCGTAGGCTGCGGCAGCGCTCGCCATCATGCCGCCCATGGCGACTGCCCAGGGAACGGAGAGATCGATCTGTCCAAGCAGGACGACGAGCATCATGCCTGTCGCGATGACGCCGAGAAAGGAGGCCACCTTCAACTGTTGGAGCAGATATTCGGGCGAGAGAAAGCTCGTTGAATAAAGGCTCGCAAGGGCCAGAAGCAGGAGGATACAGGCGAAGGCGGTCGCCACGGCAGGGTCGGCGCGCCGAAGAAAAGCTGGCAGACGCGTCAATCTGCTTGTCGCATCGCTCATCCGAACCACTCGAGACGGTTGCGTACCCTGAAGAGGGTGAAGGCGCCGAGGGAAACCGCAATAAGCAGCACAACGCCCTGGAAGAGCGGCTGCCAAAGCGGCTCGAGATCGAAGACGAAAAGAAGGTCGCCGATCGTGCGGAAGGCAAATGCGCCGAAGATCGCTCCGACGGCACTGCCTCGTCCGCCGAAGAGCGAGACACCACCCAGCACGACAGCGGCGATGGAGAAGAGCGTATAGGCATTGCCCGAGGCATAGGCGGCTTCGCCAGTATAGGTGAAGAAAGTCAGGAACAGGCCACCGAGCGCCGCAAACAGGCCCGACAGAGTGTAGGCGGCAAATTTGGCCCGGCGGATCGGCATTCCCGACATGTAGGCAGCCACTTCGGATGAGCCCGCCGCATAGGCGGCGCGGCCTATCACGGATCGGCTGAATGGTACCCAGAGGAAGAATACGGCAGCGACTAGCACGGCGAGGCTTGCGGGAACGAGGCCGAATAGCTTTCCGGTCATCGCGTCGGCCAGACCCTCATTGACGGTTCCGCCCGGGAAAGGCCGCAGCATCAGGGCTAGTCCGAAATAGACCGCACCTGTCGCGATGGTTGCGACGATGGGCTGCAGGCGTCCGTAGATCACGATCATCCCGTTCAGAGCCCCGCAGGCGAGACCCGTCAACAGGACGGCGGCAACGCCTAGCGCCGTTTCGCCAGGGCTTCCCTGCACGATCCAGGAAGCGAGGCAATTGGTGAGGATGAAGGTCATGCCCACCGAGAGATCGATGCCCGACGTGATCACGACCAGAGCTTGCGCGATGGCGACGAAGGCGAGCAGCACGCCCTTGTTGGCCGCCGTCTGCACGACGTTGGTGGTGAAGCCCGCTGGATGGTTGCCGACATAGATGAGGAACATGACGACGAAGATGCCGAGCGCGAGAAGCGTACCACGCTGTTCCGCCAGCCAGTATCGCCAGTCTCTCATGCTAGCGTCTCCGTCTATGCTCCGGCTAGGTTCAACGCACTGGCGACCAGCGCCCTCTCGGTCACGGCCGCGCCGGCAAGCTCGTTGGCTATGGCTCCGTCGTAGAGCACCAATACGCGGTCGCAGCAGCCAATGAGCTCGTCGTAATCAGTCGAATAGAACAGAATGGCCGCGCCGCTGACGGCGAGCTTGCGCAGAAGCTGATACATTTCCTGCTTGGTGCCGACATCGATACCGCGAGTAGGGTCGTTGAGCAGGATGATCCGCGGGTTGCGCATCAGCCACTTGGCGATGACGACTTTCTGCTGATTTCCGCCGGAGAGAGCGGCAACGGGGATATCCGTACCGGCCGTGCGGATCGCCAGGAGCCGGACCATCTCGTCGATCAGCCGTCCTTCCGCGTCGCGATCGATGATGCCCCAGCGCGAGACGTGGTCGAGAGCTGCGAACGAGAGATTGTCACGAACCGACATCGGCAGCATGAGCCCTTCGGTCTTGCGGTCTTCCGGGATGAGCGCCATGCCGATCTCCGTCGACCTCGCTTGGGAAGGACTGGAAATCCGTACCTTTCGCCCGTCGATCAGGATATCGCCAGAGCAACCGCGCAGGACGCCGAAAAGCGCGAGCAGCAGCTCTCTTTGGCCCTGGCCGTCCAGGCCGCCAAGCCCTACGACTTCGCCGGCGCCGATCGAGAACGAGATGGCGTTCAGCCGATCCGACCACGAGAGCGCCCTGCACTCAAGAACCGGCCTCCCGGTGGCGCGGGGCTCGGGCTTCGGCGGAAACACGTGCTTGTATTCGCGGCCGATCATGAGCTCGACCACCTCGCTGTCTGTCCGAGTGCCGGCGACATAGCTGGAGACATTGCGGCCGTTGCGGAAGACCGTGCATTCATCCGCGAGCTCAGCGATCTCGTGCATGCGGTGCGAGATGTAGAGCAACGCGAGCCCTTCCGCGCGCAGCCGCTTCAGCACTGAGAAAACCTTGGCGCGATCGGCGGCGGCAAGCGCGGAGGTCGCCTCGTCCAGGATCAGGATCCGCGGCTTGCGCGCGAGCGCCTTTGCGATCTCGACCATCTGCCGGCGCGACAGCGGTAGATCGTTGACCACCGCCAACGGATGGATGTCCTCCGCACCGGCCCGGGCGAGAGCGGCTTGGGCAATCCGCCGCTGCGTCCTGCGGTCGATCATGCCGAAGCGCCGGGGCGGATCGCTGATCAGGATGTTGTCCGCGACACTCAGGTCGGGGATGAGCGACAGTTCCTGGAAGATGCAGGCGATGCCGGCATCGTTCGCTTCGGCCGGGGACGCGAAGGAGACTTCTCTCCCGTCGAACATGATGCGGCCCTCATCCGGAGCGACCACCCCCGCAAGGATCTTGATCAGCGTGGACTTGCCGGCTCCGTTCTCGCCCAGGATCGCATGGATGCGCCCGGCGCTCACCGTCAGCTCGGCTTTCTCCAGTGCGCGCACACCTCCGAAGCGCTTGGATACGCCCTCCATGCGCAAGAGCGGAACAGCGTCCACCATGGGTCCTCCGCTGCGCCTGGCCGAAAGGCGTCACGTTCGTGACGCCTTTCGGCGAGCGACCTATCTACTGATTTTCCTTGCTCTGCCCCATGATCTCTTGCGCGGTAAAATTGATGCCGCAGGTGGGGAAAGAGTTACCGACGAAGAAGTTGTCGGACTGGTCGGGGAAATAATCCTGCCCTTGCTTAAAGTTCGGGTCTTCGACAATCGCCAGCGGCAGCTTGACCGATTGCGGCACGACCTGTCCTTCAAGAGCTGCAATAGCCGTCTTGATGGCGACCGCCACTTGGGCCGGGCCTGTCCCGGCGGAGGAGCATTTGAGACCTTCCGACGCGAATTTGGCGCAGAATTTCCGGAACCCGTTCTCGGTCTCCGCACCCATCGGTACGAAGGGATGCTTGGCATCGATCATCGCCTGGACCACGCCGGTATCGCCGCCCTGGGCCGTGATGCCGTCGAACTTCTTGTGGACCGCGATCGCGTCCGCGGTCGCCTTCTGGGCGGTCGGATCGTCCCATTTGCCCATCACCTCGACGACGTCCCACTTCTTGCCCGACGCGGCCAAGGTTTCGTGGATGCCGTTATGGCGGTCGGTGTCGACCGAAGTGCCGGCGACGCCGCGCACCTCCAGCACTTTGCCACCCTCGGGCAGGTGCTTGATCAGCCAATTCGCCCAGAGAATGCCGAGGCCCTTCTGGTCGACATTGACATTGATCGCGTCCTCGGTGTCGAGGATGTTGTCGAAGGCGACAAGCACGACGCCCGCCTCTTTGGCGCGCTTGATGACAGGCGCGAAGGCCGTGGGGTTCTGCGCGTTGACCACGATGGCGTCGTAGCCCGAATCGATGAAATTGTTGATCGCGGAGATCTGGGCCGGGACATCCTCGCCGGTTGAGACGACCTTGAATTCCTTGAGCTTGGCTGCGACATCCGGCTGCGCGGCATAGGCCTTCGCTGTCTGGATCATCTGGATGCGCCAGGTATTGGCGATATAGCCATTCGCCAGGGCGATGCGGTAGGGACCGTCCTTCTTCGGGTACTTGAAGAATTTGGTCTCGGGCGTCCAGGGGGCAAAGCAGTCCGGCTCAGCCGAAGGGCCCTTGACGATCTCGGGCTGAGCCAAAGCCGTCGAAGAAAACATTGCAATTGCGGTGGCGGCAACGATGCCGCCGATCAGCGACTTAACCATCGATTTCCTCCCATTCGCAGTCTTCTATGTCACGCGAGCCGTTATGCCGGCTGGATGCGCAGCCGTGGGTCATTCAACCTCTTCGGGACTTCGGTTCCCTCCCTTCTTCGCAAGAGGGTAGTCGTGCAAAAGTTGTTGCAAGTTTGCATACAGTCCATCTGCCGCATACATCTTGTTGGGCGACAGTTCCCGTTGCCGCCAATTATCAGAGTATTCATATAAATGGACGCAATCAAGCTGCCCTATTTGGCTATAGCCGAATGCAGTTGGACGGCGGACCGCATTCGCGGCACTCCGAGAATACTTCGGGCCGTCATCTCTGCAGATGTCGAGGTTCAGCTTGTAGCCACCGCGCAACAGCAGTATGGCCGAGCGCTCGTCATGCCCGCTGCCGGCGCCGGCGCGCCGATCAGCTTGTCGAAACTGGCAAACAGCGCCGGCGCCTGAGCCAGCGAATACGGCATCGCCTCGGGCGAGACGCGGCCAACCCAGCGCTCGGTCCGCGCCGGCGAGGTTGGGCGCAGCAGGCGCGCGCCGGTTCGGCGGCTATTTCCAGTAACCTGGCGCGCAGGGCAGCTTATATACAGTCACGCGAGAGCTGTGGCGCCGATATTGTGCCGTCGTCGCCAGGATATGCGCACCATTCAGCGAAATGTTCTTTCATTTCTGAAAACGCGAAACAGATGTGCGTCGCCCGGAGCGCGGGGTAGATTGTCAGACGGCCACAAAGGGGTTCACATCAAAACATCTCTACTTTGTCTTTCCGACATACATTAGGCGATCATTGCACGCGATTTTGGCCGGAATCCGAAGGAGGGCATCCAGGACACTGGTCTGAATCGCGCGGAAATACAGTGTATTCGGAGTCGGTGTGCAGGCGCTTTTGGGCGATCGACGGCGGGATTTCGCGTCGTCGTCGTGATCGCCGGCATAACCTAGGTCGGAGCGCTGCAGTTGGCGAATCGCTGACCCGGTGCGGATGCTGAACCGGCCAGTGCTGGAGCTGCGCAGGGACCCGGGCGCCGCCTGTCGCCTGATCGTCGTGAGACAGACGAGATCGTGGTGCGAGACGGGCCGAAGCTTTCGTGGTTCTCGCATAACGCCATGGTCTGGCCGAGGCCGAGACGATCAAGCCGCAGTGCCGGTGATCGCCCCTGTGACTACCGGCGCGCATGCCGAGATCTTGTTCTCGATGGTTGCGCCATGCACGCTTCTTTGTCGAGGGACCCGCGCCGGCCCGAGAAACTGCGCATCGCAGCGCCCGGGCGAGACTGTCATCGGAAAACGATCGCTTCAAACTGGAACGACCGAGCTGCGCCGGCAGCGCAACCGGCCCGCCGATGGCCTTGCCCGCAGCACAGACGCCTATTTTCTGGCAGCCGTAAACGGCCAAACGCCGCCGGGACGCGCTATCAGCCCTGCGCGTCGCCTCAGACATGTATGGCAGGCGGATTGTTTGTTGTGGTTGGCAAATACAAATGATAAGGGGGAGGGCCCGTTCAGGGTTTCGTATCCCACACCAGCAACCGGCGAGACTGCGATGGCGTTTTACATCTTCAGGCGGATGCTGATGGCGCTGCCGACCCTGTTCCTGGTGGCACTGCTGGTGTTCGTGCTGATCCGCACCATTCCGGGGGACCCTGCCATCGTTCTGCTGGGCGAGGGCGCCGACGCGGCATCTATCGCCGCGACCCATGCCCGGCTGGGCCTCGACCAGCCGCTGCCGGTGCAGTTCGTGTTGTGGCTGGGCAATGTGCTGCAGGGCGATCTTGGCAACTCGATCATCAACGGCCAGCCGGTGTCCGATCTGGTGCTCGACCGCCTGGGACTCTCGGTCTCGATCATTCTGCCGGCCGTCGGCCTGGCCGTGCTGATCGCGGTTCCGCTGGGAACCTTTGCCGCCTGGCGGCAGGGCCGGCTAGCAGATTTCGTCGTCGTTGCCCTGTCTACGCTGGGACTGTCGATTCCCAGCTTCTGGCTGGGGCTGATGCTGCTGATGTACTTCGGCATCACGTTGGGGTGGCTGCCGGTGGTGGGCTATGTGCCCTTTTCCGAGGATGCGGTCCGTGCCCTGACCTATTTGGTGCTGCCGATTCTGACCTTGGTCATCGTCGAGGTCGGCGTCTTCATCCGCATGGCGCGCTCCAGCGCAATCGAGGTGCTGCGGCTGGAATATGTCACCCATGCCCGCGCCAAGGGCCTTTCCGAGGGCGCAGTGCTGCTGCGCCATGTGCTGCCCAACTCGCTCGGTCCGACACTGACGCTGGTGGGGATCATCCTCGGCACCCTGCTGGGCGGCATCGCGGTGGTCGAGACGGTGTTCACCCTGCCGGGTCTCGGCCGGACGTTAGTCGAATCAATCTATGCCCGCGATTATCCGGTGATCCAGGGCTCGTTGCTGATGATCGCCGCCGGCTATGTCGTGGTGAATCTGGTGGTGGATCTGCTCTACCCGTTCTTCGACCCGCGCGTGACCCTGGAATAGAGGCAATCCATGTCGCTAAGAAAGATGAACCTCGTCATCGGGGGGGCGCTCGGGCTTTTGATCCTGGGGATTGCGCTGACCGCACTGATCTGGACCCCCTTCGATCCGACCCGGATCAACATCCTGGGGCGGATGCAGCCGCCCTCTGCGCAGCACCTGTTCGGCACCGACGAATTCGGTCGCGACCTGTTGTCGCGGATCATGAGCGGCGCCTGGACCAGTATCTCGGTCGCTTTCATGACCGTGGTCTTCTCAACCCTGCTGGGCACCGTCATCGGGCTGGTGACCGGCTTTTACCGCGGCTGGCTGGACCGGATCGTGATGCTGCTGAACGACGTGCTGCTCGCGTTTCCCGGCATCCTGCTGGCGTTGGGGCTGGCCGTGGTGATGGGCGCCGGCAAGCTCGGCATCGTCCTCGCGCTCGGAACCGCCTATACGCCCAAGATCGTGCGGATCGTGCGCGGGACCGTGATGTCGCTGCGCCAGCGCGAGTTCATCGAGGCCTCGCGCGCGCTTGGCAACGGGTCGCTCTATACAATCTTTCGCCACGTGCTGCCCAATGCCATCGCGCCGATCGCGATCTTTGCCACGTCGATGTTCGGCTGGGTAATTCTGGCGGAAAGCGCGCTGAGCTTTCTTGGCCTCGGTGTGCCGCCGCCGGCCGCCACCTGGGGCAATATGCTGTCGGCCGCCCGACCGTATCTTAGCACCGTTCCTCTGCTGTCCGTGATCCCCGGTACCTTCATCGCCCTCACCCTGTTGTCGGTCAACCTGCTGGGTGATGCGCTGCGTGACTGGCTGGACCCGAGGATGTGACATGGCTGATACCGCAAACCAACCGACCCTTTCCGTCCGTCAGCTCGGTATCGCCGCCGGTTCCGCCAAAGAACTGGTGCGCGGCGTCAGCTTCGATCTGCAACCCGGCCGTATCCTGGCGCTGGTCGGCGAGTCCGGCAGCGGCAAGACGATGATCGGGCGTTCCGTTCTGCGTCTGCTGCCCGACGGCATCGCGCCCTCCCGTGGCGAGGTGCTGTATCACGGCCGCTCCATAGCCGCGATATCGAACCGCGAGATGCAGGCGCTGCGCGGTGCCAGCATCGGCATGGTGTTCCAGGAGCCGCTGGTCTCTCTCAACCCGGCGATCAAGATCGGCCGTCAGATGGCCGAGGCGATGCGACTGCACACCAGTCTGAGCCGCGACGAGATCCGCAGCCGCTCGATCGAGATGCTGCGCCGTATCCAGATACGCGATCCCGAGGCCTGTCTCGAAGCCTATCCGCACCAGTTTTCCGGTGGCATGCGGCAGCGGATCATGCTGGCCTCGGTCATGCTGCTGAGACCCGATCTGCTGATCGCAGACGAGCCGACCACGGCGCTGGACACTCTCAGCCAGGATGAGGTGCTGCAGACCATGGTCGAGCTGACCCGCGATGTCGGCACCGGGGTGCTGCTCATCACCCATAATCTGGGTCTGGTGGCGAAATATGCCGACGACGTCGTGGTGCTGCGCCAGGGCGAAGTGGTCGAGGCTGGTCCCGCGGCCGAAATCCTGGCCAATCCGGCACAGGATTATACCCGGCAGCTGATCGAGTCGGTTCCCACCTTGGGCGACCCCGTGCCGCCGCTGCCGGCCGATGCCCCGACCGTGCTCGAGGCCCGCAATCTGACGCTGTCCTATGATCAAGGCCGCGGTCTCCTGCGGATGCGGCCGCGCAAACAGGTGCTGCGCGACGTGTCGCTCGCGGTGCGAAAGGGCGAAATCATCGCCGTCGTCGGTGGCAGCGGCTCGGGCAAGACCACCCTTGGCCGAGCGATCCTTCGGCTGGCCGAGGTCGATGGCGGCCAGATCCTGCACAAGGGCACCGACGTGACGCGCTTGCCGGATTCTGCGCTGCGCCCCTTCCGGCGCGATTGCCAGATCGTGTTCCAGGATCCGTTCTCCTCGCTCGATCCCCGGATGAAGATCGCCGCCCTGGTCGAGGAGCCGCTTCGTCATCAAACCGACCTGAGCAAGGCCGAGCGTGCCGCCCGCGCCGAAAAGGCGCTGACCGCCGCCGGCCTGCCCGGCCATGGCGACCGCTACCCGCACCAGCTGTCGGGCGGCCAGCGGCAGCGCGTTGCCATCGCCCGCGCGATCGTGAGTCGGCCCGATGTCATCGTCGCCGACGAACCGATCTCGGCGCTGGACATGACCATTCAGAAACAGGTCCTGGAGCTGTTCACCCGACTGCAGGCCGAACAGGGCTTCGCCTGTATCTTCATCTCGCATGATTTGGCGGCGGTGCAACAGATCGCCCAGCGGATCGTCGTGATGCACGAGGGCAGGATCGTCGAGGAGGGGGCTTGCCATGAGGTCTTCGCCAATCCTCGTCACGAGTATACCCGTCGCCTGATCGCGGCATCGCCGCTTCTGGCGCGGGAACAACAAGAAAGCCGAATACAAGGGAGATCAATATGAAAGCTACCACTGCTGCGATGTTCGCAGCGCTCGGGGTGCTCGCGACTGCGGGTCACGCCTTGGCCGCCGGCGGCGATCTCGTCGTCGGGATCGCCGGCGATCTGCGTTCGCCAATCCCCGGTTTCACCAACGAAGACAGTTCGCTGGCGATCCAGCAGCACATATACGAAGGCTTGGTCGCCTGGAAAGAAAACGGCGACGTAGCTCCCATGCTGGCGAAGGATCTGCCAACCGTGTCCGACGATGGCAAGGTCTATACCTTTACCCTGCGCGACGGGATCACCTTCCATGACGGCACGCCGCTGAATGCCGCTGCGGTTGCCGGTTCCTGGAACTTTCTGCTGAACCCCGACAATGGATGGGGCTGCCGACAGTATTTCAACGGTTCAGGTGCGCTGAAGGTCAATGAGGTGGTCGCCACCGGCGACATGACCGTCGAGTTCCGCCTGGCCCAGGCTGCCCCCGGCCTCCTAACCCAGATGGCCCGCTCCGACTGCGGCGAGGGCGGCATCATGGCGCCGGCTGTCTACGGCGGCAAAACCGGTCCGGTGATCGGGACCGGTCCATTCAAAGTGCGCGAAACCCGCCCGGGGGAGCGTGTGGTACTGGAGCGCTTCGACAAATATGTCGCGCGTGAAGAGGAGCCCGATGGCTATACCGGCCGCAAGGAGGCGCTGCTCGACACCGTTACCTTCATGGTCATTCCGGATCCGGCGGCGCAATTCTCGGCCTTGATGGCCGGGCAGACGGATATCTGGACCCAGATAAATGTGACCTATGCCGAGCAGATCGCCGCGGCACCGGGCTTCAAGGTCACCAGCGTGCCGGTCCCGTCGATCAACACCTTCGCCATCCAGACCGAGACCGGCCCGTTGACCAACCCGCTGCTGCGCCAGGCGATCAGCGCCGCCATCGACCGTAAGGGAATGATCGACGCGGTGCTGGCCGGGCGCGGTGCGCCCAGCGGCTCGCCGGTTCCGGCCGCCTCGCCCTACTTCGGCGAGGTCGAGAAGGCAGGCTGGGACTATGATCCGACGCGCGTCGCGGACCTGCTACGCCAGGCGGGCTACAAGGGCGAGAAGATTACTGTCACCACAAACCGCAACTATTCGGTCATGTACGAGACCGGTGTGATGGTGCAGGCGCTGCTGCAGGCGGCCGGGATCAATGCCGAGCTGGAGGTGCTAGACTACGCCACCACCGCGCAGAAATACAGCCGCGGCGACTATCAGATGCTGGCCTGGAATTATGCGCCGACGCTTGACCCGGCGCTTCTGCTGGATCGGTTCACCGGCTCGAAGGAGCAGGCGGCCTCCAAGATCTGGACCAACCCTGAGGCCCGCGAACTGGTCAATAAGCTGCTGGCCGCCCCGGCCGACGAGCGCCAGGCGATCTATGACCAGATCCATCAGCTGTTCCTGAAGGACACACCGAAGGTGATCTGGTCCTCGGCCTATGCCAGCGACGCGTTCTCGGACAAGGTGCAGAACTTCTCCGCCTGGGCGGGTCGCAAGCTGCGTCTGTGGAATGTGAGCCTCGCGAAATGAACGATCCTCTTGATCTCGGCGTGACGAGCACGCCTCACGCGTGGCCCGGCGGCAAGCGCTGCGTCGCGACGATCACCATCGATTTCGATGGTGAAAGTCGCGAGACCGGGCGCAAGGAGACCCGGCTGGGCAAGAATTCGCATGGCCGCTATTCCGCGAAATGCGGGGTCCCGCGATATCTGGACCTCTGCGACCAACTGGGCATCCGCGCCACCTATTTCGTGCCCGGATACGATGCCGAACTGCATCCCGATCTGGTGCGCGAGATCGAGGCGCGCGGCCATGAAATCGCCGCCCATGGCTATCTGCACGAAGGTTGGGATCCGGGTGATGTCGAGCCCGATCTGCTGCGTAAGAGCCATGGCATCCTGAGCGCGCTGATGGCGGCGCCGCCGCGCGGCTGGCGTTCCCCCGGCGGAAGCAAGACCGAGGTGACCATGCGCACTCTGCTGGATCTGGGCTACGTCTGGGACAGCAGCGAGAAGGACTATGATCTGCCCTTTACGCCGCCGGTGCCGGCTGACCGCGACCGGCGACTGATGACGCTGCCAAACAACGTCTCCAGCCTGGACGACTATCCGTTCTATCGCGTCAGCTATACGCCGCCCTCGGAGATCCTCGCCCACTGGATCGAGGAATTCGAAGCGATCCGGGCAGAGAACGGCTTGTTCAATCTTACGGTGCATCCGCGCTGCGGCTATGGTTCGGGCACCCCGGCCCGTGCCAATGTGGTGCGCGACCTGGTGCGCCATATGCAGGCCACCGGCGATGTCGCCTTCGTCACCCTCAGCGAACTCGCCGATTGGTGCATCGCGCGGCGGGACGATTTCGTCCGCGATTTCACCGCAACCGGCAACACCGGAGGGGCGCAATGACGCGTCGCATCTGTTACGTCTCTCTGACCGTCAACCTGCAGGGCATGACAGTCGACCGCCGGACCCATGGCAGCAATGAGGCAAAGTTGTTCGGCGGCAAGGCGCATGGGCGCTATATGGCGTCGGTGGGCGCGGCACGGATGTTCGGGCTGTTCCAGGATCTCGGGCTGAAATCCACGGTCTTCGTGCCCGGTGCCGAGGCCGAGGAACACCCGGCGCTGGTGCAGGCGATTGCCGCACGGGGGCACGAGGTCGCCGCCCATGGCTATGCACATGAAGACTATACCGGCGCTGAGGGCGACGCCGCGCTGCTGCGGCGTACGCATGAGGTTCTCACCCGGCTGACCGGCCGGGCACCCGTGGGTTGGCGCGCGCCAACCGGGCTGCTCGAGCACCAGACCCTGCGGGATCTGGCGGCCCTCGGCTATGCCTGGGACGCTAGCAACCAGGACGACGACTTCCCCTACCGTCTGGACAGTGATGGTGGCATCGGCATGATCGAGCTGCCGCAGCAGGAGATGCTGATCGACCGCGAGCTGTATGATCGCCGCGCGACCCATCAGAAGTTCCTGAAATGGTGGCGCGAGGAGTTTCACGCCCTCTACGAGGAACGGGCCTATATTGCGCTCACGGTGACGCCCCGCGCCGACTACGGCAGCGCCCGCGCCAGCCGCATCGCGGCGCTGCGCGAGTTCCTGACGGAAATCGCCGCACTGCCCGACGTCAAGATCGGCCCCTGCGGCGAGGCGATCGCGGCGATCCGGGCCGGCGATCTGTTCTGCCGCAGCTAAGACTAGAGCCGGGCGGTCACTGCCGCCCGAGCCAAAGAAAGCAAAACGCCGGGACAATGGTCCCGGCGTTTTGCTTTCCTGCTAGGCTGGAGCTAGACGTTGACGTGGTTAAGCCTTGCGCTACGTCCAGGTCGGGCGCGTGAGCTGAAAGCGGTCCGAAGCCCGCAGATAGTCGTTGCCGGTCAGTCGGCCAACCGGGCGATAGACCTGCTGGTCTATGCGCCGCGTGGCGAGATCCACTAGGCCGTCGCGGGCGTGCATCAGCACGACCTCGACCAGCAGAATCTGCCGGTCGGGGACCTTCGTCAGACAGTCGACCAGCTGGCACTCGAAGGCGAACGGCGCCTCGGCGATGCGTGGTACGCCAACCTTCTCGCCCGGCACTAGCGTCAGCCCGGCCAATTCGGCCTCGCTCACATCGGGCGGTGCGTCCAGCGCGCAAAGATTCATAGCCAGGGCCAGATCCTCGTCCACTAGGTTGACGACCAACTCACCCCGCTCGATAACGTGGCGCGAGGTGTCCTTCATGCTGCCGTCGGGATTATTCTTCACTCCGATGGCAAGGATCGCCGGTGCCTCGCCCAGCACACCAAAAAAGCTGAAAGGCGCGGCATTGTCCTGCCCGGCAAGCGACCGCGAGGAGACAAGCGCGATCGGCCGCGGCACAATTGAACCGGCCAGCAGCTTATACTGGTCGCTAGGGACGAGGTCGTTCAGGTCGATCCGCATGTCAGGCCGTCAGGAACACGGGTTTCACGCCGGCGGATTTCGGCTCCTCGATGTCCATCGCTAGTTCGTAGGTGGTAAACTCGGGGCAGAGCGCCGGCAGCATGGCGACATGCATCTGACCCAGCGTCGGTTCCATCAACACGGTGGCGACTGTGGCCGACAGGTTGGTGACCTTGCTGGGACGGGGCGGCCGGCACACCGACCAGGGAGTCTCGAAATCGTCCAGCAGCGCATTGGCAGCATCGGTCAGCGTCGCCTTGCCCAGATGCGGCTCGATCAACTGACGCACGCGGATATCGCGATAGAGCGAGTCCGGCATATTGCGCACCCCGCGCTCGACCAGTTTGCTGAGGGCGATCGGGCTCTGGAAATGGTTGGCATGGACCAAGGCGCCGCGCTCGGGCAGAACCAGGAAGGTTTCGTCTGGCGCGCATTCCAGGTTGACCACGACACCGTTGCACTGGGCCAGCATCATATTGTTGGAACAGGATTTCGGCGTGCAATAGACAATCGCCAGCGCCTCCGCGTAGCGGCGTTGCTCCAGCGCCTTGCGGCGGATGAACGGCAGCGGGACGCCCAGGGTGCTATAGTCGCGGTCGCTCTCGAGATAATTGGCAGTAATCGAGATCCCGGCCGCGTTCATCCCCGATCGCGCCAGACCGCCGGCCTCGGTATAGGTCAACACATCGGGGCCATCCTCGCGACGAATGCGCAGCACCACGGTGGTTTCAGAGCATTCGGCCTTCCAGTCCCAGTTCTGTGCGTGGATCAGCCGGCCCGAAGAGGTCGCCTCGGGAAGCAGCGCAAGGCCGGTGCAACCGTCGGGCTCCTGGTCCCGCGGCGCCTGTGCGCCCCGCTGTTCCGCCAGTTTCAGGATTTCCGTGCGGGCATTGAGCAGAACGACATCACCATAGGCGACTCCAGCCCCTTCGGCGATGCCTTTCATCTCCTCGACATAGGCCGGGTCAAAGGCGGAAATCGTTGGTTCGAAGGTGATCGCCAAATCACGGATCTCGGTCGGACCCAGCTTCCGGGCTGCGAGTTGCTCTGAATAATGTGCAATCCCGAGTACAATCCGGTCGCGCGCTTGTTCACCATACTGCCGGCCGCGTTCGCGCGGGGGGCCGGAAACCTCGACGAGGGGGCTGGGGATTGGTTTTCCCATATTATCAATTCCATATGTGCATCCGGGACCCACGGCAGACCGCTGCGTTGAACTTGAGAAGAAACGGCGCTAGCATCCCGGCGGTGTTAAGGCGACGGTTCTAGTTTTGCACTTCTCGATCAAATAATGCAATAGGGGCTGTAATGACAGCGGGACAGCGTTTGCAGGACGAGATCCTGAACGGGATACGTAGGCTGCTGATCGAAGATGGTCTGCAGCCGGGCGACCGTATCGTTGAGAGCCGGCTGGCAGAGCGGTTGCGCATCTCGCGTACACCGGTGCGCAGCGCACTCGATTCGCTGGCCGAGCAGGGGTTTATCCGCCGGGTGCGCAACCGTGGCGTCGAACTGGTCAGCCTGCCCGAAGCCCCAGCCGCCGAGCCCGCCGATCCGCGCGAGAATGGCGAACTGGTGCTGCAGATTTCACACGACCGCAACCTCGGTCATCTGGCGGATGAGGTGACCGAAACCGAACTCATGCGCCGCTACAACATTAGCCGCAACGAGGTAAACCGCCTGCTGGAGCGGCTGGCCGATCTGGGGGTGGTCGAGCGCAAACTGGGCTACGGCTGGCGCTTTGTCGACAGCCTGCGCGATGCCGCCGCACGGCTCGAAAGCTTCAAGTTCCGCGCCGTCATCGAACCGGCCGGCCTGCTGATGCCCGGCTTCCGGCTCGACCCGTCCTGGATACGCACCATGCGCGATCGCCATCGCAGGTTCAGCGAAATGGAATGGCAAGACAGCCACAGCGTGGCGTTCTTCGACATGAACGCCGCCTTCCACGAGGGCTTGGCGGCCGGATCTGGAAACCGCTATATTCTAGACGCCATCCAGCGGCAGAACCAACTGCGCCGACTGCTGAACTACGACTGGATCTATGGGTCGGATCGGGTTCAGCAGGTCTGTCGCGAGCACATCGCCGTGCTCGACAATATCGAGGCCGGCGATCTCGAGATGGCGGCCCTTCTGCTGCGCCGGCATATAGAGCATTCCATCGCGTTGCGTCAGAATTTCGGGAGCAAACCCGCCCCGGAGGCCGACTGAGGCCCGATTCTCGCATTGATGGATTGTATTGTCGGGAAAATAATACAGAGAATGCGCCCTGCCGCATTGCACTCCGGGAATCGCTCCGGCGCGAGTCCGACGGGCTACTCGATAGCCGCGAGGAGCTAATGGCGGGACTTCCACCCACAAGAGTGCACCTCTGCTGAGCGCGCAACGGCAAGGCGGGTCCGGGAAACCGCGGCCGCCTTGCAGTCGGTCCGGTTCACTTGCTGGTGCCGGCCCGTTTGGCGCGTTTCTTCTGCTCCTCGATGATCAGCGCCGAGAGGCGGAAGAATCCATGCACCATCTTGGAATAGGGCAGCAGGACGAAGAAGGCGAAGACCGTCCCGAGATGGAAGGCCAGCAGCGCCGGAACCAGCGCCGTGCCGGTGGCGGCATAGAGCGCGAGCCCGCTGGCGGCAACCAGCACCAGCAGCACGATGAATGCCATTTCCCCGCCCTGGACCCGCCGTGCCCCCAACTCGGGGTCGGCGCGCAGTTTCAGGCGTGCCATTTCGATCCCGCCGAGGATCATCAGCACTCCGCCGGAGAGGCCGAACACCTTCGGCAGGGTCCAGATCGGGTAGGGTGCCGGCCAGTTCAGCAGGTAGTGCATCAGCGTCGCCGTCGAGGTCGCGGCGAAGCACAGCAGAAATCCAAACATCATCGCCTGATGGGCATAGCGGCGGGCGTTGCTATAGCGGTCTTCCTTCTCGAAATTGCAGCCCTCGCCATGGCCGCCGGCCAGGTTCTTCATCTTTGCGACTGAGCCCATCGCGCCGGTCAGATCTGCCAGAGTGATCCGCCGCCCGCCCGTTTCGCGCCAGTAGCGCAGTAAGCCGATGACCACGCCCACGAGCGGGAGCAGAAAGGCCGGGGCAAAGATCGAGACCAGTGTGTTGTGCGAGATCCAGGCATAAAATCCCTCGCCCGCCCCCGGCACGCGGCCATGCAGCGAGAACATGAAAGCGGTGATCGCAGCCACCATCGCCAGCATGATGATCAGGCCGCGTTCGTGGAAAGCACGGGCCAGCGGCGACGGCCAGACCAAGCGCTCCCAGCTGTCCTGCCGCACCTCGGCCAAGGCGGCAGGGATGTTCAGCGCGAACTCATGCGGCGCGATATACTGGCAGGAATAGGAGCAGCCCCGGCAGTTGTGGCACAGATTGGCCAGGTGGCTGATTTCCCCGTTCGCAAAGGCCTTGTCGCGGGTCATCGCCGGAAACACCGAGCAGAAGCCCTCGCAATATCGGCAGGCGTTGCAGATCTCCAACTGGCGCCGGGCTTCCTGGATCAGGGCGGAGGTTTCAAAGGACATGTTGCGCTGCCTCCCGGCCGGCGATGCGACCGAATACGGTGCCGATGGTCATTCCGAAACCGGCTAGGTAGCCCTGCCCGAGGATCGAGCCGGCCATGATCTCGCCCGCCGCCCAGACATTGGCCAGCGGCCCGTGGGCGCGCTGGACCCGGGCGGTATCGGATACTTTCAGCCCCAGATAGGTGAAGGTGACGCCGGGCCGCAGCGCGTAGCCATAGAAGGGCGGCTGATCGATCGGCCGCGCCCAGTTGGTTTTCGGCGGCGTCAACCCTTCGGTCCCCAGCCCGTCGAGCTCGGTCGGATGGAACCGGCCGGGACGACAGGCCGCGTTGAAATCCGCCACGGTCCGCGCCAGTTTCGCCCCATCGATCCCCAGCTGCGCGCCCAGTTCCTCCAGCGTGTCGGCCTTGATCGGCGGGAACACCGAGGGCATGAAGAGGTCGATGGATTTGGCATCGATCACCGCATACCCGACCTGGTCGGGTTGGGCCGCCACCAGCCGGCCCCAGATCGCATAGCGCTTGGGCCAGGTATCCTCGCCCTCGTTGTAGAAGCGGTCACCGTCGCGATTGACCACCACCGAGAAGGGTACGCAGTCCAGCCGAGTGCAGATGCCGCCGTCGAATTTCGGCGCGCGGCCGTCGATGGCGACACAGTGGCACTGGGTCGGGTCGCCCACGGTTTCGCCGCCCTGGTCGATCATATCCTTCAGAACCACGCCCCGGTTGTAGGGCGTGCCGCGTATCAGGAAATTTGCCGCTGCCGGCCCCCAGGCGCGGGTCAGCCATTCCAGGTTCGACTGGAATCCGCCCGAAGCCAGCACAACCGCCTTGCCGCAGATACGTACCGGCGGCGCACCGGCTATCGCGACCTCGGCATGAGTGAAGGTGTCGTCTTCGAGGCCGATATGGGTCACCTGGGCCTCGTAGACCACCGCGACGTCCAGATCCTCGCAAGTATTGTAGTAGGCATTCACAAGCGATTTGCCGCCGCCCAGAAAGAACGCATTGGTGCGTGACAGCGACAGCGTGCCCGATAGCGAGGGTTGGAAACGCACGCCATGCGCCTGCATCCAGGGCAGACATTCTTCCGACGTGCGGATGACCATCCGCGCCAGGTGCTCGTCGGTTTTGCCCTCGGTGACCAGCAGAAGGTCATTGAAATACTCGTCTTCCTCATAGGCGTCGGTCAGCACCGACATCGGTCCGCGGTGCATGCAGCGGAAGTTGCGCGTATGCCGGCTGTTGCCGCCCCGATAGGGCTTCGGGGCGCCCTCGAGGATAATGACCTTTGCCCCCGCCTCAGCAGCGGTTATGGCGGCGCAGAGCGCGGCATTGCCGCCGCCGACGACAACGAGATCCCAGATCATATCGGTGGGTGATGTGGTTCGGCGCTGGTGGCGTGTCATGGCTGACCTGTCTTCCTGCGGCGGCGGCCGGTTATTCTTCGAGCGGGCGTTCGTAACGCCGCAAGGTGCGCAGGCGCACCATTTGCGCCGCTTCCATATGGGCGCGCATTGCGGATTCGGCGGCCTGGCCGTCGCGGGCTATCAGCGCATCGAGGACGGTCTGGTGTTCGCGGGCGGCAATTGCGGTGCGGTCGGCTTCAAGCAGAGTCGTTGGACCAAGGATCAGCATTGTCTTCTGCAGCCCGCGCATCGAGCGCAGCAAAAACCGATTGCGCGCGGCCTCGAGCAGCATCGCGTGGAACTGTCGGTTCAGCCGGGCCGCCTGTTGATTGTCCCCGGCGGCGGCAAATTCGGAGTTCAGCTCGTGCAACTGGCACAACTCCGCCTCGTTGGCAGCGCGCGCTGCCAGACGGGCCGCCGTGCCCTCGAGCACGACCCGCATCTCGTAGAGCTCCATCACTTCCGGGTAGTCGAGCACCCGCACCGTTGCACCCTGCCTGGGCTGGTGGACAACCAGCCCGTCCGCTTCGAGCAGCCGGATCGCCTCGCGCACCGGGGTACGCGAAAGGCCCAGACGCTCCGCAATCTCCACCTCGCGCAGCCGCATCCCTGGCAGCAGGCGAGCGTCGCGGATTTCCTCCAGCAAGCGGCGGTAGACCCCCAGGCCCTGAGGCGTCTCTTCTGTTGCTTCAGTCATGGTATCCTCTTGTATGCAGCGGGATACATTCATTGCGATCTCGCCGTCAAGACGGTCGAAACCGGCTTGGTGGTGCGATCCGGACGGAAGTGGCCGAACGACTCTCAACATCGACCGGCATAGAGCTGCCGGGATCAGGACCTGTCGTCATTAGAGCCAAGGCAGGGCGCGGACGAGGTGGATGAAAGGCTGCGCTTTGGCTACCGGTCGAGACCGGGCCTGCGCTGCGTTGTGGACGTGTCAGCCGGTGAGGCTCACTTTTCTCAGCGCGTCGACCATGACGCGAATCATGGTCGCCAATCCCCGGCGCGAGCAGCCGATCGCTTCGTCAGCTCTTTCTTTCGAGCGGCGGCGGCGCTGTGCCGGTGGGTTCCGGCGACAATTGCACCGATGGCCTACTCGCTGGCCGGATCATCAACTCAAGCATGCTTGATGACCCAGACTCCCATTGTGGGTGAGGCCTGAGTCATAGGAGAACCGGGACGGGCACGTCATGACCGATAAGGTCGCGTGAATGTCTGCTATTTCGACGAGGACCATGGACCGAGAAGCGGCACGGCATCTCCCTAAAACGGCGTGTCGCCGCCATCGACGCTGATCGACTGGCCACGAATGATCTGGGCCGCATCCGACAAGAGGAAGACGATCACGCGTCCGACCTCGATCGGCAGGATGTGGCGACCGAGCTGATGAGGGACCATGTTCTTCATCATCTTCTCGGACTCCGCCGCATCGCCGCCGGTGATGAAGTCGGCTACGGTTTTCAACATGTCCGTTGCGACGCCGCCGGGACAGACCGCATTGACGTTGATCTTCTTCTCGGCCCATTCGAGCGACAGTGATCGGGTCAGGTTGATGACCGCCGCCTTTGAAGCGTTGTACCCGGCCATGTTGCGGTAGCCGACCTTGCCGGCATTCGACGCGATATTGACGATGGCTCCGCCCTTGTCGCTGAATTGCCGGGCGGCCGCCTGGGAGGCGAGCATCACGCCCTTCACATTGACGGCGAATTCCAGGTCGAGATTGGCTGGGGTCGCCGCCTCGGCCGGTCCGAGCCTTACCACGCCGGCATTGTTCACCAGTCCGTCGAAGCGGCCGAACTTGCCGGCAAGCTGGACAAAAGCGGCATCGAGGCTCGCCGGGTCGGTTACGTCCGCCGAGATCGCAACGACCTTGTCGCCGTCAGGATCGAGATTGGCCGCTGCCTCGGCGAGCTTCGTGCCTGGCAGATCGAGCAAACCGACCCTGCCGCCCGCCTCGATGATCGCTTCGGCGATGCCACGCGCGATCCCGCCCGCCCCGCCTGTCACGGCGATGACCTTGTCCTGAAGTACCTTCATCATTTCACCTTTCGGATTTTCACCACGTCGGATGGGTGGAGACGCCGCCGTCGACGACGAGGTCGGCTCCCGTGATCCAGCGCGCAGCATCGGAGACGAGGAACAGCGCCGCGTCGGCGATATCTTCCGGCTGGCCTAGTCGGCCAAGTGGCGCGGCCTTCTTCCAGCGCGCGACGCCTTCCGGCCAGCCTTCCTCGATGCCATCGCGATGGATGAGGCCGGGGCAGATCGCATTGACACGGACGCCGAGGCTGCCGAATTCCAGCGCTGCTGCCTTGGTGAACATCAGCAGAGCTGCCTTGGAGGTGGCGTAATGGGCATGCCCCGGCGCGGGATGGTGGCCTTCGATCGAAGCGATGTTGACGACCGAACCTCCTCCCGTCTTCTCGGCCCTGACATGCTCGGCGAAAGCCCGCGTAAGCAGGAAAGGGCCGCCGGCATTGATCGCCATCATTGTCGACCAACTCGCTTCGGAAATGTCGAGGAGCCCCTCGACCGGCTGATGGCCGGCATTGTTGACGACTGCATGCAGGCTGCCGAACGACTTGAGCGTGTGGTCGACAAGGGCGGCAACGCCCGCCGTCTTGGCGATGTCGGCCTGCGCCGCTGCGGCTCTGCCACCCTTGCGCTGGATGTCAGCGACCACCGTATCCGCGCCGGCACGATTGCCGTTGTAATGGCATACGACATTGGCGCCGGCTTCCGCCATGCGCCGCGCAATGCCGGAACCTATTCCGCCGCTCGCCCCGGTCACGATGACGGTGCGGCCGGAAAGATCGAGAAGCTTTGCGACGGGATGGACTGAAGTCATGGTCGTTCCTTACTGGTTCGAAGCCGGCAGCGCCGGCAGCAGTTCGCGAAGCAGGGCCTCGATCTTGCGGCCGCAAACGGCCGCATTGGCGAAGACCTCTTCGATCGTATCCGGTTGCTGGTCGGGGCCGCCTGTCGCGGCATTGGTGATCGCGGAGATGCCGATGACCGGGAGCGCGGCATGTGCTGCGGCCACGACCTCGGTGACGGTCGACATGCCGACGGCGTCGCCGCCGCTGGCCCGGAAGAAGCGGCGTTCCGCGGAAGTCTCGAGTGCCGGGCCGAGAACGCCTGTGTAGATGCCGCGCTGAACCGCGATCCCGGCGCGCTCGGCGGATTCCGCTGCGAGCTTCAGCAGGTCTGGGTCATAGGCGCGCGACAGGTCGGGGAAGCGCAGGCCGATGGCGTCGTCGTTGGGACCGACCAGCGGACTGACGCCGGTGAAATTGAGATGATCCTCGATGAGCATGACGTCGCCCGGCGCGTATGCGGCATTGAGACCGCCGGCCGCATTGGTCACGACAAGAGTGCGGCTTCCCAATCGCTTCAGGAGGTAGACGGCGAGAGCGATGTCGCGCGGCGCCCAGCCCTCATAGAGATGCAGCCTGCCTTGCATCATCACGACCCGCCGCCCGAACAGCGTTCCGATAACGAGTTGTCCCTTGTGCCCCGGAGCGGTCGAGACGGGAAAGCCGTCGATCTCGGCATAGGGGATAATGTTTGCATCGCTTACGGCGTCGGCGAGTTGGCCGAGGCCAGAACCCAACATGATCGCCAAGTCGCAGGGCGCGCCGGCCCTGTGGCGGATCGAGGCATGGGCGCGATCGAGGCGCGCGAGCTGGCTTTCAGACATGGGATTTTCCTTCACATGGGTCGTCAGGCGATGCTGGCGGCGATTTTCGGAGCAAGCAGCTCGACGGCTTCGATGGTGCCCCCGATCTCGTGCCGGGTCAGGACCCCATCGCGGACGACCTGCTGGCCGCCAACGAAGACGTGGCGGACGTCCGACTTGGCGGTCGAATAGACGATATGCGTGATCGGGTCGAAGACCGGCACCGCGTGCGGGCGCTTGACGTCGACCAGGATCATGTCGGCGAACTTGCCTTCCTCCAGGCTGCCGATCCGGTCCGAGGCGTCGAGCGCGGCGGCGCCGTTGCGGGTGAGCATGGCAAGTGCCTCGCCGGTCGAAATTACGTCGGCGCGGCCGCTGACGCCCTTGTGCAGGGTGGCGGCCAAACGCAGCGCCATCCACATGTCCAGATCGTTGCCGCTGATCGCGCCGTCCGTTCCGAGCGTGATGTTGACGCCGGCAGCCAGCATGTCCGGGACGCGCGCCACGCCCGAGGCAAGCTTGAGATTGGACATCGGGTTATGGGCGACGGATGCGCCGCTGCGCGCCAGAATCTCGATCTCCTCGTCGTCAAGATGGACGCAATGGGCAAGCACCGTCCGGCGATCGAGCATCCCCAGATGATCGAGGTGCCGGATGACAGACCGCCCATAGCGGCTCGTCACGTCGGCTTGTTCCGCTCGCGTCTCGGCCGCATGCGTGCTGAACAGCGCCCCGTACCGCTCGGCGAGTGCCTTCGCCGCCCTGAGATTATCCGGCGCGACGGTGTACGTGCCGTGCGGCATAAGGGTCGGGAACACGTCTCCCGCTTCGCCGAATTCCTCGAGGAAACGCTCTGCTTTGGCGATCCTGCCAGCGAGATCGTCGCCGGTCACGCCGGGCGGGTCGAAAAAGATGCCGCCAGTGGCCACGCGCATGCCCAGCGTGCGTGCCGCCTTCACCGTTTCGCCTGGATACCAGAACATATCCATGACTGTGGTGACCCCGGACAGTAGCAGTTCCGCGAAACCGAGCACGCTGCCGAGATAGGAGGTTTCAGGATTGAGGATGGCGCCCTCCGCCTTCCACACGGTGTGCAGCCAAGGCTCCAGCGGCAGGTTTTCGACCAGACCGCGAAACAGGCTGTCTGCCGCATGGCAGTGGGTGTTGACGATGCCCGGCATCAGAATATGACCGGAGGCATCGACGACCCGCCGGGCGTCGCTTGGCAACTCCGTCGTCGGCGCGACCAGAATGATACGGCCATTGTCGACCGCAACGCCGCCATCGGGAATGACAGTGCCGGCAACGTCGCAGGTCACGACGATCGCGTTGCGAATGACAAGATCGCTCATGACGTGCTTCCTCCCTCTCAGGCCATCTTCTTCCGGCGCCACCAGGATAGGCCGACCAGCACGACCAGCGTCGCCAGATACGGCATCATGTCGGTGAATTGTTGCGGCAGTCCAAGACCCTGAACGCGGAAGGACAGACTGTCCACCACCCCGAACACCATGGCGATCGCGAACAGCGGAAGCGGGCGGCCGCGGGTGAGCAGCACGGCGACGACCGCGATCCAGCCACGGCCGGCGCTCATGTTCTCGACGAAGAGGTTGACGTTGGCGATAGACAGTTGCGCGCCGGCCAGGCCGCACAGAGCTCCGCAGCCGATCAGCGCAAGCAGTTGGACCCGGCGCGGGCTGACGCCGCCAGCCTGCAGAGCCGCCGGATTCTCGCCGGCCGCGCGGATGCGCAGCCCGAGCCTGTGGCGCGCGAAGAAATAGTGCAGCGCCGGAACCGCGGCCAGCGCGAGGTAGAACAGGATGGATTGGCCGCTGAGCAATCTGCCGAGAATTGGGATGGCGCCGAGCAGCGGGATATCGACCGGTCTGAAACCGGCAATGCCGGGGTCGTTGAACGCCCCGGTCACGTTGAAGATCGCCCGCAGCAGATAGGTGGTCAGGCCCGCCGCCAATATGTTGATGGCGATCGACACGACAATCGGATCGCCTCCGCGGCGCAGATTGAACTCGGCGAAGATCAGCCCCATGGCGATGCCCGCGAAGATGGCTGCGAGCGCTCCGAAATAGGGGGTTCCCGCAAAATACGCGCCGAGGACGGCTGCGAAGGCGCCGGTCAGCATGAAACCTTCGAGCGCGATATTGAAGACACCGGCGCGTTCGCAAAGCGCTCCGCCGAGGGCAGCGAGCAGGATCGGCGTGACGAAACGCGGGACCGACGCGGCGAAGGAAGGATCGAAGAGAAGCTCAAACACCGTCCGACCCCCTGCTTTTGGACGACGCGAGCAGCGCACCGGAGACCCGGCTTGCGACGAACAGGATGATGACCGCCTGCATGACCAGTGCGATCTCCTTGGGTACGCCGGCCGCGCGCTCCATGCCGGCGGCCCCGGTCTGGAGCGCGGCGAAGAAGAAGCCGGAGAGCGGCACGAGCCAGGGGATCATGGCCACGAGCAGCACGGCGATGATGCCGGTCCAGGCGTAAAGCGGCTGCACCAGCATTCCGTCGATATAGCGGTGGTGGATGCCGAAGACGGCGATCGCCCCGACCAGCCCGGCGATGGCGCCGCTCATCATCAGCGTCTGCAAGGCAAGCTTGCGCACGGGCAGGCCGACCGCGCGCGCAAAATCCGCCGAGAGGCCGTTCATGCGGGCATGGTAGCCATGCACCGTGGAGCGGCTGTATACGATGGCGAAGACGGCGGCGACGGCGATGAACAGAATGCCGACATCCAGCCGCGTGCCGGGAAAATATGGCAGCCACGTCGCCTGTGGCACCAGATGCGACTGGACCATCCCGGATTCGACGTCTCGGTATGGATGAGCGACCAGATAGGACGCGATATAGCGTATCGGATAGTTGAGCAGCAGAGAGCCGACCAGCAAGGGCACGCCGAGATAAAGCTGCAGGACGCCAGCAAGCAGGGCCCAAAGGGCGCCGGCGAGCATGGCGGAACCTATTGAGACAATCAGGACGAACAATGGCGGGCCAGGAAGGACGATTGCCACCAATGCAGCGACGAGGCCTCCCGCGACGAGTTGCCCTTCTCCGCCGATGTTGAACAGGCCTGCGCGGAAGCTCAGCATCACCGAGATGGCCATTCCGACGATGAGTGCGGCGCGCGAGAGCGTTGCCATTAGATAGGCGAAACGCCTGCCGCCGAAGGCACCATCGAAGAAGCCTTGGATGGCCGCGCCGAAGGGCGCTCCGTCCAGGGCCATCAGGAGCAAGAAGATCACCCCGATCGAGACCACCACGCCAAGCCAGGGCAAGATCTCCCGGGCGAAGAAGTTCTCCTTGGTCGGATTCATGCGACCTCCGGGAGCGTGATGTCCGCGCGCGAAGTCATCATCTTGCCAATGCGATCGCGGCTCGCTTCCCCGCCAGCGACCTCGCCGGCGATGTGCCCGCCATACATCACGAGCACGCGGTCCGAGAGTGCGATGATCTCGTCGAGCTCCGTGGAGACGACCAGGACGGCGTGGCCTGCATCACGCATGCGCATCAATTCGCCATGGATGAAGTCGATCGCGCCGATATCGACGCCCCAGGTCGGGTTTTCGGCGATCACCAGCGGCGTGTTGCGGGCAAGCTCACGCCCGACGACAAGCTTCTGCTTGTTGCCGCCGGACATGGTGGATGCGCGCGCCGTGGGGCCGCCGACCCGGATCCGATAGCGTTCGATCAGCGAACGTGCAAACTCGGCCATTGCCGATCGCTTGAGGAAGGGACCGGCCGCAAAGGCCGCTCGATCGTCGCGCCCGGCATTGGCGTTTTCGCTGACCGTGGCGCCGAGCGCCAGCCCGACACGTTGCCGATCCTCGGGAATATAGCTCATTCCGGCGCGCCGCCTGTCATGGACGTCGAAATCAGTGATCCTGCTGCCGGCCAGCATGATCTCGCCCGACATGGCGGTCTTCAGCCCTGTCAATGCCTGGATGAGTTCGGCCTGTCCGTTGCCGCTGACGCCGGCGATGCCGACGATTTCGCCGGCGTGGACCGAGAATGTGAGTGGGCCCACCATATTGCCGCGCGAGGCGATCGTCAGATCCCTGACGGAGAGCACCACGTTTCCGGCTTCCAGAGCCTTGCGTTCGCGCAGCTTGGGGATATCGCCGCCAATGATGCCGCGGGCAATCTCGTCCTTTGTCGTCTCCGCCAGCGGACCTGACCTGACCAACCGGCCCCCGCGCATCACGCTCACACGGTCGGCAATCTCCATCACCTCGTCGAGCTTGTGGGTGATGAGCACGATCGCTTTGCCGTCGGCGCGGAAGCTCCGCAGAATGGCGAAGAGCCGATCCTTTTCGAGCGGCGTGAGCACGGCCGTCGGCTCGTCGAGGATGAGCAGTTCGGCATTGCGATAAAGGACCTTCAGGATCTCGACGACCTGCCTTTCGCCGACGGAGAGTTGGTTGACCTCGGTGTCGAGGTCTATCCTTATGCCGTGCTGGGCGACGCCTTCCGCCATGCGGCGACGGGCAGCCGCGAAATCGACAAAGCCAAAACGTCCGACCGGCTCGGAGCAGAGCAGGACGTTCTCCAGCACCGTCATGGATTCCTGGAGCATGAAGTGCTGATGCACCATGCCGAGCCCGCGCTGAATGGCGTCCTGTGGCGAGGCCCAGTGCTGCTCCTTGCCATCCAGCCGGATTGTTCCCTCGTCCGGCCTGACCAGACCGAACAGAGCGTTCATCAGCGTCGACTTGCCGGCGCCGTTCTCGCCGACCACGGCATGGATTTCTCCGGGGTCGATGGTCAGGGAAACGCCGTCGACGGCAGTCAGCGCTCCAAAGCGCACCGTGATGTCGCGAAGCTCGACATGCATCGGTCGGAACCTACTCGAACTGAAGAAACTGGACACATCGCGCCTGGCCGAGGCGCGGACAGGCGCGATGCGACATCACTTGGCGAACATCGGGTCTTCGAGCTTCAGCGAACCGTCGATGATGCTGTCCGCGACACTTCGCATTTTTTCGACGACCTCAGGATGTTCGGCCACGACGCATTTGCTGTCTGCAAGCGCTGCCTGGTCAAGGGCCATGGCGCCCATGCCGCCTTCCTTGAGGCCGAGCGAAGCGGTCGTCTTCTTCTCGCCCGCGAGAATCCTGCCGATCGCCTGGACCATGGCGGTATCGACGCGCTTCATCGTTATGTCGACGATCTTGCCCGGCAGTTCAGGGCAATGGTTGACGTCCACCGAGAAGATCCGGAAGTTGTTCTCCTTGGCCGCCTCGAACACACCGTAGTCGCCGCCCGACGTGGCTGTGAAGATCAGGTCCGATCCGGCGGAATGCATCGCGACCGCCTGCTCCTTGGCACGAACCGGATCGGCGAACGGGTTCTCGCCGCCAACCCAGCGAATGTCGACCGTGGCGTCGGGATTGACGGACTTCACGCCCTGAGCGTAGCCGTCGGTGTAGCGGTGCAGGAAGGGAATATCGAGCGCGCCCACGACTCCCACCTTGTTCGCTTGGGTCAGCATGCCAGCCGCGACACCCATCAGGTAACTCGCCTCATACTCCCGGAAAACCGCGCAATGCACATTGTCCGGTCGGTCGTCGATGCATTGGTCGACGATCAGAAACTGGGTGTCAGGCGCAGTCGGAGCGACCTGCTTGACGATGTCGTTGAATTCGAAACCAAGGAGCACCACGACATTGGCGCCCTCGTTGACCGCCGCGTTCACATTCTCAAGCCGGTCGGCCGCGGTCTTGCTTTCATAGGTCTTGACGTCGGCCCCGTACTGCTTGCCGGCCGCCTCGATGCCTGTCTTGCCCATCTGAAGGAAGGCGTTGACGCCGATGGCGTCGGGAGAAACGTAGACGAAAAGCTGGTCGGCCGCCTGGACGCCACCCGACATCAGCATTGCGGCCCCCAGCATGCCTGCCTTCAGCCAAGTCTTCCACAGCTTCATTGTTCGCCTCCCATTGATCCTGCCCAACTAGGGTCATTCGATCCGACCGCGCATGACCGGCCGATCAGCTCGCCCCCTACCATAGATCGAAGAAGGCTCAGGCGTGAAGCGAGGAGAGACGCGGTTTTCCGCACGGCTTGTTTCCTCGTTCGCAGGCCTATGAGCGCAACCCCTTTCCAAGCCCTTGGCGTTTGACAGATAACAGGGTGAAACCTAACATTTGTCAAGGCGATTGAGTTTTGTCGGAGAAGCGCGAATGACGCCGGAATGGTTCGTCCGCAGTGCCGGAGGCAAGGAGTTCTGGACCGACGAGCGTTGCTACATAACGGAGCTCCTCAACGACGCGGCCTCGCCGGACGCATCGCTTGCCGTAGCCAGGGTCGAGCCCGGTGTTACCACGCAGCTTCACAAGCTTGTCGGCGTGTCCGAGCGCTACATCGTGCGCAAGGGAAAGGGAGTGGTCGAGATCGACGGGATCAGCCAAGCCCTAGGCGTGGGAGATCAGGCGATGATCCCCGCCGACGCTGCGCAGCGCATCACCAATACCGGCGAGACCGATCTCGAATTCTACTGTCTTTGCGTCCCGCGCTTTCGACCCGGCAGCTACGTGAGTCTCGAATAACCTTGCAGGGGCGATAGCATCGTCCCTCGGAGCGCGACGGCGACTGAGGTAGCCCAATGCGTCAGGCGCGAATGTGGCGCGTCAGCCAGGCTGCAAGCAGCCACCACAGCACGAAGACAAAAACCGCGGCGATCCCTTGCCAGCCAAGATCCATATCGGCTGTGGCGAGCATCAGCAGGCCCGAAACGGTTCCGAGAAGCACCGTCACGGCGATGACCGTGGGCACGGGCCGGCCGTCGCGAAAGGCACGTTGATAGACATGAGCGGAATGCGCATGGAGGATGTTTTCGCCCTTCAACGTTCTCCTCGCGATCGTCACGAGCCCGTCGCAGAGCATGTAGGCAGGAAGAAGGAGCGCCGAAAGCGGGCCGGCCTGGCAAGCCACGACAACCGTCATGGCGCCGAGCACGAGACCGAAGGGGAGGCTCCCGGAATCGCCGAGGAAGGCTCTCGCCGGTGGTCGGTTGAAGAAGACGAAGGCGAGGAACAATCCGGCTGTCACCGCACCCGCCGGCCCGAAGGCCATCCCTATCGCCCCGGACGCTGCGAGCAGGGCAAAGAAAAGGCCTGGCAGGCCGATCGTCGCGACCGCCATGAGATCCAGTCCGTCGAGGAAATTGGCCAGGTTCGACATCGCGACCAGGACGAGGAAGGCGATCGCTGCAGCGACGGCAAAGGGCAATGGAATCGAACCGAGCACATCCCGAACCGCGACCGCCGCAAGCGCTGCGGCGACGAACTGTGCGGCAAGCTTCGGTAGGGGACCAAGGGCACGTCTGTCGTCGATGATGCCCGTTACGAAAAGGATCAGCACTGCGCCCAGGAAGCTCCAGTCCGAAAACACGGGCAGCGGCTTCCCGGCCAAGCGGAAGCTGATCATGGCCAGAACAAAGAGGGGCACCATGGCCAGGCCGCCGATCTGCGGGGTCGGCCGTCTATGGTTGGAGCGTTCATTGGGATCGGCTGCGGCAAAGCCGGAGAACCTCCGCAGGACAAGGGAAAGCGCCACGAGGCCAAAACCGAAACTCAGGACGAAGGAAAGAATGGTATCGGTCATGCAAAGCTCTTGGGCGGTGGCGGTGCAGGATAGCATGCAGCATCCCAATTATCCCCTTCACAGCTTCACGGCGCGGAGGCAAGGTCCGCGCAGCTAGGCGAATCGCGATGCAGGCGAAACCGAAGAAAATCCTTCTGACCGGAGCAACCGGCTTTGTCGGGCGGGCAACCCTCATGGCACTTGGCCGTCGCGGCTTCGAAGTGCGCGCTGTTTCGCGCTCGCATGGCGGTTCGTCGACGGGCGGTGTCGAATGGGTTCAGGGCGATCTCACGGAGCCGGCTGGCTGGGACCGGCTTCTGGACGGCGCGGATGTCGTCGTCCATCTCGCGGGCAATCCTGGGCGCGGCACTGAAGACGAGATGATGCGGGCCAACGCCGAAGCCACGGCCATGCTTGCCCGGGGGGCCGTGGCTGCCGGCGTCGGCCGGTTTGTCTACGCCAGCACGATTCGCGTCTACGGGCATCAGGGCCGCATCGACGCCGCCACAAGGCCATCGCCGGCAGATGCCTATGGGCGCTCGAAACTGGCGGCAGAGGCCGCGCTGGAAGCGGAAACTGCCCCGAACGGCCCGAGCTGTTCCATCCTTCGTCCGCCCTTCGTCTACGGCGCAGACCGTGCAGGCCTGCTCGGACTTCTGATTCGCGCTGCCCGTTACAGGATCCCGCTGCCGCTCGGCTCGCTCCGGAATCGCCGCAGCCTGATCTATGTCGCCAATCTGGCCGACCTGCTTGCCGCGGCCGCCGAGGAGCCGAACGATCGCGGCAGCTATCGTCTGCCGGCCGGCGAGGGCCTCGACCTCACTTACGGTGAGCTGTTCGAACGGCTCGGTGAGGTGCTTGGACATCGGACATATTTATTCCCGCTGCCGTCCAGCTTGCTGCGGTTCGCGGCGGGCGCTGCGCTTTCGACGGAAGCGGTCGAGCGCATGTTTGAGGAATGCGTGGTCGACGGTTCCGAACTCGCTAGCCGCCTGGCTTGGGTGCCTCCGGTATCCGCCGCGAAAGCGCTGCACGCCGTGGCGTCCCGCGGTTAACCCGGGCGGAAAAACACTCGAACCCGCGTTTCATGATTTCCCGCTGCGGCGCAAAAATCCTCCGCGCGCGCCGACGACATTGGATGTGATCTCCTTGAGAGAATTCTTGTCGTGTGCGATCAGAGGTCGTTCCGATCGGTGTGCCGCCTTCGTGCGGATGGAAGTGTCCCAATGCTGGCCAAGCTCTCGCATCTCGACCGACTTGAGGCCGAGGCGATCCATATCTTCAGGGAAGTTGTCGCAACATTCGCAAAACCTGTGATGCTCTATTCCGTGGGGAAGGATTCCTCCGTCCTTCTTCATTTAGCGATGAAGGCCTTCTACCCGGCGAAGCCGCCGTTTCCATTCCTCCATGTCGACACGACCTGGAAGTTTCGCGAGATGATCGAGTTTCGCGACGCAATGGCCACGAAGCTGGGCTTCGATCTCCTCGTCCACGTCAACGAGGAGGGGGTTCGCGAGAACATCAATCCGTTCGACCATGGCTCGAACGCGCACACCCATGTCATGAAGACCGTGGCGCTCCGGCAAGCCCTCGACAAATGCCGTTTCGATGCCGCTTTCGGCGGCGCGCGTCGGGACGAGGAGAAGTCGCGGGCCAAGGAGCGTATCTTCTCCTTCCGGGATGCGCAGCATGTCTGGGATCCCAAGAACCAGCGCCCGGAGATGTGGAAGATCTACAACACGCGCATCTCGCCCGGGGAATCCATCCGTGTGTTTCCACTGTCGAACTGGACCGAGCTCGACATTTGGCAATACATTCTCAGGGAAGACATACCGATCGTGCCGCTCTATTTCGCCAAGAAGCGCCCGGTGGTCGAGCGTGACGGCATGCTGATCCTTGTCGACGACGACCGGCTCAAGCTGAAACCCGGCGAGGTGATCGAGAACCGCCTGGTCCGGTTCCGCACCTTGGGATGTTACCCGCTCACAAGTGCGATCGATTCCGCCGCCGACAGCCTCGAAGGCATCGTTGCGGAGATGCTCACGGCGCGCACCTCGGAGCGTCAAGGGAGGCTGATCGATCGAGATGAGGCCGGCTCGATGGAAAAGAAGAAGCGCGAAGGGTACTTCTGACGATGCAGCATATCATGGCCCGGGATATCGAGGAGCTCGACGATGTCCGCGACTACCTTGCGGCCCAGGACCAGAAATCTCTCCTGCGCTTCCTCACCTGTGGGTCAGTCGACGACGGCAAATCCACGCTCATCGGGCGCCTCCTCTACGATACCAAGTTGATTTTCGAAGACCAGCTTGCCGCGTTGGAGCGGGATTCCCGCAAACATGGCACTACAGGCGCGGACATCGACTTTGCTCTCTTGGTCGACGGATTGGAGGCGGAGCGCGAGCAAGGCATCACAATCGACGTTGCCTACCGCTTCTTCGCTACGCCGAAGCGCAAATTCATCGTCGCCGACACGCCCGGCCACGAGCAATATACGCGCAACATGGCGACGGGCGCCTCGACGGCCGATGTCGCCGTCGTGCTGGTCGACGCGCGCCAAGGCATCCTCCGTCAGACACGCCGCCATTCCATCATCGCCTCGCTGCTCGGCATCCGTCGCATCGTGCTGGCGGTCAACAAGATCGATCTTGTGGGTTTCGATCGCGGCATATTCGAGCGGATCCGCCAAGACTACCTGGCGTTTGCCCCGAGCCTCGGATTCGATGGGATCGAGGCTATCCCGATGTCGGCCCGGTTTGGCGACAACGTCACGCGCCGCTCGGACGCGATGGCATGGTATGCCGGTCCGACATTGCTCGAGCACCTTGAAACCGTGTCTGTCGGGGAAGCGCTGTCGGAGCGCCCGTTCCGTTTTCCCGTGCAGTATGTGAACCGCCCCAATCTCGATTTCCGCGGTTTCGCCGGTACCGTCGCGTCCGGCTCGATCGGCAAGGGCGACGACATTGTCGTTGCGAAGTCGGGAAAGCGGTCGCGCATCAGGCGGATAGTCGCCCAGGGCGGCGATCTCGAACGCGCCGTCGAGGGCCAGGCCGTTACAGTGGTGCTCGAGGACGAGATCGAAGTCTCGCGCGGCAATATGCTGGTCGCGCCGGGGGACCGGCCACATGTGGCGGACCAGTTCGCGGCCAATCTCGTCTGGTTCGCTGAAACGCCGATGCTGCCTGGCCGGTCCTATCTGTTGCGGACGGAAACAGACCAGGCGAACGCAACGGTGACCGCTCTCAAACATCGCATCGACGTCAACAGCTTTGCGCCTGAGGCATGCAAGTCGCTGGAGATGAACGAAGTCGCTCTGTGCGAGATCTCGCTCCAGTCACCCATCGTCTTCGACAATTTCGGTGAGGACCGGACCACAGGCGCATTCATCCTCATCGACCGCCTGACCAATGCGACGATCGCCGCCGGAATGATCCTTCATCCGCTGCGCCGTGCGGCGAACGTCCACTGGCAGGCTCTCGATGTCGACAAATCGGCTCGTGCGTCGCTCAAGCAGCAGCGGTCCGCCGTCTTGTGGTTCACGGGATTGTCGGCGTCGGGCAAGTCGACCATCGCCAACCTGCTTGAAAAGAAGCTGCACGCGGCCGGGCGCCACACCTACCTGCTGGACGGCGACAATGTGCGGCACGGGTTGAACCGCGATCTCGGCTTCAGCGACGAGGATCGCGTCGAGAATATCCGCCGTGTCGCCGAGGTGGCGCGCCTGATGGCGGATGCTGGCCTAATCGTGTTGGTCTCCTTCATCTCGCCTTTCCGGGCGGAACGCAGCATGGCGCGGGAACGCATGGCGGAAGGCGAGTTCATCGAGATATTCGTCGATACGCCGTTCGAGGAATGTGCAAGGCGTGATCCGAAGGGGCTTTATGCACGCGCGCTGAACGGCGAGATCCGCAACTTCACCGGGCTGGACTCTCCGTACGAACCACCGGAAAAGCCGGAAATACACCTGAGCACACTCGGCAAGTCCCCCGAGGAGATGGTAGAGACCATCGAAATGTGGCTTCACGAGCGGGACAATGCCGAACAACAATACGACGCCGGCGGCGGCATCTGACGACGATACTATTCTGGCCGCCTTGGAAGATCTGGCGCTTGCCGCGGGCCGGGCCGTCATGGCGGTGTTCCATCGCGACTTCGAGGTGGAGCGCAAGGAGGACGCCACCCCAGTGACGGAGGCGGACCGGGCGGCCGAGAAGATCATTCTCGACGGGCTGCGTCAGGCATTTCCCGACATTCCCTGCGTGGCAGAGGAGGAGAGTTCGGTCGGCCTCTGCCCGAGCGATCCCGGAAAGACCTTCTTTCTTGTCGATCCGCTCGACGGAACCAGGGAGTTTGTCGGTCGTCGCGGCGATTTCACCGTCAACATCGCGCTGATCCGCAACGGCGCGCCGGATATCGGAGTGGTCTATGCCCCGGTGAGCCACAGATGCTTCACAGGGAGGCCTGGCAGGGCCGAGGAGATCGTTGTTTCGGCGGAGCACGAGGAGGTCGCCAGACGCGCGATCCGTGTACGTGAGGGCCGGCCCCCGCTGAAGGTCGTCGCCAGCCGGTCGCATAGCAACGCCGCGACCGAGTGCTACATCCGCGAACTTGGTAACGTCGAACTCGTCTGCGTGGGCTCTTCGCTGAAATTCTGCATGCTGGCAGCGGGCGAAGCCGATCTCTACCCGCGCTTCAGCCGCACCATGGAATGGGATACGGCTGCAGGCGACGCCGTGCTGCGCGCGGCCGGAGGCTCCACCCGGACGTTGGACGGGAAGCCGTTGACCTACGGCAAATGCAGGCAGCCCGATGAAGCCGATTATGCCAACCCGTCCTTCATAGCAGCTGGCGCCGGACTGGGCTGACGTCGGCAACCCCCGCATCGGCCTGCCGCATCCTCTCCCGTGAAGTGAAGGGGAGAAGACCGCTGTCGTCTCCGTTTTTGCCAATCACCAGCTTCCGATCAGCCAAACCCGGGCGTCCGTGCTCTCTCCCCGCTCAAGCGGGGAGAGATGTGCGGCAGGACAGTGAGGCCCGCTGGCGACGGTCGACGATCGACGGCCTCGGTATTATTCCACGCCGACGATCTTGCCGTTTTCCCACTTGTACATGGCGAAGCTCGGCGAACTAAGATCGCCGCTCTCGGCATAGGTGAGGCTGCCGATGGCGGTGGCGACGGGCTCGCCCGACTTCAGCGCGGTCGCAACGGCTGCCGGATCGTCGGCCTTGCCGGCCTTTTCGATGCCCGCCTTGATCACCTCGACGGCGGCAAAGGCGTTAAGGGTGAAAGCTTCCGGCGGAATGCCCTTTTCGTTCAGCACCTTGACGGCCTCGGCCGAGGCCGGGTTCTTCAGGGCATCAGTCGCGTTGGTGAACAGCGTTCCTGCGGCGGCGTCATTGGCAATCGCCCAGTATTCCGTATTGGAAAGCCCTTCGCCGCCGATGATTGTCGCCTTCACCGAGATGTCGTTGAGCTGGCGAGCGAGCAGGCCGCCCTCGGGATGATAGCCGCCGAAATAGATCAGATCGATGTTCTCGGCTTTGAGACGCGTGGTCAGCGCCGAGAGGTCCTTCTCGCCCGGCGTCAGCGAGAGGTTGAGGATTTCCTTGACGCCGCCATCATTGATCCCTTTCCGGAACGCGTCGGCCAGCCCTTTGCCGTAGGTGCCCTTGTCGTCGATGATGGCGATCCGCTTGTCCTTCATATGCTCGAGCACATATTTGGCGGCGACTTCCGCCTGCTGGTCGTCGCGGCCACAGGTACGCAGCACATTGGTCAGACCGCGATTCGTCAGATCCGGGGTGGTTGCCGTCGGCGTCACCATCAGCACGCCGTTCTCGGCAAAGACATCGGAAGCCGGCATGGCCACGCCGGAAGTCACGGGACCCACCACGAAACGCACGTCTTCGCCGAGCAGCTTGTTGGCGGCCGAGACGCCCTGCTTGGGATCGCCCGCATCGTCGGCCAGCGTCAGCACGACGTTTTCCCCGAGGATGCCGCCGTTCTTGTTGATCGTATCGACGGCGGCTTGAGCGCCATCCTTCACCTGGGCGCCATAGGCCGCGACCGGCCCGGTGAGCGGTGCGACCAGGCCGATCACGATGTCGGCTTTCGCTGCCGATGCGGCAAGGACCAGAGACGCAGCGAAAGCGACGCTGGAAAACAGTCTTCTCGTGTTCATGTTCTTTCCTCCTCTAGCAAAAGCTGAGATCTAAGGTGAGCTTCGATTCATACGAAAGCTTGGCTGGGCTCTTGAGCCATCAGGCACCATCTTGGCAATCGACCAGAGCGGGCAAGTCGATGAGCCTGCTCGCGCAGGTCGAGAAGATCCCTACAGCTCGGCGTCAACTCGGGCTCAAGCCAGTTCGTGCCGCCAGGGCGGGTTCGCACCGGCACGGGAAACCGTGACGGCCGCAGCCCGAGCCCCGAGCGACAGCGCGGCCCGGAGGTGCTGGGCGGAGAGTTCGTCAAGCGCGCCTTTGGACAGGAGGCCCTGCTCGTCGAGCGAGGCAAGCACGCCTGCGTTGAACGTATCGCCCGCACCGACGGTGTCCACGACCGATACCCTTTGCGAGGCGACGGAGATCTTGTGCTGTTTGGTATAACCTTCGGCGCCCTTGGCACCGCTGGTTATGATCACCAGCTTCGGCCCTTCCTCGAGCCACCGTGCCGCGATCTCGTCGTGGGAACCCGTCTCGCCAAACCAGGCGAGGTCGTCGTCGGAGAGCTTGACGATGTCGGCCATCCCGATCATGCGCCGCATCCGCGCCCGATGTCCGTCCCTATCGGAAATGAAGCCCGGGCGGATGTTGGGATCGAGCATGGTGACGCGGGTTTTGTGCTCGCGTCTCATAAGCGCCTCGTAGGCCGAGCCCGACGGCTCGGGGATCAGGCTGATCGCGCCGAAGAGCATGGCCTCGATGTCGTCCCCGAGCATGGGGAGGTCCGCTTCGTTCAACATGCGGCCAGCCGTATTCTCGTCGTAGAATGTATAGGTCGCATGGCCATCGACGAGGCGCACGAAGGCGAGGGTCGTCGGCAGTGCCGAGACGGCGGCGTAGCGAGATCCGACATTGCTGGAGGCCAGCACCTCCCGGATCTGTTGGCCGAAGAGATCGGACGAAAGGCCGGAAAAAAATTCAGTCCGGATGCCAAGACGTCCCAGCGCAATCGCTGAATTGAAGACCGCCCCTCCGGGGTAGGGCGCGAAGGCAGGTTCGCCTTGCGTGCTCTGCCGCGGCAACATATCGATCAGCGCCTCACCGCAGCATAGGATCATGCGTCTGTTTCCTCGCAAAGAGTATGGCCACCATGGTGTTCCAATAGTGTCTCGATTTGACGGCTGACACGCATGTCAGATCCCTTTGGAAGCCACGCCCGCGCCGAGCAGGAACCGGTCGGAAAGTGGCAGGCTTGCGGCGCCGAGTGCGCGCGCGTTATATCCCAAGCTTCCCTCCTGGACGCGGGGAAGCCTGAGCCCCTCGACATCTATTCCCGTGATTTCTCGCTGTACCGCTTCAACGAGACCCGCCCGGACCGATTTGGGCAACCAGCCGTCGATCATGGCGGCCTCGAAATCGATCACCGAGGAGGCGGCCACGATTGCGTAGGCGAGCGCTCTGCCGGCATCCCCGATCCATCCTTCGAGCTCAGGGCCGATATCGCCCCAATCCTCCGGAGAGGTCCAGAGCTGCGGTGCCTGCAGGCCACGCGCGTTCAGCCTGCCTTCTAGGATCGCGATCGACGCGACGTCTAGCAACTGGGTCGGTTTCCCCGAGGGCCCGGGAACCGGCATTGAACCGAGCGCTCCGGCATTGCCGCTGGGACCGGAATAAAGGCTGCCGTTGAGGACGATGCCACCACCGGCGAAGGCGCCGATATAGAAATAGACGAAGTCGCGCGGATTGGTGCTGCGGCCGAAGACCAGTTCCGCTCCGCAGGCGGACGTGGCGTCGTTCTGGAGATAAACGGGGAAAGGACATTTGGCCTGGATCTCGGACCTGATATCGCGATGCCGCCACTGGTCCATGACGTCCCGAGGCGCGCCGGCCGTGTCCGCCCAGTTCCACAGCTCGAAAGGCATGGCGATGCCAAGACCGGCAATCCGTTTGTCCTGGTCGGCTGGGAGCCCGGCACGAATGCTCGACATACCTTCGAGGACGAACTTCACCGTCTCACGCGGCGCTGGGTAACGGTAGGAAAGATTTATCTTGGAGCGCACGGCGCCGAGAAAGTCGATCAGAACCAGCTCCGCGCTGCGGCGGCCGATCTTGAGGCCGAGGAAATATGCTCCTTCTGGGTTGAGAGACATGGGGATCGAAGGCTGACCGATCTTGCCGCGGACGGGCTCGCCCCGAATGAGCAAGCCTTCCTCCTCGAGCTCGCGCATGATGACGGAAACCGTCTGCGCCGAGAGGCCGGTGAGGCGGGCAATGTCCGTCTTGGACATGCCTCCATTGCGGCGCACCAGCGACAGGACGAGCCGCTCGTTGAGGTCACGCATGCCGCTCTGATTGGTGCCGCGATGGAACCGGCTCTCCAGCTGCTGCGTCGAGCCGCCTCTCGGGCTCTCCGTTTCCATTGCACTCCTCCCAGCCCGAATCGGCGCGAATACCGAGATCGCTTTTGCCGAAAAGGCGTGACGCGTCCATCCAAAGAGATGGCCTCGGTCGAGACGGCGGGATGATGCCTCGTGTTCCGGGGCTGGGCGAACAATGCTGCGCAGGAGGAGGCGTGTCAACAATAATAAATAAGAGTGATTTATTTATTGACTCCCACGGTTCGTTGGTATTTGGTCAGGGTGACATCGGTGCGAGGCGGAGGCGCTCCGGAGTCGATCGTAGTGGGTCCACTGGGAGGAGTGTCATGACCAAGTCTTCATTGAGACTGTCCGTATTCGGCGCGGCCGCGGCCGCGCTTGTGGCGATCGCCTCGCCGGCTTCGGCGGCCGATATCGTCGGCCTGATCACCAAGACCGAAGGCAACCCCTTTTTCGTAAAGATGCGGGAGGGCGCGCAGGCAAAGGCAGCCGAGCTTGGAATTGAGTTGCGTACCTTCGCCGGGAAGTTCGACGGCGACAATGACAGTCAGGTTGCCGCGATCGAGAACCTCATCTCGGCCGGCGCCAAGGGCTTCGCGATCGTGCCGTCTGATTCCAGCGCCATCGTCCCGACGATCAAGGCTGCGCGAGATGCCGGCCTCCTCGTCATCGTGCTCGATACCCCGCTCGACCCCATCGACGCCGCCGACGCGACTTTCGCTACCGATAATTTCAAGGCCGGCCAATTGATCGGCTCCTGGGCCAAGGCAACGCTGGGCGACAAGGCGGCGGATGCCAAGATCGCGTTCCTCGATCTCGCCACCAATCAGCCGACGGTCGACTACCTGCGGGATCAGGGCTTCATGAAGGGTTTCGGCATCGACACCAAGGATCCCAAGCGCTACGGCGACGAGGATGACGCGCGCATCTGCGGCCACGAAATGACGGGTGGTGCAGAGGATGGCGGACGCACCGCGATGGAAACGCTGTTGCAGAAATGCCCAGACGTGAATGTCGTCTACACCATCAACGAACCGGCTGCGGCCGGCGCCTGGGAGGCGCTGAAGGCGGTCGGCAAGGATGACGGCTCGGTTCTCGTCACGTCCATCGACGGTGGTTGCCCGGGTGTGGCCAATGTGAAGGCAGGCGTCATCGGCGCCACATCGCAGCAATACCCGCTCAAGATGGCGGCCATGGCGATGGAAGCGATCCAGAAATTCGCCAAGACCGGTGAAAAGCCCGCCAAGACCGAGGGGCTCGAGTTCCTTGACACCGGCGCGACCCTGATCACCGACAAGCCCGTTCCGGGCGTGGAGTCGATCGACAGCGCCAAGGGCAAGGAACTCTGCTGGGGCTGACGAGCGGCCACGGCGCGGCTGCATCCTCGCGGTGTTGCCGCGTTGTGGGCGTGAAGCCGCAATCGACCGCATTCCCTTGAGAGAGGATCGGCATGAGTGACGATGGAGTCGGATCGGCGACTGCGGAAAGAGGGCTCGTCGGGAGCAGCCAGACGCTCGCCAGCTTCGATGAGCATGCCCCGTCGCTTCTGCGTCGCGTCCAGGGATTTCTTCACGCCTTTCCGACCGCCATCCCTTTCATCGTGCTCGGCATAGGCATATTGATCTTTTCCTTGGCGGCGGGCGGTCGCTTCTTTGCCCCATTCAATCTGTCGCTCGTCCTGCAGCAGGTGACCATCATCGGCGTTCTGGGGATAGCCCAGACCCTCGTCATCCTGACCGCAGGCATCGACTTGTCCGTCGGCGCCATCATGATCCTCTCCTCGATCGTCATGGGGCGGCTTGCCGTCGTTGCTGGCGTTCCGGTCGAAATCGCCTTTCTGCTCGGCCTTGTCACCGGTTTCCTGTGCGGCATGATCAACGGCCTGCTGGTGGCGGTCGTCAAGTTGCCACCCTTCATCGTGACGCTTGGAACCTGGAGCATCTACGGCGCGCTCGTCATCTTCGTCTCGCGCTCGGAGACCATCCGGTCGCAGGATATCGAGGCTGTCGCTCCATGGCTGCAGTGGCTAGGCAGCAAGTTCCGGATCGGTGGCGGCGCGGTGCTCACCTACGGTTCGATCCTGATGATCGTGATCGCCATCGGGGTATGGTATCTCCTCAACCGAACTCCGTTCGGCCGGCATGTCTATGCCACGGGAGACGACCCCGAAGCAGCTCGCCTGGCAGGCATCAACACGAAGCGCACCTTGATTGCGGTCTATGCGTTGGCAGGGCTGATCTGCGCCGTCGCCGGCTGGGTCACCATCGGCCGTATCGGGGCGGTAAGCCCGCTGGCCGGGCAGAACGCCAATCTCGACGCCATCACCGCGGTGGTCATCGGCGGCACCTCCTTGTTCGGGGGCAGGGGCTCGCTGGTCGGCACCCTGGTCGGCGCGCTGATCGTTGGCGTTTTTCGCAACGGCCTTGCCCTCATCGGCGTCGACGTTCTCTGGCAGGAGTTCACCGTCGGACTGTTGATCATCCTTGCCGTCACCATCGATCAATGGATCAGGAAGATATCGGCATGAGCAGCAGCGTCGTTCCTACCTTGGCCGCGAAAGGGTTGAGCAAGCGCTACGGTCGGGTGGTGGCGCTCGACAACGCCGATTTCGAGCTGATGCCGAATGAGATCCTGGCTGTCATTGGCGACAATGGTGCAGGCAAGTCCACCTTGATCAAGGCCCTCTGCGGTGCGGTCATGCCGGATTCCGGCTCGATCGAACTCAATGGTCAGCCGGTGCATTTCCGTTCGCCCATGGAGGCGCGCCTCGCCGGCATCGAGACGGTCTATCAGAATCTTGCGCTTTCGCCGGCGCTGTCGATCGCGGACAACATGTTCCTGGGGCGGGAAATGCGAAAGCCCGGTGTCATGGGCTCGCTATTCCGCCGGCTCGACCGGACCGCGATGCAAAAGATCGCGCGTCAAAAGCTGAACGATCTGGGATTGATGACCATACAGAACATCGGGCAGGCGGTCGAGACGCTGTCGGGCGGCCAGCGCCAGGGCGTCGCCGTCGCTCGGGCCGCGGCGTTCGGTTCCAAGGTGGTGATCATGGACGAGCCGACGGCCGCGCTGGGCGTGCGGGAGTCGCGCCGCGTCCTGGAACTGATCCTCGACGTCAAGAAGCGCGGCCTGCCGATCGTCCTCATCTCTCACAACATGCCGCATGTTTTCGAGGTGGCCGACCGCATCCACGTCCATCGCCTCGGTCGGCGTCTCTGCGTGATTGACCCGAAGAAACATACAATGTCCGACGCCGTCGCTTTCATGACCGGCGCCAAGGAGCCGCCCCGCGAGATGGAACCGGCCTGAAGGCTCCCTCGTTCTGTCGGTCAGCATCCGAACGCGGCTCGTATTTGCAAAAATGCTAAAAATCCGCCACGTTCCAGGCTCGGGAGGATGCGATCAACCGAACGCAGCGGCCGGCGGCCGGCTGATGACATACGGAAGAGAACAATGACCCGGGCGATCACGACCCAACTCCCGAAGCCAGCTTCCATGGACCCGGATCCCACGGAACTCGCCACCGAAATCCTGCAGAGCCTGACCTATCGCGTCGGCAAGGATCCGACTGTTGCCACGCCCCATGATTGGCTGAACGCGTCCATCAAGGTCGTGCGTGACCGGATTGTCGACCGCTGGATCGATGCTACCAAGAAAGACTATGACGCGGAGGCGAAGCGGGTCTACTACCTGTCGCTCGAATTCCTGATCGGCCGGCTCATGAGGGATTCCTCTTCGAACCTTGGGCTGCTCGATCTCCTGCGCGAAGCGCTCGCCCTCCTGGGCGTCGATCTCGATGTGATCGCCTCGCTGGAGCCGGACGCCGCGCTCGGCAATGGCGGCCTCGGCCGTCTCGCCGCCTGCTTCATGGAGAGCATGGCCACCGTCGATATACCCGCACATGGCTACGGCATCCGCTACAAGAACGGCATGTTCCGGCAGGAGATATCGGACGGCTGGCAGGTCGAGCTTCCCGAGACCTGGCTCGATCACGGCAATCCCTGGGAATTCGAGCGCCGCGAACGGTCCTTCGAGGTAGGGTTCGGCGGGCATGTGGAATCGGTGACCGCCAAGGATGGCCGCCTCGAGCATCACGTGTGGAAGCCGCAGGAACGGGTGCTTGCCGTGGCTTACGATACGCCCGTCGTCGGCTGGCGCGGCAACCGGGTCAACACCTTGCGCCTGTGGTCGGGCATGCCGGTCGACCCGATCCTGCTCGACGCCTTCAATGCCGGCGATCACATCGGGGCCTTACGCGAGAGCAACAAGGCCGACGCGTTGTCCCGCGTATTGTACCCTGCGGATGCCACCCCCGCAGGACAGGAATTGCGGCTTCGCCAGGAGTATTTCTTCACGACCGCTTCGCTGCAGGACATTCTCCAGCGTCACCTCAGCCAGTTCGGAAGCTTGACGACGCTTCCCGACAAGGCCGCCATTCACCTCAACGACACGCATCCGGCTGTCGCCGTGGCCGAGTTGATGCGGCTCCTCATGGACGTACATGAGATCGATTTCGACGGCGCCTGGGACCTGACCAAGCGCACTTTCGCCTACACCAACCACACGTTGCTGCCGGAAGCCCTGGAAAGCTGGCCGGTGCCGTTGTTCGAGCGGCTTTTGCCGCGCCATATGCAGATCGTCTACGCAATCAACGCGCAGGTCCTGCACGAGGCGCGCGCAGCCGGCACGTTCGACGGCGATCAGATCAGGCGGATTTCGCTGATCCATGAAGACGGCGAGCGTCGCGTTCGGATGGGCAATCTGGCTTTCGCCGGCTCGCATTCCATCAACGGCGTCTCGGCGCTTCATACCGAGTTGATGAAGGAAACGGTGTTCGCCGACCTTCACAAGCTCTATCCCGGGCGCATCAACAACAAGACCAACGGGATCACGCCGCGGCGCTGGCTGTTCCAGTCCAATCCCGGGCTGACGGCCCTGGCAAGGGAGGCGATCGGCGACGGGTTCCTGGACGATGTCGGCCAGCTCGAAAATCTCGGCCGCCTTGCCGACGACGCAGCGTTTCGCGAGAAGTTCGCTGCCGTCAAACGCGCAAGAAAGGAAAAGCTCGCCGGGGTTGTGGCGGAACGCCTCGGCCTCAAGCTGGATCCCTCGGCTCTCTTCGACGTCCACATCAAGCGAATCCACGAATATAAACGCCAGCTCCTCAACATCATTGAGGCGGTGGCGCTTTACGACCAGATCCGTTCGCATCCCGAGCGTGACTGGCTGCCCCGCGTGAAGTTCTTCGGCGGCAAGGCGGCGCCGAGCTATCACAACGCCAAGCTGATCATCAAACTCGCCAACGACGTGGCGAAGGTGATCAATCGCGACCCGGCGGTGCACGGCCTGCTCAAGATCGTGTTCATGCCCAACTACAATGTCAGCCTGGCCGAGATCATGATGCCGGCCGCCGACCTTTCGGAGCAGATTTCGACGGCAGGCATGGAGGCTTCGGGTACCGGAAACATGAAATTCGCATTGAACGGGGCGCTCACGATCGGGACGCTCGACGGTGCCAATGTCGAGATGAAGCAACATGTCGGCGACGAGAACATGATCATTTTCGGTCTGACGGCCGAGGAAGTAGCGCAAAGGCGCTCCGGCGGTTACGACCCGCGGGCGCTGATCGAGGCTTCGCCCGAACTGTCCCAGGCGATTGCCGCGATTTCGTCGGGTGTGTTCTCGCCTGACGATCCCAACCGCTACCGGGGCTTGATCGATGGGCTTTGCCAGCATGATTGGTTCATGGTCGCTGCCGATTTCGATTCCTATGCCGATGCGCAACGTCGCGTGGATGCACTCTGGCGTGACAGCCCGAAGTGGCTGGCGGCAGCCATCCATAATGTGGCGAAAATGGGCTGGTTCTCCTCCGATCGGACGATCCGGCAATACGCCAGCGAGATTTGGAATGTGGCGGTGTGAAGGCTAGACTGCCGGTCGAGGATCTTTAGCAACGGGAGGGTCGCGGAGACGCATGAACGCCAGCCGAACCGCGACGAAGGAAGAAGGCTGGCTCGCGGCTCCTTCCGATGTAGAGGCTGTTGTCGAAGGTCGGCATGACGACCCCTTTGCCGTGCTCGGCCCTCAGTCGGCCGGCAAGAATCTTGTCGCCCGGTGCTTCATCCCCAATGCCGAGATGGTCGCCGCGTTCACGCTGGCAGGCAAGGAAGTCGGGGAACTTGGCCGGCGTGACGATGCGGGTTTCTTTGAAGGCAGGCTTGCCATCCGCAAGCGCCAGCCGATCCGATACCGGGCGCGCAACGCTGGCGGCGAATGGTGGGTGACGGATGCCTATTCGTTCGGGCCGGTGCTCGGTCCCATGGACGACTATTACATTGCCGAAGGATCCCATCTCAGGCTGTTCGACAAGTTGGGAGCGCACCTGATCGCTCACGAAGGCGCAATCGGCATCCACTTTGCCGTGTGGGCACCGAACGCCCGCCGAGTATCGGTCGTTGGCGACTTCAACGACTGGGATGGCCGGCGGCATGCCATGAGGCTGCGCCGTGATACCGGCGTCTGGGAGATATTCGTTCCGGACATCGCAGGAGGCCGGCCCTACAAGTTCGAGATCATCGGCGCGGAGGGTAAGCGCCTGCCCCTCAAGGCGGATCCTTTCGCGTTCCGCTCGGAACTGCGCCCCGCAACGGCGTCTGTGACGATGGCGCCGCTTGCGCATGACTGGGGCGACAGGGCGCATCGCGATTTCTGGAAGGAGGCGGACCCGCGCCGGCAGCCCGTGAGCATCTATGAAGTGCATGCGGGGTCGTGGCAACGGCACAGCGATGGTGGCTTTCTTTCCTGGGATCAGCTTGCCGACAAGCTCATCCCCTACGTGGTCGATACCGGCTTCACCCATATCGAGTTCCTGCCGATCACCGAACATCCCTTCGATCCCTCATGGGGATACCAGACGACAGGCCTTTATGCGCCCACGGCACGATTTGGTGAGCCGGAAGGATTCGCACGCTTCGTCGACGGAGCTCACAGGGCAGGCATCGGTGTGATCCTCGACTGGGTGCCGGCCCATTTTCCCGTCGACGAACACGGGCTGATAAGATTTGACGGCACAGCACTCTATGAGCACGCCGACCCACGCAAGGGCTTTCACCCCGACTGGAACACCGCGATCTACAATTTCGGCCGTCGCGAGGTTCGCTCCTTTCTCATCAACAATGCACTGTTCTGGGGCGAAAAATACCATCTGGACGGACTGCGCGTGGATGCCGTCGCCTCGATGCTCTATCTCGACTACTCCCGAAAGGAAGGTGAATGGATCCCCAACGAAAAGGGCGGACGTGAAAACCTGGAGGCTGTGGGCTTTCTCCAGCAGATGAACAAGTCTATTTACGCTGCCCGCTCCGGTATGATGACCATTGCCGAGGAATCGACCTCATGGCCGAAGGTTTCGCAGCCTGTGCACGAGGGCGGCCTGGGCTTTGGCTTCAAATGGAACATGGGGTTCATGAACGATACGCTCGCCTATCTCTCGCGCGAGCCCGTGCACCGGAAGTTCCATCACAACGCGATCACCTTCGGCCTGACATATGCTTTCAGCGAGAATTTCGTGCTGCCGCTGTCCCATGACGAAGTTGTCCATGGCAAGGGCTCGCTGCTCCACAAGATGGCGGGGGACGATTGGCAGAAATTCGCCAACCTGCGGGCATTCTATGCGTTTATGTGGGGCTACCCCGGTAAGAAGCTGTTGTTCATGGGACAGGAGTTTGCCCAGCGCGATGAATGGAGCGAGGCGCGTGCCCTCGACTGGGGCCTCCTCGATCACGGACCGCATCGGGGGACGCGGCAACTCGTACGCGATCTCAATCACCTCTACCGGTCGCGACCGGCACTGCACGAGCGCGACTGCGAACCGGACGGTTTCTCCTGGTTGATCGTCGACGACGCGCAAAACTCGGTCTTCGCCTGGCTTCGGACCGCGCCGGGCGCCAGTCCCGTGGCGGTGATCGCGAATTTCACCCCGGTCCCGCGGGAGGACTACCGTGTGCCGCTGCCGCATCCGGGCCGCTGGCGGGAGATCGTCAACACGGATGCCAGCGAATACGGGGGCAGCGGCAGGGGCAATGGCGGCTTTGTCCAGGCATGGCCGGCGGCTGGAGGAGCCTCCGCAGCCATGCTGCTACCGCCGCTCGCCACTATACTGCTGGAATTGGTGCCATGATGTCGAAGGGAGGAATGACATGGAAAAGCGGAGCCAGCCTCTCGCGCGCGATGCGATGGCCTATGTGCTTGCCGGGGGAAGAGGCAGCAGGCTCATGGAGCTTACCGCATCTCGTGCCAAGCCTGCCGTCTACTTCGGCGGCAAGACGCGCATCATCGATTTCGCTCTCTCCAACGCGCTGAATTCGGGCATTCGTCGCATCGGCGTGGCGACGCAATACAAAGCCCATTCCCTTATCCGGCACCTGCAGCGCGGCTGGAATTTCTTCAGGCCGGAGCGGAACGAGAGTTTCGACATCCTGCCTGCCAGCCAACGGGTGTCCGAGACGCAGTGGTACGAAGGCACTGCCGATGCCGTTTTTCAGAACATCGACATTATCGAGTCCTATGGTCCCGAATACATGGTGATTCTCGCGGGCGACCACATCTACAAGATGGACTACGAACTGATGCTGCGTCAGCACGTCGATGCGGGCGCGGATGTGACGGTCGGCTGCCTGGAGGTCCTGCGCTCGGAGGCATCGAGCTTTGGTGTCATTGCGGTCGACGACCAGGATCGGATCGTGTCCTTCGTGGAAAAGCCGGCCGATCCCCCAGGAATGCCCGAGAACCCGGATCTCGCCCTGGTCTCGATGGGAATCTATGTGTTCCAAACCAGCTTCCTCATGGAGCAAGTGCGCAGGGATGCCAATGATCCGCGCTCCAGCCGGGATTTCGGGAAGGACATCATCCCCTACATTGTCACGCATGGCAAAGCGATTGCCCATCGCTTCTCCACATCATGTGTTCGCTCGAGCTTCGAGAGAGAGGCCTATTGGCGCGATGTCGGAACGGTGGACGCCTATTGGGAAGCCAATATCGACCTCACCGATGTGACCCCGGAACTCGACATCTACGATCGCGACTGGCCGATCTGGACTTACGCAGAGATCAGGCCCCCGGCCAAATTCGTCCATGACGAAGAAGGGCGTCGCGGCAAGGCCATCTCGTCGCTGGTGGCCGGTGACTGCATCATTTCGGGTGCAGAGCTTCGTCATAGCCTCATCTTCACCGGGGCACGGGTGAACTCCTTCTCCTCACTCAGCGGGGCTGTGGTCCTGCCGGATTGTCATGTCGGTCGCAATTCGCAGTTGCGCCGCGTCGTCATAGACCGGGGCGTGCGCATACCTGAAGGGCTCGTGGTCGGGCAGGATCCGGAGCTCGACGCGCGACGCTTCAACCGCACCGAGAAAGGGATTTGCCTGATTACGCAGTCCATGATCGACCGCCTGGAGAGCGCATGAAAGTCCTGGCGATCGCCTCGGAAGTCTTCCCTGTGGTCAAGACTGGCGGGCTTGCCGATGTCACGGGCGCCTTGCCTCTGGCACTTGCCGACCAGGGGGTACGGACATCCACCGTGCTGCCCGGCTATCCCACCGTCATGGCCCATATGAAGAAAGGCCAGGCGCTGCACCGCTATGCCGATCTCCTCGGCGGCGAGGCGGCCATACTGAGGACCGGACTTTCGGGCCTCGACCTTTTCGTGCTCCACGCCCCGCACCTCTTCGATCGAGATGGAGGGCCGTATGGGGGTACGCCCGGCGTGGAATGGCCGGACAATTGGCGGCGCTTCGCCGCTCTCTCAAAGGCGGGAAGCGACATCGCCAACGGGCTCGTCGCCGGCTACGTGCCGGATCTGGTCCATGCGCATGACTGGCAGGCCGCGCTGGCATTGGCCTATTTGCGCTACTCCGAAGCGCGCGTCTTGCCCAAGGTCATGACCGTTCACAATCTTGCCTTCCAGGGCCGCTTCGGCGCGGCCACGTTCCCGGAACTCGGACTGCCCGACGAGGCGATGTCGCTCGACGGAGTCGAGTATTATGGCGGCGTCGGCTTCCTGAAAGCAGGTCTCCAGGCCGCGACCGCCATCACAACTGTCAGCCCGACCTACGCCCAGGAGATCAGGACGCCCGAATTCGGCATGGGCCTCGACGGTCTCCTCAATCTGCGCGCCGCCGATCTCCATGGCATCGTGAACGGCATCGATATCGATATCTGGAACCCCGAAGCCGATCCGGATCTCGTCGCCACCTACACAGCCAGGACGCTGCCGGCGCGCTACGCAAACAAGCAGGCGGTCGCAGAACGCTTCGGATTGGAGGCGGACAACGGCCCCATCCTCTGTGTCGTCAGCCGCCTGACCTGGCAGAAGGGGATCGACATTCTCGCGTCGCAGGTGGATGGCATCGTCGCTGCCGGAGCACGTCTGGCTATCCTTGGCGCCGGTGATCACGCACTCGAAGGTATTCTCCTGGCGGCGGCAGCCCGGCATCGGGGCCGGGTAGGCGTGGTCATCGGATATGATGAAGCGCTGTCGCACCTGATGCAGGGCGGCTGTGACGCTATTCTGATCCCCTCGCGCTTCGAGCCCTGCGGACTGACCCAGCTTTATGGCCTGCGCTATGGCTGCGTCCCCGTCGTGGCGCGCACCGGCGGGTTGGCGGACACCGTGATCGACGCGAACGAGGCTGCGGTGTCTGCAGGCGTTGCAACGGGAATCCAGTTTGCACCTGACAACGGCAATGCCTTGATGCACGCGGTCCGTCGCGCGATTGCACTCCATGGCGAGCCGTCAGCATGGATGTCGCTCCAGAGGCAAGGAATGAAGGCCGACGTCTCATGGGCCAAGAGCGCTGCTAAATATGCGCAGCTCTACAGATCGCTGATTTCAATGAGGTAGAAGAGCGTATGATCAAGGAAGTCGCGACAACCCCCTACGACGACCAGAAGCCGGGAACCTCCGGGCTTCGCAAGAAAGTGCCGGTGTTCCAGCAGGAGCACTATGCCGAGAACTTCATCCAGTCGGTGTTCGATTCCCTGGAAGGGTTCAAGGGCGAGACGCTTGTCGTTGGAGGGGATGGCCGATTCTACAATCGGGAAGTCATCCAGAAAGTCATAGCCATGGCGGCGGCCAATGGTTTCGGACGGGTGATCGTCGGTCGGGGCGGTATCCTGTCGACCCCGGCGGCTTCCAACATCATCCGCAAATACAAAGCCTTCGGCGGACTGATCCTGTCGGCCAGCCACAATCCGGGCGGACCCCACGAGGATTTCGGCATCAAGTACAACATCGGGAATGGTGGTCCTGCGCCGGAAAAGATCACGGACGCCATCTTTGCCCGCAGCAAGGTGATCGACCGTTTCAAAATCGCCGAGCTCGGCATGATCGACATCGACACGCTCGGGGAAAGCCGCGCCGGTGAGATGACCATCCAGGTCATAGACCCGGTGACCGACTACGCCGAGTTGATGGAGACCCTGTTCGATTTCGATGCGATCCGGGCGCTCTTCCGGTCGGGCTTTCGCATGGCCTTCGATGCCATGCATGCGGTGACCGGACCCTATGCCAAGGAGATCCTGGAAAACCGGCTCGGCGCGCCCTCGGGCACTGCCCGCAACTTCGTGCCTCTGCCGGATTTCGGCGGGCATCACCCGGACCCCAATCTGGTCCATGCCAAGCATCTCTATGACGAGATGATGGGGACGGACGCTCCGGATTTCGGCGCGGCTTCCGATGGCGACGGCGACCGCAATCTGATCATCGGCAAGGGTATTTTCGTGACGCCGTCGGATTCCCTTGCGCTGCTTGCCGCCAACGCGCATCTCGCGCCCGGCTACAAGGCAGGGCTCAAGGGTATCGCCCGGTCCATGCCGACAAGCGGCGCGGCCGACCGTGTCGCCGACAAGCTCGGTATCGGCATGTACGAAACCCCGACCGGCTGGAAATTCTTCGGCAATCTCCTGGATGCGGGCCTCGCCACGATCTGCGGCGAGGAAAGCGCCGGGACGGGTTCGGATCATGTCCGTGAGAAGGACGGGCTTTGGGCCGTCCTGCTTTGGCTCAACGTGCTGGCCGTCCGAGGCGAAAGCGTCAAGGAAATCGTGACCAAGCATTGGGCCGAATTCGGCCGCAACTACTATTCCCGGCACGATTATGAAGAAGTCGAGTCCGAGGCTGCCAACCGGCTGATGGAGGAGTTGCGGGCCAAGCTGCCCGGTCTTCCCGGAACAAGCGTGGCCGGCCGGACGATCGCCTGGGCGGACGACTTCGCCTACCATGATCCCGTGGATAAATCGGTCAGTCGCAACCAGGGCATCCGTGTCCTGTTCGAAGGAGGCTCGCGTGTGGTGTTTCGCCTGTCGGGGACCGGGACTTCGGGTGCGACCTTACGTGTCTATATCGAACGCTTCGAGCCAGACAGCGCCCGACACGCCCTGGAAACGCAGGACGCTCTGAAAGACCTTATCGCTGCCGCCGAAGCGATCGCTGGCATTCGTGCACATACGGGGCGGACACGCCCGAGCGTCATCACCTGATGCCAGCAGGCGAGGGGAGGCCGCAACTCGGAGCCATCGTGGTGGGAAACGGTGTGCGGTTTTCCGTATACTCGTCCACCGCCGCGCGCGTCTGGGTCTCCCTCTTCTCGGCTGATGGACGGGAGATGGAGCGGATCGAACTCGAGAGGGACGATCGGGAGATTTTTTCCGCGCTGGTTGGCGGCATCGGGATCGGCACGCGCTACGGCTTCAGGGCCGATGGCGAATACGATCCGTCGCGGGGCCTCTGGTTCGACCGCGACAAGCTGTTGATGGATCCCTATGCCGTCGCGATCGATCGTCCCTACGCCTTTGATCCCAGGCTTTCAGCACGACGGGGCGAGGGCGGCGACACCGCGCAGTTCATGCCTAAGGCAATCGTCGAGGCCTTGTCTGAGCAATCGGAAGGCACCGCTCCGCTCTTCAAGCCCGGCGGCCTGATCTATGAAGTGCCTGTTCGCGCCTTCTCCATGCGTCATCCGGAAATACCGGAGGCGAGCCGCGGCACGCTTGCGGCACTGTCCCATCCCTGCGTGATCGATCATCTCGGCAGGCTTGGCGTCGCAGCCGTCGAACTGATGCCAATCGCGGCCTGGATCGACGAGCGGCATCTTCCCGCGAAGGGGCTGCGCAATGCCTGGGGCTATAATCCCGTCTCTTTCATGGCGCTCGATCCGCGCTTGGCGCCCGGCGGACTTGCGGAATTGCGGAACACCGTGAAATCGCTTCACCAGGCCGGCATCGGAGTGATCCTGGATGTCGTCTTCAACCACACCGGCGAAAGCGATAGCCTTGGTCCGACCCTGTCGCTGCGCGGGCTCGACAATCCGACTTACTATCGCCATGCCGCCGGCGACCCCGCGCGACTGGTCAACGATACCGGCTGCGGCAACACGATCAGATGCGATCATCCCGTCGTGCAGGACCTCATCCTCGACACTCTTCGGCATTTCGTGCTGCAGGCTGGTGTCGACGGCTTCCGTTTCGATCTGGCCCCGGTCCTCGGCCGCTATGACCAGGGCTTCACGGGCACTGCCGAACTTCTCGATAGGATATGTGGCGATCCTGTCGTAGGAGACCGCATCCTCATTGCCGAGCCTTGGGATGTCGGGCCGAATGGATATCAGCTCGGGAATTTTGGCAAACCGTTCCTCGAATGGAACGACCGTTATCGGGATGACGTCAGACGGTTCTGGCGAGGCGATCGAGGTTTGACCGGTGTCTTTGCCACCAGACTGGCCGGCTCGTCCGACATTTTCGACAGAGAGCAGGGAGGGGCCACGCGAACCCTGAACTATGTCGCCGCCCATGACGGCATGACCCTGGCGGATCTCGTTTCGTATGAGCAAAGGCACAATGCGGCAAATGGCGAGGACGGCCGCGACGGCCATGCCGAGAACTTCTCCTGGAACAATGGTGTCGAGGGAGAGAGCGAAACGCAGGAAGTCGTGAGTGCCAGGAGCCGCGATGCGCGGGCGCTGCTTGCGACGCTGTTTGCCTCGCGCGGGACGATCATGCTTACGGCCGGCGACGAATTCGGCCGTACCCAGCGGGGAAACAACAACGCCTACGCCCAAGACAACGAACTGACATGGCTCGATTGGCGGAGCCGCGACGTCCAGCTCGAAGCTTTTGTTTCCCTGCTGTCGCAGATCAGACGAACCCATGAGGAATTGCTTGGCACCGATTTCCTGACCGGAGTGCCGCTTGCCGGAATTCGTGACGTGGAATGGCTGACCGAATCCGGACGCGTCATGGAGGAAAGCGACTGGGACGACCCCGAGCGCAAACGCCTCGCGATGCTCTTGGCGCCCGTGAGCCGCAGGTCGGCATCGCGGCTGGCCGTTCTCGTCAACGGCGATCGGCGAGCCACGGTCTATGCTCTTCCGGGCGCCGATTGGAACGTTCTGGCGACATCAAGCGAGGAAGGGATGCGCCGCGTCGGCGACCACGAATGGCTCGTGCCGGGGCGCGCCGTGGCATTCCTGAAACAGGCCAAGGACCAACCAAATCAGGAAAGCGGGAAGTATGAACCAGGCTGATCCCGAATGGTGGCGTGGTTGCGTGATCTACCAGATCTATCCACGCTCGTTTCAAGACACGAACGGTGATGGCCTTGGCGATCTGCCGGGCATCACCGCCCGCTTGCCCTATGTGGCCTCGCTCGGCGTGGATGCGATCTGGATTTCGCCTTTCTTCAGATCGCCCATGGCCGACATGGGCTACGACGTCTCCGACTACTGTTCCGTCGACCCCATGTTCGGCACGCTGGACGACTTCGACCGACTGGTCGCTGAAGCCCATCGTCTCGGTCTGAAGGTGATCATCGATCAGGTGCTCTCACACACGTCCGACCGCCATCCGTGGTTCCGCGAGAGCAGGTCAGATCGAAGCAATCCGAAGGCCGATTGGTATGTTTGGGCCGACCCAAAGCCCGACGGCACGCCCCCCAACAACTGGCTGTCCGTTTTTGGGGGATCTGCATGGGAATGGGACGGGGTGCGCCGGCAATACTACCTGCACAATTTCCTGTCTTCCCAACCCGATCTGAACTTCCACAACGAGCAGGTCCAACGTGCCCTCCTCGATGCCGTGCGGTTCTGGCTCGAAAGGGGGGTCGACGGGTTCCGGTTGGATGCCGTGAACTATCATTTCCACGACCGGTCGCTGCGGGACAATCCGCCTTTGCCCCCAAGCAAAACGAACGACATCCACGAAAGCAATCCCTACGGATATCAGGACCATATCTACGACAAGACCCGGCCCGAGAACCTCGATTTCCTCAAGCGATTCCGCCTTCTGGTGGATTCCTACGAAGCCCGCACCGCAATGGGCGAGGTTGGTGACGGCGAGCGCTCGCTCCGGACGGTAGCCGCTTACACCGAAGGCGGCGACAAGCTGAACATGTGCTACACGTTCGACATGCTGGGCCCGGAATTCTCTCCCGCCCACGCGCTTCGCTGCGTCCAAGCCTTCGAGACTGCGGTGAAGGATGGCTGGATTTGCTGGGCCTTTTCCAACCACGACGTGGTCCGGCACGTCTCGCGCTGGACAGCCGCGGGAGCGGATTGCGATGCGGTCGCGAAATTCTCGATCGGATTGCTTGCGGCTCTTCGTGGGTCGATCTGTCTCTACCAGGGCGAGGAGCTTGGCCTAGAGCAGGCCGATCTGGCCTTCGAAGATCTACGAGATCCCTACGGGATTCGCTTCTGGCCTGCTTTCAAGGGCAGGGATGGGTGTCGCACGCCAATGGTTTGGGAGCACGGCGCACTGAATGGCGGCTTCACGACCGGGATGCCCTGGTTGCCGGTGCCAGCCCTGCATATGTCGAGGGCCGTGGACCGGCAGGAAAGAAACACCACTTCCATCTTGGCGCATTACCGGCAGGTGCTGCGGTTTCGGCGAGAGCATCAGCCTTTGCGCATCGGTTCGATAGAGTTCCTGGACAGCCGGGACCCGCATCTGTTGGCATTTCTCCGCAGGGCGGACAATGAAGCGTTGCTGTGTGCCTTCAATTTCTCGCACCATCCGAGGCAGTTCGTGCTCCCCAGCGCGGTCGGAACAGTGATCCCGCTCGACTATCCGGCCGAAGGCGGCGATCTCTTGTCCGGGGAATTGATCCTGCCCGGATTCGGGTCATTTGTGGGCCGCCTTGGCGATACCGGGACAGGCCGCGTGTGGGTCGACGGGCCGGATAAAGCCGGCTGACGTTCACGGAAGGGGTTGTCCTCGCGGACAATCATCCTACGTTGGGGGTATGCAAGTCGGATCAACCGTAACGGATCGCCAAGTCTCGGCGATCAGCGTCCATCCTTACCTTCCCGCGCTTCCCGACCGGCTCGACGGGCACTGCCTCTTCCTCGATCTCGACGGGACCCTGCTCGACCTTGCCGAGGCACCCGATGCAGTCGTCGTTCCGCCCGGCCTGCAAGCGCATTTGGGCACGCTTTCCGTTTTGCTCGGCGGGGCATTGGCGCTGGTCACAGGTCGCCCGCTGGCCTTTGTCGAGCGCCTTTTCCCCGGAAACGATTTTTTCCTGGCCGGTCTGCATGGCGCCGAAATGCGCAACGCCCAGGGGGGGCAGCCATCGGCTGCGGCGGGAGATCGACGCCTCGAAGCGGCCAAGGAGCAGCTCAGGCACCTCGCTTCCAAATGGCCGGGCGTTCTGGTCGAAGACAAGGGCCCGGCAGTAGCCCTGCATTATCGCCAGGCTCCCGAGATGGAGAGCGCCGTGCGCGCTTTGATGAGGGAGACCGCGTCATCTGTTCCAGGGTGGACATTGCAGACCGGCAAGTTCGTCGTGGAACTTCGGCCGGCCGGCCGTGACAAGGGGGATGCTATTCGCACCTTCATGGAACACTCGCCCTTTTCCGAGCGTTCTCCCCTGGCGATCGGCGACGACGTCACCGATGAGCAGATGTTCGCGGCCGCGAACGCCATGGGTGGGACATCGTTTCGGGTCGGTCCGCGATCGGCAACGACGGTTGCGCGCGGTCGCATCGAAACGCCCGGCGAAGTGCGGCGTTGGATCGAGAAGCTCGTTAGCTGAGGGGGCAGGATGAGATTGCAATCGTCGCTCGATCTAGGTGTGATCGGGAACGCTGCGGTTGCGGCGTTGATCGACCGGAGCGCTCGCCTCCTTTGGATGTGCGCACCAAGGATGGATGGCGATCCCGTCTTCTGCAGACTTCTGCGTGGAGAAGCGGACGACCTGGGTCCAGGCGGGGATTGGTCGATCACCATGGACGATTTTCTATCGTCGGAGCAGACCTATCTGCGCAACACGGCCATCCTCGAAACCATCCTCTCCGATAGGCACGGCAACCGTCTCCGCATTCGTGATTTCGCGCCTCGTTACAAACGCGCCGGCCGAATTTTCAGGCCGGTTTCCGTCATACGCATTGTTGAGCCGGTTGCCGGCTCGCCGAGGATATCCGTGGCAGTTGACCCGCTCTATGATTATGGCGCGCGGGTCCCTGCCGTAACGCGCGGCTCCAGCCACATCCGTTTCCTTCTCGGAGATCAGGTTCTGCGCCTCACGACGGATGCTCCCGTAGACTTCGTGCTGCGACAGACGCCCTTCGTGGTCGATCGGCCCTATGCATTCATTCTCGGTCCGGACGAGACGCTCCCCGAAGCTCCGAGCATGCTCGCCCAGCAGGCGCTGGAGGCTACGCGAGAATATTGGATCGAATGGGTGCGATACCTGTCGCTGCCGGTGGACTGGCAGGATGTCGTCATCCGCTCGGCCATCACGCTGAAGCTCTGCTCCAACGAGGAGACCGGCGGAATCATGGCGGCGCTGACCACATCGATACCGGAATACGGGGAAAGCGGTCGGACCTGGGATTATCGCTTCTGCTGGCTCCGCGACGCGTTCTTCACGGTGAAGGCGCTCAATGCGCTCGGCGCGACGAAAACCATGGAGGACTATCTGACTTACGTGACCAATATTGCCGCCGGATCTCCGGATGGCTATCTCCAGCCATTGTTCGGCATCGGGCTGGAGCGGCACGTGGACGAGCGTACGCTCGACTCGCTTGCGGGCTATCGCGACTTCGGTCCCGTCAGGGCGGGCAATGCCGCCTACACCCAAGTACAGAACGATGGTTACGGCTCGGTGATTCTGGCCATCACGCAGAGCTTTTTCGATGAGCGCCTGCCCACCATGGGAGGGGAAGCGCTCCTGCAGCGCATGGAACTCCTGGGCGAGCAGGCGGTGAAGCGCTGGGATCAGCCTGACGCAGGTCTTTGGGAATATCGGACACGCAGCGGCGTCCACACGCATTCCAGCCTCATGTGCTGGGCGGCGTGCGATCGCTTGGCCAAGATTGCCGGGAAATTGTCGATCGCCGAGCGTGCCGCCTATTGGCGCAGCCAGGCCGAAGCAATTCGCGAAGGCATTCTCGAACGTGCCTGGGATGAGAGACTTGGCCATTTCACGTCCACCTTCGGTGGTGGCGACCTCGACGCCAGCCTGCTTCTCATCCCCGAGATCGGCCTGGTGCAGGCGAGCGACCTACGCTTCCTGGCGACCCTCGAGGCCATCGAGAAGCAGCTCCGCTTCGGTAACCATCTCTACCGCTATCGTGCCCCAGACGACTTCGGCGAGCCCGAAACGGCCTTCACCGCTTGTACCTTCTGGCTGATCGACGCATTGGCGCGTGTCGGACGCGATTACGATGCCCGCGAAATCTTCGCTGACGTCCTCGCCCGCAGGAATCATCTTGGCCTCCTCTCGGAGGGCCTCCACATAGAAACCGGGGAGCTCTGGGGCAATTTCCCGCAGAGCTATTCGATGGTCGGTCTGGTCAATGCGGCGATGCGACTTTCGCGTCGCTGGGAGGAGGTGCTTTGAGCCGCCTGGTCGTCATATCGAACCGCGTGGCAACACCTACCACGGCAGCTGCCCAGGCAGGCGGACTCGCCGTGGCGATACAGGCGGCGCTCGGCGAGCATGGAGGTATCTGGATGGGCTGGTCCGGCAAGTCGACCGGCAATCACCAGCCGGGCAGGCCGGTCTTCCACGAAGTCGGGCGCATCACCTATGCGCTGACCGATCTAAGCCAGACCGATCTGGACGAGTATTATGCGGGCTTCGCGAACAGCGTGCTGTGGCCGCTCTGCCATTACCGTCTGGACCTGACCGACTACGCCCGAAAGGACATGGCCGGGTACTTCCGCGTCAACCGGTTTTTCGCCCATCAGCTCGTGCCGCTGCTTCAGGATGACGATCTCATATGGGTCCAGGACTACCACCTGATTCCGATGGCGGCCGAACTCAGGCAGATGGGCGTGAAGAACCGCTTGGGGTTCTTCCTGCACATTCCCTGGCCTCCGCCGGACGTCTTCTTCGCACTGCCGGTCTACGACACGATCCTGCGCGGCCTGACGGCGTTCGATCTGCTCGGCTTCCAGACGCGGTTCGATGTCGAGAATTTCGCAAGCTGCCTGGAGCGGGAGGGCATTGGCCGGGCGCTGGGGGACGGCGAGTTCGAAGCCTACGGGCATCGATTCCGCGCGGGCGTGTTCCCGATCGGCATCGATACCGCCCATTTCGCCAAACTAGCGAAAGAGGCCATCCACAAAGTGTCCTTCCGCAGGATCGAGAAGAGCTTCCGAGAGCGGGACCTGATCATCGGCGTGGACCGGCTCGATTATTCCAAGGGGCTGACGCACAGGATCGAAGCTTTCGACAAGTTCATCGCTGCAAATCCTGCCTATCAAGGTCGAGCCACACTCCTTCAGATCACTCCCAAATCACGGTCGGAAGTGCAGCAATACTCGGCAATGCAGCGCCAGGTGGCCGAGCTTGCCGGTCAGGTGAACGGACGGCACGGCACACTCGACTGGGTCCCGATCCGCTATGTCAACCGTTCGGTCAACCAGGCGGTCCTGGCGGGATTGTACCGCATGGCGGAGGTCGGACTGGTGACGCCGCTACGAGACGGGATGAACCTGGTCGCCAAGGAATACGTGGCCGCGCAGGACCCGGAAGATCCCGGCGTCCTCGTGCTGTCGCGTTTCGCAGGGGCGGCACGTCAGCTCGACGGCGCGATAATCGTCAATCCTTACGATGTCGAAGCCGTGGCCAATGCCATTGCCAAGGCGCTCTCGATGCCGCTCGAGGCACGTCGGGAACGCTGGGAAAACATGATGCCCCATCTCCTCGAAAACGACATCTCGAAATGGTGCCGCGATTTCCTGGATGCGCTACGGCAAGAGGGCGTGCCGGCCACCTGATCTTGCCGGGACGGTTCGCGCCGGGAGGTCAATCCCGAGCTCATTTCGGCTCGATGGCCCGGCCACGCGGCCCCGGCAGCGGCGAGGACGAACGCTGTCGCGGCTTCCAGGTCGCGTCGGCGCATACGACTGCGAATGTGAAGAATCCAAACATCGCCAGAACGGCGACAATGATCCACAAAGTATCGGTCGGCATCGGTCTGCTCCATCTGTGATGGAGTCATCATGTCCTACCCCGGCACGACCGCCTTTGATGCAGGTCAAGAACTTTCAATGATCTTTCGCGGGACTGCCGACCAGGCTAGCCCGCCTCGCTTGGAACATCAGGATCGACAAGTGGGCGATTGGGCGCTCGCGGCCGCGCGCGCAATGCGTGCGGCTCGGCCCGCTCGCGCGATTGGAGCAAGCGCCAGCCAGCATATCCAAGGGCAAGCGCAACCAATAGGCGGAACATCGGGCTTCTCCATGTTGGTTCACTCCAACACCGAGGGACGGCGATGGTTCCGGGCACAGGGTCGCAGACCATGTTGGGACGTGTGAACTACGTTCTTGCCGTTCCGCGGCCAGGCAAACGGATGCCGCACACCGGGGGGACCGGGTGCGGCATCGCGATCAGACGTCGCCTTCCATGCGGCTTTTGAAGAAGCCGAGATGCTTCTCCTGGGCCTTGATCATGCGCTCGCGATATTTGCCGTAGATGACGTCGGTGTCGTGCAGCGTCACGCCCGCGATCGTCGGCGAGGCGAAGGTCGGCAATTCGACGCCCCGTTCGGCCAGTTTGGTGGCCGTGCGGGCGACGAGCTCATGCATCAGCATCATGGCAAGGACGGTCGAGGAGCCCGCGACCGGTCGAGACCAGCCATTGACGGGCACGATAGCGTCCTCGATTGGCGAGCGGGTGTCGATCACGACGTCGGCGGCATCCGCCAAGCGCTTGCCCGACGAGTGCGTCGCCGGCTTGTCGAGGTTATGCGTGCTGGTGATCGCCACGACGAAGAGGCCGCGTTTCTTGGCGTAGAGGGCCGTATCGATTCCCGAAGCGTTGCGGCCACTGTGTCCGAAGATGACGATACTGTCGCCGGGGTTGAGAGGTTGGTGGTCGAGGAACTTCCCTGCGTATTTCTCCGTGCGCTCCAGCCAGAGCAACTCGCGCACGCCGCCGGGGCCGAGCACGTTGTGCCACATGATACGGGGATCGGTCAGCGGGTTGAAACCGACATAGCTGCCATAGCGGGGAAAGGTCTCCTGGCAAGGCAGCACCGAATGCCCGGACCCATAGAGATGGACGAGTCCCTCGTTCTGCAGTGTATCGGCAAGCTTGACGGCTGTGGTCTCCAGTGCCGCTTCGTTCTTTTCCGCCGCTTCCTCGGCAAGCTTGAGAAGACGAGTGATATAGAGGGAGGACATGTTGTTTCTCACTTTCCCGGTTGCAATCAAAGACGAAGTTTGGATCGAATTTCGTAACGGTCGCCCCGCATGGTCGAAACGGTGTACTCGAAAGGGCCGGCGCCGTCGGAGGTGATGCGCTCGACGATGAAGACGGGGCTTCCCGGCGCGATGTCGAGGAGGCCGGCATCCCCGGTTCCGATCGCTCCGACACGGAACACCTCCCGGGCTTCCCGCGGCGTGATGCCAAACCGGTTGCGCAGCGTGTCGTAAAGCGAGGCGGCAGGCTCCGCGAGCTCGACAAAGCCGGGTACCCGGGAGAGGGGCATGTAAACGGTTTGGATGCCGATCGGCGCCTTGTTGCCCAGCCGCACGCGCCGCAACATCACCGTCGGTGTGCCGACCTGGATTTCAAGCGCGTTGGCCACGTCCGGGGTGGCGGAAACCTCCCCCAATTCCAGCACCCGCGAACCGACGACAAGGCCCAGATTGGCCATCTCCTGGGTGAAGCTCGTCAATCCCCGAACCCCGGCGATGACCGTGGAGCTTCTCACAAATGTTCCCCGGCCATGCTCTCGGCGCAGGAGTCCGGCTTCCTCGAGGTTGCGGAGTGCGTGACGGGTCGTGATGCGGCTGACGCCGAGCATTCGGCTGAGGAGCTCTTCGTTTGGAATCTGTGTGCCGTCCCGCCACGTGCCGTCGGCGATGAGGGAACGGAGCGCCTGCTCGGCCTGATGCCAGAGCGGCTCCGGGCGATTGCGGTCCGGCTTCGGGAAAAAGCCGATTTCCGTCATCGAACGTCCTCCCAGCCTTCCCCCTTGAATGCCGCAATCCCGGCTCCCGCGAGGCTCGCCACCGTGCCGAAGGCCGCAGGGGCGAGCGTGATGCCCCGCAGATGCGGGGGCAATTGGCGGCGAAGCGAGCCAAGCACGGCAGGTCCCAGCACGTCGAACGCCTCGGCTACCCCGCCGCTGATGAGAACACGCTGCGGATCAAGCAGGGCGACCGCGCCCGCGAGCGCTGTTCCCAATGCCGCGGCGGCCTCGTCGAGCAACTGTCGCGACTGGCGGTCGCCCGCTCGCGCCTGCACGATGAGGGCGGCTCCGTTGTCCAGCCCGGCTTTTGCCGCGATCCTGTCGAGAGCTCTTCCCGACGCGTTCCGTTCGAGCCAGCCGTCCCGGTCGTCGCCAGGGTCGCCGGGATCGGCCGAGGCCCAGCCAAAGGACGCCGCACCACCATGGGCGCCACGGACAATGCGCCAATCCGAGAGAACGGCCGAACCGATGCCGGTGCCGATGGCGAGCAGGATCACATCGCTCAGCCCCTTGGCCGCGCCCGCGCTTGCCTCCGCCAGGAGCGCGAATTGGGCGTCGTTGCCGAGCGCGATCGAGATGCCTGGAAACGCCGCGGTGAGATCGAACCCGTCGAGATAGGGAAGATTGGGGATCCACACGCACGTCGTCCCGATCGCAAGTCCCGGGACCGCCATGCCGATCCTGGATACCGCATGAGCGTCGATCAGTCCTCTGAGCAGCTGTCGGAAACCCGATCGATCGACCGGCGCCGGCCAATGTCCGATCTTTTCGACCTCGTGCGGCCTTGCGGGGTCGACAAGCCCGGCCCGCAGATTTGTGCCGCCGAGGTCTATGGCCAGCGCGCGGCTCATCCCTTGACCCCCGATCCGACGATGCTGTCGACGAAGAAGCGCTGGAGAAACACGAACATGACGAGCGGCGGCAGCACGGCGAGCGTCGCGCCGGCCATCACAAGGTTGGTGTTTATCGCTCCGCGATTGTAGCTCAGCAGGCGGCTCAGGCTGATGACGATCGGATAATCGTCGCTGGCGCCCTGGAGAACGGTCAAAGGCCAAAGATAGGTGTTCCAGTGATAGACGAAGGCGAACAAGGTCAGGGCCGCGATTGCGGGCACGATGGCGGGGGCGACGATGGAGAAGACGATGCGCAGCTCGGAAGCGCCGTCGATCCGCGCTGCATCGATCAGGTCGTCCGGAACGCCGGCGATGAACTGGCGCATCAGGAAGATGCCGAACGCGTTGGCCAGATTCGGAGCGATCACCCCGATCAGACTGCCGTTGATGCCCATATAGGTGACGATCCGGTATAGCGGGATCAGCGTCACGATCGGTGGCAGGAACATGGTGGCAATCATGACGGCAAAAAGCGCGTTGCGGCCGGAGAACCGGTACTTCGCGAAGGCATAGCCGGCCATCAGGCTGGTCACGAGGATGCCGAGAGTCGTCGTGGTCGCGATGATCGCCGAGTTCGTGAAGGATCGTCCGGCATTGATCACGCCCGCGACCTCGCGATAGGCGTCGAAGCCCGGCGATTGCGGCAGCCACGCCGGTGGCGTCTGCATCGTCTCTGCCGGCGTCTTGAGGCTGGACAGCAGCATCCACAGCAGAGGGAAGGCCGCAACCACAGCCACGAAGATGATCAGCAGGAGAAGCAACCCATCAGCCTGCCATTGCCGTCCGGCATAGGGCCTCATTCCTCCTCTCCCTCGGATCGGCGGGCGAATGCAAACAGCGCCACGATGATGACGATCAATGCGAGCATCAGCGTCACGGCCATGGCCGAGCCGAGGCCGCCTTGCGCGCGCTCGATTCCCACGCGGCGAATATGGTAGGTTAGCACATTGGTCGACCCCGCCGGGCCGCCCTGGGTGATCAGGGCGACGGGCTCGAAGACCTGCACGGCATTGATGGTCGCGATGACCGCGCTGAACAGCAGCGTGCGTCTGAGCAGCGGCAGCGTGATCTTGAAGAATTCCTGCAGCCGGTTGGCGCCGTCGATCTTCGCGGCCTCGTAGATTGACTGCGATATCTGGGTGAGCCCGGCCACGACCAGCACCGTGAAATAGCCGACCTGTTGCCACACATTGAGCAGGACGAGGGAAACCAGCGCGGTATCGGGGGAAGACAACCAGGGCTGCGGTGGCAGGCCCAGCCAGACGAGGATCTGGTTAATCGGCCCTTCGGTGGGCGAATAGAGCTTCGACCAGACCAGCGCGACGGCGATCATCGGGACCATATAGGTCGAGAACAGGATGGCTCGCAGCGTTTCACCGCCGGCGACCCGCTTTTGATAGACGAGCAGCCCGAGCAAGACGGAGAGCGGCAGGATCATCGCAACGGAAAGCACGGTGTAGATCGCCGTGTTCAGAAGCGCCTGCTTGAAGTCTCGGCCGACCGAGATAGGGCCGAATATATCCCGATAGTTGCCGAGGCCGACGAAGCGAGCCGCCTCGAATCCGGTCTGGGTCGACCAGTTGTGAAACGACAGCCAGATCGTCAGTGCCATTGGCACGAGGATGAACACGCCGATCAGTCCGACTGCCGGCGTGAGCATCACCCAAACGGATTTCTTGTTCACCTTGGCCATGAAGCCGCCCAGCGCCAGCGGACGCGGCCGTAGCCGCTTCCGCTGCCCGCATCAGGTCCATCACTGCGCGGCGCGCTCGAGGATCGAAGCGGCATCCGCCTGGGCGTTGGCCTGGGCCTCGCTGGCCGTGATCTTTCCGTATTCCAGCGACTCGATCACCTGCTGCAACGACTCGGAAAACTCCTGGCCGCCGAGCACCACCGGGAACGCCTGCGCATTGCCCAGCGTGTCGACATAGCCTTTCAGGAACTCGCCACCGAGTTTTGCCTGGTGAACCTCGACGTCGGACGTCCGCGACGGCAGGATGCCCATGGACATCAGTATGTCCGACATGGCCGACGCGCCATTCTGGCCAGAGTCCTTCCCGTTCAGCCAGGCCAGGAAACCCCAGGCCGCCTTCTGTTCTTCCTCGCTGGCGCCGGCATTCACAACCGTCATCCAGGAATAGGAGATCGAACGTGGGGTGTCGCCGCTGGGCCCGATCGGGATCGGAGCAGTCGCGATGTCCTTGAACTTGTCGCCCATGCCGGCCTTGAGCGCGCTTTCCCACCAATTCGCCATGATGATCATGCCGGTCTTGCCGGACACGAAATTGTCGAGGAATGGCCCGGTCGTGTTGGCGTCGGCGGTTCCCATGGCCGGATCGGTGGAGCCTTGTTTCACCAATTCCTCGTAGAGCGAGAAGGTTTCGCCGGCCGCCTTGCTGTCGAGGGCTGGCTTCCCGTCGGCGACGAGCTGGCCGCCGTTGGAGACCAGAAGCGAAGCGAAGGGGTGGACGACGCCCGCAGCCCACGAATTGATCAGCCCGAAGCCCTGCTGGGTGATCTTTCCTCCATCCTTCTTCGTGAGCTTGGCCGCGGCATCCTTGAGTTCGTCCCAGGTCTTGGGTGGCGCGGCGATGCCCGCCTCCTTGAAGAGGGCCTTATTGTAGTTCAGCGCATAGACATTGATCTCGTTGGGGATGCCGTAGACCTTTCCGTCGACCGTCGCCGCGGAAGCGACACCGCTCGGCCAGGCGGATTTTACTTCCGACGAGACCGTGTCGGGGGCGGGAGCGACCAGCTTGTCGCGGACGAGCTCCGGAAGCCACAGGTCGTAGATGCTGGCGATCGTCGGTCCACCGGCGCCGCCCTGTGAGCGGATCGTCGTGAGAAGATCGCCGAAAGGTACGGCCTGGACGGTGATGGTGACGTCAGGGTGGCTCGAAGAATAATTGCGTGCCGCTTCTTCGAGCTTGGCCACTGTCTCGGGTGCCCAATGCGTCAGATAGGACAGGTTCACCGTGTCGGCGAGCACTGTGCCCGGCAGCATGACCATGCCCACGAGCACATATTTCAGGTTCGATAGTCGCATGATTGTCCTCCCAAGAGCAGCTTCGACGCCGCTCTTGGGAATGGTAATAACAACATAACCTATTTGGCAACGGTCTATAGACGAGGACAGTAGCCGTCTCGTTCTGTTAGCTCCGCTTCTTGGAACTCTGACTGCGGCCCAGCCAGGTCTTACGCGGCCGCCGTGATCGGAACGGTCGTCAGTTCTGCGACCCTCCGGCGCGCGTCGGCGAGCGAGAGTTCGCGATGATCCGGTCCCAAGCCGAGCTTCTCGACGCGGACGAAGACGACGTCCTCTATTCCTATGAAGTTCAGCAAGGTGCGGATGTGCGGTTCCTGCGAATCCAGCGCCTGGGCCGGACCGTCACTGTAGAAACCACCTCGGGTGAGCACGACGATGGCGCGCTTGCCGCGCACCAGGCCCTCGGCTCCGGAATCGCCGTAGCGGAACGTAACACCGGCACGCAGGACATGGTCGAACCAGCTCTTCAGGGCAGAGGGAATGCCGAAATTGTACATCGGCGCGCCGATCACGATTGTATCTGCCGCCCGCAATTCTCTGATCAGCGCGTCCGACAGCGCCAAGGCAGCCGCCTGCTCGGCATTGGCGGGCTCCGCACCGCGTAGCACGGCGGCAGAATCGATGGTGAGATGCGGGATCGGCTCGATGGCGAGATCACGCTCGACGATCCGCGAAGAAGAGGGCTGCTGCGCGATCAGTGCCGATACGATCTCGTCGACAAGTGGGTTGGACGCCGATGCGTCGCCCAAGACGCTGCTCTTCAGCACCAGGATACTGGACATGGACATATATCTCCAAGGGGTTGGCTTGCTTCGGCTGTCCATCTAATGTTTCGCAAAAAGCAACGGTATTCCCATCGAGAGAACAAGATTGTTGCGCGAAATGGAACGACGATGACCGATCTGGAAGACATGCGCCTTTTTGTAGAAGTGGCGGAACAGGGCGGCTTCAGCCGGGCGGCGGCCACTCTCGGTATTTCGAAATCCATCGTCAGCCGCCGGGTCGCTGCTATGGAGGAAGACCTTGGGGCACAACTCTTCCGCCGCACGACCCGCGGTATGAGCCCGACCGAGGCGGGGCTGGAGTTCAAGGCTCGGGCGGAGCGCATACTCGCCGACTATGCGGAGGCGCGCGAGGCAGTGGCACGCGAGAGTGGACAGATGGTCGGCCGGCTGCGCGTTTCGGCTCCGCTATCGTTCGGCATGCGCCATGTCGCGCCGGTCCTGGCGGCAATGGCTGCCCGTCATCCTGGTCTTGAAATCGACGTCTCGTTCAGCGATCGCATGGTCGACCTGATCGGCGAGCGTTACGACGCGGCAGTCCGCATCGGATCACTGCGCGATTCCAGCCTGGTTGCGCGCAGGGTCGCATCGGTGCGGGCTCATCTGGTGGCGAGCCCCACCTATCTGGAGCGCCATGGGCGGCCGATGACACCAGCGGACCTTGCCCGCCATGAATGCCTCATCTATTCGGGCAGCGTCTCGCCTGAGTGGTCGCTGAGGTCAGGCCGGCGGACTATTACCATACGGCCGGCCGGCCGCCTGCGCTCCGACAATGGCGATACGCTGGTTCAGTGGGCGGTGATGGGGCTGGGGATCACGAACAGTCCGTCCTTCCTGGTCTCGGATGAGCTCGAGAGTGGAAAGCTGGAATCCGTTCTGGAGGACTTCGCCACGCCGGAATACGGCGTCTATGTCGTGCGTCCTCCCGGCGCCGAGGTTCCCGCGAAGGTGAGGGCACTGAGCGACGAAATGGCCGATCATTTCGGGCGGGTCGGCGGGCTGTAGGGCCTCAGCCGCTTCGGCGTCATTTCCCTGAGCTGTCCGCCGACTGGTCGGGTCCAATCTTGCAACGCGCGTTGCCAAACCCAACGTTTCGGCGAGCGCGCGGACATACGACCTCATCGCAATATCACTGGCCAGGCTGTACACGCGTCCAGAGCTCGTCGAAGGCGATGCTGTCGAAAAAGGCCAAAGCCTTGACGATTTTGCCGTCGTTCAGGTCGAGGAACCAGGCATAGGTGTTGGCATAGGGCTTGCCGTCCTTTGCCGTGCCGGAGGCGTCGAAATGGACGATCACCATGCTGCCGTCCGCATATATGTCGCGGATCACGGGTTTCAGTCCGACGCTCATCCTGGCGACGAAGGGCTCGATTACCTCACTGATGAAGGCGGTGCGGCTCGGATAGGTCTTTGAGGCGAGCGAGTTTCCGGTGATGGTCCAGACCGCATTCTCGGCGAGCAGGTCGTAGGGGCTGCCGGTGCCGGCCGCCCAGGCATCGAACGAACGCCGGACAATCGCTTTGTTGTCTGTTTCGTCGGCTGAATTTTGCGCCTTAGCCGCGGGCATGAAGGCTGCCATGGCGATGCTGGCGGCGATAATTCCGATCGATGCGCTTGTCACCTTGCTTTCCTTTCTTGACTGCCAAACGACGTCTTCGGAGCAGCCAGACGGACTAGCCGCCCCAAGGGGGAATGGATCTGTGGGACACCTCCCCCGGACAGGGGCCACTCCGGGAGGCAGCCCCTCAGGAAGCCTCAGATCTGGTTTTCCCAGGCGGCGAGCTGGTGGTTCTTCAGCATGTCCTCGATCACCTTTGGCACCACGTTGCGGAACTTACCGGTGTCGGCGGGCACGATCTCTATCATGCGGTCGATCATCTCCTTCGGATCCATCTTGCCCTCGGGCGTGGCGAAGAAGTCGTCGAAGCCTTTGCGCAAGTCGGCGCGCTTGGTGATATTCTTGGCGTCGTCGAGCCAGCGGAACGGATTGTCCGCCATGGTCTCGTTGTAGCCGGTGTAGTAGGCGCCGGGATTGATGGTCTGAACCTTGATGCCGTATGGCGTCAGTTCTTGCTGAAGGGCTTCGGCGATCGATTCGAGGGCGTGCTTGGTCGACACATAGGTGCCCCAGTTGGCCGGCGTGAACAGGCCTCCCATGGAGGAGGTGAACACGACCTTGCCCTTCTTGCCTTCGCGTACCCATTTCTGGACCACGCCTTGAGTCAGAACCAAAGGCAGGAAGACATTGATCTCGAAGTTGCGGCGAACGAGATCAACAGGGATCTCCCAGACCGGACCGGCTTCGCCCTGGCCAGCATTGTTCCACAGCACGTCGAAGTCCCAGGACTGCGCCTGCTTGATGTCATAGGGATCGGTAAGATCGAGGCGCTCGACGCGAAGATTGCCTAGGCCTAGCCTGGAGGCTTCTTCCCGCAGCGGCATAACCTGCGGTGAAACCTGGACGGTCGCAATCACCGTATGGCCGTTCTTGGCCATGCCGATCGCGGCGCTTCTGCCGAAGCCGGAGCCGGCGCCGGTGACGAGGATGGTCTTGGGCATGGATCTTTCCTTTCGAGTTGAAGCGAGAGATGAAGTCGAACAATTGAAAGCTCACCCGCCAAGCGCTGCCGCGGCGGCTCGGGCGATCTCGCGGTCTTGCGCGACGGCGCCCCCCGAGACCCCGACCGCGCCGATAGGGGCGCCGCCAGGTCCTGGCAGCGGAACCCCTCCAGCGAAGACGACGAGTCCACCATTGGTCTGCTCCAGACCGGGCGAGGTGCCGCCAGGTTTGCAGAAATCGCCGACGGCCTCGGTCGTGAGGCCGAACAAAGCAGCGGTCCTAGCCTTGCCCAGCGCGATGTCGATGGAGCCGAGCAGGGCCCCGTCCATTCGGCTGAACGCCTTGAGATGCGCTCCAGCGTCAAGCACCGCTATGTTCACGGGAACGCCGATCTCTGCTGCGCGCGCCTCTCCGGCCGCAATGACCGCCTGAACTTGGTGGGACGTGATGTGCATTGGCGCTTCTCCTTTCGCATCAACTTCAACGCAGGCAGGCGGCCTGGCGCCAGCGCCCCGGCGTTCAGGATTCAGGCGGTGGGAAATGCGGTGACGAAGGGCGGCAATGCCCTTCGGTGCTCGTGCCGCGATGTGCCTTCCGCTGCTGGAACGGAAGCTATCTGGTCCGTTGCGCTCGGCCAGCGCAGCCAGTGCTGCATTTTGTACTTGAGTGCTGTTCCGATGCGGGTGCTGCGCGGGCACACGACGTCGCCCGACCGATACGATCGTTCAAAGCCGAATTTGCGGATCGATGCGGACGGCAACTAGAGCCGGCGCATGCGCCTCCATACGCCGGGGGTGCTGCCTGTCTGCTTTGTGAAGGTGCGCGTGAAGTGGCTTTGATCGGCGAAACCACAATGGTGCGCGATCTCCTCGACCGTCAGGCCGGAATTCAAGAGCAGGCTCTTGGCTCTTTGCAGTCGCTGAGTGAGCAGCCAATGCATTGGTGTTACACCGGTCGAGGACTTGAAGGCTCTGGCGAAATGAGCGCGTGACAAACCGCATGCCTGCGCGAGTTCGTCGAGGCCGAGTTTGCTGTCCAGGTTCGCGACAAGCATTTCCTTGGCCCGCCGCTCCTGCCAGGGGGCGAGCCCGCCATTGAGCTTTCGCTCGACGTTAGCCCCACCATAGTGGTCCGTGAGATGGGCGAGCACGGCGAGCGCCACGTAGTCGACAAACAGTTTGCTGGCGGCTTTTGGTTGTTTCAGCGCGGGAAGCATGGCTTCCCCAAGATATTCGATGACCTGGTCGTCCATCGGGAATTCGGGAGAGACGCGAAGCGACGGGATCCTCTTCAATCCGTGCTCCTCGTGAAATCGGTCGAGCGCCTCGCGCGAGACATAGAGTGCCACGCAATCGACCGCGGCTTGAATAACGGCCGTGTGATGCTGGTTGAGATCCGCAATCAAGGATTGGCCGCGGCGGATGGCCTGGCGAACGATGCCCCGACCGTCGATCCAATGTGGCGTCGGTGGAAGCTCGGTGCGCTGCAGGCACAGCAGGTATCCGTCCTTGATTTCGAATTCCGCTGGATTGCCGCCCTTTGGCGGCTCGGGAGAGGTCATCCAACTCGCAATCAACTCGGTAGATTGCAGCGCGCGTATCGCAACCTGTGACGGGTGCTCGAACCCCTTGAACTTATTGGCCGCGTCGCTCACAAAAAAACCTCCCAGCGAAATCTTGCCGAGATCAAGCAATACCTGAAAACGCAATCAAGATACTGGTATTCACGGAGGCGTGAACAAGTTGAGGCCTTCGGTCGGCACCGTGGCGGCGTACAAGGCGTGGTGCGCGATCTAGCCTCTTCGCTTGCGGACGAGCTCTCGCACCCTTTGCGGTAGAAACGGCTCGAGATCTGCGATGACGTGATCGGGATCGGCTGGCTTGAATCGAATACCGGAGACATTTTCTGCAAACGGTATCGAATGCACAACCGCGTCGATATCCTTGTAGATCTGAATGACGTTCTCTCGCAGATCGTTGTAGTGCATGATCACCGTCATCGCGCAAACGATCATCGCCAGGCGGGGGCTCGTGATTACCACTTGGCCGTTTTCGACCTTTAACGAGCCGGGGCTGACGGTGGCGTCCGATACATGCACCACGGTGTCGAGCCTCGCGCTCAACGCCTGCTCGACTTCGGCCAACACGCCGATAATCAGACGATGATTGACCGGGTCGAGAGCCCTGAAGCCGTTGACCGACATTGTCCTGTTGAGGACAGAGGAAACATCCTCGAGAGTGAATGCAACGGTGCCGAGTGAAGTCACGTCGGCACGAACGTCCGGCTCCATGACGGCCATTTCAGGTCCCCTCTTTACGAGGATCACAGCACTGAGCGGGAAGTCCTACAACTACCACGATAGGCTGCTGACCCATGCCAAATCGGCTTAGCGAGTGTCGGTTGGCTGTCTCGGCAGGATACGAGCGGTTCCGATTTCCAATGCCACGTACAACCCGCAACATCACCGAGGAGATAGCGGCGCCTCGTTTCAGGTGGAAGGGGGATACTGGGAAAGCTAACCGCTTGTTTTTCTGGTCGGAGTGGCAGGATTTGAACCTGCGACCCCATCGTCCCGAACGCCGTAGGCTCGCAAAAAGCTCAACGAATCCAACGAAGTTCATCCAGCTCGATTGACGTCTGTTCCGTTCATGTTCCGCGAAGCGGTGCGGAAACGGTGCGCGCACCGGCTTTGTTCTCAATAAGCGTCCGCTGCCGCCTGTTGGAAATTCGGATCGTTGTGGAGATAGGTGCGCTCGTATTCGTCGACCGTCAGTCCGAGAGAAGCGGCGGCTTCGTTCGGGGGCACCTGGGCCTGTGCCAGCCAAGTCCCGCGGGTATGGCGCAGGACATGCGGCGTCACCTCGCTGGTAAGTCCGGCCGCCGCGATCGCGCTTCTGAAGGCCTTGTTCTCCTTCGTGACGGGCGCGCCATAGTAGTGGACCACATGGCGCACGCCGACCGTGTCGTCTGACCAGCCATCCATGCGCTTCCACCGCTTCATATGAGCAAGGAGGCGGCGCGCCATCTTCACGGGTGGCTTCCTCTTGTTATGGGCAACTCGCTCGCCCTCTGCGCGACGGAAGATCACCCCGCGATCGAGGTCGGCCCATCCGCCGGTCGTGTTGCGCATCCATTGCAACCCCTTGATCGCGCCGGGGCGGGTGCCGGTATAGAGACCGATGATGATCAGGCGGGCGAGGTGGCTGCCTCGGTGATAGCGGCGGCGCACCCATTTTTCATAGGAGTTCGGCCCGGTCCCGACCTTCTTCTTCTCCCACCCCAGGGCGGCCAAGAGAAGGGCTGCCGCCTCGGAGCGCGTCAGATACCGTTCGCGCGGCTGACTCTTTTGCGGAAGTGTGAATGCCGGAACGACGTCGAGCCCGTGTTCCTTGTGGTAGTAACGCACGGCAGCGCGCATCACCTCGAGATCCCGGCGCGCACCGGATTGGGTGCCGCGATGCTCTGCGAATTCGCGGCAGAGCTTGCCCTTAATCTCGGATACTGTCTTGGCGCCGAAAAATTCATTCAGCCGCGCAATTCGGGCGACGTCCTGTTCAGGGGCCTTGTCGTCCAGATAGACGGTGAGGATGTCGCCTATCGTGATTTCAGAGGCACGACCGCCGCGGGGAGGCTCGTATTTTTCGGCGAGGTATTCGGCAAGCTTTCTTTCCGCTTGTTCAGTCTCATGCGCAAGGCATCCTGTGCGGATATTCCGGCCGGCGTCTTTGATGATCCAGGTCTGGCGTTGCTTCCCGTCTCCGTCGTTTTCGGTTCGGAGCCAGAGTCGGGGCGGCTTACGGGCCTGCGGCATCGTTCCTTCATCTCCTCAATCGCCCGGCGCGTGACAAAGTCCTTGCGGGCGATCTGCGTGATGACGAGATTGCCCTTGGCCGCTTCGGTGCGCAACGCCGACGGCGACAAACGGCCACCGAAGAACAGTCGGCAGGCTTCGGCAAGCGTGACAGGTTCGTCGTCCCCGATTTCCACTACCGCGGCCCGGTTCATCCCGCTTGCTCCTTGGCATCGTCGGCGGGGCGGTTCGCAAGTTCGAGCAGCACGTCTGCATGACAAGGCTGATCCAGGGCGCACCAGCAGGCGAGATTCTTGCCGCGAAGATCCCGTTGGATATGCCGGAGAAGGGGCGCTTTGCCGAAACGAGGCAAGAAGCCAGCCACCAATTCATTGACCTTCCCGCCGCAGACCCATGCTCGAAACAGGTCCATTGCTGCGGTCGCCCTATCGAGTCGGTCGTTTCCATCCAACCCAAGCGACAGGCAATGCATCGCTGTGCCTTCGTGATCGACAGGAAATGGATTTCCCCACTTCCCTGGCCTCGACACCTTCACGGTGTTCTCTGGCATGCGCCAGCCCTTCTTTCGGGAAAGCTGGACGCGCTTAGCCATCTGCCTGCTCCTTGGCATCGGAGAGGGCGCGGCGGGCGGCGGCGCGGCCTGCTTCGGTGATATAGACGCATTCGTTGTTTCGCCAGCCAACGGTGAATGGTCGGTCCCCGCCGCGATGCTCTACTAGGCCCTTTTTACGTAACGCTTCGCATGTCGATGTGCCGAGGTCCCACGCGGTGAAATATCCGGGGCGATGGTTGTGCACATCCGCCAACGCGCGCTTCTGCGCCTCTGTCAGCTTACCCATGGCTTGAGTCCTCCGACAGGGCGGCGCGGCCTGCTTCGGTTATGCTGAAGTGGTTGAGGCGGTGCCGCACTGCATAGCCCTTCATGACAAGCCACGCGGATGTGGTCAGGTCCGCTCCGATCAATAGTGTTGGCTTGTCCGAAAGCCGCGATAGAACCCTGAGCCGAGCATTCGTCAGCTTAACCATGGCTTGAGTCCTTTGGCTGGGATGGGGCGATTTCGGTGACCGCATCGGTGATTTGGATTGCGCCACGGACCTTCCAATGATGGCCGCACGGACATTGCGCCTCAAGACGGAGCATGCATCCCGGCTCGTGATACCCCTCCGCCCGGTCAAGCCGTCCGTCAGTCACCTCGAACGAAGATGTCCACTCGCCGCTTTCAACGAAGGTGAACGTCCGAGAGCGGCACTTTGGGCAGCGTATTTTGGTCGTTGCGGGGCGCCCCATCTTACTCCCCTCCCTTTGGCTGGGATGGGGCGGCGGGGAGAGGGCGCACAGCGACCAGGGCCGCCCCTGCAATGAGGCTCATCCAAAGCTTGCCAAGCACCTGCCCGCCGATGAAGTCTAGCGATCCGAAGGCCAACCAGAGAAACACGGCGCTATCTATGACCGAGCCGACGATGCCGCTCGCGGCAACAGCAATCCAGAGCCGACGCGTGCGCAATGGGGCGTAGACGGCAAGGTCTGCTAGCTCCGCAAGTACAAAGGCGAGCACTGACGCTAGCACCAAAGCATGCGGGGCGAGCAACCATGACACCGCGCCGCCAAAAGCGATGGCGAGCAATGCCGCGCGAATACCGCCCGCCTCGTGCACCATGTCACGCAAGACAAAGGCAGCGCCGACGACCAGCACTCCGCTAGGGGCGTAGAGGCCAAACCCGACCGGGAGGAGGCAAGGGCCTGCCGGTATGCAATCGGTGCCGACATGCCCGATAAGCCAGTTTGCGGCCGGGATGGTGGCTGCGAACGCAGCCATGAGGGCAGCGGTCTTAGGCTGCATTGAAAATGTCTCCTTGATTGTGGCGCTGCGCTATGGCTTTGCGCATGTGGGTGTATCGTGCGATGCCGGTGCCATCGCAGGAGTTCGCGCCGAGTTCTTCGAAGTGCTTGAACCGCTGCGGATCGTTCACGCGGCCGATATGAACCCATTTCTCAAGGGCCTTTGCGGCTCTAACGATCTGCTCGGCGTGAGGCGAGCATTTCCAAGCGGTCGACCCACCAATGAAAACCGCGTCGATATCATCCCAGGGTATGGGTAGATGCTCCTGGCCGTCTTGGCAGACGAGAGCGAGTTTCCAGCCGTTCAGCCGGAGCCTCCACCTTTCGAATACTTCGAGGGTGCGACGAGCCGAGCCGACAACATCGGGGACCGCGACGAAGAGGCACTTATCTTTGTGGTGTTCCTCGCGCGCCAGAAGGGCGAGGAAGGCGGGGATATCGAACCTGCTATACCCGCCGTTGTCGATGGCAAACCGGCCTGTGCGCAGTCGGTAGCGCGTCAAGGGAGTGAGCAACTGCCCGACCTCACATCCGATTTCTGCCGCGCACTCGTCCAGGTCCTGACCGTTGTCGAGGAGCACGATCACTTTTTGCGCTCCGATTCCTGCTGAGCGCGCTCCCACTGCCCCCAAGTTGCCGCCGGCCGGTCGCCTCCCTCTGATGTGGCGGGGGCGGCGCGGCTGTCTCCCTTTGGCTGGGATGGGGCGGCGGTACGGGCTGCACTGCGCTGCTTCTCTACCGCCTCGTCATAGAGGATGGCCGCGACGCCCATAGTCAGAGCGCCACCCATGAAAAGGGTGAAAACAATCCACTCAATCACCGGCCTTCCTCCGCTTCGAGACGGACAAGCCGGTCTATCTCAGCCGCGATTAGGGCACCGGCTTTAATCAAGTCGCGGCGGCGGGTTGTCGGCTTCCACCATTCATCAGCCCATGGCCAAAGCACAGGAGGCCCATCGGCCCGAGATCGGGAGGCATCGTCCAACCCGGCATGATGTGCATAGCATCCGGCCGCGTCTGCGAGTTCGCCGTCGCTGTGCTCGTCATCGTGTTCCGGCGTCAAGCCTTCGTCATCTATCTGTCGTTGACGTTCGGCAGCAATCGCAGCGACACCGCCTTGCCATCCCTCCACCACAGGGGCGGGAGAGGCGGGGGCTACAAGCGCTGCGTTGCAAACGGCGTCGTTGTCACAGCCGCAGCCGGGATAGCCGCATGACGCTGGCCGCTCGCGAAGCACGCTCAACGCCAGCTCAGTCATTAAGCCAGTAACAGAATGCGCGGGTAGCCGGTCAGTCGTGCGCCAACCTTTGTTGACGTACATGGCCTTGGCACGAGACCTCACTTCATCTTCGGTGATTTCGTCCAGCGGCTGTATCGCCACCGCTGGCTGTGCGGGGCTGGTGTAGAGGGGGTCGATGTCGATGTCAGTGTCGTGTCGGTGCTCTTCCACCCACCTCGGTTCTGGGTCGTAAACCCAAGTGGTCATGCCCTTGATGCGCCAGCGCCACGACACCGCCTCCCCTGTGCTGGCAGGGGCGGGGGTGGATAGGGCGGCTCGTCTCTCCGCTTCGATCTGTGCGCGGCGTAGGCCGTATTCCTCGCCGCTGGCGTAGTTATACCCATCGACGGCTCCGAGCTTCGAGCGCTGCTCATCGCACCATGCCGCTAAGTCTTTCAGCGCCTCCGCACCGGCCGGCGATGGAAGCGTGGCTAGGGCGGCGGTAAGGCCCCATCTGGTTGCCTCGTCCTTGTCGAAGACGCCGCCCGCCAGAAACCGGGCCATGTAGGCTTCGTATCCGGCCTTGTACGCCGCTACCATTTCATCTGTGACCTTCATAGGATCTCTCCTGTGGCGATGTGCCGGCGCGGCATGATCTTCGACGAGGGTTTGGCGCGCGCGACGTCCGCCGGGATGACGACGAGGCCCTTCTCGACCCAGATGGCCCAGGTGCGTTGCATGGCGCGGAGGCAATAAGCGAGCTCCTGCTCGCGTGGGAGGCGGTGCTGGTCGATCGCCTCATGGCAGGCGTAGCAGCCGAACGCGGCCGAGTAGTCGTTGGCCTTGTTGCCCAGCCCCTTGCTCTCATCGCGGATGTGGCAGAGCACCGTCTGCTCAGGATCGTGGCAGCACACGCCCGGGATCTGGAATGTGCAGGTCTGGCCCTTGGCGCTCTTCCGGAGCTTGGTCGAGATGATGCCCATCACGCCACCTCCGGCCGAGCGTTGTGCTCGATGCCATCGAGGAGGCGGCCGGACAGAGCCTTCCCGATCCGGAACACAGGCTCGTCAGTCTCGGTGAATGCCTCGGGCCTGCCGAGGAATTGGTTCATGCGGTCGATTCCGCCAGAACCGTCATCCGATACCCACACGCCATTCTGCTTGTGGTGATAGGCGACGCCCGCTGCCGCGCACTGGTCGCGCAGGCTACGGTACCAGTCGGGATGCGTCGGCCGCGCCTTGTGGCCGCCCTGGTCCGTCTCGCCGCCGGTGATGACCCAATCGATCCGCGGCTGCTCTTCCGTCGGATACAGATGGCGAAGCCTGAACCCTTCGAGCAGCGGCTCGCATGAGACGAAGGTGAAGGCGGGATTGAGTTCGGCCGCGGCGTTCACCAGAGCGGGCTCGTTCACATCGGCGCGCTTCTGGTCCTCGATCGTGGTGCCAATCGCGGCATTGCGAGGCCACTCATCTCGTGTGTGGCTGATCTCGTCGAACAGCTTCACGATGTTCTGCGGCCGCTTCGTCAACAGTAGCCAGACGAGATGCGGGGTCTTGATGATCAACTCGAACAGGTCTCGCCGCCATTCGGTCGGCACCTGATTATCGAAGACGTCGGCGAGCGACGAGCAGAAGACGAAGGGGCGTGTGCCCGCCTCCCGTGCCTTCTTGTTCCAGCGGATCGGCTGGCGCCAGTTGCTCGCCGATGTCCGAACCCGAGTGCCGTTGCCTTTGCCCGGCGCGCCCCATTCGACGCGGCCATAGCGCTTATCCATCAGCGCCTCGGCATAGCAGCCGTCGCACGCCGGGGAGACCTTGGTGCAGCCAATCCAGGGGTTAAAGGTCGCATCGCACCAGCTGATTGCGGTGATCTCGCCCATCACGCCACCCCCAACCACTTCCGAGCCTGCACCTTCAGATAGGGCATGACCTGATCGCGGCCGGCGGGGTTTTCGACCAGGCGGGCGCAGGTCTCGTAGGCCTTCTGGACGAACTCTTTGTCTTTGGGCAGTTCCGCAAGCCAGGCCATGCGGACCTTATCAAGTCTGTCGGCGCGCTCGGATGCATTCATGTGCGTTGCAGCCGCGAACATGGCATCAGCGCATTCTTCGAGGACGAACAGCTTCTTATTCTGCTCATCCGACAGTTCACCCGGGGCCGGCGCCGCGGACTGACCATCAGCCGCTTCATCACCGGCCCCATCCGCCTCGGCGGTATCTGTTGGGGCGCCAGCATCGCCAGCGCCCCCGTCGGCGGTGTCCTCGCCGCCTGCACCATCGGTGGAGACGGCCGATGATGGTTCTTGTTCGATTGCAGCCTCGCCAGCGACCGCCGCATTCTCGGCAGCCACATTTTCCAGCGCGAAGCCTTCCGCCGGCTGGCGCTCGCCGTGAGGTTCAGCGCGGGCAGCAGTCAGCCGCTCGGCAAGCGATGGCCGCTCGTTGAAGTCACGAGCCCGGAGTGCCTTGGCGTTTTCGGCAAGGTCAAGCATCTCATCCGGGGTGTAGACGCCCAGCATGATCGCTGGCTCATAGAACCGAGCCCAATCTCGGGTGCCGCGATACATCAGCATGCGGCGATAGTTCTTCGCCGCGCTCCACGGGCTTTTGTCGCCGGTCGACCATTCGGCGACCGAGCCGTCCACAACCCGCGCACTAGGCAACGACATGCCAGGACGGACGGCAGCAATGGCTTCCTCTGTCCAAGGCTGATCGGAGATGTATATCCGGTACTCTGGCTTCGCCGGGTCGCCCGTGAAGTGATGATGGAGCCTTACGCCTAACTTGGCGTCGAGCACCGCGGCGACGAGCTTGCCTTCATAGCAGAGCTTGCCCCGAACCACTGCCACGCTTTGCGCTACAGCGAACGGGTCAAGCCCCCATCTGACCGCCTGGTTCACAACCAGGAAGCAGTTCGAAATGATTTGCGACAGCGGGAGCTCTTTATCTTTCTCCTTGTAGAGAGATTCCGGAATCAGCGTGCTTTGCGCCATCACGTTGGCGATGCGCTGCATGTGCTCGAAGCGGCTCGTATCGAGAACAGGAACCGGGTCGACCACTTCAAGTAGGGCCCGCTTAGGGCGGTCTTCGGTCGCGACGAGTGCGTTCATGTTCAGGCAGCCTCTTGGTCAAGGAAATGGTCGAGCCGGTCTTTGACGAACGGCTTCATCTGGATTGCGCGCTCGCCACCGTCGAACGGCCGGGCGCCGGGCCAGTGTCCGGTATCGAGACAGGCGCGAATGGTGCGCAGACACCAACGGATGGCGCGCTCGCCGCGGTCGATCTCATGCATGGAGAGTTCGACGTGCGCGGTATCGGGAACATCGTCGTTGAGGACGTAGACCAGCACGAACGTTTCGAACGGGATGGCGAGCTCACGGCAGACCATGCGGATCATTGCGGCCTGCAGGTAGTAGCCGGCGTCAAAGACCTGTCGCTCGAGGAAGTCCTCGTCGAACTTGCTGGCCGTCTTCAGGTCGGCGAAGACACCGTCGGCGCTTGGCATGACGTCCGGCCGGACCTTGAGCCAGATGCCGGTTTCCTTGTCCTTGACGCAGAGCGTGCGCTCGACGCGGCCATTCAGTACGCCGAGCTTGACCATCTCATTGGTGCTGGCGTCGGCGTGTATCCGCTTGATCCGCTCAAGCTGCTCCGGCGAGATGATGGTCTTACCGTCCTGAGCTGCCACCCAATCCTTGCAGTAATTGGCGTTCATGGTCCAAGGCTTGGGCTCGCCGGTCTTGCTGTCGGGGTAAGTCGCGGGCCGGACTGCAAAGCTTACCTCGAACACCTCGTCGCCGAGCAGCAGGCAGTGAGCCGCCTTGCCGAAGTCGAGCGCGTCACTGGTTGGCGGAGTGATGCGGTTCGGGTTCCACAGCCAACGCCCCCAGAACGCCTTCGGGGAGCCGCCATGCGCCGGCAGCATCCATTTCAGCGCGCTTTTGGAGACTGACGGGCCGTCGAACAGGTCGACCTTGCCGTGATAGTCGGCCAAGCTGATGCCCTTGTAAGTGCCGCGCGTCGTGATCTGCGAGCCATCCCATTCACGCTCCATCCGAGCGAACACGCGGCCGAGAGGCACGCCAACCTGTTCCGCGCGGTTGTGATCGATGTCGATTCTATGCTGCATGGTGCATCTCCATTGCGCCGAAGCAGGCGATCGCTTCCCGCCGCCAGCGAGCTTTTTGGGTTTCAGGGACTGAGGTCATCCAGCGGCGCGCGGCCGCTTCGTCGATGCTTTCGAAAACCGGGCGGTCGCCCAGGTACAGCGGCTTGCCGTTCAGGACGCGTTGCCGTGTCGATAGCTGGCCATTGACCGAGATGAACTCGCGATAGAGCGCGAAGGCGCCCGCTTCAATTTGTTCTTCCGTCATGGCAGCACCAGCGCGGCGGCAGCGACGAGCAGGGCGACCACGACGAGGGCGCACGCGTCCTGGATGGTGCCGGCGAATGTGATCGGTTCGGACGTGCGAGGGGTGCGGGTGAGGCGGTTCATGCTGCCTCCCTTTCCGCCGCCTCGGCGACCATGCTGGCGGCAAGCGCATCGTCCTGCCGGATGAGCCGATCCAGCCACGACGGAACCGCGACAGCCTGGCTATTGCTGATGAGCAGGATCGACCGGATGTAGAGTTCGCCGGCCTCGAGCTCGTACTTGATGACAAGGTCGAGCTCGGTCTCGTCGCCGTCCCAGATCGACAGCGAGACGGTCGTGCGGAAGGTGAGTTCACGCGCCATGCTCGCCTCCTGCCTGCAGGATGGCGGCGACGGTCAGTTCCAAGGCTGCCTTGAGTTCAGGTGACCGATCATCGTTCGGCGCAAATACTGCTGCCGACAGCGCTTTCAGCGCCTTCACCAAGGCTTCATGAGAGTTGACTGCGCGGACGATGAAAGCGGCGTTGGCGAGCGCATCGCCACCGGCAGACCATGTTCTCCCCTCGCTGTCAGTCTCCTGTGTTTCTTCACAGACCGCGATAACGCCTATGACAGGGCCGCAAAACGTATCGACAGTTCCCGTTGCATAGATGTACTTTCCCTGCACTTCCCAAGGCGTCGGCGTGTGCTTCTGTTCGGTCATGTCACGCAGCCTCTGCTACAGGGGAGAGCGCGGCGTCGATGTCAGCCAGGGCAGCAACACGGCGGGCGTGCTGGACGTCCGACACCCATGCGCGCCGGTTCTTGGTGACGGACCGCAGGATGTGCGCGGCACCGATCGCCGTGGCGTTCAGGCCGGCGCCAAACTCGTAGATGGCCAGGGCGCGGAATTGCTCGGCGTCGGCGTCACCGCGCGCCTGCTTGGCCCCATAGATGTCTTTCAGGAACAGCATTGTCGTCTCCATCTCCGCCAGATCGGCCAAGGGCTTCTTCGTGGCTGATGGGAGTAATTTAAACGGTAAAATTACCGCCGTCAACATATGGCGGTAAAAAAACCGACAAGATGTATTGCGCCGGCTGAGCGGCGCGCATAAAAAGAAAGCCCCGGCGGGATGATCCGACCGGGGCGCGACGCCCACAAAGAGACGTTGAGATAAGTCAGGGCTTATGTATCAAGTAGAGCCTTCGGAAACAAGCATTAAGGCGCGTCGCGGCGCAGAAAATCGCAACATCTTGGGTCTGCTCGGCGGTTCCCGCCAAGTGATTGCGGTTGGAGCGCTCGAGGCGGTGGTCTTCACGGGCGATTGTCCCGCCGCGCCGATCATCCGGTGCATGAATCTCCCCCAGGTTGCCGGCTCCCTCACGAACCGGACGAATCTGACGGGGCTTGGAGCGCCCGTCCTCGATCAACGCTTGCCGCGCGAGGAATAACCCCAGCCAACTTTTCACACTTGAGTTCGTATCGGCGCGTTCCGTTCGCACCGCTGGACAGGCGGGAGGATGCCGGTGAAGGGCAGACGGGTACTGCCAAATCAAACACCAGGCTGGGTGGAAATCAGGTTCACGGATGCTTGGCTGCGGACAAGGCGCAGCAGGAAAGGACGGCCTTCAGTGTGTGAAGGACGCTCCTTTTCGAAGCCTATGGAAGATGAACACAAGAGACTGGAAATCAGGTATGAAACACGCATTCCAACCGTATGAGTGGCCGGAGTCGCTCTATCCCCTGCGCGACTGGCTCCGCCGCAAAGGCGTTGATGTCGATGCGCTGAAAAGCGAGCGCCAGGCGTACTGGATGGCACGCACGCTTGGCCGGCAGAGAACGAAATTTACCAAGGATCGGACAAAATCCCTCTTCCCGCATATGCTGAAACTTCAGCGTACCCTTTGCCCGAACGAGCACGGCGGAAGATATCCGACGCGGAGAGAACCGTTCATTCCGGGCACATTTGGAGCTGCGTCAGAGGTTCGGCGAATAGACCCCGCCGAGTATCAGAAGGCGAAAGGCTAAGGCCTACTTGCGACGTGGGCGCGTTCTCCCCTTCGCCAGGATCTGCAAGGCCCTGATCGTGAGCGCCACCAATTCCTCGCGATCGGCGTCGTCCAAAGGATCGAGGATCGGCCGAAGCGCGGCCCCGAGCCTGTCCGCGTCACGCTGCGCCATCGTCCCGCGTAGCCGATCGATGATCTCCCCGTTCAGGCTATTGCTGCCTTTCTCATCCATCAGGAACGACAGGACGTCTTCCGGCAATCGGAGGTGGAAACTGTGGGGCGGTTGCTTGGACATGCCCCGACTTATCGCTGAAACATTAAGTGCTAGAAATGGTTCCACAATATCGACAAAAGTGGAACCATCGGCGAGGGGGCGTTCAGAGGTGCTGCCCCAAATTGCCAGACGCGTCCCATCATCAAAAGCAAGTCCGATGCATCCTTCTGCGATTGATGCTGGACCTTCATTCGGTCGCGACATCTCGTAGCGTGCCCACAGAGGAAACCTTGGTCTCTTTTGCGATCCGCGTGGGGCAGTACGAGGGACGTCCGATGGATGCGACCCAGATCTCGGCAGTAACGACGCTGCCGAGGACTTCTGTCCACAGGCACCTGTCCGCGATGCAGCGACGCGGAAACATCAACCAGAGACGTGTAGGGCGCCGGATAGTCTATTCTTTCCGGTCATCGACGCCTGAAACGGACGCTTTCTTTGAGGCAATTGAGCGTGTGGTTCGGCAAGCAATGCGCGAACTGTCCATTTTGGACACTTCAATTGTAGACACCGATCCTAACGGTATGTAGCAATTCGTTAGGGCCTGCGGACGGCCCTCGAGGAGGAGGAAAAATCACAACTCGAAACGCGCTGTGACAGCCGGCGGTTGACACGTCGGCTAGGTAGATGTTCCTATTATGTTCTCATCGCAGGGGTGGTACTTTGAGCAGGCAGTTTACTGAGTTCGTTTCGCCGCGGGCGGCTGGTTAGTGGGCGGGGAAGTCATGATCGAATATAGGCCGCGTTACGAAACGCGGAACGAGGAGATAGTCGCTGAGCTGCGAGAAGCGGCTGGTGCCGCCGCCCCGCTAGATCCAAGGATTGTCGTAAAGAGGAAAGCTGCCGAGATCTCTACCTTGATGGCTCTACTTCACGGCGGCCATTGGATGGTGAGGATTGATCACGATGAAGGCCTTGTGATGATTGCTCGTCGTGGTCGTCGACGAACACTTTGACAGAAGAAACTGCCCGGCCCAGGTCTTCTGCATCGACACCGAAGGCGAGTAGAGCAGACCGCAACTGAGCCTCCGGCGTGGCGCCACTTCCATTCCGGGCGAGTTCGATCCCAAGCACGGCCTCAACCTGGTTTAGTTTGATCGTGGTTGCGCTCGCCTTATTCGTCCCGTTCCGCCGATCGGCCTCGACCGCCCTTTTCCAATTCCGGATTGTGTCTTTGGAGTCCGTCGCCTTGGCGGAAACTTCGGCCGCGGTCATCCCAAGCTCAGCTATGCGAGCCTCTATTTTCTCAATGATTTGGGCCAGGTCGATCATGCGGTGAAATTACCGCCAACGGCGAGCTGCAGCGAGCGGTAAGAAAACCGTTGACAGCAGCGGTAAAATAACCGACAAGGTAGCGCCATGACAGAAATCGCGCACCTTCTCGGCCTCGCCGACGCATTCATCGCAGCCACTTCGGTCAAGGAAGTGACGCTCAGCCATCGGGTGTTTGGCGACAGCAAGAAGCTCACCGCCATCCGAAATGGGGCAGACATCACGGTCGGTCGCTTCAATGCGGCCATTGCCTGGTTTTCAGCAAACTGGCCCGAAGATGCGGACTGGCCCGCTAACGTTGCGCGGCCGGTGGTGGAGAACGCGGCATGATCCGCACTCAGCCAACCGACGAACACGGCCTCGCCCTCGACACCATCCATATCGACGGTGGTACGCAGTCGCGGGCCACGCTCAACGAACACGTAATCGAGGATGTACCTCTTGCCCTGATAGCTGCGGACACTCAGGCCCAGCCGCGCAAGTACATCAAGACCGACGTCTGGAAGGACTACCAGGAAGCCATGGAGCGGGGAGACATCTTCCCGCCAGTGACCGTCTTCCACGATGGATCGAAGTATTGGCTCGCTGATGGGTTCCACCGCGTTTACGCCGCGCGAGGCATTGGCCGCACAGAGATCCGCTGCGAAATCCATCAAGGCGGTCTGCGCGACGCCGTCCTCTACAGCGTCGGCGTCAACCATGCGCATGGCTTGCAGCGAACCGATGCCGATCGTCGCCGGGCGATCATGCGCCTCCTTGAAGACGAAGAGTGGGGCGCGTGGTCGGATCGGGAGATCGCTCGTCGGTGCAAAGTGCACCATACGACCGTCGCGCGTGTAAAGGCTGACATCCGAGCGTTCTACCGAGGAGAAGCCCGCGACGCCGGAGGCAAGTTCCGTCCGGGCAGGGAAGCGGTGTTCGATGACCCCCGCGTGGAGCGGATCACTGGCGATGTAGCCAGTGATAGCCGTGGCCGCAAGTTCCGATCCAAACACGGCACCGTCGCCACCATGAAGACGGCCGGCATCAATGCCAGCCGCAAGAATGCACCGAGGCCCTCGATAAGCGATGAGCCATCCCCGGAGGCAGGTCCGCAGGCCGAAGCCTCCCTTGCCGGGACAGGAACCGGGACGCCTGCGGATCGTGAGGGCCGCCACGAAGGGGAGGCGGCTTCGGCCGACCTCCCCACCAATCTCCGCAACATCTTCGACGAACTGGTCGCGCTCTGGACCGAAGCGACCGACGAAGACCGCGAAGCATTCATCGCCTACCTGCGGGTGAGCGGTGTCATCTTCACAGAGAGCAATCCAGCCACTGGCACGGGAGGCGATGATGTAGATCGCCGCGCGGAGCGCGCCAGCAGCGCCGTGAAAGTCGGCGCAACGAATTTGAGTGGGGAGAGCCGCGAGCGGCAGACGGTCGGAACGCCACCATCCGGGGCCAATCCGATCAGCAAGCCCGAAGCCCCATCGATGGACGGAGCCCGCAAGGGACCATCGGGAACAGCGGCAGAAAAATACCAGGCGCAGGTTACGCGCCAACCTGAGGGGGAGCGATCGACGGATGGAGAGGCGGTGGTCTCTCCCGCTCCCCGAAATTCCCAGATGCCTGCCAACCCCGCTGCGTCCCCAGCACGGCAGGCGACTGCAGCCCCGGAGGTCGCTCCTCCTCCCGCCTCCGGGGCAACCCTTTCCAAGGCGGACATGATCCGTCGCATCCGGCCGTTCTGTCAGCATCTCGACGATCTCGAGAAATGCGGCGGTACCGGTCGTGAGCATTGCGGACCTTGCAAAAAGCTGATGGCGGAAAAGGTGGAGGCGGCATGACCCCACTCGCCCATGCCGCCTCCGAGTTGATCCGAACCAATCCTAAGCTGGCCCACGAGGTAAGGCGCCAGCTGGATCAGAAGCCCGTCGGCGGTCTCACTGTTCGGCAGCGGCAAGTCCTCGACTTCATAATCGACTACCAGAAGAAACGAGTAGTTGCGCCCACCTTTAGCGAGATCGCAGACGGCATTGGTCTCGGATCAAAGTCGGGTGTCAATCGCATCATCAACGCGCTGGCCGAGCGGGGATACATCACCCACATGCCGGGCCGCGCCCGTTCAATCGTAGTTCTTAGGGTGCCAGAATGATCGCGGCACTCACCCATATCGCGGCGTTCGTGGCTGGCCTAATCGTAGCCTGGGCCGTCGCGGGCAATTGCGTCCGCGAGCGTCAGGCCCAGCCTGACAACATTCGGCCTCTCACCCGTGAAGACGCGGCGCGTCGGGTAGGGTGCTGATGCGAATGGATCATCTTGATTATCGGCAACCATTCTCCGTCGCACTGGCAGGTGCAACGGCAGCGAAAGTTGGATCGAACGATGAGGTTGGCGCTTCGTGGTTCGATCCATTTCTCGACCTCGTCTTTTCTGCCGGTTCGACCGGCTTAGTCGCTGTCTCTGACACGCACAGAGATAGCGAAGAGGAAATGTCATGCGTGACAAATGCTCTGACAGGGGCGACAAAATGTCTGTAACGCGTATCGACGACCCGGTGTGGCTTGGCCAGGAGGCCAAACGCATGTCGACGGAGCTCTTGAAGAAGGAGCACCGTGGTCCGGGCGACACCATCGAGGCGGCAGCGGACCGCCTGCAGACCCGGCTCCGGGTTCCTTCCAACATCATCCTCCAGTGCTGGAACCGTCCCCCTCGCGAGATGAAGGTCTCGCGCTGGATGGCTGTGTTCCAGGCCCATTGGCAGGAGTTCGGCGATCGGGCCGAGGCGACTTACGAGGAACAACGCAATGGTACTACGGCCCATCCGGTATTGGCTGGCCTCGCAGATCTTGTCGCTGGGCGAAATGCTCAGCCAGCGAACCGGTAGGCGTCGGATGGTGCTCGTGTTCGCAGGGGCCGCCGCCGCGATCCTCGCTGCGATCTTCGCCTACGACGCCAGCAGCATGGCGATCACCGACAAACCAACCATCCAGCGCGCCACGGTGACGTGGTGAGAAAGGGAAAACTGAGCATGGCAAAGGCAGCTAAGGCCGAAGTTGGCCACAACAGTGATTTGACCCCCGAGGAGCGCAAGGCGCTCTTCATGGATCACTTCAAACCGATCGCCGCACAGCACGAGGTCGTGAAAGCGGCCCAGGCCGAATACAAGCGTCTTCGCAAACTGGCCAAGGCCGACAAGATCGCGGGATGGGAGATCGATCACGCCCTTCGGTGTGCCGAGATCGAAGACGGCAGCATCATGGTCGATCGCATGAAGCGCTCGGCCGAAATCGCAGCCTGGTTCGCTCTGCCGGTCGATTTCCAGCCTGACATGTTCGGCGACTTTTCGCGGGAACACGGTGAAGACCTAGCGCGCAAGCTTGGACGAAAGGCGGGTGCGACGGGTGAGGGATCTAACCCGTATGACGAGCACACAGCCAACGGAAAGGCTTGGGCGAAAGGGTGGGAAGAGGAGCAGAAGGCTGCCCGCATCGCTCTTCAGTCAGCCATGGAGAAGCGGAACCGCGCCAAGGACGAGCTGATCAAGAAGGACGATCCGTTCGAAGTCGACCAGGCCGCATAGGCCTTCCCCTTTCCAGTCGAGTGGCGGGCGCCTGCCTCAGTGGCGCATCTCCCCACCGAGACACGAAATGCAATCCCTCACCACCTCTCAGAAGCGCTGGTTTGCCTGCCTCCTGGCAGCGTCTGTCACTGGCAGCGTGATCTTGGTCGCCGTGATCGGAGGCGCGAAATGAACGCCTATGCCGATTTCCTCAAGGCCAAGGTGCGCCTGGCGCCGGTCTCCGGGTTCGAGATCGAAGACGCCAACGTGAACCCGATGCTGAAGCCGCACCAGCGCGACATCGTGAAGTGGGCAGTCCGCGGCGGCCGGCGCGCGATCTTCGCGGCGTTTGGGCTCGGCAAATCCGTGATGCAGATCGAGATCCTCCGCATCGTGACGGAGAAGGTTCAGGGGCGAGGGCTGATAATTCTGCCCCTTGGCGTGCGGCAGGAGTTCCGCCGCGATGGCAAGATGCTCGGCCTCGACATCAAGTTCATTCGCCGGATCGATGAGGCAGGGGAAACCGGCCTCTACATAACGAACTACGAGACGATCCGCGACGGGAAGCTCGATCCGAACGAGTTCCAGGCGGTCAGCCTCGACGAGGCGTCGGTTCTTCGGTCTTATGGCTCGAAGACCTACCAGACGTTCCTCTCGCTGTTCTCGGCGTCGCGCTTCCGTTTCGTCGCAACCGCCACGCCGTCGCCGAACCGATACAAGGAGCTGATCCACTATGCCGGCTTCCTCGGCATCATGGACACGGGGCAGGCGCTGACGCGCTTCTTCCAGCGCGACAGCACTCAGGCGAACAACCTGACGCTCTATCCGCACAAGGAGCGGGAGTTCTGGCTTTGGCTGAACTCCTGGGCGATCTTCCTGCAGCGGCCGTCGGATCTCGGATACTCGAACGAGGGCTACGACCTGCCGCCGTTCAAGGTCATCTATCACGAGGTCCAGACGAACCTTGCCGACGGCGGCGAGGATCGTGACGGCCAAGCTCTTCTGTTCCGTGACAGTGCCATTGGTGTTGTCGGCGCCTCGAAGGAGAAGCGCGACACGCTCGGCGCCCGCATCGCCAAGATGCGCGATATCCTCGACGGGGCTCCCGATGATCATTTCATCCTCTGGCATGACCTCGAGGATGAGCGCCGCGCGATTGAAGCGGCCGTGCCCGGCGCTGTCTCGGTCTACGGATCGCAGGACCTGGACTCGCGAGAGCAGTCGATCATCGATTTCAGTGAGGGGAAGTTCCAATACCTCGCCGCAAAGCCGGTGATTGCCGGTTCGGGCTGCAACTTCCAACGCCACTGCCACAAGGCAGTGTTCCTCGGCATCGGCTTCAAGTTCAACGACTTCATTCAGGCGGTGCATCGCGTTCACCGCTTCCTGCAGAGCTGGCCGGTCGAAATCCACATCATCTACGCCGAGAGCGAGCGCGAGGTCCTGCGCACGCTCCAAGCCAAATGGGAGAGGCATGACCAGATGGTCGAAAAAATGACCGAAATCATCCGCGAGCATGGCCTTGATCAGCTGTCCGCCGCGGACGCACTCACCAGATCCATCGGAGTTGAGCGGATCGAGGCCAAGGGCGAGGGTTGGCTGGTCGCCAACAATGATTGCGTCGAGGAAGTCCGATCGATGCCGGACGCTTCGGTCGATCTGATTGTAACCTCGATCCCGTTCAGCAATCACTATGAGTACACGCCGAGCTACAACGACTTCGGCCATACCGACAGCGACGAGCATTTCTTCGCGCAGATGGATTATCTGACGCCGGAGTTGCTGCGCATCCTGAAGCCAGGCCGCATCTACGCCTGCCATGTGAAGGACCGGATCCTGTTTGGAAACGTGACCGGCAAGGGCGTCCCGACCGTCAACCCGTTCCACGCCAAGACGCTGTTCCACTGCCTCGGGCATGGCTTCGACTATCTCGGCATGGTCCAAATCAACACCGATGTCGTTCGCGAGAACAACCAGACCTATCGCCTCGGCTACACCGAGATGCGGAAGGACGGGACCAAGATGGGGGTCGGATCGCCGGAGTACGTACTGATCCTCCGCGCGCCGCAGTCGGACCGGGGGAAGGGCTACGCCGACGACCCGGTAAGGAAGGCCAAGGAGGATTACAGCCTTGCCCGCTGGCAGGTCGACGCACATGCGTTCTGGCGGTCTTCTGGCGAACGGCTTCTGACGCCGGAAGAACTGGCGTCGATGGGGCCGGATAAGCTGGCGAAGACGTTCACGGAATGGACCCTGAAGAACGTCTATGACTACGAGACGCATATCAAGGTTGGCGAAGCCCTAGAAAAGCGCGGCGCGCTGCCCTCGACCTTCATGGCGCTTGCACCCGGCGCGACGGCGCCTTGGACTTGGCACGACGTCAACCGGATGCGGACCCTTAACGGCGAGCAGTCGCGGAAGGGGCTCGAGTTCCACATCTGCCCTCTGCAGTTCGACATCGTCGATCGGCTTATCAACCGCTTCTCGGCCAAGGGCGAACTCGTGTTCGATCCCTTCGGCGGTCTGTTCACGGTACCGTACCGGGCGCTCAAGCTGGGGCGTCGCGGTCGCGCCGTCGAACTCAACGGCGGCTATTTCCTCGACGGCATCAAATACCTGGAGGCGATGGAGCGAGAGATTGCCATCCCGAGCCTGTTCGATGCGCTCGAAACCGATCGCGAGGCCGCATGATCATCCTCGGCCTCGACATCGCGACCACGACCGGCTTCGCCTGGTACGACGCGAACGTTCAAAGCCTCTCGTCGATTAAGACGGGTCTCATGAAAGCTGAGGGCGAGAGCCCGGAAGAAAAGGCAGCCTCGCTAGCTGATCAGTTGCGCATCATGCTTAAGGACCAGCGCCCGGACTTCGTGTCGATCGAGGAGCCGCTACGCAACGTCAAGACGTTCACGAAGACCATTCAGACGCTGCATGGGCCAAGAAAGATCCAGACAATCAATCCCAACCAGATGCTTTTGCCCGGCCTCATCGGTGGCGCGGTAGGCATCATCAGCGCTTATCGCATCCCATGGCAGACGATCCCCTCGTCCACATGGCGGAGATTCTTCTTCGGCCCGGGTTTCAAGCCCCCGATCAAGATCAAGGAGAAGGAGGGCGAAGACCCGGTCGAAGAGAAGCTGTGGAAACGTGCCGCGATTGACCGCTGCCATGTGCTCCGGATCACGGTGAAGAACGCTGATGCCGCCGAGGCCGTGGGCATTGCCATGGCCGGCAAGGCCTGCCAGCGGTTCAAGTCATTGCAGACGAGGGCGGCATGAACGCTTTCTCCCACGACTTCCGGCCGGCGCTCCCTGATGCCGTCGAGGCAGAGGCCGCCCTTTTAGGGGCGGTCATGCTCAATGTGAACGCCTTCGTCGCTGTCGATGGGAAGATCAGTGCCGAAGACTTCGGTGAGCCGTTGCATGGCAAGATATTCGGGATCATTTCGGACCTAATCCGCCAGGGCAAGAAGGCGACACCGCCGACCGTCATCGGTTTCTTGCCGGCTGATGCCAAGGTCGGTGATCTCACGATCTCGCAATACCTGGCGCAGCTTGTTGCCGAAGCCGTGACGGTGACGGGAGCCGACGGACTAGCCCAAGCCATCCGCGACGTGGCGTTGCGGCGCCGGTTAATCTCGATCGGCCAAGACATCTCATGGATCGGCTACAACGCACAGCCCGAGGAAACCGGCCAAGAGCTGATAGGCAAGGCGCAGGACCTGCTGTTCTCGCTCGATGCGGGCGACGATGCCGACGGCATGGTGACGGCTCAAACCGAAGTCGATCGCATGATGGGCGGGGAGCGCAAGAGAAGCCGCCCCACCGTCCCGCTGCCGCTCCCTCAGCTTCGCGAGGTGATGGGCGAGGACCTTGAGGCGGGGAACCTCTACGGCATGCTGTCGGGCTCGGGAGAGGGCAAGACGAGCAAGGTTCTGCAGATCATGAGCCATGCGGCCCGTCACGGTCATCCTACCCTTCTTCTCTCGTATGATCAGCTCTGGGACCAGTGCCTTCTGCAGATGGTGTCTCAGCAGCTCGGCATTGAGCACGCTAGGCTCAAAGACGAGGACCGGCTCCAAACCAAAGAGCGTGAGCGGAAATGGGAGGCGATTGCCGATCTGCGCTCCCTGCCGATGGCGTACAAGAAGTGTTCCGGCCGGCGGGACGGTTCGGCCCAGATCGCGGGCTATGCCCGCCGGTTCCTGACCACCTTCGCCCCTCGGTTCGAAAAGGTACCACTGATCATCCTCGACCACGTCCGCAAGGTGAAACCGAGGAACGAGCGTGACCATGAAGGCCGCATTGCTGCCGAGGTTAATGGTGTGTGCAAGGACATCGCCGCGGAATTCGGCGCCGTCTGGTTGAACCTCAATCAGCGATCCAGTGCGGGCGCGAAGCGCAAGAACCCGCGGCCGATCGATGCCGACATTTACGGGGGCGAGATGGCCCGCGAGGACTATGACGGCATGTTCTACCTCTACCGGGCCTGGAAATACCGTGCGACCCAACTGGCGACCGCTGCCGATGAAAAGGAAGAGCGGGAGATCGAGGGCCGGTTCGCCCGTGAGAGGTGGGAAGAGGATCACGCCGAACTTGGCGCACTGAAGGTGCGCTTCGGAGATCCATCCATCCGCCGGCGCATCCGGTTCGAAGCGACATTCACCCGATACGTGTCGATGCGCGAGGAAGCGCCGGCCGAACTGTTCGACGAGGGGCTTTGATGACCAAGGAATTCCTGCCCGAATATTCGCAGATGCCCTACGGCTCGCGGTACCGGCCACTGTTCCGGCTATTCGCCGGCGAGAACTGGCGCTTTGTTAGGAAGGATGGCCAGCCGGTCGAATGCGACACTGCAATCCAGGCAATTGCCGCGGCGAAAGAATGCCTGACGCGCGTTCTGAACCCGTCCATCCGCTCCGAGCAGATCGAGCAGGCGCCGGCAATGGATGCGCTGGCGGATGAGGTGACCGCCTTTCTCGCCAGACGCGAACAGGAGGCCGAGCAGGAGAAGGTGAGGGTGTTCGGTGACGTCGGCCCGTCGATGATCTATCCCGGTCGCGGCAGGCCTCCGGTAGCGGTTGAGCACAGGCAGAGGAGGCGGGCATGAGCATTTATGAAACGCCGCTCGACTTCATATTGCTGGCTCCGCTGCCCGAGTGGGTGCGCATGATTGTGCGCGAGGTTGCCGAGAAGCACGGAGTTCCGCCCCGTGAGATCCTGTCGCGGTCGCGCACCGTCCAGGTCACTGCTGCTCGCACTGAAGCGATCTATCGAACCAAGGCCGCAAGGCCGATGACCTCGGCTCCCACGATAGGCAAGTGGTTCGGTCTTGATCATACGTCTGTGCTCACCGCTCTTGCCCGCTATCAGGCCCGACACGGCGCTCCGGTCCTCAGCCGGTACAAGAAGGGCAGCACAGGGAGACTCGCGGCATGACAACCACTCACTGCCCAGCCTGTGGTCAGCCGCTGGCACAGCATGCTCCGAAAGAGGCGCTCGCGTCGGTGGCGCTCGGATATCGCGGCCGGACCATCATCGAATGTCTGTCGAAGGCCTATCCCCGCCATGTGTCAGGGCCCGACCTCGTCGACATGGTCTATCGCCACGACCGGGACGGCGGGCCGCTCTACGCGGCCAACGTCATCACGTCGTGCATCGCCGAGATTCGCCCGAAGATCGAGCCATATGGATGGACTATTCCGAAGAACCGGCCGGGGAGGGGCGCGATCGGATACCGGCTCGTGCCTGTCGAGACCATCGAGAAGATCGCCGGCAAGCCCCGGAAGCGCCGAAAGCGGGTGGCTGCATGATCGATCCGCGTGTCCAGGCCCTCTGCGACGAGTTCGAAGTCCGGGTAGTGCCGAAATCGGTATATCCGGGACCGGGAGAGACGCGCGCCGTCGGCACCCTGGAGAAGATCATCCGCCGACATGGCATTGAGCACGCGCGCCTGGTTATGACGACGCTCGCCGAAACCGAGAACAACAAGGCGTGCCTCGACCGTGAAGCGTTCGGCGCGGCTTCAGGGCTCATCCGGGCCCGGCCCGACGACGTGGATCAGGCATCAAAGTGGCTCGCCGCTTGGGACGCGACGCCGGTAGGCGAGCTGCAGTGGATAACCCAGGACCTCAGGGGCATCTTTCCGTTGAACGCGGTCCTGGCCGGCATGATCTACGAACGCATGTGGCGAGCCTTCGGGCCTCGATCCATACAACCCGATCTCTATGACGACAGGCGGCGGACATGAACATCGGCGACATCGCGAGCATCTTCATCAGAGCGGCGGAGATCGACCGCAACACCCACGAGCACGTTGGCCCGATGGCCCTGCGCGCCCAGCAGCTTCCTTATGTCCACGACTGGAACGACAAGGCCGGCTGGCGAAAAGAGGCGGGCGACAAGCTCGCCAAGGGAGAGGATCCGCTTGCCGAGGAGCGTAAGGCCTTCTGGGAGCGGCTGGCCTCGATGCCGACCGCGGCAGAGATCAGTGCCGTCGAGAAGCTCTTCGACTGGCTGACAGCAACGAACGATGATGCCGAGCGCCGAGCACTATGGGCATGGGCCCGGGCCAAGGCCGGCGGGAAGTCGTTCCGCCGCTGGTGTTTCCAGGTCGAAGGTATCCATCCTGAGACCGGGCGGAGGCGAAAAGATCGCGCCTTGGAGCGCATAGCAGACCATCTTGCCGGGAAACGCGATTTGCATGCACAAACGGCCGAAATCCGGGTGTTGTCATACGGCCATGAAATCAGTCATGTTTCCGCTACGATCGCCGAAGATGCGGGCAAGAGAGATCACCTAAATTCATGGATGGCCGACAGCGCGTTCTCGCCGTTTATGGCAGATGAGCCGGAGTCGGCGTTTTCATGGGCAGCCAAGCGCAACGAGCGCCGGCGCCAACGCGAAGCCGCCAGGCGGAAGAAAGAGGCGGCTTAATCCTTACAGGGGAAAACGTCTCGTAGCGCCTGTAGTAATAGCAGTTCGATGGGGTCGTTGCGGGCGGATTCCCCACGTTTCTGAACGTATCGGTCCAGGATATCAATCGCTTGTTCGTTCGTGATGGCGAGATCAGGCGGGGGGCAGTAGGCCGGGTGCCCGCGTATCGAAGCCCATGAGTTCGTCCAAGAGATGCCCCGGGATACGCCACTTAAATATGTAGTGAATTGGTCGCGGTTCGCGTCGAAGTCGTCATACTTCACATCGGTAAACGCCGACGATGACCACAGCAACGCTATCGCAATCGTTGTCACTGCGCGCTTCATTGCCGCCCTCCCTCCGGGAGCGTGCATACAACCACAGTTTTGCCGGTGTGGAGAAGAGGCCTTGTCTCGCCATCGTCAGAGACGAGTGACTACCTGAACGGGCGTTTGGAGCAGTACCTCTGGTTCGCTGTTCGCGGACATGTCTCCTGCCCAATACCGATGTGCGCACAAGCTGGTATCGGCGGCCCGCCATCCGATTTTCAACCAGTATCCGTCGGCGACGAAGGCGGCTTGACTGTCTAGTTGATACACCGGCTGGCCTCCATTGTTGCGGCTAAAGGCCGAAGCGGCATCGCTGTCCAGCCAGCCCAAATACGACTGAAGCCTCGATGGCCTCTCTGGGAAATCGCTCCTTCGAACAAATGCAAACGCGATCTCAATCAACGGCGAGTAAGTTACGTATTGGAAATGGGGCGGCGGTGTGTATGCGATTGGGACCGTCATCATGTCCCATCCGTGAAGAGACAAGCCGTCCGGGAACAGGGACAATAGGTGTTGGCTTGCCTCGGCCACAGAGAATAGCTCGCCGCTGGGGCGCCTCCTTACCTCTGGCTGAGGGTCTTCACTGAAGAGCCCAAGCGCCTCACCTGCGCGATAGAACCCGCGTCGATCCACCGAGTAAAATGGCATTGTCGTCGTTCCACCCTAACCCAAGAATATGGAACCACAGATGCGCTGACCGACAAGCAGCAGCGCTTCGTTGCAGAGTACCTCGTCGATCTGAACGCAACCCAGGCTGCGATACGCGACGGCTAAAGGCCGATCGTCTTCTTCGCGGCATCGGTCGCTATAGACACAACAATTTCGCGAATAGCATTGCCGATGATGGGGCCGGCTTTTGCTATCAGCTTCTTCACCCTTGTAGCTGCGACGGCGGTTTGGGGCGTATCTGACGCCAAGTCGATAAAGCTCGCCTTAGCCTTCTCGCGCTCTGCCTCGTCCATGTCTTCAATCTCGTCGGCAAGATCCTTTGCTGCTTGGACCTGCCTCAAAGTCCATTCGTAGGGTTTGCCGCAATAGTGACAGAATGCGGGGACGGGTCCCATGGAAAGCGTAAAGCCGTCGTCGTCTGCATCTCCGCGGATGCCCGCCGAGCAGTGTGCGCACCGAACAACTGTAGCCGCTCCACAATTGCTGCAGAAGTTTGCACCGCTGCCGTCTTCAATATCACTGGTAATGAGATGACCGTTGTTGCAGATCTGCGCATTCGAATACCGGTAAGCCATGCCCGCCCTTCCAAACCCTAGGCACGAAGCATTCGCCCAAACCCTGGCAAAGGGCAAGAGTGCGGCCGAGGCGTATGTGAATGCTGGCTATAAGCCGAGCCGATCCGCAGCATCCCGGTTGTCAACAAATGTGAACATCGAGCGGCGTGTCGCGGAACTGCAAGGCAGGGCTGCCGAGAAGGCCGAATGGACGGCCGCTGACAGGCTCGCGGCCCTCAAGCGTATTTCGGATGCGGCCGAGAAGGATGACCCGCGCGTGTCCGTCTCCGCCATCGCCGAGGCCAACAAGATGCAGGGCAGTCATGCCCCGTCGCAGCATCGCCACGCCGGGCCAAATGGCGGCCCCATACCCACAGTCGATCTAACCAGGCTCTCCGGTGACCAGCTCGATCAACTTGAAAGCATCTTCGGTCCGCTTGCCGGATCCGGCGACGATGATGCGCCTGATCAGGGAGGAGAAGGCTAGACGGGCGGCTGAGGCTGAACGGGAGCGTGTCGCCAAGGATGCCGAGCGTATCCGGGCCAAGTGCCAGACCCTATCGGGGTTCATCCGTGAGGCCTGGCACGTCGTCGAGCCGTCGATCACCTATGTCCATGGCTGGCATATCGACGCGATCTGCGAGCACCTCGAGGCGGTCACCAACGGGGAGATCATCCGCCTCCTGATCAACGTGCCGCCTGGCACGATGAAGTCGCTGATCACGGGCGTCTTCTGGCCGGCATGGGAGTGGGGCCCGAAGGGCCGGCCGGCACTGCGCATCCTCGGCTCGTCGTATTCCGAGGATTACGCCAAGCGCGACAACCGCCGTATGCGCGATCTCGTCGATTCGGACTGGTATCAGGCGCTATGGGGCGACACGGTCCAGTTGACGCGCCGCGGCGAGATGGCCTTCGCAAACACGAGGACTGGGTTTCGCCAGGGCGTTCCGTTCTCGCGTCTCACCGGCGGTCGTGGTGATCGGGTGATCATCGACGACCCGCATTCGGTCGATGGCGCTGAGAGTGAAGCCGATCGCCTATCAACGGTTCGGACGTTCCGGGAATCGGTCCCAACCCGTCTGAACGATCCGGAACGCTCGGCCATCATCGTCATCATGCAGCGCCTGCATGAAGCGGACGTTTCGGGGTCCATTCTGTCGCTCGGGCTGGGATACGAGCACCTGATGCTCCCGATGGAGTATGAGCCGGAACGCCAGTGCCGGACCAAGATCGGCTTCGTCGATCCGAGGAAGGAAGACGGGGAGCTCCTCTTTCCCGAGCGCTTCCCCCGCCATGTGGTCGAGCGCGACAAGATCCCGCTGGGCTCCTATGCCGTCGCAGGTCAGTTTCAGCAGCGGCCGGCGCCCAGATCGGGCGGTATGTTCCAGCGCGGCGATTTTCAGATCGTTGACGCGGTACCGGCTGGGGCGAAGCGTGTCAGGGCATGGGATTTCGCAGCGTCAAAGCCGAAACCGGGGAAACAGCCGGATTGGACCGTCGGTCTCAAGATGGCCTACGTCAACGGCACCTTCTACGTCGAGGACGTGCGCCGGGATCGGTGGTCCGCTTCCGACGTCGAGAAGAACCTGAAGAATACAGCGTCTCAGGATGGCCTCGCGGTCATAATCCGCATGCCGCAGGATCCTGGCGCGGCCGGTAAGTCCGACGCCGAGACGAAGGTGAAGCTGCTCGCCGGATATTCGGTGAAGGTGATGCCCATCACGGGCGACAAGGCGACCCGCGCCCGGCCGGCATCCGCGCAGGCGGAGGCTGGGAATGTAAAACTGATCCGCGCGCCATGGAATGAGCCGTTCCTCGATGAACTTTGCTCCTTCCCGAACGGACAATTCGACGACCAGGTCGACGCCTTCGCCGATGCTCTGAATGAGCTGGCGCTGGGCACCGGTTACACCTTATCCGACATGCAGAAGGCGTTCGCATGAATGAGATCGCAAAGCCGCGCGTCCGGGTCACAACGGATGGCGTGGTCACATTCGCGGACGGCTTTGCCAACTTCCTGGCGGGTCTGGGTGCCGGCAATCCCAAGATGGCGGCCAACTCCTATGTGATGGAGTGCAGCCAAGTCGAGCTCGAGAACGCCTATCGTGTCTCGACATGGTTCGGGAAGATCGTCGACATCCCGGCCGATGATGCCACACGTGGCTGGCGGTCATGGAAGGCTGAGCAAGCCCAGATCGAGGCAATCGAGGCGGAAGAGAAGCGCCTGCAGGTCAAGCAGAAGGTGCGGCAGGCACTGATCTGGGCCCGGCTCTATGGCGGCGCTGTCATCATCCCGGGCGGCCTCCCTGGTGACCCGGAGCTGCCTCTGCCGATCGCCCGCGTGAACAAAGGTGCCGTCAAGTTCTTGACCGTCCTGCACCGCTTTGACGACGTGCAGCCGGAGGGAATCATCCGGGATCCGCTCAGCGAGTTCTATGGGCAGCCTGAGCGTTGGATCCTGAACGGGACCGGGGCGCAACAGATCACGCTTCACCCCTCACGGGTCATCTTGGTCAATGGCCGCAAGGTGCCGTCTCGCCTCGGCGGCAACGATGTCTGGGGCGACAGTGTATGGCTGCACCTTGCCGATGCGGTCAGGAATGCGGATTCCGGCGCCGCGGTGATCGGCGCGCTGATGCAGGAAGCCAAGATCGACGTCGTCAGGCAACCCAACCTGATGACGGGCATGGCATCGGTCGAATATGAATCGGTGCTTATCCAGCGCTATCGCATGGCGGCCATGCTGAAGAGCGTGGCGAATGTCCTCCTCCTCGACAAGGAAGACGAGTGGGACCAGAAACAGGTCACATGGGCCGGCTTGCCCGATGTCATGACCACGCTGCTGACGATCCTATCGGGCGCGGCGGACATCCCTGTCACCAGGTTGATCGGCACCAGCGCCAAAGGCCTGAATGCGACGGGAGAGGGCGACCTCCGCAACTATTACGACAACGTCAAGTCGAAGCAGGAGCTGACGCTTTCTCCCGCGCTCGCTCCACTTGATGAAATGTTGATCCGCTCTGGTATCGGTGCCCGGCCGGAATCGGTCTGGTACGACTGGAACTCGCTCTGGCAGCCGACGGAGAAGGAACAGGCCGAGGTCGACAAGTTGGAGGCCGAGACCACCAACATCTACGCCATGACGGGGCTTGTCCCGACATCAGCACTCGCCAAGGCCGTCCAGAACCGGATGATCGAGAGCGGGCGCTGGCCTGGGCTTGAGCAGGGCATAGCCGAAGCCGACGAAGAGCTTGGCGAGGTAGAGCCCGATCCGACCGATTTGGAGACAGCCGGGGAGGGCGTCGAGGCTTAGTCTTCGAATTCGCCCTCAAGGATCTGCAGGGATTGCTTGCTGATGCTTATCGTTCGCCGGCGCCAAGCACGCAGAAGGATTGGTTGCGCGAACCGCCACCGAATACTCAGGGTGCACTCATTTACGGGGTCCATTTCGGAGAAATCTGGACCCTTCAGTAACGGGAAGTCCTTCGTTTCCTTGCCGTCCACGAGAAAGGTTGAAGTGCCGGGGAGGAGGGAGGTGACAATTGCCTCGATGCTGTTGTCGATCGCAACCCGCAACTCTCCGTTTTCGACCCCATTCTGGGCCTCGACGAAAATTGGTCTGTCAGATCGGTTCTCAATTCTTACGGATAGGTATCTCTGACCGCCAAGGAAGGGCTCGGAGCGCACGAAAATGTTCGGCGAATGCTTGGTCATCCGCTCCCAAAGTACGAATAGGCCTGTGGCTAGGCCGACAAGCGCGCCAACACCTTGGATCAGTTCCCAGACTATCACGTCGTCCCCCTCGCTCTCTCCAGAAGCTCTAGCCCACTATAGGCCGCATGAAAATCGACCTCGCCCGGCTCGCCAAAGCTCAAGGCATTCGTCGCCCGCGCATCGAAGCCCCCCAGATCGAGCCGACCAAGGCGCAGCGGGACGATCTGGCCCGGCTCTACATGCGAACGGTGCGGGTGTGGGTGACGGGAGCCCGTGAGCGTATCGTGCCCGCCTATGAGCGCGCCTTGGCCGAACAGAGGGCAGCGGATGCCCTGACACGGGATCGCGCGGGCGACGTCGAGGTCGAGATCGAGGCCGTCAACAATGAGGCGGTGAGGACCGTCTTCACGTTCCGCGGGCTATTCCAGGCCTGGGCCGATGCCCTGCAGACATGGCACATGCGCAGGTTCGTTTCGGCGCTGCTCTACGCGACCAAGGTCGACCTCACCACTCAGATGCATGCCGGTGACGTCGAGGAGACCATCGAGGATGTGATCGCCCGCAACGTGGCGTTGGTCCGCGACGTGTCGGATCAGGCCCGCGGTCGGATTTCCGACATTGTGTTCCGCGGGCTGCAGAACCGTACCCCGGCCCGAGAGGTGGCAAAGGAGATCGCCGAAGCTACCGGCATGGCGCGTCGCCGCGCTCTGAACATCGCCATGGACCAGACGCAAAAACTCTCGTCGGCTCTCGATCGGCAGCGCCAATTGCAGGTCGGCATGACCAGTTTCGAATGGCGGCACTCGGGCAAGCTTCACTACCGGCCCGAGCATCTGGCCCGGAACGGAAAGGTGTTCGCCTGGTCAAGCGACGTCGGTCGGAACGATCCGCCCGGCATGGCACCGTTCTGTGGATGCAAGGCCAAGGGTGTTCTGGAGTTGGAGTGATGGCGAGCATTAAGGGGATGGACCGCCACAAGAAGCGCCTCCAGAACATGCGGCAGGGCGCCAAGCAGATCACGGCGGCGCTCTACTCGGCCGGACAGGACATCGAGCTAGAAGCCGAGCATTCGATCACACAAGGCAGTGTGTCGGGGAAGGGGCATGTGCCCTCCGCCCCTGGCCAGCCGCCGAACCGGGACACGGGTACCCTGGACACGAATATCGAGACCACCGTCGAGGCGCAAAACCCGCCCACGGTGCATGTGACCAGCAACGCGCCATACTCGGCCGCGCTGGAATACGGAACGTCCAAGATGGCGGAGCGCCCATTCATGCGGCCCGCGACCGAGAAGAACCGGAAGAAGGTCGGGCAGAAGGTCGCCCAGGCGGTGCGCGTGACGATCAGGAGAGGGTGATGGCAGACAGTTTCCTCGACACCGCCGGTGGCCTGCAGCAGGTCCCGACGGTCAATGTGGTGGAGAAGCCGGCACAGCCCTACGTCGCCACGGATGGCTCGATGCAGTCGGCAGTCGCCGTCAATGTCCTCTCCGGCGGCATCCCCGCTGACGGGGTGGCGGTGACGGACGGCGAGGCGGTTTCGATCCTCAACTCCGACGGGAGCGCTCAGCTCGCGCAGGGCACGGCCGACATCGACACATCGACCGATCCGAACACGCTGGAGGGCATAACCCTACCGGCCAACTATGCCGTCATTCAGGATGGGGCCGACAACATCGATGTTCTGGATTTCGGGGCCGGTGGCGGAATGGTCGCGGGAATCGCCCGCGTCGCCAATAATTCCGGAGATGTCCAGCTCGCGAACGCGACGACAAAGATCGCGATCAACGCCGCTCCGATCACGATAGCGGACCAGCACGGGCGCACGGCAGGGGCGACAATCGCCGTCGATCAGGGCAACTGGCAGAACTTCCCGCTCATCAATGCGACCGATACCGTCCTCAGCGTGGGTGCGGGGATAGAAATCTCGATCCAGAGCGGCACATCGGGCATCGGCGGCACGTTCCAGCTTAACGGCAGCGCACCTCGCGCCGTGCTTCCGCCCAATGCCGCATTGGTCGCGAACAACGTGGATATACAGGTTCCGGTCACCGGCACCTACGTCGACACGATCACTCCCCAGGTAGACGCGACCGGCACCATCACAGGCTTCGTCCTCAGCTAGAGGTCTCCATGCTCCTCACCGACAAGATCACGTTGGACGGCGTTCGCCGGACCAGCGACGGATACCTCGTGGCTGATGCCAGGGTCGCCCGCACGGGCATCCAGGCCTACGCCGGCTATGAGGTCGACCCCGAGAACAAGCACGGCCTGCGCGACAAGGCCGTGGTGCGTGTCTACAGGCCCGAGGAGGAGGTGTTCAGCAAGGACGCGCTCCATTCCTACGCTTTCCGCCCCGTCACCATCGACCATCCCAGCGAGGCCGTGACGGCCGACAACTGGAAGCGGTACGCGGTCGGACAGACCGGCGGGGAGGTGGCGCGGGACGGGGAATTTGTCCGGGTCCCCCTGGTCCTCATGGACGCCGACGCCATCGCCGCCGTCGAGAACGGCAAGCGCGAACTCTCCATGGGCTATTCGACCGATCTGCAGTTCACCGATGGCGTCACGCCGGACGGCCAGCCCTATGACGCTGTGCAGCGCACTCTCCGAATGAACCACCTCGCGGTCGTCACCGCGGCGAGGGGCGGTTCCAACCTCAAGATCGGTGACGACAAGAAAGGAAACCGGTCCATGACCGACAAACTTCGCACTGTATTGGTGGACGGCCTGTCGGTCGAAACGACCGACCAGGGCGCCCAGGCGATCGAGAAGCTGACAAAGGACAAGGATTCGCTCCTGACCAAGCTTGCCGATGCCGAAAAGGCTCATCAGGCGGCCATCGCGGCCAAGGATAGCGAACTCGCCAAGAAGGACGCCGAGATCGACAGCCTCAAGGGCAAGATCCTCGACGGTGCCGCGCTCGACGCCAAGGTGGCGGCTCGTGCCGATCTGATCGCCAAGGCCAAGGCCATCGCGCCGAGCATCGCCACGGATGGCAAGTCCGACGATGAAATCCGCAAGGCCGCTGTGGTCGCCAAGCTCGGCGATGCAGCGATCAAGGACAAGCCCCAGGCCTATGTCGACGCCCGTTTCGACATCCTCGCCGAGGAAATCAAGGGCGGCGACCAGCTGCGCGATGCGATCACACATCTCCGGCCGTCGGCGAACCTGTCCGATGCTGCAAAGGCCGAGAAGGACGCCCACGCCGCGTATCTGGCCCGGTTCGATCGCAAGAAGTCGGCGTAAGCGCCGGCTCTCCCCATCCTCCCGCAACATGCCGCCCTCTGAGGCGGCTTTTTCATAGGAGAAGACGGATATGCCTCCGCTTCAGACTTCCATTCCGACCTCCATGGCACCGGGGGCCGTCGGCCGCCGTCAGAACATGGAGGAGTGGAACGGCCTCACCGGTCTCGCCGAAGACACGGCCGCCAATCCCATCGGCTTCGCCCAGCCCGTCATGCGGGGTACCGCAGGCGAGCAGGTGAAGAAATACGACGGCACCGGTGTTTTCCGTGGCCTCACCGAAGCCGACGTAACGATCGGCGCCGATACCTATCCCGAGGGCTACAACGTCCCGGTGATGGAGAGCGGCGTGATTTGGGCTCTTGCCGGAGGTGCCTGCACGGCTGGCTCGCCGGTCTACTGGATCCCGGCGTCCGGCAAATACACCAGCACGGCCACCAGCAATACGCTGATCCCGAACGCCGAGTTCGACAGCGCGGCCGCTGCCGACGGCGACCTGGTGCTGATCCGGCTCCGCCGCATCCCGGCTGCTCCGCCCGCACCCTGATCCACAACTCTGACAGAACGCCGCCAGGCTGAAGTCTTTCACAAGGAACTTTGCTCCCATGCAGCCCTTCAATATCTTCGACGCTGATCCGGCGCTGGTCTTCAGCTTCGCGCGTCAGCAGAGCCACGTGCTCAATGCCCGAATCTACGAGATCGAATATCCCGAGATGGATTATGCCGCTCTCGTGCCGATCAACCGCGACTATCCCGAATGGGCGTCCGGCGTCGACACCCTGATCGGCGACATCGTCGGTAAGGCGGAATGGCAGTCCGGCTATGCCAAGGACATCCCGCTCGCCGACACGACCCTCGCCATGGTGTCGACCAGCTTCGACATGTATGCCGTCGGCTATCAGTGGAACATCGAGGAGTTGGGCAAGGCGGCCTTCCAGGGTTTCCCCCTGACCAACCGCCGCGCCGAAGCCGCCCGCCGGGCTTCCGAGGAATTCCTCTGGAACAACGTGCTGTTCGGATCGGCCGTGAAGAAGTGGACCGGCCTCCTCAACAGCCAGTACATCACCCCGACCGCCGCCCCCAACGACGGAACCGCTGCGCCGCAGACGGCATGGGTGCTGAACACGGGCGTCGGCAACAAAACCCCGGAGCAGATCGTCCGCGACATCAACATCCTGATCATGGGACCCATCGCGAACCCGGATCAGGTGCTGACGAGCACGCTCGCGGATACGGTGCTGCTGCCGTCGCTTGCCTACCGGTACATCGCCGGCACGCCCTATGGCGTCACGAGCCCCGGCAAGTCGATCCTGCAGTATGTGATGGAGACGAACGTCTACACGCTCCGCACCGGTCGGCCCCTCATGATCCGCGACCTTGCGGAACTGTCGAAGGCGGCAACGGTCGGGGTAGCCGGTGGCGGCCGTGGCATCGGTTACCGCAACAGCCAGGACGTGCTCGAGCTTCCGCTTCCGATGCCGTTCCGGTTCCTGCCGACGTACCAGGACGGCCCTCTGAACTACGTTGTGCCCGGCATCTCGCGCACCGGCCCGGTGGACGTCAAGCGGCCCCTGTCGATGCGCTACCTCGACGGCATCACGCCAGTGCCGCCGGCTTCCTGATCGGCGCCGCTATAGCGTTCGCGGTCCCGGCATTTGCTGGGGCCGCTTCACCTCACCGGAGACACGGCGATGCACACCATCAAGAACCTCGTGAACAGCCCGTATGACATCCGCCTCAAGGACGGGACGACGGCACGGCTGCCAGCGCGCGGCGAAATCACGGTCGAGGTCGATCCGTTGCACCTGCCGTTTTATCGGACGCTGGGCTATTTCGAGATCCGCGAGAGCGCCGAACAGCAGCCCGCCGACGATCTCGCCCGCCTTCGCGCCGACTACACCGAAGTGACCGGCAAGAAGCCCTTCATGGGCTGGGACGCCGAAGAACTGCAGAAGCGCATCGACGCCGCCCTGGAGGGCTGATCGTGGCCTACGAACCCGTCACGCCGGCACAGTTCAAGACGGCCAAGCCGCAGTTTTCGGCAGTGTCCGATGAGACGGTGCAGATGTACCTCGACATGGCAGGCCGCGTCGTCGACCAGTCATGGACGGCGGGCGACTACCAGAACGCCATCATCGCCTTCGCCTGCCATCTGATGACGCTGGAAGGGCTCGGGACCGATGCGGCCAGCCAGTCCCACAAGACCGGCGCAGCGGAGTTCGAAAGCATCAAGTCCGGGACGCTCACCCTGAACCGGTTTCGCCGCGATGCTGGTGAGCAATCCACGTATCTGGACTGGCTCAATTCCACCCCGTGCGGCCGCTACTACGTGTTCCTTCTGGGGCTCAACAAGGGCGGCCCGCGTGTCGCAATGGTGTCCTCTGGCGTGCGGCCAAGCCCATACGCCAAGGACTGGTGCGGGCCTGCGTATGGCTGGCCCGGAGTGTTCTTCTGATGGCCGGCCTGCTCGACACCGACGCCCTACAGGGCATCTTCGGTTCTGTCCTGTCGTCGATCTATGGCGATGGTCAACTGATCCGGGTGACCATGGATCGCCAGCCAGGCGGCAGCGGCATCCCCGTCGAGCAGCCGCCGGTCCCGATAAAGGTTCAGGTCGATGCCTGCACCGAGGCCATGCGCCAGCAAGCGGGATACACCGACAAGGATGTCAGGCTTCTCGTTCTCCAGGCTGCTGTCGATGGACCCGAGTTGACGACCGACGACATCGTTATGGCCAGGGACTTTCGTTCAGGCGAGATGCGCCGGTGGAAGCTGTTCGGCATCACCCAAGACCCGGCCCGCGCCTATTGGGAAATGCGTGGCATTCGAGATGCAACGGAGGAGTAGGCCATGGCACGAGCGAAGAAAGCCGCCCAGGCGGCCGAACCTGAGGTGACAGGTGAGCAGGCCTACAAGCAGGCGGTGTCGAGCGCGAGCTCGCGGTGGTTCCGTGTCACGGCCGACCGGTTCGACTGGCTCTTCGCGCCGAACAAGATGAAGGCATTCCGACGAGGCCAGATCGCCTATGAGCCGCTGGCTTGCGTCCAGGCTGGCCTTGCCGCGGGCGCGATCGAGATCATCGAGAAGCCGGCCAATGCCCGCGTCGGCAAGGATGGTCGGGTGGTCTTCGATGCCAACTGACATCACCGGCCCGCTCAAGATCGCCGTCATCAGCCATCTGGAGGGCGACACCGATCTAACGGCCATCGTGCCCGTGGCCCGGATGTATGGCCTGGCGGTGCCGGCCAACCCGACATGGCCATATATTCGCTACGGCAGCCCGATCGCCAGCCCGTATGAGGCGACATGCTGGGATGGTGCGACGGTTCGGGTGACGCTGCACGCCTTCGCGGAAACGAAGGTCGGCATTGCCGGCGAAGACCAGGCGCTGCGGATCGCCGCGCTGATCGTCGAGCGGATGAAGACCTTCGATCCTGACAACCTCGGCATCATCGAGAACGACTGGATCAACACCAACATCATGCGCGACGAGCCCGAGGCCGATCGATGGCACGCGGTCGCCGAGTTCAACATCACGGCCATTCCCGCCTGAACCGGCCTTCGGCAAGCCTCCTGTCATCAACCTGATCATCGAAGGAGCCAGAAATGGCACGCGAAACCTATTCTGTCCGGTTCGGGCAGCAGCAGCTTCTTGTCGAGGAGCCCGTCGGCTCGGGCATCTTCTCGGCGCCATGCGGCATCACCGGCCTGACGCGAAACGTCACGACGAACACGAACGACGTGGCGCTGCCCCCGTGTGACGATCCCGAAGCTGTCATCTGGCTCGGCATCGACGCCGTGTCCAAGCGCATGACGCTAACCTTCACCGGCACGCTGGCAGACAATGCCCTCCCAATCTGGGACGCATGGTCGATGGGCAAGGATCTCCGCCTCGTCCGCTGGTACCGCAACATCGGCGCGCCGAACCAAGGCTATTGGGAAGCCCCGGCCATGCTGACGGAATACACCGAGGAATCGACTGATCGCGGCCGCTACACCAATTCCGGCACGATCATCTTCGACGGCGAGCCCGATTGGGTGTCGATCCCGCCGGCTCCTGGCGTCACCACTCCGGTCTCCATCCCGGCGACGGCCCCGGTGGTCGGCACTCCCTTCGCCGCCACTCCCGGCACCTATACCGGCACGCCGCAGCTCACATACCAGTGGTTCGCCAACGGGGTCGCTATCTCGGGAGCGACCACGGTCAGCTATACCCCGGTCGCAGGCGATGAGGGCAAGCAGCTCCACGTCGTCGAGACCGCTACCAACGTGTCGGGCAGCATCAATAGCCAGTCGGCCAAGTCCCTGGCCGTCGTGGCGGCTTGAGGTGAGGCGTGGGCCAGCCGAACCTTTCTGCAGAGGTGGTGCTCCCCTTTGGTGACGGTGAGCAACTGTTTGCGCTCAAGTTCAAGCAGTTGGAGCACCTGGAGAAGGCGTGTGATGCCGGCATTGCCGAGATCGCAACGCGTGTTCTCTCGCTTCGTCCGAAGCTGGTTGACCTGTATCAGGTCATCCTGCTCGGGCTTGAAGGTGGCGGGATGCCCCCGACGCAAGCCAAGGCCATGATGGACCGCTATTTCGACGGTCGCCCGTTGGCCGCGCCGAATGATCCCCATTCACCTCTCGTCACCGCGGCCAAGATAATGGAGGCCGCCTGGTTTGGGATGGAGGACATCAAGCCGGGGGAAGCTCCAGCCGGGGAGAGCCCGGCAGCCGGATAAACTTCGGGAAATACAGGGCCTCGTTCTTCCGGTCCGGAATCCCGCCGCGCGAACTCGGGGAGATGAGCCTCTACGAGGTCGTCTCGATGAACGTCGAGCTCGAGAAAATGGACGAGAAGCACAAGCCGCAAGTGTCAGATGAGGAATGGGCTCAAGCGGAAGAGCTTCTTGCCTCGGTGACACTAAACGATCCGAACGTGCGTCTGCATTGAGCTCGATCGAGGGAAACCATGAACGTTGTCGCCGACAAAGTCATAGTCGAGCTGCTGGCCAAGCTCGACCAGTACAACGCCAACGTGGTCAATGCGGAGCGGACGTTCGACAGGTCAATGAACGGCATTGTCCGTTCAGTGAAGCGGACGGAAAGCCTCGTGCAGCGGTCGGCCACAGCCATGTCGACGAGCCTGGTGACGGCCTTTGCGGTCGTCGGCGGTATCCGCGGCATGCAGTCTCTTCTCGACAGTGCGACGAAGATCGACAATGCGTTGAAGGTGGCAGGACTGTCTGGCGCTGAACTGGAAAAGGTCTACAGCCAGCTTCGGGACAGCGCTCAGAGAAACGCAGCACCCCTAGAGGCGCTGGTTCAGCTCTACAGCCGGGCCTCCCAGGCTCAGATGCAGCTGAACGCGTCCTCAGATGAGTTGGTGCGGCTGAGCAACACGGTCGCAATGGCTCTTCGGGTGTCGGGCCAGGATGCCAGTCAAGCTTCAGGTGCGCTGCTTCAGTTGGGGCAGGCGCTGTCTGGTGGGAAAGTCCAGGCCGAAGAATACAACTCCATGATCGACGGCCTGTACCCGCTTCTACAGGCAGCCGCTGCTGGCCTTCGCGAGGCAGGCGGGGACGTCGGCAAGCTGACCCAGCTCGTGAAGGCGGGCGAGGTATCATCGGAGGCCTTCTTCAGGGCGATCGAAGCCGGAAGCTATGTGCTCGAAGAAAAGCTCGGTGGCGCGACTCTCACCACGAGCCAGGCGTTGGAGAACGTTCGCACAGCCGCGATCGATGCTATGCGTGACTTTGCTCGGGGCGCGCTAGCGGCCGAGGGCATCGGCGAGGCATTCCAGATGCTCGCCAACGTAATCAATGGGACAAACTTCGAAGCTTTCGGCGAAGAAGTACGTAAGGTCGTCGGATGGCTGAGCGATCTGCGCGAAGCGGTCCGTTTCGCCCAGAACTTCGCAGCGAACTTCAGCGCAGAAACCGGACTCGATAGGGTAGGAGAATTCCTCACAGGCGGTGCGGTCCAGCGCCAGTTTGGGCCGCTCACGATCTCATCGACAAGAGCGCTTCAGTCCCGCATCGATGAGGCCTTTTCGCAGACAGTCGAGACAGCCGGCGCGGTCACAGAAGACGCTCTTAAGCAGTGGGCTGCTCGGAACGGCCTCGGCTCAAATGCTCCCATAAAGACCGATCGGCTACCAGAGACGGCTCCGCGCCGCGGGCCGGTCAGCCTTTCCGACTTTGACGCTCCTGTAGGCTCCGGCTCCGGAGGACGAAAGGGCCGGCGAGAGCGCGAAGACGCCTTCGAGCGTGAAAGCCGCCAGGTTAAGGAGCGCACCGCCGCGCTTCAGGCGGAATCGGAAGCGCTTTCGCGTATCAACCCGCTCGTGAAGGATTACGGCTATGCCGTTGAGCGAGCGAGGGCGGCTCAGGAACTGCTCTCCGCCGCCGAACGTGCTGGTTTGTCGATCACGCCGGAACTCAGGGCGAATATCGACGCACTCGCCGACGGCTATGCAAGGGCGGAAGCAGAGGCGAACAAGCTATCCGAGCGCCAAGACCAGATCGTCCAGGCCTCCGATTTCGTCAAAGAGTCGCTGGCCGACGCCTTCATGGAGATGGTCCCCGCCATTGAGACCGGGAACAAGGCCCTAGATAATCTGCTCAATACGCTTATTGAGGCAGTCGCGCAGGCCGCGCTCTTAGGGAAAGGGCCGCTGGCCGGCCTATTCGGCGGAGGCGGAGGACTTCTGTCCCTCATTGGCTTTGCCGGCGGCGGCGTGGCGGCATTTGGGCGCCCTCAGCCGATGAAGACGTTCGCGCGTGGCGGCATTGCACGCTCAGCCTCGATCTTTGGCGAGGCTGGACCCGAGGCCGCCGTCCCGCTGCCGGACGGGAGAAGGATCCCGGTGGACCTGCGCGTGCCCGAACGTTCATCGGGTTCTCAGAACGTGCACGTCACGGTCGGGGTGTCGACAGACGGCAATGGCAACCTGTTGCCGTTCGTCCAGTCCGTCGCTCAGTCGGAGGCGAACAAGTCCACCGCAGGATTGGCCCGCAGCGTCCCGAAGATGGTCGATCAACGAAACGACACGCGACAGACGCGCAGGACGAGGGCGTAATGGCAAGGTTGCTTCATTGGCCATCGGGCCTTCGGGCCGATGCTCGCGAGCCGCTTTCCGGCCCCAGGACCGTAGGGTCCGGTGCAACGACCAGCATTGGCGACTTTACCCAGACCTTCAGCTCGCCGTTCGGCGCCTGGCGCTGGCGGTTTCAGTTCCCGCCGATGCATGGCCAGTTGTTCCGGCGCTATCGTGGCTGGGTTGCTGCCCTCCATGGCGGCGCGAATGCCACGCGCGTTCCCTTTTGCGATTGGGACGGCCTGTCGATCCCGCAAATGGGGGTCACCGCGACCAGTCACGAATGGCGGCGCGGCCAACCCTGGTCGAATGGTCAGCCTTGGTCGAACGGCCAAAATTGGGGCTCGACTCCGCCGATCGTACCGGTTGTTGCGCCTGCAGCGCTCGGTGACACCATAGTCGAGTTGGGGAACGTGTTCTGGGGCCACAATCTGGGATACGGCGACCTCATCGGCTTCTATCCCTTCCACCTTGGTCTCTACATGGTGACCGAGGTGTTCGACCCCGGCCAATACCGCATATGGCCTCCGCTGAGGAACGCGGTCGCAGACACCGATTTCGCCACTCTCAAGCCGACCTTGGCCATGCGGCTCGAAAACGAGGATGCGGCCAAAGCGGCTCGGGGTTTCGCGCGTAGCGAAGGTGCGAGCGTCGTGCTGGTCGAGACCTTTGACTACGACGTGCGCGACTATTTCACCGAGTAGGAGGTTGCTGTGAAAGTTGCTGAGCTTATCGAGCGGCTAAAGGCATTCCCGCAAGATCGTGACGTTGTGATTCTTGATGCGGACACCGAATGGCATCTCAATATCGAGGGCGTTGGCCACCAGCGGCACGATTGGGAGGAAGCGGAGGAGCGCGTCCTCATTTGGGGGGAATACCACCCAAGCAAATCGTCGGGCGCGTAGCCGATCATGCCGACCTTTTCCGAAGCCGATTTCGACCGCCTTTCCGGGCCGCATGTCAGCCGGGCGTGGTTTGCCGAGATCGACCTCCCGTCCGGCATCAAACGGCTGCACAACGGGGTAGGGCGCGTCACGATTGGCGGGCATGAGTGGCTCGGCGTCACCGATCCGACCGGCGGGCAGCTCGTTCGCGTCGATACTGTCGAGGAACCGCGGTTCGGGCAGGCGCCGTCTGTCCTCATCACGTTGGGTGGCATCAGCGTCGCGTTCTGGCGGGAGGTCAAGTCGACCGCTCGGCAGATGGAGGGGCGCCGCTGTGACCTGTATTGGGCGGAATTTGATCCAGAGACCGGCGAGATCAGCATTGCGCTGAAGAAGCTCTTCCCGGGCAAGATCAGCGCGCCTTCGCTCCAGCGGGCAGGGATCGGCATTCGCAACGCCGGCTTCGTAATCGAAAGCTTGTGGCAGTCGCAGAACTACCCCTTCGGCGGCCGATGGAACGCGGCCGATCAGGAGCGCCGCTATCCTGGCGATTTGGGCGGGCAGTTCATCGGCGTGAAGGTGCAGGAGATATTCAACCCGTCATGAGGGAAAAGCTCGAGCAATTCCTGCGCCGGCACGATGGCAAGCTGGTCGAGTGGGGTGTCGACGATTGCTCGGCATGTCCGCACGCCTGGCTTCGCGAGAACGGCATTGGTGCACGCATCCCAACCTATTCGAGCCGGGAAGAGGCGCGCACGCTCATCGCGGCGGCCGGTGGGCTCGTGGAGCTGTGGGACGATTGCCTTCTCGGCACGGGCATTGCGGAACGCCTGGGAGGCGCGCCGGAGCTCGGCGACATCGCCGTGATCGACACCCGACGGTTGGGGCCGGTCGGTGTGATCTGCGGTGCCGGCGGCCTGTGCTGCTGGCGGAAAGACGGCGGCTTCTTCTGGCTCGCCCCACGGGGCTATCTGAAGGTCTGGGCAGTATCCTGACATGAAATGGATCAAGGTGGCGCTAGCCGGCTGCGTCTCGCTTCTGGCCATGACGGCGCATGCGCAGGCAGATTTCGTCATTACGCCGATTGCCTTCGCGCTCTTTGCGGGCCCGCTCGGCGCAATAGCCTCCTTCGCGGGCATCTATACCGGTATCCAGATCGCGGCCTATGCCGCCGTGCTCGGCGCACAGCTGGCATTGTCGAATCGAGGGCAGCAGAAGCTCGATCCCGGCGAGTGGAAGAACACGTTCCAAGAGGCTGAAACCTCTGAGTACAACGCGATCGGTCGTGTGAAGCTCGGCGGCCTGAAGGCGTTCGGGAACACCAAGGCAAATGTCATTTCCCGCCTCATCTGGCACGTCAAAGGCCCGATGGTGGCTGCCGAGCAGTACTTCCTTGGCGGCCGCGAGGTGACGGTGGAATCTAACGGCCAGGTATCGTCGCCGCCGTGGGCCGATCCGAACGGGTCCTGGGCAACCATCCAGAGTAAGCCCGGCAATGGGGCAGAAACGGCGTGGCCGCAGCTGATGACGGACTTCCCGAGTTTGTGGACGGCCGCGCATCGATGCCGGGGCATCTTCCAATCCCTGATCCGCTTCACGATTCCCGACTTTTCGACGGAATGGGGGAACAAGAAGTTTCAGAAGCTCTACCAGGGCGGCGCCCCTGACTGTGAGGTGATCGGGCGCATCTCGCCGATCTACGACCCGCGTCAGTCGGGACAGGATCCGGACAACCCGGCGACATGGGCATGGTCTGACAACGGGATACTGGCGGCCGTGCACGTCATGCGCAGTTACCCGGATCTGAAGTCGGCGGATTTCGATTGGCCATTCCTGGCGACCGAAGCAAACCGTGCCGATGCGATAGTTGCCACCATCTCCGGCACAGAACCGCGCGCCCGCTGCTGGGGCCTGTGGCCGTCCGAGAGCCGCCGCGGCGACGTCATGCAGCAGGTGCTCGATAGTATCGGCGCCGAAGTCGTCATGAGTGAACTCGGGTTGATCAGGATCCGCCTAATCGATGACGCGCCGTCGTCGGAGATCGCGTTCACGGCCAAGCACATCGCGGAGCTGAACTGGAAATCCGGTCCGGAGGCCGTCGAGCGGCCGAACATCTGCCGCGTGAAATACTACTCGCCCGAGCGTGGCTACGACATGGGCGAGATCAACATGTCCGGCATCGGCTGGGCGCGGATCGAAGACGAGATCGCACGATATGGCGAGAAGTATTTCGACGTCGAGCTGCCGTTCTGTCCGTCTCCGTCACAGGCCCAGCGCATTGCCAGGAGGCTGTTCCTGCAGGCGAGGGCCGATGCTGGTTCCATCCGCACCAACATGGCTGGTCTCGCTGCTTGGGGCGTCACCTATTCCCAAATCGAAGACGCCGACGCCGAAGAGAACATGCTGTGCCGCCTTGCGGCACCGCGCATCGATGATGAGCAGGGGCAGGTGGAAATCCCCTATATCGTTTGGCCGCCGGCACTCATCGAACAGCCCTGGAACCCGGCCACGATGGAAGCACCTCCGCCGCCGCCGGCACCGGATATCCAATACGAGTCCGAGCTCGCGACGCCAGGCGCTCCGACCGAAGCGGCAGTGATCCAATACCAGAACGGCACCTATGAGACGCGGGTGAAGTTCCCCGGCGTTCCCGGCGGCACGATCGCGGAAGCAAACTTCCGGATCTACTCGGGAGGTGAGCCAAACCCCTTCCAGTCCATGACGGAGTATGGCGGGTCGTCGATCTGGTATGGCTGGGCGGCAGCAAACACCGCCGGAGGCCGTGTCGACTTCCGCTCACGTTTTTTCAATACCGACGAGGAAGGCAGCTATTTCTCGAACCTGCTGACGATCAACCCGATGCAGATTGACAACACACCGTGCGCTGCACCGACCCTGACGCCACAGCCTCCTCAAGGTGACGAGAGAGCCCGGTTCACCCTGTCGTTCGGTGAGCTGCGCGGGACACATGTCGTGGTGACCCCGGGCCCGGGCGGGACAGGCAGCCAGACGCTGACGCTGCGGCCTGGCGTGCCGACAACGCTGATTTTCACCGGCCCCAACAACAGTGGGTCAACGGACCTTACGGTCAATGTGACCGCCACCGTCTACACGAGTAACGGAACGCCGGGCACTCCCGCCCACGGCTCCTACGTCGTGCCCGGCAACCCGCCGTGATCTGAACTTCATCCTTTCAGCATCAGCTCTTTCTTCGTCGGAGATTACCGAATGACCGTGTTCACGAAGCTCGGCAACGACATCTTTTCACCTGTCGACAGCGCCGGAAATCCGCGCAAGGTGGAAAACCATGATGCGCAGGTCTGGGCGACTGAAGTCGAGCGCTTGTTTGCCGCGTTTCAGGCCGGCGGGGGAATCGTATTCACCACCAAGGCCGGAGCTGATGCCAGCCTGAATTATCCAGCCAATAGCATGGCATGGGTCATCGGTGATCCCGTCGAGGCGAACAATGGAATCTACCGCAAGGTCGGCGCGTCGGGCAGTGGTTCGTGGGTGCGTGTCGGTGATCTCCCGTACAGCTTCATTCGGGCCACCAACACAGGAACAGGGACCGCGAACGCGATCCAGGCAACGACGTCAGTCCCGATTCCGATTGCCGATGGCGGTGCGTTGATCTCGCTGAACATCGTCGCGACAAATACGGCAGACGCGCCCACCGTCTCCTTCAATGGCGGGACGCCCCTGACGATTACCGACGCTGCCGGGTCCCCTGTTACCGCCGAGGGACTTGCCGACGGGATGCTCATCAATGGCTACAAGGTCGGCTCGACATTCCGTGTCGATCTGGGACCGCGCGGGTGGTCGCCGCTGCTTCGCATAGTCACTGACGGGGCGCGCCGTGTCGTGGAGCTCTACGACTGGACCGGTGGTCACGGCGCCAAGCCCGATCTAACTGGCTATCTCGGCGCAACGGGCATCGTGAGCGGTATTGCACAGGCCACAGATATTCGCGGGCCTGCCGGCCCCAACGGCCCCGGCACCGGTGACATGCTTAAGAGCGTGTATGATCCTGGATCAGTCGAGGGTAACGCATTCAACGGATTTCCAGTCGAAGATCGCACAGAACTCAAGGCTCTCGACATAAGCTTCTTCACCGCTGCCTACCTGAAGGAACCGGGTAGGGAGGGGCAGTTCATCTGGCGCACGGGCGACTATTTGGCGCGAATCTCGGCGGACCCCCAAGAGGGCGTATACGTCAAGGCAGATTCCATTGCCGCCACCGCTGGTGCATGGGTGCGGCAGTTTTCCGGGCCAGCGAGCATCAACTGGTTTGGGGCCAGTCCTTCTGCATCTGCAGCCGCAAATACCGCCACGATTAACGCCTGCCTTGCTGTTTCGGACGCGGTTCTGATCCCCCCGGGCACATATAGCATCAACGGCACGCTCAATATCTCACGGCGAGGCCAACGGGTCGTCGGTGTGGGTCTCAGGTCCATCATCCGGCAGACGGCCAACAATACAGACGCTATTGTCCTTCAAAATGGCGTCTCCGCCGAAGTTCGTCTCGAACACTTCATGGTGTCCGGCGTCGGCGCGACGTTCACCACCGGGGGAGTTGGCGTCCGGTCGGAATACGCTGGGAACCTGCTGTTTCACGACATCACAGTGTCCAGCATGTTCCGCGGGTTCTATGTCGACACCAGGACCTTCGTTGCAACTTCGGACGTATATCTCAGCCGTTGCGTTGCCTACGACTGCACCGAAGTCGGTTTTGAGGTCAATAACTGCACGGGACTTTATCTCTACGAGAGTTCCGCGCTTTCCTGTGGTGGGACTGGCGTCCGTATAACGGACGGTTCTGCTGTCCATCTTCGCAATGTCTTGTCGCTGCTCAATGATGCGCACGGCCTCCAGGTTCGGACCGTGAACAACGCAGCGTCCAACTGGCATTTCTTCGATCAGGTGGAGTGCGACGGAAATGGCGCCGATGGGTTCAATCTGAACAACACAGGAGGCCTGCAGGCTTCCAATTGCTGGTCGGGGACAAATGACGGCACTGGGTGGAGCTTTGTGTCCGGCAACAAGGATTTCATGGGGTCTAACTGTTCATCGCGAAACAATGGAAACCACGGGTGGGGCATGTCCGGGCTCACCGGCGGTCAGCTGGCGAACTGCTCGGGACGAGACAACGGCAGGCTCACAGCCGGAGCTTCCGGCTTTTTCTTCGCCACCGGTGCGACGGATACCATCCTCAGCAATTGCGACGCATCCGATACGCTGGCCTCTCACCGGCAAGGCATCGGCTTCAACATCGCGGGTTCGTCGGCCGGTATTCAGATAAATGGCGGCAAGGCGCTCAACAACGTCACCGCGCAGGTCGCCAACTCAAGCTCCGGCGCGAACAATCGTGTCCGGAACATTCGCGGTCACAGGACGAAGGCCAGCGGCTCGGGCACGATGCCGACAGGCGGAAGCGTTCCTGTCACGCATGGACTCGCGGCCGCCCCAACCCGGGTAATCATCACTCCGACACAGGACCCGCAGGTCAGGTATTTCGTCTCCTCGAAGGGGGCTGCGACATTCACTGTCAATTGCAACACCGCGCCAGCATCCGGCTGGACATTCGATTGGGAGGCTTTTGTGGGAGACGAGTAGCCTTTCGATCGTCAATCTTTGGTCAGAACATACCCAGAAACTGCGATGTCCGCCCCAGCAGGCGTGTATAACCTGACTTCAAGGTCCAGAGCGTCACGGGGGAGCTCAAAGGAGAACTCTGCTCTCTCGTCAGCCAGAGTGCTTAGTGGGAACTGCGCTATGAGGTCCTTCCCTCCATCGGCAGCTATCTCCAATCGAGAGGAGGGGGCCCCGCCCGAACCGGTCAATTCCAGGCGATAGTGACCTTTTTCGACTTTTATATATGGCCCAAAAAACAGGTATCCTGCTGACCGGGTTGAGGCAAGGACACCATTTTTGAGCTGGCCATTCTGGCTTCTCCGGAACAGCAGCTCCGCATCTCGCGCGTAGCACCAGCCGCTGGCGCAAAGGCGTGCATCAGCAAAGGCAATTTCGGAATATTCATCGGTCGGGGCGCGGCCTCGACCAAAGACCTTGGCGTTCCAGTCTGTGAAGCCCACCCAATCAGCATCGCGTGGATCTCCCGAGACCGAAAGGTAAGGCCCGTCACATTTCTGCCGCCACTCCGACGGATGCACTCGCTGCAACCGATATTCAAAAAGATAGAAGTCCAAAAATCGCAAACGCGAAAAGCCGGACCGCGGATCGAGGGCGACGCAACTCCCCGGACTGACGACATCGCGCACCAACTGCACAAGCTGAGGTTTAGACTGGATGCGAGATGCCATATCGTGCCATTCAACCTGGCGCGGGAGGCATATGAGAAATGCGACGGCGAGTACGACGGCGCCGATGCTCCACGAGGCGAGAGCGACAACCGCTCCTGAGGCCACCGCTCCGATTGTCACCTGACTGGAAAAAGACAGGTTGGGGAATGCTACGGCCGGCCAGAATGCCGCCGAATTGATCGGTGCGAGCCGAGCAGCGTCAGGCGCGAGCGCGCTGACTAGCACTGCAAACATGATCGGTATCAGCAACGGAATGACAGCAAGGGACCTCTTTGGAGGAATCGAAAGGCCAATGAGCAAGACGGGCAAGATCGCTCCCTCGTTGTACCGCCCGTACATCCAGTGATCTTGCCGAGAGGCATCCTGCACCACGGTGAACATTGCGGCACTGAAGACGGTCATGCCGACGATGCTGCCGATCGCAAAGATGCTCGCCAATTTGATCGGGTCTCTTTCCTTGATCTGCCCACTAAGGAGAGAGGGGACAGCAGAGAGGGCGATCACAAGCGGCCGAACTGCAAACCCCAGAGTTGCGATCAGAAGGTATGAGGCTTGCCCCAACATGCGTGTTGCAAACTCCAGGACGCCCGACGGAGAGAGAATGGCGAGGGCGCTCGCGACGGAAGGATAGTGCTTAAGGGGCTTAACGCCTGCAGGTGTCATAGCTGCGTCCACCGCCGGCGCCAGCCCAAACTGATAGATCCAGATAACGAATGCGGAAAGCGCGACTGCAGAGACTGTCGTAATAAATCCGCGCCGCAGAAGGACGATGATTGCAACCGTTACGACGCAGCAGACGATTCCAAGGGCGTGGATCCAGAAAAGAAAGGAGCTACTCGCGACCGCTCCGATGAGGCAAGCATTCGAGTAGCGCCCCTTCAGAAGAAGGTATGCCGAGAGGGCGAAGAAGAACGCAAAAGGCGGCTGATAAAACGCGTAGCCGCTGATGGAGACCCAGCCTGGGTAAAGAGCGCACAGTCCGATGACCAGGATTCGCTCGGCGGGGGCTTTGTCGGAGAAGAACTCCTTGGAAATGTAATAGCAGACCGCCAAGGCGCCTCCGAAGAAAGCACCATTCACCACCGTGATGCCGGTCCAAATTGCCTCAGTAGAAGGGAGAATCCGGAACAGAGGCGCGAGGAAGATCGAGTACCCGAGGTGATAGCTGCTGGCCGCATCCACGCTGTAGCCCGCAAGGAAGGCCGCGTAGCCAAGATACCCGACCTCGTCGGGACGGATCACCGGGCCGCTGTAGCGAATGTTCGCGAGCGCAAAAAATGCGGCTGTCAAGAATATGATGAGGGTTGCAATCCGGCGATCACTTGCCAAACTTGCAGTTGAGTCATATTTCAGGACGGGACTTGGAGGGTGGGCTATGTCTCGGACCAACACTGCGTTTCTGTGGATGACTGTTGCCTTGGTAGTTGTTGCCTTGGTAGTTGTTGCCTCCTATGCACAACAATCTAAGATAGTGGAAGCGGAAACTGTGACTGGCTGTATCGAAGACGCGGTCCGGAGCGGGCTCGCGGTTCCGTCCCTCGCATGTCCCACCTTTTAAGGATTGTCGCTTCTTAGCCGTCGATCGACAGCGGGCATAGCTGTGTCGCCCCTACAGTGATAGCCGCCTGCGAGCCGAGGCAGCTGTAGAAGCAAATCTTATTCATGCCGCTGACCTGCTCGCCTGTCTTGAAGCACTGAACAACCGGAATTGGTCGCTCGGACATCGGCGCCGGCGGTACTGATGGCGCAGGCGCGAGAGCGACAGCAGCCAATATAAAAAGCGATTTCATCTGATCCCCCCGAATGACCGAGGCACGCTCGCACGTCAGTTGCGCGGTTGTCTAGGGGCAATTGCCACAACCTGAAAGGATGCGTGATGATCACCGCCAACCAGCTGCGGGCGATGGCTCGCGGCAAGCCGAATGCTGCCAATTTGAATTCCGTGCTGGTGGCGCTCAACGCCCACGGCCGCAGTGTTGGGCTCGATCACCCGCACCGCCTGGCGCACTACCTTGCCCAGCTGCTGCATGAGAGCGGGTCGTTTCGGTACGATCGCGAGCTGTGGGGCCCGACGCCTGCCCAGAAGCGCTATGAAGGCCGGAAGGATCTCGGTAACGTGCGGAAGGGCGACGGCTCGAAGTATCGCGGGCGCACGGCAGGGCAGGTCACCGGCAGGGCCAACTATCGGGCCTTCACTGCCTGGGCTCGGAAGAACATCGATCCGGAAGCGCCGGACTTCGAGCAGGATCCGGAGCTGATCAACACCGATCCTTGGGAGGGGCTCGGGTTTCTTTGGTATTGGGCGGTCGGCAACCCAGACGGCAAGAGCCTCAACCGCTACGCCGACGACAACAACATCGAGATGATCACCCGCCGCGTGAATGGCGGGCTCAACGGCTTCGAGGATCGGCTCGACTATTATGGGCGGGCCGCGCTTGTGCTGCTCGGCTACGGCACGACCGAGGCGGAGATCAAGCGGTTCCAGCGGGAACATCCCGAGGCCGGCGCGACCGACGGCATCGTTGGCCAGAATACCCGCATGGCGCTGCACAAGGCGCTGGCCGGGCAGAACCCGTTTACGGAGGTGAGGCCGATCCCGGTGCCCGTTCCCAAGCCGGTTGTGCCCGTCGCCGTCGAACAGAAGGCCAAGACTGAAACCAGCCTCTGGCAGAAGGTCACCGGCGTGTTCGGCGTCGGTGGCCTTGGCACGGCATTCCTCGCAGCCGATTGGAAAACCGTCGCCGCGGTGGCGATCGCGGTGGTGCTGATGCTCGTGATCATCTCCTTGATCGGTCAGCGGCTCGCGAAGTCCTACAAGGCGATGCGCGAGGAGCTGGCCTGATGTTCGGCCTCTTCGACTGGCTCAAGATCGGGGCAGGAGCGCTGCTCGGCGCCCTCGTCGCCGCCGGACCTGTCTATCTGCTCGGCAATCACCAAGGCCGCCAGGAAGCCGCGGTGGCTGCTCTCCAAGCCTCCCTAGACGCAATCCAGAAGCGCGAGGACATTAACCATGAAGTGGATCGTGCCGATCTCATTGATATCTGCGTTGAGCTTGGCGGGGTGCTCGACGACTGCCGCGACCAACTGCGCGGGGTGGACGCGTCCGCCGAAGCCGAATGATCCGGTGTCGCTGGCGGCGAAGGAAGAGCCGATCGCGCGCTACCTGGTCGCGACGGATCGATACGGCAAATCCCAGCGGTGCTGGAAATGACGAAAGTGCATGAGGGGCAAGGGGTATGACCGATAGGACAACCGACATGGATGGCAACGGCGATCTCCGGGCCCGCGTGGTGGCGCTCGAGAACTGGCGAGTGCAGCGGGATATTGAAAGCGCTCGCCACGATGAGCGCTGGAAAAGCATGGACGAGCGCTTCAACCGACTCGAATCTGCCGTGGCCAGCGTGCACGGCACGCTCAACTGGATCATGCGGATCGTGATCGGCGCGATCCTAGTCGCCGTCGTCAGTTTCATGGTCAGGGGCGGGTTCGCGCCGCCCTAACACCCGTCCCGCAGGAACCATCTCACGCGCGCGCCCCGCTGGCTTCGGCTGGCGGGGCGCTTTTTGCGTTTGGCTGCCTTGCCTCAATCGATCAGTGGCCGAGGACCGATTTAGCTCCTTCGGCGGCAAGCGTAGCTATTCCCGCCGGTCCAATATCTTGGTCGTGAAGTTTTCGAAACGCTCCGATTGCGAGCATGACGGTGATGGTCGTTATCGACACTACCGGTCCGAGGAACATCGCAATCGCAAGCGCCTGTGGGATGACTACGAAGGGTCCGACGAAGTACGAATGCACCGTGTGCCAGAGAACCGCCGCCATGAACCCCATGACTATCACGGCGAGAAAGATCGTGATCCAGCGGATCCAGATACGCTGCCTGATTTCACCAATAAGCAGATGCCGCTCGAGGCCTTCCGCGCTAAGTGAGCCCAACTCGCGTTGCAGTTCGAGAACTGCGATGCGGTTCTCAAGCTCCGCCATTGCGCTTGAGGCCGCATCGAGGGGATCTACTGGAGGGGTCGGCGACGGCTCAGCGTCAGCCATGCCGTGCCTGATTCGAGAGGCGACGCTTCATCTGGTAGTGAGGCAATATTATTTCGTTCGGGATCGGTGCGAACCAACCCCACTGCTTGGTGGCAATATCCCACGGCCCGCCTGGTTCGTGCGTCAGATCGGACAGCCGCTGAGCTGAGAGCTTGCCGTAGCTGCCATAAATCTGCTCCAACAGATCAGCATCTAGGGGCGTCACGTCAGACGTGTACCGCGACGAAGTCTGGCGGATATCAATGCCTTGCCCACGAAACGCGTTATACACGTCCGGGATAACCGGTCCGTATTTCCAGGCTTCGATCTTGTTCGGAAAGAGTGGAGCATTGCGCATTTCCAAGTGCCAGCCGTGCGCAATATACGCAAGCTTGAGCAATGCCATAATGGACAGGTGTCGGCCATCGCGCGCGGCGCGCTGGACGAACCAATTGGCAATTTGACGTGCGTCGTACATCTTGCCCTCCGTTTCGCTACGCCTGTTGATGTCGATTAATATGTAGGCTCTTAACACGTAGTTTGAAGGTTGTCGCCCCCGGGTTGTCGGGCCCTGTACACCCGCTCTCATGGCGGACCCGCTCCGCTCACCCGACCATGGTCGCGTGCCGCAACATATCCTCGCCACGGAGGTGGCGCACCTTGGCCTTGAGCCCTGGCCGCACCCAGACCGCGCCTTTCTTCTTCAGCTCGGGAATGGCCGGCCGCTCGATCTCCCTGGCCGCCAGTGATTCCCAAAGCTTCTCCCGCTTCTTGCCCGACAATGTGACCATGACCCGGCCGGCGTAGCGGAGCTTACCGGCGATCTCGGCAGCGACGAGCAGCGTTGCGGCCGATCCCGGCGTGCGATCATAACCGACGATCGTGAACTCGCTTACGGCGAATGTCTTGGTCTTGAGCCAATCCGAGGTCCGGCCGCTCTGGTAGGTGCTGTCGCGGAGTTTGGACACGATACCCTCGAGTCCCATCTGGTCAGCGGCGGCGAATAATTCCGAACCTGACCCCTCATAGCTTTCGCTCATCTGGAGAGGGCAGGTCGGCGAGACGCCCTCGAACAGGTCAGCCAGCAAGGAGCGGCGGTCCAGGCATCGCCGCCGGCGCAGGTCCTGACCCTCGAGCGATAGCAGGTCGAAGACGTAGAGGATCAGGTGATCACCGCCGCTCATGATGCTGCTGCGCAAATTCCCGAAGTCCGGCTTGCCGGCCGAATCCTGAACAATGACTTCGCCGTCGATGTGGATGTCGCGCCCGAAGAGCTCGCGCGCCGCGTCAACCAGGCGCCAGTATTTGTCCGTCCAGTCGTGCCCGCGCCGGGTATAGGCGCGCGCCTGGTCGCCGGAAAGGATGATCTGCGTCCGGTAGCCGTCGTATTTGATCTCGTGGAACCAGCGGTCGCCCTCGGGCGGCTTGTCGACGAGCGTTGGCATCATCGGCTCGATGTACGCCAGAGGCGGGCTCTTGGTCAGCATTGGCGGCGGCTAGTTCCGGAGCTCGCCCCTGACCACCCGCATGGTCTCTTCCTCGGGCAGAGGCTCATGCCCCGGCTTACTGTGGTAGAACACCTGCGCGAGGTCTCGGGCGTCGAAATCCTGCCCACACGACGGGCAGTGCTCAAAATAATCCATTTCGTTCGTGATGACCTTATCCACCCGCTGGCCTATGCCCATGTTGGGCAGCTTGCTCATCGCTTTTTCCTCGGCTTCGGCTTCATGGGCGTCTCCACGACCGGGGCGCCCTCAATGTTCTCGACCATCCGATCCGCCTCGTCCCGATCTTCTGTGGACAGGATGGCGTGCTGGTCGACCATAACATCGTGCCGCATCCGTTGTTCCGGCTTCGGCGCCTTCTTCGCTCCCTTGTGGGTAACGTCCTCCTCGGGGATCTCGTTCGAGCTGATCGTGATCGGTATCGAGTAGAGCGGGTGGGTGATGCTCACGCGGCCATCCTCCCACACATCCCGCACGGTAAAGCGCAGGGTGATTTCGTCGCCTTCGCGCAAATTCTTGACCATGCTATCGTCGACTCCATGGCAAAGCACACGATCCAGAGCCTCATAGACGAACGATACAAGATATCCGTCTACTGTCATGGCCGCATGTGCTTCCACAGGGCAGATTTGGAATCTGAAGATGCTCCGCGACAAGCTCGGGCCGGATCACGGCGCGATGCATGATGATCTGGTGCCAAAACTGCGGTGTTCGAAATGCGGTGGCAAGGATCTAGGGCTTATCGTCAGCCCGCCCGCGAAGACGAACAACCTGAACCCGTATCTAGCGCAGAAGCAGGGGCGATAACGGCACCAATCGATGATGCCCCCAAGCAGTGCAGCACATCAAACGGTGCGGAAACGGTGCGGAACGCTTTCAGCGGTGGATCGGGATAGCGCTAAGCGCTTGATTTTCTGGTCGGAGTGGCAGGATTTGAACCTGCGACCCCATCGTCCCGAACGATGTGCGCTACCAGACTGCGCTACACTCCGTGACCAGACGGGCGCGCTTATAACTGCCGCCGATCATTCCTGCAAGCGCCAACGCCATCTTTTGTTTCCAGACATTTCGCTTTCCGCGAGGCCCGCTGTATCAAGGCTCGGAATGGCGGATTTCCGCCATCTTGCGTCATGCTTTAACCGCAAAGCCCTTGTCTCAGATGTGGTCCACAAGATATGCGGTGCCGCGTAGTTGAGATGTGGCGCGCTTCACCTGCGATGAAGACAAGCGGGCTTGTCTCGCAGATGAACACCAAGGAGGGACGGGCACGGAACATGACGGAACGGATCGCTAGTTTCGTAATGAGCGGCGGGGTTGGCTCCCGCCTTTGGCCCCTGTCTCGCGAGGACAATCCAAAGCAGTTCCACGATTTTTCGGGCAATGGCTCGATGCTCATGAAGACGCTGCGGAGGCTAAAGGCGCGTTCCGGGGGCGACACGCCGATCTTCATCATCGCATCCGAACGCCACGCCGAGCGCGTGAATGGCGATCTCGCGGCCGTCGACCTCGCGACAGGCGGGGCGATCTTCGAGCCGATCGGACGGAACACCGCCGCGGCCGTCGCCATTGCGACGCTCCACACGCTCGAGCGATTCGGCGATTCTCTCGTGCTGGTCGTGCCATCCGACCACGAAATCACTACCGACGGCGAGTTCTGGCAGACGATCGAACAGGGCGTCCCGGCAGCAAACGCCGGCCGGCTCGTCGTTTTCGGCATCAAGCCGACCCAGCCGGAAACCGGCTACGGCTACATCGAGGCCACGGTGCATCCCGAGAGCGAGGTCGCCGACGTCCTGCGATTCGTGGAGAAGCCGGATCTCGATCGCGCTTTGGCCTATCTCGAGGCCGGGAATTTCTTCTGGAACGCCGGGATATTCCTGTTCCGCGCCAGCGCCATGCGATCGGCCTTCGAAGCGTTCCAGCCGGAGATCTGGAAAACCTCCGACGCGGCGTACCGCGCGGCGTCGAAGGACCTGTCCGGCACATATCTGCCGCTCGAGGCCTATGAGCAGATCCCCTCGACATCGATCGACTATGCGATTGCGGAGCGCCTTTCCGACATAGCGATGGTCCCCGCCAGCTTCCGCTGGAACGATCTGGGATCCTGGCAGTCCCTCCTGGATGTGAGCCCGTCGGACAAGGACGGCAACGTCGTTATGGGCGACGTCATCGCGATCGAGTGCCAAAATTCGTATTTCCGCAGCGATGGCAGGCTGCTCTCGGTCATTGGTCTCAAGGATGTGGCGGTGGTTTCCACCGCCGATGCGACTTTCGTTGCGCCAGTCAGCCACAGTCAGAACGTCAAGAAGATCGTCGAGCAGCTCGAGCGAAGCGGGCGGCTTGAGACGAAGTTCACACCGGCGCCGGACCGCGTCCTGGAAGGCGGCGTCTGGCGCAAGCGGGTCGGTCATTGGCTGTTCGACGAGACCTTGCCTCTGTGGTCTTCAGCCGGGGTCGATGAGCACTATGGCGGCTTCCACGAAGCACTCGGCTTCGATACCACGCCCCTGCACAAGCCGAAGCGGATGCGCACCATGGCGCGCCAGATCTACGCATTCGCTGTCGCCAAGGAGAGAGGGTGGACGGGGCCGGCCGACCGCCTGATCGCCCACGGGATCGATTTCATCGCGTCGAATGGCAGAACCGATCAGGGCGGCTGGGTGCGGACGCTCAACGTCGACGGCTCCGTCGCCGATCCGGTCGAGGACGCTTATGATCATGCCTGCGTGCTGCTCGCGCTCGCTCACGCGCATCGCGCCGGGCACCCGGACGCCTTGCGTCTGGGCCAGGAAACCTTCTGCTTCCTCGACGATCACATGGAGGACGTGCGGCTCGCGGGTTTCAGGGAAACCCGTGAGGGCGAGAGCCTGAGGCGTACCAACCCGCACATGCATCTGCTGGAGGCGTTCCTTGCCTGGCACGAGGTGACCGGTGAGCGGGCCTATCTGCGGCGCGCCGCTCGCATCGTGGACCTTTTCCGATCGTATTTTTTCGATTCGGAAAGCTGGACGCTGGGCGAATATTTCGACGATGCGTGGCGGCCAGCCGCCGGAGAGAAGGGCGACTGGACCGAGCCCGGTCACCACTTCGAATGGGCGTCGTTGCTCGTCGATTTCGCGGAAGCCAGCGGTCAAACCGATGTCGTCCGGTTTGCACGCAAGCTTTACGCCTCAGCCGTGGCCAACGGTCTCAACCGCGCTACCGGGCTCGCCTATATGGCAGTCTCGCGCCAAGGCATTCCGCTTGATCGTTTGTCGCGGAGCTGGCCGCAGAGCGAAGCGATCAAGGCCGCAATTGCCCTGGACGGGACGGGCGGTCCGGACCTCAAGCCGGAAATAGAGGCGCGCGTCGCTCGCCTCTTCCGCTGGCATATCGATCCGGCTCCGCTCGGCCTCTGGATCGACCGGATCGACGAGAAGGGGCGCTCGTTGGCGACCGAGGTCCCGGCAAGCATCTTTTACCATCTCGTCTGTGCTCTGGCCCAGTACCTCGATGCGACGGCAGAAGAAGGTCGCTAGGTCATCGGGCGTTGATCGTCGGTCGGTCGCGAGCAGCCTCTCACTGTCTTGCCGGACATCTCCCCGTCCGGAACCTACGGGATTACACATCGGGCGGATGAGGGTTTCCAGAACGCACCGACGATCCGTGAGATGTGTGAGATCTCGTAGCTCTGAACGGTGAGAGAGACGATGGCGGGCGATTGGCGAAAGCTAAGACGACGTCGGCCTTCCCCCCGTCCTGACGGGAGAAGTGCCCGGCAGGCCGATGAGGAGCTTGTCCAACGGATTGCCGACGCCACAAGTCGTCATGCGGCCCCTCAATAAGGGCTCGCCACGTCCCCGGTTTCGACATAGACGGATTTCAGCTGCGAATAGTGCTGGAGCGCGGCCAGCGAATTCTCTCGCCCGATACCGGAATGCTTGGCTCCGCCGAATGGGATTTCCGGCGGCGTCAGATTGTAGGTGTTGATCCAGCAGTTCCCGGCCTGAAGCTCGCCGGCAACGCGGTGGGCGCGCGGCAGGTCGCGGGTGAAGACGCCGGCCGACAGGCCGAACGGGGTATCATTGGCGCGCGCGATCACCTCGTCCTCTTCCGAGAAGGTGAGGACGCTCATCACCGGGCCGAAAATCTCCTCGCGCGCAATCCGCATGGTGTCGGTCACGCCCGTGAAAATCGTCGGCTCGATGAAGAACCCGCGTTCGAAGCCCTGGAGCGATGGGATGCCTCCACCGCAATGCAGCGTGGCACCCTCACGCCTGCCGATCTCGATATAGCCGGTCACCTTCTCGTGCTGCGCCTTGTTGATCAGCGGGCCCATCTGCGTTTCCGGGTCGAGCGGGTCGCCGATGCGGATCGCCTTGGTGCGTGCCGTCAGCCGGTCGAGAAAACGCTCATAGATGCCGTTTTGGACGAAGACCCGAGTGCCGTTGGAACAGACCTGGCCTGTCGAATAGAAGTTGCCGAGCATCGCGCCGCTGACGGCGTTCTCGACGTCGGCGTCATCGAAGATGACGAGGGGCGATTTGCCGCCCAGTTCCATCGTGGCGTGTTTCATATGCGAGCCGGCAAGGGCCAGCACCTTCTTGCCTGTCGGCACCGAGCCGGTCAACGACACCTTGGCCACGACGGGGTGCGAGGCGAGTACCGCGCCGACGTCGCCGTGGCCCTGCACCACGTTGAAGAGGCCGTCGGGCAGGCCAGCTTCGGCATAGATCTCCGCCAGTGCCAGCGCGGAAAGCGGTGTGTTCTCAGATGGTTTGAAGACCATGGCGTTGCCCATGGCCAGCGCCGGCGCCGATTTCCACGCGGCACCCTGGATCGGATAGTTCCAGGCGCCGATGCCCGCGCAAACGCCCAATGCCTCGCGGCGCGTGTAGGCGAAGGGCCCGCCGAGATCGACATAGTCGCCGTTGAAGGCGGCCACCACACCGCCCAAGAACTCCAGCGCGTCTGCCGCCGAAGCCGGGTCGGCGACCAGGGTCTCCTGGATTGCCTTGCCCGTGTCGAGGGTCTCCAGCCTTGCGAGTTCGGCATTCCGCGCGCGCAGCAGGTCGGCGGCGCGACGCAGGATCCGGCCTCGCTCCGCCGGCTTCGTCCGGGCCCAAGCGGGCTGCGCGACCCGGGCTGCCTCGACCGCGAGTTCGACGATATTGGTGGTCGCGGCATGAAGGATGGCGATCGTTTCGCCCGTGGCGGGATAGATGTCAGGGAGGGCTGCTCCCTTGTCATCGTCGACATAGCGACCGTTGATGAAGTGCGACGCAGTGGGCTGGGCTTTCATCCTGGCCTCCGGCAGGTATCGTGTACTAGCATCGTGCCTTCTCGCACGAAGCGCTATCGATCGGAAACCGCCCAGCGCGGATTGATCCACGGCTCCTGGTTGGACGGTGCGAGCGGTGTCCTCCCAAGAATATGGTCCGCGGCCTTCTCTCCCGTCATGATCGACGGGCCGTTGAGATTGCCATTGGTGATGCGCGGGAAGATCGACGAATCCGCAACCCTCAGCCCCTCGACCCCGATCACGCGGCATTCCGGATCGACCACGCTCGCTCGATCGTCAGCGCGCCCCATCCGGCAAGTGCCGCAAGGATGATAGGCGCTTTCGACATTGGCGCGGATGAATTCGTCGAGCTGTCGGTCTGTCTGGACGTGACTGCCGGGCGAGATCTCCTTTCCGCGGTAGGGGTCGAAGGCCGGTTGCCCGAAGATCTCGCGGGTCAGGCGGATGCAATGGCGAAAATCGATCCAATCGTCCTCGTGCGACATGTAGTTGAAGCGGATTACGGGTTTGGCCAGAGGATCGCCCGAACGCAGCGTTACCGAGCCGCGCGACTTCGAGCGCATCGGCCCGACGTGAGCCTGGAAGCCGTGCGAACCGGCCGCCGCCTTGCCGTCGTAACGGATCGCGGCCGGCAGGAAATGATATTGGATATCGGGATAGTCCACACCTGGTTTCGAGCGCAGGAAGGCCGCGGATTCGAAGTGGTTCGTCGCGCCAAGGCCCGTCTTGAAGAACAGCCATTCAGCACCGATCATCGCCTTGGAGAAAAGATTGAGCTTCGAATAGAGCGTGATCGGCTGGATCGACTCCTGCTGGATATAGAGTTCCAGATGATCCTGCAGGTTTTGCCCGACGCCCGGCCTGTCGGCTACGACCGCAATGCCGTGCTCGCGCAGATGGGCTGCCGGGCCGATGCCCGACAGCATCAGGAGTTTCGGCGAGTTGATCGATGAGGCCGCGATGATCACTTCACGTCGCGCTTTAACGACTTGAATCTGGTTGCGAACGCGCATCTCGACGCCGATGGCGCGTTGATTCTCGATAATTACCCGCGATGCCAAACCATTGAGGACACGAACATTTTGACGCTTGAGGGCCGGCCGCAGATATGCATTGGCGACCGACCAGCGGCGGCCGAGATGGATCGTCTGCTCCATCGCGCCGAAGCCTTCCTGCTTCGATCCGTTATAGTCATCGGTGGTCTCGAAGCCTGCCTGCCTGCCTGCTTCGACGAAGACCTGATAGAGGGGATTCCATTGGCGGCCGGGCTTGACATGGAGCGGGCCCTCGGTGCCACGCCATCCTTCCTCGCCGCCATGCGCGTGCTCCATGCGTTTGAAATAGGGGAGGACGTCGGCGAAGGACCAGCCCGCGGCGCCTTGCTCGGCCCAATGGTCGTAGTCATGCGCATGGCCACGGACATAGACCATCCCGTTGATGGAGGACGAGCCGCCGAGTACCTTCCCCCGCGGGGTGGCGAGGATCCGCCCGCCAAGATGCGGCTCGGGCTCGGTCTGGAACCCCCAGTCGTAGCGGCTCATGTTCATCGGAAAGGACAATGCCGCAGGCATCTGGATGAGCGGACCCATATCCGTGCCGCCATACTCGATGACGACGACACGGTTGTTGCCGTCCTCGGATAGGCGGTAGGCAAGCGCTGCGCCGGCAGAGCCGGAACCGACAACGACGAAATCGGCCTCAAGCATCGGCAACCTGCATGGGCACTCCGCCGCGTTTCGGAAGCGTGTCGCCATGGCTCGAATTGCCACGCGAAGTGTTCGCCCTTGCGGTGGGGGGATGGGTAAGATGCGGCAAGTCGGCCGGTCCACCCGCGGACAGGATTCCGCTCGACGGGTCGACCATGACGTTGAGCATGTTCGGACGCTTAGTCATGGACTGGAGTATCCGATCTTCATGGCCAGGAAGTCCTCCACGATCGCGATTGCGCTTGCGGCGTTGGGCGGACCGTCCTTTAGCGCCCGGCGGATGTAGAGACCGTCGATCAGCGCCGCTATGGCCTCGGCTGTGCGCTCGGCTTCGCTTCGTGGCATGAGCGGCGCGAGACCGCTCATCAGGTTTGAGTGAAGCCGGCATGCATAGATGCGCAGCAGCCGGCGGAGCTCCCCCGAATGCTGGGCGGCGACATAGAAGGCGAGCCAGGCTGCTATGGTCTCCTCTTGGAACTGCGCCTCGGAAAAGTTCACCCGGACAATTGCGGCGACTCGGGAGCGCGGTTCGCTTGCGCCAGAGAGTGCGGTGCGGACGTCCCGGCCGAGCTCTGCCAGAAGGTGGCGCATCGTGGCTTGCAGCAAGCCTTCTTTCGCACCGAAATAGTGATGGGCAAGGGCCGAAGAGACGCCGGCCCGGCCAGCGATGTCCGACATGGTAACGTCAAGCGAACCGCGCTCGCCGATCGCTGCGATGGCCGCGTCGATCAGCGCCCGTCGGCGCAGAGGTTCCATTCCGACTTTGGGCATCTGTCTCCTCCAATGAACAGGCTATTTTTTATTGATTGGTCAATCAACAAAAATCGGACGGCGATCGATTCAGTTGTTTACCCGAGCTGGTAAAACGTTCATCATTGAACAATATAATACTGTGCCGGAGCGAGCTGCTCCGTGCTAGGTTGTCCAAGGAAGGAGATTCCTATGACTGCATGCATCGTGGGCTGGGCGCACTCCCGGTTCGGTAAGCTCGAAGGCGAAACGCTGGAGAATATGATCGTCCAGGTCGCAAGCGACGCGCTGGACCACGCGGGCATCGGTCCGGAGGACGTCGACGAGATCGTGCTCGGGCATTTCAATGCGGGCTTTTCGCCTCAGGATTTCACCGCGAGTCTCGTGCTGCAGGCGGACAACCGGCTGCGCTTCAAACCCGCGACACGTGTAGAGAATGCCTGCGCGACTGGCTCGGCTGCGGTCCGCCAGGGTATCCGCGCGGTCGATTCCGGTGCCGCGCGGTTCGTGCTGGTGGTCGGCGCGGAGCAGATGACGACGACACCGGGCCCTGAAATCGGCAAGAACCTGTTGCGCGCCTCCTATCTTCCTGAGGATGGCGATACGCCGGCAGGTTTCGCCGGTGTCTTCGGCAAGATCGCTCAAGCCTATTTCCAGCGCTACGGAGACCAGTCTGACGCGCTGGCGACGATCGCCGCGAAAAATCACAAGAACGGTGTCGACAATCCCTATGCACAGATGCGCAAGGATTTCGGCTTCGATTTCTGCCGCCACGAGAGCGAGAAAAACCCCTTCGTGGCCGGTCCGCTGAAGCGCACCGATTGCTCGCTCGTTTCGGACGGCGCGGCCGCCTTGGTGCTGACGGACGCGACCACGGCGCTCTCGATGCGTCGCGCGATTGCGTTCCGGGCCAATGAGCACGTCCAGGATTTCCTGCCAATGTCCAAGCGCGACATCCTGCTGTTCGATGGATGCGAGCAGGCCTGGACCCGAGCGCTGAAGAAAGCCGGCGTGACGCTCGACGACCTGTCTTTCGTGGAGACTCATGACTGCTTCACGATCGCCGAACTCATCGAGTACGAAGCCATGGGGCTGGCCAAGCGTGGCGAGGGGGGCAAGGTTGCCTTGGATGGACTGACTGCCAAGGACGGCAAGCTACCGGTCAATCCATCCGGAGGTCTGAAGGCGAAGGGGCATCCGATCGGTGCGACCGGTGTCTCGATGCATGTGCTGACCTCGATGCAGCTGATGGGCGAGGCGGGTGGCATTCAGGTGCCCAATGCGAAGCTCGGCGGCATCTTCAACATGGGCGGTGCCGCAGTGGCCAATTACGTCTCGATCCTGGACCGCATCAGATGAAGCAATCGGCCGTCATCACCGGAGGCGCATCGGGTATCGGCCTTGCCGTTGCGGAGCGTCTTCTGGAGGACGGCTGGCCGGTGGCAATCCTGGATGCGGATAGCGAGGCGCTGACGCGGGCCGAAGACGCTCTTTCCGGAGAAAACGCCATCTTCGTTGCTGCCGACGTCACTGACGAGGACGAAGTTGCCGAGGCCTTCGACGAGGTAGTCGACCGGCTTGGCCTGATTGGAGGGCTGGTGAATTCTGCCGGAATTGCGCGCGACCTACCGGCGGAAGAGACCAGTGCCGAACTGTTCCGCGAAATTCTCGATGTGAATCTGGTCGGCTCCTTCATCTCGGCCAAGGCGGCATTGGAGCGGATGGGAGCGACGCTCTCGATCGTCAACGTGGCGTCCGTCTCGGGCCTGCGTGCCAATCGCGGTCGCGTGGCCTACGGGGCCTCCAAGGCCGGCGTTAAGCTGATGTCGGAAGTCTTGGCGCTGGAGTTCGGTCACCGCGCCGTTCGGGTGAACTGCGTCGCGCCGGGCCCCGTGGAATCGCCGGCCACCGCTCGCCTGCATTCGCCGGAAGATCGAAAGCGTTGGCTCGGCCGTGTGCCGCAAGCGCGATACGGGGAGCCGGAGGAGGTGGCTGCTGCGATCGCCTTCCTGCTTTCCCCCGAGGCGAGCTACATCAATGGCCACACGCTGGCCGTCGACGGAGGATTCCTGTCGGCCGGACTTATCGAGGAGCGATAGGTCCGCCGGCCCGCAAGGGTTGATTGCTCAAGTCTGCTGCAAGGATACGCGCTATCAGTCGTCGTCGATCTCGCCGGCGCGACCACGCCGCCAATAGGCGGCGGCGAGGAAGCTGCTCCTATGCAGATGGCGCTCCTGTTTCAGGAATTTTCGTATCTGGCGGGACGCTGCCTGCTCGCAGCCCACCCAGACATAGGGGGCACCTTCCCACACTGCCTCGTCCAGAGCACGCAGGCTATCGAACAGCAGCTCGGTGGTTCCCGCCGGACGGCCGTTCCGGGAGAGATAGTGCAGTTCGATGCCGGGCTTCAGCGCCAGCTGCTGGCGCTCCGAGTCCGCGGCGATCTCGACAAGCGCGAGAGCATGGGTGTTCGGTGGCAACTCCTCCAGCATGCGCGAGATGGCCGGGAGTGCGGTTTCGTCGCCAGCGAAGATATAGCGGGAGGAATGGGGAAGAGTGCCGCCCCCGGGACCTGTCATGCCGACGATATCGCCGGGCATCGCATCACTGGCGAATTGAGCGCCAGGCATGTCATCCCCCTCGTGCAGCACGAAATCGATATCGATTTCCCCCGCCGCGACATCGATGCGGCGGATCGTATACACACGCGAGATCGGACGCTCCCCCTCCGGCCAGGCTTGGCGGCCATCCTCGCCGATTACCGGCCATATTGCCTCTACGCCGGGTCGAGGTGGAAACAGCAGGCGGACATGCAAGCCGTTTCGGGCAAAACGTGCAAGGTTCTGGCCCCGCAACGTCAAGCGGCGCATCAGCGGCGTGACTTGCGCGGCCCGGACCACCGTCATCTCCCGGAAGTAGGGGGCCGGTGTGCCCGGCCTGATCCCGCCTTGCCACAGGATATCCGGCTTCTCATCCGGTGCGAATTCATAGACGTGCTCGGCCACGCTCCATTGGAGAAAGGACAGCGAGGTATCGTCGCTCGCCTCGACCCTGAAGCTGATGCCGCCATCGTCCAGCTTGGCGGTTGCGATGCCGATCTCCAGTTCGATGGACCAGGCGGTGTCGACGCCGGATACGAGGCCGTGCTCGCCGAAATGCTCGCGCAGGCGCGACATCACCGATGCCGGAGCGCGGAGAGCCACGAGTGTTTCGGCGCTGAGGGAGTGTGCAGCACTCATGTGCTTCTCCTAGGCTTGTTGCTGGGCCACGGGCTGTTGATGCCCGCCGGCGATGAGGATCAAGGGAACGGCCACGAGGGCAATGATCCCCGCGCCCGCAAAGAAGATGCCATAGCCGAAATGCTCCGCCACATAGCCGGCGACAACGCCGCCCGCCATGCTGACCAAAGCGTCCATTGACTGGAAGAGCGTGAAGTCTATGCCTCCCTGTCTGGCATCCGACCAGCTCATGAACTGCGCATAGAGAGCGACGAAGCCGAGCGCCATGATGCCCGAGGAGCTGGCGACGGCCACGATCATCAGCACGGGCTTGGGAATACCGGTGAACTGGGTCTGGGCTGCAAAGAAGAACAGGGCAGCAGCCTGCAGCACGAGCGCCAGCATGAGCACGGTGCGCGTCCCGAACATCCTGACCAGCATTCCACCGAACAGCGCCGCGGCGAATCCCACGACCATGCTGCCGACGCCGTTGAGCAGGCCGATTGTGGCCAGGTCGAGCCCGACGTCGATAAGAAAAGGCCCGAGCATCATCAGCGCTACCTTTTGCGCCAGAACATAAAGCGCGGCGAGAAGCAGGCCTTTGCGTATCTCGACACGTTGCAAGGCCGAGAGCAGCGAGGGCACGTGCTCACGGGCTGGCTCCGGCCTTTGTCTCCCTGTCAGCAGAAGAAACGGCAGGCCTAGAAAAACGAGCAGGGCGGCCATGCTCCACGTTGCCGGACCCCAGCCATAGGCTGCTACAAGGACCAGAAAAAGTCCCCCACCGATCGCGGCGCCGAGATAGGCACCACCGACCTGGGCAGCATTGCCCCAGCCGTGATGTGCTACCGAGAGCTTCTCGACGGCGTAGCCGTCGCAGGCGATATCGACCGTGGCGGCGGCGAGAGCGACAATCATCAGGCTGGCATAGAGCGCCATCAGGCCTGTTGGGCCGATCGCTCCGACGACAAGCAGTCCGAGCGCACAGATGCCGCCGCCGATGACCACGATCGTGCCCGACCTGTTCCGACCGGCATTGGGGAGCCGGAATCTCTCGACCATCGGCGCCCAGAGGAATTTAAGAGCCCAGGGCAAGGCGATCAGGGACAGCAGACCGACCCTGTCCAGGGACAGGCCCGTGTCGCGCATGACGGCGGGCAGTCCTGTCCAGGTAATCCCGCCGATGACGCTCTGGGCGACATAGAGGCCGCCGATCGCCAAGATCACCGCGGCTGGTGACGGGGGAGCGCTCGCTTGCGCCGACATCAGAACCGGTACCGCAGGCTGCCGAAGACGGTGCGACCCTCGTCGAGATAGCAATTGCCGACGGTGCAGACCGGCTTGCGCTCATCGAACAGGTTCTTCGCATTGACCTGGAGCATCAGCCCTTCCCAATCCGGGTTCCGCGCTCCGAAATCGTACGACAACGATGCGTCGACGAAGACGCGGTCGTCGTTCGTGAAGGAGTTCAGGTCGTCGCCATAGCTCTTGCCCACATAGCGGACGCCGGCGCCCATTCCGAGGCCGTCCAGAGGGCCGCTCTGAAACAGATAATGGCCCCAGAGCGAAACGATGTGGTTGGGGGTCGAGGAGAGTTCCTTGCCTATCGTTCCCGCAGCGCCCTGCTCGATCTCGGCGCGCATATACGTATACGACGCGATAAGGCCGAGCCCGTTATCCAGCGAGGCATTGGCCTCGAACTCGAACCCCCGCGAATTGATGTCGAGTTGTCTCTGACGCTGGTTTCCGGCCTCGTCGAACGTCCCGTCATAGACCACACCGTCTCTCTGATCGATGTTGAAATAGGCGGCGCTGAGAACGGCGTTGTGATCCGGGACTTCGTATTTGACGCCGAACTCCACCTGCTCGCCCTTGGTCGGCTGCGCGACCCGGCGCTCATTGGTCACTGCGTCGTAGACGAAGCCGAGATTGGGTGAGAAGGAGGTGGAATAATTCGCATATGGGATAATACCCCATTCGGTGCGATAGGAGAGCCCCAGCCGGCCCGAAAACGCGTTGTCATCCTGATCGGTCTCGATCATCTGGAAATCGGTGCTGTGGCTGTCTACCCAGTCCTGCCGACCGCTGGCGAACAGCGTCCAGTTGTTCCACGTCATTTGATCGTGCAGGTAGAGGCCATACTGATCCATCTCCTGCCCGCCGGAGAAAGAAAAAGGCGCGGATTGGATGTCGCCGATGGAGATGTCTGAATACGCCGTGTCGGCGTTGTATTTAGACCAGGCATAATCGACGCCCAGCAAAGCGACGTGTTCGACCGGGCCCGTGCTGAATTCGAACTGCACCATGTTATCGACGACGAAGCTCTCGACGTCTTCCCTGTAGTGGCCCCAATAGCGGGATGGAGGCGCGAGAAAGCCGCTATATTTGAGATCCGCATCGACCGATTGGTAGCGCAGGTTCTGACGCAGCGTGACGACGTCGTTGAGCTGATGCTCGAATTCGTAGCCGATGCGGCCTTGCTTCTGCTTGAAATCGTTCCAGTCCGGATCGCCCTCATAGATATCGGACACGGTTCCATATGACGGGTTGTAGAACCAGGCCGTGCTGCCGGTGAGTGCCTGGGAGTACTCGCCCAAGATGGTCAGCCGGGTGCCTTCGTCGGGTTTGAAGGTCACTGCCGGTGCCAGATAGAGCTGGTCATCGGCATAACCGGGAAGGTCGGTGTCGGCCAATCGCCCAAGTCCGGTGAGCCGGTAGAGAAGCGTCCCTGCCTCATTTGCCGGACCCGAGAAGTCGAACGCCGCCTGGTAGCGATTGTTATTGCCAAACTGGAGCTCGACTTCACGGAAACGGTCTTCCTTCGGCCGCTTCGTGACGATATTTACGATGCCGCCGGGGCCGCTGACGCCATAGAGCGAGGATGCTGGTCCCTTGAGGATCGTGATGCCTTCGATGCCGTAAGGCTCGGTACGAAACCAGGCCGACGGGCCGTTATACTGGCGCAGGCTGTCTCGGAAGATGCCATTATAGTAGGCGGGAAAACCGCGAAGCGTGAAGGCATCATAGCGGCTGTCGAAGCCGAAAGCGTTCGGATTGGCGCCGGCAGTATAGTTGAGTGACTCGTTGAGAGTCCTGGGCCTTTGATCCTCGATCTGGTCTTGGGTCACGACGGAAATAGACTGCGGTATCTCCAAGATCGGTGTGCTGACTTTCGTCCCGATCGTGTCCCGCTGCGCCACATACCCATCCTGCACGAGGACGTCGTCGCTCTCCGCTTCCACGCGAACCTGGTCGAGCTGAATCGCCTCCTGGGAAAATGCCCCGGCAAGGCTGAGGGGCGTCATCGCAACGGCACCCAGGACCGCGCTGCTGATTGTTCTCGTAAGAATGCAGGCCACGCCAACCTCCGGGCATGAAAAAAATGGTTCGATTGGATGGCTTGCACTAAGGCTGGCTACTGACCGCTGCGATAGCTAAGTGGATAAGCCGAGTCAACTTTGCGATTGGCATTATCCGACGGTAGTTGGATGGATTGCCGAATGACCACAGTCCTCGGCGCTTCGGCAGGTCCAAGTGTTTCACAAGGGCTCGCAACAGGCTCTTCCTCGGCGCCAGTCAAGATCCCCGAGCATTGGCATGTGGTCCGCCGCGGCGCCGTTCAATGCCGTGATGGTCTTTCGTCAATCGATCAAGGAGCTTGCCTACGAGGCTCTTGGTTATTATGCGCGGAAGGAGCGGGAGGCGGGACGCGTCGTAGTCTGTTTGGCCATGCGGGACCGCAGGAGGTGCATCTTGCCGTGGCGCTCGATCGCGATCCGAGGCCTTATGCGGCCCAGGGCAGGGCAGGCATCTGGTTAGACGCTGAGCGTTGGCGGGCGGTGGCGAGCAAACGGACTGCTTGCAACAAGCACACACAGGGCGAGGGGCGCTTAGATATGCGTATGATCAAACCGGAGGGGAGCACCGACAGTGGTCGGACGGTCCTTATCGTCTGCATCGCGCATTTCATGAGCCATTGCTATCTGATGCTGTTGCCTCCGGTTTTCCTCCTGATGGCGCCGCATTATGGCGTCGGGTTCACTCAACTGGGCCTCGCGCTGACGATCTTCAGTCTGACGACGACGCTCAGCCAGCCTCCAGTCGGCCGGATGGTCGACCGCATCGGGGCAAGGGAGATCCTCGCTGGAGGGCTCATATTGGGTGGACTGAGCTTCGTCATGATCGGCCTTGCCAAGTCCTACGTCGCGTTGCTCGCGCTCATGGCATTGGCCGGCTTGGCCAACAGTGCGTATCACCCTGCCGATTACGCGATCCTCGGACGCTGCGTTTCGCCCGGCAACATGGGCAAGGCTTTCTCCGTGCACACATTCGCCGGATTCCTGGGTGGGGCGGTGACGCCCATCGTCATGACCATGGCGGCGACCTTGTGGTCGTGGCAGGCGGGCGTTGTCGCCGCAGGGATCGTCGGTGTATTGATCGGCGCTTTCATTCCACTCATACCGCGCATGCCCGTGATGGCGGGCGCGGAAGAAAAGGGCGAAGCGCCGGTCAAGGTGCGCGTCAACGCCACCATCGTATCTCTGACGATCTTCTTTTTCCTGGTTTCACTGTCGACGTCGGGAATCCAGAGCTTCTCGGTAGCGGCCCTCACGACGGGATGGGGGATTTCATTGGCGGATGCAAACACCAAGCTGACGATCTTTCTTGTCGCGATGTCCGCTGGCGTCCTTGCGGGCGGCATGCTCGCGGATCGCTCCGCCCATCATGAAACAATAGCCGCCATCTGCTTTGGGTTTGCGGGTATCGCCACGCTGCTGATGGTGGTTCCTTTCGTCAATTCACACGCCCTTTCGATTGTTTTCGGCATGGCCGGCTTTCTCGTCGGCGTCGTCATGCCCTCGCGGGACATGATGGTTCATCGCGCGGCGACGCCAGCCACGACGGGCTCCGTGTTCGGTATCGTGATGACAGGACTCAATGCAGGAGGCATTGTCGCACCGCCAATGTTCGGTTTGCTGGTTGATCACAATGTTCACGCGGGCATTTTCGTTCTTTCCGCTGGCGCCATGATGCTTACCGCGCTGCTCGCTCTTTCGCAGACCTCGGGGTCTCGACCTCAGAGGAAGTGAGCCGGGATCGATCCGTCCAGAGTTGGCAGTTCTCCCCATTCTGGCCGGCCCGGGCATGATCGATCAAGTTGCCTCGGTCCATTATCGATGCCATCCTTCCACCACGGCCTCGGACCTGATAGTGCAGCATTGCTGTGGCATCAGGGCTCGAACCCGTTGCCTCCTGTCACTCCTGGGTTTCTCAAGTGTCCAATCCGGTTCTCGTCGAAGTCGTGCGTGGCAATGCGGTGGAAAGCTTTCATCGCGGCGCTGTCGCCATAGTCGATGGCGATGGCAAGACGGTCGTCGCCTTGGGCGACGTCGAACGGCCCGTTTTTCCGCGGTCGGCCGTCAAAGCGATCCAGGCGCTGCCGCTCGTCGAAAGCGGGGCGGCCGACGCCTACGGTTTCGGTGCGAAGGAGTTGGCTCTGGCCTGCGCCTCCCATTCCGGTGAGCCGGCCCATGGGGAACTTGCCCGAGCGATGCTCGCGAAGGCGAAGCTGGATGAATCCGCTCTTGAATGCGGTGTGCATTGGCCGTCGTCGCATGACGCGACTGTGGCCTTGGCGCGCTCCGGTCGCTCGCCGACGGCGCTGCATAATAATTGTTCCGGCAAGCATTCCGGCTTCTTGTGCGTTTGCCGCCACTGCAACATTGCGCATGATGGCTATGTCGGCGCGGGACATGCCTTTCAGGAGATGGTGCGGAGCACCATGGTGGAGGTCACCGGAGCCCGCCACGACGCAGAGAACAGGGCAACGGACGGTTGCTCCATTCCGACCTATGCCGTGCCCTTGCGGAGCCTGGCTCTCGGTTTTGCCCGGATGGCGAGCGGAAATGGTCTTGGGGGCAATCGCGCGGCGGCAGCGAAGCGGCTCCTGTCGGCCTGCATGGCCGAGCCCTTCTATGTTGCCGGGACGGGGCGTGCCTGTACCCGCTTGATGCAGGCGGCACCGGGGAAGATTTTCGCGAAGATAGGAGCCGAGGGCGTCTACTGCGCCGCCATCGAGGAGCTTGGGTTCGGGATCGCCATCAAGTGCGACGACGGCGCTAGCCGGGCGGCGGAAGTGATCATAGCCGAGGTCTTGTGCCAGTTGCTCGCGGGGGACAGCTCTCTATCGGGTACGCTCGGTAAGCTCGCCCGACCGGAGCTCCACAATTGGAACGGCACTCTCGTCGGACGGCTCCAGCCCGCGCAGGGATGGCGGATCCGGTAATCCTTCAGCTTGCGCGATTGCGGTCGACGGTGAGCCGCGTATAGCCGCCAACGCCATTTCTCGACAAGTCGCCGGTCACCGGCCGGGTCCATTCGTAGCCCACGATCGCGCCCTCACTCGTCCCTTCTATCAGATTGTCGGTGATGACCGCCGACCCGACACCCTGGACGACGGACACAGCGATGCCGGTTGAGGCCTGCCGGATGACGTTTCCGGTCGCGACGACGTTGCGCATGAATTCGCCCCAACCGATCATCAGCCCATAGAGCGGAGCGTTCTCGACGACATTGCCGGTCACGGAGCAATCCGCTTCGACGGCAATGCCCAGACCAAAGCCGGGCGGAGACGGCGTGTAAGGCCCTTTTGACGACAGGTTCCTCACGATATTTCCGCTGCATGACGCCAGCCGCCCCCCCTCGTTGAAATTGACGACCGAGATGCCGTTGGCTGCCCGGTCGACAAGGTTCGCATTGATGACCGCGCCCTCGTAGGCGAATTCGGAATAGATGGCGGTCTCACCGGAACGGGTCGCGGAATTGCCCACGATCTGGACGTTGCTCGAGCTGTTGGCCCGGATCCCAGAGAAGGCGCAGTCGAGGATGCTGTTGTTGGAGATCATCACATTGTCGGCGCGGAAAGCATTGATCCCGTTTCCGAACTGGCCTGTGCCGCCGTTGCGGGCAAGAATCCGCTCGATTCGATTGCCTGTCACCACCGTGCCGTCGTGGCCCGTCTGCCAACGATGGACCAGAATGCCCCCGTTGTCGCAGTCGCTGATCCTGTTGCCCGATATGTCGAGGCGCGTGGCATCGATCGAATAGATGCCTGCGTCTGCCGCGCGGGAGATCGTGCAGTGCTCGATGCGCCCGCCAACCCGTTCGAGCGCGACACCGCTCCTGCCGGAACCGACGACGTCGCAGCTCTCCATGACGAGTTGGCGCACGCGGCGGAAATTGAGCAGCCCTTGGCGGGGCTCGTCGATCCAGCGACCGGCTCCGTCGAAAACGATTCCGGAGAGTTCGATATGGTCGGCATCCTCGGCGAGGATCATGTGCTTGTCGCCGCCATAGATGATGCGGGTTGCGCCGGGTACCCCACGCAGCCAGACGCGCCGCGGCAGATTGAGGCCGGAAACCACATAGACTCCGGGGGGAAGGAAGAGGGGTGTGTCGGTGTCCGCAGCCGATTGAAGCATCCTGGAAAATGCCGCGCCTTGGTCGTCGAAGGCGCCGGGCCGTATGCCGAATGTGGTGGCATTGACCGCTCCGTGCCCCGAGGCTGTCCCGGTTTGGGACATAGGCCTCGCAAGAACTGCCGATGGAAAGATCGGCGAGAAGAGAGAAAAGCCGGCGGCACCGAAAAGCAAGCTGCGTCTGTTCAACATCGGGACAGGCTCCTGAATTTTGCAACCCATGCGTTGCAGAAGCCATGCCAAAAGCAACATCGCTGTTCTCGCTTGTTAAGTCTGCCAATGATGCTTAGATTTCGCTTTATGAGCAGAGCTTTCACCCGCCAAGACGATAACGAAACAAGTTTATCAGACATCGGCGAACGACCTGTCAGCCAGCACCGGAATCTGGTGACGCCGCATGGGCTTAGTCTGATCGACAAGGAATTGGCTGCGCTTCGCGAGGAATTCGCCAAGGCGGAGGCCAGCGGCGAACGCGAGCGCATCGCGCTGGTCTCAAGGGACTTGCGCTACTGGAACGCCCGTCGCGAGAATGCCGAGGTTTCCGTGCCCGACGCCGACAGCAAGGTGGTGCGCTTCGGCATGCGCGTGACAGTGGAGGACGAAGCCGGCAAGCCCAAGACTTGGACGATCGTCGGCGAGGACGAGGCCGACGCTACGCAGGGTAAGATCTCGCATGTCTCGCCCATGGCGCAGGCCCTGTTCGGCAGGGAGGTGGGCGACGTCGTGACCGTCAGTGGCAAGGATTGGGAGATCGTTGCGTTGGGCGCAAGCGGATAGTGCCTATTCCAATGGTCGCGGAAAAATCCAGCCGCGCCCGTTGTGGCTTGCAGCCTGTCCGGTCGGGACCCGACAAGCCAGTATCATGCCCGGCCCTTGATCGTCTCATCGATTCGCAGCGGATCCAGCGCCTGACAGAATGCCACCCCGTCTTGCATCGGTGGCCGGCGTTCTGCATCGAGTGTCGAAATAGGCCTTTCGCTTTTCAGGGGATAGAGCGTCGTGCCGACGATCGAGAGGTCGCCTTCGCAATATGCGTCTGCTCGGACCTCTCTCGCCTCACGGATTCGCGCCTGCAGGCGGTCGCTGGCGAGGCTTCTGAGCAGGCCTCCGTCGGCCTCGATGGCCTGGAATTCCGTCCAGGCGAGTTCGCACAAGTCGTCCGTGAGCGCTTCCACGCCCGGCCCGGCGGCTGGGTCGACCACGAAATCGACGTGGCTTTCGCCCCCCATGATCAACTGGGTATTGCGTGCCACGCGACGAGCAAAGCCGTCGGGCAGGCCGTGGGCGATGCTGTGCGGCAGGATGGTGATGGAATCCGCACCGCCGGCGGCGGCGGCGAAACAGGCCGCAGTCGTTCGCAGGATGTTGGTTTCCGGATCCAGCCGGGTCATCATCCGCCATGACGTCTCCGCATGGATCTGACCCGGAGTGGAAACGATCGAGCACGCTTCCTGTGCTCGCTGCCAGAGCTTTCTCATGGCTCGGATCTTGGCCATGGACACCAACTGGTCCTGGTCGACGCAAAGCGCAAAGCCGATATGAGGTGTGGCGTAGATGAGCGGCTGGCGCGCCTCTTCGAACATACGCAGGTGCGAAACCGCGCCAGCAAGCATAATGCCCAGTTCCTGCGCTTCCGTGGCTCCGGCATTATGGAAGGGGCGGCCGTCCGCCTCGAGCAGGACGCCGGGGACGCCAAGTCCGAAGAAATGCGCAAGCGATTGCGGCATGGACGCCAGCAGCGCCTCGACCGACATACGCAGCCTGCCGGTTCCGGCGAAGACAGCGGCCGGGTCTATCCCGAAGGACAGGCTGAGCTTGTCCGGATCGACCTTGCGCGCGGTGAGCAATGCGACCAGCCAGTCGACGCTGGCTCGGCTCATCGGATGGGCATCGATCCTGAGGTGGGTGCTATCGAGAGCGACCCCTTCCAGTGCCCTGGCGAGCGCTTCGGGGGTAGCCGGCAGGCCATAACCGAAAGCGTTTGGGGCGCCTTCGAAAACCAGTGACAGGCCTGTCGCGCCTTGCGCGAGATCCTCCCGGGCCTGGGCGTTCGCCCGAGTGGGATCGACATCATCGACGCGCTGCGTGATCATCCAGCGCTTCTCGGGCTTCACGCGGGGGAGCAGACTCGCCTTCCGCGCGCGATCGTTGGGCATGCCATGATCCTTTTGCGAAACAAGCGCTTGGCCGGAGTCCTTCCCAGACGAGGATTGTTCCGCGAGAGCTCTGCGCTCTAAAGCACCGAATTCCGTTTGCTTGAGCCGCTTTGCGCCGTTCATCATTCCTCCCCGTTTGACCGGCCTCGCCGAGCAGGATTATCTACCTTAGGGATAGTCGCTTTCCGCCGCAACGCAACACCGCGACCTGCATCATCTCGGCCGGCCCCGCCATGCATTTTCCGCCAACGCCATTGTGAGGCAATCCATGCCTTATTATACCAATGCGCGCGGGCCGCGCTCATACTGCATTTGGTCCTGATCTGGAGATCGACGCCATGGCTGACGAAAGCAGCATTTTTATCGGGGCCAGCCGAACGCCCGACGACAGCTATCAGAAACCCGAGCAGTTGCTCCTGAAATACGGCAACCGGCACGGGCTCGTGACCGGAGCGACGGGAACGGGCAAGACGATCACGCTGCAGATCCTGGCGGAGGGTTTCTCGAATGCCGGCGTTCCCGTTTTCGCCGCGGACGTGAAGGGCGACCTGTCGGGCATCGCGGCCCTGGGCACGGCGCAGGATTTCCTGACCAAGCGGGCGGAGGAGGTGAAGCTCGATCCGTACGAATTTCAGGAATTTCCCGTCATTTTCTGGGATTTGTTCGGCGTGCAGGGCCATCCTATCCGGGCCACGATCTCGGAGATGGGGCCGCTGCTCCTGTCCCGATTGATGAATCTCACGGAAGCGCAGGAAGGAGTCCTCAACATTGCCTTCCGGATCGCCGACGAAGAGGGGCTTGCCCTTTTGGATCTCAAGGATCTGCAGGCCCTGCTCGCGAATATCGCCGAGCGCGCCAACGACATCGGCGCGCGCTACGGCAATGTGACGAAGCCATCGGTGGGTGCGATCCAGCGCTCCCTCCTGGTCCTTGAACAGCAGGGGGCAAGCAATTTCTTCGGCGAGCCGGCGCTGAAGATATCGGACCTCATGCGCACCACGCGCGATGGTCGCGGTGCAATCAACGTGCTGGCGGCCGACAAGTTGATGATGAATCCCCGGCTCTACGCAACCTTCCTCCTGTGGCTTCTGTCGGAGCTCTTCGAGGAGTTGCCGGAGGTCGGCGACCCCGACAAGCCGCGTCTGGTCTTCTTCTTCGACGAAGCTCATCTTCTTTTCGACGATGCGCCGAAGATCCTTGTCGATCGGGTAGAGCAGGTGGTCAGGCTGATCCGCTCGAAGGGAGTCGGCGTCTATTTCGTCACCCAGAATCCGCTCGACGTTCCGGAGACGGTGCTGGCGCAGCTGGGCAACCGTATCCAGCATGCCCTGCGCGCCTATACGCCGCGCGAGCAGAAAGCGGTGCGCACCGCGGCCGAGACTTTCCGCCCCAACCCCGATTTCGACTGCGCGACGGCCATCACCCAGCTCGGCACCGGGGAAGCGCTGGTGTCGACTCTCGAGGCCAAAGGCATTCCTTCGATGGTCCAGCGCACATTGATTCGGCCGCCCGCATCGCGGATCGGGCCTGTCACGCCGCAGGAACGCCAGGGCATCATGGCCGAGAGCCCTGTCGCCGGACAGTACGACGAAGCGGTCGATCGCGAATCAGCCTTTGAGATATTGCAGAAACGGGCAGGCGAACGTGCCCAAGCCGAAGAGCAGGCACGGCAGCGTGAGGTCGGGCAGGGGGAGGGCGCCGATCATTCGCGCTGGACGTTGCCCGATTTCGGCGGCGAGCCTTCTCAGCCTGCGCCATCGAGGCAGTCACGCGGCACGACCTATCGCCAGCCGCGGGCATCCAACCGGCAGTCCGTCACAGAGGCAGCGATCAAGTCCGTCGTGCGCTCGGTCGGCTCACAGGTCGGCCGCGCGCTCGTGCGCGGCATATTGGGAGGTTTGAAGAAGGGTTTGTGAGCCGGGCTGACGCAATCCCGTCGAAGGGGGGGCAGATCCACAGGCGTGGAACTGCCCGTTTGTCGTTCAGACTGTGCCCACACCGCTTGTGACGATGATCGGCGTCTTGCCGGGAACGCGATCGTAGAGGTCCACCACGTCCTGGTTGAGCATCCGCACGCAACCGGAAGAAACCGACTTGCCGATGGTCCACCATTCGGGCGAACCATGGATACGGTAGAGCGTGTCCTCGTTGTTCTGGAAGATATAAAGCGCGCGTGCACCCAGCGGGTTGTTGAGGCCGGGCGCCATGCCGCCATTCCGGGAGCTGTATTTCTCGAGTTCTGGCTGGCGGCGGATCATCTCGTCCGGCGGCGTCCATTTCGGCCACTTCTTCTTCCATTGGATGACCGCGCGGCCCGACCATTCGAAGCCGGCCCGACCGAGCCCGACGCCGTAGCGGATCGCCTCGCCGCCCTCCCGGACGAGATAGAGAAAGTGGCTCGACGTGTCGACAACGACGGTTCCGGGACGTTCTCCCGTCGGATCGCGAACAATTTGCCGTAGGAACGTCTTGTTCATCTTCTCGATCGGGATGGCCGGGAGCTGATATCCTTCGTCTTCCGCGGCGGCGTACATGGTCGCATAGCTGCCGAAGGAAGGATCGACGCTGACGGGCGGGACAATTCCTTTGCTTTCGGAAAGGTTCGGCCCCGACCGTATGGTCGTGCAAGCTGAAAGAGCGATCGATGCGAAGCCGGCGGCGGAAGCGGCGAGCAGGCTGCGGCGGGTGATGGGGAGAGAGGAATTCGCGGACATGTGGACCTAATGTTCTTGCACTTCACAAAAATGAGTAAACGCGGCCGATACCGCCGCGCATTTCCCTCCCAATAGCTTCCAGAGCGATAGGCGGTTCAAATCCGGCGTGAAGGTGAAGAAAGCAAGGCGGATATGTGAAAGACCAGGGGTTGTGGCATTTCTGCCACCGCCGATCAGGCCGTCGTCAGGAGACCTTCCAACGACGGCAGGATGGCATTTGGCCGCAGGTCCAAATACTCGTCCGGCTGATCGGTGCGATTGATCCAGACAGTGTGGAAGCCGAACTTCGTCGCGCCGGCGACGTCCCAGCGATTGGACGACTGGAACGAGACCGCGCTTGGGTAAAGCCGCCAAGCCGTGGTCACCATGTCGTAAACGGCCGGATCCGTCTTGAACCGGCGCAGGGGATCAACGGAGAACACGTCGTCCAGGATCTGATCCAGCGCAGCCGAACGCACGGCCGCATCGAGCATGGCCGGCGATCCGTTGGAGAGGATAGCGAGCCTGGCTCCATCGGCCTTGAGCGCCTTGAGGACGGATGGGACTTCGGGATAGCAGTCCAGACGCCAATAAGCGTCAAGAAGTTCGGCGCGGTGTATTGGATCGGCGGACGGCACTTTGCGGAAAGCGAAATCCAGGGCCTGTTCCGTCAATTGCCAGAAATCGGTGTAAGCGCCCATCAGAGAGCGGGTCCAGGAATACTCCAGCTGCTTGGCGCGCCAGATCTCGGACAGCAATTGTCCGTCGGGGCCGATCCTTCCGGCCATCTTGCGCACGGCCGCATGGACGTCGAAAAGTGTCCCATAGGCGTCGAAAATAAAGGCGGAATGGCGCATTGCTTCCTCTTTCAGCAGCGTCCTCCGTATAGCCCGTCTCGTCAAGCGCTCCGGGCAGCGCCATTGGCCCCATTGTTTGTGCGCCAAAGCGGTTGACGGCCGCCGCGCAAATGTATTCTCCATAAGGACCGAATCCAGCGAGGAGCATTCCGATGACTCTGGCGACCCCCGCCCAGTCCAAAACCTGGACTTTCGTGGATGGCGATTGGCATGAAGGCAATGTCGCCATTCTCGGTCCCCGGTCGCACGCCATGTGGCTTGGGAGCACCGTCTTCGACGGCGCCCGATGGTTCGAAGGTGTGGCGCCGGATCTCGAACTTCACGCCCGGCGAACCAACAATTCGGCCATAGCGCTGGGGCTCAAGCCCACCGAAACGGCCGACACGATCACTGGCCTGGCCTGGGACGGCCTGAAGAAGTTCGACGGCCAGACGGCGGTCTATATCCGACCCATGTATTGGGCTGAGCATGGCGGCTATATGGGCGTTCCCGCCGACCCGTCCTCGACCCGGTTCTGCCTGAGCCTCTACGAATCGCCGATGCTGCCGCCGAGCGGATTTTCCGTGACGGTCTCGCCATTCCGGCGTCCGTCGCTTGAGACCATGCCCACCGACGCCAAGGCCGGCTGCCTCTACCCCAACAACGGCCGTGCCATCCTCGAGGCGAAGATGCGCGGTTTCGATAACGCCCTCGTCCTGGATATGCTCGGCAACGTCGCTGAGACGGCCTCGTCCAATATCTTCCTGGTCAAGGACGGCCTGGTCTTTACTCCCGCTGCGAACGGAACATTCCTTTCCGGGATCACCCGTGCCCGCACGATCTCCTTGCTGGCTGACGCCGGCATCCAGACGGTAGAAAGGACGCTGTCCGTTCGTGAATTCATGGAGGCCGACGAAATCTTTTCGACGGGGAACCACTCTAAGGTAGTACCCGTGATCCGCATCGAGGATCGCATGCTGCAGCCCGGCCCCGTGGCGAAGAAGGCGCGCGAGCTCTATTGGGACTGGGCCCACTCGACGCCTCGAAAGTGATCCGGAAACTTGCGGAACATGTCCGGGCGGCCGTTGTGCAAGGGCCAAAGCCGCCTATTTTCCAGGACTGAACCCGCCCTGACATTTGCCAGAGAAGGAGTATGACCATGGCTTTCGAACTGCCTGAATTGCCCTACGACTACGAAGCCCTCCAGCCTTACATGTCGAAGGAAACACTGGAGTACCATCACGACAAGCATCACAAGGCTTATGTCGACAATGGCAACAAACTTGCCGCGGAGGCCGGGCTCGACAATCTGTCTCTCGAAGAGATCGTCAAGCAGTCCTTCGGCAAGAATCCCGGCCTCTTCAACAATGCCGGACAGCACTACAATCACATCCATTTCTGGAAATGGATGAAGAAGGGCGGCGGCGGCACCAAGCTCCCCGGCGCTCTCCAGAAGGCGATCGACACCGACCTCGGCGGCTACGAAAAGTTCAAGGCCGATTTCATTGCCGCCGGCACGACGCAGTTCGGGTCGGGCTGGGCTTGGCTTTCGGTGAAGGATGGGAAGCTTGCCATTTCGAAGACCCCGAATGGCGAGAACCCGCTGGTGCATGGCGCAACGCCGATCCTTGGCGTCGACGTTTGGGAGCACTCCTACTACATCGACTATCGCAACGCCCGTCCCAAGTATCTCGAGGCGTTCGTCGACAATCTGATCAACTGGGACTACGTTCTGGAGTTGTATGAGAAAGCCTGATCGGGGCTAGGAATAGCCTCGCAAGGCTTCCGAGAATAACCCCTGCGGCGACGGAGAGCTAAGCACGATCGTCGAAGCCACGCGATCAGCTTAGGCTCACCGGAACGAAGTTGGAAACCCCCGGTGGCGACCGGGGGTTTTTGTTCATACGGTTGCGTTCACGAAACCGTGAAGCGCGGTTGCGGAAGTTTTCGTCCAATCTCCGCGTTCGCCAGTCGAGGCAGCTTTTCGCAACCGGAGGGACTTTATGAGAAATCTTATACTTGCCATCTCAGCGATCGCGTTGGCTGGTACGGCCGCGATGGCCGATCCAATCGCTGACCGCCAGGCATTGATGAAGGCGAACGGCAAGGCGGCAGGCGTGCTTGCGCCGATTGTGAAGGGCGAGAAGCCTTTCGATGCCGAGGTTGTCATGGCGGCATTGAAGACGCTCGAAGAGAATGCCAACAAGCTTGATGTGGCGACGCTGTTCCCAGCCGGCAGCGACAAGGGTGGCGACACGACGGCATCGCCGAAGATCTGGCAGGATGCCGCCGAATTCCAGGCCAAGGTCGAGAAGTTCAAGGCTGACACGGCCGCCGCACGCGCCGCAGCCCCCAAGGACGTATCGGAGCTGAAGACCCAGTTCGGGATGATCGGAGCCAATTGCGGCGGCTGCCATGAGAGCTTCCGCATCAAGAAGGGCTGATCCCGGATTGAGGAGACTGCTCAGAAGACTTGGCGTCGCCGCGGTCGTTGTCGGCGGCGTTCTAGGAGCCGGATTCTGGTTTCTGACGGCACCGACACGCCTGAGCGCGGCGGAGGTGGCCGCGTTGGGGACGGGAGACGCGGGGCGAGGCGAGCGCATCTTCTGGGCGGGTGGGTGCACATCGTGTCATGCCCGCCCGAAAGCTGAGGGGAGTGCCAAGCTGGAACTCGCCGGGGGACTTGCGCTCAAAACGGCCTTCGGGACCTTCGTCGCTCCCAATATCTCGCAAGATGCACATGACGGCATCGGCAATTGGTCGTTGGAGGATTTCGCCAATGCCATGCTGCGCGGCGTCTCGCCGGACGGCCGACACTACTATCCGGCCTTCCCCTATCCTTCATACACGCGCATGGACCCGGCTGATGTCGCCGATCTCTATGCCTATATGAAGACCTTGCCAGCCGTCACGGGGCCAGCACCGGACCATTCACTCGCTTTTCCGTTTGGCATCCGGCGCGGCATCGGACTTTGGAAGCACCGCTATCTCAACAGCGCACCAGTCATCGAATTCGATCGCAGCGCACCCGACGCCGTACTCAGAGGTCGTTATCTCGTCGAAGGCCCGGGGCATTGCGGCGAATGCCACACGCCGCGTGATTTCGCGGGTGGGGCGGATAAGGGGAAATGGCTGGCGGGCGCGGTCGCGGCCGAGGGAACCGGCGTGATACCCAACATCACGTCGGGAGAAGGCGGGATCGGCTCATGGTCTGCCTCGGAGATCGAGAGTTTCCTCGAAACCGGTTTCACGCCCGACTTCGATTCGGTCGGTGGCTCCATGGTGGCCGTCCAGCAGAATATGGCGAAGCTTGCCCCGGAGGATCGTGCGGCGATCGCCGCTTATCTCAAGGCCGTGCCTGCCCACCCCAATGGCTATCCCCCGCGGCGGCCCTCCGGCGAATAGTTCATCGATCTCCAAGGAACTCGAATCCGTCTTCGAAGAAGACATTGTAATCGCAAGTGAGTTCCTCCCCCGCCGCGATATCGCGAATGGCGAGGGCCACATCGCCGTCGGAGAAATCGCAGTTCGGATCGTCGGCATGATTCATGTAGCGGGCGTCATCGGCCTCGAACACGATGTAGGCCGGATCGCTGCGGCGCGGATAGGCATAGCGGTCGAGGTAGGATTTCACCGATCCAGTTTGAGCTTCATAGACATCGACCGGAATGAGTCGATCGAAGCGCTGGTCGAGCCTCCACAGAAGTGTCCCTTTGGGGATCGGATTCTTCGAAAAGACACCGATCCCTTCGATCGGGGACTTGGCAAGGTAGACGTCGACAAGAAGCATGCGATCCTCAGATTTCGGCAATCGCCGTTTTCAGGGGACGAGGGGCCTGTGGGCCGCCGGGGAGGGGTCCCGCGGGCGGCGCCTTCAGAAACAGAACAAGACCGACCACAACCATGAATGCAAGCACTTCATAAAGCAGTGCGGCTTCCAGGCTGTCGACATATGCCGCGTGCCGGTCCGATGCCCCGGCAAGCCGTTGACCGAGCGCGGAGAAGAAAATCTGCCCCACCACCGCTATTCCGATCGCGCTGCCGATCTGCTGGAACGATTGAAGCGCGCCGGCTCCGGAACCCGCGTCCCGCGGGGGCACGCCGGAGAGCACCGTCTGGAACATGGGCGAAATGCCGACGCCCAGGCCAAAGCCACAAATCGCTAGTGGAACGACGAGATCCCAGTGATTCACCGTATCGCCTGTCCCGCCGATCACTGAACGCAGGAACATCATGCCAGCCATCAGGCAAATCGACCCGATCGCGATTCGCTGACGAGACCAGCGAAGGCCGAGACGGCCCGATACCGCGGAGGCGAGTAGCACGCCGATGGGAAAAGGCGTGGTCGCCAATCCGGATTGGAGCGGTGTGAAGTCGAAACCATTCTGCAGGAAGATCGCCACGACCATGAAGAAGCCGGCCACCCCACTGAAGAAGACGACGGTCATCATCGAACCGACAAGGAAATTCTTGTTGGCGAGAAGGGCGACGGGCAGGAGTTCACTCGCAGCCTTGCGAGCGCGCGCGCGTTCATAGAGGAAGAAGGCGGCGAAGCCGAGGATCGCGAAGCCGATCATCAGGAAAGCCCAACCCGGCCAGCCATAGGCATGACCCTCGATAAGCGGAAAGACGAGGAGGAAGACCGAGACGCCGGCGATCAGCATGCCGCCCCAATCGTTGCGCAGGTCGGGGTTGGCCTCCGTCGCCGGCACGACGAGGCTCGCTGCGACGATGGCGATCAAGCCGATGGGCAGGTTGACCAGGAAGATCGGCCGCCAGTCCAAACCGAAAAGGTCGGCGTTGATCAGCAGACCGCCGGTAAGCGGACCGGCGACGGACGCCAGACCGGCGGAAAGACCAAAGAGCGAAAAGGCGACCGCCCTTTCGTTGGGCGGAAACATGACCTGAGCAAGTGCCAGCACCTGCGGGATCATCATCGCCCCGCCCACGCCCTGAAGCAGGCGCGCGGCAATCAGCGTGCGCATCGTCGGTGCCAGGCCGCACGCCAGCGAGAACACGGTGAATACAGTAACGCCGAGTAAGAACATACGCTTTCGCCCGACGCGGTCGCCTAGCCTGCCGAAGGGCAGCAGACCGAGCGCGAAAGCCAGCACATAAACGGCTGCCACCCATTCGATCTGGGCGCTCGTGGCGCCCATGTTGTGTTGCATGCTCGGAAGCGCGACATTGACGATCGAAAGATCAATGAGATTCATGAAAGCGGCCAGCAGCAGGATGCCGAGAGCCGCCCATCGACGCGGATAAGCCTCTGCAGCCGAGGCGGGAACGTTCATCTGCACATCCTGCTGATTGGTTGCTACCGCCACCCGCCGAGGTCAGCCTGTCGCCCGGCCGGCCACTTTCAGCGCGAAGGCATAAGTAAAGGCGATCTCCTCCAGCCGAGAAAAGCGTCCCGAGGCGCCAGCATGCCCCGCATCCATGTTGATCTTGAAGAGCACTGGATTTGATCCGGTCTTGCGCTCGCGCAATCGGGCCACCCATTTGGCCGGTTCCCAGTAGGTGACGCGAGGGTCGGTGAGCCCCGCGACGGCCAGAATGGGCGGATAGTCCTTGGCGGCGACATTGTCGTATGGCGAGTAGGCGGCGATCGTCCTGTAATCGTCCTCCGAAAGAACCGGATTCCCCCATTCGGGCCATTCTGGCGGCGTCAGTGGGAGCGTCTCATCAAGCATCGTCGTCAAAACGTCGACGAAGGGTACCTCGGCAATGATGCCCCCGAAAGCCTCCGGGGCCATATTCGCCACAGCTCCCATCAGCATGCCGCCGGCCGAGCCGCCCTGGGCGATGATGCGGTCGTGAGCGGTATAGCCTTTGTCTGCGAGATGGCGAGCAGCCGCGATGAAGTCGCGGAAGGTGTTGGTCTTTTTCGCCCGTTTGCCCTCCTCGTACCAGGAGTAGCCCTTGTCTTTGCCGCCGCGGATATGGGCGATGGCATATACGAAACCACGATCGACCAAGGACAGGCAATTCGTATTGAAAGCGGCGGGCACCGTAATGCCGTAGGACCCATAACCGTATAGCAGGCAGGGCGAGCTTCCGTCGAGCGGCGTGTCGCGATGATGGATCAACGAGATCGGCACCAATTCGCCATCGTGGGAAAGCGCCATCAGCCGGCGGGTCACGTAGTTCTGTGGATCGTGGCCGGATGGGACTTCTTGGCTCTTGAGGAGAACGCGCTGGCGGCTCCGCATATTGTAGTCGAAGAGCTGCGAAGGTGTCGTCATCGAGGAATAGGAGAACCGCATGATTTCGGTGTCGTATTCGTACGATCCACCGAGACCGAGCGAGTAGGCCTCCTCATCGAAGGCTATTTTGTGCTCCTCGCCCGTTGCCAGGGTTCGAATGACGATCCGCGGCAGCCCGTCCTTGCGTTCCAGACGGACCAGATAATCCTTGAAGCTGAGGATAGACAGGATCAGCCGCCCGGGCTCATGCGCAACCAGCTCGGTCCAGTTGTGCCGGCCGGGATCTCTCGCCGGCGCGGTCATGATCTTGAAGTCCTTGGCACCGTCGGCATTGGTCAGGATGAAGAATGTGTCGCCGCCATCCTCGATGTCGTATTGCAGCCCGGCCTCACGTGGAGCGACGATGCGTGGCGCGGTCAGAGGGGCATCGGCGGGGATCACCCAATATTCCGACGTTTCGTGGTCATTGATGGCGATGAAGATCCATTCGTCGTTGCGGCTGCCGCCGACGCTCATGAAGAAGCCGGGGTCGGTCTCCTCGAAGACTAGCTGGTCTGAAGTCTCGCCCGTGCCGAGCCGGTGGAAGTAGACCTTGGACGGGCGATGGTTGGCGTCGAGGCGGGTGTAGAAGAAGCCATCGCAATCCGCGCTCCACGCGCCGGATCCGGCGGTGTCGGCTACGGTATCGGAAAGATCTGCGCGTGTTTCCAGGTCTCGAACGCGGATCGTGTAAAACTCCGACCCCTTGTCATCGTAAGTCCACAGCAGCCGACGGTGGTCAGCGGAATGATCGACGTCGCCCAACCGGAAATAGCTCTTGCCCTCGGCTTCCTTGTCTCCATCAAGGATGATGTCCTGCTCCCCGCCGTCGCGTGATGTGCGAAAATACCGTGGCTGCTCGCCCCCCTTCTTGAAGGAGGAGCCGTAGGCGAACGGGCCATGCTTCATAGGCACGGAGGAATCGTCCTCCTTGATTCGCCCCTTCATTTCGGCAAAGAGTATTTTTCGAAGGTCTTCCGTATCCTCCATCAAAACTGCCTGATAGGCATTTTCTTCTTCAAGATGCTTGCGAATTTCAGGGTCCAGGAGGGTTGGATCCTTGAAGACCTCCTGCCAGTTCTCGGCCCGCAGCCATGCATAGTCGTCAATTCGCGTTATGCCGTGACGCGTGTCGGATACCGGCCGCTTCCGGGTTTCGGGCGCGGTGGCTTTCTGGAATGCACTTGCCTTGGACATTGCTTACCGTCTGAGAGAGTTTTCAATGGCGAATGAACACGTCGATCGCGATCGGTTCAAGGCCCTATGGCGATGCTTGTGCGATCGCATCGCCTAACGCCGGATCAGTCGGCCGGGTTGCCTGAACGAGCAGCAGTAGCAGGCAGGCCCTTCTGGAACTCGAGCGCAATGCCGTTGGCGCAATAGCGTCTTCCCCTTGGCAAAGGCCCGTCACCGAAAACATGGCCGATATGCGCATTGCAATCCGCACAGCGCACCTCCGTGCGCGGAATGAAGAACGAGCGATCGGGGTGCTCAGTCATCGCCTCGTCGTCAACCGGAGCTGTGAAATTCGGCCAGCCGACACCCGCGTCGAATTTCTTTTCGGAAGAAAAGAGCGTCCGGCCGCAACAGACACAGCGATACAAGCCCGGTTGCCTTCGATCCCAGTCGAGGCTCGAGAAGGCGCGTTCGGTTCCTCCTTGCCTAGTCACGCGATATTGTTCGGACGTCAGTTGCGAGCGCCACTCGGCGTCGGATTTTTGGATCTTCAGCTTACCCATTCCGCTTCTGATGCTCTTTGTCATTGTTGGAAAACATGCGTCCATCTGCCCCGGTGCAAAAATAGGCTGAGTTGCGCTAGTCAGGAAGGGGGAACCCCTCAATTGCATCGTCATTTCAATTGCTCACGGGGTTGCTCTTGCGTTCTGCCGACTCTGCAGAATTGAGTGGATTTTCACCGTGCCGAGAGCTGCCAGCCAGAATTCCGTCATATAGTACAGCCAAGAGGAATGGTGTCCTATCTTCTCTTCGGCAAGATCGGCTAGTAGAATACAAATGTTTAATACAATCGTTATGCCGTGTGGATTTCCTCGAAATAAAGCATCCGATAGACTTGATTTACTGTGCGCATCAATTAAATAAGTCGATGCGCGAATCGGACGGCCAAGGGCCATGCGAGTGATCGCGTGTCACCCCGAAAAACAGAAAAACGGGGAGCGACCAAAAGCTAACATTGGGGCCTGGAGCAAGATGGAAATTGTAGACGCACCTGCCAAAAATAGTGAAATGCTGATCGAGTTGACCGCCGATGTGGTTGCGGCCTACGTCAGCAACAATCCCGTTCCCGTCGGGGAACTGCCCAATCTCATCGCCGACGTTCATGCTGCGCTGGGTCGGGTCGGGGGCAGCGGCGACCAGCCGGTCGTCGACAAGCAGAAGCCTGCCGTGAACCCCAAGAAATCCGTCCATGACGATTACATCGTCTGCCTGGAAGACGGTAAGAAATTCAAGTCGCTGAAGCGGCATCTGATGACCCACTACGGTCTGACGCCGGACCAGTACCGTGAGAAGTGGGGCCTTGACGCCAGCTACCCGATGGTTGCTCCGAACTATGCGCAGGCGCGTTCGCAGCTTGCCAAGAAGATGGGGCTTGGGCGCAAGCGCAAGGGTCGCTGAGACGCATCGATCGGTAAGAAAAGCGGCGCCGCGGGCGCCGTTTTTCGTTGGTAACTTTGAGGCGATCGGAGAACACCGTTTCGTTCGGAACGGGACTCTGTCCGACGGAACCCTACGTCGTGCCTTCCGATCGGGCCATGCCTTCCGATCGGAAGATGAGCGCAGCGAATCGCCTCCGCTTCCTGGCCAACCCTGGAGCAAGGATGGGCAGGCTCACTGTGCGGCTGCAATGTCGAGCGAGCGCTCGGCTTCCTGCTTGATGCGCCGGACCATCGAGCGCAGGCCATTGGCCCGTTGCGGCGACAGGTGCTCGTTCAGACCGAGATTGCGCATCGTCTCTTCCGCCTCGATCTTGATGATGTCGCTCGCGTGGCGCTCCGAGAAAAGCGCGATCATGATCGCGACCAGCCCTCGCACGATGTGGGCGTCAGAATCGCCTTGGAAACTCAGTACGGGGTCGGGTCCGGGGCCGCGCTTCGTATCGAGCCAAACCTGGCTGACACAGCCCGGCACCCTGTGCGCATCGTTGCGCGCCTCTTCGGGGAAGGGCGGCAGCCCCTGGCCTAGTTCGATGATATAGCGATACCGGTCCTCCCAGTCATCGAGGAGGGCGAAATCGTCCTTGATGGTTTCGATAGCAGTACTCATGATCGCCGATCATATAGTGATTGACTGCGCCCAGGTCACGGAAAATGGCGTGGCGACGCCGAAAGCGTCCGATGGGCCAGGCATTCGACCCGTATTGGCTCTCATTGTTAAGCCGCATTACGGCAAGGAGTGCCACACGGCTTAGCATGCGCCACTAACCCTACAACCGCGCCTCCGATCCAACGGGTTCTGCTGCTTTAGAGTCCTTGTCTTCTCGATTGCCGAAATCCGGCGCACCGTCTTAGTTCTGGGGGCGCCGCGACGGAATTGGAACAGCCGAGTGCGCATGCTGTCCAGGCGCGGCGCCGTCATTGGTCATGTCCGGCGATCCGTCGTCGATGGCAATACTACCGGTCGCCACGGATTGGTCAGGTTCGTCGAATTGTCCATCGATGAATTCATAGGCGATGCGGGCACGCGCGCCGATCGTTTGGAGCGCGGCCTTGCCGACCTCGCAGACCTCCGGCTTGCGCTCGCAGATGCCAGCAACATCGCCGACTGCGTCGCGCGCCGCAAAGAATGCCTGCAACGGGCCGACGCTCGGTGCGTTCTCGCCGTCTCCCATCGTACCAAGCGGCAGAATCAGCAGCACCAACGAGAACCAGAAACCCAGGCGGATGAGGAAGCCCATCATATCGTCCCTTATGTCCCTATGGCCGCCTCAGAAATGCGGCCCGTCCCTTTCATTGCTACCATGGCATCGCCGCAAGAAAGAGCGCTTGATCAAGCGCGGCGCTTTTGACGAAAATTTGAATCAAATGGCAACAGTTCAGCCAAACACCGCCACCTGAGCCCCCATTCAACCACTTTGCCTCGTCCCGGCGCAAGCTGCGCAACGCCCGGTATTCACTCGCCTTTTGAGCGAAGGACCGTGTTCCTGGTGACCGATCGCCCTTCCTTTCAGGCCCTCTGGAGCCAATAACCCGCTGTTTACTATGACGCGAATTCGCGTTCGTTTTCCGCCGACCGAACCCGGCAAAGGGTAGGGATCCCACCGCTCGGGCCGTCGCCCTTATCCTTTCCTTAAAGGCTGGGATGCGAGGGTCGGTCCAAGGAAGAGCGACCCGCAAAAGCGGGCAATGTGCGAGTGCGTGGCGTTGAGTGCTTTGGCAACCAGATTGTCGGAATGGCTGGCCGGGCTGGCCGCCGGTTGCGACCGGCTGGTCCATCCCTCTGTCACTGATAGCGACCGCGCAGCGCAAGGTCGACTTCTACGGATCTTGCTTGCCGGCCCTTTCCTCCTGGCCGCTGCCGCCGTCCAGGTGCTTGCGCCGGCTCTTGGCGTGGTTGCGACGCTCTCGGCAATCTGCGCCCTGCTCGCCACCGCCTGGCTCTGCATCGTGGTGGTCGCGTCCAGTGGTCGCGGAGGTCCCGCTGCCGCTGTGGTGCTGGCCTGCTGCGCGTCTTTCGTGGGGTTGATCGTCGCTGGTGCGGGCGGCATCGGCTCGCCGCTGGCACTTCTGGCTCCGTGTCTGTTCGCCGAAGCCTATTGGGTCGGAAGATCGCGGCGCGCGGCTTGGGCCGGGGCGGCGGCTGGCTTCGCGGCTCTCATCCTTCAAGCCGTGGCCTCGCCTTTGATAGCGGATCCACAACCTGTCTCGAGCGGTTGGCACTGGCTCGTGCCCGTCGCCTGTCTGCTGTCGTTCGCGCCTCGTCTGCGTGATCTCCTTGGGGCGCGTGCGCCGCTAGGGGAAGGGAATGCCGGCGCGGCGCTCGAGCAGTCCCTTCAAGCCGTGGTGCTACGCATGGCAACCAATGGCGAAGTGGTCGACGCCTCCGAGAAGGCACGGGATCTGCTCAGCCTCCAGCCGGAATTGCTGCTGGCGAGCGGACTGCTTGATCGCATCCATGTCGCGGATCGTATCGTCTATCTCAGCGCAATCGCCGACTTGCGTGAGGGCGCGCGTTTCCGGCGCTGCGAAATGCGGCTGCGGCTGCCACGGGCGGCGGATCAGCCGCTGGGCGACAACTATCGCTCCTTCGTGATCGAGCTCGCGAGGGAAACCGAGGGTGGTGAGATCGTCGGCTTGCTGCGGGACAATGGCGAAATGGCGGCGTTGCGGGCAGCGTTGGCCGATGCTCGTGCGGTCGCCGCCAGCAGCGACGTCGCCAAGAACCGCTTTCTGGCCGGCGTCAGCCATGAGCTGCGCACGCCGCTCAACGCAATCATCGGCTTTTCGGACATGCTTGCGCATGGCATGTGCGGGCCTCTGAGTTCTTCCCGGCAGGAGGAGTACGTCCGGTTGATCCGCGAATCCGGCAATCATTTGCTTGCCGTGGTGAACGCCATCCTGGATGTGTCGAAGATCGAATCGGGGACTTATGAGATCCATCCCGAGTCTTTCCGTTTCGGCGAGGCGGCAGAGATGTGCCGTTCCATGATGGCCCTCCAGGCCGAGACCAAGAACATTGGCCTGACGATGCGCATGGGCGCAGGTGTCGGCGAGATCGTCGCCGACAGGCGTTCGGTCAAGCAAATGCTGATCAACCTCCTTTCGAACGCCATCAAGTTCACGCCGGAAGGCGGAAAGGTCTCGCTCAGCGCGACGCGGCTCGGTTCACGCCTTCATTTTTCGGTCGCGGATACCGGAATAGGAATCGCCGCCGCGGATCTGGAGCGTTTGGGCGAGCCGTTCACCCAGGTCCAGAACGACTATACACGCCAGTTCGAGGGCACGGGCCTGGGCCTTTCCGTCGTTCGAGGGCTGGTTGGCCTGCACCATGGCACGATGACGATTGAGAGCGCACCGGGCGAGGGCACGACGGTCGCCATCAGCCTGCCCATCGATGGCCCCGATGCCGTTCTTCCCTCGCGCGGCGAGGTGCTTTCCATGAAATCGTCGGCCAAGAACGAGGAGATCAATGGGACGCTCCGCAAGATCGCGTAAGGTGGTCGAGGAAGAGACGGTCAGTCCGCTTCGCCAAGGCGCCTCGATGCTGGGCGGCGCCATTGCCCGCAATCCGGTCGTTGTGGGCGGGACGACGGCGTTCCTGGTAGCGCTCTCCTACGTTTCGGCCAACGCCCTCTGGTACCAACCGCATTTCCACTCCGGCGCATTCTTCTCGACGCGCGAGACGGCCTATGTCGGTCCGCCCGCCCCCGAGGAGCCTGACGAGCGACCGGCGGAGACGACGATCCGCATTGAGCGCGACCGGCAAGCCGTGGCTCCGCCGGTGGCGAGTGATCCCGTGGTCAAGCAGGTGCAGTCCGTTTTGCACGAGCTCAACTTCTATGATGGCGCTGTCGACGGCTTGACGGGCCCGAACACGCGCAGAGCGATCGAGACCTACCGCAAGACGGTGGGCTTGCCCGTCAATGGCGACATCGACCAGCAATTGGTCGAGCATCTCGGAGCCGCAACGAAGACTGCCGGCATTCCGCGGCAGCCGGTTCCGACGCCGCGTTCGGCCGCGCAATCGGTTGTGCCCGAACCTCGGCCGGCTCCCGATTCTGGCGATCCGCGCATCCTCAAGATTCAGGCTGGGCTCAAGGCGTTCGGCAATGACGGGATCGAGATCGATGGCGTCGTGGGGTCTCGAACGAGATCAGCGATCCGCGAGTTCCAGTCGCTGTTCGGGCTGCCTGTCACAGGTGAACCCGACGAAGCGCTCTATAGGAAGATGCGCGAAATTGGCTTGACGAGCTGACGGCCTATAGCGTCATTCCCGTTTCGGGAATGAATGGAAGGGCGGTCCGGCGGATGCGCGTAACCAGCGATCTTTGGGTATCGGCCCTCCTGCGGCGCGTGTTCGCCGAAGGAGGTTTTGGCGCGATCGTGAGACGCGGCGCGACGGAGGCTGGCGCTGTGTTCCTGGTCACTCGCGACCGGTTCGGCGAGACTTCGCTGTTCGGACCGGCGCCGCAGACGGTCTACGACAGCAGCCGTCCGGATGAGCGCCAGTTCTCCGAGCTTGCCAGCGGCGCGGACAGTGAGGCGATCGATGCGCGACTCGCCAAGGAGATGCGATTCGACCCCGACATTTGGGTGGTGGAGATAGAGCCAGGATCGACGCCGCTGGCCGACCTCCTCGCCCTCACGAAGCCTTGAGGGCCTGCGAGCCAGCATGTGCCGGCGTGTCCGGCTTTGCTGCGCCAGGTGCCGCCCTCTTCCAGGGCCGCAGCTCTTCGCGCGCCGTTTCAGAATGGCAAAGCCGATATAGTTCGAGGAACCGCTTGATGTCTTCCGTCTGCGCGAAGATCCCGGGTCGGACCGCCGCAGTCAGCAGGAAGGCCTGTTCCGCTTCGAGATCGAGAGCACGAAGGGCCGGGATCAGCGCATCGTAACCCTTTGTTTCGACGATCGAGCGAGCCTTGCCGAAGCTTATCCCGAGCAAATCGGCGAGCGCCGTCTGGAAATAGGCGACGCGGCCCCTCAACGCAGTGGCGACCAGCTTCTCGAACGAGGCTGCGCGGTTCCGAGACGTCGACTGGCCCTGCACTACCGGGTCCGGTGGCGACAGCATCATGCCTCGCAACCTCTGGCGAACGCGCTCGATGTCGGCCTTTCCAGCTCCGCCCCCGGGCTGATGTGATGAAGCGTCGTCATCGGGACGTGTCTCGACAATTGCTGGGCGCTCCAGTGCCTTCACGAGAGCCGCGATGGTCGGGTTGAGCTCCGCGCGGCGGCCGATCGCTCGGGCATGAGGCAGTCCATGACGGGCGATTAGCCTGATAAGATCGATGTCGGAGAGCAGCTTCGAGCGGATGAGCAGCGGAGCGGCGACGGCGACGGGTTCGTCGCTCAAACGCCGAACGAGCTCCGGGGGAGCATGATCGATTTCCGAAAGTATCGCGGCTACGTATCGGCGGGCGTCCACCGAGACGGCATCGAAAAGCGGCAGCGTCAAATCTTCGAGCTGGGCGATTTCGCGACGGGAAGGGCGCGTAAGCGCGCAGAATGCCGACACGGCGGCACGGAACAGGCGGTCGGCCCTACCCGCTTCCGCGCCATTGGCAATCTGTCTGAAGTCGGAGTAAGACACGAAAGCGAACGCCTGACACACACCGATCCGGTCGGACGGCCTGAGGGAAGCTCTGCCGCAGGTCGCCGAACATGCTCAAATTAGAGCGAACCCGTTAACAGCCCATTTACTGTCATGGCCAAGGTGTGGATCGCGGCTGAGCGCTTTCACGGGGATTTCACGCGCCTATCCGGGTCGACGGGCATCATCCCGATCCGAACGACGTCGAAACCGCTAGATCCGAGTGTCGTTCATGAACGAGCCGCGAAAACAGCGATCTGTCGGTAACTACCTGTTAACACTGAGCAGTGTTAATGACGGCGGAGGCGTTGCGTTGTTGCTCCGGTTCAACCGAGAGGAAGCGCGAGTCATGGCAGCGATATTGCCCTTTGTGCCGCGCGCCGCGGCCAAGACTATCAGGCCGCAACGTGAAGCGGCCGCGATCATCATATTCCCGGGTGTGCGTTACGAGAGAATTCCCAACGGGCCGACGAATAGAAGGGAGGCCTTGCGTCCCGCTCCCCCCAGGCCTGGCCCGGCACGTCATTGAAGTCGGCCCGCGAAGCCACTGCGCGCAAAACTGCGGTTGTGCGATGCATGCTTTAGATTGATCGAACTCGGCGCACAGCCAGACAAGAAGGCGTGCTTCCGTCACTCTCAGGATCATTCCGCGGTACAGGTGACGCTCTTGACATAGGCGGCGACGGTGGGCTTCCAGCTCGGGTCCGGCGCAAATCCGCGCACCACGACCATGCCTTCCTCGACCGGAGTCTCGACGAAGACAGACTGCTCGAACTGACCGGGCAGGTTCTTGCGCAACTCCATCATCTGTACCGGGGAGAGGACGAGAAGATCCAGATCGCCCGAGGCGGTGCTGCGGTCGTTGAAGCTGTAGATGTTCTGGCCGCTCCGATCGTAGATGGAGATCGACCAATAGGGAATCCGGCCGCTGGCGTGTACGCGGGCTAGGCCTTCGGTGAGGTCGAAGCGGCAGGCCGCGGCTTCGAAGTACGGGTCGGTCAGTCGCAACAGGCGCTCCTCGCCCTGCTGGCCAGAGATCGGCACGAGCGCGAAGAGACCTCGGACATCGGCGAGGCGAGACCACGCGTCTTTTTCTGTGATTGCAGGCAAAAGTAGAAGCACCGCAATGTGCACGATCGCTGCGCCGAGCAGCCCGAGAAGCCCTGCATGCAGGATCCTACCCATCGCAGACCGTCCTCGTCACCTGTGGAAGCACGATACCGTCTATGCCCGTGCTGGTTTCGATGGGCGTGTCATAGAGCGTGAGGAGGAATGTCATCGGTCCCGCGCCATTGACCCGAACCCAATTGCCGGCGGCAGGATGAGGACCGAACGCGATGGCGAAGGAATTGTCCGCCTGGCGCAGGATTTCCTGGGAGTGTATCGCGGGAAGGCGGCCCTCGCCGACATTCAGGACGACGAGCGACTTGTCTGCCGCGAACAACGTCCAGAAACGTGCCGGCGGCGTCGAGCCCACGATGTTGTAGCTGCAATCGCGCCGCAGCGGGCGGCCTTCGGAGTCTCGCTCCGCTATGAATGTCAGGCCCTCCGCCCGGCCGAGCGAAAGCACGCCTTCGCGAGCGATGCGCGCCTTCGAGTAGGGATCCGCCTCAGGCGTGCCGATCTTGGGGAACGCTGTCCAGCTACCGACGCTAAGCGCTCCGATGCCCTGCTGCGTGCCGAGGACGTACCATACGCTCGCCGCGCCTCCGCCAATGGAGACCGCAAGGACGAACAGGGTGAGGAAAATGCGCTCAAGCATGGCACGCTGTCGGGAGAACTGTCCGCAGGGAATAGCAAAGCACCTGCGGACACTGCAAGCGGGCCAGTTACGCCGATCGCGACCCTTGCGCCAAGGCCGCGATCTATTCGCCGTAGGGCAGCCAGATGTTCTTCACCTGCGTGGCGCGGCGCAGATATTCCCGGCCATGACCCTGGCGGTCATCCATCCAGTCGCGCGCTCTGCCGTAGTTGACCCAAGTCGCCTTGAGATTGCCGCAGGACGCCTTTTCGACCATGGCGCTGCCTTCCGCCGAGCCCACGTACCAGAGCGACGCCACCTCGTCGTGCTCGGCAAGCGTCTTCGCCAGCACGTCACGCTCTCCGGTAACGATGTTGACGACACCACCCGGCACGTCCGACGTGTCGAGCACTTGATAGAGGTTGGTAGCGACGAGTGGATGCCTGGTTGAAGGCACGACGACCACCCTGTTGCCCATGGCGACGGGCGGCAGGACCAGCGACACCAGGGAGAGCAGGGGCATCTCGTCTGGGCACACGATTCCCATCACGCCCCACGGCTCGTTGAGGGCGAGCGTCACATGGCGCGACTTCGTCGAATGCACCGCGCCGTCGAATTTGTCGGACTGGGCGGCATAGTAGAAGATACGCCGGAGGGCGGTGTCGAACTCGGCGGAAGCGGCCTTGGCCGAAACCCCTGTGCTGTCGATCAGCAGCGCCTCGAATTCGGCACGGCGGGCATCGAGGTTCTCGCCCAGGTAGTAGAGCACCTGGGCGCGATTGTGCGCCGTCACGCCGCTCCATCCGCCAGCTTTTGCCGCAGCTTCGACGGCGTTGCGGATGTCCTTGCGATTGCCGATACCCGCCTCGCCTATGACCGCACCGTTCTTGCCGATCACAGAATAGGAGTAGCCTCCATCCGGCCGAGCCTGCTTGCCGCCGACATAATTCTTGGCGGTACGGTCGATCGCGTCCGCCTGCGCCGGCTTCATACCAAGGGCAGGGGCAGCGGATGGCTTGAGCTGCGCCTCGACCTTCGCCATGGGCAGTGCCTTTTCCCAATTGGCAACGAGATATTCATGGAGGCCTTCGCGCGCACCCTCGCGCCCGAAGCCGCTTTCGCGGTAGCCGCCGAAGCCCGCCCCGGCGTCGAGCATGTTTGTGCAGTTGATCCAGACAACGCCAGCCTTTACCCGCGCGGCCACATCAAGCGCGAGATTTACGTTTTCCGACCAGACGGAAGCTGCGAGGCCGTAACGCGTGTTGTTGGCGAGCGAAACCGCCTCGTCGGGCGTGCGGAAGGTCATGGCGGTGGCGACGGGACCGAAGATCTCGACCTGGCAGACCGTCGAGGCGGCGTCGACGTCCGTGAAGAAACCTGGCGCGAAGAAATTGCCCTTCGCAGGCAACGCGGCGGATGCCTGCCACAGCAAGCCACCTTCCTGCTGGCCTTTGGCGACGAGGCTGCCGATGCGCTCGAGCTGGTCTTTCGAGACGACTGCGCCGACATCGGTGCATTTGTCGAGCGGGTCACCGACGCGCAGCGTCTCCAGTCGCTTGCGTAGCTTGTCATGGAAGCGCTCGGCGATGCCTTCCTGAACCAAGATGCGGGAGCCGGCGCAGCAGACCTCGCCCTGATTGAACCAGATCGCGTCCACGACGCCTTCGACAGCTCCGTCGATATCGGCATCCTCAAAGACGATGAACGGCGACTTGCCGCCGAGTTCCAGCGAGAGCTTCTTACCGGAGCCGGCAAGCTGGTCCCGGATGATCCGACCGACCTCGGTCGAGCCGGTGAAGGCAATCTTGTCGATATCGTGGTGACCACAAAGCGCGGCTCCGGTCGTGCCGTCCCCGTGTACGATATTGACCACACCGGCCGGCAACCCGACCTCATGACAGATTTCGGCGAAGGCGATTGCAGTGAGCGGCGTCAGCTCGGCGGGTTTCAGAACCAGCGTGTTGCCGGCTGCCAGAGCCGGCGCGACTTTCCAGGCAAGCATCAGCAAGGGAAAATTCCATGGGATAACCTGTCCGCAGACACCGACAGGGGAGAAACCCTGGAACTCGCTGTCCACCAATTCGGCCCAGCCGGCATGGTGGTAGAAATGGCGCGCGACGAGCGGGATGTCGATGTCTCGGGTTTCGCGGATCGGCTTGCCATTGTCCATCGACTCCAACACCGCGAGAAAGCGCTCGCGCTTCTGGACATGGCGGGCGATCGCGTAGAGATATTTCGCGCGTTGATGACCGGAGAGCTTCGACCACTTCGGGAAGGCCGAACGCGCGGCCTTGACCGCGGCGTCGACATCGGATGCGGAGCCGTGGGCCACGCGCGCCAGCACTTTCTCGCTCGCCGGATCGGTCACCTCGAAAGTGTCGGCGGCGACCGGCGCGAAACGGCCGTTGATAAAATGGCCAAATCCGTCGGCGCGGGACGCAAGCCAATGGCGCACATCGTCGTTGGCTTCGGGCGCGGGACCATATTCCATCGTGCGGAGAATATCCTTGATCTGGTTCATCGGCGGATCCTCATGCGAGCGGATGCTGGAAGGAGGCGGAGTAGCGGCCTGTGACGTGATGTTCGAGCTGCCGTTCGATATCGCCGAGCATGGAACTGGCGCCGATGCGGAAGAGATCCGGCTGGAGCCAGGGCAATCCCAGTTCCTCCTTCATCAGTATCTGCCAGGACATGGCGTCCTTGGCGGACTTGAGTCCGCCGGCCGGCTTGAAACCGACGCGCTCGCCGGTGAAATCGAGATAGTCGCGGAGCGCCCGAACCATCGTCAGGCTGACGGGAAGCGTAGCGTTGACGTCCTCCTTGCCGGTCGAGGTCTTGATGAAGTCCGAACCGGCTTGCATCGCGACCATCGAGGCACGGTAGACGTTGCGGAGCGTTTTGAGGTCGCCTGTGGCAAGGATCGCCTTCATGTGCGCGTCCCCGCAGGCCTCGCGCATTTGGCGGATTTCGTCGTAGAGCGCGCGCCAGTTCTGTGTCAGCACATGTTCGCGGGTGATCACGATGTCTATCTCAGCGGCACCCTGGTCGACCGCATAGCGGATCTCGGCGAGACGCTGCGGCAGCGGAGTGAGGCCGGCTGGGAAGCCGGTCGCGACCGATGCGACCGGTATGCCCGAACCCTCGAGTGCCTTCACCGCGTGGCCGACCATGGTGGGGTAAACACAGACCGCGCCGGTGGTGATGTTCTCGTCGGCGAGGCCGAGCGCTTCCACGATGTCATCGCGAATGGGCATGCGCGCCTTGGCGCAGAGCCGACGCACGCGACCGGCAGTGTCATCGCCGGATAGGGTGGTCAGGTCGATGCAGGTGATCGCCTTGACGAGCCATGCGGCCTGATGCGCCTTCTTCACGCTGCGGCGGGTGGTCAGCGTCGCGGCTCGCCTCTCGCTGGCGGAAAGGTTCACCGAAACGTCCTTGAACCATTCGGGTTGGAACGCGGTTCCCGGATTGCGCGCATGGGCGTTGCCCCTGGCGATTTCGACGAGATACGGGGGGCTCGATGTTTGCCTGGTCATGCGCGTCCCTTCCTATGGTCGATGAAACGGTTGAGCAAAATTGCCGCCACGATGATCACGCCCGTGACCGTCATCTGGTAGAATGAGCCCAATCCGAGAAGATTGAATATATTGCGCAGAACCTGCAACAGCATCACCGCGAAGAAAGTGCCGAGCACGCCGCCGCGCCCGCCGAAGAGACTGGTTCCCCCAAGGACCACGGCGGCGATGGCGTCGAGTTCAAGGCCTTGGCCTGCGGTAGGCTGGCCGATGCGCAGCCGCGAGGTGAGCAGGATCCCGCCCAGCGCCGCCATCAGCCCGGAAACCGCGAAGACTCCCGTGACGATCAGTCTGGTTGGCAGGCCGGACAGGCGGGCCGCTTCCGGATTGCCGCCGGTAGCATAGACATACTCGCCAAAGACGGTGAAGCGCAGAATGACGCCGGCGACGATACAAAGGACAATGAAGATCACCGCCATGGACGTCAGCGTAAAACCTGAAAAGATCGGGATCGTCGTGGAACTGATGGAGGCGAAGCCTTGCGGGAGGCCGCTGACCGGCACCCCATCGGTCAGGAGATAGGTGATGCCGCGGAACGAGACGAGGCCTGCCAGCGTAATGATGAAGCTCGGCACCTGGGCCAATGCCGAGATGGCGCCCATCGCGGCGCCGCAGCAAAGGCCGACGAGAGCCGTGATCGCCACCGCGAGAAATGGGTCGTAGCCGTTCGTCATCAGCACCGCGACGACCATGCCGCACAGCGCCACGACCGAGCCGACCGACAGGTCGATGTTGCCGGTGAGGATGACAAAGGTCATGCCGATGGCCACGATGCCCACGACCGTCGCTTGCTGGAACAGGTTGGCGATATTGCCGAACGTCAGGAAGTTGTCGGACAGCGATGCTGCTATCGCGACGACGACCATGAAGATCAGGACAAAATTGTATTCGATGGCGATATCGACGAGCTTGCGGCCGAAGCCGGCCTGCTTTTCGCTCGCCGATACCAGGGCCGTGTCAGTGCTGGACATGATCCTCACCCAGGATTGTGGCTCTCAGGATCGTTTCGCGATCCGTCGTCGATGGATTGAACTTGCCGATGTTGCGCCCCTCGTGGAAAACCCAGATCGCGTCACAGGCTGCGTAGATCTCGTCGAGCTCGCTGCTGGCAACGATGACGGCCGCGCCCTCGTTGGCAAGCTTGTCGACGAGGTTGTAGAGATCGGCCTTGGCGCCAATGTCCAGGCCTCGGCTAGGCTCGTCGAGCAGCAGAACGCGGGCGCCATTGATGATCCATTTGGATAGCACCACCTTCTGCTGGTTGCCGCCGGAAAGCTGCGCGACGGCCTGCTCGGGCCTGCCGTATTTGGTCGAGAGGCTTTTCAGGACCGCCGCCGCTTTTTGCTTCTGCAGGCCATGGCGCATGAGCCAGTTGCCACGGATCGAAGGCAGGGTCGCGTTCTTGTAGATCGGCGCGTGCAGGATCAGCCCTTCAGTCTTGCGGCTTTCCGGCACCAGAGCGACGCCGCGTCGGATGGCCGCCGCCGGGCTGCGCGGGTGAAAGGGCTTTCCGTCGAGCACGATGTCGCCGCGAAATGCATGGGCGCCGAACAGGGCTTTGAGGAACGACGTGCGGCCCGAGCCGTTCAGGCCAGCCAGACCGACGACTTCGCCCCAGCGAACCTCGAGCCCATTGATGTCGAGCCCTTCCGCGCCAACCAGTCGGTTGACTCGCAAGGCCGTGTCGCCCGTCACCGGCGGTCGTGCCGCCCGCTCCACGAGCGATCGTTCCTTGCCGATGATCGCCTCTACGAGGACATTGTCGGGCGTTCCCTCGATCTCGAACGTGTCGACGGTGCGTCCGCTGCGCAGAACGGTGACCCGATCGCCGATTTCGCGCAATTCGCCCAACCGATGGCTGACATAGAGGATGGCCACACCCTGCCGCGCGAGGTCGCGGATCACGTTGAAGACGGCTTCGAGTTCGGTCTCGTTCAGCGAGGCCGAAGGCTCGTCCATGATGATGATCTTGGCATCCATCGTCAGTGAGCGGGCGATGGCTGTCAGTTGCTGGTTGGCTATGGAGAGCGTTTCGACGGGAGCATCGAGCGGGAAAGTCGCGCCAACGCGCGACAGCGCCTGCTGAGCACGCTCGCGTCTCGCACCGCGGTCGATGAAACCCCAACGAGCCGGCGCATGGCCGAGGAACATGTTCTGCAGGACGGTGAGCTGCGGTACGAGGTCCAACTCCTGGTAGATCATGGAGATGCCAAGGCGTGCTGCTTCGGCGGGAGATCGCGGATGAACTTCTCGCCCATCCACGACAAGCGCGCCTCCCGTTGGACGATAAGCGCCCGCAATGATCTTCAGCAGAGTGGACTTGCCCGCTCCGTTCGCGCCGAGCAGGCAGTGAACTTCGCCCTTGCGCACGCTGAGGGTTGCAGCTTCCAGCGCCACGATATTCGGCGGGAAGCGCTTCGACACTTCCCTGACGGCCAGAACTTCACTCTCCATCGCTGATCTCCAACGCAAAGCGGGCGACCGTTTCATCGGTGATGATCACAGACACGTAGCCGCCTCTAAGCGCCGCCAACGCGATATGCGTCTTATCGGCGCCGGCGACGACACCGATCGAGCACCGCTTGGACTTCAGATGGTCGATGCGCAGGCCCACCGTCCGGTCATCCAGGACGGCGTCGACGATCTGGCCGCGCGCATCGACGAAACGGCCGAGTATGTCTCCCACGGCGCCCGCTGCCTTCAGGCGGTCGAGGTCGCTTTCCTCCAGGTAGCCCGAGCCGAACAGAACCGAATCGTTGCTGATCGGGCCCATGCTGAAACAGACCACCTCCGCCTTTTGGGCAAGCTCGAGCACACGTTCGACAATTGGATCTTCCTCCAATGCGCGGCGTGTGGAACTCTTGCCGACAATTGCGGGAACGGGCAGCAGGGTCGCAACGCCATTTGCGGTCTTCGCGATTTCCTCGGCCACCGCGCTGGTCTGGGAGGCGGTCGAGCGCAGGTTGATCGCGCCGTTGAGCAGCACCACGTGCAGGCCGGGGCTCCAGTTGGCAGGAAGCCGCCTCGCCACTGCCGTCATGGTACGTCCCCAGGAGACGCCCAGCAGATCGGGCTTGGGGTTGATGCCGACGAGATAGTTGGCGGCAGCTTGCGCGACAGCCTCGATCAGCAAGGCGTTATCGGCAGCCACGCCGTTCGGCACAACGATCGCGTCGTGCAATCCATAGGCTTGTTGCAACTTCACTTCTAGATCGGTGCGCCTGCGCGTGCGGGGCGTGATCTCGATGCGCACGACACCGAGCTCGCGCGCCTCGGTGAGAAGGCGCTTCACCTGCCATCTGGTCAGGCCGACTTCGGTGGCGATTTCGCTCTGCGTTCGCTCCAGATCGTAGAAGAGCTTTGCCACCCGAACCATGAGATGCTCGCGCTGCTCGTCCGACGGCAGGCGTACGGATTGGGTCTGGCCCGCCTCGCTCATCGGCCGGCTCCCGAAGTCTGCTGTGCCGCAAGTGTGTGGAAAAGCGGCCGAAGGGCCTGAGTAGCCTCTCGATAGCTCGACATCGCTTCGGCGTACCATCCTGTCCGAGAGATGTCCGGTTCGAGGCCGCGCGTCGGCGCAGTACAAGCATCCGAGGCGGCGATGAGATTGGGAAACAATCCCAGAGCCGATGCCGAGCAGACGGCCGTGCCGACGAGCGACAGATTGTCCTCGTGCGCGACCTGAACCGGTCGTCCCAGCGCGTCGACCGTCGATTGCAGCCAGAGCCGGTTCTTGCAGATACCGCCCGCCACCACGATACGGTGGATTTCCACCCCGCGTTGCTCGAGCACCTCGACGACATTCGCGGATCCCAGCGAGATCGAGTCCACGGCCGAAGCGTACATGTCCGCGCGGTCGTGGCCGAGCGACAGCCCGAGGATCGCGCCACGCAGATTGGCGTCCCGATAGGGCGTGCGATTGCCCATCCAGTAGTCGAGCGTCAGCAGACCTGACCTCTCAGCGATGCGGCCGGCAGCTTCGGCGATCAACGCCGCATGGCCCGCCGTGTCGAGGCCGAAGATGGTGTGGCTTAGCCAATTGAGGATCGAACCGGTCGACACCTGTCCGGCTTCGACCAGCCAGAGGCCGTCAACCAACGCGTTAGGGTAGGGTCCCCAGAAGCCCGACACGTCTCCCTGTTCGGCGAGGTGGGTGAGATGGACATTGGACGTGCCGCCGATCAGCAGCATTCCGCCCGGCGCGACGGTACCCGCCCCGAGCACGCCGATATGGGCGTCGATGCCGCCCTGCGCGACGATGGATTGCGAGGTGATACCAAGCGCGGCTGCTACATCCGGACGAAGAGCGGCCACCGTTTCCCCGACGGGTACAACCCGGCGCGGAAGTTTGTCCGCCAATTCAGGCACACCCAGCGCCGCATATATGTCCGGGACGAACCTGCCGTTGAGTGAATCGTAATTCCACTTGCAGGTGGCGTTCATCCGCGAAGCGGCCCACTCGCCCGTCAAGCGATAGTTGACGAAATCGAGGGCTTCGCAGATGACCGCGGCACGGTCATAGATCGGCCGTTCGTTTGCCGCGAGCCACATGGCCTTCGGTACCAGCCATTCGCTGGCGTCCTCGCCGCCGCTATAGGCCATCACCGGGTGGTCGATCCGCACGGTGTCGCGCGATTCCTTCGTCGCGCGGGCGTCCATCCAGAGAATGGCGGGTCGCAGCGGCACGCCTTCCCGGTCGCAGATGACGACGGAAGAAGCGGTGGTCGCCACGCAGACCGCAGCGATCTCGCCGGTTCCGGCTTCAGCCACCGCCTGCGAGCCTGCGCGCAGCAGCGACCGCCACCACTGTTCGACGTCCTGCTCGGCCCAGCCGGGCTTCGGGTATCGGGTTTCGTATGATGCCTCGCTCAAGGAGAGCATCTTCTTGCGTTCGATGTCGTAGACGCCGGCTCTCACGCCCCCGGTGCCCAGATCAATGCTCAGAACCTTCGTCATGCCGTCGATACCTCCCGATGCTCGCCGCTTCAGGGCCGGAAAAGCACCTTGGAGAAAAACAGGCTGCGATCGTCCCTGAAGCGGGCGAACATTGCAGGGAGTTCGGAAAGATCAAGATCGTGCGTGATCATGAACTCCCATTCAAGTGCGCCCGAGCCCAGCTTTTCGAGCGAAACCGTCCATTGCGGGCCAGGGAAGGGCGCGCCGAACGAGTTCCAGGATCCGTGCAGGGAAACTTCCTGACGCAGGAAATGCTGGAATGTCTTGTTCTCGAGGGGGACCTCGCCGACTGGGATGCCGATGAAGGCGACATGGCCGCTCGGCGCGGCAAGTCGTGCGGCGGCATTGATCGCCGATGGATGTCCGGCCGCCTCGATGATGATGTCGCACAGAAGGTCGCTGCCGGGTTCGGTCCCGGCCAGGAAGGTGTGCGTCGCGCCGGCGCGGCGCGCGAGTTCCAGCTTTGCCTCGGTCACGTCTATGGCCACCACCTGGCTCGCGCCCATCAGCTTCATCCATTGAATGGCGAAAAGGCCGATCGGCCCGCAACCAATGACGCCGCCGCGCTGCCCGATGCGCACGCCGCCTGCCTTCCATATCGCGTGCAGTGCGATCGAGGCGGGGTCGGTCATGGCCGCCGCACGCGGGTCGATCCCGTTCGGGGTCTTGATGAGGTTACTCACCGGCACGGCGACGAATTCGGCATAGGCGCCGTCGCGGCGCGATCCGAAGTAATCATAATGGCGGCAGCGAGAGAAATGGCCCTGTTGGCATTGGTCGCACTTGAAGCACGGCAACATGGGAGCGATCGCTACAAGTTCGCCCTGTTCGAAGCCTTCGACACCATCGCCGACCTCGGTGATATGGCCGGAAAATTCATGGCCGCAGATCAGCGGCATTTTATGCGCGCCCTTGATCAGCATGCGCGGCAAGTCGGACCCGCAGACGCCGACCGAGGCCACCCTGACGATCACGTGGCCATCCGAAACGACGGGTTTGGGAACGGTCTCGAGACGGATGTCTCCGGGCGTATGGAGAACTGCAGCGCGCATGCTCAGAAAGGTCCTGCTTCAGGGGTTGATGTTCTTCCGGCAAGCACGTGCTCGCCGCCTCGGCTCATCCCTCGCGAGAGCCGGCGAACCGACCCTCGCGAGGCTGGGGAGGATGCTCGTTTTCCGAGCCTGCTTACTGGCCGATCACCTGTGGCCGGTATTCTGCGAACAATCCGTCATGCTTGAACGTCCCGACATTGGCGGGCGTGACAAGCTGAGTGCCGGCGTCGACGAAGTCGGAAACCTTCCGATCGGCTGCCGCTTCGCGCGCGACCTGGATGGTCACGTCGCCAAGATACTGAGGATCGTTGAGTGCGGTCGCGATGTAGTTGCCGCTGTTTTGCATGAGCTGCAGCGCTTCCGACAGACCGTCGACGCCGGCCACGAACACGTCGTTGCGGCCGTTCTCGGTCAAGACCTGCAGTGCGCCGAGGGCCATGTCGTCATTATGAGCGTAGACGACCTTCACATCCGAATTGGCCTGCAACAGGTCTTGCATCGCGGTGACTGCGTTGGCTCGAATATATTCGGCATAAGGACCCTGGACGATCGTGTGGCCCGAGCCTTCGACGGCGGCATGGAAGCCGTCGCGACGGTCCATCATGACGGCGCCGCCGGCGTCGCCCTGGATTTCGACGATCTTGGCGCCCTGGACGCCTTCGTCGGCCAGCTTCTTCACGACGGCTTCGCCCACCAGACGCCCCATCTCCTTGTTGTCGCGGCCGACATGCGCGGTGACACCCTTCCCATTGATCGGGCGGTCGACTGTAATGACGGGGATGCCGGCGGAGGTGGCGGCTTCAAGCGAGGGAACGACGGCGTCCGGATTGACCGGATTGATGATCAGCGCATCGACACCCTGGGTGATGAGATCCTGGATGTCGTTGTTCTGCTTGGAAACGTCTCCGTTGGCGTCAAGAAAGATCAGCGTGTCACCACCCGCCTTGGCGGCGGCCTCGGCGCCGTTGCGGAGCTGGACATAGAAAGGCGACTGGAGCGTCACCTGGCTGAAACCGATCTTCAGGCCTTCGGCCTGCGCACTCGCCGGCGAAAATCCGAGCGAGGCGGCAATCGAAAGCGACGAAACAGCGAATGCAATGCGGGCTAAAACGCTACGGCGGTCAAGCATGGTGTCCTCCCATGGGTTCGTTTGTCATCTCCCAAATGTGCATAATTCTCACATTTGTGATTTAAACCTACGGGGAAAAATCGGCCGTTGTCAATGAGGCCAAGCTCGGTCGGGCATCCGGGCCGAGGCAAGAGCGCTATCCCGCTGGTAGTATTGCTGTTTTCGGCTTTCCTTTTGTGGAGAAAGGCGGCCCGAATGCAGCCATCATCAGACATTGGCAGGAATGGCCGGTCACAATTCGAGCGGCAGGTGCACCATCGAACTGCGGTGGAGGAACCGTATCGTTCTCGTTGGACCATTTCGAACTAGGTCAGCATCATTGACATAAATTGGGCGGCGGCGCTTTATAGCGGATTGCCAAGCCAGAAAATGGCTTCGCCCGGCAAGGAGAAGATCGTGTCGACCTGGGAAGAAAAATATGCCGCGCGTGCCGAGCGCATGCGCGCGTCGGAAATCCGGGAATTGTTGAAGCTGCTCGATCAGCCCCACATCATCTCGTTCGCCGGCGGCATTCCAGATCCGCAGCTCTTCCCGAGCGAGGCGTTCCGTGCGGCCTATGACAACGTCCTTTCGGGGAACGCTGCCGGAGCCGCCCTGCAGTATTCCGTCAGTGAAGGCTTTCTGCCGCTGCGCAAGTGGCTGGTGGATCACATGGGCTCGCTCGGCATCCGCTGCACGCCTGAGAACATCGTGATCGTTTCCGGATCGCAGCAGGGACTGGACTATCTCGGCAAACTGTTCCTGTCGCCCGGCGATACGGCGCTCGTTGCCCGGCCGACCTATCTCGGCGCTCTCCAGGCATTCAACGCCTATGAACCACGCTACGACCGGCTCGCACCGGAAGGCAACAACATGACGCCGCAAGTTTATCGCGATGCGGCAGGGAAGGCGGGGGGACGAGTGGCGCTGGCTTATCTCACGCCGGAATTCTCCAATCCTAGCGGCGAAACCATCGATCGCGCGGCGCGCGAGCGACTACTGGACCTGACCGGCGAGTTGGATATTCCTCTGATCGAGGATGCCGCCTACCAGGCACTGCGTTACGACGGCGAGCCCGTGCCGCCCATCCTAGCGCTCGATGTCGAACGCAGCGGCGGCATCGACAACACGCGCACCATTTATTGCGGCACATTCTCGAAGACCCTTTCGCCGGGCCAGCGCGTGGGCTGGATCTGTGCCGCCGCCCCGGTTGTCCGCAAGGTGGTCCTCATGAAGCAGGCCTCGGACCTGCACAGCCCGACGATCAACCAGGCCGTCATGCACGATGTCGCTGTCCGCCACTACGACGCCCACACGGCGATGCTGCGCGACGCTTATGGTCGTCGTCGCGATCTCCTGCTGCGGGCCCTGGCAAGGCACATGCCGGAAGGAACCAGTTGGACGAAGCCTGAAGGCGGCATGTTCATCTGGGTAACCTTGCCCGAGGGCATGGACGGCGCCACGCTTCTCGCCCGCGCCCTCGAGACCGAGCATGTCGCCTTCGTGCCCGGGCACGCTTTCCATGCCGACGGTTCAGGTGCCAATACGATCCGCCTCAGTTTCTCCCTCGCCGACGAAAGCGCCGCGGAGGAAGGAATGGCGCGGCTCGGGCGGTTGATCCGACGCGAGGCCGCCCGGCGCTGAAATCCAGCCCTGCAGCCTGCGCACCCGCCCCCTGGCTGCCGAGATCAGCCGCCAAAGGGGCTTGATCACAGGGCCGTCAGCTTGTTCGGCTTGTCGGGAAGATTGAGGACCGGCGCGGCCCGAAACAGGTCCGTCATGGCGCGCAGCACACGGGTGGTGTTGGCCGACAGGACGGGGGGACGTTGCAGACCGGGCGCGGCGCCTTCCCCTTCGGCGCTCTTCTTTTCCTTCTCCGCCGTTTTCGCGGCGACCTCGGGCGAAACGAAGGGATGCTCGATTCCGGGTATTGGCTTCAGTTCGATGTTTTGGTGGGCATAAGCCATGAGCCTTTGCCAGGTCATTGCGGGCAGTGTGCCGCCGGTCATGTCTTTGGTCGAGGTGAAGTCGTCATTGCCCATCCACACGGCGGCAGTATAGTTGCCGGTGAAGCCGACATACCAGGCGTCGCGATAGCTCTGCGTGGTGCCGGTCTTTCCTGCCGAGCGTATGCCCGGCAGCGCGGCACGGCGCGCCGTCCCGATCTCCGGGATCTGGACCAGGATCGAATTCATTTCGGAAAGGGCCTTCTCCGACAGAACGCGATGCGGTTTTGGCGCATCCCGGTCAAAATCGTAGATCACCTCGCCTGAATGGGTGACAAGTTGCATTATGCCGTGCCGGAGCCCGGCATAGCCGTTACTGGCGAACACGCTGTAACCGGTAGCCTGATCCATGACGGTCATGCCGGATGTGCCCAGCACCATGGTTTTGTGCGAGCTGATCTCGGATTCAACACCCATTGCCTTGGCCAATTCCTTGACAGGCTTGGTGGTCAGATGGTCCTTGGCCAGCCGCACGGGCACGGTATTGATCGACTTGATCAGCGCCATGGAAAGCGTGATGCGGCCGGAATAGCCGCGCGAATAGTTCTTCGGCGACCAACCGCCCCAGGAGATCGGGCCGTCGGAGATGACGTAGTCCGGCGTGAGGCCGCTTTCCATCGCGGCGGCATAGACGTAGGGCTTGAAGGAGGAGCCGGCCTGACGGAGAGCCTTCGTGGCGCGGTTGAACTGGCTCGCACCGTAGTCGCGTCCGCCGACAATCGCACGCACGGCTCCGTTGGTCTCGATCACGACGATCGCGCCTTCGCTCACCCCGTAATCCTTGCCGAACTGCCGCAAGTGATATTCCAGGGACTCCTCGGCGGCCGCTTGGATGTTCATGTCGATCGTGGTGCGCGCGACCATGGAATGGACGCCTGACTTCTCGGCAATGCGTTTGGCCTCCTCGAACGCCCAGTCCAGGAAATAGTCGGGGCTCTTGCGGTTGCCGCGATCGACCACATTGGCGGGATGGAGACGCGCCGAAAGCACTTGGCCCTCGGTCATGAAGCCGCCCTGCACCATATTGGTCAGGACCTCGTTGGCGCGGGCGCGGGCGGCCGGCAGGTTCACGTGCGGCGCGTATTTCGCGGGTGCCTTGAAAAGGCCCGCCAGCATGGCCGCCTCCGCAAGGTTCAGGTCCTTGATCTGCTTGCCGAAATAGAAGTCGGCCGCGGCCGCTATCCCGAAGGTGCCGCCTCCCATGTAGGCGCGGTCGAGATAGAGCTGGAGGATCTCTTTCTTGCTGAGGTTCATCTCGAGCCAGAGGGAGAGAAACGCTTCCTTGATCTTGCGCTCGACCGTACGTTCGTTCGACAGGAAAAGATTCTTGGCGAGCTGCTGCGTGATGGTCGAGCCGCCCTGCACCACCGAATTGGCGCGCACATTCTCCTGCATCGCGCGGGTGAGACCCAGGAAATCGATGCCGAAATGCGTGAAGAAGCGGCGGTCCTCCGTCGCCAGAACCGCCTTGAGGACATGATCGGGAAACTCGTCGACCGGAACCGAATCGCGCTGGATGATGCCGCGCTGCCCGATCTCATTGCCGTGGCGATCCAGGAAAGTGACGGCGAAATCGCCTTGCGATCGCCAATCCTTCGACGTTTCCTCGAAGGCTGGCATGGCAAGCGCCAGCAGGACGATCGAACCCGCAGTGCCGAGCGTTGCAGCTTCGCTGGCGAGCTCGATCGTGGCGCGCCGCCAACCGGTGACCCGGAAGCGCCGGAAGAAGATGGTCAGTGTTTCCCAAAATTCGCGGGCCTTGAACCCCGCGTCATAGAGGCTCGAATCGATCCAGGCATCGATGGCCAGCAGGCGTTTGGCCTTCAAGCCTTGCGGCTTCCGTGGTTCGACAGGATCCATCATCGTTCACCTTGCCTCCATGCGCATCTGGGAGCCAAATCGGAAATGTCACGGAAAAGGCCGCAAGGGAGGCCGCTGTTTTTCCCTGATTTTCCTCTCGGCGGCAAGAACAAAGGCCGGCAGCCCGGACCTTTTCGCAAACACGGTAAAGTGTAGGAACCGACGCAGGCAAACCGCGTTCCCACCTGGCGGCGTAGGTATGGCCATGCGAGGGTGGTAAGATGGCGTCCCTGGCTTCGTGCCTGCAGAAAGCGGTCTTCCAAGCGCTGTCCGCCGAAGAGACGCTGCCAGCCGTTTCAAGCGTGCACGACAAGACGCCTGCCGGATATCCTCACATCACCTTCGGTCGAACAGGCGTGTGCGACTGGAACGGCACGGAGAGCGAGAACGAGCAACTCTTCACGCTGCATGTGTGGTCCAAGGCACGGAGCGACGACGAAACGCTGACGATCATGCAATGTGCCAAAACGCTCCTCGACGGCTCCAGGCTCGCCCTCGACGAGGGAGGCTTCGCGGCGGTGCGCCTTGAATTCACCGAAGCCCGCAATGACGAGGATCTCGAACTCCGCCACGGCCTGCTGCGGTTCCGCGCGACAGCGGGCAGCCTGCCGGGGCGAGCTCGCCGTCCGCGCGCATGACGAAGCCCTGATCTTTCTTCTTTCCCCGGTATCGCTTCCACTTCCCGGCGTTTTATCGTTAGATGCCGTTCATTTCGTATTCAGGACCCGTGGGTTAGAAGCAGGGCATGACAGTTTTCCGCACCCTTTCTCGCATGCCCTTCGCCGCGCTTCGGGGAGCGGTGGCGGTTGCCGTGCTGGCAGCGACGGCGCCTACGGTGGCCGCAGCGGACTGCTTTGCGATTGGCCAGCAGGTCGCCGCGCAGAACGGCGGAACGCTGGCCAGGGCCACGCCTGACACGCAGGACGGGCAACCTGTCTGCCGCATCGTCGTGCTCTTACCCGCCAAGAAGGGCGAGCGCCCGCGCAGGGCCGAATTCGTCGTGCCGCAGAATTGACGACCACGGTTTTCCAATCCCGCCAATTCGGCCTATACCGTCCGACACCGTCTCAACAGCCGATGTGATTCCATGCGCATACTCGTCGTCGAGGATGACAAGGACCTGAACCGCCAGATTTCCGAAGCGCTCGTCGACGCGGGCTACGTCGTCGATCGTGCCTTCGACGGCGAGGAAGGTCATTATCTCGGCGAGGCGGAGCCTTATGACGCCGTCGTGCTCGATATCGGGCTTCCGCAAATGGACGGCATCAGCGTGGTCGAGCGCTGGCGGCGCGGGGGGCGAAAAATGCCCGTGCTGATGCTGACGGCGCGCGATCGCTGGAGCGACAAGGTAGCGGGCATCGATGCCGGTGCCGACGACTACGTCACCAAGCCCTTCCACATCGAGGAGGTCCTGGCGAGGGTGCGGGCATTGATCCGCAGAGCGGCTGGTCACGCCTCCTCGGAGCTGACCTGCGGCCCACTGCGCCTCGACACCAAGGCGTCGAAAGCCGATGTGAACGGCACGCCCCTGAAGCTTACCTCGCATGAGTTTCGGCTGCTCGCCTATCTGATGCACCATGCCGGCGAGGTGGTTTCGCGCACCGAACTGGTGGAGCATCTCTACGATCAGGACTTCGACCGTGATTCCAACACGATCGAAGTCTTTGTCGGGCGCTTGCGCAAGAAGATGGGCGTGGACATGATCGAGACCGTGCGCGGCATGGGCTATCGCATGCGCGAGCCCCAGGCATGAGCGGCGGCCGCTGCGCGATCTGAAGTCATGGCGTTCAGGATCGTTCCGCGCTCACTGACGATCAGGGTCATCGCGCTCTCCACGATCTGGGCCGTTCTGGCGCTGATCGCCATCGCCACGGTCATCACCACGCTCTATCGTCAAGCCAGCGAACGTGGTTTCGAGAGCCTGCTTTCAGCGCATCTCTTCAACCTGATCGGCTCGGTCGGCGTCTCGGGCGGCGGCTCGCTCATCGGCAGCCCCGATCTCGGCGATCTCAGATTCTCCGAGCCCGCGTCTGGCTGGTACTGGTCGGTCGAGCCCGTCTCGGAGGGCCTCGTCGGTGAACTCCACTCGCCATCCATGACACGATCCATCCCATCGCCGCCGGTATCGGAGGTCCCCTTCACGGCCGACTTCCAGCGCGGCTATACGGCCGAGGGAATTGCCGGCGAGAAGCTGCGGGTCATCGAAAGCGAGTTCGTTCTCGACATCCGCAATCGCATCGCCCGTTTCAGGGTCATGGGCAACCTGAGCGAATTGGAAGCAGAGATCGATAGTTTCGAGCGCCGTCTCTACACGTATCTGTCGATCTTCGGCGTCGGCATGATTGCCATCAATGCCGGTGCCATCCTGCTTGGACTTCAACCGTTACAGCGGGTGCGCAACGCACTGGCCCAGGTTCGCGAGGGCACGGCCCATCGTCTCGACGGCCGCTTTCCTCCCGAGATCGAGCCCCTTGCCAACGAGACGAACGCGCTGATCGAGAACAACCGGCGTATCGTGGAGCGCTCGCGGACGCAGGTCGGCAACCTCGCTCATTCGCTGAAGACGCCACTGGCGGTGCTGCTCAACGAGGGGCGTCTGATCGGCGGAGACAGGGGCAGGCTCATCACCGAGCAGACAACAGCCATGCAGAAGCAGCTCGATCACTACCTTCAGCGGGCGCGGATCGCCGCACAGCGCGACAGCGTCGTATACCGCACGCCTGTCGGCGCTTCGCTCAAGCGCATGGTCCGGGTCATGGAGAAGCTCAATCCTGAGATCGGAATACGATTGTCCCTGCCGTCGGACGAGGTTCTGTTCGCTGGAGAGCGTGAGGATCTCGAAGACATTTCCGGAAACCTCCTCGAGAACGCGATGAAATGGGCATCCTCGGGGGTTGCGGTTTCAGTGAGCGCTGGTGCAGAGCGTAGCGGGACATTCGTGCTGACTATCGAGGATGACGGTCCGGGGATCCCGGAAGCCGAGGCGCGTGAGGCGCTGAAACGGGGCAGGCGACTGGACGAGACCAAACCCGGAACCGGTCTCGGCTTGGCAATCGTCGCCGACCTGATCAATGAATATGGTGGGCGTCTGGCGCTGGAGCGGTCGACGCTGGGAGGGCTGAGGGCCGTCGTCGAGCTCAAGCGCGCGCAATAATTGTCGTCCAACGTAGGATAGCAACTTGGTCCAAATTCGGTCAAAGATCGTCACTAGCGGGTTTCGCTGCTGCGATAGCCTAGTTTGTTCAACCCCCAATTGCGCAAGCCGGTGCGGACAATGAGATTTCAGGTGGCGCTGGTCGCCGGGTTGCTGGTCGTTTCGGGGTGCACGACGATGGGAATCGGGCGCGGCGCCGGTCCCGCCTCTGGCGGCAGCACCAGCGGGGCGAAGCCAGGGCAGGTTGCGACGACGATCATCAATGCGATGGGGGGTGGGCTGATCGGCGGCTCGATCGGGAATGGGCTCAATGACACCGAGCGGCGTAGCGCTCTCGAGGCGGAGTACCGAGCGCTCGAACACACGCCGAGCGGCCAAGTGGTGACTTGGCGCGGCGACGATGGACGCTACGGCGAAGTGGTGGCCGCCCAGCCCTATCGAGTAGGCTCGCAGGATTGCCGCCAATACAAGCATACTGTGATCACGAAAGGCGGGTCTCGGACGGGGCGTGGCACCGCCTGCCGGAATCCTGACGGCAGTTGGACGCCTCTGACCTGATCGGTCGCCAGATTCGAACGTGGAACCGGCAGGCACCGTCAATTGGCCGCATGACGTGATCATTGGCACCGGTCGCACCAAGGTTTATGTCATTCCGCATGTTTTTCTGGTTCGCCGCAGCCTTGCTTACCCTTGCTGCCAGCATGGCCGTGCTGATGCCGTTGACCCGTCGCGAACCGCGACAGTCCGGCGCAGGCGACCACGATCTCGAAGTTTACAAGGATCAGCTTGCCGAGTTGGACCGCGATGCAGCCCGTGGACTCATCCAGCCATCGGAGGCGGGCGAGGCACGCGCCGAAATCGGCCGGCGCATTCTCAAGGTGGCGGGCGCACAAGCCAGCGGCGACGTGACAGCTCGGCCCGCAGCGCGCCTTGTCGGCGTCGTGGCAGTGCTCGCGGTGCCGCTGGTGAGCTGGAGCCTTTACAGCTATCTCGGCTCGCCCGATCTTCCGTCGCAGCCTTTGCAGGCGCGTATGGAAGCTGATCCTGCGAAAAGTCCGGTCGAGGAACTGGTGGCACGGGCCGAGGCTCACCTCGTTGCAAATCCGGATGACGGCAAGGGATGGGACGTCCTCGCGCCGATTTACCTGCGCGTCGGGCGGTTCCAGGACGCCGTCACGGCTTATGGCAATGCCATTCGGCTGGAGGGAGCAACCGCAAATCGCGAGGCCGGGCTCGGCGAAGCGATCGCAGCGACCGGTGGTGGCACGATGAACGTCGAGGCGCGCGGCGCCTTCGAACGTGCGCTGAAGCTGGAGCCCGGCAATCCGAAAGCGCGCTTCTTTCTTGCCGCTGGCCTGGCGCAGGACGGCCGGATGGAAGAGGCGAGTGCCGGCTGGCGAGCGATGATCGCGGATTTGCCGACCGGCTCGCCGTGGCGCGCCGCGGCAGAGCAGGCTCTCGCCGAAACCACGAAACGCCTGAGCGGAAGCGGCGAACCGGCTGGAACGCCGGGGCCCTCGCAGGACGATATGGAGGCGGCGGCCGGCATGTCCGATGCCGACCGCGCGACCATGATCGAGACCATGGTCGCCAATCTCGACGAGAAGCTTCGGCAGAATCCCAAGGATCCGGAAGGATGGCGCAGGCTGGTGCGTTCTTACATGGTGCTCGACCGTCGGGCGGAAGCTGCGGCGGCGCTCGAACGCGGCGTCACGGCTCTGGGGGCCGGCAGCACCGACGCCGCGGCATTGCTTGAATTCGCCGCCGGGCTGGGCCTCGCACGAACCGAGTAGGATGATGACGCGCAAGCAGAAGAGATTGTCGGTAATTGGCGGGGCACTGGCCTTCCTCGGTCTTGCCACGTTTTTGACATTCTACGCACTCGGGCAGAAAGCGTCCTATTTTTACATGCCCGGCGATCTCGCCGAGAACCCTGTCGCAGAGGGCCAACGTATTCGGTTGGGCGGCCTCGTTGCGAAAGGCTCGATCCAGCGCGGCCAAGGCACCGAGGTCGATTTCGCCGTCACCGACCAGGTCACAACGGTGAAGGTGGTCTACAATGGCATCCTGCCGGACCTTTTCCGGGAGGATCAGGGTGTCATCACCGAAGGCAGCTTCGATGATAAGGGCATCTTTGTTGCAGACAGCGTTCTGGCCAAGCACGACGAAACCTACATGCCGAAGGAAGTCGCGGAAGGCCTGAAGGAAAAGGGCCTTTGGCAGGAGCAGTAAGGGATGGTTGAGATCGGTCACTTCGCCCTTGTGCTCGCCTTCGCCCTGTCGCTCATCCAATCGAGCGTGCCGATGATCGGCGCGCGCACGTCAAACCAACGGCTGATGGCGGTCGGCGAGCCGGTCGCCGTCACGGGCTTTGTCCTGACGGCACTATCCTTCGCGGTTCTGACGCTCGCCTATGCACGGTCGGACTTCTCGCTGGCGAACGTCTGGGAGAACTCCCATTCGTTGAAGCCGATGCTGTTCAAGATTACCGGCACCTGGGGCAACCATGAAGGGTCGATGTTGCTCTGGGTGCTGATCCTGACCTTCTTCGGTTCGCTCGTCGCCCTGTTCGGCAGAAACCTTCCCGCATCCCTGCGAGCCAATGTGCTGTCGGTCCAGGGCGTGATCGGTGCAGCGTTCTTTCTGTTCATCCTCGTCACGTCAAACCCCTTCGCGCGTCTGTCGCCGGCGCCCTTCGAGGGCCAGGACCTCAATCCGATCCTGCAGGACGTCGGCCTAGCCGTTCATCCGCCGCTCCTTTACCTCGGCTACGTAGGATTCTCCGTCTGCTTCTCTTTCGCCGTGGCGGCATTGATCGACGGCAGGATCGACGCGGCCTGGGCGCGTTGGGTACGGCCCTGGACCCTCGCTGCCTGGACCTTCCTGACAGGCGGGATCGCCATGGGCTCATACTGGGCCTATTACGAACTCGGCTGGGGCGGGTTCTGGTTTTGGGATCCGGTGGAGAACGCCTCATTCATGCCGTGGCTTGCCGGAACGGCGTTGCTGCATTCCGCGATCGTCATGGAGAAACGCTCCGCGCTGAAAGTGTGGACCCTGCTGCTGGCGATCCTTACCTTTTCGCTGTCGCTGCTCGGCACTTTCCTTGTGCGTTCGGGCGTCCTGACGTCCGTTCATGCATTCGCCACCGACCCGAGCCGCGGCGTCTTCATTCTCGGCATCCTAACCTTTTTCATTGGTGGGGCGCTCGCCTTGTTCGCGTTGCGGGCGCCGTCGCTGACAACGGGCGGCGTATTCCATCCGATCTCGCGGGAAGGGGCGTTGGTGCTGAACAATCTGTTCCTCACCACCGCCGCTGCGACCGTGTTGATCGGCACGCTCTATCCGCTGTTCATCGAGGCGTTCACGGGTGACAAGATCTCCGTGGGCGCGCCTTTTTTCAACCTGACCTTCGGCCCTCTGATGGTACCCCTGCTCGTCATGGTGCCGTTCGGTCCGCTACTCGCTTGGAAACGAGGCGACCTGCTTGCAGCGGCGCAGCGGCTGATGGCCGCCTTTGGCGGAGTCCTGGCGGCCGTGCTCATCGTTCTTCTCTTCGTCGACGGCGCAACTGTCCTTGCGGCGCTTGGCGCCGGGCTCGCGGCCTGGCTCGTGCTGGGCGCGCTTACCGATCTGGCGTTGCGCTCGGGCGTGGGATCCGTGACGCCGAGCGTCGCCTTCCGGCGTTTCGTCGGCCTGCCGAAATCTGTCTTCGGCACTGCGCTTGCCCATCTGGGGCTCGGGCTGACCGTCCTCGGTATCGTCGGCGTCACGGCTTTCCAAGGCGAGAAGATCGTCGCCATGCGTCCCGGCGAAACCGTTGAAATCGCCGGATATGCATTACGCTTCGAAGGCATGACGAATGTCAGGGGCCCGAACTACACCGAGAATCAGGGTCGCTTCCCTCTGTTCGATTCGAAGGGCCGGAAACTCGGAGAGATCGTCTCGTCGAAGCGATTCTATCCGGTGCGCCAGATGCCAACCACGGAAGCGGGCATCAGAACCCTCGGCCTGAGCCAGCTCTATATTTCCCTCGGTGACGAGACGACGGCTGGCGCCATCGTTGTGCGGATCTGGTGGAAGCCGCTGGTGACCTTGATCTGGGGCGGTTGCCTCGTCATGATGGCGGGCGGCTTTGTGTCGTTGGCCGATCGCCGTTTGCGTATTGGCGCCCCCTCGCGCAAAAAGCCTCGCGGCGCCGCCAAGCCTGCGGTCGCAACCTCATGAGATTTGGCAAGACCTTGGTCAGCCTGGCGCTCGTCGTGGCGCTCTTCTCGGGTCCGGCGGCCTGGGCCGTTCAACCGGACGAGGTTCTGAAGGATCCGGCGCTGGAGGCGCGCGCGCGCAATCTTTCGGCCGAGTTGCGCTGCATGGTGTGTCAGAACCAGTCGATCGACGACTCGAACGCGGATCTGGCGCGCGACCTGCGTGTCCTTGTGCGTGATCGGCTCACCGCCGGGGACACGGACGCTCAGGTTCTCGATTACGTCGTATCCCGCTACGGCGAATTCGTTCTCCTGAAGCCGCGCTTCAACCTGCGTAATGCCCTTTTGTGGTCGGTCCCTGCCGTATTGCTGCTCGCTGGCGGCTGGTTCCTGTTTGTTTCCGCCCGCAGGCGCGAGCGCCCGTCGACCGTGGAACTGACCGCGGCGGAGAGCGACGCGCTCGAAAAGCTGCTGCGCGACGGCGAATAGCAGGAATTGAAGACGCTATCGTTTAAGGACCATAGAACATTACGAAAATTTCATTCGATGGAAAGAGCGCCGTAATGTGATCGCTCCTATCTCTTGAGGCAACGGATGCCGAAGCACGCATCCCGGAACCCGAGAGGACACGAGATCATGACTTCTTCACCCAATTCTTCAAGCCGCCGCAAGCGTCTTCTGGCAGCGGTTGCCTCTGTTGCGATTGCCGGCGGGATCGGCGCCGGCGCGCTTGCCACAGGCACCGCCCCCGTTCTTGCGGATGCAGTGCGCGTCGAAGCCCCGCAGGTGCCGAGCTTCGCCGATGTCGTTCAGCACGTCAGCCCGGCTGTGGTAAGCGTCCGCGTCAAGTCCAAGGTGGAGCCGGCCAGCGACGATAGCTCGGCCTTTGGGCCGCGCGCGTTCGAGGATCTCCCCAACGACCATCCGCTGAAGCGCTTCTTCCGAGAGTTCCGCGGCGATCAGGATCGCAATGAAGGCCAGCGTTTCAAGCACCGCGAGGGCCGTGAGCGGATGCGTCCCACGTCCCAGGGGTCGGGTTTCTTCATCTCCGAAGACGGCTATCTGGTCACCAACAACCACGTGGTCGAGGGCGGCTCCGAATTTACCATCGTGACCGACGCCGGTAAGGAGATTGACGCCAAGCTGGTTGGAACGGATCCACGTACCGATCTGGCCGTACTCAAGGTCGACAGCTCGGATAAATTCACCTACGTCGCCTTCGCCGATGACAGCAAGGTGCGTGTCGGCGACTGGGTCGTCGCGGTGGGCAACCCGTTCGGCCTCGGCGGCACCGTCACGGCTGGCATTGTGTCGGCGAGCGGCCGCGATATCGGCGCGGGTCCTTATGACGACTTCATCCAGATCGACGCTGCCGTCAACCGCGGCAATTCAGGCGGTCCGACGTTCAACCTCAATGGCGAGGTCGTCGGCGTCAACACAGCGATCTTCTCGCCGTCGGGCGGAAATGTCGGTATCGCCTTTGCCATTCCTGCCTCGACCGCGCGCGAGGTCGTCAAGGACCTGATGAAGGACGGCAACGTCTCCCGCGGCTGGCTCGGCGTGCAGATCCAGCCGGTCACCGAGGACATCGCCGAGTCGCTCGGCCTGTCGGCTGAAAAGGGCGCGCTGGTGTCGGATGTTCCGGCCGATGGCCCCGCCAAGAAGGCCGGCATCACGGCCGGTGACGTGATTACCGCCGTTGACGGCAAGGAAGTCGCCTCGCCGAGGGAACTGGCGCGTCTGATCGCGAGCGTGCAGCCTGGCAAGTCCGTCGAGGTGTCGCTGTGGCGCAACGGCAAGGCCCAGAACGTCAAGGTCGACCTGGGCACGATGCCGGGTGCCGACAAGCAGGCTAAGGTCGAGCAGCCCGCTCCGGCCGACGCCAACCTGCTTGAGGACCTCGGCCTCACGGTGACCCGCAACGAGGATGGCAAGGGCGTCGTGGTCACGGATGTGGAGCCTGGCAGCGATGCCGCCGACAGGGGCATCCAGGCCGGCGACGTGATCGTATCCGTCAACTCGAAGGACGTGTCCTCGGGCGAGGAGGTTACGGCGGCCGTTGCCGAGGCGGCGAAGTCCGGACGCAAGGCCGTGCTCATGCAGGTGATGCGTGAGGACACGAGCCGCTTCGTAGCGCTCCCCGTAGCGCAAGGCTAAGCCTAGCCATGCAACCCTGCCGCCGGTTGCCCACCCCGTGGTGGCCGGCGGTCGGGCCGGGTCGGTGCGGCGTCAGTTCTTGCACCGGCTCCTGCGGCAGCAGGCCCCATCTCCTGCTGCCGCAACTTTGACACCAGGCCGGGGAGTGTTTGACAATGCGCACCGAAGCGGCAACCGAGACGGACATCGCGTATAACACTCCCATGAAGATTCTCGTGATTGAGGACGACCGCGAAGCTGCGGACTATATGGTGAAGGCTTTTGCCGAGGCCGGACACACCGCCCACGTAGCCTCCGATGGCGACGTGGGTTTCGCTCTTGCCGATGGCGGCGACTACGACGTGATGGTTGTCGACCGCATGCTGCCACGTCGTGACGGGCTTTCGGTGATCGCCGCGCTTCGTTCACGCGGCAACAAGACCCCAGTACTGATCCTTTCCGCGCTGGGTGAGGTCGATGATCGCGTGACGGGTTTGCGCGCCGGCGGCGACGATTATCTCACGAAGCCATATGCTTTCTCCGAGCTCCTGGCGCGGGTCGAAGTGCTCAGCCGGCGCGTGGGCGCCAAGGAGGTCGAAACCGTCTATCGTACCGGCGACCTCGAACTCGACCGGCTTTCCCATACGGTTCGCCGTGCCGGGAAGGAGATCATCCTCCAGCCTCGCGAATTCCGGCTCCTGGAATATCTCATGCGGCACGCTGGGCAGGTGGTGACGCGCACGATGCTGCTCGAAAACGTCTGGGATTATCATTTCGACCCGCAGACCAACGTCATCGACGTGCATGTCTCACGCCTGCGCAGCAAGATCGAAAAAGGTTTCGACAGCGCCATACTTCATACGGTCCGAGGGGCCGGCTATATGCTCAAGGCCTAGAGCCGAATGTGGAAAGGGCTTTCGGCCATCATGAAGACGACCGCCGCGCGGCTGTCGGCCCTTTATCTGCTGCTCTTCGCGATCTGCGCAACCTTTCTCGTCTTCTACATGACGTCGCTTTCCGAGCGAATGCTAACCACGCAGACTCAAGAGACGATCAATGAAGAAATGCAGGGGCTCGCCTCGGCATATCAACGTGGTGGCCTGCCGCTGTTGGTCCGCACCATCGAGCGGCGGGCCCGCCAGCCGGGAGCCAACCTGTATCTGATAGCCGACCCGAACGGGCGCATACTCTCCGGCAATGTCGAAAGCCTCGATGGCGGCGTGCTCGACGTCGAAGGTTGGACACGAAGTCCCTTCTCCTATCAGCGTTACGGCGACAGCAGCATCATCGATCGCGGCAATGCCAGGCCGGGCTCGCGTGCCGGCGAAAACCGGCACGAAGCAATCGCGCTGGTCCTTCGGCTACCGAATCGCATGATCGTGATGGTCGGGCGGGACCTCGGCGAGCCCGAGCGCTTCCGCAACGTGGTGCGCAGGGCGCTGGTCGTCGCGCTCGGCATGATGAGCCTGGGTGGCCTGGCGATCTGGTACCTCGTCGGCCGTCGCGCCCTGAAGCGCATCGATATTGTTTCCGAGGCCAGTGTCCGGATCATGGGCGGCGATCTGGCCGGCCGGCTGCCGGTGACAGGCTCGGGAGATGAGTTCGATCGTCTTTCGGAAAACCTGAATATCATGCTGACCAGGATCGGCAGCCTGAACGAGGGCCTCAAGCAAGTCTCCGACAACATCGCCCACGACCTCAAAACCCCCCTGACGCGCGTGCGCAACCGGGCCGAAGCCGCCCTTGCCGGCCAGAAAAACACGGCCGAGTATCGGGAGACCCTGGAGGCGATAATCGCCGAATCCGACCAACTCATCCGCACCTTCAACGCGATCCTGATGATTTCCCGCCTCGAGGCCGGTTATTCCACTGAGGCTGTCTCGAAGGTCGATCTTGCGGAGTTGGTCCGCGACGTCGTGGAACTCTATGAGCCCGCTGCCGAGGAGGTCGGCGTGACGCTTGGGGCCAAAGTAGACGGCGCGTTTGCCGTCGACGGCAATCGGGAACTGATCGCCCAGGCGCTCTCCAACATTGTCGACAATGCGATCAAATATTCGGAAGCGACCGAAGGCAAGCCGCAGGTCGTGGTAGGCCTTGCCCGCGTCGGCGGCGAGATATCGCTCGAGGTGACCGACAACGGTCCGGGCATTCCCGATGAGGCCGACCGTCAGCGCGCGACGGAACGCTTCGTCCGGTTGGAAAAGAGCCGCTCGCGCCCCGGGTCCGGCCTTGGCCTCAGCCTGGCCAAGGCCGTCATGAAGTTTCATGGCGGCAGGCTTGATCTTTCGCCTCGCGATCCGGGATTATCCGTGTCGATGATTTTCCCGGAACGTTGGGGTAACGGATGACGGCCGAGCCGAAACAGAAGACGAACCGCATCGAATGGTTCGGGGGACCGGCACACGTCCTCGCGCCTCTCGATGCCGACGAGGCAGCCAAGGAACTGGTCGAACTGGCTGAGGCCGCAAGGGAAGCAAAGCTGTCCAGGCTCGGGGTGCTGCTCGAGGGGGAAGGCGTCCTACAGGATTTCCTCGGCGCGGCCTTCAATCTCTCTTTCTTCCTGCGCGATTGCGCGCGCCGGCGTCCCGAGATACTTGACAGGCTGTTCGACCAAACGACGGACCAGCGGCTGGAAAGCATAATCGAGGCCATCGGCTCGGTGCCCTTCGCAGAGCACGTTTCCGAGGCGGCACTGATGTCCGAAATGCGGACGCTGAAGACGGAGGCGCATTTCCTTATCGCCTTGTCCGAACTGGCGGGAGAGGTCGCGACGGAGGTGACCGTCCGCCGGCTGAGTGATCTCGCCGATGCCTGCGTCACCGCCGCGGTCTCCTTCCTGCTGCGTGACGCCCATATGCAAGGCAAGCTCAACTTGCCGTTCCCTGATCGCCCCTCCGAAGGGTCGGGCTGGATCCTGTTCGGGATGGGGAAACTCGGGGCGCACGAGCTGAATTTCTCGTCGGATATCGATCTGGTGGTGTTCTTCGACCCGGAGTCGCCAGCGGTCCTCGACCCTTATGAAGCGAGCGACCTGTTTTCACGCCTGACGCGGCGGCTGGTACGCATCCTCCAGGATCGGACGGCAGACGGCTACGTGTTTCGGACCGACCTGCGGCTGCGGCCGGATCCCGGCTCCACCCCGCTGGCTATCCCTGTTCTCGCCGCGCTCAACTATTACGAAGGCAGGGGTCAGAACTGGGAGCGCGCAGCCATGATCAAGGCGCGCCCTGTCGCCGGCGACATTGCCGCCGGTGGGCGGTTCCTCAAGGAACTGGAGCCCTATGTCTGGCGCAAATACCTCGATTATGCCGCGATCGCCGATGTGCATTCGATCAAACGGCAGATCCATGCGCACAAGGGACATGGCGAAATCGCGGTCAAGGGACATAACGTCAAGCTCGGTCGCGGCGGCATTCGCGAGATCGAATTCTTCGTACAGACCCAGCAGCTTATCGCGGGGGGGCGTTTCCCCGAACTCCGCGGCCGCGAGACGGTCCCGATGCTGCAAGTGCTCGCATCGCGCGGTTGGATCACAGCCGAGGCGCGAGAAGCGCTGACGCAGCAATATTGGTTCCTGCGCAGGGTCGAACATGCCATCCAGATGGTGGCCGACGAACAAAGCCATACGTTGCCGGAGGACGATGAGGGTCTTGAGCGCATCGCCCACATGACGGGCTATCGAGATGCTGCCGACTTTTCGGACGCGTTTCGCACATCGTTGCAATTGGTCGAGAAGCACTACGCTGCCTTGTTCGAAGCAGCCCCCGAGCTTTCGGCGGGCGTCGGCAATCTGGTTTTCACGGGCGACGTGGACGACCCTGACACGCTCCACACGCTGCATAATCTTGGCTTCGAACGGCCGAGCGACATCTGCCGCGTGATACGGACGTGGCATTTCGGCCGCTACCGGGCCACGCGATCGGCCGAGGCGCGCGAGCGGCTGACGGAGCTGACACCGGCACTTCTTCAAGCCTTTGGGCAGACCCGACGGGCCGACGAGGCGCTGCTGCGCTTCGACGAATTCCTCGCCGGACTGCCCGCAGGAATCCAGCTTTTCTCGCTGCTCCAGTCCAATACGTGGCTCTTGAAGCTGATCGCGACGATCATGGGTGCCTCGCCTCGCCTTGCGGGCATCATCACCCGCCGCCCGCATGTCTTCGACGGGCTTCTGGATCCACAGCTGCTATCCGAGCTTCCGGATCGTCGCTACCTCGCGACGCGGCTTTCGGTGTTTCTCGAGGGCACGAGCCGACATGAGGACGTGCTCGACCGGCTCCGGATCTTCGCCGCCGAGCAAAAATTCCTGATCGGCGTTAGATTGCTCACAGGGGCGATCGATGCCCGGCGCGCCGGCAAGGCATTTTCCGATCTGGCGGATCTGACCATCGGCGCGGCCTTTGAAGCGGTCCAGAAGGAGTTCGCAAGACATCATGGCAGGGTGAAGGGCGGCAAGGCGGTAATCCTCGGCATGGGCAAGCTCGGCAGCCGAGAACTTACCGCCGGCTCCGACGTAGACCTGATCCTGCTGTACGACCACGACCCTGACGCCGACGAATCCGATGGGGGCAGGCCGTTAGCCCCGTCGCATTATTTCGCTCGGCTGACGCAACGGTTGATCGCGGCCGTTTCGGCTCCTACCGCGGAAGGTGTGCTTTACGAACTGGACCTCAGGCTTCGGCCGTCCGGCAACAAGGGTCCGGTTGCCACCCATATCGACGCGTTTCGCAAGTATCAGCGCAAGGATGCCTGGACGTGGGAACACATGGCCCTTACGCGCGCACGAGCCATTGCGGGTGATCCCGCGCTCGCGAGCGCGATCGATGAAGAGGTCGGTGAGATCTTGGCACTGCCCCGCGACAAGGCGAAGATTGCCAGGGAGGCCGTGGAGATGCGCGAGCTGATCGGCAGCGAAAAGCCGCCCCGCGATCTCTGGGATCTGAAGCTGATCCCGGGCGGCCTCATCGATCTCGAATTCATCGCGCAATATGCGGTGCTCACCGGGCAGGTGACCGGAGATGCCCACATGACGGGCACGGACGCTGTGCTTTCCCATCTCGTGCCCTCCTTCTGCGATTCACAACAGTGCCAGGAGCTCGTCGATGCGCATCATCTCTATGCGGCCCTGACACAGATCATGCGGCTATGCCTGACCGGCCCGTTCGAACGGGACGACGCTCCTCCTGGGCTCTGCGACCTGCTCCTTGGGGCGACCGATCTTCCCGATTTCGCGGTGCTCGAGGCACATGTGAAGGAAACGTCGCGGAAGGTGCGGGAGATTTTCGATCTACTGCTTCGCGCGAAACATCCGAGATAGTCGCGTCAAGGAAGCCTCTCAGGCGGCTTCCTTGACCGGACGTCTGGCCGGTATACGGACTGACACGATCGTTCCCACACCTTCGGTCGATCGTATCTTCAAGGCGCCGCCATGCAGTTCCGCGAGCGAGCGTGAGATAGCTAGGCCCAGACCCGAACCCGTGTGGTTCTTGGAGAACTGGTTCTGCACCTGCTCGAATGGCCGGCCGAGCTTGCTCAATGCATCTCGCGGGATGCCGCAACCGGTGTCCTCGATTGAGAGCATCATGGCATTGGCGACATTGCGGGCACGGACCGTGATGCGTCCACCTTGGCCCGTGAACTTGACCGCGTTCGACAGGAGATTGATGACGATCTGCTTGATCGCGCGGCGATCGGCGTAAAGGCGCATCGTATCCGCGATGTCTGTCTCTATTGTGATCGACTTGCCCGTCGCTTGAAGCGAGATCACCCGTACAGTCTCGTGGATCAGCGGGCAGAGGTCTATCTCCTCGCTATCCATGGAGAACTGGCCGGCCTCGATCTTCGACATGTCGAGTATGTCGTTGATCACCCCCAGCAGGTAGGTGCCGCTGCTGTGAATGTCTTTGACGTATTCCTCGTATTTCGGCGAGCCGAGCGGTCCGAACAGCGCCGAGCCCATGAGCTCGGAGAAGCCGATGATGGCGTTGAGCGGCGTGCGCAGCTCATGCGACATGTTGGCCAGGAATTCCGACTTGGCGCGGTTGGCGGCCTCGGCGCGTTCCGTCTCCTTCATGTATTTGCGGTTGAGCTCCGAAAGCTCGCGCGCTCGCTCTTCTTCCGCCTTTCGCGCCAGGCTGAGATCGTGGATCGTCGCCATGAGCCGGCGCTCGCTGTCGACAAGCTTTTCCTGATGCTGCTTCAGGGCGGTGATGTCGCTGCCCACCGAAACCGTCCCGCCGTCCCGCGTGTTGAGTTCGGTGACCTGCAGCCAGCGTCCGTCGCCGAGTTGACGTTCGAAAGTCGACACTCCGCGCGAACCGTTGGCCAGCCTGCGTTCGGACACGAGAGCGGCCATGCGCGCCTCCACGATGTCGCGGGAGACACCAGGCATCACGTCGCGGTCGGCCAGGCCGTTATCCTGCTGATATTTGGTGTTGCACATCACGAGGCGTCTGGCCGAGTCCCAAAGGACGAACGACTCCGTGATGCTCTCGATCGCGGTGCGTAGCCTGAGATCTGCGGCTTCCGACCGAAGCGCCAGGTGACGCTGCTCGGTGATGTCCACGGCAATGCCGATGAGCTGGATCTCCGGCGCCTCGGGATCGATGACCTGCGCTCGGGCGCGCATCCAGACCCAATGGCCTGCCGCGTGGCGCATCCTGAAGATCTGGTCGATATGGTCGGTTTCGCGGGAGACGATGCGGTTGGCCAGCACGAAAAGATCGGCATCGTCGGGATGAATGATCTCGGCCACATCGCCAAAGGAAAGCATGTCGTCGCTGTGTTCATAGCCGAGCAGGTCGTACATTGACCGCGACCAGTACATTCGGCCACGCACCATGTCCCAATCCCACAGGCCGCAGCGACCGCGCACCAGGGCGAGATCGACCCGTTGATGTGCTTCGAGGTAGATGCGGTCGGCGGCCTGGGCGCGGGCCGCCTGGCTGAAATAGGCATAGAGGATGGCGAGCAGCACGCCGGCGGTGAGCACGAAAAGGGTGACGTTGAGCGAGACGGTTTTGCGCCACTCGCCAAAGGCGTCGTCCTCAGAGATAAGCGCGATCGCCGCGGCCTTGCGGTCTGCTGTGAAGTTGAGCGCCGCGAGCCAGTTCTCGCCGCCGATCCGAACTTCCATGACACCTGCGCGTTCCCCGAACAGGAAAAGCGGCTGGCCGCCACTCACCATCGTCTCCAGCGCGCCACCCTGCCAACCGGTCGATTCCGGCGAGACCGCGATGACCTTGAAGTTCTCATCGGTGATCGCAAGCACATGGCGCGTTCCCATCGCGCCGTGCTCGCCAGTGGTCTGCAGGATCGCCTCGAGAGACCGTTGCGCGGCAACGGGGCCGCCCTCCGTGAGCATGAGCGATTTGGACAGCTCGCCGGCTGCGAGCGACAGCACCGCCTTGGCGTTGCGCCCGACGTCATCATGGGTGGCCGCAAGCGACAGGAAGCGCGCAGCCGCGACGACGACAAGGAAGATGATGACGAGGGCCGGAATGGAGCGACGAAGCAACGGCTCCGCCGCCAGCAGCCGCTTGTATGCAGGAGCCGCTATGATGTTGGCATTTCCCGCGGGGCCAGCCCGGCGAGCAGGCCGGCGCCGCGTGAAAATCGTCCCTCCGGGCGCGCGCCACGCGTCCGCCTTCGCCATATAATGGCTCCCCGATACTCCATTGCCTGTTGAGGACCCGGCAACGCCGCACTTCCGAATCTGCCACAAAGAATCACTGGTGATTCGGCTTGTCCAGACCCCGATCGCTAAAACTGTAAAAAAATAGGAAAAGGCACGGCCGCGCGCCGAAAGCTTGGCGGACTTCCTCGCGGGAAACGTCAAGCCAGCGTACGCTCCACGATATCCCTGAGGTCCGTGGACAGATCCTTTGCATTGGAGATGGCGAGCAGGGCTTCACGGGCCTTGCCTTGGCGGACAGGTTCCAGGGAGCGCCACGAGCGAAGAGCCGTGGCGAGCCGCGCGGCAAGTTGGGGGTTGTCGCGATCGGTCTTCAATACGGCGCCGACAAAGAAGTCGTAGCCAGCTCCATCGGGGCGATGGAAGGCCGTCTGATTGGCGCTGGAGAATGTTCCGACGAGCGAGCGGACTCGGTTTGGATTGTTCATGGAGAAGGCTGGATGGCGCGTCAGCGCCTTGACCGCTTCGATCGTCGCGGCGCCGGGAACGCTCGCCTGAATCTGGAACCATTTGTCCAGCACGAGCGGATCTGAAGCGTAGCGCCGCTCGAAAGCGGCGAGCGCCGCCTTTGCGGCTTCGCTTCCCGGCTGCCGGTGCGCCAAAATGGCAAGGGCGGTGGCCCGGTCGGTCATGTTCGTCGCGTTGGCAAACTGCTTCTCGGCCAGGGTCACATCGCCGGGCTTCAGCGAGAGATAGTCGAGCAACACGTTACGCAGCGCCCGTCTGCCGGCGCTCGCCGCGTCCGGACTGAAGGGCCCGTCATCCTCCAGCGAGGCATAGATCTCGGCCAGTGCTCCGGCGTTGGCGTCGGCGATCGATCGCGCCAGGAGTTCACGAGCGGAGAAAATGGCATCCGGATCGATATTCGCGCCGATTTCCCGGGCGATATCGGCTTCACCAGGCAAAGTCAGCGCGAGTGCCCGATAGGCTGGCTCGAGCCCCGAGTCCGCCGCAAGAACGCCCGCCAACTCGGCGATTTCGTTGGCGAATTCCGGCTCCTTTCCGCCCCGTATGCGCCGGAACGCCGCGACAAGAGCGTCGGTGAGCAGCGTGTTGAAAGCCTGCCAGCGCGAAAAGGTATCGCTGTCGTGGCGCGCCAGGAAATATTGGTCCTCCGCTCGCTGCTCGACTGAAAGGGTGACAGGCGCGGAGAAGCCGCGATTGAGCGAGAGAATGGGGCGATCGACGACACCGGAGAAGCGGATCTTGTGGCGCCGCTTTTGGAGGTGAATGACGCCATTGTCGACCGTTGCGCCCTCAACACCCGTGTAGGCGAGGTTCACCCCATTCTTGCCGACCAGGCCGAAGGCGAGGGGAATGTGCATCGGGCGCTTGCGGCTTTCGGCCGGCGTGGGCGGCACGCTCTGCTCGATCTCGACCAGAAACACCCCATTCCTGGCGTCGTGCGACGTGCTGACGGCGAGGTTCGGCGTACCGGCTTGATGGTACCATAACGCGAATTGCGAGAGGTCGATGCCCGATACGTCCTCGAAGACTTTCAGGAAATCCTCGACCGTCGCGGCCTCGCCGTCGTGGCGTTCGAAATAGAGGTCCATGCCTCGGCGGAACAGCTCGGCGCCAAGGATCGTACGGATCATGCGGACGACTTCGGAGCCCTTCTCGTAGACGGTCGCGGTGTAGAAATTGTTGATCTCGCGATAGCGCCGAGGGCGAACCGGATGGGCCAGCGGACCCTGGTCCTCGGGGAATTGGTGGGACTTCAGGGTGCGCACCTCGGCGATGCGCTTGACCGCGCGCGATCGCTGGTCGGCCGAGAACTCATGGTCCCGGTAAACGGTCAGACCTTCCTTGAGGCAGAGCTGGAACCAATCGCGGCAAGTGATTCTGTTGCCTGTCCAATTGTGGAAATACTCATGCGCTATGATTGCTTCGATGTTGGCGAAGTCGGCATCTGTCGCGGTTTCGGAATCGGCCAGGACATACTTGTCGTTGAATATGTTGAGGCCCTTGTTCTCCATGGCCCCCATGTTGAAATCCGAAACGGCGACGATGTTGAAGACGTCGAGGTCGTATTCGCGTCCGAACTTCTCCTCGTCCCAACGCATCGACCGCTTCAGCGCATCCATGGCGTACGCTGCGCGCGCTTCCTTGCCATGTTCGACATAGATGCCGAGTTCGACGTTGCGGCCGGATGCCGTGACGAATGTGTCTCCGATGCGCCCGAGATCGCCCGCGACCAATGCGAAGAGATAGGACGGCTTCGGGAACGGGTCATGCCAGAGCGCATAATGCCGTCCTCCTTCAAGATTGCCTGTTTCTCCCGGGTTGCCGTTCGAAAGAAGCAGCGGCGCCTCCTTGGCGTCCGCCTCGATGCGAACCGTGTAGACGGAGAGGATATCGGGTCTGTCGAGGAAATAGGTGATGCGGCGGAAGCCCTCCGCCTCGCACTGCGTGCAATAGACGTTGTTGGACCGATAAAGCCCCATGAGGGCAAGATTGGCGGCCGGCGCGATCTCCGTCTCGATCGTCAGGCGAAAGCGGCCCGCCGTCGGCGGCTTCGCGATGATCAGGCTGTCGGGGGTCGCCTCATAGGCGTTCGCGGCGGCCGGGCGGCCATCGATCTCGAGCCGCTTCAGCACCAGTCCGTCGCCGTCGAGAACAAGGGGCGCGTCGCCGGTCACACCCTGCCGCCGCTCGATGGCGAGTTCGGCGATGACCCTGGTGCGGTCCGGGGACAGCCGGAAATCCAGGCTGGTCGTCGGGATCAGGTAGTCGCTCGGACGGTAATCTTCCAGTCGGAAGATTTGGCCGGTATCGGTGCGCATGCGGTGCTTCCTGTCTTGTTTTCGGGCGCCCCGGGTAAACGCTGGCCCAACAAAAACGAAAGGGTGCTCTTTACACCAAAGGCCACGTCGACAAAACTGCTGCCCTTACCTGAGTTCTCGCCACGATCATGAGGGAAAGCATGACTGCCGTCACACCGAAATTCGGGATGGGCGCCTCGGTCCTGCGCCTGGAAGACCGGGCCTTCATCACCGGACAGGGCCGCTATACCGACGATATCACTCCCGAGGGGCTGCTGCACGGATATGTGCTACGCTCGCCGGTGGCCAAGGCGACTTTCCGGATCACTTCGACCGATGCGGCGCGCGCGGCACCGGGCGTGCATCTTGTCCTCACCGGCGCCGATCTCGATCACCTCGGCGCCCTTCGTTCCGAAGTGATGCAAAAGCAGCCAGACGGCACGCGCGCGCCCACCCGAGACATCCCGATCATTTGTCGAGATCGCGTCCAGTATGTCGGTGATGCGGTGGCCTTCGTGGTGGCCGACACGCGCTCGCAGGCGCAGGACGCCGCCGAATTGATCGAGGTCGACTACGACAGCGAGGACGCCGCGGCGGACACGGCGTCCGCCCTGGACGAGGGCACGCCCCTCGTTTGGCCGGAACTCGGCTCCAACCGTGCCTTTCTCAACGAGATCGGCGACCAGGCCAAGACAGACGCTGCCTTTGCCACGGCCGCCAAGGTGACCCGCGTTGAATTCGTCAATAACCGGCTCGTCTGCAACTACATGGAGCCGCGCTCGGCCATCGCCGAATGGAAGGAGGACGAAAAGCGCTTTGTCTTCACCACCGGATCCCAGGGCGTGCACTCCATGCAAAAGATCCTTGCCGGGGTCCTAGGCATCCCAACGGCACAATTGCGGGTCGTCACGCCCGACGTCGGCGGCGGCTTTGGACCGAAGACCTTCGTCTACCGCGAGTACCCGCTGGTTATCGAGGCTGCCCGTCGATTGAACCGTCCGGTCAAATGGGCCGGCGACCGGACGGAGCATTTCCTGACCGATGCGCAGGGCCGCGACAACGTGGTATCCGCCGAGATGGCGATGGACGAGAATGGGCGCTTCCTCGCAATGCGCGTGAACCTCGTCGCCAATATGGGCGCATACATCTCTCAGTATGGCCCGTTCATCCCCTTCGTCGGCGTCAGCATGTCGACGGGCGTCTACGACATTCCAGCGCTCCACGTCCTGATCTCCGGAGTCTACACCAATACTTGTCCCGTCGATGCCTATCGCGGTGCCGGGCGGCCCGAGGCTGCGCTGCTGCTCGAAAAGCTGGTCGATGCGTGCGCGCGGGACATGGGGCTCGGCGTCGACGAGATCCGCCGCCGGAATTTCATCCGGCCCGAGCAGTTCCCTTACCGGACCGTCACTGGCCGGCTCTACGACACTGGCGAGTTCGAGGGCCACATGGCGCGCGCGATGGAACGCGCCGGCTGGGCGGAATTCGAACAGCGAGCGGCGCAATCCGCGCGCGCGGGCAAGATCCGCGGCATCGGCATGGCGACCTATATCGAAGCTTGCGCCTTCCCGGGGTCCGAGCCGGCATTCCTGCAGCTGAACAGTGACGGGACGGTCACCCTTTCCATCGGCACGCAGAGCAATGGCCAAGGGCATGCTACGGCCTATGCGCAGTTCGTGTCGGAGAAGCTCAATCTCGACATCGCGAAGATCAAGGTGCATCAGGGCGATACCGACCGCCTGAAAAGCGGTGGTGGCACCGGCGGGTCGCGGTCGATACCGTTGGGCGGCGTATCGGCTGCCCGAGCCGGTGAGGACCTTGCCGAGAAGATTCGCAGGATCGCTGCCGATGAGCTGGAAGCGTCACCTTCCGATATCGAGTTGGTGGACGGAATCGTGCGCATCGTCGGCACCGATCGGCAGATCGGCTTTGCTGAAATCGCCAAGGCGGCGAAGAAGCCGGAAGACATCGAGGGGTTCGGCGATTTCGTCCAGGACGAATGCACCTACCCGAACGGCACGCATATCTGCGAGGTCGAGATCGACCCCGACACAGGTGCGACGCAGGTCCAGAGCTACACGATCGTCGACGATTTTGGCGCGACCGTGAACCCGATCCTGCTCGCCGGTCAGGTCCATGGCGGGGTGGTGCAGGGCATCGGCCAGGCTTTGAGCGAGAACGCCGTCTATGGCGAGGACGGCCAATTGCTCACTGCGAGCTTCATGGACTACGCCATGCCGCGTGCCGACACAGTACCCTCCTTCCATTTCGAAACGCGCAACGTGCCGTCGACCACGAACGCGCTGGGCATCAAGGGAGCCGGGGAGGCCGGCACGATCGGCGCGACGCCCGCCGCGCTCAACGCCGTGACGGACGCACTTTACCGCGCCTACGGAATCCGGCATGTCGAGATGCCGGCGACGCCGACGCGTGTCTGGAACACCATTCGCGAAGCCAGATCAGCGTGATGAACAGGCGGGGGCAGTCGGGATGAATATCTCGCCCTCGGCAACCGGGGGCGACATGGAACGCGAATACTGCGCCGGGAGCCGCCATGCGGCACGGTGAGACCGGACACGACCAAAGTCCGCTGCGTGGCATCACCCTGAAGATCGCCTCGGTGGCGATTTTCGTGGGCATGTCTTCCTGCATCAAGGCGGCGGGGCAAGTGCCCGCCGGCCAGATCGTGTTTTTCCGCTCCTTTTTCGCCATTCTGCCGATCCTGGTCATGCTCGCATGGCAAAGGGAACTGCGTTACGCCCTCGCGACGAAGCGGCCGATAAACCACATCATGCGCGGCGTCGTCGGCGTCACGTCGATGGGTCTCAGCTTCTTTGCCTTGACGAGACTGCCGCTGCCGGAGGCGATCACGCTCAATTACGCGCAGCCACTGCTGGTCGTCGTGTTCAGCGTGCTGTTTCTCGGAGAAGCGGTCCGCATCTATCGCTGGAGCGCGGTCATCATCGGGCTCGTTGGCGTCTGCATCGTCTCCTGGCCGAAGCTGACATTGTTCAGCGCCGGAGGCGGTCTGGACAATCAGCAGGCGATCGGCGCCGTGGCGGCGCTTGTCTCGGCGGCGGTCTCGGCAGTCGCGTTGCTTCTCGTCCGGAGCCTGGTGGGTACGGAAAGGTCAACGACGATCGTGCTCTGGTTCTCGCTTACGTCCAGCGCCGCCGGCCTCCTGTCGTTGCCCTTTGGCTGGGCGCCGCTGTCGGGCGAGCAGGCTGCCTTTCTCGTGGCTGCCGGCATCTGCGGCGGGGTCGCGCAGATCCTGATGACCGAGGCGTACCGCTACGCCGAAGCGTCGACGGTAGCGCCCTTCGAGTATACCTCGATGATTCTCGGAATCGCCGTCGGTTACCTGGCTTTCGGGGAAGTCCCGACCCTTCACATGATCGTCGGAGGCGGGATCGTCGTTGCTGCCGGGCTGTTCATCATCTGGCGTGAACGACGCCTCGGCATCCAGCGGGCGGGGGCGCGCAAGCTCGCTCCGCCGCAATAGTCGCGCAGTGAGCAAGAGTTGTTTTCGACAGGCGGCACGGTCGCCTTTAATCAACTGAAATCGATCGACAATTCCGTAGTTCACATGTGCTTGTGAAATTGTCGTCGGATGTCGATCGTTTGAGCTACCTACCCGTCGCTCCGCTCATAAAAAAGGAGAACTCGCATGGGTTGCAGAGCGGTTACTGAGGTCACGTAAAAATAAAGTGTTTTGCAAATTCGTGATCTCGGATTACCTTTGCCAATAAACGGGGTAAAGCAAGGGTGGGTAAAAGGTGATTCGCGCACGGGTCGCAGGAACCCGACTGGGGCAAATTGGCGAGACAAGACGCGGAATGACGCGATCCTCGCCAGAAAACCCTGTTTCCTCGATGCGTAGCTTCTGGGGATTGATGAGAGCCTATTGGTTCTCCGACAGCTGGAAGGAAGCTTGGTTCCTCACGCTGATCATCGCCCTTCTGACGGCGGCCACGAGCAAGGCCACGGTTTGGATGGCGGAGGCCTCAGGCGAACTGGTCAACGCGATCGCCTTCTTTCACGACCCTCGCAACATTAATCCACTGCAAGCGCTCCTCATGAGCGCGGGCACGCTGTTCCTGATCGTTTTCATGAAGGACGCCGGACTGGTCGGCATCCGGCATCTCGTTTCCGCCACGCTTCATCGCAAATGGAGGGCATGGCTGGACCGGCGCTTCAACGAGGCGCTTCTCGACGGCAACCACACCCACTTCCACGTCCAGCATGGCGCGGGCGGCGGCACGGGCGACGTTCGGCCGGCCCCCGACAATATCGACCAGCGCGTTCAGGAATCGATCAAAAGCATGACGGGCGGTGCGATCGGGCTGGCAATGGGTGTGCTCGGGGTCGCTACCTCCCTCTATTTCGTCGGACAGAAGTTGCTGGAGACGTCGACCGCCGTCGATGGTCTGGAATTTCTAGGCGTGTACGGCAGCGCGGCTCTGGCCTTCGCGGCGGTAGGAGCCTATGTGCCGCTCAATACGATCATAGCCGTCAAGCTCGGCAAGCTGATGGAGAGACTCAACATCGCCTCGCAGCGTGCCGAAGGCACCTACAGGGCCGAGCTCACCACACTCCTGCGACGTTCGTTCCACGTGGCCGCCTCTCGCGGCGAGGACGTCCAAAAGGATATGCACAGCCGCCTTTATTCCGACATCGACGGCACCTGGGCCAAGCTGAACCGGGTCAACGCCGGCTACCAGTCCTTCGAGCTGATCTATAATTTCGTAGCGGCTCGCATAGTCGCATACGGACCGGGACTTTTGTCTTACGTCAGCGGACAGATCAGCCTCAAGAGCTACGTAACGGGGGCCGAACTGGTCAACGGGCTGATCAGTCAGTGCTCCTGGTTCATCCAGGTCATGCCCGCCATTGCAGCGCTGAAGGCAAACGCCAAGCGCGTGACCGATCTGGCGCAGGCCATCGAGGATGTGCAGAAGCCGGAGGAGTTCTATCGCCTGACGGGTCACTCCGACTTCAGCTATTCCAGGCAGCATGCGCAATTCGGCCTTACGGTGCGCAAGCTCGAACTGATGCATCAGGGCGAGGACGCCAAGCCTTTCCTGGAGGTCACTAATCTTCGCTTCCGTCGTGGCGAGTGGACCTTCCTGAAAGGCGAATCCGGCTGCGGCAAGACCTCGCTGATCAAGGCGATCAACGGGCTGTGGCCTTATGGGCGGGGCGAAATCGTCTTACCGGAAAGGGTCCGCTCCTTTTATGCGGCGCAGGAGGTGAAATTGCCGTGCCTTCCCCTGAAGGGGCTGGTCTGCCTGCCGGACGATGTTCAGGAGCATTCGGACGCGCGGGTTGCGGCGGCCTTGCACAAGGCAGGCCTCGGCACGTTCATAGAGTATCTCGACGACGAGTGTCGCGAGGGCAGACCCTGGGACCTCGTTCTTTCGGGCGGCCAGAAGCAGAAGCTCGTCCTTGCCCGCATCCTGCTGCACAAGCCGGACCTTCTTTTCCTCGACGAGGCGACCGGAGCTCTCGACCCTGCCGGCAAGATTGCCTTCCATCAAGCGCTCAGGGAAGAATGTCCCGGCATGACGCTGATCAGCGTCATGCACGAGGCCGAAGCGCCGCGCTCGCCTTCCGGCGCCCCCTTCTATGACAGTGTGGTGACCTTCGAAGATCACCGGGCGGTCAAGCGGGCCTTGGCCGAGACGAAGCCGAGAACCGCTGATGGTTGGGCCCCGGCCGCGCGGACGCGACTGTCGCCGCTCTGAGTTCGCTTGAAAGCATTTCGCAGCCGACCGGATCGGTCGGCGTCGCGAGAATGCGGCAAAAACAACTTAGCATTTCGCAGCCGACCGGATCGGTCAGCGTCGCGCGCATGCAGCAAAAACAAATACTAATGCCAGTCGCCCGAAACCGATTGCGGGCGACAGGGTTTAGGCCGCAGCGAGTGCCATCCGCTGCAGGGCAAAGCGCGTTTGCTCGTCCGCCGGAAAGAAGCTCTCGATCGCCAGCTCCGAGAGGGTGACGTCCACTGGCGTGCCGAAGACGGTGATGGTGCTGATCAGGGAAAGCACTGCGTCGGCCGCGCGGATCTTCAGCGGATGGACGATTGCCGTGCCTTCATCATGCACCATGCGCGTCCGGGTGGCTTCGCCCGGATAGGACAGAAGCTCCCGTTCGAGCTCCCCGAGCACAGGGTCGCCGAAGGTCTCGTTCTGGCGCCGCAGCCTTGCCAGGAGATGGGCCCGCCATTCGCCGAGATTGACGATACGAGGCGCGAGGCCATGCGGGTGAAGGCTGAGCCGCAGCACGTTGACAGGTGGTTCGAGCAGCGAGGCATCCCCGATGTCGATCATGAACGGTGCGATCGCCGCGTTGGCCGAGATCAGGTTCCAGTGCCGGTCCACGGCCAGTGCCGGGTTGGGCTCATGCCCTTTCAACACCTGTTCGACCGCTGCCATCGCCGGTTTCAGCGTTGGATCAGACAGCGAGCGTTCGCCGAAGCTGGGGGCGTAGCCGGCAGCCAGAAGAAGCAGGTTGCGCTGGCGCAGCGGAATATCGAGCTGCTCGGCGAGATGGAGCACCATCTCGCGCGAAGGCGCGGCGCGTCCGCTCTCGACGAAGCTCAGATGGCGTTGGGAAATCTCGGCTTCCGCGGCAAGGTCGAGCTGGCTCATCCGGCGTCGCATGCGCCACGACCGGATCATTGAGCCGACGCTTTCATCTGCCTGCGGCATAGCGGGCGTTCTCATTGTGGCAAAGCTCCGTTTGCGTGATGGCCGCAAACTAACGTGCGGCGCGTGGCCATTCCATTACCTCACGCGTAATCGCCGCGGCCTCGCCCTGATGTCACTGTTCAGCTCGTCGGATGCTTCGGACGAGGCGCCGGCAAATGGCAACAATCCCGCGACGGAGCATTCATGTCGATTGCAATCACTCCCTTCCTGCGCAACGCCCTCTTGGTGGATGCCATTGCCAGCGGTGCAACGGCCGTTCTTCTGGTCGCCGGGGCAGATATTCTCGAGGCTTTCCTCGGCCTTCCCTCGCGGCTGCTGTTCTGGGCTGGCATCGCCCTGCTGCCCTTCGTTGCCATGCTTGCCACGACAGCGAGACGCTCAAATACGTCCCGGCTTGTGCTCATCGATATCATCGCGATCAACGCGCTCTGGGTCACTGGAAGCTTCGCCGTGCTTGTTTCCGGCGCGTTCACGCCGAGCCCGATCGGCATTGTCTTTGTGGCCATTCAGGCGCTTGCGGTGGCCCTCTTCGCCGAACTGCAATTTGTCGCGATGCGCCGTTCTTCGGCCGCGGCGTGACCACCGATCGCCGGACCCCGGAAAGCCTGGCTGGGGTCCGGTTCGCGCCAACGTCCAATGGGAGGATATCAAATGCATGTTTTGGCACGCCACTGGATCGACGAAGTGCTGGGAAAGTCTCCCTTCGCTGTCATGCTCGGCATTGAGGTCGCAGAGGCTGAACCGGACCGCGTGCTTGTCCGGCTGCCGTTCAGGCCGGAACTGGCGACGGTCGGAGCGATCGTCCATGGCGGTGCGATCGCGACCTTGGTCGACATTGCCGGCGCGGCGGCCTCCGGCTCCGGTATCGACGAGGACGATGTGACCGGCGGGGCCACCTCACAGATGGATGTGGCCTATCTTGTCGCTGCGGATGGTTGCGATCTCGTCGCTGAGGCGCGGGTGATCCAGCGTAGCAAGAGCCAGACGGTCTCCGACGTCTTCGTTCGCGACGACACGGGGCGATTGGTCGCCAAGGGCATGGTGACGAGCCGCATCTTCAGGAAACGGGCTTGATCGACGGTCTCAATCAAAGCCCCGCAGCTTCGCCTTCACTTCCAGGAAATCGCGCCAGGCGAGCTTCTTGTGGGCGGGATTGCGCAAGAGATAGGCCGGATGCAGCGTCGGCATCGCCGGGATTGCGACGCCGGCGGCTGTCGTATGGACACGCCAGTTTCCACGCAATCGGAGGATGCCTTCCGTCGTGTTGAGCAGCGTCTTCGCAGAGGGGCCTCCGAGATTGACCAGAACCTTCGGATTGACGATCTCGATCATGCGTTCGATGAACGGTCGGCAAATTTCCGTTTCCTGTGGCGTCGGCGTACGGTTGCCAGGCGGCCGCCAGGGAATGACATTCGCGATATAGGCGGAGCCGCGGTCGCGCCCGATGGCCGCCAGCATCCGGTCGAGCAATTGCCCGGACCTCCCGACGAAGGGCAATCCTTCCAGGTCCTCGTCGCGGCCCGGTGCCTCGCCGACCAGCATCAGCGGCGCTTCCGGATTGCCGTCGGCGAAGACCAGGTTCTTGGCAGTCGACTTGAGATTGCAGCCGTCGAAGGCGGCAAGGATCTCGCGCAGTTCCTCCAGAGTGGAAGCATTCCGAGCGAGTTCACGTGCTCTTGCGGCCTGCGCCTCGTCGGGTACGGCGAGGTCGCCACGGGAGGATGCATCGGGAGAGGCCGTCGCCGCTGTAGCGGCCTGCCGTCTCTGCACTCCGGTGGGGGGAGGCAATTGTTCGCCTGTTCGGCTCGTCGGCTTGGCGCTCGGCGTGACGAAGCGATCGGCCGCGATCTCGTCCAACGCCTCATCGGCCCCCGCATCGGCGAGGAAATGCAGAACCTCGCGCAAGCTGGCCTGGATATCGTCTGGCTGAGGGATCATCGGAAAACCTGTTGACTGCGATGGTTCGCAGATCGGTTCGGCGATTTCAAGGTCACGACGAAGGAATGCGCGGATCCTGCACCAGATAGAATTGGCTGCGGGGGGTGTAATCGGTCACCAGGAAGCTGAAGCCCGCCTTGGTCAGCGGGTCCACCTTGCCGTCGCGGTAGAGCAGTCGGTCATAGGGTTCGAAATCGCGGCGGTAGTGGGCGAAGCTGTCCGAAGAGATGTTGCCGCTTTCATCACGGCGCTGATCGAAAGACAGCCCGTCGCCAAAGACGCTGGGCTGGCCGAGAAGTTCCTGAAGCTCGAACTCGAATTCGATCCATGGCTGGCCGCTGTTGTTCAGCACGACGATTCGGAAATGCATGAAGCCACCGGCGAAGACGCCTGATTGATCAAAGGGCCGGATCGGCATGGTTGCGCGGATGACCATCGTTACCGGACTGGCCGCGGTGAACTCCTCGACTATGACGAAGGGATCGTCTTTGAGGCCGCTGCCGGAAGCGCCGAGAATCCGAAACCCGCCGAGTTCGTCGGAGAAGGAGTAGGCGCCCGCGCGCCATATGCGGCTCTCCTCGGCCCCAGCGGTGGAGGCGAGCAGCAATCCGACCAGAAGTGCGGTTCCGGCCCAGCGTGCCAAGGGGCGCGAACCTCGGAACAGACGCCACATCGGCAGAGTATGAACGAGAATGGGAACATCGCCTATGGAAAAGCAGTCGGTAGGGGGAACTGGCATTGACGTTTACGTAAATGCTATTTAGCTACCACCCTGCGGCAACCACCCTTTGACCAGATGAATTGTCGCACGTCCTATGCGGTTTCCCACCGTGGACATATAGGCTATGCAGCGACGGCATCGGTCCAGGCAGGGCGGAGGAATTGATGAGCGAAATCGAACGGGAAAGTATGGAATTCGACGTGGTCATCGTCGGTGCGGGGCCGGCGGGCCTGGCCGCGGCGATCAGGCTGAAACAACTCGATCCAGAGCTTTCCGTGGTCGTGCTCGAAAAGGGCGCGGAGGTCGGCGCGCATATTCTGTCGGGCGCCGTCGTCGATCCCATCGGCATCGATCGTTTGCTGCCGGGCTGGCGCAACGAATCGGAGCACCCTTTCAAGACGCAGGTGAACGACGATCAATTCCTGGTTCTGGGCCCGGCAGGCTCGTTCCGCATTCCGAACTTCCTGATGCCGCCGCTGATGAGCAATCACGGCAACTACATCGTGTCGCTCGGCAATGTCTGCCGGTGGCTTGCCGGTCACGCTGAGGCCTTGGGGGTCGAGATCTATCCGGGCTTCGCCGCGGCCGATCTCATCTATGACGACAACGGGGCCGTCAGTGGCGTTGTCACCGGTGACATGGGCGTGGAGCGCGACGGTTCTCACGGCCCCGCCTTCGCGCCTGGCATGGCGCTGCTCGGCAAATATGTGCTGATCGGCGAGGGCGTGCGCGGCTCGCTGGCCAAGAAGCTCATCGCCAAATACAAGCTCGACGAAGGTCGCCAGCCGCAGAAATTCGGGATCGGCCTCAAGGAACTGTGGCAGGTAAAGCCCGAAAACCACAAGCCCGGTCTCGTCCAGCATTCCTTCGGCTGGCCTCTGGGTACCCAGACCGGCGGCGGTTCGTTTCTCTATCACCTCGAAGACAATCTGGTGGCGGTCGGATTCGTGGTGCACCTCAACTACAAGAACCCGTACATCGCGCCCTTCGAGGAATTCCAGCGGTTCAAGACGCATCCCGCGATCCGTGGCACTTTCGAGGGTGGCAAGCGCATCTCCTATGGCGCGCGGGCAATCACGGAAGGCGGCTGGCAGTCGGTGCCGAAGCTCTCCTTCCCCGGTGGCGCGCTGATCGGCTGCTCGGCCGGCTTCGTCAACGTGCCGCGCATCAAGGGCTCCCACAACGCCGTGCTGTCAGGCATGCTCGCGGCCGAGCACGTCGCCGCGGCGATCGCGGCCGGTCGCTCGCATGACGAACTGCTGGGCTACGAGAGTGCCTGGCGGGCAACCGACATCGGCAAGGATCTGAAGAAGGTCCGCAACGTCAAGCCGCTCTGGTCGCGTCTCGGCCTGTTCGGTGTCGCCATCGGCGGGCTGGATATGTGGCTCAACACGCTGTTCGGTTTCTCGCCCTTCGGCACGCTGAAGCACAACAAGCCCGATTACGCGTCGCTCGAGCCGGCGGCCGAGCACAAGAAGATCGCCTATCCCAAGCCAGACGGGGTGTTGACCTTCGACCGGCTGTCTTCGGTGTTCTTGTCGAACACCAACCACGAGGAGAACCAGCCGATCCACCTTCAGGTGAAGGATCCCGATCTGCAAAAGAAGTCCGAGCACGACGTCTATGCAGGTCCCTCGACGCGCTACTGCCCCGCCGGCGTCTACGAATGGGTGGATGCGGACGGCAATGCGGCGGCCGACCGGATGGGCATCGACGTCCGTTTCGTGATCAACGCGCAGAACTGCGTGCATTGCAAGACCTGCGACATCAAGGATCCCAACCAGAACATCAATTGGGTGCCGCCTCAGGGCGGCGAGGGGCCCGTCTATCCGAACATGTAGGCTCCAACGTTTGATGCCAATGCAATTCATTGGCGCGTGACACCGACCAAAGGGCAGGATCGACTGGACGCGCGCGACTAGCGGGCGCATGGTGGGCTGCCCGGCGCTCGTCCCATATTGAAACGCGTGCCGGGATGTGCTGTGCTTGGGATAGTGGAGGGCTGTTCGATGCAATTCTTCACAAAAGCCTGCATCGTCGCCGTTTGTGTGCTGTTTACCGGTTCCGCGACGGCGGAAGTCAAGGTCAGCGTCCAGCGCAAGAATTACGATATTACCGGCACCAATGGCGCTGCCTTGCTGGACGCAATGGATAAACGGGGGCCGAAGCACGGCTTCCTGACACGTGCCATTGCTCAGACCGGCTACACGGTCGGTTGGGAAATCGAATGGGCCATGGCGAACGGCACCTGCCGCGTGAAGGACGCGACGGCCGAGCTTGCTGTCACCTACACTTTCCCGCGCGTCGTCTCGCGCTTGCCTCCGGAGCTCAACCGCCGCTGGAGCCGCTTCATGGACGGGGTGCGCAAGCATGAGGAGACACACGGAAAGCTTGCCAGGCAGATGGTTCGCGCCGCCGAGCGGGAAGTTTCCGGGATGTCGATGCGAAATGACCCGGATTGCACGAAGAGCCGCAGCGCGGTGAAACAGAAGCTGGCCGCTATCTATGCCGATTACGAGGCCCGCCAGGTGCAATTCGATAGCAAGGAACATCGCGAGGGTGGCCGGGTCGAGGGCTTGGTGGACGCACTCCTAGGCAAACGCTGAACGCGAGGCCATGAGGTTTAGAAGCTCACGCGGTGGTCGTTGAGCACGGTGACACTCCGCTCCTCGGCTGGAACGCCGACAGGACCGAGCGAAAATTCGACCAGCAGGGGAGCATGGTCTGAACCGACGTCTTCTTGGGTGTTGACCGAATGAACCGTGACGCCGCCTTTCCTGAACACGTGGTCTATGGGCAGGCCGATCCATTGCCGCCAGAAAACTGGAAGCCTCCGGGAGAGCCAGGTCGGCGTCGAACCGCCCACCCGGGCCAGTCCGCCCGCGTGGGCGATACGCGCGACAGCGTTGCTCCATGGCGTCGCGTTGAGGTCTCCGGCGGCGAGGGCGGACCCGCCCAGGCGTGAAAGGGGACCGGCTAGCCGGTCGATCTGCCCGGCCTGCCCGAACGGCCAGGGCCATTTGAGATGCAGTGCAGCCACCGTGACGGTCCGGCCACCCAGATCGATCTCGGCCGTCGCCATCGCGCCTCCCTCGAAGCACGCCCCTTCGGTTCCCGCCGCAAAGGGACGACGAGACAGGATCGCGGCCGGCCCGATGCGGCTCTGCGGATCGCAGAAAACGGAATAGGGATAGGCTGCCGAAATGCGCTGCAGGTGCTTCACCCAAGACGTCGAGACCTCGTTGAGAGCGACGATATCGGGACGGGTCCGACCAATGAGCGAGAGAAGCTTTTCCGGGGTCGCATTGTCGAAGCGCGTGTTGACGTGGAGGAGCCGGTAGGTGGCTTGTGTCTGCGGCTCCGGTTCCGCCGCGGCGTTGACCTGGCCGAAGAGCGGCGTGGTGAGGAAGTTCACGGTAGTCAAGAACGCACCGAGACCGAGTGCGACGGAAAGGCCTGCTTCCTTCCAAAATCCGAGGAGCAGCGCCGGGAGGGCCGATATGGCCGTTGCCACGGCAAGATGCATCCGGAAATGGGCGAGGGTGTCGAAACACGGATGCCAGCCCCCAAAGAAGCCCGCCACCAACGGCAAGGACAAGGCGACCGGCATCGCCAGCGCCACCAGCCGCAGCAATTCCAACGAGCACCTCTTGTCCATGGCTCAGGACGTGCCGGACGATTGCGGCTCATTCATGATGGAACGCCGGACCGGCTTATGCCATGGGCGTTGATCTTGATCGGTCGGGATTTGCCGCTCGCAGATCTGTCGGACATCTACTATACCGCTGGCCCGGAGCACTCATCTCACTGGAAAGCCGTCTCCGAGAAGCTCCTGAGCTTACGGGAATGGAGCCGTTCCGGCGGCATTTCGGCCAATTTCTCGACGGCTCTGATGCCGATGGTCAAATGTTGCGCGACTTGGCGCTTGTAGAATTCCGTGGCCATGCCCGGCAGCTTGAGCTCGCCATGCAGCGGCTTGTCGGACACGCAAAGCAGCGTGCCATAGGGCACCCTGAAACGGAAGCCGTTGGCGGCGATCGTCGCTGACTCCATGTCGAGCGCAATGGCGCGAGACTGCGACAGCCGCTGCACGGGGCCGCGCTGTTCGCGCAGTTCCCAGTTGCGATTGTCGATGGTAGCGACGGTCCCGGTGCGCATGATGCGTTTGAGATCGTAGCCCGACAGACCGGTGACCTCCGCGACAGCCTCCTGAAGCGCGACCTGAACCTCGGCGAGAGGTGGGATAGGAACCCACACGGGAAGATCGTCATCCAGCACATGGTCTTCGCGCACATAGGCGTGGGCGAGCACATAGTCGCCGAGCGCCTGGCTGTTTCGCAGCCCCGCGCAGTGGCCGAGCATCAGCCAGGCGTGTGGACGCAGGACGGCGATATGGTCCGTGATCGTCTTTGCGTTCGACGGCCCGACGCCGATATTGACCATGGTGATGCCGGCGTGGCCGGGCTTGACCAGATGATAGGCGGGCATCTGTGGCAGCCGCGCGAGGGAGGCGCCCTGCTGTGGAGCGGCCTCTCCGGCCGAGGTGACGAGATTGCCCGGCTCGACGAAGGCCGTGTAGCCGCCTCCGCCTCGGCTCATCATGTCCCTGGCGTAGAGGCAGAATTCATCCACATAGAACTGGTAGTTCGTGAACAGCACGAAGTTCTGGAAGTGGTGTGGACTCGTCGCCGTATAATGCGAAAGCCGATGCAACGAATAGTCGATCCGCTGGGCGGTGAAAGGGGCAAGCGGCAGCGGTTCGCCCGGGATCGGCTCGAACGTGCCATTGGCAATGAGATCGTCGGTGCCGTTGAGATCCGGCACATCGAAGATGTCCCGCAAGGGCCGCTTGAGGCTATCGGCGAACGCCCCGTCGACATGGGTTCCCTCGACAAAGGCGAAATGCACGGGGATCGGAGTCTCGGATTCGGAAACCGTCACCGGTACGCCATGGTTGCGCATGATCACCCGCAATTGGTCGACGAGATAGTTCTCGAAGAGATCTGGCCGCGTGACGGTGGTGGAATACTGCCCTGGTGACGGCATGTGGCCGTAGGCAAGACGGCTGTCGACCTGTGCGAAGGACGAGGTCGACACGCTGACTTCCGGATAGAAGGCGCGGAAACGACGGTTGTTGTCTCGACCCTCCGCAAGGAGCCTGAAGGAGTCGCGCAGGAACGCGGTATTGCGGTCGTAGAGCATCTTGAGAGCTCCGACTGCCTGGCGCGCATCGGAGAAGCTCTGGCGGGCGAAGGGCTCTGGGCTGGCGATCGATTCGATCGGCTGTGGATAGATTCGCTTTTCCATAACCCATTATAGGGAATCCGAAGGGTTTGGGGAGGGGGAGCGGGACCCCGGAGCCGATGCGCGCCAGGGCTTCAAGCGCGCTGCAGGCTGACGAGCAGCACCAGCCCGGCGCCCATCTTCTTGTGGCCGGGCGCCTCGATGATGGCGCGGTCGCCTGCATTCACCTGAGGCACCATCAGAAGCGGACCGGCAACGACGCCAGCCACGAAGGCTGCACGGACGATAAGGCGCAGGGTGTCGGTCAGCTGTCTCATTGCCTTGACCTCGATCGGCTCTTCAACCCGCCTGACGGGCGGAGGCGTTTGCGTTCTGCATTGCGCTGGAAATGACGACTGCATCTTTCCAGGAATGTGCCTTTCGGCCCGTCTGAGCGACGAGGATGGAGAAGAGCATGCCGAACAGCGCCATCAGCAGGCAGACGATTGTGAACCGGCGGGCGAGCATCTTTTCGACATCCCCTTCATGAGCATGGGGGCACGATGCACGAGGCGCGCTGAACCATCCCTGAGAAGAGCGTTCATCCAGTGTTCAAGAAACTTAACAGCAGCATCGAATATTGTCGGCTTGTGTTCCTGCCGGTCGCGACTATCTGCTTTGGAGCGCCGGATCCCCGACTGTGCATACAGGGTTCGAAAAAACCGGCGCAAAGCAAACGAGCTGGAGCGTCAGCATCGGTTCGCCGATGTTGTTCTTCAGGGCGCAGCCACCCGGAGACTTGCCTATGACCACCCAAGTGAATCCCGTCGAACTCTACTATTGGCCGACTCCCAACGGCTGGAAGATAACGATCATGCTCGAAGAGCTCGGCGTCCCCTATGAAGTGAAATATGTGAATATCGGGCGGGGCGAGCAGTTCGAGCCGTCGTTCCTGAAGATCTCCCCCAACAACCGGATGCCGGCGATCATCGATCCCGAAGGTCCGGGCGGAGAGCCCATTTCGGTGTTCGAGTCCGGGGCGATCCTTCAGTATCTCGGCAGGAAGTTCGGCCGCTTCTATCCCACTGACGAGCGCGCGCGCGTTGCCGTCGACGAATGGCTGTTCTGGCAGGTCGGCGGACTAGGGCCGATGGCCGGGCAGGCCCATCACTTCCGCCAATACGCCCCCGAGAAGATTCCTTACGCCGTCGATCGCTACACGAACGAGGTGAATCGCCTCTACGGCGTGATGAACAAGCGCCTTGCCGAGCGGGAATTCCTTGCAGGTGAGTATTCGATCGCCGACATGGCGTCTTACGGTTGGGTGAGACCTTACAAGAACCAAGGGCAGGATCTCGAGGAATTTCCGAGCCTCAAGCGTTGGTTCGATACGATGGGGGCACGTCCCGCCGTTGCCCGGGCCGTTGAGATCGGCCAGGAGCATCGGCGCAATCTCTCCGATGACAAGGAGGCCCAAAAGGTCCTGTTCGGGCAACGCGCCCGGGCGTAGGAAAATTAAGAGCCCTACGCCGCCCCAGCATCGGACGCTGGCGAGTCCGTGCCCGACGCTGGGGTTGTGGTTAGCAAACACTTGCCAGAGGACCAGTCGATTTTCAGAGGTTCTTCGGAGAAAGACGTGGAATCCCGCTGGGTTCGATGCTTAACGAAGTCTGTCGTTTACTTATTGTTTTAGCTTTGTTTTCCTCAAATTAAGCAAGCCGTTTAACGGCGGATTCAAGCGTTGGCCCCATTCTCGAGAGCATCGAAAGGGCAGCTCCACAACAAGATCGAAGCGCCCGACAAAGGCGAGACAGGGGATTGAAATGGCACGTTTCGAAATGCTCGAGGCCGGGTTCGGTACCATGGGTTCCACCGCTCAGGCCGACATTCTCTTGGAGCTGGGCATGATGTATGCGACCGGCCGCGACTGCGAGACGGATCTCGTCGCCGCCCATAAATGGTTCAACATCGCCGCCATCAAGGGTTCGGCGCGGGCTGCCGAACTGCGCTCCGAGCTTTCGGCCTCGATGTCGAAGCCCGAGATCGCCAAGGCGCTGCGCGAAGCCCGGGAATGGATGACCGCCCACTGATTTCGAAAGGCACATGACAGGGAAGGCCCCGGGGCTAGTAGAGCGGACAACCGCCGCAGCCGGGACGGCGCAAATGAAGCGCCATGCAAAGCCGCGACCGGCGAGACAACGCCGGCGCGGCTTTTCGCATTCGCCAAGCTTCGCAATGCGATTGCGAAGCGACTGGACAATGTCGAGCGGTAGTGGAAAGGTCCGGCCTTCACATTTGATGACGCACCGCAATGCGCGTCGGGAGGAGGAGAAATGTTTTCCAAGCGAGTTCTGGGCGCGGCGCTGGTCGCCATGACCATGGCGGCGGGCGCTGCCGCGGCCGACGAGATCACCTTCGCGGTGGTCGGCCCGATGACGGGACAGTTGGCGACGATCGGCGATCAGTTCCGCCACGGCGCCGAGGCGGCGGTCGCGGCGATCAACGCGGCAGGGGGTGTTGGCGGGCGCCAGATCAAGCTCGCGGTCGAAGACGATGTCTGCGACCCGAAGCAGGCCGTGTCGGTCGCCAACCGCATCGTGGCAAATGGGATCAATTTCGTCGATGGCCATGCTTGCTCGGGCTCGAGCATCCCGGCTTCCGCCGTCTATGCCGAGGCGGGCGCGCTGATGATGAGCCCGGCTTCCTCGAACCCGCTGCTGACGGAAGACGCGGCCAAGAACGGCTGGGGCACCATCATGCGCCTCTATACGCGCGACGACAGGCAGGGCACCTTCATCGGCCCGTGGATCGCTGAAAAGTACAAAGGAAAGAATGTCGCGGTCCTGCACGACAAGAGCGCCTACGGCCAGGGCGTCGCCGACGCGGTCAGGGCCGAGATGAACAAGGGGGGCCTGAAGGAAGTCCTTTATGATGGCATCAATGCCGGCGAGAAGGACTATTCGGCCCTTGTCACCAAGCTCAAGGAGCTGAAGGCGGACGTGGTCTATTTCGGCGGCTATCACAACGAGGCGGGCCTGATCCTGCGCCAGGCCGCCGAGCAGGGCTTCAAGTTCCAGCTCATCATGCCGGACAGCATCGCCACGCCGGAATTCTGGCAGATCGCCGGTCCGGCCGGGGAGGGCACCATGTTCGTCTTCCCTGCCGATCCGCAGGCCCGGCCCGAAGCCAAGGAAGCGGTCGAGAAGATCAAGGCGAGCGGCTTCGTGCCGGAAGGCTTCACGCTCTTCGCCTACGCGACCATCCAGGCGTTTGCGCAAGGCATCGAACGCGCCGGCAGCGACGACCCGGCGGCAGTTGCCAAGGCCCTGAAGAACGGCGAGCCTATCCAGACCGTGATCGGCCCGATCATTTTCGACGAGAAGGGCGACATCAAGAACGCCGCCTATGACATCAATGTCTGGCACGACGGCAAATATTCGAAGCTCCAGTAATGTCGTGGGCGTTGGGCTCTGACCGGTCGCGCGTTGCCCCTCACTGTCCTGCCGGACATCGCTCCACGGGAAGGACGGGGAGAGACACGACGGCCTTTCGGTTCGCCAGTCGCCAAATGCAGGCGATTGGCGAAAGTGGAGACGACAGTCGCCTTCTCGCCGTTCTCGACGGGGAGAAGTGGCCGGCAGGCCGATGAGGGGCTTGCCTAAACGTCCATCCTTGCTCCCGAGGAATGGCCGGGTACCCCCTGCCTTTCCTCGTCAGCTTTCGCTGAAGTGGACGAGCACCGTGCCGTCGGTGACCTGAGCGCCCTCCGTCACGATCTCGGCGACCACGCCTTCATGGGGCGCCGTGATGGTATGCTCCATCTTCATGGCTTCCAGCACGAGCAGCGCCTGTCCCTTGGCGACGGTTTCGCCGGCACTCGCGCGCACGAGCTTCACGAGGCCCGGCATGGGCGCCCGCAAGCTGTCGCCGCCAGCCGCGTCGTCTGCGCGGTCGAGTGGGTCCGGCGCGGCGAAGGTGAAAGCCCGGCCATTCTCGAACACCGTGATGTGCCCCGGCCACAGGACCACGTCGTCGCTTGCCTGGCCGGTTCGGCCGGTCTCCAGCGTTACCGGATCCCGGTCGTCGACAGTCACGTCGAAACGTCCGTCCCGGCGAGGCGACACGTGGGCGGCGATGGCATGTTCTCCGTGAGCCAACTTCACCAGCCGTGCCGGGGTATGGAAATGCGCGTAGCCGGCCAGCCGCGCCCATGGATCGTTCGAGAGCGCAGGGGCTGGCGCCGTCGCGGCCAGCGCCGCACGCGCGATGGCGCCGTGGCTGGGAGGCGCGCTTGCGACAAGCGCTTCCTGCTTTCGTCCGATCAGACCGGTGTCGACGTCGCCGGATGCGAAATCCGGGTCGCGCGCAAGTGCGGCGAGGAAGGCGATGTTCGTCACCGAGCCTGCGATCCGGGTTTGTGCCAGCGCATCACAGAGCGCGGCAAGCGCGGATGCCCGATCGCCTGCATGGACGACGAGCTTGGCGATCATCGGGTCATAATAGGGCGAGATCGTATCGCCTTGCCCGACCCCGGTCTCGATCCGGATGGCGGCGCCGTCGCGCGGCGTTTCCGGAAAGCTCAGATGATGCAGCGTGCCCGTAGCCGGCAGGAAGCCTCTGGACGGGTCCTCCGCATAAATTCGGGCCTCGAAGGCATGGCCGTCGAGCCCGATCTCAGCCTGGGCTTTCGGCAGCCTGGCGCCCGCTGCCACAAGGAGCTGCCATTCGACGAGGTCGATGCCCGTCACCATCTCCGTCACGGGATGTTCGACCTGGAGACGCGTGTTCATTTCCATGAACCAGAAGCGGTCGGGTCTCAGGCCCTCCGACGCATCCACGATGAATTCGATCGTGCCCGCGCCGGAATATTTGATCGCCTTGGCCGCCTTGACCGCGGCCTCCGTCATCGCCTGGCGCAGTTCCGGCGTCATGCCCGGGGCGGGAGCCTCCTCGATGACCTTTTGATGCCGGCGTTGGGCCGAGCAGTCGCGCTCGAAGAGATGGACGGCGTTGCCGAAATTGTCGCCGAACACCTGAACTTCGATGTGGCGCGGCTTCTCGACATATTTCTCCACGAGCACACGGTCGTCGCCGAAAGCGGCCTTGGCTTCGCGCCTCGCGGCGGCCATGGCTTCGGCGAAGTCGTCCGGGTGGTCGACCCGCCGCATTCCCTTGCCGCCGCCCCCGGCGCGCGCCTTGATCAACACGGGATAGCCGATCTCGCGGGATTTGCCGGCAAGCAGCACGAGCCCCTGGTCCTCTCCGTGGTAACCGGGAACGACGGGCACGCCGGCTCTCTCCATGAGCCGCTTGGCCGCGTCCTTCAAGCCCATGGCGCGGATCGCCGATGCGGAGGGCCCGATGAAGACCAGCCCCGCCGCGACAACCGCCTCCACGAAGTCGGGGTTTTCGGAAAGGAAGCCGTAGCCCGGATGGATCGCCTCGGCGCCGGTCGCCTTGGCGGCCTCGATGATCTTGTCGATGCGAAGGTAGCTCTCGCCGACCGGGGAGGGGCCGATGTGGACGGCCTCGTCGGCCATGGCGACATGCAGCGACCGCGCGTCGGCGTCCGAATAGACCGCGACGGTGCGGACCCCCATCCTGCGCGCGGTGCGGATGACACGGACGGCGATTTCGCCGCGATTGGCAATGAGGATCTTCCCGAACATCAGCACCCTTTCTTCGATCTCGGCCGTCTCAAAGACGCTGGACGAGTTCAGCTGTCTTGCTTCCAGGTGATTTCAACGGACGGCGCGGATCGCGCCGCGGGGCCGTGGTGAACCGCCTCGATGTTGTTGCCGTCCGGATCGAGCAGGAAGGCCGCGTAGTAGCCGGGGTGGTAGCGGCGCTCGCCAGGCCCGCCATTGTCCTCGCCACCCGCGGCGAGCCCTTCCGCATGGAAACGCACGACAGTCTCGCGATCGGGCACCTGGAAGGCCAGGTGGATTCGAGACGTCGAGCCTTCCGCGGCATCGATCCACAATTCGTCGGCGGAAAAGTAGCTGTCGGTCTCATGGATCGCGTCGGCCCTGCCGATCGCTGTCAGAACCGCGCGATAGAACCTCTTCGTCTTGTCGAGATCCCGGGCGCGAAGATGGATGTGATCGATGAGGCGGCCGCGGTGCAGTTTCATTTCCATGACGTGTCCTTCCTTGTTCGGTCTGGGAACCGATCAGCTACCCGCTGCCAGAGCCGCTATCTCCGCGGCATGGAGCCCCTACGTCGCTTCGTCGAAACCGACGAAAACGACGGACCGAGGCAGATCGTTTCCGTCCAGGAACGCGGCGACCGTGCGCACGGCGACCTTCGCGGCAGCTTCCCGTGGGTAACCGTAGATCCCGGTGGAAATAGCCGGAAAGGCGACCGAGGCGCAGTCGTGACGCCGTGCCAGCTCCAATGAACGCCGGTAGCAGGATGCCAGCAGCTCCGCTTCCTTTGCCGAGCCGCCGTGCCAGACCGGGCCGACGGTATGGATCACGTGCGCGGCGGGCAGCCGGTAGCCGGCGGTGATCTTGGCGTCTCCCGTCTCGCAGCCCCCGAGCGTGCGGCATTCGGCGAGCAAGCCGGGGCCCGCGGCCCGGTGGATCGCTCCGTCCACGCCGCCCCCGCCCAGCAGGCTGCGGTTGGCCGCGTTTACGATCGCATCCACCTCCAGCCTCGTGATGTCGCCGGTCCATACCTGCATGCGGTCGAAGACGGACGCCATCGCCGTCACATCCTGAAGAGGCCGAATTTCGTCTCCGGCACCGGCGCGTTGAGCGCCGCCGACAGCGACAGCGCCAGCACTTCGCGGGTCCTTGCCGGATCGATGATGCCGTCGTCCCACAGCCTTGCCGACGAATAGAGCGGATGTCCCTCGCGCTCGTATTTCTCGAGGATAGGCGCCCGGAATTCCGCTTCTTCCGAGGCCGACCAGTTGCCGTCCCGGCGCTCGATGCCTTCGCGCTTGACCATGGCGAGCACGGTCGCGGCCTGCTCCCCGCCCATGACCGAGATCCGGGCATTCGGCCACATCCACAGGAAGCGTGGCGAATAGGCCCGGCCGCACATGCCGTAATTGCCGGCGCCGAACGAGCCGCCGATGATCATCGTCACCTTGGGCACCTGCGCGGTCGCGACCGCGGTGACGAGCTTGGCGCCGTCCTTGGCGATGCCCCCGGCCTCGTATTTGCGCCCAACCATGAACCCGGTAATGTTCTGCAGGAACACCAGCGGGATCCTGCGCTGGCAGCAGAGTTCGATGAAATGCGCGCCCTTCAGCGCGCTTTCTGAAAAAAGCACGCCATTGTTGGCGATGATGCCGACAGGCATGCCGTGAAGATGGGCGAAGCCCGTCACCAATGTGGTGCCATAGTTCTGCTTGAACTCGTCGAGTTCGGATCCGTCCACGACGCGGGCGATCACCTCGCGCACGTCATAGGGCTGGCGCAGATCCGCCGGGATGACCCCATAGATCTCTTCCGGCGCATGAAGCGGCGGACGAGGATCGCGAAGATCGAGCCCGATCTCCTTCTTCCGATTCAAATTCCTGACGATGCGCCGCGCGATGGCGAGCGCATGCTCGTCGTCCATGGCATAGTGGTCGGCAACGCCGGATTGGCGCGTGTGAAGATCGGCGCCGCCGAGTTCCTCGGCTGTCACGTCCTCGCCGGTCGCGGCCTTCACCAGCGGCGGACCGCCGAGGAAGATGGTGGCCTGCTTCCGCACCATGATGGTCTCGTCGGACATGGCCGGCACATAGGCGCCTCCCGCCGTGCAGGACCCCATCACGCAGGCGATCTGGGGAATGCCGGCGGCGCTCATATTGGCCTGGTTGTAGAAGATGCGCCCGAAATGATCGCGGTCCGGGAACACCTCGTCCTGGTTGGGCAGGTTGGCGCCGCCGCTGTCCACGAGATAGACGCATGGCAAATTGTTCTGCAGCGCGATCTCCTGGGCACGCAGATGCTTCTTGACCGTCAGCGGATAGTAGGTCCCGCCTTTCACGGTCGCGTCGTTGACCACCACCATCACCTCGCGACCTTCGACGCGGCCGATGCCCGCGATCATGCCGGCCGACGCGATGTCGCCGCCATACATGCCCCAAGCCGCGAACTGGCCGATTTCCAGGAATGGCGAGCCGGTGTCGAGAAGCTGGGCGAGACGCTGGCGCGGCAGGAGCTTGCCGCGCGAGACATGGCGTTGGCGGGCATCTTCCGAGCCGCCGCGCTCGACCACCGCCGCCTTGGAGGCGATGTCGGAGACGAGCGCGCGCATGCGCTCGGCATTGGCCTTGAAGGCATCGGAGGAGGGGGAGATCTGGGATTGCAGCGTGGCCATGTTTCCTCGGCGGATGACTTCGAATTCGAACCGATTTGCGGTCGGCAGGCGGAGAATACCCTAATCCGCGCCTAGAGGCTCTCCGCCATGATCTCGCGCCCGATCAGCCAGCGGCGGATCTCGCTCGTGCCGGCGCCGATCTCGTAGAGCTTGGCGTCTCGTAAAAGACGTCCGGTCGGATAGTCGTTGATATAGCCGTTGCCGCCCAGCAACTGGATCGCGTCCAGCGCGACACGGGTTGCCTTCTCCGCCGCGTAGAGCACGCAACCGGCGGAATCCTTTCGCGTGGTCTGGCCCCGGTCGCAGGCGGCTGCGACCGCATAGACGTAGGCGCGGCAGGCGTTCATCGTCGCATACATGTCGGCCAGCTTGCCCTGCACGAGTTGGAACTCGCCGATCGGCTGGCCGAACTGCTTGCGCTCATGCACATAGGGCACGACCGTGTCCATGCAGGCGGCCATGATGCCGACCGGACCGGCGGCGAGGGTGACCCGCTCGTAATCGAGGCCGGACATCAGCACTTCGACGCCCGCGCCTTCCCGGTGAAGCACATTCTCGAAGGGCACCTCGACATTGTCGAAAACGAGCTCTCCGGTGTTCGAACCGCGCATGCCGAGCTTGTCGAGCTTCTGGGCGACCGAGAAGCCGGACCATTCCTTCTCGATGATGAAGGCGGTGATGCCGCGCGACTGCCGTTCCGGATCCGTCTTGGCATAGACCACCAGCGTGTCGGCGTCGGGACCGTTGGTGATCCACATTTTGGTACCGTTGAGGACGTAGCGGTCGTTGCGTTTATCTGCCCGGAGCCGCATCGACACGACATCGGAGCCGGAGCCCGATTCCGACATGGCGAGCGCGCCGACCTTGTCTCCCGCGCAGAGCCCCGGCAGGTACCGCGCCTTCTGTTCCGGTGTTCCCCAGCGGTTGATCTGGTTCACGCAGAGATTGGAGTGGGCGCCATAGGAGAGGCCGACGGAGGCGGAGGCGCGGCTGATTTCCTCGATGGCCACCACCTGCGCGAGATAGCCCATGCCCGAGCCGCCGAAATCGGGATCGGCGGTGATACCGAGCAGGCCGAGCGCGCCGAGTTCCTTCCAAAGTCGGTGCGGAAACTCGTTCGTGCGATCGATGTCGGCGGCGAGCGGCGCGATTTGTTCTGCCGCGAAACGGCGCACCATGTCGCGAAGGGCGTCGATGTCCTCGCCCAGTCCGAAATCAAGCGAATGCGTGTACATTGTTCTTCTCGCCGGCTGCGCGCGCGCCCGTGAGGCGCATCGTCATTGAAAGATAGGTCTTGGCGACCTCTTCGACAGAGAGCCGCTCGTCGGGACGGAACCAGACGATGACGCCGGTGATCATCTGGATGATCGCCATCGCGGTGAGACCGACATCGTCGACCTGGAAGTCGCCGCTCTCGGCGCCTTCGCGCAGGATGGTCCGCAGTTCCTTCTCGTAACTCATGCGCAGGCGCAGAATATGCGTGAGCCTCTCGGGCGCCAAGCTGCGCAGCTCCATGTTGGAGACATGGGTGGCGTGGCGGCGCTCGACATGGAAGCGGATGTGATGGTCGACGAAGGCGGCGAGCCGGCCGACCGGGTTGCCGGTGCGTGGCCGGGCGGCCTCCCAGCTGGCGATCAGCCCCTCCATATGCTCGCGCATGAGCGTGAAAAGCAGGTCTTCCTTGGTCGGGAAATAGCGGTAGAGCGCCGCCGCCTGCACGCCGACCTCGGCCGCGAGCTGCCGCATCGAAACCGCCTCGAAGCCGTAGCGCGCGATCAGGCTGACCGCCGCCTCGCGAAGCGCCGCTTCCGTCTTCTCGCCGTCCGAGCCCGTGGTTCTCGCCATCGACCAATCTCCCGATGGCAAATAATAAAACGAACGTTTAATTAATTCAAGGCGTCGAGCACCCCTCATGCGCCCTCGCATCGCGCAGCCTCCTTCTCCCACAAACAAGGGGAGAGGCAGGGGCCTGGCGTGAACGTCGATGCCAGTCGCAAACCTTCGGGGCTGGCCGCCGAGAAGGTGGCCTCGCGAAGCGACGTCGGATGAGGGATATGAAGCGCAAAAAAGCGCCGGCGCTTGCACGCCGGCGCTTCGATCAGGATAGGCGATTTACGCCTGCTGGATGGCCGAAAGCTGCCAATCCGAGCCGTTCTGGCGGACGAAGGTCCAGAGCTCGGTGGTCTCGCTCGGGTGATCGGCGTCGCCTTCCACGATCTCCCCGGTCTCGCGGTCGCGCATGACGTCGCGCGATTCGTATCGCATCGCGGCCGTGGCGTAGTCGCGATCGCCCTCTCGCCATGCTTCGGCGATGTCGGCCTGGACGAGGGTGACGTCGCTGACATCGTTGCGCAGGCCGTTCTTGGCGTTGTCGGCGAGCTCTTCCGAAAGATAGGACACCATTTCCGGCGTAACGAAGCGGCGGAGCGCGGCGTGATCCTCGCGGCCGAACGCTTCCTGGACTTCCGTCAGCCGGCGCTGGAAGGTGTCGAGGTCGTCCTGCGTAAGCTCGATGTCTTCGCTGACCGGCGCCGTGGGCGCGGTGCCCGATGGCGCTCCGAAGCTCGGAACGGTGAAGGGGCGGCTGTTTTGTGACGGCGCGGCATCACGGAAATTGCCCATCCCCCCGGCGTTACCGGCCATCGCTGGAGTAGGCGCCGAACGCGAACGCAACAGTCTGAGGAGCAGGAAGATCGCTCCGCCGATCAGCAGCGCCTGGAGAAGGAAGCCGAACATGCCGGCCAGCCCACCGAAGCCCTGGCCGAGGAGGAGGCCGATGAGGCCGCCCAGCATCAGGCCCTTGAGCATGGAGCCGCCGAAACCGTTCATGAAGCCGGGCCGCTGCGCCGCCGGCTGCGCGGAGCGAGCCGCATTCTGCTGGCCCGTATTGGGCGTCATCGAGCGCTCGAGCGGGCCGGTCTGCCGTGGCGCCGTGTTGGTGGCCGGAGCGGATTGGAAGGTGCGCGTGCCGCGGCTGCCGAAGCTGCCGCCCCGACGGGCTTCGGCCTGGTCGACGGCGACCATCGTGAATGCCAGGAAAAGTCCTGCAATCAGCGCAGCAAAGCGGCTTGTCCTGGATTTCGGCATGCGGTCTCCTCGTTTGTAGTAGAAATGTAGTGCCTCATATAATGACGAAACGACACGCTGTCAGGAGGCAAGGCCGAATTCCCTGAGGAATTTTCCGGCAATGCCGGGTCACACCACGATCCTGAACTCGGCCGATCCGTCCGGCTCGGTTTCCGTGAAATTGACGCCCGTCACGATGGCGCCGGACGGTCCCTGCCGAAGCCGCGCGATCATGCGCAGGATCACGCTTTCCGGTCCGCTGAGCAGCGCGGTGACGGAGCCGTCTTCCTCGTTGCGGACCCAGCCCACGAGGCCCAGTTGCCTGGCCTCGTTACGCGTCCAGGCACGGAAGCTGACGCCCTGCACCCTGCCGGTGATCCTGGCCAGCACTGTCTTTCCGTTATCCGCTGTCGCCGTCATGCTCCCTATGTGGTGCGTCGAGCGCGGGAGGCAAAGGTCGGGCATGGGGATTTTAGCTTCGTTTCACAGCGGCACCCCTTGAGGCCCCCTCATCCGGCCCTTCGGGCCACCTTCTCCCCGTCGGGGAGAAGGAAGGGCTAGCCGCAACGTTAGCACGAATCGTCAGCGTCTACCGGCTTGGCAAAGCGCCTCTGCCAGGCTCCACCTTCTCCCCGCCGGGGAGAAGGTGGCCGCGCGAAGCGCGGTCGGATGAGGGGGCGGTGCAGACGCTCGATTACTTAGACCGACGATCTCACTTCCCGCGCGCCGCGGCAATCGCGTGCGGCAGCTCTTCCTCGAAGACCGCGAGCTCGTGATCGAGCCCGACGCTGACGCGGATGCAGCGGTCCAGCCCCGGCGCCATCGGCTTGCGGATGAAGACGTCGCGCGACAGCAGCTGCTGCAGCACTTCGAGGGCGAACGCTCCGTCCGCGCCGCAATCGATCGTGACGAAGTTCGTGGCGGACGGAATGGGTTTCAGGCCGTTGGCCCGGGCGATGGCCGAAATCCGCCGGCGGCCGGCATCGACCTTGGCCACGACCTCCCGGAGATAGGCCTGGTCGGCGAGCGCGGCGGCGCCCGCGATCAGGGCCATGCGGTTGACGCCGTAATGGTTGCGGATCTTCTCGAACGCGCGGATCGTGCCCGCCTCGCCGAAAGCATAGCCGCAGCGAATGCCGGCCAGGCCGTAGGCCTTGGAGAAGGTGCGCATGCGGATAAGGTTCTGTCGGGAGATATCGATCGGCGGAAGCGCCGAGGCCGGCGCCGTTTCGCCATAGGCCTCGTCGAGGATGAGCATCGTCGTCTCGGGCAACGCCTCGATGAAGCGGATGATATCCTGCGTTTCCCACCAGGTGCCCATCGGGTTGTCCGGATTGGAGAGATAGACCAGCGGCGCGTTCTCGCGGCGCACCGCATCGAGCAGCCCGCCGAGGCTCTCGCGATCGTCCTCGAAGGGCACCGGGACAAGGCGGCCGCCGAAGCCGGCGACGTGGAAATTGAAGGTCGGATAGGCGCCGAGCGAGGTGACGACGGGCGTTCCCGCCTGCACATACATGCGCACGACGAGGTTCAGCAGCCCGTCCACGCCCTCGCCGACGACGACATTGTCGTAGCCGACGCCGAGATGGGCGGCGAGCGCGCCCTTCAGCTCGTGATTGTCGGGATCGCAATACATCCACATGTCGCGCGCCGACTCCGCCATGGCCGCGATCACGCTCGGCGACGGGCCGAAGCTGCTCTCATTGGCGCCGATGCGGGCGCGGAAATTTGTGCCGCGGCTGCGTTCCTGGGCTTCCGGCCCGACGAAGGGCACGGTGGCCGGCAGGGCGGCGATCAGGGGTGTCAGGGCAGGGCGTGTCGTCATCGTCTCTCGCTGGCCACGGCATCGGCCCGAAAACCGGCATCGATTTTCGGAAAGCACGACGCGTCAATTCAAACTGCTAGAGCGTCCTTTGCGCCTCCGAATGGACCCGCGGTGCTCCAGTGGCGGTCGACCCGCCGGGAATTCTCCAGTCGAACTATCCCTCCGGCAGCCTCCAGGCAACAAAAAACCCGGCGGATGCCGCCGGGTTTTCCGAGCTTCTGCCGGTCGGCGGTCAGAAGTTGCGCGTGAAGCGAAGGAAGCCCGACACGCTGCCGTCCAGCTCCTCGATCTTGTCGTAATAGACTTCGGTGCGGATCTCGAAATTCGTGACCGGCGTCCATGCCATGGCGACTTCGAGCTCGTATCCAGAAAGCCCCAGCAGCTCGTCGGACCCGCCGGCATAGAAGTCGCTGAAATACTGGGCGCCGACCGAGGCGATGAACTTCTCGCTGAACTGCTGCTGGTAGGATGCGAGTGCCGACCATTCGGCGCCACCGTTGCCGCCGGTAATGGCGGAGATCGGAGAGACGACGCCGAAGCGCGTGTCGCTGTTGGCGTAGAAGCCCAACAGACGGAGCGAAGAGCCCGGCGCGTTGGGAACGTTCCACTGCATGCCCACCTGCGCGCCCCAGCCGCTCTCGCTCTCCAGGCCGGCGATGTCGGGCACGTTGTTGATGGAGTCTTCCCAACCGAACTTCGCCCAGACGGCGCCCCAGGGCTGGTTGTAGCTGAGCACGCCGACGACATCGGGGATCCAGCCGTCGCCTTCCAGTGCGTCGTCTTCCAGCGAGATCGTGGCCGCGAAGCCCTCGGCGGAACCGAACGAATAGCCGAGCTGATGGCGCTGGGCGTCGCCATAGGACATGCTGCCCCAGCTGTGCGAGCCGTAGGCCGCGACCCCGCCCTTCTGCGATTCCACCCACGCGGATTCGCTATAGCCCGCGCGGAAGCCGCCGAGTTCCAGATAGGCCTGGTCCGTGGCTACCGGCCCGTCGGCGAACGGGTTGGGGCCGTTGGCACCGCCCCATGAGGCCTGGAAACGGATGCGTCCGCGCAGCGTGCCCCATTCGGTTTCCGAACGGGCGTCGAAATCGACGCGGGCCCGCGTCTCCTTGATCCAGCCTTCCTCGTCGGGATAGGCGCCGTAGGTCAGGAAGTCGGGCGAACTGCCGGACACTTCGCCGGTGGCGGGATCGATCACGCCACCATTGTAGCTCTCGGTACCCACCTGGTAGCGGATATAGCCGGAGATCTGCAGGCAGGTTTCCGTTCCCGGAATGTAGAAGAACCCGGCGCCATAGGCATCGCACACCCGGACATATTCCACCGGCTCCGGCTCGGCCACGACCACCGCATCGGCCGCCAGCGCCCCCGTCCCAGCCGCAAGTATAGCCGCCGACCCCAAGAGAAATTTCCTGATCATTCTGAAGTGTCCCCGATCGTCTGCTCGTCACTCCTTGCGAGCAGATCCGAATGCTTGGCATTTCTTCCGGATTCTTTTGCCGGTTCAAGTGGATTGCGTGGGACGGATCGCGCTTCATTCGGAATGCGTAAGCGGTGTTGCCAAACTGCAACGCGGAGTTGAACGGAAAATGTGCAGCGCTGCGAAGATGTGCAATCCGACGGCGAAGCCTGCCTGTTTTGGAGGCGGGGTGGCGCGTACCTCCAGCGCAGTCGTCATCCCCGGGCCCGAGAATGACGAAGCTTCCGTGTCGACGCCAATCGCCGACGCTGTCGCATCGATCAGGTCCTCAGCGCATCAGCTTGAACGGCAGGCCGGAGATCAGCGCCTTCACGTATCTCTTCTGCTGATACAGGCCGTTCAACGAAACACGGTTGAACACGGTCTGCTGCTCGAGGCTGGACGCCCTGAGCACGCCGGGCTGGGTCGTCACCGCGATCTCGAAGCCGGCCTCGGCGACGGCGCGGATCTCGCGATCTCCCACGGCCGAGGGGAAACCATAGGGAAAGGCGAAGCTGCGGGGATATCGCCCGACATAGGCTTCCACCGCCTTGGCCGATTCCGTGATTTCCCGGCGAAGGCGCTGGTCGTCGACGCGGCGCAGATTGGCATGGGTCAATGTGTGCGCGCCGAAGCGGGCGAGGGGGTCTTTTGCGAGGCAGCGCAATTCGCCGGCATCCATCGTCAGCTCGGCCACCATCGCGAGCGGGTCGACGCCATGATTGCGGGCCGCCTCGTCGATGCGTGCGACGGCCTCGTCCTCATCCCCGGCCTGGACGAATTCGGCGAGCCGCTCGAAAGCCGCCTGCTTGCGGGCATCGGTTTCCAGCCCGAGCGCTTCCGCTCCGTGGCCGAAATCGAACTCCAGGCGATCCAGCTTTCCGACCAGCCGGCCCGCCGTCTCCCACCATGGCGCCCGCGACCTCTCGACGAAGCCGGCGGTGACGAAGATGGTGTAGGGCACGCTGTGTTTCCGGAACACCGGCGCGGCGAACGCCGCATTGTTGCGATAGCCGTCGTCCAGCGTGAAGCTCACGAAGCGCCTTCTGTCGCCTCTATCCGCGAGCAGGCTCGGCAGCTCTTCGAGCGCGACGGGCGTGAGCCCGCATTCCCCCGCGGCCAGGATCGCCTCTTCGAGGAATTCGGGCGTGACCGAGAGATGCGCGTTGGGATCGAAGGCCTTTGCCTCTCGCGGGCGCACGTGATGGAGCGTGAAGATCACGCCGCGCCCCCCGGCCGCCGGCCACAGCCTTCCCGCCCGCGAAAGCGCGATGGCTTCCAGTCCGGCCCGGACGGCCGCCTGCCTGAGGATATTTCGTGCCGCGCGGTTCAACGTCTGCCTTGAACAGGTTTGCGACGAAACTCATAAGATGCGGCCGTTAACAAAGCGCTTTGGCCGGGCAGCCGGGCGGGCTCGACAAGCCTGCGCCCAATGGCTATCAGGCGATAGCCTGCGCCGGTCGCCTTCGGGCCGGCCCAATTTTACGCCAAGTCGAGGCTTCTCGCAGTGCCGCCAGCCCGAGATACAAAGCAGGTTCCGGACACGTGCCCCAGGGCTTTCCCCCTGAAACCTGTCGAAGAAACCGAGGGGGCGCGGCGCGGACGCTTCACGAGCCTGCCTGGATTGTGGGCGTCGATCCCTGACCGGTCGCGAGCAACCGCTTACTGTCCTGGCGGACATCTCTTTCCGCTTACGCGAAGAGAAACGCCGGCATGTTCGCTTTCAATCGCAGACGTTGCCGATTGGCGAAACCCAGGCGGCCGGGGCAAGCGCAAACGGCCGATCCTCACCGCCGCTGGCATGAGATAGCCGCCGTCATGCCCGTCAAATCGTTCCTCCATCGCTATGTCTGGCAGAAGCTGCCGAGGGATCTGCGGCGCGCGGCCCTGTTCGGCACGGTCCGCGCACTGGTGCCCGCCGTCGGGCACGATCCGCGGCCCGAGGGCCCGATCTATGTTGCCGGCGCGTTTCGGGCGGCATCGGGGCTCGGGCAATCCGCCCGCCTTTGCTTGAGCGCCTTGAGGAAATGCGGCTACGACGCCCGCGCGATTGACGTCACCGCCGAGCTTTTCCAGCGGCCCTCTCCGGACTTCTGCTTGGAGGAGGGCGCGCGCGAGGATGGCTCGGGCACGATCATCGTGCATGCGGCCGCTCCCTTCATGCCCTTCGTGCTGTTCGCGCTGGGGCGGCGCTTCGTGCGGGGCAAGAGGGTGATCGGCTATTGGGCATGGGAGCTTCCCGAAGCCCCGGAGGATTGGCGGAGCTCGCTCGACTACGTCAACGAGATCTGGGCGCCGAGCGAATTCACCGCGGAGGCCCTGCGTAAGTTGGCGCCAAACAAGCCGGTCAAGGTGGTTCACCACCCGATCCTTGCCGACGACGCGCCGATCGATCTTGCCAGGCCGCCCGAGCGCGACGACCGCTTCACCGTGCTCACCATCTTCAACATGGGCTCGAGCTTCGCCCGCAAGAACCCGCTCGGCGCGATCGACGCGTTCAACCGCGCTTTCCCCGACAACACCGCGCGGATGATCGTGAAGGCGATCAACCTCGATCATTTCCCGCCGGCCGCCGACCTGCTGCGCAAGGCCTGCGGCACGAACGGGGTCGAGCTTCACGAGGAGACGGCCACGGCCGAGCAGATGAACCGGCTCTTCGGAACGAGCGATGTGGTGATTTCGCTGCACCGCTCGGAGGGATTCGGCCTGATCCTGGCTGAAGCCATGGCCCGAGGACTGCCGGTGATCTCCACCGACTGGTCGGGAACCACGGATTTCGTGGACAACGACGTTGGATTTGCCGTCCCGTATTCCCTCATCCCGGCACGCGACCCCCAGGGAGAATACGACCGCCCCTCGATGCAGTGGGCGGATGCGGACATAGCGGCGGCCGCAGAGGCGCTGAGAACACTGGCCGCCGACCGTGAACTGGGGCCGGCCTTGGGGGGGAATGGAAGAGCGCGATCTCAGGTGATGTTCGGTTGCGAGGCTTTTGGGGATGCGATTGACGATAGGCTTGGATAGCTAGGATAAGACGTCGACTGTGCTCTGTGAGACGGGGAACTGCTAGGCGACTTTTCTGACTTCCTGATCCCTCAAAGCTGTTGCTCTCGCAAAAACTGTTCGGGCCGTATTTTCCCAGGTCGGTGCGGCGTATTCGGCCTCTATCCGGCCTTCTCTCTTCCTGAGTTCTTCTGGATGGTCGAGATACCATTTGAGTCGCTCTGCCCATTGGGGCACGTCCCACGGATCAATGTACTCGATGAGATCGCCCCCGACTTCAGGAAGAGAACCGGCATTGGATGCAAGGCAAAACTTACCATTGGCAAGGCTTTCCGCGACAGCGAGTCCCCAACCTTCGTAAAGCGAAGGAAACACCGTGAACAGCGCATGTTCGTAGAGCCACATCAAATCGGTATCGCTGACATTCGTCAAAACCTTGACTAGGCCATGTATGCGAGGATCGAAGTTGAGATCAGCGAGAAAATCGCCGACGCCCCAGCCAGGCATTCCGACGAACACCAATCTGGGGAGCTTCTTTTCACCGCGCTCAATCAGCTGGGTGTAGGCCCGGTACAATGTTTCGTGGTTCTTTCTTCGCTCTATGGTTGACACGAACAGTATGAAGCGTTCTCCAGCTGCTTCTTTGGTGTGCGCGGTGGCTTCTTCACCGTCGGCTTTGGCAAGGTCGCTGCCAAGCCGTATTACTGACGTTTCGGGCGTGGGCGCCCCAAGTTGGTCCAGGAGTGCCAAAAGATCTTTTCTACTGCATTCAGAAATGCAAAGAATTTCATTGGCATGCCAAGCCATGTCGGCGAAATATTTTGCAAATTTGGCGCTGACGTCGCCGACGCAGAGGTGCGGGTATTTGGCAGGAATGACGTCATAACACCAAGTCAAGGTCTTGAAACCATGCCGATTTTTTGATTCCGCGATATAAGTTTGGTTCTTTTGATCCCAATCCAGGCCGAGTGAAACATAGACGTCCCCTCGTGAGAACGGCACCGCTCTTACCTTGGGAGTTGAGGAAGATGCTACGCTGGACACGCGATTTAGCGGATTGCGCCAAAGACGGATTGCCCGCCGAAATTCACGCGCTGCGTTGAGCACAGCATGCGCCGCTTCTCGTCGAATTGACAAATAATGGAACAAGGGCTGCTGCACCCGTGCTGGCAATCTTCGCAAGATTGATCGAGCGTGAGTGCTTAGTTTGGTCCATGTGGTGCCGTTGCCTGCAACCGGGTAGGGTTGACCGGGCAATGCAGCATTTCCCCGTGCGTCACGGGAGCGATCGATGCGTTCGATTGCTTCCTGGACTTCGCGAGAGGCGACAACCCTATATCCAGCCTCCCAATCGAAGCGACAGAATTGGATTTTAAGTGTCTGGCTATGCCGCAGCGCAAACCTGGCGCATTCGGCTTCAGTTCTGATGACGCCAACTGCTGGACGATGCCAATTCAGTATTGATGTCACGTCAAGCCATATCTCGTTCACTGAACACCCGTATTGCTGACAAGATTTCTGGCGAGCTCAGGCAATTCTGCCAAACAATTCTCCCACAAGAGCGTGTCTCTTAAGGACATGTCATTATTCTGTCTGTTTGTATCAATTCGTTCTCTGGAAAGTACGTGCCTTATCGTTCGATGAAGTGATGCTGAATCTGCTACAACGTTAACTTCAGGTAAACCTAGAAATGACTCATATCCGCGAAAGGCTGGTCTTGTTCCTATCACGTATGAGCCGGAATAGATTGCTTCGGCGGTCTTGATGTTTGATCCTCCGCCGTATGGGATGGGGAGAACGAAGCCATGAGCAAGCGACTTTACGGCTGCGAGATCCTCATCGGGTAACGAAAAAAGGACCTGCAGTCGGGAGAGGTTTAGATCGGCCCACCGCGCTCTGGCGATCTCTCGGTGAATATGTTCGCCAACACCTCCTGCAACAACAAGCCGGCTGGTTGGAGGGAAGCAGCCAAGAGATCCGCCGAAAATCTCTAAGAATCGAGTAAAATTGGGAAGATGCGCGCTTGCAACGTAGAGAAGCCAGGGATATCTGGGGAGCCTTGCGCGCCACTCGGTCAGCTTCTCGCTACTTGCTCGCCACCCGTCTATTCCGTTCGGCACCACGGCAACATTCTTAGCGCCCCACGTTCGCATCACGGCGCAATCATGCCACGTAACGCCAATTGCGAGGTCTGCCTGTAGGCAGGCATTCCTCTCCAGGTCCGAAATGGCACGCAATATTTCTTCTAAGTCATCCGCTTTGTACTCATTTAACATATCCCTTTTGAGCGGCTCTTCAATGTTCTGAGAACCGTATATGGTCGCCACATGGGCGTGCTCAGAGCGTTTGCGAAGTTCCATTGCAAGTGGCCAGAGCCACGGCTGCTCCACGTGAATTACATCAATTTGTTGCGGGATTTTTGAGAGTATCGCGGGGAGACCGCCATCTTGTGCGGTCGCAAAGCTACCTGACAAAAAATCGTTGATAAGAGGTACGTTCTTGCCCTTGAACAAACGATAGGGACTGTTGGCGGGGAAAGGGAGGTCTGAGGGCGCAACAGCGGCTTTCAAATAGGTCTCTTCCGGATAGACCGCTAGGGACGCTACTTTCCAGCCGCCCCTTTCATAGGCGCGCCGGATGTTGTGCAGCCGCACTTGTCCACCATGCAGCGGGATCTTGATAGGGTACGTGCTTAGGATGAGAACCGTACCTACCTTAGCCATAGTCCCATCACATCCTCTGTTCCCCTTTGACTTCCCGATCGATCAGTGGAGTTCAACCTGCCGGAAATTAGGACCTGGGGCGCTTCTGTTACGTCATAGGGCACAGGTTGAGCAACCACCGGAGGGGCAAAAGTGTGCGATCGAGTATAGGGGAGGCGGTGATGGCCTGGGCATAGCTAGCTCCTTGCAGTAGCTGAATAGAGGGTCTGGTAGCAAACACTTGAGGCAATGGCCCGGGCGCTGCCTGCTATCTCCGTCGACGTGGGGAACCTCAGATTTCGTGGACGACGAGGTCGGATTGGCCGCGCCTTGTTTCCTCGTTTCCGCGCGCGGACCCGCAGCGAGAATACGGCCGACCTCTAAACCCTGGGCAGATGCGGATATAGCGGCCGCCGGGGTGGCGGTGCGAGAACTGGCGGCCCACCGTGAGTTTGGCGCGTCCTGGGGATAATGAAAAAGCGCGCCCGCCATCATGTGGCTGCGGCGCATGCCTCGCTGGGCACTTAACGTGATCGGACTTTGCCAGATGTAATGCAATATTGCTAAGCAGCCCTCGCTTGGTTAAGAGCGCTTCCGGGGATGCAACATGATGCACCGCATTGGTGCAATCAGAGCGGGACATGATCGCGTAGAAAAGCGGATTTGAATTGCGCAAGCTCATTATCCAGATTCCTTGTTTAAACGAGGAGGAAACCCTTCCGATCGCACTGGCTGACTTGCCACGTCAGGTTGATGGTTTTGACACCGTGGAGTGGATGGTTGTCGACGATGGCTCAACCGACCGAACCGTGGAAGTGGCAAAGGAACACGGCGTCGACCACGTCGTATCGCTTCCCCATAACCACGGTCTGGCCCGTGCATTCATGGCTGGACTCCATGCTGCGCTCAGGCTGGGCGCCGATGTGATCGTCAACACAGACGCCGACAATCAGTATGACGCGAAGTATATTCCTGATTTGGTAAGGCCTATACTCGAACGAAAAGCGCAAATCGTGATTGGGGCTCGACCGATTAGCGAAATCGAGCACTTCTCGCCTATCAAGAAGTTCCTTCAGCGGTTCGGAAGTTGGGTTGTAAAGGTGGCCAGCGATACGGTGGTCGCCGACGCGCCGAGTGGTTTCCGGGCGATCCACAAGGACGCAGCGATCAGGCTGAACGTCTTCAACCCTTACACATATACGCTGGAAACGATCATCCAGGCAGGGCGCAAGGACATCCCTATTGTTTCTGTGCCTGTCGGCGTCAACGGCTATCTGCGACCGTCTCGGCTGGTAAAGAGTATCGCAAGCTATGTGCGGCGATCGATTTTCACGGTGATCCGCATATTCATCGTCTACTGCCCGATGCGCTTTTTTGCGACGTGTGCAGCCATCGCTGCCGCTCCGGCCCTGCTTATGATCGTGCGCTTTCTTTACCACTATGCGATTGGCGACGGCAGCGGCAACGTTCAATCGCTTGTAATTTCCGGCTCGTTGCTGGCAATCGCAGGTGTTTTGCTTATGGGCGGTATTCTCGCGGAGCTGATTTCGGTCAACCGGCAGTTGCTGGAAGAGATTAGAATTAGGCAGTTGCAGCAAGAGCTTGGCTGGCGGGCCCCGGTCCGGACCAACCGCAGTGCATCAATGCAAGTCGATGCGGCTGAGTAGGTTGCGCGGCGTCATGGGCCTTCGGTTCCCGCCGGTTAGCGTATGGCGAGCGGGGGTCGCTTCAGGCGGCGTGGCTAATTGAAGGAGTGTCGGATTGGGTGATCAGGGGGCACAGGGGCTGTTCTCACCTTTCTTGCGGCAGGCACGTATGAAAGCGGCGCAGAAATGGCTGACCGGTAGGGTTTTGGATGTCGGGTGCGGCAGTGGCGCCCTGGCGGCATTCATTGATGCGAATAGATACGTCGGTTTCGACAGGGACGAATCCTGCATCGAAACGGCACGCCAGTTGTTTCCTCAACATCGCTTTATGGCATCGTTTCCTGATGCCGGGGGGTTCGATACAGTCGTCGCTCTCGCACTGATTGAACACCTTCCAAACCCGCTGGAGGAGCTCCGGAGATGGGCGGCCGCACTGGAGCCGGGAGGGAAAATTGTGTTGACGACGCCCCACAAGGCATTCCGCGCAATTCATGATCTCGGGGCTAGGATTGGCATCTTCAGTGCCGACGCGGCCGATGAACACGAGGAAATGTTCGATGGCGGTGACCTTGCCGCATTGGCCCAAGGCGGTGGGCTCAGGTTGGCCGAATACAGGCGGTTCCTGTTCGGCGCAAACCAGCTTTGCGTGATGTCCAAGTAAGGGATGCGCCGGTTCTATCACCTTGGCGGCGCGTTGATTACTCTCGCGTCGATTGGCTTTGTGGTACTGGCTATCGCAAAGTCGTACGGCAATTTGCCGGAAACGATCTATTCTGGAGAATTCGTCGGTCTAATCGTATGCCTCGGGCTTGCTTATGCTGGGATCAATCAATTTTTAGGCGCAGCTTGGTATTCATTGCTTTTCGGCTTTGGGCGCGGCGATCTCGATTTGCCAAGAGCATTAGCAATCTTCAACCGCACGCAGATATACAAGTATCTTCCAGGTAACGTGTTCCACATGGTTGGGCGCTACGCCATGGCAAATAAGGCGGGTGCACCTCACACCGCGCTTTCTCTTGCTCAGATGGGCGAACTGGCGTTGGTCCTATTGGCTGCGCTGACTGTGGCCGGTCTCTTCTCCAAGAGCGTTCTCGTTGCTTCGCTCGGCCATTACGGTTTATCAGATCCGATCTATGTAGGCCTCCTCCCGCTAGCGGTCGCTGTTGCTGGATTTGTGATATGGAAGGTTGGCCTAGTTCCTGCAGATCTTAGAGCAGTGCTGTCGTTGCTGGCGGCGATCGGTCTCTACCTGCTGTTTATCATCAGCAACGCGTTTGTGGCCGTCATCGTCGCAAAATGGATCGGCTCAGAAGGCTTGTCTGTGGCACAGATCATCGCCGCCGCGTCGACGGCTTGGCTCGTCGGATTCGTTGTGCCGGGCGCACCTGGCGGTCTGGGAGTGCGGGAGGCAGTCACAATAGCTGGTTTGACTGCCCTTGGACTGCCAACGGCTACGGCTACAGCAGTCGCAGTTGGTCACCGGATCGTGACGATCTCAGGCGATGCATTGGGCGCGCTTTTCGAAATAGTACTACGAAGATGGCATTAAACTGATGATTAACTTTGGCGCATTCCTTGCCCAAAGGGGCATAACAGCCGCTCTATTTCTGGTTGCTATAGCTTTCGTTCTGTTCGTCCACGGCGCGGTTCCCTTTTACGCCGCACCGACCCTTGGGCAAGCACTATGGATCGCTGGATTCGGCTATTCGTTTGTCCAAGACTCTGTGCTCTCCATCCACGCAAACCACTTCGGATGGCCCGCTCCCGCACCTATTGCTTTCGGTCTGACCGGAGCCTATCCGGTAGGTCTGCTGATCGCCGCAGGATTCAATGCTTTGGATGCGTATTCGGCCGTGGTCGGCCTTTGGCTGACTGTCGCATCTTACGGTGCATGGAAGCTTTCAAGGCAAGTCGGTGTTGGTCCAAAGCTGTCGATTCTCACTGCACTCGTGTGGATGACGATGCCCGCTCTATGGGCCCACTCGGGGTACTCAATGGTGTCCATCGGCATGGCTCTAATGCCCTTTTACCTTTGGGTGGCGTTGAGAGCGGTTCTTTATGTCCCCTCCTGTAGAATTTCAGCCGCTCTCGTCGCGGCCGGCCACCTCGCAACCTGCGTCATTTCTGTCTTTACCGATGGTTATACGTTTGTGATGTTCGCAATAGGTGCGGGCACTATATCCATGGTAGGGTGGATTCGTGGCTTGCCAACGCGCAGGCATTATTTCTTTGTTTTTCCGCTACAGGCATTTTCGTTTGGTCTCGCCTACCTTTTCTACAAGGCATACTTCGAAACCGTCGACGACGCACTCTCGCCGATGGACTTCTTTCGCGGCTGGGGCGTCGACATAACTTTTCTGCTCGTCCCTACGCGCGGCATGCTCTGGCTTTGGGATACGCTTCGGTTGAGTGTCGCGAGGTCTGACGCCGAATTCTTTGGTGATGGGTCGGTGTGGGCTACCACCTTCGCACTTCCTTTGGTTGTTGCCGGATTGGTCGGCTGGTGGGCCTCACGAAGCAAGGCGTGGTTCACAGCAGCGTTTCTTTTTGCCGGTTTGTTTGGTTTCTACATGGCGCTTGGTCCCTCATTAAAGGTCAATTCGACTAAACCGGTCGATCACACTAGCGCCCTGATGCCGGAGATGCTCGCCGTTGCCCCGACTGGCAGCGAAATCATTTCAGCGAACATCCCCGGCTTCCAGAGCATGCGCGCATCCTATCGCTGGAGCGTTCTTGGGTTTGTATGCTTCTGGGTGTTGACGTTGATGCTGGCAGTCGGGCCCAACAGTGGGCGTAGGCAGGTTTTAGCTTCGATCTGGATATCCCTCCTGGTATTGCTGAATTTGCCGAATCTGAGTGCAAAATGGTCCGAGTACAAATCCTATAGGGAGGGATTTTTTGTGCTTGAGAACGGAGTGATCGGCGAGGTCGATAGCGATTTTGAAGCAGGAGAGATCGTTGCTTTCCTCCCCTATCGCAACGACTTTCTTGCAAATTACCTCGCTCCGCGAACAAATATTCGGACATACAATACCGGAGGCGACAAAAACCTCTACTTTGCCCGCCAGCATTGGCCAATTATGATGAGGGAATTGGGCCTAGGGGTTATCGGTCCTGACTTAGGGGGGAAGGTGCTTGAAATCCTGGAGCAAAATGAAGCCGATGCAGTCGTCCTTCCTTATTTCGACTTACTTCGTGCCGCGCATGACGGGAAGGTTACGAATGTCTACGAGGACAGTTTGCGACCAGTGGTAGACGAACTCAAGCGAGCAGAAGATGCTGACGTTTTAGAGAGAGAGAGCTATGCAATCGTGAGGAAGAAGTCCCGCAGCCATCCTAGCGTGATCAGTTCTCGATAATCGAACGGACGTTCACTTCTCTAACATCACGTCAACGGGCGATCGTTCCAGCGTGTTGGTCGCAGTGACATCTTGGGTGTGGCGCGGCTCTGCTCTTGGCGCTTACGACAGTGCGTCGCCGCAAAGGTGGCATTTGGGAGGGGTTATTTCTTCTGCAGAAACAGCATGAATGATGTCCACTGGCAATAACCATCATTGAGCACTACGTGGCGGCGCCGACGGTGAACGCCATCCGTGCGGACGCAGATTTGGTCGATAAGATATTCGGTAGGCGGCAGAGACCAATCCATTCCATCGACAAGTTCGAGATCGTCAGATGCGTTGATAAGGTATTGTTCAATTTGGGACTTAGTGAAAAATTCTGGGTGAGTTTGTTCTTCAAGAAGTAGAAATTCTGTGGCAAGGCAAACAATTCCGCCTTTGCGAACAACCCTAGCCATTTCCCGAACTGCTTTTCGGGCGGCGGCATGACCGCCGAAGTGCTCGATTGAGGATAACGACCAACAAAAATCGAATTTATTGTTCTCGAACGGAAGGTTCGTTCCATCCGCATTAACGAATCGAACGGTCCGATGCCGGAATGGGCGTGGACAATATTTGGAAGAATCTCGAACAATGTCTGCCGGCGCTTCGGCACCATTGCTATTGGACCACGTCTCATTCCCGTAAAGATCAGTAGCGACGACTTCAGAGATTCGGTCTGACAGCCAAAATATGACGGGCTCCCTCCCGGCGCCAACTCCAATGGCCTTTGCGCCGGGGTGGATCGCCCCGAGCTTCTTTAGTCCATAGATGCAATGGGTCCACTCCCATCCCTTCCGATATATCTCACCTTCTGTATGTTGGAAAACGTGCTTGTCGACGGAATAGGACTCCAGGTCGCGATGCAGGTTCATCCATTCCGGATCAGAGTAACGGGAAACGTCTATAACTTGAGACAATGGCATATCTGCTGGCCTCTGTTTGTGTGACGTTATCTTAGAGTGGCTTACAGAAGACATGGGGATTTTGAAATTGGACAAGATATTCGATGTCGAACATAGTGCCCATATCTTTTACATCTCCAAAGCTTTCGCCTAACGCGAGAAAGCTGTAGCCATGCAGAGCAGCAGCTAGTTTCGCCAGATCCTGTAGGGGGGAAGAAGAGAGGAAGTTATGGATTTCCAGGTCAATGAGTGGTCTTTGGGATATAACCTTCGCCATGCCATCGAGGGCCTCGGCCTCGAAACCCTCCACGTCGATCTTGAGAAAGTCAACGCGAGTGCCGCGCGGCAGATCCGAATCGAGAGCGACGATCTCGATTTCGCCGTCCGCGGCCTTAACGCGGCGCTTTCTGCCAATCCCCAAGGCAGAAAGGAAACCTTTGCGAGGTGTCTCTGCTAGAGCACCTCGCGAGACAATCATATTGCTCAAATTCGAGTGGAACGGCGCAACTGTGTTCGACGAGCCGACGCCAACCGGGCGCACGACTATGTTGTCGATGCCGTTCAGCTTGGCGTTCTCTGAAATAATTTTCGCATTTGCGGGCGACGGCTCATAGGCAATAACTCGGCCCTTTGGGCCGACTGCTTTAGCGAAAATGACACTCATCATGCCGTGGTGAGCGCCACAGTCAATGGCCGTCATCCCTGGAGCGAGGTGTTCAAGGCACCATCTGCGCTCAGGCATGAACTGGTTCGGACTGCTATCGTACCAGAGCTTTCCCGTCTCGTTCGCGATATAGAAGTCGAAGACCATATCGTTGAGGACTCGGTCTTTAGCCACATACGGCTTGAACATAACGTCCCTCCGAAAGTGCCCCCGCGCTCTCGATGGTAGACGAATTTCACCCGCCAAATAAATCCTTAATTGAAGAGACGACGCCTCATTAATCGTCCTAGCGGGGCCGCATCGTTTCACTACGATTGAAGCGGGACCTAGGGATGGCCGGGAAAAGGACGCATTTACGTTTGTTCTCAGACTTTTGTGCCGCGATCCGACTATGGTCCAAGCGGAACAAGTCGGTGCGCTCGCAGCGGTTCATTTCCCGCGACGGGCTTTGAATAAGCACCAGACTTGGCTGTTCGAGCCCTATCTTGCTTTGTGCTTTACAGCGCAACCATCCTCGCTTGCAATTCACGTTCCGGGTCACGTTCGAGCGAACCTACCCCGCTTTGAAGTTACGGGTGTTGTCCGAATGCTTCATAAGACAAAACTTGCCCGTCGGAGGTTGTTTCGGCTCTCTCCTTGACGCTTCCCCGATTCTGTCGTGCCAAAGCCGTCAGCATGCCATCCAAACGGCGCCCAAGCTGCGAATGGCGATGACTTGCGCGCCAGCGCTCTGCGTCGTGCATAACCTGCTTGTATGTCTCCGAATTCTCAAGAATTTCGAGCCTTATGCGATCGATCCCCTCTGCGATATCCTGGGGGGTGCATCCCGGCAGCCGGAACACGGCGGGGGAAACGTCATCGAAAATAGGGAGCGGAGTGACCGCAACTGGCTTCCCGACTGCCAATCCATGCCGGACAGCGGCGCTGGAGGACTCCCCGGTCTTTTGATAAGGAAACACAATCAAGTCAGCGCCGCTCAACCGTGTCAAGCATTCCTCATCGGACAAGAACGACGTCTCAATCTCTATTTTCGACTGAAGGCGTCTTTCCGAAACAATATCTCTTGCCTCACGGATAAGCTTACCGGACACTCCATCGGGATATTCTGCGTTAATCATCGCTAAAGTCGCGGAAATTCCCTGAGAGTTAAGTAATGAGATTGCCTCGATAAGTTCAAGGAGGCCTTTGTTTGGTAAAAAGAACCCATAAGACGCAACGACAAAATTGCGATTTTGGGTGGGTTGTGAAACGGTGGCGCGATGATCTAAAACCCCGTGGGGGAATAGAGTAACATTCCTAACCAGTCCCAATAATTTCAGTCTGTTTAGATCCGGCAAGGCGTGGACCAAAATCCGAGCGCACCGCGATAACGTCTCGCGCAGCATTTCGAGCCGTTTGTTCGCGTGGCCCGTTGGATCCGTAGTGGAATGCAGGACAACGACAACGGTGCGTCCATCATCTAGGAGCTTGGCCAAAAGGCCATTTAGATGATCGAATGAGAAGAAACCATAGTTGAATTGGATCACAACAGTATCGAAGTTTCGGTCATCTATCACACTCTGTAAGCCAGAAAGATCATCGTCATCTCCGATGGACCAGCAGCGCAAGACATTCTCTTCATCGGTCGCCGTACGCGCTTGGTTGCGGGGAGCTAGAATGGTGACCTCGGACGACATGTTGCGGACAAGGTGTTCTGAGTAGCCAGCAATACCACAACGCGTGTTCCAAGTTGTGACCCAGCCTATCCGTGGACTCGAGACAGAAGGCGTTTCTGCGCATTGCCGGGCCGCGAGAACGAGCCGCTCTGCGACGTCGCACCATCGGAAATTCTCCATGAGGCGAGTACGGCCTACGGCAGCGCGCTGCTGCCTCTCGCCAGGCGACATTTCATAGAGCTCGCGCATCCGTTCCGCCAGGTCTTCGACGCGAGGCCGTGCCCAAGCGGAGTCGAAAACGCCAAAATGCGATTGCGCCGCTTCGAAATCGTAGTCGATCAGCCAAGCGGAGTTGTCGTCACAGAAGTCGAGTTGGCCACCCCAAGCCGTGGTGATCACAGGCAGTCCCGAAAGCATTGCTTCCGCGATCGGAAGCCCGAATCCTTCCGCTTTGCTCGGAGCTACGAGTACATGGCACTGGTGGTAAAGGGCCTTAAGCTGAGAGTCCGCAAGATCATCCTCAATGATTAGTACGTCAGGAAAATCTTGCCTATCCGCCTTGGCATCAGCCAGCCATTTGCGGATTTCGTTGTGCGGGTTTGGGTGAGTTTTGATAATGAGCGTTACATCGTCTTTCGCTGAAAAACTGCGCCCGTACGCCTGGAGAAGGAGATCGGCGCCTTTCCTGGGGAAGCACGACGACACGTGCAGAAAGCGGAATGACTTTCCTTCTACGGTGAAATTGTGGTCCGGCGCTATGCGCTCCCAGTGATCGACACCGCATCCCGAGACCGACAGGCGGCTCGTCACGCCGTGATCTATCAGAACCTTTTGAACGTGGTCGGAAAGGCAGGTCACTCCATCGAGATACACGCTGAAATCGTCGGCCCATTCCAGAGGAAAACCTGATTCTTCCCACGCATAGTGGTGCAGCAGATTGAGGCGGCCTTTCATGTCGGAAACACGAGGAGGATAGAGGTTCCGGCTCACAACATCGGACCCTTCTTGGGAGACCTTTCGGCATTCCGCGTGAAGCCGCGCAAGGTCCTCGTTAGCTTGAAGGAACGCGTCACGAGGGGGGAAGTCACCCGGCCCTTCCGTTGAATGCAAAGCGACCCGATGACCTAGCATGTCCAGCGCGCGCGCTGTCTCTCGGTTGAGAAGCGCCAAGCTGTAGCTGCTGTCGAACGGACCTTCAATTCGCCAAGTAAGGCGCTCTGGCAAGTGTAGGGGCCTTCGGAGACGAGCAGCCTGCTCCTGGTTGTCGGCAATTGCTGCGGCGCAGGCCGTAAGATCTCCCTCGGTTGGAGCAGCACTATCTCGAGGGATCCGGCCAATTTTCTCGACAAGTGCGCGATAGTTTTCCTGGTGCGAGAAGCGCGCCCGCACTTCAGGCTGCCTCGCGGCGTCCTCCATCGCACCAATAGCAGTCCTCGCAGTGCGGTCCCAAGAAAACGTGTTCGCGTGCGCGACGCCATGTTCGGCTAGTGCATTGCGGAAGGATTCATCTGTCAGGACCTCGGTGATCTTGGCTGTGATATCCTCGACTGAACACGGGTTGAACAGTGCATCGTCTCGACCGATGACTTCGGGAAGGCTTGTGGCGTCGGCACCTATTGTCGGCGCGCCGCACTGCATCGCTTCAAGTGCGGGAAGCCCAAAACCCTCGTGCCACGACGGAAATGCGAAGAGTTCACAGAGATTGTAAAGTGCCACGAGTTCGTCATCGGGGACATGCTCGGTTAGAATTACCTGATCGGCACGGAGCCCGTATTTCGACCGCCATGATGCGATGACGGATTTGTCAGGCTCAGAGCATCCGTATACAACCAACTGATGCGATTCTTGCAGTCTGTTCGGAAGGCGCGAAAAGGCTTGTATCAGTCGTTCCTGGTTCTTTCTTGCCTCCGCGCCACCGGTGGTCAGAATGAACGGTCGAGTGACGCCAAGTGACTGGCGCAGTCTTCCGGCGTGCTCAGGCGTAATGCCAACTGGACGGAAGCGGCTATCAGCAGCGGCCGCAATGTTGACGACGTCGGTGTCAGGTAACCCCAGTAGCTCGATTCCTTCCCGCCGAGCATGGCCGGAGATTGCCAGCCAGAGATCGGCACGTTTGAAATTCTGGGTTTTCTCTAGGTACCAGTCTGCAACAGGCCCGTTTCCGGTATAGAGTTCAGGATATCGATAAGGAATAAGATCATAAAGAATAACCGCAGTTGGAACGGCGACACCAAGAGAACCTATCGTCCCAATCGCGTTTTCATTGAAACCTTCGAACAGGCTCGTAACGAGTAGCAGGTCGGGTTCCAGGCTCGCCATAAAGGATTCGCGTAGCAGTTCGCTTGCTCGTCGGCGCCAGAGATTAGCGCTTTCCCCATACGTGGCAGGGCTTAGGGCCTTCCATTGGACGATATTTTCCCGCGGGAGCAGCCCGTCCAGGGACCTTCGAATGGACACAGCTGTTTCGGCGAATAGGCCATTCAGAGCGACGACAATTTCATGTCCTCGATGATTCCGTAGGATGGCCTTCACAAGCTCCAGTGAGTAGCGTCCGATACCCCTTTTTGCACTAGATGTCTGAGCCCCCTGCAAATCGATTACGATACGCATCAAATGCTCCGGGATGATATCGTTATTGTTGACTTCAGGTCGTTATAGATGCGGCGCGCGCGCGGTGATAGCTCTGCGGCGGCTCCCGGACTACTAGGGACAGGTCTTTGGGCAGAGTACACTTGCTGCTCTTTATCCGAGTGTACTATTGCTTGCACATAACGGGTGGCACTTGGAAACGGCGACAAAAGGCTCTTCCCAAGCAGAGTGAGTTGACGCCTCCTGGACAGAGCTATGATCATCCGACGCATTGTACGACGCGGTCGACTCCCCGGTGCGAGGGTCGTCCAAGCCCATACTCCGCTTGCGAACCAACGGGCAACTCGAGACAAAAATCGCAATGGCTTTGTAAGTTGCCATGACGTCGAAGCGTAGACCGCGGCAAGGTGAGCTTCCAACACGTCTCTAGCGCGCTGCTGTTCAGAGAGACGAGCCTCCAGTCTTGCGTTCGCGCCCTGCGCTTGCGCTATTTGGGCCTGCATTGCCGCCTTCGTTTCTTGCATTTGCGCAAGCAGAGCATTCAATCCATCCTTGGCGCTTTGCACCTCATTAAGCTGCATGCGAAGGCTAGCAGCTTCGGCATTCATCTTTTGAGAGAATGGTGCCGAGGCCGTACCGCTCAACACAAAGTCGTCAAAGAAATTCGGGCCTGGTCCAAAGGTATCTTTGACCTCTGGGTGGTCTGCGCTCACGTAGAAGCGGTTCAGGCCGTCGAAATAAACAAACTCATAGCCAAGCTTTAAGAGCTTGGGCTCCCAAGACATATAGTTCTGTTCCGGCGAATTTGGTTTGGTGCTCTCGACGACGACCACCCATGGTCGCACGGCAGAGGGTGGCCAGCTGTCAATTACCTGGTCCTCCATGCCCTCCACATCAATCTTCAGCCAGTGGACTTCCCGATCTCTGTAAGCGTCCAGGATGACGGACAAGGGCTGGCATTGCTTAACCACGCGCCTAACCGCCAGTCCCTCGGCTTGGTGCCTGAGGGCAATGTCCATTTTTCCGGTGCTCAGCCCGGTATCATCGATCTCGTAAAAGGCGATCTCCGCAGCTTCCCGGCTGATGGCAAATTCGATGACTTGCTCTTCCGGGCGAGCCTTGCGGAGCTTGTCCGCGTAGTCCGAGTTTGGCTCGACGTGAACGCCTCGCCATCCTTGTTCGTAAAAGGCAAGGCTTACAGAATCGATCACTGGGTCCTGCGCGCCTATGTCGATGTAAAAACCGCGCTCGATATGCTTCAGGGCTCGCCAAAGAATGACGTCCTCGAAGTTCTGTGCATAGGAGATAATGCTCATGTACGAACTCGATTGATCTCGAAGCTCGCATCGAGCCACGAACTTCCAATGAAGCTGTGCCTATCGACATTCACGACATCGAAGACAACCGCGTTGTCCTGCCATTCGTAATTGTCTTCTAGGTGGGTGTCCGAACTGACCAAGGCTGGCGAGAAGGAATATGAGCCTTGTCCAAGGTTGCACACAAACCGGAGTTCAAACTCCACTGCCTCTCCGGCTTTCAAGCTGCGCAACACCTGTTTGGTGTGCCAAGTATTCGTGCCCCATATGACATGTCCGGCGCGATCGCGAAGCATGTACCCGAGAACGAGACGCGGAACGTCGGTCTTGGCCCGTGCCACAAGTCGCAATAGCAGGTTTTGTCCCACCCGAGCCGTGTCCACCGGCTGTCTAGAGTCCGCGTCGAGCAATTGAATGCTATCGGCGGTTACGTCGAATGTGCCAGACCGGGTATGAACCCATCCATTGCTACGCTTTTGCTCGATAGTGAGCTTTGCGCTCTCCTTCTCGGCGATCATCGCATTATAATAGTCGACGACTTCATCCGGCTGGCCGTCCTTGATAACAGTGCCTTTATCGAGCAACAGTACACGGTCGCACAGCGCGCGCACGTCGCCCATGCTGTGGGACACGAACAGAATCGCTGCGCCTTCTTCCTTGAACCGCCGGATCCGGTCGAAGCTCTTGTGTTGAAAGTAGGCATCGCCGACGGATAGCACTTCGTCCACGATCAACACATCTGGCCTGACCGCTGTAACCAGCGCAAAGGCGAGCCGGGCCTGCATCCCTGAGGAATATACGCGGAGCGGCTGGTCGAAGAACTCGCCGATTTCGGCAAATGCTTCGATCTCGGGCATCAGATTTGCCAGTTTCTCGCGGGAAAAGCCCATCAACCCGCCGGCTTGGTAGATGTTCTGGCGTCCGGTGAATTCCGGGTTGAAGCCGAGTCCCAGTTCGAGAATTGCGCTTATGCTCCCATTGACGGCAATCTGGCCCTTGGTCGGCCTCACCGTACCCGTGATCAGCTTGAGCAAAGTGCTTTTGCCAGCACCGTTCTGCCCTATCAGCGCGAGCGCCTCACCTGGACGCAGGTCGAAGCTAACGTCCTTCACCGCCCAATATTCGCTCACCGGCCGAGCGGAAGCGCCGAACCACGTCGCGAAACGGGCGAGATTGGAGCTGTAGGTTGCGTAGCATTTTCCCACGCCGCTCACGGAGAGAACTGCTGGCTTCATAGAACGTCCACGAGCTCGGCGCTGGCGCGCCGGAAAAGGATGAAGGCGCCGGCAAACAGCGCCACGGAAATGAGCGCGGGGCCGATCAAGATAGAGAAATCCGGCCAGCGCTCGAACAGGAGCGCGTCATGATAGATGCCCACCAGGGCGACCATCGGATTGAGCTCGAGCAGCCACCGCAAATGTTCCGGCACCACATCGCGCGTGTAAACGATCGGCGTGAGCCAGAACCAGATCTGGAGGGCGACGGACAGCACTTGGCCCACGTCTCGCGAGAACACGTTGAAGATGCCGAGCATAACGCCGAGGCCGAAAGCGAACATGGAGACAAGCGCTATTCCCAGGGGAAGCGCCAACCAGGTTGCCTGGGGATAGTGACCGAAGAACAGGAACACCACGGTCATCGCGGCGAGAAGCAGCACGTGGTTGAGAAGCGCGCCACCTCCCACGATGACTGGCAGGCAAATCCTGGGAAAGGCGATCTTCTTCATCGTGCCGGCATATTCGATGAATACCGTCAGGCAACGGTTCAGGATTTCGGTGAACAGGCCCCAGGCAGCCAATCCGGACATCAGATAGATGGGATAGGCCGCCTTGTTGTCCATGCCCGCGAGCTTGGCGCCGAGGACCTCCGCGAGCACCAGTGCAAAGATGGTAGCCTGTGCGAGAGGGTGAAGGACGGACCAAAAAAGACCCAGCCGGGAGCGGGCAAAGCGCCCCTTCAGCTCCCCAAGAATGGAAGCCGAGATGAAATGCCGATAACGCCAGAGCGCTCCAAACATGATTGCGTCTCTTTCGGTCTGTCGCGGTTATCTTGCGATGCGCTTCCGGCAATCCAGCAGGACATCGGCCAAAGTTTGTTCGATCGTGTATGTGGGTTGCCAGGCGAGCAATTGCCTGGCCTTGTCGGAGTTGCCGACGACACTGGGAAGATCGCTTGGGCGCATGCGGGCAGGGTCTTGTTCGACTTTGATCGCGACACGGCTCAGGGAGAGGAGCCCGGCAAGAGCATCGCCTATTCGGAGCGCCTTGCCGGAAGCTATGTTGAGGATTGTTCCAGGTTCACTGCCCCGGCTGTTCGCGGCCGCGAGGGCATAAGCGGTCGCGACATCGCGTACGTCAAGGAAATCCCTTTCCGCGTCGAGATTGCCGACCCGGATGATCGGCTCCTTGAGCCCTGCTTCGATCTCCGCAATCTGCATGGCGAAGGCGGGAATGACGAAAGCTTCGGTTTGCCCGGCGCCAGTGTGATTGAAGGGACGCATGCGAACACATTTCAGGCCTCTGCGCGCCAAGGCGCCGAGCGCCAGGTCCGCAGCGGCCTTCGTGACACCATAATCGTCGAGCGGCGCGAGCAGAGTGCCTTCGTCGAGCGGAAGGCCTGAGGCCGCGCTTGCGCCGTAGACAAGCCCCGTACCTGCATTGACCAGCCAGCAATCGTGAGCCTTCTCCAGGATCGTGCGAGCGAGATTGAGCGTGCCCTGAACGTGGACGTTCCAGGCGACCTCCGGCGACTTTGCCGCTTCAGTCGGCGCCGCGATACCCGCCAGGTGGATCACGTGGCTGGGTCTATGGCGCACGATAGCGGCCTCGACCGCTTGCGGATTGGTGACGTCCAGGGCTTCGGCATCGCCGATCGCCGGATGGGAAGTCGCGGTCCTGGACGTGGCGATCACAGCGGTGCCTTCGCCGCAAACGGCACGGACCGCGTCGACGACATGCGGGCCGACAAAGCCCGTCGCGCCTGTAATCAATACCCGCATATCGCCGCCCAGTGGTCCCTTAGAGGTGCTCGTGATGCTTCAGGCGCTTGAGATCTGCCTCGACCATTTCCGCAACCAGTTGCTCGAGTGATGTCTCTGCCGTCCAGCCCAGCTTTTCCCTAGCCTTGGACGGGTCGCCCAGCAACACCTCGACTTCCGCCGGTCGCATATAGCGCTCGTCCACGACCACATGGTCCTCTAGCTTGAGCCCTACATGCTCGAAGGCCAACTGGCAGAACTCGCGCACCGATACAGTGCGACCGGTCGCGATCACATAATCATCCGCCTTGTCCTGCTGCAACATCCGCCACATGGCTTTGACATAGTCGCGCGCGTGGCCCCAATCGCGCTTCGCGTCGAGATTGCCGAGCGCCAGCTTGTCCTGCATGCCCAGCTTTATCCGGGCAACGCCGTCCGTGATCTTGCGCGTCACGAATTCGATGCCTCGCAACGGCGACTCGTGATTGAACAGAATGCCGCTCGAAGCATGAAGGCCGAAGCTCTCGCGGTAGTTCACCGTCATCCAATGCGCATAAAGCTTAGCCGCGGCGTAAGGCGAGCGCGGGTAGAACGGAGTCTTCTCCGATTGGACGGGCTCCTGGATAAGGCCGAACATCTCCGAGGAGGACGCCTGGTAGAAGCGTGCCTCCGGGCAGATGATCCGCACCGCTTCAAGCATGTTGGCCGCGCCGAGGCCGGTCACGTTGCCGGTCAGAAGAGGCTGCTGCCACGATGCCTTGACGAAGGACTGGGCCGCGAGATTGTAGACTTCGGCCGGCTGCACGTCGCGCAGCACCCGGATCAGACCGGACAGATCGGTCAGATTGCCGTCGTGAAGGGTGATCTTGCCCGCTATCCCCAGCCATTTCAGCCTGGAGTCGACGACATCGGCCGAAGCGCTGCGGCGCAGAAGGCCATGAACCTCGTAACCCTGTTCGAGCAGGAATTGGGAGAGATAGGCTCCGTCCTGTCCCGTCACACCGGTAATGAATGCTCGCTTGGAATTCATGTCAGCCCGTCTCTGGCGTTTCGTTGTTGCTATCCGCAGACTTCATCTGGAAGTTGGAATGAGCTCTGCCGGCCTGAGATACCGATCGCATGCCGGCCTATTCTTGAAGGCGAGGAAATCAGAGATTTCCGCGACTGTGGGAATACGGACGTTGCGCCGATTGTCAATGCCGCCGATTGGTCGAACCTCTCGCAGGAAAACACTCGTTGTAACGTTCCGAAACGGGATCGGCGGTAGTTCGGCGATTGCCTCATGGCCGGCCAAGAGGAAGTCCGGCTCTCACACCCACCGTCTCACCCGCTTCGCATAGTCGCTGTATCGCTTCCCGAACCGCCCCTGCAGGTGGCGCTCCTCGCGCTCGATCGCCAGCTTCTGCGTGATAAAGGCGGCGATCACGGCGAGAATCAGGAACCAGGCGATGCCGCTGATCAGGCCGATGCCGATCATCACCAGCGCGTTGCCGAGATAGATCGGGTTGCGCGTGAAGGAGAAGGGGCCGCTCGTCACCAGGTGCTCGCTCGCCTTGGTCGGCAGGATCGTGGTCCTCGCGCGCGAGAGCGCTCGCATGGCGGCGTATTCCATGGCGACGGCCGCTATGATGGCCAGCCAGCCCGCCGCGAAAAGAATGTCGGAAAGCGGGGGGCCGATCCAGGGCAGGGGCAGGAGGAAATGGGCGACGATGGCGACCGCGATCGCCGCCAGATAGACGATTGGCGGCCAGGGAATTCTGTTCGGCCGGGCCTGCGTCTCGCTCATTCGCTGCCTCCCTTCATCAGCGCCCCTCCCTCAATGCCTCGTCCGTTTCTGCCGTGCAGATCATGGCGAGGTCCTCCAGCCGGGTCTGCAGGCCGGCGTCGGCGCTGCCGCTGAACACCTGCTCCACGAGACCCTCCCGCTCGATCTCGCCCAGCATGCAGCCACAATAGCGCGTGCAGAACGCCGCGTCGCGGCTTTCCGTGCATTGCCGCTCGCAGGATCTGGTGAAAACGGCCTCGCGCGGCTCGGCCTGGGGCGGCGCGAGCTGGGAGAAGATCCAGATGCAGGCGATCAGCACCGGCTGGTGAATGAGATAGACGGCAAGGCTGTGCCGGCCGGCGAAGCGCAGCGGCCGCGACCACGCCCCGGGCTTCAGCGTGGCGAGCCAGGCGACGAGACCGGCCGACTGGGCAAGCCGGGTGGCCCCGAGGCCGGCAAGCACCGCGCCGAACCAGGGGAAAAGCGGCACATAATCGTTGGAGCGCGGTATCGCCTGGGAAAGGCCTACCCACCACAAAGCGGGGTGGTCGAAGAGGGGCGAGCGCAGGAACCATGGCGCGGCGATGAAGGCGACGGCGATGAGAAGCGTCAGCGCGCCGGGCAGGCGCAGGAAGGCGAGGCCGAGCACGCTCGCCAGCGCGATCTGGTGCAGGATGCCGAAGAAGATGAAGCCGTCCGGCACGGCGACATAGGTCGCGACGGAGATCGCCATAGCCGCCGCCGCCACCATGGCGAGCCGCCGCCAGAAGCCGCGCCAGCGAATGCCCCGGCCATGGGCGAGCACGAGGCTCACGCCCACCAGGAACAGGAAGGACGAGGCGATCGAGCGCGCGAAGAGCCTCCAGCCGCCCTGGGCGGTGAGGCCGGGCTCGACATAGCCGAAGAATTCGAGATCCCAGGTGAAATGGTAGATCGCCATGGCGAGCAGCGCGAGGCCGCGCGCCAGGTCGATCGCCTCGATGCGAATGGCCGGTTTGGCTGGCGGCGGGGCAGGCGTGATGTCCTGGGTCATCGGCTTTTGTTGCAGCGGTTCGCGAAAATGTGCAAGCACATGAGCACGACAAACAGCAGCGGCGACAAGGATCGACCGTTTGGGCTGCTTGGGCATGGCGCTTCAAAGGAGTACGCGAGATGAAGGTGGTAGAGGCCAACGGCGCGCGCATCCCGGCACCGGGCATGGGCACATGGACCTTGCGAGGCCGGCAATGCTCGGATCTTGTCACCGAGGCGCTCGACATCGGCTACCGCCATGTCGACACGGCGGCGTCCTATGAGAACGAGGAGGATGTCGGGGCAGGCCTGCGCGCATCGGGCGTGCCCCGCGACGAGGTCTTCGTCACGACGAAAGTGTGGTGGACAGACCTCGAGCCGGCGCGGCTGGAGAAATCGGCGGAAGCCAGTCTCAGGCGCCTAGGCCTCGATCACGTGGACCTGCTGCTCATCCACTGGCCCAACCCGCAGGTGCCGGTCGCCCGCTCGATCGCGGCGCTGAACAAGGTGAAGGCGAGGGGGCTTGCCCGCAACATCGGCGTGTCCAACTTCCCCACCGGCCTGCTGGCCGAGGCGATCGCCGCTTCCGAGGCGCCGCTGGCGGTCAACCAGGTCGAGTCCCATCCCTATCTCGACCAGGCCAAGGTCCATGCAGCCTGCCGGAAGGCGGGAATGGCGATGGTCGCCTATTGCCCGATCTTCCGCGGCGGATCGCTTTTCCGGGAACCCGCCATCGCCGATGCCGCCCGGCGCCATGACAGAACGCCGGCCCAGGTGGTCCTGCGCTGGCACCTGCAGACGGATGGCGTCGTGCCCATCCCGCGCACGACGCGCAAGGAGCGCCTGGCAGAGAACCTGGCGATTTTCGATTTCGCGCTGTCCGACGAGGAAATGCGGGCGATTTCAAGCCTCACGCGCGCGAACAAGCGTCTTTGCGACTTCGGCTTCTCGCCGCGCTGGGATTGATCCCCCGGGGGAGGCTCGCATCCCGCCAGGCGGGTTGTGGCCGAAATTTGCGGCACGAGGAGAAGCCGGGCAGGCGAAGCGCGGGTGAAACAGCGCGATCCCCCCGGACGGAACATTCCTCGTTTTTGCGAGTTGCTTTCTCGCCGACCGGAAGCGAACTTACCTTCATGCGCCAGGCGGGAGCAGCGCATTCTGGGCGGTGACTTAGGGAAAACAACCTATGTTGAGCCCAGCAAAGACCCCTTTCATGGCCGTTCTGCCCCTATTGGTGCTCCTCCCGTTCGGCCACGCAAGCGCGCACGATGCAATGCCCACGGCGGCTCAGCCCAACGGCTGGACGTATCCCTTTGCCTGCTGCGCCGGCTACGATTGCCGGGCGGTCAGCGACAAGGCGATCAGCGAGCGCCCCGAGGGCTATGTCATCAATGGAACCGGCGAGGTGGTGGGGTACATGGATGCCCGCGTCAAGAACTCGCCCGATGGCGAGTATCATTGGTGCTCGGTCGCCGGTTCCAACGAAGGCCGCACTATCTGCCTGTTCGTGCCGCCGCGCGGCTTCTGACCAAAGGTCGCGGCTTCACCGACCGTTAAACCCTGCGACACTCGGTTTCTTGCGCTGCCTCAAGAATCGGCACACCATGCATGAAGCATTGGAAAAGCATCCATGCCGGCACGCGGAATTCCGCCGTCCGGCATGTTCGATCTAGGGAAGTCGTGTTCCGGGGAAGGGCCAGCAAATGCTTGAGCCTTGTTCAGGAATGTCGCCAATGTCAGGATGCATGATTTTCATGTCGCCGCGGCAGGCAAGAGCTGCCGCTTCAGCCAATTTCGCGAGAGGCGCCCACGCGCTGGCTGGCGCGCTGTTCCTCGCTCTGGCCGCGTCGCCGGCGCTGGCGCACGACGCCATGCCCACGGCGGCGCAGCCTCAGGGATGGACCTATCCCTTCGCCTGCTGTTCCGGCTACGACTGCCGCGCCGTCAGCGACAAGGCGATCAGCGAGCGGCCGGAAGGCTATGTCATCAAGGGGACGGGCGAGGTCGTCGGCTATGCCGACGCGCGGGTGAAGAACTCGCCCGATGGAGAATATCACTGGTGCTCGGTTGCCGGCTCGAATGAAGGCCGGACGATCTGCCTGTTCGTGCCGCCCCGCGGCTTCTAAGGCGCCACTCCGCAGGCCATGCTGACGTTCCTCCTGACAGACAGCTGTCAGGAGCCGCGGCGTACACTGCGTCAGATTTGCCCGAACGCGACAGGAGAGCCGCCATGGCCATTCGAGGAAGCTGCCACTGCAAGAAGACGATGTTCGAGGTGAGCGAGGCGCCGGAAACGGTGACGGCCTGCACCTGTTCCTACTGCTCCAAGAGCGGCGCGCTCTGGGCATATTACAAGCCGTCCCAGTTCAAGCTGACGACGCCGGAGGAGAACGTGGCCACCTATCGATGGGGCACTTTCACCATCAAGCACCATTTCTGCGCCACGTGCGGATGCAGCACCTATGGCGAGTCGCCGGACTGGTCGACCGGAAAGCCGGATTTCGAGAACCCGAAGATCGGAGTGAATGCGCGGCTGTTCGACGATTTCGATCTGGACGGCGTCGAGGTCGAGGTCATCGACGGCAAGAACCTCTGGTAGCGGTCGCCCGCGGGGCGGCCGCCAGGGGTTCCTCATTTCCTCCAAAATCGTGCTACAAGTCGCCGCGGAGGGCTGATTCATACTGCCTGCCTTTAATGTTAGCTGCTTGCGAGAGGGACGACCCGATGAAGAAGACTGTGCTTGCCGCGCTTGCCGGCGTGATGTTGGTGAGTGCCTGCACGACCGATCCTTTCACCGGCGAGCAGAAGCTCTCGAAAACGGTGGGCGCCGGCGCGCTTGGCGCCGGTCTCGGCGCCGGCATCGGCTTGCTCGCGGGCGGCGACGACCGCCGCAACGCACTGATCGGCGCCGGCATCGGCGCGCTGGCCGGCGGCCTGGCAGGCAACTACATGGACCGACAGGAAGCCGAGCTGCGTCGCCAGCTCCAGGGCACCGGCGTGAGCGTCACGCGCGCCGGCGACCAGATCATCCTCAATATGCCGTCCAACATCACCTTCGCCACCGATCAGGACCAGGTGATGCCGGGCTTCTTCCCGACGCTGGATTCGGTCGCGCTGGTCGTCAACAAATTCAACCAGACCATCGTCGACGTTTACGGCCATACCGATTCGACCGGCAGCGACCGCCACAATCTCGATCTTTCGCAGCGCCGGGCGCTTTCGGTCGCCAACTATCTTAGCAGCCGGGGTGTGGATTCCCGCCGCTTCGCCGTCACCGGGTTCGGCTCGTCCCGCCCGATCGCCAGCAACGCGACGGAGACCGGCCGCGCCCAGAACCGCCGCGTCGAGATCCAGCTGTCGCCGCTGACATAGGTCACTAATGGTGAATGGCAGGGGTTCGCGACCTGCTGCCGTTCACCATCCCCCATTCATAGGCTCAGGCACCAGCGCGAGCGCTTCCGCGAAGACTTCGCCTGAAAGCTCCGCAACGGCCGCTTGCGTCTCGACCGTCAGCATCGCCGCCGCCATTCCCTCGCGCAGGGCCACCCGCAGGTCCGCGCCCTTCATGAGAGCGGCCACCGTGCCGCCAGCCAGTGCGTCGCCGGCACCGGTGACGTCGGCGACCCGCCGTGCGGTCGGCGGCGCCACCTGGAACAGCCCGGCCGCGTCGAAGCCGGTGGCGGGCTCGCCGCCCGCCGTGATCACGCCACTGGCCAGGCCATTGGCGCGGAGCTCTCTTGCAAGATCGGCCGCCGTGGCCGGGGTTGCCGGTGCGCAGAGCGCCCGGGCCTCGTGTGCGTTCATGAACAGGCACGAAAGCGCGGGCAGCAGGCCGGCGAGCCTTGTTGCCTTCGCCGGGGAGATGGCGATGGCGAAGACCGGCCGTTCGCCGGAAATTGCGACAAGGCTCTCGAGCGCCGCGACGGGCAGGTTGGCGTCGCATAGCACGGCGTCGGCCGGAGCGATCGCCTCGCGCATCTTGGCGCGGCGAAGCTGCTTCGGGAAGGCGAGTTCGTAAAGGCCCATATCGGCCAGCCCCGCGATGAGCTCGCCGTCGTGGTCGAGAAGCGCCGTGTAGCTCGGCGTCGTCCGGTCGAGGAAGACGGCGGAGAGATCGTCGATTCCGGCCTCGGCGATGGCCCGGCCAACCGCTTCGCCGGCATTGTCGCCGCCGCGCACCGAGAGGAGGGATGCCGTCACGCCACGCTGAACTGCATTGCGCAGCGCGTTGAAGACCACGCCGCCCACTTCCTCGCTGAGCGTGCCGGGATTGGACGTGCCGGGCACATAGGCCCCCGAAACCCGGCCGCGCCGATCGATATGGGCGCCGCCGACGGCGAGAAGATGCGGTGAGGACATGCGGGACCTGACGGGCTGGGATGGTGGTGCGGCGACCATAGGGACGGCGCGGATGGGCCGCAACGGGGCGGACACGAATCGGAATGGGCCGCCTGACGTGCGTTGCCGGTGAGCGCGCGCACGTGGCGTCATCCGGCACGAAAACAGAACAAATTCGATTTGCGATGTTAGTTCAAGTCGTTAGGGGCTCTTGCCAAATGAGAACAAAATAGGTACAGATTATTCATCTCGCCGGACAGTCCGGTCTTCATTGACGACCACGGGGTAATGTATCATGGCTCAGAACACGTTACGGCTTGTAGAGGACAGTTCGGTGGACAAATCAAAGGCCCTGGATGCGGCGCTGTCGCAGATCGAGCGCGCTTTCGGCAAGGGCTCGATCATGCGACTCGGCCAGAACGAGCAGGTGGTGGAAATCGGAACGGTGTCGACCGGCTCGCTCGGCCTCGACATCGCGCTCGGCGTGGGCGGCCTGCCGCGCGGCCGCATCATCGAGGTCTACGGGCCGGAAAGCTCGGGCAAGACGACGCTGGCGCTGCATACGGTCGCTGAGGCGCAGAAGAAGGGCGGCATCTGCGCCTTCGTCGATGCCGAGCACGCGCTCGATCCGGTCTATGCCCGCAAGCTGGGTGTCGATCTCGAGAATCTCCTGATCTCCCAGCCCGACACCGGCGAGCAGGCGCTCGAAATCTGCGACACGTTGGTGCGCTCGGGCGCGATCGACGTCCTCGTCGTGGACTCCGTCGCGGCGCTCACGCCGCGCGCCGAGATCGAAGGCGAAATGGGTGATGCGCTGCCCGGCCTGCAGGCCCGGCTGATGAGCCAGGCGCTGCGCAAGCTCACGGCGTCGATCTCGCGCTCGAACACGATGGTCATCTTCATCAACCAGATCCGCATGAAGATCGGCGTGATGTTCGGCTCGCCCGAGACGACCACGGGCGGCAATGCGCTGAAGTTCTATGCGTCGGTCCGTCTCGATATCCGCCGCATAGGCTCGGTGAAGGATCGCGACGAGGTCGTCGGCAACCAGACCCGCGTCAAGGTGGTCAAGAACAAGCTTGCCCCGCCCTTCAAGGTCGTCGAGTTCGACATCATGTATGGCGAGGGCGTGTCCAAGACGGGCGAGCTTGTCGACCTCGGCGTGAAGGCGGGGGTCGTCGAGAAGTCGGGCGCCTGGTTCTCCTACAATTCGCAGCGGCTCGGCCAGGGGCGCGAGAACGCCAAGCAGTTCCTGCGCGACAATCCCGAACTGGCCCGCGAAATCGAGACGGCATTGCGCCAGAATGCAGGGCTCATCGCGGAGAAGTTCCTGGAGAACGGCTCCGAAGGCGGTTTCGACGAGGCGGACGAAGCGTAGCCGAGTTACTCCTGTCATCACGAATATGCCGCCGGCCTTCGCGCCGGCGGTTTTGTTTTGGAAACGAGCCCGGCGCGTGGGAAAGCCTCGGGTTTCCAGCCTATTGCGCCTTTCTGGACAGTATTCGAAGCTGCCGCTAAAAGGCGCTATCCATTTTCGCCGGCACCGGCCGGCGGTTCTCTGAAAAAGGCAGTTTTCATGAGTGGCGTGAACGAGATCCGGTCGGCTTTTCTCGACTATTTCAAGAAGAACGGACATGAGGTCGTTCCGTCGAGTCCGCTCGTGCCGCGCAACGATCCGACATTGATGTTCACCAATGCCGGCATGGTGCAGTTCAAGAACGTCTTCACCGGGCTGGAGCAGCGTCCCTACAGCCGGGCCGTGACCGCGCAGAAATGCGTTCGCGCCGGCGGCAAGCACAACGATCTGGACAATGTCGGCTACACTGCCCGCCACCACACCTTCTTCGAGATGCTCGGCAACTTCTCCTTCGGCGACTACTTCAAGGAGCGCGCGATCGAGCTTGCCTGGAACCTGATCACGAAGGAGTTCGGCCTCGCCGCCGACAGGCTCCTCGTCACCGTCTATCACACCGACGACGACGCGGCCTCTTACTGGAAGAAGATCGCCGGCCTTCCGGACCAGCGCATCATCCGCATCGCCACATCCGACAATTTCTGGGCGATGGGCGACACCGGTCCTTGCGGCCCCTGTTCGGAGATCTTCTACGATCACGGCGAAGGCATCCCCGGCGGTCCTCCCGGAAGCCCGGACGAGGACGGCGACCGCTTCATCGAGATCTGGAACCTCGTCTTCATGCAGTTCGAGCAGATCACCAGGGAAGAGCGGGTCGATCTGCCCCGGCCGTCGATCGATACCGGCATGGGCCTCGAGCGCATCGCGGCGGTGCTGCAGGGCGTGCACGACAATTACGATATCGACCTGTTCAAGACGCTGATCCACGCTTCGGAGGAAGCGACCGGCGTCCGCGCCGAAGGAAAGAACCGGGCAAGCCACCGCGTCATCGCCGACCATCTCAGAGCTTCGAGCTTCCTGATCGCCGATGGTGTCCTGCCGTCCAACGAAGGTCGCGGCTACGTCCTGCGGCGCATTATGCGGCGCGCCATGCGCCATGCCCAGCTCCTCGGCGCGACCGAGCCGTTGATGTGGCGGCTGGTGCCGGCGCTGGTCCGCGAGATGGGGCAGGCTTATCCCGAGCTCGTTCGCGGCGAAGCTCTCATCACCGAGACCCTCAAGCTGGAGGAAACCCGCTTCCGCAAGACGCTGGCGCGTGGCCTCGGGCTCCTCGCCGAAGCGACGGAAACGCTGGGCGAGGGCGGCCGGCTCGACGGCGAGACGGCCTTCAAGCTCTATGACACCTATGGTTTTCCGCTCGATCTGACCCAGGACGCGCTGCGCCAGCGCGGCATCTCGGTGGATCTGGAAGGCTTCGACGCGGCCATGACTCGCCAGAAGGCGGAAGCCCGCGCGAGTTGGGCCGGCTCCGGCGAAGCGGCGACCGAAACCGTCTGGTTCTCGGTCAAGGACAAGACGGGCGCCACCGAATTCCTGGGGTACGACACCGAGCAGGCCGAAGGCATTGTCGCGGCGCTCGTCAGGGACGGCGCGGTGGTCGATGAGGCCGGCGAGGGCGAGACCGTCTCCGTGGTCGTCAACCAGACGCCGTTCTACGGCGAATCGGGTGGCCAGGTGGGCGACACCGGCACGATGACGGGCGAAGGCTTCGAGCTCGAGATTACCGATACGCAGAAAAAGGGCGATGGTCTTTTCGTGCACGTGGCGCGGGTGGTGAAGGGAAAAGTTCGTGTCGGCATTGCCGTCGAGATGAAGGTCGACCACGCCCGCCGTACGCGCCTTCGGTCGAACCACTCAGCCACCCATCTCGTCCATGAAGCGCTGCGAGAGGTGCTGGGGACCCATGTCGCCCAGAAAGGCTCGCTCGTCGCGCCGGAACGCCTGCGCTTCGATTTCTCGCATCCCAAGCCGATGTCGGCCGAGGAGTTGGAGACCGTCGAACGCATGGCGAATGAGATCGTCCTTCAGAACGCGCCCGTGACGACGCGGCTGATGGCTGTCGATGATGCGATCGCCGAAGGCGCCATGGCGCTGTTCGGCGAGAAATATGGCGACGAGGTCCGCGTGGTCTCGATGGGCACGGCTCTTCATGGCGACAAGGCCGGCAAAGCCTATTCGGTCGAGCTTTGTGGCGGCACGCATGTCTCGTCCACTGGCGATATCGGTCTCATCAGGCTGCTCGGCGACGGTGCCGTGGCCGCTGGCGTGCGGCGCATCGAAGCTCTGACGGGCGACGCGGCGCGCCGGCACCTGGACGAGCAGGATCGGCGCTTGAAGGCCGTCTCCGCGGCGCTGAAGGTCTCGCCGGCCGATGCGCTCAACCGTGTCGAGGCGCTGCTCGACGAGCGACGCAAGCTCGAACGAGAGCTGGCGGATGCGCGCAAGAAGCTTGCTCTGGGTGGCGGCGGCTCGGCGGGTGCCGGTGCTGAAACCGAGACGGTGGCCGGCGTCGGCTTCGTGGGCAAGTCGGTGTCGGGCGTCGCCCCGAAGGATTTGAAGCCGCTGGCCGACGAAGGCAAGAAGACGCTTGGCTCGGGCGTCGTGGTCTTCATCGGGGAAACCGATGGAAAGGCGAGCGTCGTCGTCGGCGTCACCGAGGACCTGACGGGACGGTTCAGCGCGGTCGATCTCGTGCGCGTCGCGTCGGCGGCTTTGGGCGGACAAGGCGGCGGCGGTCGCCCGGACATGGCCCAGGCCGGTGGCCCCGACGCGTCGAAGGCCGGCGAGGCGATCGCGGCGGTGAAAGCCGCGATGGCGGCGAAGGGCTGAAAGCCTGAGGCGGCGTCGCAAGGCGGCGCTGCCCCTATTCTCCAAATTCGGTGCCGGTAAAGCTCGGCAGTCCGCAAATTCGCTGCCACCACCCCGCGATCGCTGGATAGCTGTCGATGACGGCGCGTCCCTCGGGCGTCCTGAGGAAATAGGCGAACATCGGCGCCGCGTGGAGGTCGGCCAGGGTGAGTTGCTCTCCGAGCAGCCATGGGCCTGGCATCTTGAGGTCGGCCAGTGCCGCGAGGCAGGTCGCCGCGATTTTCAGGCCACCGGCGATACGCGGTTCGTCGGAAGCCTCGCCGCGCTTCGGCTTGGAGACGCGTTCCACATAGACGTCCCAGACCAGCGCGCGATAGGCGTAGGCGTCGAGCAGTCCGATGATCTGGTTCATTGTTGCCCGCATCCTCGGGCCGGAAGGCTGGAGGGGCGGACCGTCAAAAGCTTCGTCCGCGTAGCGCGTTATGGCGCCGGTCTCGAAAAGTCGGAAGCTTCCGTGTTCGAAAGCCGGGATGCGGCTGAAGGGATGGTGCTTCAGATACCATTCCGGCGGCCCGTTCGGGGCGAACACATCGATCGGGACGAGTTCATACTCCACGCCCTTCACTTCAAGGGCGAGCCTTACGATCCTGACATAGACACTGTAGTCGGCACCGAATAGGCGTGGTGGAGATTTCATCGGTTCGCCCCTGTCTGCCGTCGCCGGATCGGCGGGCCGGGCGACGATGCCCGTCGCCGGGGCCGGAATTCAACCCGCCGGGAACTGGCCCGCCGGCAGCTGAATGCCGCCGGCGGGCCAGATTTTGTCAGGCGGCCATCGCCTTCGTCAGGTTCTCGTCGATCTTGTCGAGGAACCCGGTGGTCGACAGCCAGGGCTGGTCGGCGCCGATGAGCAGTGCGAGATCCTTGGTCATGTAGCCGCTTTCGACGGTCGCCACACAGACCTTCTCGAGCGTATCGGCGAACTTCTGGAGTTCCGAATTGCCGTCGAGCTTGGCGCGGTGCGCCAGCCCGCGCGTCCAGGCGAAGATCGAGGCGATGGAATTTGTCGAGGTTTCCTCGCCTTTCTGATGCTGGCGGTAGTGACGGGTCACCGTGCCATGGGCGGCTTCCGCCTCGACGGTCTTGCCGTCCGGCGTGACCAGCACGGAAGTCATCAGGCCGAGCGAGCCGAAGCCCTGGGCCACGATGTCGGACTGCACGTCGCCGTCATAGTTCTTGCAGGCCCAGACATACCCGCCCGACCACTTGAGGGCCGAGGCGACCATGTCGTCGATGAGACGATGCTCGTACCAGATCTTCTTTTCCTTGAACTTCTCGGCGAACTCGTTGTCGAACACTTCCTGGAAAATGTCCTTGAAGCGCCCATCATAGGCCTTGAGGATGGTGTTCTTGGTGGAGAGATAGCAGGGCACGCCGCGATCGAGCGCATAGTGGAACGACGCCATCGCGAAGTCGCGGATGGAATCGTCGAGATTGTACATCGCCATGGCGACGCCGGAGGAAGGCGCGTCGAAGACGTCGTGCTCGATGGTCTGGCCATCCTCGCCGACAAACTTGATCGTCAGCTTGCCCTTGCTGGGGAAACGGAAATCGGTCGCCCGGTACTGGTCGCCGAAGGCGTGGCGGCCGACGATGATCGGTTTGGTCCAGCCCGGCACGAGGCGCGGCACGTTCTTGCAGATGATCGGCTCGCGGAAGATCACACCGCCCAGGATGTTGCGGATCGTGCCATTTGGCGACTTCCACATCTTCTTCAGCTGGAATTCCTCGACGCGCGCCTCATCGGGGGTGATGGTGGCGCATTTCACGCCGACACCGTACTTCTTGATCGCGTTGGCGGCGTCGATCGTCACCTGGTCGTCGGTCGCATCGCGATGCTGGATGCTGAGGTCGTAGTATTTGAGGTCGATGTCGAGATAGGGGTGGATCAGCTTGTCCTTGATGAACTGCCAGATGATGCGGGTCATCTCGTCGCCGTCGAGTTCGACGACGGGATTTGCCACCTTGATCTTCGCCATGGGAAATGCCTCTTTTCTGGATTCGGGACGAATGTCCCGCATTGGTCGCGACCGGAAAGATGCGGCCCCTATAGCAAAGCGCTTACCCGCGCGCAAACCATGCCTCGTGCCGTCCCAGTCGCCATTGTCCGGGGCGATGCTGCTGCCTTCTCGCCCTGTGATTCGCTGTTGGAGCCCACCTCATGTTCGAGCCTGATTTCTTCATGTTGGATACCGGGCAGGTTACGCTCAATGTGGCCGCTGCAGGCGATTCCGCGGCGAGGCTGGTCATATGCCTGCACGGCTTCCCGGAGTATTGGGCCGCCTGGCGCGAGGTGATGCAGGACTTGTCGCGGGATCATTATGTGGTTGCGCCGGATCAGCGCGGTTTCAACCTCTCGTCGAAGCCCCAAGGCGGAGAGGCTTATCTGGCCAGAAATCTGGTGGCCGACATCGTGGCGCTGGCCGACCGTCTGTCTCCGGGGAGGCCGTTCGTGCTCGCCGGCCATGACTGGGGCGCGGCCGTCGCTTACGCCTACGCTTTCGCCCATCCCGACAGGCTCACCCATCTCGTCGTCGCGAATGGCGCGCATCCGCTCTGTTTCCAGCGGGCCATCCTCGACGATCCCGGCCAGCGCCGGGCGAGCCAATATTTCCACAGATTGCGCGCGCCGGACGCGGCCGCGCGCCTGGCCGAGAATGATTTTGCCCGAGTCGAAAGAATGATCGCCGGGTTCTCCAGGACCGGGTGGATGACACCGGAAATCCGCCAAGCCTATCGCGCGGCCTGGGCGCAGCCGGGAGCGATGCAGGCCATGCTGCGCTGGTACGGTTCTTCGCCGGTCGTCGTGCCGGCGCCGGGGGAGCCGGCGGCGGATGCGCCGCTCCTCGCCTTGGACCCAGCGAAGGTCACCGTAGGCGTGCCGCATCTGGTGCTGTGGGGGGAGGCCGACGAGGCGCTCACCCCCGCTTGCCTGAACGGTCTCGAGCGCTATGCCGAGGACCTCACCATCAAGAAGATCGGTGGAGCCGGACACTGGGTCCTGCACGAGAAGCCGGCCGAGGTCGCCGCCGCGATTCGCTCCTTCATCCTCTGAGAGGCCGTCGCATCCGAGGCGCCTCGGATGCACGGGGCCGTCCGCGGCTGCTGCACGCGTCCTTACGGAAGCTTCATTTCTCAGGGCGAATATGGCAGGGACGCGTAAAAAGCCGCAAAGACTGGATCATTGGCGTCATGGCAGGCACGGATCGCGACCGCAAACTCATCGCCGAAGGCCCGGCGATCATTCTCGTCGAGCCACAACTCGGGGAGAACATAGGCATGGTGGCCCGCGCCATGGCGAATTTCGGTCTTTCGGAACTGAGGCTGGTGAACCCGCGCGACGGTTGGCCCAACGAGAGGGCGCGAGCGGCGGCCAGCCGCGCCGATCATGTGATCGACGCCGTGAAGATCTTCGACACGCTGCCCGAGGCGATCGCCGATCTCAATTTCGTTTTCGCCACGACAGCGCGCGAGCGCGACGGCTTCAAGCCCGTTCGGGGGCCGGTCGAGGCGGGCAGGGCGCTGCGCGCTCGTTTCCGAGCCGGCGAGAAGACCGGCATCCTGTTCGGTCGCGAGCGCATTGGCCTGGAGAATGAAGAGGTGGGCCTCGCCGACGAGATCGTCACCTTTCCGGTCAATCCGGCCTTCGCTTCGCTCAACATCGCCCAGGCGGTGCTGCTGATGTCGTATGAGTGGATGAAGTCTGGAATGGAGGCCGAGACCGACACTGCCTTCGCCGGTCTCGAAATGGCGCCCGCGCCGAAGGAGCATTTGCTGGGTCTGTTCCGCCATCTCGAAGAAGCGCTGGACGTGAGAGGCTATTTTCGGCCGAAGGCGAAGAAGCCCAAGATGGTCGACAATCTGCGTGCGGTGCTGACGCGTCCCGGCTTCGCGGAAGCCGAGATCAAGGTCCTGCGCGGCGTCGTCGCCTCGCTCGACTATTTCTCGCCGAAGGAGCCGCGCGGCGCCGGCTATCCCGAACGCAAGGCGAAGGCCGATGCGGCGGCCCATCGCGAAGAGGCAAACGAGGCGCGAAAAGATGTCGAGGACGGCTGAGAGACCAATCCTCCTGTTCGATTCCGGCATAGGGGGGCTTAGCGTCCTTCGTGAGGCACGCGTGCTCATGCCAGGGCGCCGCTTCATTTACGTGGCCGATGACGCGGCTTTTCCTTATGGCGCCTGGGAAGAGCCCGCGCTGGCGGACCATATACTGAAACTGTTCGGGGAGCTGTTCGACCGCTACGATCCCGAGATTTCGGTGGTCGCCTGCAACACCGCCTCGACACTCGTCATCAATGCCTTGCGCGAGGTCTTTCCCGGCCGCCCATTCGTCGGAACGGTGCCGGCAATCAAACCGGCCGCCGAACGCACGCGTTCCGGCCTTGTATCGGTGCTGGCGACGCCGGGCACCGTGAAGCGCCAATATACCCGGGACCTGATTTCCCAATGGGGATCCAAATGCCATGTGCGGCTGGTCGGCAGCGACAGGCTCGCCGGCCTTGCCGAAATCTACATGCGGGACGGTTTCGTCGACGAGGATGCGGTCCGCGCCGAAATCGCTCCCTGTTTCGTCGAGCAGGATGGCCGGCGAACGGACATCGTCGTGCTCGCCTGCACCCACTATCCGTTCCTGGCCAATCGCATGCGCAAAACCGCCCCTTGGCCCGTGGACTGGCTCGATCCCGCCGAAGCGATCGCGCGGCGCGCGTTGTCCCTTATCGCCGCACAGACGCCGGAAGAGTGCGACACCGCGTTCCGGAACGGGGCGGACATTGCCGTCTTCACGTCCGGCAAGTCCGATTTCGCGACCCGGCGGATGATGCAGGGCTTTGGGCTCAGCCTCGCTTGAGGGCCAGGCCGCGCCTCCGAACCACCGCCGACACCGAGAGAATGATCGTCAGCGTGAGGGCGTAGGCGACGATCTGAATGCCTTCCGGGCGCGCGACGTATCCGACCAGGATGTGCAGCAGGAAGCCGACCGGGTTGGTCTGGGGCAGGATTTGCGACGTGTTCCAGATGTCGTAGCCGAGAGGAGGGAGATAGCCGGCCTGGACCAGGAAGGCCGCGGCTTGCGACGCGAGCCCGGCAGCCAGGAGCAAGACGATCACTCCTGTGACGTGGAAAATGTGCTTCAAAGGCACGCGCAGGAGGCCGGCATAGAGGAGGGCGCCGACAAGGGCAGCGCCGGCGACACCCAGAAGACCGCCTTGCAGCATGGTTGCGGCATCGAGTTCGCCATCGATCGCAACGCCGTAGAGGAAGAGAACCGTTTCAGACCCTTCGCGCAGCACTGCCACTGCGCAGATGATCGCCAGGGCCGAGAGTGGCTTGACACCTTCGCGAACTGCCGAGCCGATCGCCCGGCTTTCGCGCGCGAGTTCCGCTCCGTGCGAACTCATCCAGATTTGATGCCAGCCAAGCATTGCGACGGCCGTCAGCAGAACCACGGCATTGAAGACTTCCGTGCCGTTGCCATCGAAGAGCTCGGTCAACTGGCTCGCGAAGATTGCAACGATACCCGCTCCGACAAGGCCCGCGAGCACGCCACCTGACACCCATCGGCCTCTCGCCGGAATGCCGCTGCTCGCTGCAAGCACGATCGAGATGATTAGAGCAGCTTCAAGGGTCTCGCGGAAGACGATGACGAATGTGGGGAGCATCACTACTGCGCAAAAAGCGTCCCTATAGCCGTGTCTTCGTGACGCTCACCGAAGAAACCATAGCTGCCGGCAGCCAGCGGTCCGATGTGAAAGGTCATCTCCTTTCCACCGGCGATCACCTTCTCGACGTGGAAGTCGTTGCTCTCGAATTCCTCCGCCGTCTGGTCCGCATTGACGACTGTCAGAGCGAACGCCTCATTGGCGGGAACGCTGAGCGTCTGTGGCTTGAAGCGATGATCCTGGATCGTGAGTGTGAAGGTCTGTTCATCTGCCGCTTTGCCCGGCATTGCCTGGAAGAGCATGGCGGCAATGGCCACCAGACAAGCTGGCAACAGGCGCTGGAAAATCATCTCTCGACCTCTTCTTGAATGGCTGAGCCTCGGATCTCCAAGGGTTTCAGACGTTGCCAACATATAAAGAAGACAATTGAAGTCAACTATGGTCGACCATTTTGGAATCATTCAAAATACAAAAGATTACAATGCGTTATGGTTTGCCGTCAGGCAGTTGTCATTGTAGGCGATCAGCAGCGATGCGAATGGACGCGTGAGCGTTTCGGCCTCGCCGATGGCCTCGGCTTGATCGCCGATAGATCCTGCTTTCGCCTTGCCTGGGCGAAATCCTTGACACACAAGGAATGATCCACTAGAGCCACGCCAGCGCCGGGCCGAAGGGTCCGGCGTCTTACTTGACGTGTCCCGTGGGTCTTTCCGCAAAGCGTGCGTGGGAGATCCTGTCAGGTCCCAAGATCGGGGCCAGAGGAGGGCGCGTTCCTTCGTCCGGAGCATCTTGCTTCGGATTCAACGTGTTGAAAGGGAATGCGATGAGCAAGCGCGAATCCGCAAAGTACAAGCTGGACCGCCGTCTTGGCGAAAATGTCTGGGGCCGCCCGAAGTCTCCGGTCAACAAGCGCGAGTATGGCCCGGGCCAGCACGGCCAGCGCCGCAAGGGCAAGATGTCGGACTTCGGTCTGCAGCTGCGGGCCAAGCAGAAGCTGAAGGGCCATTACGGCGACGTGTCGGAGAAGCAGTTCCGCAAGACGTATGACGAGGCGAACCGTCGCAAGGGCGATACTTCGGAGAACCTGATCGGTCTCTTGGAGTCGCGTCTCGATGCCATCGTCTATCGCGCGAAGTTCGTGCCGACGATCTTCGCCGCGCGCCAGTTCGTGAATCACGGCCACATCAATGTGAACGGCCGCCGCGTCAATATCGGCTCCTACCGCTGCAAGCCGGGCGACGTGATCGAAGTTCGCGAGAAGTCGAAGCAGCTCGTCATGGTGCTGGAGGCCGTGCAGCTCGCCGAGCGCGACGTTCCGGACTACATCGAGGTCGATCACAACAAGATGGTCGCCACCTATCAGCGCGTGCCTAGCCTTGCCGATGTGCCGTTCGCGGTGCAGATGGAACCGAACCTCGTCGTCGAGTTCTACTCGCGGTAAACGACGTCAGTTCGAAATTCAGGAAAAGGCCGCGCCCGTTCGCGGCCTTTTTCATATGAGCAAGCGCAATTCCGATCTTTCGTGAAAATCGGTTCGCAGGCTGGCTGCGATGGTCTATGCAGGCGCGATGGACCGGCCAAGGAAAGATCGGCGGCCGGACAGTACGAAACGCGGTTTCGAAGTGTTGGAACAATGACCTTGCACGAGATTCCCGAGCTTGATGCGCCCGGTGCCGAGGGCGGCGCGCACCCGCTTTTCGCCGAAGTGCCGTCGAGTGTCGAATTCAACAAGCTGCGCAAGCGGCTCCTGCGACATATGCGGCAGGCCCTCGCTGACTTCGCCATGGTCAAGCCAGGAGATCGATGGCTCGTGGCTTTGTCTGGCGGCAAGGATTCCCACGGGCTCCTTGCCTTGCTCCTCGACCTGAAATGGCGCGGCTTGTTGCCGGTGGACTTGCTGGCCTGCAATCTCGACCAGGGCCAGCCGAATTTCCCCAAGAACATCCTGCCTGATTATCTGACCGCTCACGGCATCCCACACCGGATCGAGTATCAGGACACCTATTCGGTGGTGACCGAAAAGATTGTCGAGGGCAACACCTATTGCTCGCTTTGCTCGCGCCTTCGCCGAGGCCATCTCTACAGGATTGCACGCGAGGAGGGATGTTCGTCCCTGATCCTCGGTCATCACCGTGAAGACATTCTGGAGACGTTCTTCATGAATCTGTTCCACGGCGGGCGCATGGCCGCGATGCCGCCCAAGCTGCTCAATGATGAGCGGGACGTCATGGTATTGCGTCCGCTCGCTTACGCAGCGGAGAGCGATCTCGCCAAGTTCGCCGACGCCATGCGTTTCCCGATCATCCCTTGCGATCTTTGCGGCAGCCAGGAAGGGCTGCAACGCAATGCCATGAAGGCGATGCTGGAAGAGATCGAGCGTCGTATGCCCGGGCGCAAGGACACGATGATCCGTGCTCTGGGCAATGTTCGCGCCTCGCATCTCCTGGACCGGAAGCTGTTCGACTTTGCCGCGCTCAACGAAACCATCACTGCAGGGACACCATGACGTTTGACGAGAAGGCGATCGATTGGCTGGCCGCGGTACTCGCGGATGCCGCCGCAGCGGAGATCATGCCGCGCTTCAGGCGCCTGGATCGCGGGGATATCCGGCTGAAGACCTCCGCGGCTGACCTCGTCACCGAGGCGGATATCAATGCCGAGCGCGTCATCACGGCCCGCCTGCGCGAGCGCTATCCCGAAGCCATGATCGTGGGCGAGGAAGCCCACTCCGAAAATCCGGCGCTCCTCCACGGCCTTGGCGAGGCTCCGCTCGCTTTCGTCATCGATCCGGTCGATGGCACGTTCAATTTTGCTTCCGGAATGCCCTTGTTCGGAGTCATGCTCGCGGTTGTCGTTCGCGGCGAGACCGTCGCCGGCATCATTCACGATCCCGTCGGCAAGGATTGGCTGATCGGTGCCAAAGGGGCCGGCAGCCATGTCCGGCATGCGAATGGCCGGCTCGAGAAGGCGCGGGTCGCAGAGTCCGTTCCGCTGTCTGAGATGACCGGCGCCATCTCCTTCAGCCATCTGCCCGAGCCCGAACGGTCGCGCCTCGCCCGCAACCACGTTCAATCGCTGTCGCAATTCAACTATCGTTGCGCAGCGTGCGAGTACCGTTTGCTGGCTACGGGCTTCGGCCACTACGTCATCTACAACAAGCTGATGCCCTGGGATCATCTTGCTGGTGTCCTGATCCACGCCGAAGCCGGAGGCTATTCCGCCCGTTTCGACGGCAGCGCGTATAACGCTTCGCATGTGGGCGGTGGGCTGCTCGTTGCGCCGAGCAGGGAAAGCTGGGATGAACTGCGGCGCAAGCTCTGGGCGGAATAGGGCTGGTCGGAGCCCTATCAATCGCGATGCGTGCCGCCAAAACCGCGCATCGGTTTTGGGCAACGACATCCGGGAGCTTAAACCATGTCGCGCAAATCTCGATTTGCGCGACATGGTTTAACGTGCCGCTTCAGGTCAATGCGTCGGGTTCCCGTGCGCCTGGAACAAGCGGCCTCGCTCGGCAAGGAGCACCAGTGCCAGTGTCGTCAGCGATACAAGAAAGAAGCCGGCGCTGAACGGCAGTACGGTGCCGTCGAAGGCCTGCCCGATGATCGCGCCGATCGTTGCACCGCCAACCGTCTGGATGAAGCCCTGCACAGATGACGCCGTCCCGGCGAGGTGACCGAGCGGCTCCATCGCTATGGCGTTGAAGTTCGAGTTGATCCAGCCGAACTGGAGCATCGCCGCAGTGAACAGGCCGATGAAGACGACGAGCGGCACCGGCCCAATCAGAGCGAGCGCGAACAAAAGGGCGGTCACGGCACTGAAGCCGAGCAGCGCGCCGTGCGACAGTCGCCGCATGCCGATGCGGCCCACGAGCCGTGAGTTCGCGAAAGACGATAACGCCATCATGCTGGCGACCACCGCGAAAATGACGGGGAACCAGACACCGAGGCCGTAGATGCCGACATAGATCTGCTGAGCGGAGTTGATGAAGCCGAAGAGGCCGCCTGACATCAGTGTCGTCGCCAGCGTGTAGCATAGTGCCGTGCGGTTGCCGAGCACGACGCCAAAGCCTCCCATGACCGAAGCTGCCGTGAGAGGACGGCGATACTCAGGTCTAAACGTCTCGGGCAAGCGCATGGCAGTCCAGACGGTCACGCCGAGTGAGACCAGCGCCATGAACACGAAGATCATGTGCCATTCGGAAAACAGCATGACCAACTGACCAATGCTCGGAGCGACCACCGGCACGACCATGAAGACCATAAACACCAGCGACATGACCTCCGCCATGGCACGGCCCCCGAACACATCGCGCACGAAGGACACCGCCACGACGCGAGTGGCGGCGGCGCCGACGCCCTGGATGAAGCGCAAGGCAAGCAAGACTTCGAAACTCGGCGCGAAGGCGATGCAAAAGGCTGCCACCACGTACACCACAAGACCGAACAGCAGCGGGATGCGGCGGCCGAATCGGTCTGAGATGGGGCCATAGAGAAGCTGGGGCAGACCGAAGCCGAAAACATAGGCCGATATGACGTATTGCCGATGGTTCTCGTTCTCGACCCCGAGACTGGCGCCGATCTGCTGAAGCCCCGGCAGCATGATGTCGATGGCCAGGGCATTGAGTGCCATCAGTGCCGCTGCCAGCGCAATGAATTCCCAGCGCGGAATGGGCAGCAGGAATCCCTTGTCCTTCGCCGGCGCTTGCGCGTCCATCGTCGTCCCTCCGGTAATCACGATAAAAAACGAAAATGCGCCGGAAAGTCCGGCGCATTGTCAGAAGCTCGATCCGGCAGCTATTACCGTTGTGCTTCCTCTGCGATCAAGCGGCTTTCGCGCTGATGCCTTTCTCTTCCAGGAAGGTCTGCAGTTCGCCAGCCTGGAACATTTCGCGGATGATGTCGCATCCGCCGACGAACTCGCCCTTCACATACAGCTGCGGAATCGTCGGCCAGCTGGAATAATCCTTGATGCCTTGGCGCAACTCGTTCGAGGTAAGCACATTGACGCCTTTGTAGTCGACGCCGAGATAGTCGAGGATCTGGACGACTTGCCCGGAAAAGCCGCACTGCGGGAACCCCGGAGTGCCCTTCATGAAGAGCACGACGTCGTTGCTCTTCACTTCGCTGTCGATGTAGTCGTGAATGCCGCTCATGAAGGAATCCTTTTCATGCCCGTGGGAACAGGCCCGAAGTTCATTAGGAGATAAACCCTTCGGCGACCCGAAACAAGACCGAGACGCAATGCGTCGCCGCGGAGCTGTCGCCGGCGTGCCAACACGAGCGGATGTCGAATTGTAGGGTCGCTCAGTCCGGTGCGCTCGTCTGCAGGGCGAGTGCGTGCAAGACGCCGCCCATATTTCCCTTCAGGGCCTCGTAAACCATCTGATGCTGCTGCACGCGGCTTTTGCCACGGAAGCTCTCAGCCACGACTTCGGCCGCGTAGTGATCGCCGTCGCCCGCGAGATCGCGGATCGTCACCTTCGCGTCCGGAATGCCTTCCTTGATGAGGCGTTCGATGTCGCGCGCGTCCATTGCCACTGGGTCTGTCTCCAAGCTCCGCTCGTCATCCAGATATGGCGGCTGCGGCCGGTGAGGTCAATCCGGCTGTATCGCTTCACGCCGAGTTTCGGCGACCTGGATGTATGACAACCGTCATGGGCGGCGGTGACAGCCGTTGCAGTCATCGATCGGGCCGGATTTCCGGCCTTCGCGCACATCCCGGCGATGACAGTCGGAACAGAAGGCATGAAACAGTCGGTCGATTCGCGTCGTCTCGGACGCTGAGATGCGCTTGTGGCACGTTAGGCAATTCTCGTTGCCGCTTCCGTCGGCGAAATTGTGATGACAGCCCGCGCAGGGGAGCCCGGTGTGGTCGGTGTGCAGGAACCGAGCGTGGTCGACCGGCGCCTGCCTGAGCGTCGCCAGACGCGGGGACGCCAGCGGGCCTGCAGCGATCCCGGCGAGGATAATGACGAAAAGTGCGAGCGCTGCGGCCAGTTCTGCCACGTGCCTTTCGCGCAGGAAACCGTCCACCAGGAGAAGGATCAGACAGACCATGACGAGCACGGCGGAGACCTGGCCCAGGCCTGCGATCAAGGCGACATGCGCGCCCGCTGCCGCCGCGAGGAGATGGCCTGCGACGCGATGGGCTCGCTGGCTCCGGAAGGGCCCGAGTCGCCGGCGCAATTTTGCCGAGCGCTGCAGCGTCAATGCGGCGGCGAATGCCAGAGCCGCGAAGATGCCGGCCACGATCTCGACAGGAACTGCCGGTGTCAGCCAGCGCCAGAAGACTGGTTGCAGCCCCATGATCAAGGACACATGCGCCACAAGCGCGACCAGCGCCCCCCAGCCGAAAACTTTGTGCCAGCCCCGGCGTCCCGGCAATGGGCGTAGGGCGATGGACCCGACCGCCAGCATCAGTGCCGCCAATCCGAGCAGCCTTGTTGCCCACCAGCCGTGATCCGTCGGCTGCAGGATGAGCAGGGCTCCCGTCGCGAGCAGCGCCAGTCCGCCAAGGCCCGAGTAGCCGGAAAGCGTCTGCATCGGACTCCACCGCAGGATCATCGCTTATACCTGGAATGCGTTCTCGGCATGGTAGTTCAACTTCGCACGGAGACGCTCTACTTCAAGACAATTGACAGGCGGGGCGGCAGAACAAAGAATCTTGCGGAGGATATCGTCTGGGCGTGGGGGCATGCCTTCGGCATAGCGACGCGGAGATGCGCGGGATGCAGGCGAGCGGCACGATTGCCCCACAGGCGACCACTTTGCTCCTGGATGCGCTGGCCAGCAAAGGGCAGGAGCCGGAAAGCGTCCTTGCACGGGTCGGGCTGACCCGGGCGAGCCTCACAGAAAGCCGAAGCAACACGCCGCTCGCCACCTTCACGACGATCCTCGAAGCCGCCGCTCGCGAACGTGGCGACGCAACTTATGGCCTCAAGCTCAGCCGCATCTATAACCTGCCGGCGCTGGGCTCCATCGCAACCGTCTTCTTCACATCCCCCACCCTCGGATACGCTCTTTCCAAGTTCACCACCTATTTCGCCAGTCTGCAGAGCAACACCGAGGCACGGCTCGATGTCTCGGGCGATGTCGCCAGGCTGAGCTATTTGATTTCCGATCCGACGGTTCGGCTCCGCAAGCAGGACGCCGATTTCACCATCGCGCTGGAGTACAGGATGCTGGCCGACATAGTCGGCCCAAAGCGGACGATCTTCCGTGTCGATTTCGAGCATGATTGTTCGCAGGACCTGGAAGCGTACCGAGCGCATTTCCAATGCGCGGTAGAGCCGCATCGGGCGCGTAACGCCCTCTATTTTGCCGCCAGCTATCTCCACAGTGCCCTGCCGGGAGCAGATCCCAGGGCCAATGCGAGCGCCGAACGAGAGCTCAGGGAAATCCAGTCGGCCCGTCGCAAGGAGCTCGACCTGCCCACTTCGATCGAAGCTTGGATGGGAGCGGCTCTCGCACGTTCGCTCGATGCGGACATCGAACATGCCGCGGCCGACTTCGGCGTCTCGTTGCGCACGTTTCAACGCCGACTGGCAGAGGCCGGCGTCAACTTCCTCGATATCCGCAACAAGCGACGGGTACAGATCGCACAACGCATGCTGGTCGCAACAGACATCCCGCTGACGGCGATCGCGCTGCAGCTTGGCTACAGCGAGGCCAGCGCCTTCTCTCGCAATTTCAAGGCTCAGGTCGGTGAAACTCCGGTGGAGTATCGCGCCCGCCAGCAGCATCTCCGGCAAGTAGGCGCCGATATTGGCTGAAAAGATCGTGCCGGCCTTATTTTGGCATGTTCTGTCAAGCGCAAGGCAAATCCATGAGACAATGCTACTGAACCAGCCGACACCGTTTGGGAGGACAGGAGATGAGCTGCTGGAGACGTCGCGGCAAGGTGTGGAGCCTCTGCCTTGGCGCGGCGGAGCTCAACTGCCGGCTCGCATTCAAATGGCCGTGAAACGTCGCAAGTCGACGAGGCCTGGCGGTTCATGCCCGCGGCCAGCGGGACATATACCGTCAATCATTCCAGTGCGGACGAAGTGGCGCGGGGCCGGAAGTCTGAAAAGCCAATCGGGGAGGACAACAATGCGTTTGGGCCTGTTCGCGGCGGTTGTGCTGGCTAGCGCGGCAATTCCGCCAACCTATGCCCAGGAAGCACAAGGGGAAATACAGCCGGAGGAGATCACCAACGTCACGATTCCGGAGGGCACGGAACTCCTGCTCTCTATGGATTTGGCCTTGAACCATGTGGTGGACGGGCGCGCCTATGTGATGGATGCCGACACGCTCAAGCTCCTTGGCATCATCGGCACGTCCAATCTCGGCATGGTGCTCATCCCGCAGGGCTCGAAAGACATCTATGTGGCGACGACGCATCTGTCCCGCACCACCCGGGGCGAACGCTCCGATGTTGTCGAGGTCTTTTCCGGGGATGACCTCTCCTTCAAGGAGGAGATCCCGATATCGAGCAACCGGGCGCAGGCGCTGAACTATCGTTCGTTGTTCCAGCCCTCGGCGGAGCACAAATATCTGTTCGTGCAGAACGCCACGCCGGCGACCTCGGTGACCGTGGTCGATCTCGCCGCAAAGAAGCAGATCGGCGATATTCCCAATCCGGGATGCTACGGCATTCTGCCTTCGGCCAAGACCGCTAGCCGGTTCGCGACCTTGTGCGGCGACGGGACCCTCGGCACAATCGACGTCAAGCCCGATGGCACCGGCGAAATGAAGGCCTCTGGCCAGATCTTCGATGCCGACAATGATGCCGTCTTCACAAGCGCTTTTCGCTGGGGCGATAATTGGGTGCTTCCGTCCTATGGCGGCAATATCTACGTCGTCGATGTCGAAGGCGAGACCGCGCGCCTGGTCGACAAGATCGAAGTGTCGAAAGGCGTCGAGGGAGATTGGCGCCCGGGTGGCTATCAACCATTGGCCGTGCACGACAAGAACGGTCTCGCCTATGTGCTGATGCATTCGAAAGGCGCTGAAGGCAGTCACAAGAATCCGGCGGAAGAAATCTGGGCGGTCGACTTGAGGGAAAAGAGGCTTGTCGGACGTTCCCAATCTGTGCCGGCGATCGCGCTCACCGTCAGTCAAGGAGACAGGCCGGCGCTTTTTGCGATAGACGGGCTCAAGGCCGAAGTGGTGCGCTATGACCTGCCGGACGCAGACCAGCAATTCACGTTGACGCCGTCCGCAACAGCCCCGGGGGGCGACCTACCCGATCAGGTGGAAGTGCGGTAGGGCGGGCCATGGTCGCGTTGCATCCGATATTGATCGTTCTTGCCGCAGGCACTCTCGTCTGCATCTTCACGCGCGCGGCGTTGCACAAGGCGATGGACCTGGAACTGTTCGCACACACCATGGCCGGGTACCGGATCGTGCCCGCGTCGGCGCTCCTTCCGGCCGCTGCGGGGCTGCTTGGCCTGGAACTCGCGATCGTACTCGGGTTGATCGTTCCGGCGGCCCGGCCTGTCGCGGCGGGCGGAGCGCTCGCACTCCTCGTTGGCTATGCCTGCGCCATTGCGCTCAATCTCGCGCGGGGCAATACCCGGATCGACTGCGGCTGCGGCGGCGAGGGGACGGGCCTGTCCTGGTACCTGGTGGCACGCAACGCCGCTCTGGTCGGCCTTTGCCTGATTGCCATGGCCACGCCGCTCCCGGTCGAGATGGGGGCCGCCGCCTGGGCAAGCGTCGCCGCCGGCATCCTGTCTTCCATGCTGCTTTTCGCCGGTATCGAAAAACTGATCGACAATTGGTCGTGGCTCCAGGCGTCCGATCGGGGGCAGGAACCGCACAATCACGAGGGGCACAACTGATGGAACCGCTAGTGGTGGCCGTGATCGTCCTGTGGGTGATTGTCCTCGTTCTCCTCGTCGTGGTGTTCGCGCTTGCCCGGCAGGTCGGCATCCTGTTCGAGCGCGTTGCGCCGATGGGCGCGCTGATGACTGACGCGGGGCCTAAGATCGGCGAGCGTTCGCCGCGCTTCGACTTGTTGACGCTGGATGGCAGGCCGTTCACGCTTGGCTCGCCGTCCAGCAAGAGCACTCTGGTGTTTTTCCTGTCGACCACTTGCCCGGTTTGCAAGAAGCTGCTGCCGGTGCTGAAGTCGCTGAAGCAGGCCGAGGCGCAGCGCCTCTCCATCGTGATTGCCAGCGACGGTGACGCGCTGGAACACAGCGAATTCCGCCGCGCGGCCGGGCTGGTCGACTTCCCCTATGTACTGTCGCGCGACCTCGGCATGACTTACCGCATCAACCGATTGCCCTTTGCGGTGCTGATCGACGAACAGGGGGTGGTGCGCGGCAAAGGGCTGGTCAACTCACGCGAGCAATTGGAAAGCCTTCTCAATGCGCAGGATCTCGACCAGGCTTCGATCCAGGAGTGGATCAAAGCGGAAGTCGGCAGACGTGCGCAGGCTTAGGGAGACACGCTGATGTCGGGACTGATCCAAAAACTCTTTGGCGCCATCGACCAAGTCACGGAGAAGGGATCGCGGCAGATGGCTCACCGGCTAGGACGCCGCAATTTCTTATCGTTCGTCGGCAAGGTTGCGGTCGGCGGCGCGATCATGCCGCTTCTGCCATTCGACCGGGCCGGTGGCGGCACGGCGCGCGCGGCCGCTGAGAAGACGGATACGGAATGCGAATACTGGCGCTACTGCGCGCTCGACGGTTTCCTGTGCACGTGCTGCGGCGGCACCGTCAACCAATGTCCGCCCAATGCCCAGGTCTCGGCAGTGACCTGGGTCGGCACCTGTCAGAATCCTGGCGACGGCAAGGCGTATCTGATCAGCTACAATGATTGCTGCGGCGTTGCCTCCTGCGGCAGATGCCTGTGCAACTTCAACCTGCGCGAGCGGCCGGGATACCGCATGGGCGTACACAACGACATCAACTGGTGCATGGCCAATAGTCAGACCAACTATCACTGTACGGTGGCCGCCGTGGTCGGGCTCGGCAGCAGCAATGGTTAAGCGACTTTGGGAAAAGCATTCTGCGTTTCTCGGCCAAATTCTCCCGTAAGCGTGAAGGCTAGGCGGGAGAAGCTTGCGCGAAGCAAACTGATTGGCATCGCAGCCTGCGTTGCGACGGCGACACTCACAGCGCATGCCTTCGCCGACGACGCCACCTTGTTCGCCAGGAATTGCGGCGCCTGCCACGGCAAGGCGGGGCTGGGCATACCCGGAATGGCGCCGCCCCTGGCCGGCGCGGATTGGGCAAAGGCGGGCAAGCCCGAAAGCCGAAACTACGTGCCGGAAGTCGTTCTGAACGGCCTCTCGGGCAAACTGGCGGCGGGAGGACGGATTTATCAAGGCGTGATGCCGCCGCAGAAACAGCGCAGCGACGATGAGATAGCAGTGCTCGTCAATTTCGTGCTTGCGACATTGAATGGCGCTCCGTCGGGTTTCAAGCCGCTCACGGCGGCGGAGATCGAAAGCTTGCGTGCCACGACAGTCGACCACAAGACACTGCTTGGAACGCGCGCGCAGCTTGTCCGATGAGCCCATGAGACCTGCTGCCATTTATTCCGCTGCGCTCGCCCTGCATGTCCTGGCATGCGGAACAGGCAGCACGGCAAGCGCCGCAGGGAACGGCCGGACACTCTATGTGCTGCATTGCTCGGGCTGCCATGGCCTGAACGGCGACGCGGCAAGCATCGGCCGCATACCGGCGCTTTCCGGCAATATCGGCTACTTCATGACGTTGCCCCAATCGCGCAACCTGGTCATCCAGGCGCCCGGCATCATGAATTCCGGCCTCCACGACGAGGATGTTGCCGCGCTGTTGAACTGGCTGGTGCCGACCCTTGCCGGGGACTCGCTCGCCGCGCCGTTCAAACCCTTCACCGCCGACGAGATCGGGCGCTCGCGCGCGACCCGTCCGGCGGATTTCTTCGCGACGCGGCGCAAGGTCGCCGCGGATTTGAAGAAGCTCGGGGTCGAACTGCCGAGCTACTGAAAGACCTTGGATTGCACCCACGGTCTTGGCGTCGACCGCGTCCGCCGCTACGGTCCGTTGCCAAGACCGATTGCTATCAATTTTCCGGAGGAAGATCGCCCGCCATGAAGGCCGGGAACCAGCCTTCATAAGCAGCGCGAAGCTCCTGGATGGTGAGCGCGCGCGCGTCGCCGAGCTTCAATTCGGTCCCGCCGGTGGTGCCGATCCAGGGCGCGAAAATGCCGCTGCCGCGCATGCGTTCCTCGTAGAACCAGTCGACCTTGTGGCGCGGGATGGTGATGAGATAGCGGCCCTGATCCTCCCCGAAGAATACCGGTATGGGCGGCAGGTCCTTCAGTTGATTGACCGTGGCACCGATGTCGCCGGCCATCGCCATCTCGGCGAGCGCCACGGCAAGACCGCCGTCGGCCAGATCATGGACGGCAGTGGCCGTCCCGTCGGCGACGAGGGACCGGACGAAATCGCCGACCTTCTTCTCGTGCTCGAGGTCGACCGGCGGGGGAGGGCCATCGTCACGGCCATGAATGTCGCGCAAATAGATGGACTGGCCGAGATGTGTTCCCCAGGCGGCCGGCGCGCCGACCAGGATAATGGCCTCGCCTTCGGCCGCGAAGCCGATGCGCGCCATCTTCTGCCAATCATGGATCAGGCCGACGCCGCCGATTGTCGGTGTGGGAAGGATGGCTTGGCCATTGGTCTCGTTGTAGAGAGAGACATTGCCGGAAACGATCGGAAAATCGAGCGCGCGGCAGGCATCGCCGATCCCGGTGACGGCCCTGGCGAACTGACCCATGATCTCTGGACGTTCCGGATTGCCGAAATTGAGATTGTCCGTGGCCGCGAGCGGTAGGGCTCCCGTCGCGGTGAGATTGCGCCAGCATTCGGCGACAGCCTGCTTGCCGCCTTCATAGGGGTCCGCCTCGCAATAGCGCGGCGTGACGTCCGAGGAAAAGGCGAGTGCCTTGCTGGGATGGCCGTCGACACGGACAACTCCGGCATCGCCGCCCGGACGTTGCAGCGAGTTGCCTTGGATCATCGTATCATACTGCTCCCAAACCCAGCGGCGACTTGAAAGGTCGGGGCCGCCGAGAAGCTTGAGCAGTGCGTCGGCCACATCCGACTCCGGTATGTCGTCGCTCCCGAGTGCCGCGCGCGGCTCGGGTTCCACCCAGGGGCGGTCATATTCCGGCGCCTGATCACCGAGCTCCTTGATGGGCAGGTTGGCGACTTCCTCGCCCTGGTGGAGAATGCGGAAGCGCAGGTCGTCCGTCGTCTTGCCCACGATGGCGAAGTCGAGGCCCCATTTGCGGAAGATCGCCTCGGCATCCTTCTCCTTTTCGGGGCGCAGCACCATCAGCATGCGCTCCTGGCTTTCCGAGAGCATCATCTCGTAGGCGCTCATGCGCTCTTCGCGAACCGGAACCTTGTCGAGATCGAGCTCGATGCCGAGGTCGCCCTTGGCGCCCATCTCGACGGCCGAGCAGGTAAGGCCGGCGGCCCCCATGTCCTGGATGGCGATGACCGCTCCGGAGGCCATCAGCTCCAGACACGCTTCGAGCAGGCATTTTTCTGTGAAGGGATCGCCGACCTGAACGGTCGGCCGCTTTTCCTCGATCTTGTCGTCGAACTCTGCGGAAGCCATGGTCGCGCCGCCGACGCCGTCGCGACCGGTCTTGGCGCCGAGATAGACGACGGGCAGACCGACTCCTTCAGCCTTGGAATAGAAGATCGCATCGGTCTTCGCGAGGCCGGCAGCGAAGGCGTTAACGAGACAGTTGCCGTTGTAGCGCGGATCGAAATTGACCTCGCCGCCGACAGTCGGAACGCCGAAGGAATTGCCGTAGCCGCCAACGCCAGCCACCACGCCTGCCACCAGATGGCGCGTCTTGGGGTGATCCGGCGCGCCGAAGCGAAGCGCGTTCATTGCCGCGATAGGGCGTGCGCCCATGGTGAAGACGTCGCGCAAAATTCCGCCGACGCCTGTCGCGGCTCCCTGGTAAGGCTCGATATAGGATGGATGGTTGTGGCTCTCCATCTTGAAGACCACGGCGTCGCCGTCCCCGATATCGACCACGCCCGCATTCTCGCCCGGTCCCTGGATGACCTGCGGACCGGACGTCGGCAGGGTACGTAGCCATTTCTTTGAGGATTTGTACGAGCAGTGCTCGTTCCACATGGCCGAGAAGATACCGAGCTCCGTGAAGCTTGGCTCGCGACCGATAAGGTCCAGGATACGCTGGTATTCGTCGGGCTTCAGACCGTGGGCCTTGATCAGCTCGTCGGTGATCTTCACGTCGTTGGGAATGGTCATGTCGATTCCGTTGGCGCCTACCGCATCGGCCCGAGAATTGAGATCTTCGAAAAGCACGACGCGCCGATTCAAGCAATCCGAAGCAGTCGTTGCGCATTTGAGGGACGCGCGACGCTCCAGTTCCGGCTCCATAGCCTATGCCGTGCGCCGTTTCACCCTGCCTGCTGCAAAAAACAGCCGGGGCGCCGGAAAAAGCCAGCGGTCATCCATAGCTATCGTAGCTGGAGCCCCCGCTGGCCAGAAGCCGGCGTATCGTCGCAAGCCCTTCCGACACGTCCGCCCTGCTGCGCGGCGTCGTGATTCCGACGCGTATACGATGGAACACCTGGTCGGTGCGGCCGGCCTTGAATTCGTCCTCGTCGTCGACGAGCACACCTTCTCCCGCCGCGGCATTCTTGAACGTCCCGGAAAGCCACGGCTCGGGGAGGCCTAGCCAGAGGAAGGGCACATTCGGCATCCAGCGGAAATCGAAGCCGGCAAGCGACGTGCAGGCGAGCTTCAGCCGGGCGTTGACCTCGTCGAGACAGCGCGCCCGGATGGCCGTGGCTTCGCCCGAGAGGACCAGCCGGGCGCAAAGCTCCGCCAGGAGAAAAGGCATGCCTCCGGTAGCCATTTTGTGGGCCACGGCGATGCGATGAGCAAAGTGCGGCGGGCAGGCAACCCAGCCACCGCGGACGCCGGCTGCGACGGCCTTGGACAATCCCGCGACCACGAATGTGCGCTCGGGAGCGAATTCGGCCAATAGCGGCGTGGGGTCCCCGGCGGGCGCGCCATAGAGGTCGTCTTCGATCAGCCAGACATTGTGTCGGCGTGCGATCTCGGCGATCTCCCGACGGCGCGATTGCGGCATGCTGACGACTGTCGGGTTCTGCACGGTCGGCATAAGGAAGGCGAGCTTGGGATGGCGCTGCGCGCAAAGTCGTTCGAAATCCCCCGGCACCACCCCTTGGTCGTCAGAGTCGACCAGAGCCACCCTGCGGCCGAAGAGACCCACGCTTCGCGCGAATTGCGAATAGGAAAGGTTTTCGAAGACGATATGATCGCCTGGTACTGTTGCCACCGAGGCAATCGCCACAAGGGCGGCATGGGCGCCGAGCGTGGGCACCACGGTTTCCGCCGCCGGATTGAAGCCGTTCCGCGCCAACCACTGGCTGCCGGCCTCGAGCCAGCTTTGCGGAAAGGCCCGCGCATAACTCGACATCTCGCCGGGATGCTCGCTGCTGATGTCCGCCAATATCCGGCCGATCGCGGCGCCTTGGCCGACGTCGGGAGCGGCGGTGCTGTCGAAACGCAGCCTGTCCGAAGGCGCTCCAGAGCCCCGCGTGTCGTCGCTGGGGACAGAGATGGCAACACCGGCGCGCTGTGCTCCGCCTCGATCGAGCACATAAGTACCGCGCCCCACTTCGCCGCTGACGAGCCCCCGCTGGCGCAACAAGGCGTAAGCACGCCCGACCGTGCCTATCGTCACCCCAAGATCATAGGCCAGATCCCTCTGGGGCGGCAGCTTCGTGCCGGAACTCAGAACGCCGTCGCTTATGTCCGCTTCGATATGGTTGGCTAGCCGCAGGTAGAGCGGCCCGGTTCCCTTGGAGATGGTGGGCGACCAATTTGTCATGGTGACAATTATCTATATTGCCTTCGGTCGGGAGTCAATTCATTGCAATTGTAGGGGTGCATTGATCGGCTTATTTGCCTGGATGGCTTGATGCGATGAATACAATCGAGACAATTTCGCGGGGCAGTGTGGACAATGCCGGAGGTGGACGCACCGGCTTCGTGTCCAGAATCGTGATGGCGATCGTATCGTCCGTGGCTTGGCTCGAGCTCCGCCTGGACAAGCGTCGCAGCCGGCTCGCCTTGCTCGAACTGACGGATGACCAGCTCAAGGACATCGGCATCTCCCGTGCCGATGCGTATCGAGAGGGCCTGCGCTCCTTCTTCGATTGACCGCGCCGGTCAGACCGCGCTGCCGCAGCTCTGATCGCCAGTTGCCCAGCGACTGACGTCCGCGTTGATCCGCGGAGCGAGAGGGTCCTGCATCAAGGGCCCGAACGCCTGCAGCCTCGCCGGCGTGCCCTCTGCCTGAACGACGAGCAATGGACGCGCCTCGGGGTGCTGCGCCGGAACCAGCAGGAATCGCGGCCGGCCGCTGAAGGAATTGAGTTCATTGGCAAAACGGTAGGGTCGGAAGGCCGGGTCCTTGCTGGCGAACCAGCATTTATGGGCGGCGATCGCCACTTGCTCCATCGTGCGCAGTGCAGCGCTCTTGCCGGACCCGCCGGATTGTCTCGATCCTTCCACGCCGGACTGGCACCCGGCAAGCATACCGATGCCGGCGACAGCGCTGATGCGGACCGCCGCCGAGAAGAGATGCGATGCTTTCATCAGGCAGCCAGTCCCAGCGCGCTCTCGAACAGGGCGCGGCCGTCGCTGCCGCCATGCGCCGCTTCGATCAGGTTTTCAGGATGCGGCATTAGTCCGAGGACATTGCCGGCCTCGTTGACGATACCGGCGATATCGTTGATCGAACCGTTGGGATTGGTCCCCTCGGCGTAGCGGAAGACGACCTGACCTTCGCCTTCGAGGCGGGCAAGCGTCTCGGCGTCGGCGAAATAGTTGCCGTCGTGATGGGCGACCGGACAGCGGATGATCTGACCCGGCGCGTAGGCGCGGGTGAAGGCCGTATTGGCGTTGGCCACTTCGAGCTTGATCTCGCGGCAGACAAACTTCAGCGACGTATTGCGCATCAGCGCGCCGGGCAGAAGGCCGGCTTCCAGGAGAATCTGGAAGCCGTTGCAGACACCCATTACCATGACCCCTTGAGCGGCCTTCTCGGCGACTGCCCGCATCACGGGCATGCGCGCGGCGATCGCGCCGCATCGCAGATAGTCCCCATAGGAAAAGCCGCCCGGGATCACGATCAGGTCGACATCCGGAATGGTGGTGTCCGTCTGCCAGATCGTTTCGGGCGTTTTGCCCGAAATCTTCGTCAGCGCCGCGATCATGTCGCGGTCGCGATTGAGCCCGGGGAGGAGGACGACGGCTGATTTCATGAACCCGAATCGAATCCCTTCTGTGTTCCGGCCATTTGCCTCTGCTCGGCATTTTCGAGCGATATCGCCTTACATGATGGCTACGCTGTAGTTTTCAATCACCGTGTTCGCCAGCAGACGTTCGCACATCGCCTTGAGATCGGCCTCGGCCTTTTCCCGATCCGACGCATCGAGTTCGATATCGAAGACCTTTCCCTGTCGCACGGATCCGACGCCACCGAAGCCGATGGCGCCGAGGGCGCCTTCGATTGCCTTGCCTTGCGGGTCGAGGACACCGTTCTTGAGAGTGATGGTCACGCGGGCCTTGATCACGTTCGGCGGCTCCTGGTTGTCTCGGCGGTCAGTGCGGCTTGCCCTTCGGGCCGTCGGTCGAAGCGACCAGGACTGGACCGGCCGGGCGGGGCGGTTCGTTCTCGTTCATGATGCCGAGCCGGCGGGCCACCTCCTGATAGGCCTCGACGAGCCCGCCCATATCGCGGCGGAAACGATCCTTATCGAGCTTTTCCTGGGTGGAGACGTCCCACAGACGGCAGGAATCCGGAGAGATCTCGTCGGCCACGACGATGCGCATCATGTCGCCTTCGAAGAGGCGCCCGCACTCCATCTTGAAGTCCACGAGCTGAATGCCGACTCCGAGGAAGAGGCCGGAAAGGAAGTCGTTGACGCGAATGGCGAGCGCCATAATGTCATCGATTTCCTGCGGGCTCGCCCAGCCGAAGGCGGTGATATGCTCTTCCGAGACCATCGGATCGTCGAGAGCGTCGGCCTTGTAGTAGAACTCGATGATGGAGCGCGGCAGGACAGTGCCTTCCTCCATGCCGAGCCGTTTGGCGAGCGAGCCTGCGGCAATGTTGCGCACCACAACTTCAAGCGGGATGATCTCGACTTCCTTGATCAATTGCTCCCGCATGTTCAGCCGGCGGATGAAATGCGTCGGGATGCCCATCCGGTTCAGATGCGTGAAGATGTGCTCGGAAATGCGGTTGTTGAGTACGCCCTTGCCATCCACGACCTCGTGCTTTTTCTTGTTGAAGGCGGTGGCGTCGTCCTTGAAGAACTGGATGAGGGTGCCCGGTTCCGGGCCTTCATAAAGGATCTTGGCCTTGCCTTCATAGATACGACGGCGACGGTTCATCGGTTTTCTCTGGTTTGGAGGGCAATCGGCAAAGACCGTTCCCTAAGGCTCGCGCGGTCGGAGCCGCGACAATGGGTTCAAGGCCGGTCTCTATCCCAATCGCGCCGTTTCCTCAATCAGCAATTCGCCCGATTAACTGCTTTCGGTTCCCGCATTTACCGCTCTTGGCCGGGAAATGACGCAGCGCAACAAAGTTGCAAGCGATATTGACCGAAGGCGCGCCTTTTGGTTTGTGCGCAGGCATCCCATATCACGCCGTGGAATCGGCGTTAACCGGAGGTTTGCCATGACGTCCATGAAGGACCGCGAAGAAGGTTTCGAGAAGAAGTTCGCTCTCGACGAGGAGCAGCGGTTCAGGGCCGTCGCGCGACGCAACAGGCTGCTCGGCCTCTGGGCGGCGGAGAAGCTCGGCAAGACCGGCGCGGATGCCGAGGCCTATGCCAAGGAGGTCGTGGTTTCCGACATCGAGGAAGCCGGCGATCACGACGTGTTCCGCAAGATACGCCGCGATTTCGATGCGGCTGGCATCGATCAGTCGGATCACCAGATCCGCAGGACGATGGACGAGTTGATGGTGACGGCCGCCGAGCAGGTCAAGAACTCCTGATCGTTGAGGCCGGACCGGCCGAAGCAGTCAACTCGGGCTCGCCTGGATGAAACAAGCCGCCCTGGATAAAGGCGGTTTATTGTTGCCATGTCGCAGGCTTCTGTTTGAATGCCTGTGACTATCAATGCAGGATTCTCCTTATCATGAGCCTTTTGTCGCGCCTCGGTTCGGGTGAAACACTGTTCACTGCATGGTCGGGAATTCCCGACGCTTTGACCGTGGAGCTTCTGGCCGGCAACGCTTTCGACGCGGTGACGCTCGATATGCAGCATGGCGGGCACCATGAGGATAGCGTTTTGCGCTGCCTCGTGCCGGTCTTGCGGGCCGGCAAGCATGCCTTGGTGCGCATCCCGGTTGGGCGTTTCGACATGGCGAGTCGCGCGTTGGACTTCGGCGCGGAGGCGGTGATCGCTCCTATGATCAATTCGGTATCCGACGCTCGCGCCTTCGCGGCGGCTGTAAAGTATCCGCCAGTCGGCGAGCGCTCCTGGGGTCCGACCTTCGCGTTCCCACGTAGTGATGTCACCGACCCGCAGGCCTGGTTGCGGGAATCAAATGCTAGGACGGCAGCCTTCGCCATGATCGAGACGCGCGCTGCCCTCGACGCGCTGGACGGGATTCTGGAGACGCCCGGAATCGACGGCATCTTTGTCGGGCCATCCGATTTCTCCATCGCTTGGTCGGACGGCGCCACTGTCGATCCTATGCGTGAAGACATGATGGAGACGGTCGGCGACATTGCGCGCCGGTCCATAGCGGCCGGAAAGGTCGCCGCGATGTATGTCAACGATATGGCCCTGACCGGCCGCTATGCTGCCATGGGCTATCATTTCCTCGCGATCGCTTCGGAGCACCGGGCCGTCGCGGTCGGTGCGCAGACCCTGATTGGCGCCGCGCGCGCCTCTCTCGAAGGGAAATAATCAGGCCTGCAGTCGCGACAGGAACTGGGCGAACGCCATGGAGCCTTCGGGCCAGGGTCCGTAGCCGGAATCCGTATTGAGATGACCGGCCTCGCCGGCATCGATGAAGAGCGATCCCCAGGCGGCCGCGACGTCCTCCGCCACCTCATAGGCGCAGAACGGATCGTTGCGGCTGGCGATGGTGATCGAGGGAAACGGCAAAACCTCACGTGGGTAAGGGCCGAATGTCATCAGGTGCCTCGGCCGGATTTTGGGATTGGAGACATCGGGTGGTGCCACGAGGAAAGCGCCCGCGACCTTCTTGCGGAACTCCGGGACGGCATGCACGACGGTCGGAACGCCGAGCGAGTGCGCAATCAGCACGACCGGGCGTTCGGCCTCGTTGACCGCGGCGACGACATTCGCCACCCAGTCCTCGCGAACCGGCTTCGACCATTCCGCCTGCTCGACACGGCGGGCCGTCGACAGTCGCTCCTGCCAGCGTGTCTGCCAATGTTCGGGGCCCGAATTGGTGTAGCCGGGCACGATCAGTATATCGGCGTCTTTGACCTTCATGGGCCGCCATGTAGCGACGGCGATGCTGCGACGCAACAGGAAGCATGAAGGCGTTGAACAGCGTGTTCGGTGTTTTCGCCCTTGCGGATGGCCTCTTGCGTGCCGACTCTTCTGGACTGAAGCAACTTGAATCGCGGGAGCAACTTGCGGCTCGATCGGCGCTCAGCGCCGGGCAGCGCGGGTGTTCTCGCCATCGGTGCGGCAGGTCCTGCCGACACGGAGCGCTCCATGGTGGATCTTCCCTTTGCCGTTACGACTCCCATTCGCGTCGCCAGGGTCGGGCTGAAGGCTCGCGATGCCGATGGCCTTGCCGCCTATTACCAGAGGGTCCTCGGGCTGAGGGAACTGTCCCGCGCCGGGGGCCGGCGAGTCCTCGGCGCCGGGCAGCGGCCGCTCATGGAGATCGAGGAAAGCGCTTCGGCCAAGCAGGACGATCCGCACAGCGCCGGCCTCTACCACACAGCCTTCCTGCTCCCGACAAGGGGAGATCTCGCCCGCTGGACCCGTTTCGCGATCGATGAGCGCATTCCCGTCGCCGGCGCATCCGATCATTTCGTTAGCGAAGCGATCTATCTCACCGATCCCGAGGGTAACGGGGTGGAAATCTATGCCGACCGGCCGAAGGAGAGTTGGAACTGGCATGGCAATTTCGTCGACATGGGTACGGAGCAACTCGACGTGCGGGATCTGCTCGGCGAGACTCGGAACGGCGAAGTCTGGCAGGGCGCGCCGGACGGCAGCGTGATCGGCCATGTCCATCTACGCGTTGGCGATGCCGGCGTCGCCGAGAAATGGTGGACCGGCGAGATGGGCTTCGACACGGTCCAAAGCCTCGGCGGTAGTGCCGTATTCCTGTCGACCGGCGGGTATCACCACCATATCGGCGCCAATTCATGGCAGAGCCATGGCGCGGGGCCGCGCAACGACCAGCGCGCCGGCCTGATGTGGGTCGAGTTGGAATCGGAGGCCGCCAACACGGAAAGCGAGAAGCGCGATCCCTGGGGAACGGCGATCAGGACGGTACCTGTCCGGCAGCCTTGACGCGGTTTATGGTGCATCGAAAGCTCGAAGTGCGGGATGGTGCTGGCAGCAATTCGGCCGCTTCGTTCTGCACCGTTGGGTGGGGTGCCCAAGGTAACGGAATGGATCCAGTCCACGGGCAAGCCCGTGGACGGGGTCACGTCGCCATTGCTTCGCTCCGCGCCGGCCCGAGGATGACGAAGCTTCCATATCGATGCCAATCGGCAACCTGACGATTTGAGGCAGGCCTTCGAGGCAGTCGTCATCCTCGAACGGGAGCCGCGCCAGCGGGCGAACTGATCCGTGGATCCATTCCGTTACCTTTGGGCAGCCCACCCAACGGGGCAGAAGGAAGTGGCTAAACCGGCACCATTGCCCGGTGCCTGGGGGCGTATCACCCCGCCCCGAAGACCCGCTTGAAGATCGTGTCGACATGCTTGGTGTGATAGCCGATGTCGAATTTTTCACGGATCTGTTCTTCGGAAAGCGCGGCCCTGACATCCCCGTCCGCAAGAAGCTCCTCGAGGAAATCGGCGCCCTTTTCCCAGACCTTCATCGCATTCCGCTGCACGAGACGGTAGGCGTCCTCGCGCGACACGCCGGCCTGGGTAAGGGCCAGGAGCACGCGCTGCGAATGGATCAGGCCGCGGAAACGGTTCATGTTCTTGAGCATGTTGTCTGGATAGACGACCAGCTTCTCGATGACGCCGGTGAGACGTGCCAGGGCGAAATCGAGCGTGATGGTGGCGTCAGGGCCGATCATGCGCTCGACCGACGAGTGGGAGATATCGCGCTCGTGCCACAGCGCAACATTCTCCATCGCTGGGAGGGAGAATGAGCGGACCATGCGGGCAAGCCCCGTCAGGTTCTCTGTGAGCACCGGGTTGCGCTTATGGGGCATCGCCGAGGATCCCTTCTGGCCTGGGGAGAAATATTCCTCGGCCTCGAGCACCTCGGTGCGCTGCAGGTGGCGTATCTCCGTTGCCAGCCGCTCGATCGACGAGGCGATGACGCCGAGCGTGGCGAAATACATGGCGTGGCGGTCGCGGGGGATCACCTGGGTGGAGACGGGCTCGGGTTTCAGGCCCAGCTTCTTGGCGACATGGGCTTCGACCCGCGGGTCGATATTGGCGAAAGTGCCGACCGCACCTGATATCGCGCAGGTCGCGATTTCCTCGCGGGCATGGACCAGCCGCTCCCTGCAGCGCGAGAATTCGGCATAGGCCAGCGCAAGCTTGACCCCGAAGGTGGTTGGCTCGGCGTGGATGCCATGGCTGCGGCCGATCGTGACTGTGTCCTTATGTTCGAAGGCGCGTTTCTTCAGAGCGGCGAGCAAAGCGTCGATGTCGGCCAGCAGGATATCGCTGGCGCGAGCGAGCTGGACGGAGAAGGTCGTATCCAGCACGTCCGACGAGGTCATGCCCTGGTGGATGAACCGAGCGTCGGGTCCGACGAATTCAGCGAGATGGGTGAGGAAGGCGATGACGTCGTGCTTGGTTTCGCGCTCGATCTCGTCGATCCGATCGATGTCGAATTTCGCGGCGCCGCCTCTTTCCCAGATCGTGCGCGCCGCCTCCTTGGGGATCACGCCGAGTTCGGCCAGCGCATCGCAGGCGTGGGCTTCGATCTCGAACCAGATGCGGTATTTGGTTTCAGGGGACCAGATGGAAACCATCTCGGGCCGCGAATAGCGGGGGATCATCAGTCGCTCCTGTCGTTCGGAAAGTTTTGCTGCCTCCTATCAGAGCAAACGGGAATCCTCAACGCGGCTTTCTCGCGAATCAGAGGCTCGGCGGAACGAACGCGGCGGGACCAGCCACCAGTCGTCAAAGCAGATCTCTGCGCGGTCAGAGGGCGGCTGCCCGCTCCGACCAGGTCGGCAGCAGATCCTTGTCGGCCTTTCGTGCGGCATGGACGCCGCGAGCGATGGCGCGGGCCATGGTTGCCCCTGCTGCCGCGTAAAGATCGATGGCGCCGTTATGATCGGGCACGATGCCGCCTTTTCCCGTCGCCAAGGCGAAGACCAGGTCGCCGTCGATCGGGGTATGGGTGGGCCAGATGGCGCGGGCGAAACCATCATGGGCTGCGATGGCAAGGCGTTTGGCGGCTGGCTTTGTCAGCACGGCATCCGTGGCGATCACCGCGATCGTGGTGTTGGCTCCGCTTTCCCGGAACTTGATGTCGATGTGCTGCGCGTCGCGCGGAAACGGCGAGGGGAAGCCGAGACCGCCGAATTCCGCGCAGATCTCCCAGGGTGCTGCCCAGAAATACGGGGTCTTGCCGACGGTGACGGAACCCGTAGGGTTGACGGCCACAAGCGCGGCGACGGTCACCCCGCTGGGCAGCACGGTCGAGGCGGAGCCGAGACCACCTTTCAGCCCCGCTGCGAGCGCTCCGACACCGGCCCCGGCGGTGCCGATCGCGAAATCGAGCGAAGCGCCGCGGGCCGCCTCGTAGCCGAGTTCCCGGTACGGAGGGTAACGCCCCCATTCCTTGTCGCCGCCATTGTGGAGGTCGAACAGGATTGCGCCAGGCACAAGCGGAACGCGGATCCCGCGCACGTCGAAGCCGACGCCTTGCTCCTTCAGCGCTGCCTGGACGCCTGAGGCCGCGTCGAGCCCGAAGGCAGAGCCCCCGGAAAGGACGATGGCGTTCACCGCCTCGACGGAATTGTGCGGCTCGAGCAGGTCGGTCTCGCGCGTTCCGGGCGCGCCACCCAGCACTTGCACACTGGCGACAGCCGGCTCGTCGCAGAGAACGGCCGTAACGCCGGTCTTGATACGCTCATCGGCCGCGTTGCCGACACGCAATCCAGCCACGTCGGTCAGGAGATTGCGCGGCCCTGTGCGAAAGCTCATCGGAAATCACTCCCCATCGGTGACGGCCACGAACTTGGCGCCGTCGAACCGGAACAGTCTGTAGGGGCTCTCCGTCAAATCGCCCTTAACGTCGAACGCCACTTTCCCGATCGCAGTTTGAAATTGCTGGTTGTCGAGCGCTTCCGCGGGTGCTGCACCCGACGATGCCGCCGCTACGGCGATCTCCATCGCCGCAAAGGCGGGTAAGACATAGCCTTCGACCTGGACGCCGGCGTTTTCAAGCGATTCCACGCCGGCGGGGTCGGCGATCTCGGCCCATTCCGGAAGGCCGATCATCAGTGTGCCGGCTTTCAGCGGGACGTCGCCGGGCGCGCTGCGCAACGCCTCGCCTCCGGCGATGACGAGGGGCATGCCGAGTTGCTGGGCATCGCGCGCGATCACGGCGATATCGTCGCGATCGCCGCCGACAAAAAGATGTGTGGCGCCCGCTTTGCGGAGGCGGCCGATCAGTCCGATCTGGTTGTCGAGTTGTGGCCGGTAAGTGTCGAGGAAGACCGGCTTCCTGCCGGCCTGTTGTGCCGCCACCCGGAAGTCTTCGGCCAGTTCCCGACCATAAATCGTGCCGTCGTCGACGATGGCGAAGAGTTGGTCGCGCCACAGTCTTGTGAGTATCGCGCCGACCGCGCTGCGCTCGCCGTCGGCGCGCGGCGCCAGCCGATAGATCGGCCACCCAGTCTTCCCCCGCTGATCCGTGAGACTGTCGGTGCGCACGCCCGGGGTGATGACGGGGATCGCTGCGCCCGCCAGGATGGGAAGTGCCGCTTCGATGGCTTCAGTGCACAGGAAGCCGACCACGAGCTGAACCTTCGCTTCAGCAAAACGCCGAGCCGCTGCGGCTCCGCCTTCGGCCGTGCAGGCATCATCGGCCGTTTCGACTGCAACCTGGTGATCGCCACGCGCTTTCGCCGCGGCCTGCGCGCCCGCCTCCAGTTGCCGGCCCAGCGGGGCCGAAGCGCCGGTGAGCGGGGCGGCCACTCCGATGTGTATGGCGTCTGCCTGGGCGACGCCGCATAGTGGAATGGCCGCGGCGAAGGCCAAGATGAGACGCAGTGAGGACATCCGGAACCATTGCTCGAATGACACGCGCGGAACGCGCTGCGCCAGAGGTAAAGGCTGACGAGGCGCGGCGCAACACGCTAATTCGTCCCCATATTCTTGTGCGGGTAGAGGGACGTGATCATATATGTGGATCGACAAGCAGGAATTTCCCGTGCTCAAGAAGAACGTTGTCGAAGGCAAGCTCTATCGGGACGCGATGAGCCATTTTGCCGGGGCCGTACATGTCATCGCGACCGATGGGCCGGCCGGCAGGCGCGGCACGACGGTCATCGCCGCCTGTTCGGTGTCGGACAATCCACCGGTCGTGCTGGTCTGCCTAAACCGCGAGAACCCGCGCAACGACGCCTTCACCGACAATGGCCGCTTCGCTCTGAACACCCTCGCTGCCGGCCAAAGGCTCGTCGCCGAGACGTTTTCCGGCCATACGGGCCTGCCCCAGGACGAGCGTTTCAAAGTCGGAAGCTGGGCGACGCTCACAACGGGGGCACCCGTCCTATCCGGGGCGCTTGCAAGCTTCGATTGCGAGATCATCGATTCCAAGGATCTGGCAACCCACCGTGTGCTTTTTGGCAAGGTGACAGGCCTGGCCATCGGCGATAACCTCAAGCCATTGCTTTATCACAATCGCGGCTATCGCCTGCTGGACGACGGCTGATCCCTGAGAGAGACGAGCCAAGCCCGGTGAAGAACACCCTCCAACCGCATCCGTTGCCGCAATCGATCGACGAGACGCTTTCTCTGCTGACGGACGCCGACTACGTTGCCGATCGTGCTTTGGCGACCGTCCTGTTCCTCGGCCTGCGCATGCGCCGGCCTCTCTTCCTGGAGGGAGAGGCCGGCGTCGGCAAGACCGAGATCGCGAAGGTGCTGGCGAACGCGCTCGGGCGCCGGCTCATCCGCCTGCAATGTTACGAAGGTCTCGACGTCTCTTCGGCCGTCTACGAATGGAACTACGCGGCGCAGATGATCGAGATCCGCATGGAGGAGGCGGAAGGGAAGGTCGACCGAAGAGCGATGGAGAAGAACGTCTTTTCGGAAAAATACCTGATACGAAGGCCGGTGCTGGAGGCACTGACCGGCGAGAAGGGCGCTGCGCCGGTGTTCCTTATCGACGAGCTCGATCGCACCGACGAGGCTTTCGAGGCATACCTTCTCGAGATACTGTCGGATTTCCAGGTTACCGTGCCCGAGCTCGGCACGATCAAGGCCGACGAGGCGCCGATCGTGGTCATCACCACGAACCGCACACGCGAGATCCATGACGCGCTGAAGCGTCGCTGCCTCTATCATTGGGTCGACTATCCCGATGCGGCCCGCGAGCTGGAAATCGTGAGGCGCAAAGTGCCCGACGCGAACAGCCGGCTCTCGGCGGAGGTCGTCCGCTTCATCCAGAAGCTGCGTGAGATCGAGCTCTTCAAGGTGCCGGGCGTCGCCGAAACCATCGATTGGGCGGGAGCGCTCACGGAACTGGACAAGGTGGCATTGGACCCCGAGACCGTTTCCGACACGATCGGCGTCATACTGAAGTATCAGGATGACATCGCCCGCATCGAGCAGGGGGAGGGCCGCCGTATCCTTCAGGAAGTGAAAGCCGAACTTTCGGCGATACAATAGAGTGATGGAAACCTCTCGGTCCGATCCCGGCATCGCGCATCCCGAAGGCCGCCTCGCCGACAACATTGTGTTCTTCGCCAGGGCGTTGCGCAAGGCCGGCATGCGTGTGGGGCCGGCGTCCGTCAAGGATGCCATCGAGGCGGTGCTTGCCGCCGGCATCGGCTCCCGCGACGATTTCTATTGGACCCTCCACGCCGTGCTGGTTACGCGCCGAGAGGACCATGCGGTCTTCGACGAAGCGTTTCGCCTGTTCTGGAAATCACGCGAACTGATCGAGAAGATGCTCGCCATGTTCTCCCCGGTTGCCCCCGACACCAAAGCGAGGGAAAAACTCCGGCCGGCGGAATCGCGCGTGGCCGATGCCATGTTCGAGGGTCACAGAAAGGAGCAGCGGCCGCAGGAGATCCCCGAGATCGAGGTGGACGCCCGCTTCACATTCTCAGGCAACGAGGTGTTGCGCACGAAGGATTTCGCGCAGATGTCGGCTGCCGAGCTCGCCGATGCCCGCAAGGCCATCCAGGAGCTGCGCCTGCCTCTCGACGAGGTGAGAACCCGCCGATTCCGAGCAGACCCGAGGGGCCGCCGCACCGATCCGCGCTCCATGATGCGCACGGCGCTCAGGACCGGGGGCGAGCTGATCCTGCCGAGATTTCGCTCGCCGCGCATGGTCCACCCGCCGCTCGTGGTCCTGGCCGACATCTCCGGCTCGATGAGCCAGTACACGCGGGTCTTCCTGCATTTCCTCCATGCGCTGGCCGACAAGCGACGTCGGGTACACACTTTCGTCTTTGGCACGCGCTTGACCAACCTTACGCGCCAGATGCGCCATCGAGACCCGGACGAGGCTCTCGCCCAGTGCTCCAGTGTCGTCAAGGACTGGTCGGGCGGCACCCGTATCGGCGACACGCTGCATGAGTTCAACCGGCTGTGGTCGCGCCGCGTGCTCGGCCAGGGCGCGGTGGTGCTCTTGATCACGGACGGGCTGGAGAGGGACGATGTGAAAGATCTCGCCGAGGAAATGGAGCGGCTACACAAGAGCTGCCGCAGGCTCATCTGGCTCAATCCACTGCTGCGCTTCGACGGTTTCGAGGCGAAGGCGCGAGGTGTCAGAGCCATGCTGCCGCACGTCGACGAGTTCCGCCCGGTGCACAATCTCAACGCGCTTTCGGATCTTTGCGCGTCGCTCGGAGCCGGTCCTATGCGAGCCAACGACCCGCGTCGATGGATGGGCATTGGCAACCGGGACGCCGCGTGACCATATTCCGTGTGAGCATCGGGCGAACGTGGAGGGAAGGATATGGCTTCGACAGTTCTCGACGAGACGCGTGATCCCCTGGCGATAGCCGAAGGATGGCACGAGGATGGCCGCGACGTCGCCCTTGCGACAGTCGTGGAGACGTGGGGATCGGCGCCTCGGCCGGTCGGCAGCCATCTCGTCATCGACCGAGAGGGCAACTTCCACGGCTCCGTGTCCGGCGGCTGTGTCGAGGGGGCCGTGATCACGGAGGCTCTCGACGTCATCGAGACCGGGGCCTCCAAGATGCTGGAATTCGGCGTCGCCGACGAGACGGCTTGGCGCGTCGGTCTGTCCTGCGGCGGGCGTATCAAGGTCTATGTCGAGCGGTTGGGCTGACCATGAAACCGTCGTCCTTGAAGATCCTGAATGACGAGCGCCGCCATCGGCGCTCGGCGATACTGCTCATCGATCTGTCGAACGGCGAGGATCGGGTCGTCCGCGAAGGCGATTCGATCGCTGGCGCGCTCGGAGAAGCCGTGGCCAAGGCGTTTCGCACCGGCCTCTCGACGACCGTGGAGGATACCGGTTCGACATACTTTCTCAACGTCTATCCGCCCCGACCCCGGCTGGTGGTGGTCGGAGCCGTCCACATAAGCCAGGCATTGGCGCCAATGGCCAGGATCGCTGGCTTTGATATTGAGATCATGGACCCGCGAACGGCCTTCGCGACGCCTGACCGTTTTCCTGACGTTCCGCTTCTGGCCGAGTGGCCGGAGGACGTCCTCAAGGCACGGCCTCTCGATGCATATACCGCGCTGGCGGCGCTGACTCATGATCCCAAGATCGACGACCTGCCGTTGAAGGCGGCGCTCGACGCCGGCTGCTTCTACGTCGGCGCGCTTGGCAGCCGCAAGACCCACGCCAAGCGGGTAGAGCGGCTCTTGGCTGCTGGAACCGCGCCGGAAGACATCGAAAGGATACATGCGCCGATCGGACTGGATATCGGCGCGGCGAGCCCGTCCGAGATCGCCGTGGCCATCCTTGCGCAGGTGGTCAAGGCCTTGCGGTCGCGTGGGCTCGGCGACAGCGCGAAAGGCAGGGCTGCGTGAGGTTCGGTCCCGTCGCGATCCGGAATGCGGAGGGTGCGATCCTTGCTCATTCTACGGCGGCAGGCGATCGCCGCTTGCGCAAAGGACACCGGATCGGCCCGGACGAGATTGCGGGATTGATGCAGGCTGGCGTCACCGAGATCGTCGCCGCCGTGCTGGAACCGGGCGATCTCACGGAAGACGAAGCGGCGACCCGGGTCGCAAGCAGCATGATCGTTTCCGGCATCGACGTGAAGGCGGCCGCGACGGGGCGCGTCAATCTGCACGCCCGGGAAGCGGGGGTCTTCGTCGTCGACAAGCAACTGGTCGATGCCGTGAATGCTGTCGATCCCGCGGTCACGCTCGCCACCGTGCCGCACTATGCGGCGGTCGAGAAAGGTCAGATGGTCGCGACCGTGAAGATCATCCCTTTCGCCGTGCCGGGCGCTGTCGTCGAGAAGGTGATTTCGCTGTGCGCCGCTCGCGAAGCCTTCTCGGTCAAGCCGTTCCGTCCGCGCAAGCTGGGCATCGTCCAGACGATGCTTCCGGGGGTGAAGGACAGCGTGCTCGACAAGACCGTCCGGGTCACCGAGGGCAGGCTGGCGCGTTCGGGAAGCCATGTCGTGGGCGAGCGACGCACGAGACACGACGAGAGCGCTGTCGCCGATGCCATCGCTGCCTTGGCGGACGAAAGCGATGTGATCGTCATATTCGGCGCTTCCGCCATGAGCGATCCCGACGATGTGGTACCGGCTGCAATCCGCGAGGCGGGCGGAGAGGTGCTCCGCGCCGGCATGCCCGTCGATCCCGGCAATTTGATCGTGCTCGGCTCGCTGGATGGAAAGCCCGTGCTCGGTGCGCCCGGTTGCGCGCGAAGCCCGAAGGAGAACGGCTTCGATTGGGTACTGGACCGGCTGATCGCTGATATTCCGGTCTCCGCTGACGATGTTGCAGGAATGGGTGTGGGCGGATTGCTCATGGAAATTGCCACTCGGCCGCAACCGCGCGAGCTTCCGAAAAGGCGGGCTGCCCCCAAAGTCTATGCCGTCATCCTTGCCGCAGGACGGTCCAGCCGCATGGGCGGGCCGAACAAGTTGCTCGCACGCTTTGGCGACGAGCCGCTGGTTCGGCTTACGGCCGGCCGCGCGATTGGCAGCCGGACGTCGGGAACGGTCGTCGTCACCGGCCATCAGGAAGAGCGCGTACGCGCTGCACTCGAGGGGCTTCCGGTCGTGATCGTCTCGAACCCTGATTTCGCGTCGGGCCTCGCGAGTTCGCTCAAGGCGGGAATAGCCGCATTGCCAGATGACGCGGCAGGCGCGTTGATCCTGCTCGGCGATATGCCAGGCGTGGGCAGCGCGGATATCGATCGCCTCGTCGCGGCATTCACGGCTGCCGGTGGCACATCCGTCGTTCGGGCGACCCATGAGGGAAAGCGTGGTAACCCCGTTCTCTTGCCAAGGGCGCTTTTCCCGGCCGTCGCGACGCTGGAAGGGGATACTGGCGCGAGACACCTGGTCGAGGCCGACGGCCTTTCCGTGGTCGACGTCGAGATCGGTGAAGGCGCTTCCATCGACGTCGACACTCCGGATGCCATGCACCTTGCCGGCGGCGTCTTGCAAGAATAGCCGAATCGTTGTGGGCTGCCTTGTCTGCCCTTCGGACCGCCAGTGGACACCTTGATAAAGCTCCTTCTTTCATCGCTGGTCACGCCCGCTCTGATCCTCGCATTCGGAGCAGCAGGCCACGCAGGGGAGCTTGCGCCATTCAAGGACAAGCTCTTCGCCTATCCTTCCGTTCTCTCTCGAGCGGATGATGGCGGCTATGTGGTGGTCGATTATCGCGAATCGCGAGACATCGATGCGCGTGACGAAATCCCGGAGCGGCGGGTCAGGAGCGATTACGTCACGCTCGGGGTCCGCAAGGCACAGCGGGACCTCGTGCTAGCCACGCCCGTGGGAGACATCCGGCATTATGCCGTCGGCAGGACGAAGGGCGCCAAGGTCATAACCGTCTATCTCCATGGCCAGGGTGGTAGCCGAAAGCAGGGTGTCGACGACTTCACCTTCGGGGGCAACTTCAACCGCATCAAGAATCTGATGGTCGAGAATGAGGGGCTGTACCTTTCGCCTGATTTTTCGGATTTCGGGTATGGCGGCGCGGCCGAAGTTTCGGCTCTGCTTGAGCACTATCTGAGGCTGTCGCCGGGTGCGAAGCTCTTCGTCGCCTGCGGATCGATGGGCGGTGGGCTTTGCTGGAAATTGGCCGCGGACAGGACGGTTGCTGCGAGGCTCTCCGGCCTTCTGCTCCTCGGCTCGCATTGGGACGATGGTTTCCTGGACAGCGAGGCCTTTCGCCGGAAAGTTCCGGTCTTTTTTGGCCAGGGCAGTCGCGACAAGGTCTTCCCGGTGGAGAAGCAGGAGGCTTTCTATCGATCGATCCGCAAGAGGTCTCCTGGCTATCCTGTCCGCTTCGTGCGGTTCGATACCGGAACGCATGGCACGCCGATCCGCATGACCGACTGGCGCGATACGCTCAACTGGATGCTGTCGGCACGATAATGCATGCCGCCCAAAAGCGTGCAGCGGTTTGGGGTAGACGACATGCACTAGGCCGCGAATCTACGGGCCGGTGTTGAAGTCCAGGACCGTTTCCGGGTTCATCTTCCCGTCGTAACTTGCATCCACATCATAGTTTACGAGCGTGAAGGCGCCGTTGCGGAAGATGTATGTGGCGGTTGATGACGCATCGCCTGCGCCGCGCCATTTCGAGGAGGACGTCAGTGTCTTCGTCGTAGCGTCGTATTCGGAATTCGCCAACTGGTCTTCGGTCGTGTAGCCGATGATGGTGACGGATTCGACTTTTCCCTCGGAATCGTCGTTTTCGTAGCGGATGTCGAGTTCAGGTGCTGCGAACTGCAGTGGCGTTACCTCCCCCGTATCATTAGCGAAATAGTAGACCTCATCCGTGTTGTAGGCGCCGGAGCCGCAGGAAAACTTGAAGAGCTGAGCCTTGCGCTCGGGCTGGTCCTCCGGATCGGAACTGTAGTGGAAGCCGATCTCGTAAAGCTCGGGGCCGGCTGCGCCCGGTTCAGCGTCTGGCGCTAGTGTCCGGCAGATCGAACCGTAGGTCGCCTCAAATGCCTTTTGTGCTTGTTCCTTGCCGAGATCGCGTGCCGGGGGCGGGGGCTCGTCGCCGCATTGCGCCGGCACCACGCTTGCCAGTTCGCCTTTCGCGGCCGTGAGCGTCCCTTTCTCCAGATGCAGTGGCTGGAAGACTTCGCCCTGGATCGACGGGTTGGCGAGCCTGGCCGTATAACAGCCGGCAAAGACGCTCTCCTTTCCGTCGTCGGCTGTCGCCTTGATCGCGACGGGCACCTGGAAGAAGATGCTCCCCGCCGCACCTTCGCTGCTGACAGGGCCGGTCTCGATATCGACACGCCCCGTATTGGCGAAACCCTTGGCGAAGGTTTCGAAATCCTTGGCGGGCTTCTTCTCCCCGAAATAGCTCCAGGCGCGCCCATATTCGCGCCGGTCGATCGCATTATAGAGCGAGCGTACCAGCGCGGCAGCATCCGACCGGTCGTCGAGATAAGGCCTTTCCTGGGGGGATGCCGGGCTTGAAATCACCCCGGTGCAGGCAACGGCAGCAGCAAGAACGAAGGGCCTCATCGCGAATCTCCAAGAGGATGTATGAGGATTGCCTTGGATTGTGGCGCTGCGATGAAGACCGACTGCCTCTATTCAAGCCTGAGCGGCAGCACTAGGCTTGCCTCGTCAAACATTCCTGGAGAGACCAGTGACGATTTCGATGTATCAGGCGTCGGTGCCCGTTTTCCTCGGCATGCTTAAGGGGTTGTCCCATGTGCTCGCGAAGGGCGAGGCCTACGCGGCTGAGAAGGGAATGGATCCGCAGGTGCTAATAGATGCCCGGCTCGCCCCTGACATGTTTCCGCTCTTCAAACAGGTTCAGATCGCGACCGACCACGCGAAAGGCGCGTCCTCGCGCCTTGCCGGTCGGGAGGTTCCGAAATTCGAGGATACGGAAAAAACCTTCGCCGAATTGCAGGCCAGAATCGACAAGACCACGAGCCTGCTGACAACGTTCAGCGCGGAGCACATAGACGGTTCGGAAGAGCGGACGATCGTCATTCCCATGCGTGCAGGGGAACGATCCTTTTCGGGAATGGCGTATCTGCTGCATTTCGCCATGCCGAACTTCTATTTCCACGTGACGACGGCGTATGACATCCTTCGGCACAACGGGGTGCCGCTCGGCAAGACTGACTTCTTCGGGGTTCGCTGAACCAAGCACGTTCGAAAAATATCCGGCGGCTTTCCGACAGATGCCCTCGCCACGATGAGCGTTAAGCAGGGTAAAGCGCGGCTAATCCCCGCAAAGCTGCTTAGCGCCGAGCGATGCGCGGAAAGTCGGCCGGCTTGATGCCGATGTCGGCCCGGTCGGCTTTGCCCATCGCATTGAGCACGGCCATCGCCGTACAGAAATTCTGGTGATCCAGCCGCTTGGGGCGGACAAACATCTCTGTGAAAAAGCCCATCGTTTCAAACCTGGAGCGCAGGGTCCGACCCGAAGGCGGAATTCGAGCGCGCGCTAATTTCTATGCTAGAAGGGCCGGAACAACGGGTTCGTTGCGGATACGACCACGATCCCAGCCTCGCAAAGCGTCTACCGCGATTCATCGAATTTGTGCAGTGCAACATGGACATGGCTGCCATGCGCTGGTGTTGGCAGCGTGTCATATGGATGACGCGAATTTGCTCAAGCGGAGACTGCCCGAGTTGAAGTGATTTTTAACGCGCCGACCCTAGGGTGCTGGAAAAGCGGTGACCGTGGCGCGGTCTCGGGTCGGAGGGACAATCGTGGGTGCAGGAACGGGCCGGGACTTCGCCTCGCTGCTTGATGAGTTGCTGGTCGAAGCCCGCATGGAAGACCATGGGGCATCTCGCCCCGCCGTGTCCTTCGATTATCTGGCTGTCGCGGAGGAACTCCTCTCCGGCCGGATCAAGGTCGCCGATGACAAGGTGATGTCCGAATATTCCTCCACTTCGGGAGGGGCCGATGAAGGGGTCGACGCGCTTTTCGAAGCGGCCGGAGGCTCTATAGAACCCGCCGACCTTCCGCCAGTCGAGCCTGAGGCGATTTTGCGGGAGCTCGGGTTGAAGGCGTCGAGCAACGCGGCCGAGCTTGCCCGGATCCGGCGAGCCTTCGCGTTCAAGAACCATCCCGACCGCGTGGCGCCGCACTTGCGGCAGCGGGCGATGGTGCGCATGCAGGTCGCCAACATGCTCATCGACGACGCGCGCCGTCGCGCCGGCCGTAAGCCTCGCTGAGGCTTCGCTGCCACGCCCGGCATTTTTCTCTGTCGACCTCGCCGGGTGGGGCTGGTCTCGTATCCGCTAACCGTGCAAAGCTGACCTGGTCTGGCGCCTTGACTGAAATTGACACATGGCCATGCGATAGGGTTTGTCATGCGCGACGAAACCGACTCGCTGTGCCGGCCGGAGGCGGTCAAGCTGTACGATCGCAAGAGGATCCGAATGGAAGACAATTATGAAAAGTATGCCATCGCCGTGATCATCGTTTTCGGCGCGGTGATTGTCGGCGGGCTAATGGGAGCGACGATCGGCTTCGGCAACCGTACCGGCTTCCTGTTCGCCTTGGGCTCAGCGACTGCCGGCTGGATTGCTGGCCATGCCATGCTGTTCGATCGACCGCGTGTTTACGGTGTCCTTATTGCTATCGCGACGCTGATGGCGATCGCGTCGACCCTGGCCTTGGTAAGCTAGGGGTTGGCGCCGCCAGGCGCCTCCGAACTTCCGATCCGAACATAGAGTGCGCGGTAGGCCGCAGCTTCAAACGTCATCGGCCCGATCGGCCACGAAATCAATGGAGCAGTCTATGCAAAAGCGCCGTCTGGGACGGACCGACCTTCACGTGTCCGCAATCTGCCTGGGCACGATGACCTGGGGCCAACAGAATACGGAAGCCGAAGGTCATGCGCAGATGGATCTCGCCTTCGACTATGGCGTCAATTTCGTGGATACGGCCGAACTCTACTCCATTCCGCCGAAACCCGAGACCCAGGGCAGCACCGAACGTATCGTCGGCAGTTGGATGAAGGCACGCGGCAATCGTGACCGGGTCGTTCTTGCATCGAAGGTTGTCGGCCGCACGGCAAACGACTGGTTCCGCGGAGGACGACCCTCGAAGCTGGTGCGCGCCGACATCTTCGATGCAGTCGACAAATCGCTCGCCCGACTTCAGACCGACTACATCGATCTCTATCAGATACATTTTCCAGAGCGGCAAGTGCCGTGGGGGGCCAACCCGACGCGCGCCGGAGCGTGGCCGGCACCGCGCGACGCCGACGAGACGCCGATTGCCGAAACGATCGCGGTGTTCGAGGATCTCGTGAAGGCTGGCAAGATACGGCATCTCGGCCTCTCCAACGAAAGTTCCTGGGGCGTGATGCGCTTCGTCTTCGAAAGTGAAAAAGGGGTGGGGCCGCGCCCGATCTCGCTGCAGAACGCCTACAATCTCGTCAACCGGACCTTCGAGGTAAACCTGGCCGAGGTCTGCGACCGGGAGCAGGTGAGCCTGCTCGCTTATTCGCCGCTGGCGCAAGGCTACCTCACGGGAAAATACGATCATGGCGCGCGTCCCGCCGGCGCCCGCTCGACGCTCTTCAATCGGGGCCAGCGCTACGAGACTCCGAATGCGGCCGAAGTGCATCTCGAATACAATACGCTTGCGCGGAAGTTCGGCATGGAGCCGGCGCTTTTCGCCAACGCTTTCGTTGTCAATCGTCCCTTCGTGACCTCCAATATCATCGGCGCAACTTCGATCCCGCAACTGCACACGGCGCTGGAGTCGGTCGAAGTGAAATGGACCGATGAGATGCAGAAGGCGGTGGATGCGGTCCATCAGCGGGTCGGCAATCCCTGCCCGTAGGGGCGGGGGCCGGGCAGGAGTATCCTTGATGTTTCCAGTCGGCGCGCAGCGGAACGAATTCCCGGCTCTTGCCATCACCGATGCCGGCCGGAGACGTATCTACCTCGACAATCCTGCGGGAACGCAGGTGCCTCGATCGGTGGCCGATGCTGTGGCCCGTTGCCTTCTTGAAGCCAATGCAAATCTTGGCGGCTTCTTTACGACCGCACTGGCAGCGCAACGCGTTGTCGAGGCCGCGCATGCGGCCGCCTCCGATTTCCTGGGCGCGTCGGGAAGCGAGGAGATCATCATCGGCGCCAATATGACGACGCTCACCTATCACATGTCGCGGACGGTCGGTCGACATTGGAAGGCGGGCGACGAGATCATCGTCACGCGCATGGATCATGAGGGCAACGTCTCGCCTTGGCTGCAGCTTGCGGAGGATCGTGGGCTGACCGTGCATTTCCTGCCTTTCGACCCGCGGAGTTGGCAGATCGAGGAGGATTCGCTGTCGGCTCTGCTGTCGGACCGGACGAAGCTGGTCGCCCTCAACTACGCCAGCAATCTCACCGGCTCCATCAATCGTGTGAAGGAACTGACCGCACGTGCCAAGGCGACCGGCGCCATCGTCTATGTCGATGCGGTGCAGTTTGCGCCGCACGGGCTTGTCGACGTCCAGGCGCTCGGCTGCGATTTTCTCGCCTGCTCGGCATACAAGTTCTTCGGCCCGCATATGGGCATTTTGTGGGGACGACAGGCCCTGATGGACACGCTCGTTCCCTATAAATGCCGCTGCTCGTCCGATGTCCTGCCTGAGCGCTTTGAACTCGGCACCCCGCAGATCGAGCTCATGGCGGGGCTTTCCGCCACGATCGCCTATTTCGAGGCACTGGGCGAGCGCTCCGGCGCGACCGGTTCACGCCGGGAGAAGATCGCAGCCGCATTCGAGGCGTCGATCGCTTATGAAGCGGGTCTCGCGCGGCGGCTGATCGATGGCCTTTCGGCCATACCTGGCTTGACCATCCATGGCATTACCGATCCGCATCGCCTCGACGAGCGCGTCCCGACCGTTTCGTTCACCGTGGATGGCATAACGCCTGACGAGATCGCGCGCGGGCTGGCGGATGACAACATCTTCGTCTGGTCCGGCCACAACTACGCCTGGGAGGTTGTCCATCAACTCGGCATACCTGCCGACCAGGGTGTGGTGCGGATCGGCATTGCCCACTACAACACGACGGAGGAGATCGAGGAGACGATCGCATCGGTCGTCCGCGTCGTCTCGACGTTGAGACAGAAGCACGCCTGAGCTGTCGCCGGGCCTTCGTGCTGCGAGTTGAGGCTGAATGAGGAGGACAGACCCATGCTGCGCGTCCAAAATGTCAGGATCGCCGACATCTATGTTCCGGCAGCGCGCCGAAAGACGCTGCATCCGGAAACAGTTCGGCTACTGGCCGAGGACATCCTCGAAAACGGCATGAAGACGCCGATACAGGTGCGAGCCGACGACAAGCGCTACGTTCTGGTCGAAGGGCTGCACCGGCTCGAGGCGGCCAAATGGCTTGGCGAGGAGACGATCGAGGCTTACCTCGTGCAGGCACGAAAGCACTGAGCAAGGCGGGCGCAGACCCGCGGAAAAAATTCTGCTGTGGAACTGTCGATTCTGGACTTCGTCGCTCGACGTGTGGTTGAACGCAATCCCAAACGAGGAGAGGGACAATGGTTGCCAACACTTCAGATCGCGAGCTGGTTCTTTCCCGCCTGATCGATGCCCCGCGCGAGAAAGTCTACCGCGCGTGGACGGAAGCAGACATTCTCAAGCAATGGTTCGCGCCAAAGCCTTGGACGACGCCTCGTGCCGAGCTGGACGTTCGGCCAGGTGGCGGCAGCTTGGTCGTCATGCGCGATCCCGACGGAAACGAATATCCGAACCGGGGCGTCTACCTGGAGGTGGTGCCGAATGAGCGGCTTGTATTCACGGACGGCTATACGACTGGATGGCAACCGTCGGAGAGCCCCTTCTTCACGGCCATTCTGACCTTCGCGGATGAGGGCGGCAAGACGCGCTACGTGGCGCGCGCCCTTCACTGGACGGTGGAGAACAAGGAGGCCCATGAGAAGATGGGCTTCCATGAGGGCTGGGGCCAATGTGCCGATCAGCTCGAAGCCGTGGCCAGAACGCTCTGACGGCGGTGCGAGGGCGCAAAGCTCGATCCTGGCGCCCTCGTATCCACGACCTTCCAAGATAGGGCGGCGGCATGGTCTCTGTCCGCGCTCGCCGAAGAGGGCGGCACTTTTGGCTAGTGGCCGAAGGTGGAAGGCGAGTCAGTGAGGGTATTTGTGCCGGGAGTTCGGGATATCGCGGAAGACCGGCACAGTATTGCGGCCCGTACAGAGGGAAGGCTGGCGGAGAGGAAGGGATTCGAACCCTCGAGAAGCTTTTGACCTCTACTCCCTTAGCAGGGGAGCGCCTTCGACCACTCGGCCACCTCTCCGGTGCCCGCTGGATAAAGAAAAGCGTTGAGACAATCAACCTGCCAAACGGTCTCTCCGAGAGAAAATAAATCGCCGTCGGGCCTATCGCCTGCCGGGGACGCCGGGCGAGAAGGCCCATGCTTCGCCGGCTCATGGTCGAGGGCTCCTGCCCCCGAACTGAGACACCCGATTCGGCTATAGAACAAGCTCCCGGCAAGTAGGCGCAAACCCACCAAGGGCCGCTTTCGAGACCGTTGCGCGCGTGATGGTTAAGCCATTCTTAGCGAGGGGGTTCAAAACGTGTCATTTGTGCAACAGGCCTGTGGGATAGCATCGTGGAAGCGCTTGTTGCAGTGCGATGTTTGTTGAACGGGTCAATATCCTGAGTAATGTCGATGAAGAAATTGAGGCGTTGCAGTCGCCGAGATTTCGACATTGGGGATGGGGCAGGGAACGCTGTCCTTCAGCATATAAAGCCCAGACCCGTTTTAAACTTTGACTGGAGGTCAGAAAATGAACATCAAGAGCCTTCTTTTTGGCTCGGCTGCGGCGCTCGTCGCGGTCAGCGGCGCCCGCGCTGCTGACGCCGTCGTCGTGGCGGAACCGGAACCCGTCGAATATGTGCGGGTCTGCGACGCCTATGGCAGTGGCTGGTTTTATATTCCGGGGACGGAAACCTGCCTTTCGATCAGCGGTTATGTTTGGTACCAGGTCGGCGCCAACGGTTACCAGAATGATTTCCAGGAGGTTGTCCTCCCGGATGGTTCGACCGAGGTCGTGGACGTCAGCAACGACACGCCGGGCTATGTCGGCGGCCGCACCGGCGATGGCTGGATCAAGTCGACCCGTGCTCGCGTCAATATCGAGTCTCGTTCGGAAACCGAATGGGGCACGCTGCGCGGGTTGATCCGCTTCCAGGCCGACTGGGGTGGTGTTACCCGCGCTACCAGCACCTCGCTTATTGGCAGCCCGTTCGCTGACGGCCCGGTCGGCATCGACCAGGGCTGGCTGGCTCTCGGCGGCTTCTTCGCGGGTTACTCCGAATCGGCTTGGGCGGCTTCGTTCCGCGGCGGCGCGACGAACTTCGGTTCGCACTCCTGGGGTGGCATGTACTATGGTTACGCGCAGCGTCACCAGATGTCCTACACCTTCTTCGGCGGCAATGGCTTCTTCGCCACGCTGTCTCTCGAAGACGACGCGCTGGCTGGCGACGGCTACGTACCGGACGTCGTGGCCAAGGTCGGCGTGAACCAGGGCTGGGGTTCAGTCTGGGGCCGCTTCGGTTGGGAAGACGACATCTCCGGGCTACCGGATGACTTCCCGCTCTCGGGCTCGGCGGAACATGAAAGCGGCTGGGGTGCCTCGCTTGCGGCGCAGATCAATGTCCCGAACTCACCCGGCTCCTCGCTGCGTATCTTCGGTTACTACGCCAACAGCGACACCCGCTTCAGCACGGGTTCCGCGCTCGGTGTCTCGCCTGAGTGGTCGATCCTCGCTTCGTACAACCAGCAGTTCACCGAGAACTTCGGTGTGTCGGTTGCGGGCCAGTACTTCGCCAATCTTTACGAGCAAGGCTCTGACGTGAAGATGGTGGGCATCGACGGTGACAACATAAACGCTTGGGGCGCCGAGATCTCGGCCGTGTGGACCCCCGTCACGAACTTCGAGGTTCGTCCGGAAATCCACTACGACAAGGTCGACGAACTCGACGGCACGGTGTCGGGCTTCCTGCGCTTCACCCGCTACTTCTAATCGGCCTCAAACCGATCAGGCAAAACCCGGTGGGCAACCGCCGGGTTTTGTTTGTTGTCCGCGACAGGTGGAGCCGAGCTCTTGACGAGGCGCGCGCCCATCAAGAGGGCCGCGCCACGAGCGAGAGTTCATCGACCGTTCACAAGGTCAGTGACGATGTCGAACTTGCCGGAAAGTCGCATCTTGTAGACTTGATAGTTCTCCATCACCCGCTGGACATAGCTGCGTGTTTCCGCAAACGGAATCCGCTCGATCCAATCCACCACCGTGTCGATGTCCTTGCCGCGGGGATCGCCATAGCGATCGATCCATTGCTGTGTCCGGCTTTGCCCCGCATTGTAACAGGCGAAAGTCAAGATGTAGGAGCCTTCAAAACGCCCAAGCTGCTCCGCCAGGAAAACGGAGCCCAGAGTCGCGTTGTAGCCGGCATCCGTCGCTAGCCGCGTCTGGGAGTAGGCTAGGCCGTTTCGTTTAGCGACATCCTTGGCCGTGCTTGGAAGGATCTGCAGCAGCCCCAGGGCGCCCGCACTCGACATGGCGCCCACATTGAATTCGCTTTCCTGCCGCGCCACGGCATAGGCAAGCGCCTGTCCGGCGCCGGACATGTCCGTGCCCACGGGGATCGCCCCCAGCGGATACGATAATGCACCAACATCGATGCCCCTTGCAGCCGCGGCCTTGCTGACCCGAAGAGCCAGGAAATGATTGCCGCGCCTTTCCGCCATCTCGGCGAGAAGAGCGAGTTCGCCTGGGCTGGAGAGTTGCTCGCCAAGATCGCGATAGAGGATTTCGGCGCGCGCCCCATACCCCGCTTCCTCCAAGCGCTGGATGGCTCGGACCGGTTCTCGTTGGGCAAAAGTCTGCCGGTCGCGCGCGCTGGGTCTCGGATGTGCAAGCGCCATGGCCTTGCGTTCCATACGCGCCGCTGCGAGCTGGCCGTAGAATGCCGTCCCATAGGTCGATGCCTTCTCGAAATAGGCCTTGGCATCTCCGGGCCCACCGGCTTCGGCTGCGCGCCCCAACCAGTAGTAAGCGCGTGAAAGCGATATCGGCCCGCTGGCAAAATCGGTGATCCGGGAGAAATGCCGTGCGGCCGTTACCGGATCGCCCAGGCCGCGAAGCGCATACCAACCGGCATGGAACTCTGCGTCCGCTGCGTTCGCCTGGCTTTCGGCGGAGTGGGCCGCAACGATTTCGTATGCGGTCCTGATTTCTCCCGTATCAACCAGTTCTCGCGACAATGCACGCCGCTCCAGCCACCACGCGTCGGGATCGATCAGCGTGGCCTTGTCGCCCGGCGCGCTCAGCATCGCCGCCGCGGCCTCTGAAAGTCTTGCCGCGCGACGAAGATATTTGATCCGCGCGAAAAGCCAGCCCGCCGAGCGCTGCGCCCTTGGTACGGCGTCCAACAGCGTACCGGCATCCTTGCCGTTGCGGATCACCGACGCCCAGGCGCTCCAGAGCTCTGAGGCGCCGGCAAGGACCGCCACGCGTCCCGCTGCATCAATGCGATCGAAATAGAGCATCCTCTCCATGCGGATCCGGTGGTCTGCGATGGGGATCAGCTTGCCGAATTCGTTCAGGATCGCCGTTTCGATGTCGGCCTGCAGCCTCTCCGAACGCCACAAGGGCGCGATGACCGCACGCGCCTTGTTGGGGTCTCCCTGCGCGAGATAGGCGCGCGCAAGCATGATCGCTCCCTCGGGCGTCTTTGGCGGAGAGCCCTGGAAGGCCGCGATGACTGTTTGTGCATCGGGCCGTTCGCGGAACATGGCGCGTTCCTTGTTCTTGCGCAGCGTCACGAGCCCTGGCCAGCCGGGAAGCGAACGCGCCGTCTCGTCGATCTCGCTGCTCGACAACTTGTCGCCTCCGCCGAGCGCGATGGCCCAAGCGAGAATGTGTCGATCCAGCGCGCCCGCCGGGAGGCTGTTCCGGACGGCGCGAGCCAATTCCAGGTCCCGCGCCGCAAGCGCGTCAAGGCCGGACTTGAGCGTGGTTGTGTCGCTCCTCCACGCGCTGCTCTCTGGAAGTGGAGCGAGCCGCGGTAGAATGGAAGCCGCACTCGCATCGACTGTCTTGGACGCGGCCGGTGGCCTGGGTTGAGGCAGGGGTGGATCAATGGCGGATCGATCTTTCCCCTGCGCCGCGACTGGCACGAAGGCGAGCAATGCGAGCGCTAAAGCGTATCGCCGCCAATCGAAGTCGGCGACACGCTTTAAGTATTTCCTTTTGCGCATGTCGCTAACCCAAAGCCGCCGCGCATCTTCGGGCGATATGCGTGACATGCGTTGCGGATTGACGGACCAGACGTGTCGGCGTCGTGAACTTGTCCATTTCTTGCCGGCTGGAGTAGGGAGGCTGATCGGGCGAGAGCTTAACCTGTCGGGTGAGGAGCCGTAGCGGAAACCTGACGCGAGTTTGCGGACGGCGGGGGGCATCGTTTGCGAAATCTCTGCGGATGAAAGTACGGGATTGGGGAAAAACGAAGGCAGGTCGACCCCCGCGGCAAGGCAGCCTGTCCGTTGTAACGGTAACGCACTTTGAGAAAGCAACTCTTTCCAACAATATTTTTCAAGGGAAGATCGTTCAGCAAGTCGGAAGAAGCTCGTCTGGATAGAGGGTTGAGGTTTCAGATACCTCAAAACCATGAACTATCCACGCCGCGCGGTGCCGAGCGCCGTGCCGGCAGCGCGGATTGTCCTGTTACTGTTGCGTGCTGGTGTTCGCCGGGTTTTTAGCTCCATTATATTCCGCAGATTTGGGAAGCGAGCGGCCGATCATACGACGCTCGGTGACGGTTATTGCCTGAGCAGTGACCGGCTTATGCCGCATCCACGGGAAGGCGAAAGCCGAACCGTGACGATGCGGCCGAGCCGCGTCATTCTTGTGCGCCGAGGAGGCGAGTGGCGATGGAAACCGACCAGAATCGCCGAGGGCTTGCGAGGCTCATGCTTAAAATGCCGGCCTTGCGCGGCCAGCTTAAACTGCTGAGTGCACGTAGCGAAGAAATGCGCAATCTCTGCGGCGCTTTCGACGAAGCCAGCTCGACGCTCGAACGCTTGCGCCGCGAACGTGACGATCGCAACGCGGACATGATCGCGGAGTATGAGAAAATCTGTGCTGACATCGAACGCGACATGCTGATCATGTGCGCTGGCGACGACTGATACTCGTGAATTTCAGATGAGTGAAAATTGCTGGCTGTATGTTCTGGTGAAATGTGTCTTTCAAGCGTCGGTTGAAGTACGCCTATGAATTGGTGGCCTTAGGTTTACTTGCGCGGGAACGATCGATATAGAAATAAGGGCGGGGAATACGAGGCGTAAGCATTTCGGGGAATTGCTTTGCATCGCGATCGTATCGAGTCCTTCGCGCTGGACCCGTCTATTTCCGAAGACGAAGCACGCGCTGAGCTGGAGCGGGTGCTCGGAGACTCCGAATTCCATTCCACGGAGCGCAACAAGAAGTTTCTCCGCTTCGTCTCGGAGGAGCTGTTTCGAGGTCGAAGCGAGGCGGTAAAAGCCTACTCCGTCGCCGTGGACGTATTTGGCCGCCCTGCAACCTTCGATCCAGCGATCGATCCGATTGTGCGGATAGAGGCAACGCGCCTGCGAGCCTCGTTGGCTCGTTATTACGAGCGGCATGGCCGCTCAGGCGGGATCTACGTCGATCTTCCGAAGGGACGCTATGTGCCCGTGTTCGGCAGGCTTGAAACAGACGGAAGCGGCAGCACTCCCCCATCACCTGCCTTGCCGGTCGCGGGAGGGTGTCCGGAGGAGACTGAAAAGGAACCGAAACTGCAGGCGGGCCCGAGGAGGAAACGGGCCGTAATCGCATTGATGGCTACCGGTTTGGCGTTACTCGGTGCGGCAAGTCTGGCCGATGTTTTCGGCGGGGCAGGCGCGGAGATCGTTTCGGACAAGCCGCGGGTGCTTGTCGAGGCGGGGAGCGCCGGCGACGCAAGCGGTGCTGGTACGTTGCAGGAACTGGAGCTCCTGCTAGGAGCGCTTGCGAGATTCCAGACGCTGAGGGTCGCCGCGGATCGGCATTCCTCCTCGGAGGAGACTGAATTGGGGGATCGACTCCTGGTAACGAATGCTGCCTCTTCCGCACAGCGACGGAGCTACCGGGTGACGATCAGATATCTCGGGGATGGGAGCAGCCGATCCGCTTCGTGGCAGTTGTTGGACGCGGCTACGGGAGAGATCCTCATGTCGGGCGAGGAGCGGCCCCGCGGCGACGAGCACGGGCAGGGCGGTTCCAGCGAGCAGCTGGCCGCGCAAGTCGCAAGTCGGCTGGCTGGCGTCCGCGGCGTCATCAACAGCATCGAAACCGCGCGCGAGCTCGAAAATCCGACGCTGGGTAACGGCTGTTTGCTCAGGGCATATCTTGCTCTCAGACAGGCGGAGAGGGGAGCGCTGGACACGGCACGTGACTGCCTTGAGCGGACTCTCGCGCTGCGCAAGGGTGCTCCGGAGGCTTATGCTGCCTTGGCGCGCGTCCTGCTGGCGATTGATCCGGTCGACTCGCCGACCGCGCTGACCAATCGCGCCATTGAGTTGGCGGACAAGGCGGCTTCACTTGGGCCTTATTCCGACCGGGCTGCCGAGGCGCAGATGCTGGCACTGAGGCGTGTTGGCCGAACCCATGCCGCGATCGCGGCAGGTCGCCGGGCAATGTCGCTCAATCCCGACAACGCCGACATTTCCGCTGGCCTGAGCGGTATCCTGCTGGTCTCGGGGCAATGGAGTGATGCCGTCGCCATGGCAACCGTTTCAGAACGGATCGACAGCGGTCTCAGTCCGGATGCCGAACTGACGATGGCCTTCGATGAATATAGGCGCGGCCGTTTCGACGCGGTGCTGAGACGTCTCCAGCAACTCGGCACTCCGGCCGGATTTGAAGCGACCATTCTGGGCGCCGCCGCGCTTGCCGAACTTGGAAGGGCCGCGGACGCCCGGAACATGCGCATGGCGCATCCGCGCTCTCTCCGCGCGGCCATGGCGGCACGAAGCTTCGCGCCGGAATTGATCGGCATGATCGAAACCGGGCTGGCAAAGGCTGGCATTGGGATCGACTAACGTCGTAGGCGATCCTGTGTCGGTTACAGTAACGTACTTGCGCTTTGTGCGTGACTGGGAACGCTATTTTCTGCGCTGCTTTCCATTTCGACGATGCGTGCGCCGGCCCGTGGCGTGGTTTCTGCGGGTTCAGGCGTCAATTCTCCCGCACTCGGGGCGAAATGAACGACCCAGACCAGAGAAGGCGTATCAGAATGAGGAAGATCAATACCGCCACTGTCGCCGTCCTCGCGATGTCGATGGCCTGCCTGTCGAACGCCATTGCTGCGTCGCTCGATGCCCTGCAGGGCGCCTGGATGATCAGCAGCCAGGATTGCGCCGCCACATTCGAGAAGAAGAACGGGTCGATCCGCTTCCGTGACGCGGCATCCTCCCTCGCGACAGGTATCATCATTTCCGGTGACAAGATCACCGGCGTCAACGGCGATTGTACGGTGAGGCGGGTCCGGCAAGACGAGGGACACCTCTCCCTAAGTATGGGTTGCGCGGATTCCGTTCTGGCGACCAGCATGTCGGTATCCCTGCGGATCGTCGACGCGGACACGATCGAGATCTCCGATTTTGTCTTTCCGGACGAGATGCAGAGCTATCAGCGCTGCCATCTATGAGAACGATTGAGCAGGGCAGTGCGGGATCAGCCGGTAATCCAGGCGACATTGACGCCAGGAGCTCGCGACATGAAGAAGCTATGTAGCGCCCCTTCGACATCTCGACTTCTTGCGGCATGCTTCATCTGTCTTGTGGGAATTGGCCTTCCCGGTTCGGTTACGCCTTCGGCAGCGCAGGCCGCCGGGCCAATGCCACCCCCCGAAAAGGTGCAGCAACTGATCAGCCTTCTGGATGATCCTGACGTCCGCGCTTGGCTCGCGGCAAAGTCCCCCGCAGGCTCGGGTTCCGAGGCGACGGCCGCTGAGCAGATTGCAGGCGGCGAGGAGGCTGTGCGCGCCCATGTCGCCTCGATGCGGGCTGCCTTCTCCCAGCTCCCTTCCGAGTTCGCCCAGGCGGTGCGGGTCGTCAAGACGGATATCAACGCGTACGGTTTTGCCACGATCATCGGCTTGTTCGCGGTCCTGCTGGCGATCGGGTTCGGCGCGGAGTGGCTGTTCAGGCGGGCCATGTCAGCGGCGAGGCTGAAGCAGACGAAGAACCCGGCCGAGCGTAGCCACGTGCTCCACATCTTTGCGGAACTCGCGCCTGTTGCTGTCTTCACGCTTGTCAGCGCAGGGGTTTTCCTCCTGTTCGACTGGCCGCCACTGCTGCGCACCATTATCGTGACTTACCTGCTTGCGGTGGTCGTCATCCGATTCGTGAGTGCGACCTGCAGGCTGCTGCTCGCTCCGGACGGAAACGATGCGCTTCGCCTGATCGACGTCGACGACAGCCGGGCGCGGTTCTGGTGTGGCCGCTTCACGGTCTTTATCTCCTATCTGATGATCGGCTGGGCCACCGTCAGTCTTCTTCCGAAGCTGGGCTTTTCGCCGGCTGGTGCGCTGCTCGTCACCTATCTCATCGGAATTGGATTGCTGGCGCTCGGAATAGAGATGGTTTGGAGAAGGCCGCGTGAAGCGAGTGCACGATCTCGTCTCAACACGGTCGATTGGGGCCTCACCATCTATCTTGTGCTGCTCTGGGGCCTTTGGGTGACCGGCTTGAATTTGGCCATGTGGCTCGGCATCTATGCGTTGTTGCTGCCGAAGGCGCTGGCGATGGTCGGGCAGGCGGCGAAAGTGCTTGCCACCCGTCAGGGCGTTCCTGCTTCTGCGCATTCTGTCAGGACAGTCCTGATCGTCCGTGGCGCGCGGATGCTCGTCCTCCTGCTCGCCGTCCTGTGGTTCGCAGCCGTTCTGCGGGTTCATCCTGGGGCTCTGGCGGGAGACCCGCTGGTCAACCGGATCATGCGAGGCGCGCTGCGTGGCGCCGTCATCCTCCTGGCGGCCGATCTGCTCTGGAACCTTCTGAAGGCCTACATCGACCGAATGCTCGAGGCAGCACCTGGAAGCGATACTGTCTCGGCGGCCGAAGTGGCGCGACGCGGTCGTTTGCGCACATTGCTGCCCATCCTGCGGATCGCGCTGGCCATCGTCATCGCAACGGTAGCTGTCCTCATGGTTCTCGCCGAACTCGGGGTCCAGATCGGGCCGTTGATTGCGGGCGCTGGCATATTCGGCGTGGCCATAGGCTTCGGTTCGCAGACACTGGTGAAGGATATCGTCAGCGGCATCTTCTACATGATGGACGATGCGTTCCGCGTCGGCGAGTACATCCAGAGCGGCAGTTACAAGGGGACGGTGGAGTCGTTCAGTCTCCGTTCGGTCCGGCTTCGCCATCATCGCGGCCCGGTGTTCACGGTGCCGTTCGGACAATTGGGGGCCGTCGAGAATATGAGCCGCGATTGGGTGATCGAGAAGTTCCGGATACGCGTGCCGTTCGATACCGATATCAAGAAGGTCAAAAAGCTGGTCAAGGGCATCGGAGCGGAACTCCTCGAGGATGCTGACATTGCGCCGGCTATCATCGAAACGGTAAAGCTCAAAGGCGTGGAAGCTTTCGGTGACTTCGGCATGGAGTTGAGTTTCGCCTTCATGGCCAAGCCTGGCCAGCAGACCATGGTCAAGCGCCGGGCGCAGACGATGATCCGCGATGCCTTCATGGCGAACGGCATCGAGTTCGCCCAGCCCACCGTTCAGGTGGGAGGAGGAGGCGAGGCGGCCACTGCAAGCGCGGCCGCGACAGCCTCGCATCTGGCCGCGGTGAAGGCTGCCGCCCCTGCGGCCGGCTGACTGTCGTGGAAACGCCACGGGTCCCCTGGCGGAGCACGCCAGAGCTATGGCGCACGGCCTTGCTTTCAGCTAGAAGGAGCGCCCGATCCGCGATAAGTGCTGTCGCCGGAAGTCCCAAGGAGTAGATGAAATGCTGAGAGGCTCGATGACCGCGCTCGTGACACCGTTCCGCAAGGACGGAAGTCTCGACGAGAAAGCCTTTCGCTCCTTCATCGAATGGCAGATCGCAGAGGGGACGAAGGGTCTCGTGCCTGTCGGGACAACGGGCGAATCCCCGACACTCACCCATGAAGAACATCGTGAAGTGGTGAAGATCTGCGTCGAAGTCGCAGCCGGAAAGGTCCCGGTGATCGCCGGTGCCGGTTCGAACAACACCGCCGAGGCGGTTGGCCTGGTCAAGTACGCTGAAGAGGTTGGCGCCAATGCGGCGCTGGTCGTGACGCCTTATTACAACAAGCCCACGCAGCGCGGCCTCTATGCTCATTTCGCGGCGGTGGCGAAGGCCACGAGGCTGCCAATCATCATATACAACATCCCGCCGCGCTCGGTGATCGACATGTCGCCTGAGACGATGGGGCAGTTGGCGCGTGACTTCGACAATATCGCTGGCGTGAAGGACGCCACGGGCAAGATCGAGCGCGTATCCGAGCAGCGCCTGACCTGCGGCAAGGATTTCATCCAGCTCTCAGGCGAGGATGCCTCGGCGCTCGGGTTCAACGCGCATGGCGGCGTCGGCGTGATCTCGGTGACGTCGAACGTGGCTCCGCGGCTTTGCGCGGAGTTCCAGGAAGCGTCGTTGAGCGGCGACAAGGAGCGGGCGCTCGAGCTCCAGGACAGGCTCATGCCGCTTCACAAGGCGCTGTTCATCGAGCCCGGCGTGTCGGGTGCGAAATATGCGCTCTCCCGGCTTGGCAGGATCGAGAACGTCGTGCGTTCGCCCCTCGTCACAGTGGAAGAAACGACGGCCAAGGCCATCGACACGGCGATGAAGCACGCCGGCCTGATCAACTGACGCTGCTCACGCATTCGAGAGATGACACAGAAAAAGAACGATCCGAACAACCGGACAGTCGCCGAGAATCGGAAGGCCCGCTTCGCATACGAGGTGATAGACACGGTCGAGGCGGGGCTGGTGCTCACGGGTACCGAGGTGAAGTCGCTGCGCGAGGGTCAGGCGAACATCCAGGAATCCTATGCCTCGGTCGAGGATGGCGAGATCTGGCTGATCAATTCCTATCTTCCGGAATATCTGCAGGGCAACCGCTTCAATCACGAGCCGCGACGTCGACGCAAGCTGCTCCTCAACAAGCGCGAGATGGCGCGGCTCGCCCAGTCCGTCGAGCGCGAGGGCATGACGATGGTGCCTCTGAAGATCTACTTCAACGATCGCGGCCGCGCCAAGCTGCTGCTCGCCATTGCGCGCGGCAAGAAACTGCACGACAAACGACAAACCGAAAAGCAGCGGGACTGGGCGCGCGAAAAGGGCCGTCTTCTTAAGACGAGGGGATAGCGATCCGATCGGGTCACGGTCGAAGAATAGAAGCCACTCGGCTTCTTCTCGCCGAGTGGCGTAGGTGACCTGAGCCTATTTCCGGAGGAACTCCGCGATCTCCGCGAAGACGTTTTCGAACATCTCCTCGGTCAGCACGCCGGTATTGGTGTTGTAGCGCGAGCAATGGTAGCTGGAGAACAGCGCGATCGGCTCATCGTATCGTCCGCCATGCCTGAAAGGATAAGCTGCCACGCGTTTGCCCATGGCGCGCACGACTGACTGGTGCGCGATTGCACCGAGCGCCAGAATAGCCTGCAGTCGCGGGAAGCGCGCGATGGTCGGGATGAGGAAGGTCCGACAGGTCGATATCTCTCCGCCGGTCGGCTTGTTGCCCGGGGGGACGCAGCGCACCGCGTTGGTTATGGCGGCCCCTATGAGTTCCAGGCCGTCGTCGGGCCGAGCCGCGTAGTGTCCGCGCGCGAAGCCGAACCGGATCAGCGTCTGATAGAGAAGGTCGCCGGCATAGTCGCCCGTGAACGGCCGGCCCGTACGGTTCGCTCCGCGCAGCCCCGGTCCGAGGCCGACAACGAGCAACCGCACATCTGCTTCGCCCCCTCGGGGCATGAATGTCGGGACTGGCGCATTGAACCAGGACGGTTCCTTGGCGCGCCACTCAGCTATGAAATCATGAAGCCGTGGACAAAGCGGACAGTCGCGGTCAGGCTCCGGCGAACCGGCGGACAACACGGGCACTGCGACTGTCATCAATACTCTTCGTCATGGGTTTCGACGGGCTCCTGCTTGCGCACTGGCCGGTCCGAGGGATCTCGACCAACCTCGCTCTTCAAGGTCACCAGGTCGATGAAGTGATCGGCCTGGCGGCGCAGATCGTCGGAGATCATGGGCGGCTGCGAGGCCATGGTGGAGACGATGCTGACCTTGCGGCCGCGACGCTGCAGGGCATCGACCAGGGTGCGGAAATCGCCGTCGCCGGAAAAGATGACATAATGGTCGACAACGTCGGTGAGTTCGAGCGCATCGATCGTCAGTTCGATGTCCATGTTGCCCTTGATCTTGCGCCGACCGGTCGAATCGGTGAATTCCTTGGCCGGCTTGGTCACAACCTTGTAGCCGTTGTAGTCGAGCCAATCGATCAGCGGCCGGATCGACGAATATTCCTGGTCCTCGACGAGAGCCGTATAGTAGTAGGCTCGCAGCAGGTAGCCACGTTTCTGGAAACTGCCGAGCAGCTTGCGGTAATCGATGTCGAAGCCGAGCGCCCGCGACGTTGCGTAGAGATTGGCGCCGTCGATGAAGAGGGCGATCTTCTCACGGGGGTCGAACATGTCGAAAATTCCTTGATCCAAATAACGAAACGGCAAACTTACGAACTGCAAAGGACCGGCGTAAGCAATGGGGCCGGACGCATCATTAGGAATTAGCGTCCAAACCGTGGCATTCCAAGTGGCGTGACGCGCCGAGCAAGAAAATTTGAAGATGGAGCGCTTCGGGGGCGGTGGCTTTCCCTCTGCGCGTGTGATTTCCTGTCTGTCTCTACCTGATGCCGCCCCCGATTGTGCTGTGAGTGCCGTCCGCTCCCGCATCTTGCGGCCTGGCGCGTTGGCTTCGTGCTTGAATTTGGCGCGCTTTCCCTGTATGGACCGGCTAAGTTTTCCAGAAATCCCAGGAATGAAAGGGGCACTTCATGGCCCGCGTAACTGTTGAAGATTGTATCGACAAGGTCGACAACCGTTTCGAACTCGTTCTGCTCGCCGGGCACCGCGCCCGCCAGATCAGCCAGGGCGCGCCGATCACGGTCGATCGCGACAATGACAAGAACCCCGTCGTGGCGTTGCGCGAAATCGCCGATGAGACGTTGTCGCCCGGCGATCTCAAGGAAGACCTGATCCATTCGCTGCAAAAGCACGTCGAAGTCGACGAGCCGGAAGCCGATGGTCAGGAACTCATCGATCAGGCTGCTTCGACGAGCGACGATGCCGATCGCGAAGAGGACACCGTCGCATTCGACCGTATGAGCGAGGAAGACCTGCTCGCGGGGATCGAAGGCTTGGTGCCGCCGGAGAAAAGCGACGATTACTGATTGAAGACCGTATCGCCGCACCTTTCGCGGCGGCGGTTTCGTGGTTATCTATGACATGCGCCGGGCGACACGCGCGGCGCATGATTCATTTGCGGACACCGGAACAGCACCATGATGCGTCAGTATGAGCTTGTCGAGCGCGTGCAGCGCTACAAGCCCGACGTGAACGAGGCGCTGCTCAACAAGGCTTACGTCTATGCCATGCAGAAGCATGGTCATCAGAAGCGCGCGTCCGGCGATCCCTATTTCTCTCATCCGCTCGAGGTCGCGGCGATCCTGACCGAGATGCATATGGATGAGGCAACTATTGCCGTCGCCCTGCTGCATGACACGATCGAGGACACGACTGCCACGCGGCAGGAGATCGATGAGCTGTTCGGCCCCGATCTCGGCAAGCTCGTCGAAGGGCTGACGAAGCTCAAGAAGCTCGACCTTGTCTCCAAGAAGGCGGAGCAGGCGGAAAATCTGCGCAAGCTGCTGCTGGCGATTTCGGAAGACGTGCGCGTGCTGCTCGTCAAGCTGGCCGACCGCCTCCACAACATGCGCACCCTCGACCATATGCGCGAGGACAAGAAGCTGCGCATCGCCGAGGAGACGATGGAGATCTACGCTCCGCTCGCCGGCCGGATGGGCATGCAGGACATGCGTGAGGAATTGGAGGAGCACGCCTTCCGCACGATCAATCCGGACGCGCATCGTACGGTGACCGAGCGGCTGAAGGACGTCTTCGAACGCAATCGCGGCGTGATCGGGGAGATCGAGAGGGCGCTGTCAGCGCTGTTCGAGAAGTATCAGATCAAGGCCGAAGTCAAGAGCCGGCAGAAGAAGGCCTGGTCCGTCTTCCGCAAGATGGAGACCAAGGGACTGTCCTTCGAGCAGCTTTCCGACATCTTCGGCTTTCGCGTCATCGTCGACACGGTCGAGGACTGTTATCGCGCGCTGGGAGCCATCCATACGACATGGTCTATGGTTCCCGGGCGGTTCAAGGACTACGTCTCGACTCCCAAGCAGAACGATTACCGTTCGATCCACACCACCATAGTGGGACCATCGCGCCAGCGCGTCGAACTGCAGATCCGCACGAAGGAGATGAACCGCATCGCCGAATACGGCGTCGCGGCCCATTCCGTCTACAAGGACACGGGCGGGAAGGCCAATGGCCACGCCGCGGGACTGTCCAAGGACACCAATGCCTATGCCTGGCTGCGCCGGACGATCGAGCAGCTTGCCGAAGGCGACAGTCCGGAGGACTTTCTGGAGAACACCAAGCTGGAGCTCTTCCAGGATCAGGTCTTCTGCTTCACGCCCAAGGGCATGCTGATCGCGCTGCCGCGCGGGGCCACGCCGATCGACTTCGCTTACGCCGTCCATACCGATGTCGGAGACACCTGCGTCGGCGCCAAGGTCAATGGCCGCATCATGCCGCTGATGACGGAGCTCAAGAACGGCGACGAGGTCGAGATCATCCGCTCGAAGGCCCAGGTTCCACCAGCCGCCTGGGAATCGATCGTGGTTACGGGCAAAGCCCGGGCCGCGATACGCCGCGCCACCAAGAACGCCATCCGCAAGCAATATTCGGGACTGGGCATGCGCATCCTGGAGCGCGCATTCGAGCGCGCCGGCAAGAGCTTCTCCAAGGACAAGCTCAAGCCCGTGCTCCATCGACTGGCACGCAAGGACATCGAGGACGTTCTGGCCTCGGTCGGGCGCGGCGAACTCGCCTCCGGCGACGTGGTGAAGGCAGTCTTTCCTGACTACAAGGAAGAGCGCGTCACCCAGGTGCCGAAGCAACGCGAGGAAGGCTGGTACAATCTACGCAATGCCGCGGGCATGCTGTTTCAATTCCCCGGCAGGACGTCCAAGAAGCAGGCCAAGGCCGCCAACTCCGATGGGGCGGTGCCCATCCGCGGCGTGCGGGGCGACCTTCCCGTGCGCTTTGCGCCGGAAGGCGCTGTCCCCGGCGACCGCATTGTTGGCATCATGCAGCCTGGTTCCGGCATCACCATATATCCCATCCAGTCGCCGTCACTGACTGCCTTCGATGATCAACCGGAACGCTGGATCGACGTGCGCTGGGATATCGACGAGACGACGCGGGAACGCTTCCCGGCGCGAATCTCGGTGACCGCGATCAACGCGCCGGGTTCGCTCGCCGAAATCACGCAGGTCGTGGCGGCGAACGACGCCAACATCCACACATTGTCCATGGTGCGCACGGCGCCGGACTTCACCGAGATGCTGATCGATCTGGAGGTCTGGGATCTCAAGCATCTGAATCGACTGATTTCACAACTGAAAGACAACGCGCTCGTCAGCGACGCGCGGCGCGTGAACGGATAAGAAGGGGCAAGGCGGCATGACGACCGAGGAAGTGCTGGAGATCTTTCGGGAGGCCGGCGCGGTCCTGGAGGGCCATTTCATCCTGACCTCAGGGCTCAGGAGCCCGGTCTTCCTGCAGAAGGCGCGGGTATTCATGCACGCCGACAAGACCGAAAGGCTGTGCCGGGCGTTGGCCGCCAGGATCAGGCAGGAAATCTCCGGCCGCATAGACTTCGTGGTCGGCCCTGCCATAGGCGGGCTCATCCCGGCCTATGAAACATCCCGTCATCTCGGCGCCCCTGCCATTTGGGTGGAGCGCGAGGGCGGTGTCTTCCGCTTGCGCCGCTTCGAGATTCCGCTTGGCGCGCGGGTTGTCATTGTTGAAGATATCGTGACAACCGGCCTGTCGATCCGCGAGACGGTGGATTGCCTGCGCGGGATCGGCGCCGAAGTGGTTGCGGCTGCTTGCATCATCGACCGATCGGCAGGCAAGGCGGATGTCGGCGTGCCGCTTGTCGCACTCGCCGAGTATGAAGTCCCCGCCTATCCGGCGGATCAGTTGCCGCCGGAACTTGCGAACATCCCGCCGGTGAAGCCCGGCAGCCGCAACATCTGAAACGGAGACCGGATGATTCTTGGCATCGGTAGCGACCTGATCGACACCAGACGCATCGAAAAGACGCTGGAGCGGCACGGCGAACGATTCATCGCCCGCATCTATACCGAGGTCGAGAGAGCGCGATCGGAACGGCGCCAACAGCGCGCCGCCTCCTATGCCAAGCGCTTCGCAGCGAAGGAAGCCTGCGCCAAGGCGCTGGGGACCGGCATGGCACAGGGCGTCTTCTGGCGCGACATGGGAGTGGTCAATCTGCCTGACGGGAAGCCCACCATGCACTTGACCAATGGCGCGGCGGCGCGGCTCGAGCAGATGCTTCCGGCAGGCACCCGCCCGGTGATCCACGTCACGATCACGGACGACTACCCGCTTGCTCAGGCGTTTGTGATCATTGAGGCACTTCCGGTCGAATAACGGCCATTGTTGGGGTGTTGGACCGTCTTGGGTCCACCGACCAGCCGTTGCCCGCGGGCGCGCAAGCCGATAAGACGGACCGACCAAATTGAGGACGACATGAGCGTGGCAGACAAATCGATAAAGAAGAAAGGCGGTCTCGGCGAGACCGTCAGCGTGATCGTTCAGGCGTTGCTGCTCGCCCTCGTGATCCGCACGCTTTTGTTCCAGCCGTTCTCCATCCCTTCGGGATCGATGCGCCCGACGCTTCTCGAGGGCGACTATCTCTTCGTGACCAAAGGGGCCTACGGCTATTCCCGCTACTCCATGCCGTTCTCGCCGAACCTGTTCTCGGGCCGGATTTGGGGCAGCTCGCCGGAACGCGGCGACGTGGTCGTTTTCAAATATCCCCCGAATCCGTCGCTCGACTACATCAAGCGTGTCGTCGGCTTGCCGGGCGATCGGATCCAGATGCGCGAGGGCCAGCTCTTCATCAATGACGTGGCCGTGCCGCGCGTAAAGGTTGGCCAGATCGACAATCCCGACATCACCGAGGTCGATCGCCCAGTGGACGTCTATCGCGAAACCCTGCCGAACGGCGTGTCCTACGACACGCTCGACCTGTCGCCGAATTCCATCGGCGACAATACGCGTGAATTCGTCGTGCCGGCCGGTCACTATTTCATGATGGGCGACAACCGCGACAATTCCACCGACAGCCGCTTCACGGTGGGTTACGTGCCCGAGGAGAATCTCGTCGGTCGCGCCAATATCATCTTCTTCTCGATCGCCGATGGTGCCAGCCCGCTCGAGCTCTGGAAGTGGCCCGGTTCGCTGCGACCGGCACGCCTGTTCACCATGGTGCGTTGATCCGGACAGTGTGATGGCCACGAAAAAGCTGACCGGGGAAGCGCTGGCCCACAAGCTGGCTGGCGCGACCGGTCATATGTTCCGGGATTACGACCGGCTGCGGCGGGCGCTCACGCACGCCAGCGCCCGTCACAGTAGCGGTGTCGACTACGAGAGAATGGAGTTCCTGGGCGATCGGGTGCTTGGCCTCGTGGTGGCCGATTTCGTCTTCAATGCCTTTCCCAATGCGCCCGAGGGCGAGTTGTCGCTACGCCTCAACGCGCTGGTCAATGCCGACACGCTTGCCGAGATCGCCGATGAGATCGGCTTGACCGACCTCATCCACACGGGCAGCGAAATCCGCAAGCTTGCCGGCAGCAAGCGGGTCAACATCCGTGCCGACGCGCTGGAGGCGCTGATCGCCGCGATCTATCTGGAAGGAGGGTTGGAGGCCGCGCGGAGCTTTGTGTTGCGTTATTGGGAGGCCCGCTCGCGTTCGGCCGTCGCCGCGCGCCGAGATGCCAAGACCGAGCTTCAGGAATGGGCGCATCAGGTTTCCGGCGGCACCCCAGTCTACACTGTCGAAGGCCGGGAAGGACCGGACCACGACCCCATATTCACGATCAGTGTCCGCGTCGGCAGCTACGAGCCCGCGGTCGCAACCGGCCGGTCCAAACGCGAGGCCGAACAGGCGGCAGCCTCCGCCGTGCTGATCCGGGAAGGCGTCTGGGCCGACGAGGAGAGCACATGAGCGAGACTGCGCCCGAAATACCGACACGCTCTGGATTCGTCGCGCTGATCGGTGCGCCGAACGCAGGCAAGTCGACCCTCGTCAACCAGCTGGTTGGCACCAAGGTTTCGATCGTCACGCACAAGGTCCAGACGACGCGGGCGATCGTGCGCGGCATCGCCACGCACGACCGGACCCAGATCGTCTTCGTCGACACGCCGGGGATTTTTCGGCCGCGTCGCCGGCTCGACAAGGCCATGGTGACGACCGCCTGGGGCGGCGCCAAGGATGCCGACCTGGTCCTTGTGCTGATCGATGCAGAACGCGGCATTCGCGGGGATGCCGAGACGATCCTCGACAATCTGGCTGGCATCGCTCAGCCGAAGATCCTCCTGCTCAACAAGATCGACCGGGTCAAACCCGAGACGCTGCTCAAGTTGACGGCGGACGCGAACGCTCGTGCCGGCTTCGAGCGGACCTTCATGATCTCCGCGCTCACAGGGTCGGGCTGCTCCGATCTCCTCGCCTTCCTTGCCGCCCGGCTTCCGGAAGGCCCATGGTACTATCCGGAAGACCAGATTTCGGACCTGCCGATGCGCCAGCTCGCCGCCGAGATCACGCGTGAGAAGCTCTATCTGCGCCTGCATCAGGAATTGCCTTACGCCTCCCATGTCGAAACCGAGAAGTGGGAAGAAAAGAAGGATGGCTCGGTCCGTATCGAGCAGGTGATCTACGTCGAGCGTGATAGCCAGAAGAAGATCGTGCTCGGCCACAAGGGCGAGACCATCCGGGCGATCGGCGAAGCCGCGCGCAAGGAGATCGCGGAGATCCTCGAACAAAAGGTGCACCTTTTCCTGTTCGTGAAGGTCCGCGAGAATTGGGGGGATGACCCCGAGCGCTACCGCGAAATGGGGCTCGAATTCCCCCACTAGGTCTCTTCTACAGGAATGGCCCGACTGGCCCGATCTCGCGTCGGAGTACCCTGGCGCTTGCTCGAAGGCCGCGAATCGGCGCTTGTCCTGGGGAGTTTATCTCCTGTCGCTCCTGACCCTGGGAAGGAAGCCGATGGCCTACAGATTTGTCCATGCCGCCGATCTTCACCTGGACTCGCCGCTGAAGTCCCTCGCATTGCGCGACCCCGACCTTGCAAGCCTGGTCGGCGATGCGACTCGGCGCGCCTTCGTCCAAATCGTCGATCTCTGCATCGAGGAACAGGTCGATGCCCTGCTCTTGGCGGGCGATCTCTACGATGGCGACCAGACCTCGATGAAGACGGCCCGTTTCCTGGCCGATCAGGTGCGGCGGCTGCACGAAGCGGGTATCCGCGTCTTTGTCATTCGCGGCAATCACGACGCGATTTCGCGCATCACAAGGGAACTTGTGTTTCCGGAAACCGTGAAGGTCTTCGGCGGTCGCGCCGAATCCGTGGAAATGGGCCATCCTGCCGGCTTTCCGGTGGCGATCCATGGTTTGAGTTTCGCCCAGCCCCACGCACCGGAGAGCCTCCTCGGCAAATACAGGCCTCCGGTGGAGGGGGCGGTCAATATCGGGCTGATGCACACGAGCCTGGGCGGCGCCTCGCGCCACGACCCCTATGCTCCCTGCAGCATGGGCGACCTCGATGCGTCGGGCTTCCGCTACTGGGCGCTTGGTCATGTCCACAAGCGGTTCGTTGCGGACAGCGCCTGCGCCATCGTCATGCCGGGCATGCCTCAGGGGCGCGACATCGGCGAGGCGGGCCCGAAATCCGTGACACTCGTCACCATTGGAGACGACCGTTCGATCTCGCTCGAGGAGCGGCTTACGAGTGTCGCCGAATTCGACCGCGTCGACGTGGACCTGAGCGGTGCGGAGGATTGGCGCAAGGTCGTCCTCGCAATCGAGAAGGCACTCGCGGAGAGGCGAGCAAGCGTGCGGTCCGAGCATCTGGTCGCTCGTGTGACGCTGCGAGGAGCGACGCCGCTTGCCTGGCGCATCCGCCGCGACGCCGATCTGCTGAAGACCGAGGCAGACGAGCGCGGGGCGAGCATCGGACAGACCTGGGTCGAGAAGCTGGAGATCGGATGCAAGGCGCCTGGCTGTGATGTGTCGCAGCCGGGCGATCCACTCGCCGAATTGCGGAACCTCATCGCCAGCGAGATCGCAGAAGGTGCCGCGCACGAGGCGGCCCTCATCGAAATCGCCGAGGAGTTGCGCGGCCAACTTCCTGCCGAGTGCCGCAGCATATTCGGTGAGGACGACGCGAGCTTCAAGGCAGTACTGACCGAACTCGGCCGGGAAGGGGCGGAAGAAGTGCTCGCGCGCTTGCGGCCCGCAGAGACCGCCGCATGAGGCTCTCGCGGCTGGATCTCACCCGCTACGGGAAGTTCACCGACTTCAGCCTCGACTTCGGCGAGGTGGAGCCGGGCCGGCAGGACCTTCACGTGATCTACGGGCCGAATGAAGCTGGAAAATCGACTTCCTTTGCAGCCTATCTGGATCTGCTTTTTGGATTCGAGCCGCGCACCCGCTATGCCTTCCTCCACCCCTATCCCAGCATGCGGGTCGGCGGTGTCCTGCAATTCGAGGATGGCGCCAGGGAACTCGTCCGCATAAAGCGCCCGCAAAACAGCCTGCTCGATCGGGACGATCAACCGTTGGACGAGGCGATCGTGCTCGCCGGACTGCGTGCGATCGATCGCGAAGCCTACCGGACCATGTTCTCTCTCGATGATGATTCCATCGAGGCGGGCGGCGAGAGCATCCTTGCCAGCAAGGGCGACCTTGGCCAGTTGCTCTTTTCGGCAAGCGCCGGGCTGGCGCACCTCAGCCAGGCCCTCGCTCAGCTTCGGGCTGAGGCGGACGGTTTCTATCGATACCGTGCTCGCAGCGGCGAATTGGCCGAGTTGAAGGCTCGCCTCGCCGCCCTGAAGGAAGAGCGCGACAAGATCGATACGCTGGCGATCGACTATACCCGCCTTGTCGAAGCGCGCGACATCGCACGGGCGCAATATGAAGCGGTGCTGCGCGATCGCGCCGTGGTCCAGTCGCGCATGGAGGAGGCGACCCGTCACCTCCATGCGATTCCGCGCCTGGCGGAACTACGCTCGCGCCGGGAGATGCTGGCCTCGCTCGAGGGCTTGCCGCAACCGCCATCTCACTGGGCCGCCGAACTGCCGCGCCTGCAAAAGGCCGAGATCGAGCTTTCGACGCGGCGCGAGGCCGTCTCCGCTGCGATTCAGGCGCTTGAATGCGAGATTTCGGACATCACGGTGGATGAGGCCGCCCTTTCGCTGGGGGGCCACCTCGAACATCTGGCCGACCTGCGCGCTCGGCACATGACCGCCGACAAGGACCTCCCGGATCGTCGTCTTCGCCTTGTCGAGCTCGAGCGGGAGATTGCCGCCATTGCGCGGAGCCTGGACTGGACCGCGGAGCCGTCGGAGTTGCTGCTCGATGCGCTGAGGATTGCCCGCCTTCGCGACCTGATCGAGCGTCGTTCGGGTATCGAGGCGGCGCTGACATCGGCCAGGATCGAGCATGCCAAGGCCGAACGTCTTTATGTGGAGGCAAAGAACCAGGCCTCTGATGCCGGATTGGTTGGCGGCGAGGAAGCGGACATGGCGGCGCCGATGATCGCTCTGGCGTCTGCGCTCGCGACATTCCGGGCGGACGATCACGCGGCGCGCCGTCGGCTGGCCGAAAGGGCCTGTGTCGCGCATCGGGAATTGCTGGAGGAACGGCTCGCCGCCCTTGCGCCGTGGAAAGGCGACATCGAGGCGCTTGCGGCCATCCGAGCGCCGCTCCAGCGGGACATCGAGGCCCTGTCGGAACGTCTGGCCCTGGCCGAGAGGAACCTGGCCGACGTCGGGAAGGAACTGGCGCGCCTGACGTCGGAGCAACGCCGCCTGCGGACGGAATTGGAATCGTCGACGCAGACGACGGGGATCGTGACCGATCAGCAAGCTGCCGCCGCGAGGATGGAGCGCGAGCAGGCTTGGGCGAGACATCGCGCTGTCCTTGATGGTGCCACAGCCGATGCGTTCGAAGCCTTGCTGCGGAACGACGACATCGTAACGAGCGCGCGGTTGGGCAGGGCTGGCGAAGTGGAGCGGCTCAACCAGCTTGCAAGAGCCCTGGCGACCGTCGAGGCGGCGTTGGCGGAGCAGTTCCAGGCGAGGTCCACCGCCGAGGGAGCGTTGGGGGCGATCCGTGAGACGGTCGCGGCCGTTCTGGCTGCCGTGTCCGCGACGTTGCCTGGGGATATGGAGCTTTCCCAGCTCGAAGACTGGTTGCGGCGGAGGGAAGAGGCGCTGGAGGTACGGCGGCTCTTGCGGCAGGCCGAGCGCGATCTCGACGATGCCATGGCGGACGGCAAGGCCCTTGCCGGTCGCTTGACGCAGGCCCTCGAGGAGGCGAGGGTCCCCTATCCCGCGAAGGCAACGCCGGACATGCTGGCGGCGTCGGCGCAATCGGCTCTGGACAAGGGAGCCGAGCGCGCAACGCTCAGAAGACGCCTGGTCGATTGTCGGGAAGCGCGTGACGCGCGACGCGTCGCTCTGGCCGAAGCGGAAGCGGCGGAAGGCGAATGGCAGGCCGCGCTGGCCGAGGCCTGCGCCGGTTGCTGGCTGGCGGGCCGAGTGCCTGACGTCGCCGGGTTGCGCGCCATTCTGGCACGGCTCGCGGATCTGGAGCCGGTGCTGCGGGAGCGCTCCGGTCTCGCCGATCGGATCGTCAAGATGGAGCAGGATCAGGCCGCCTTCGCCAGGGAACTCGCACTGGCGGCGCGGGCGGTCGGCATGCCAGCCACGGGTACGATCATGGAGATCTATCGGGATCTCTGCACGCGTGTCGATCGAGCGAAGACCGGCTCGGAAGCGCTGGCCGACAGGACCAAGCGGTTGGAGGATGCTAGACGGCGCAGGGCCGATATCGAAGCCCAGGCAGGGATTGATGCCGTGCACCGCGACGAGATGACGGCGTTGTTCGAAGTAGACACGTTGGGCGAAGTGGCCGAACGGCTGCGCGCGGTCGAGCAACGAGAGGCATTGCGCCAACAGACCGACAGCCTTTCACGCGAACTTCTCGAAGCCGTCGGCGTCTCGTCGATCGAAGAGGTTGAGACGCTTCTGGAAGGAATGGATCGCTCCTCGTTGGAACTGCAGCTCGGGGAACTCAAGGCGCGTTTCAACGATCTCGATCAGCGTTCACGCGAGTTGTTCACCGCGCACAGCAAAGCCGTGGAGCGCGTCGAGGCGGTCGGCGGCGACGATGCGGTGGCGCGGATCGAGCAGGAGCGGCGCACGCTTCTCCTGGACATCGAGGAAAAGGCGCGTGCCTATTTCCGATTGCGCGCCGGTACCGTTGCTGCCGAGGCTGCGTTGCGGATGTACCGGGAGCGCCATCGCAGCGCCATGATGGAACGTGCTTCGGACGCCTTCGCGACGATGAGCAGGGGCGCGTATTCGGGCCTGGCGGCTCAGCCGGATAGGGATAGCGAGATCCTGATCGCGAAGGGCGCCGACGGAACCTCGAAAGTCGCATCGGACCTTTCGAGGGGGACTCGCTTCCAGCTTTATCTGGCCCTGCGTGTGGCTGGCTATCTGGAATTCGCCAAGGCCCGGCGTCCCGTTCCTTTCGTGGCCGACGACATCATGGAAACCTTCGACGACCTTCGGGCCGAGGAGGCTTTCCGCCTTTTCGGCGAGATGGCCAGGGTCGGCCAGGTGATCTATCTGACGCATCATCAGCATCTGTGCGGCATCGCGCAACGTGTCTGCCCGGGAGCGCGTATTCACCAATTGTCCGGAGCGAAGGTGGGCGCACAGCCGGCAGTTGCGCCGGCTCCTTGATTTTGACGCTCTACCGGTGGAAAGCTCCTTCCATGGAATGGCGCGACGAAGGAATCATCCTGGGCACTCGCAGGCACGGCGAGACGAGTGCAATTCTGGAGGTGATGACCAGGACCCATGGCCGCCACCTCGGCGTCGTCCGTGGGGGCCGCTCGCGCCGACAGCAGCCGGTTCTTCAGGCAGGTAACCGCGTCGAGCTGGCCTGGCGCGCCCGGCTCGACGAGCACCTCGGCACCTTCCAGGCCGAGCCGCTGGAACTCAATGCGGCGCGCCTGTTCGACAGCGCGGTGGCCGTCTACGGCCTGCAGACGCTCGCCTCCCATCTGAGGCTCCTGCCGGAACGCGATCCGCACCAGGCCCTCTACGACACCTTGCTTGTCATGCTGGGCCATCTCGATGATCCGGCATTGGCGGCCGAACTCGTCGTACGCTTCGAACTGCTCGTGCTCGAAGAGCTCGGCTTCGGGCTCGATCTTTCTTGCTGCGCGGCGACCGGAACCCGCGAGGAACTCGTCTACGTTTCACCGAAGTCGGGCCGAGCAGTATGCAGGACGGCCGGTGAGCCCTGGCGTGAGCGGATGCTGCCGTTGCCGGAGTTCCTGCTACGCGCCGGTCTGCGCGCGACCCCTTCCGACGTCGAAGATGCTTTCCGATTGACCGGGTTTTTCCTGACTCGCCACGTCTATGAGCCGCGCGGCCTCGGCGAGCCGGAAGCCCGGGCGGGCTTCATCGTCGCATTGCGCAAGAGCTTCGCCGGAAATCCGGCGACCGACCGAGAATGAGGGGCATGAGGGAAGTCGAATTGTTCCCCGGCTATTTACCGTCGCTCGGCCTGGGGAACATCCATCACGATGATCTTGGCGACCACACTTGGCTTGAGATTCTTCAGGGCATGGTGGGCCGGACATATCCGGCGCCCAGTATCGGAGCCAGACCGGACTTCGCGTTGAGCCGTGTGTCGGAAGGGCCCGCGGTATCGTGCGGACTGCCGAGCGAGCGGCACCGGACGGCTCGATGAATTCGGGAGCCTTGCGATGCTTGGCCTGATCTCCTTCATCGCGGTGGTCGTGCTTGCCGTCATCGTCTCGCGTCAGCAGCGGCGCATCAAAACGCTCGAACGCGATCTCGACGGCTTGCGCAAGGCTGTCCCCGCGCATCCTGGGAACGAGCCACAGGAGGCAACGGTCGGGACGGCTGCTCCCCTGGAAAGGTTGTCCGGGGACGCGACTTCGTCTGAGGCAAGGGATGTCGCACCGGGATCCGAAATTCCTGCGGCCGAGTCGCCTGCGAGGGAGGAGTTGGGCAAGGCCGAATTTCCCGCGGAGCAGGGGGTGGGGCCGGCGGCGCGGACAAGGGCGCCCGATATCGAGACTGCGCTCGGCACACGGTGGGCCGTGTGGGTCGGCGGACTCGCCCTGGCTCTCGGTGGTATCTTCCTGGTTCGCTATTCCATTGAAGCCGGTATTTTCGGCCCTGGCGTGCGTCTCGCCATGGCGGCGGTTCTCGGCTCGGCCCTGGCCGCTGGAGGCGAGTTTGTGAGGCGAACCGGCTTTCGTGTTCCCGCCGAGGGGCTGCAGCGCGCGTATGTGCCGGCTGTGTTGACCGCGGCCGGAGCCTTCACCCTGTTCGGAACGACATATGCAGCGCACGGGATCTACGGTTTTATCGGCCCCGCGGCCGCATTCGTCCTGTTGGGTGTGATCGGGGTCGCGACGATCGTCGCCGCGCTCCTGCATGGCCAGTCGCTGGCCGGCATCGGCCTTCTCGGCTCGTACATGGCACCACTGCTCGTTGCTTCCGAGGCACCGAACCATTGGGCTCTTTTTCTCTTTGTGGCCGTCGTCCTCGTCTCGACGGCCGCGATCGCCCGGCTGCGCAACTGGGCACCGCTCATGGCCTCGGCCTTCGCGGGGGCGGGAATCTGGGCCGTCGTCTATCTTGTGGGCGCGCCCGAGATCGAGCTTTCGATCCTGATCTTCATCAACGCGGTCACACTCGGCACGCTGGCTTTTATCTGGCTCGGAGGCCGCACCGTGCCCAGGCCTTCCACGATCGGGAAAGGGATCGACGGTCCTTCGATCGCCCCAGCAGTGTTCGTGCCCGTCACGGCCTTTCTCCTTTTCGCCTTCCCCTCGGTCCGCGAAACGGGCGGCATGGCCGTTGCCACGTTGTCGATCGCGGCTCTGATCGCCACTGCGCTCTACAGAGCACCGGCACTTCCCACTCTTTTTGGCGGGGGCGTGGCTTCCGTGCTCGCCTATGCCTATGTGGCGTTCGGCGGCTCGGCAGAGTTCGAACTTTTCACCGGGGGGCTTGCGATCGAGCAAAACCCTGCCGGATTGTTCAGCACCGCGGCGATCCGGTACGGGGCGTTGCTCGGCGCCGTCTTCGTGGCATCCGGGTTCTGGAAAGCCAGTCGTCTCGTAGGCTCCGACGGGTTCCGGGCCGCCGCCTGGATGGCGTGTGCCGTCATTGTGTCGCTCGTCATCCTCGCCGCTCTCTGGTTCGCTTTCGGCAACCCTGACCGCGATTACGTCTACGCGCTGGTGGCCTTCGTCCTCGCCGCAATCTTTGCGATCGGAGCCGACTGGATCGGCCGGGCCGAGGTGCCTCCGCTCCACGGCGGGCCGGCCGTCTCCTTCGGGCTCGCCGGAGCCACGGCCGCTGCGCTTATCGCCATCCACATGGCGTTCGGCGGCGGCATGACGACGGTGCTCGCCGGCGCATTGGTCCCACTTCCCGCCTTGGCGACTCGGTTCAGATCCTATCCGGCACTTGGCTGGCTGAGCGTCGCCATCGCCGCCACCATAGTCGGTCGGATCGCGTTCGATCCCACGATCGTCGGGGCTGAGTTCATCGGCACAACGCCGGTGTTCAACTGGCTGCTTCCCGGCTACGGTGTCCCGGCACTCACCTGCGGATACGCGGCCTGGCAGTTGGCGGATCGACCCGGCGGGAGACCGCGCTTTGCGGTGGAGGCCTTCGCCGCACTCTTCGGCCTGGTCGGCATCGCGATGCTTGTGCGCCACCTCATGAATGGCGGCATCATCTATGCCGGCGCGCCGACGCTTGCCGAACAATCGATCTATACGTTGATTGCTCTCGGAGGAGGAGCGGTCGTGCTGGCGCTCGACCGGCGCTCGCCGAGCCCTGTCTTTCGTTACGGTTCCCTGGCGCTTGGCGTGCTTTCGGTGGCGTTCATCGTGATCCAGCACTTTGCCAATCTGAATCCGCTTCGCACCGACGAGTCGACCGGGCGGGTCCCAGTCCTCAACCTGCTGCTCCTCGGATATTTTCTGCCCGGCGCCGCGATGGGGGCGCTCGCCTGGTACGCGCGCAGGGCACGGCCACGTTGGTATGTCGCGATGTTGGCGTTGGTCGCCTCGCTACTTGGCTTCACCTACGCGACGCTTTCGGTCCGGCGTCTTTTCCACGGCGAATTCATCGGCCTCTGGAAGGGACTATCGCAGCTTGAGACCTATTCCTATTCCGCGCTGTGGCTGGCGCTCGGCGTTGCCCTGCTGAGCCTGGGCGTGAGGCTCAACTCCCATCTCCTTCGCATAGCGTCGGCCGGCTTGGTGGTCGTGGCCGTGGCAAAGGTCTTCCTGTTCGACATGTCGGAACTGGAAGGGGTGCTGCGGGCGCTCTCCTTCATAGGCCTTGGGGCCGTCCTGATAGGCATCGGCCTGTTCTACCAGCGCATGCTGGCCTCAGCCGCCAAATAATTTCCAGGCCTTCCGGCCGTGCTGTCGAGGGTGCGCGTCTTACGGGATTCACACATCATACGGCGCTCGCTGGAACAGCCTTCATCCGACCGCGCGAAGCGAGGTCGGATGAGGGTGTCGGGCATGTTAACGAACGTTGACGGGGAATTAACGATAAGCGTCTGTTTTTATTTAATCTTGTGCAATTTTCGTACGGTGCGGCTATCCCGGATTGGCGTCGCCGCCTTCCATACGGCGCGGGGGCCCAAGCCGCCAGAATGCGGATCGAGAGGAAACCGCCATCGGCTGGGCGTCCATTTGAAATGAGTACGGAGTTTTGTATGTCCAGGAACTATCTTGTGTTGGCCGCCCTGGCGGGCTTGGCTTCGTCGGTCGCTTCCTTTGCAGTCGCGGCGGATGCCGTGACCGATTACGGGCCAGTTGACTCGGGCAGCGCCGGCCACGACTGGTCGGGCACCTATGTCGGCGTCCAGGCAGGCGCGCAGTCGCCGAGCACGGTGAATCCATTCTCATCGCGTCGCGGATGGACGTTGGGCGCGCAGGCCGGCATGAATTTCCAGACAGGTCCGCTCGTCTATGGCGGCGAGGTCGAAGGCAATCTCTCTTCGGGCACGCATCACCGGCGAAGCGGCGGCGCCGAATTCGAGCAGCGGACCACGGTGGCCGCAAAGGCGCGGGCGGGCGTGGCGCTCGACCGGACCCTGCTATATGGAACGGCGGGTTACGGCCTGACCGAACTGAAGTCCAAGGGCAGCGTGATCTCGGGCGACCAGTGGGAAGGCGGCTTCCTCTACGGGGCAGGTGTCGAGCAGGCCTTTACGGGTGGAACGTCGGTCCGCGCCGAATATACCGTCCAAAAGCTAAACGGTGTCGATTCGATCACGACCGGCGGCGTTCGTCGCTCGGACAACCTCAGCAGCCACAGCCTGAAGCTCGGCCTCAACTATCGCTTCTAGGCCACGAACGCGGCGGCGGCTCACCCGCCAGACGCTATGGAGACTCTGCGACATCGGGCCGATCCTGAGATCGGACCCGATGCGGTGGCGCCGTCGATCCTCGTGACGGCGGCACAGGTCTCATCTGTGCTGGCTATTCGGCTGCGGCAAGTGCTGGCCGTTCGACCGGCTTCTCGCGAATCGGCCAGTGAACGACGGCAGCGAACAGGCCGAGCAGCACGCCCAGCCACCAGACGGGATCATAGCTGCCGAAGTGATCGTAAAGATATCCGCCGAGCCACACGCCGAGAAACGAGCCGATCTGGTGCGAAAAGAACACGATGCCGCCCAGCATGCCGAGGTGACGTGTCCCAAACATGATGGCGACCAGCGCGTTGGTGGGCGGCACGGTGGACAGCCAAAGCAGGCCCATGAGGATCGCGAAAACGATCACCGAGGTCGGCGACTGGGGAAGCAGCAGGAACCCCGTCACAAGGATAGAACGCCCGAGATAGATGAGGGCCAGGAAAATCGGCTTTGAATATTTCTGGCCGATCACTCCCGATGCGAGCGAGCCGATGATGTTGAAGAAGCCGACGAGCGCGAGCGCTATCACCGCGTAACGCGCATCAATGCCGATATCGGCGATATAGGCCGGGAAATGCGCGGTGATGAAGGCGACCTGGAACCCGCAGACGAAGAACCCCGACGTCAGCAGCAGAAAGCCTTGGTGGCCAAGCGCTTCGCGCAACGCCTGCCCCGCGGACTGGTTTGCCTCGGCGATAGCCACCTTGCTGGTCGCGGAATTGCCGACGAGAGGAATGGCCAAGATCGGTATGACCAGCATGGCAATGGCCATGTAGACGAGCGAATCCGACCAGCCATAGGCGTCGATCATGCCCTGGCTGATTGGTGCGAAGAGGAACATGCCTGCTGAGCCGGCGGCCGTGCCGATGCCGAAGACGAAGCTACGGCGCTCGGCCGGAACGTTGCGCGCAAAGGCGGCAAGAACGATGCCGAATCCCCCCGCAGCGACTCCCAGGCCGACCAGCACGCCGCCGCCGATGTGGAGCATCGTCGGGCTCGTGGCCGTCGCCATGAGAATCAGCCCCAAGGCGTAGAGGACTGCCGAGAGCGTCAGCACGCGCCAAGTCCCGTATTTGTCTGCGATGGCGCCGAAGAAAGGCAGGCCCGCACCCCAGAAGAAGTTCTGGAGCGCCATGGCGAGGCCGAAGGTCGTACGATCCCAGCCCTTTTCGGTCAGCATGGGCAATTGGAAGAAACCCATCGCCGACCGTGGGCCGAATGTGAGGGCAGCGATCAGGCAGCCGCAGATGATCATAAGCCACGGCAGGCTGGGTGCCGGACGCGCTGAAGCCTGGGGGGTCGTCATCGGGAGCTCCTGTGTAGATACACAATTCATAGACGAACCGAGGCGCTGGTCCAATGAAATGATTGGATAAGTCCCTTCAGTTTCGTTGATGCGAGCCGAGCGTCGTCGCTCCAAGGGAATATTTTCACGCCCAATTCGTTATGCTCTATGGTTTCCCGAGTAAGGAAACCGGCCGCCAGTGGGGCCCGATGGACGAAAAGAGGACGGCAATATTGGCGGAAATACCCCGTCTGCGGCGTTACGCGCGAGCGTTGATGCGCGACCGTGACGCGGCTGACGATTTGGTTCAGGATTGTCTGGAACGTGCGTTGGGCCGCTTGGACAACTGGCGTACTGGCGAAAACCCACGGCGTTGGCTCTTCACGATCATGCATCACCTTTTCGTCGACCAGACCCGCAAGGTTCGGCGTCGCAGCGAAACCATGCCGATAGATGCAGTTCAGAACATGGGCTTGCCGGCCACGCAGGTCGACAACATCGCTTCTCGAGAGATATTGGAGGCCCTCCAGGCGATCGCGCCTGAGAGGCGCGCCGCGCTTGTGATGGTCGCGATAGAGGGATTCTCATACGCCGAAGCGGCCAACGTGCTTGGCATTCCAGCAGGAACATTGATGTCGCGGATCTCGCGTGGCCGTGAAGAATTGCGCGGCCTGCTCGACGATGCGGAACGACGGCGGGCGATCAGGGTGGTCGAGAAATGAACGGCCGTCTTTTCAGCCAACGCGATATCGACATGGCTCTCGATGGCGAATTGCCCGTTGAGGAGCGAGCCCAGTTCGACGCCTGGCTCGCAGCCAATCCGGACATGAAGGCCAGGAAAGATCGCCTCGCGGATGATATGACAAGGCTCCGCGAAGCTGTCGCGGGCATCGTCGACGAGCCCGTGCCCGACAGGCTGGTCGCAGTGCTGAAATCCGGGCGCCCGACGAGATGGGGTCTCTGGAGGGCAGCGGCCGCTGCCGCCATCCTGGTGGTCGGCGGAATCGCAGGCTATGCCGTTGGCTCCGGTCTGCTCTTCGGTGATGGGCCTGAGGAATGGCTGGCCGAACAGGCGATCGGCGCCTATGCGACTTATCCTGCCGACCTGCCTCACACCGTGGAGGTCGGCGGGGAAGACAAGGATTACCTCGACCGATGGCTTTCCAAACGGACCGGTCTGAAGGTCGTGGCGCCTGATCTCTCAGGCCAGGGTTTCGAACTTCTGGGCGGCCGTATCTTGCCCGGCGGGCAGGCGCCTGCCGCGCTGCTGGTGTACAAGAACCAGGCCGGGAACCAGTTGTCGATCTACATGACGCCGCAGCCCGGAGACAACATCAGAGGAACCTATGCGGCGGAGGAGGGGGGACCGAACGCCATCTATTGGCTGGACAAGGGGTTCGGGTGCGCCATCGTGAGCAATCTATCTCAGGATCAGATGAGGGACGTGGCACGAAGCGCGTGGCGTCAGTTGTTGGCGGCAGCTGACGCATAGTCCCCAGAAGAGACGCGAGGCGCCGGACGGCTGTCACAATTCGGCCGATTTCCACAGCGAAAGCGCGAGTGATGCAGCAGCCGGGCAGGGTTGCGGCAGGAACCTACCATCATATCGATCCACCCTTCGATCGAGGCTTCCTGGTCGCCATGAAAGTCGACATCCGCCCGGCAAGCGAGTCCGATGCCGCTGCGCTCGTCGCCATCGAGAATGCGTCCTTCGATGCCGATCGGATTTCTCCACGATCATTCCGCCGGTTCCTCGCGGGGCGCTCCTGCACCTTGCTTGTCGCTTGTTCGGAAACCGGTCCCCTCGGCTATAGTCTGGTGTTGTTCCGGAATGGGAGCTCGGTTGCCCGGCTCTATTCCATTGCCGTGAACGGGCCCGGCGGCACAGGCCTCGGCCGAGCGCTGCTTCAAGCGGCGGAACACGCCGCCATACAGCATGGGCAAAAGCGACTGCGTCTGGAAGTGCGCCAAGACAACTCGCGCGCACGCGATCTTTATGAGCGCAACGGCTACCGCTATATCGGCACCAAGCAGGATTACTATGCCGATGGGATGCCTGCGCTGCGTTTCGAAAAACAACTGGACGCGACCGCGGGGGAAACCAGTCCATGACAGGGTTGTTGCGACGACCTGCCGTTCGACGGGCGTGCGGTTCGCCGTAGCCGTCTCCCGCCGGATCTTCTCTTCCACGCCGTTCCTGGAAAGCGCGTGATATCATGACCTGGGTTATCCTCACCGGCCGCCAGAGCGATCTCGATCAGGTGGCGACGCCGCACAAAATCATCACCAATCGCGATTACCTGGCGCACCCCGCGCTGTTTCGCGGGCAGCGCCCGAAAGTCATAAACCTCTCCAACAACTACGGTTATCAGAGCCGCGGCTACTATGCCTCCTTGCTGGCCAGCTCGCGGGGGCACCGGGTGATCCCGACCGTCGAAACGATGATCGACCTTTCCGAGCACAAGCTCTACGAGCATGCCTTGCCGGAGCTGGAGGTCGCCCTGAACAAGTGCCGAAAGGATCTTGGCGGCATTTTCCCGGCACGCGTTTCCGTCTTTTTCGGCATCGGGCCGTCCAAGGCATGGGATCGCTTCGCCAAGCTTCTGTTCGACTGGTTTCGAGCGCCTGCGCTGGAGGTTTCCATGCGGGACGGAGCTGAATGGGTCTCGATCCGCAAGATAAGCTTCCTTCCGCTTGCCCGCATGAACGAGGAGGAGAAGAAGCGCTTCCTTGGCTGCATGGAGACCTATACGGGTCGCGAATGGCGCGACAGCAAGGCTCGCACGCCCGCACGCTACACATTCGCCACGCTCATCGATCCCCACGAACAACTGCCGCCCTCGGCGATTTCCTCGCTGCGCCATTGGGCTCGGATCGCGGAAAAAATGGGAGTGGAGGTCGAGCCCATCACGCGCAAGGACTTGGCCAAACTCGCTAACTACGACGCCCTGTTCATCCGGGAGACGACGTCGATCTCGAATCACACCTATCGCTTTGCCCGGCGTGCCCAGCAGGAGAACATGCCCGTCATCGACGATCCCTTGTCGATGATCCGCTGCACCAACAAGGTCTATCTGAACGAGTTGATGGCTTTTAACAACGTGCCGATGCCGCCGACGGTGATGATCGCAAGTTCGGCCGACTTCGAGGTAGCTGCGCAGACGCTGGGCTTCCCGCTCGTGCTCAAGATCCCTGACAGTTCCTTTTCCCGCGGCGTGAAGAAGGTCCGGAACATGGGCGAGCTCAAGGACTTGGCGACCCAATGGATGGAGGACTCCGATCTGCTCATCGCCCAGAAATACATTCCGACCGATTATGATTGGCGTGTCGGCGTGCTTGGCGGGCAACCCTTGTTTGCCGTCCATTATCTCATGGCGAAAAAGCACTGGCAGATCGTCAATCACGACCGTGCGGGCAAGCCCGACCAGGGCGGCATCAAGACATTTACGCTTGAGCAGACGCCTGCCCACGTCGTGGACACAGCGGTGCGCGCGGCGCGGTGCATCGGTGATGGGCTTTATGGCGTCGACCTGAAAGAGACGAAGGAGGGGGTTTTCGTCATCGAGGTCAATGACAACCCAAACCTCGACCATGGCTGCGAGGATACGGGCGAGAAGGATCAGGTCTGGGTTCGCCTGACGCAATGGTTCCTCGATCGACTGGACCGGCCAGGACGGTAGGGCGGTGATCGCGACCGGCCTCAGCCCAGGGCGCCGGGCTCCTAGGACGTCAGACGGGAACGAGCGATACCCATGCCAGCAGAAGCCCGAGGGTCGAGAGCGTCGTGGCAACGAAGAGCACATCCCCTCGGCCTGGTTTCGGGGCGCTCATCAGGGTTCGTTGCGTATCGGCCGCCAGCCCGCGCGCTTCCATAGCGATTGCCGCGCGGTTGGCCCGGCGGATTGCATAGGCGAGCAGAGGGATTAGCAATGTCACCGTCTCGATGGGGCCGGGGAAACGCCGGGGCGGCCTGCCGTGCTTCATCGCGCGCGCCAACCTGATCTGCTGAGCCTCCGCGGCTAGGTCAGGCACGAGTTGGAGAACCGAGAACAGTGAATAGCCGATCCGCGGGGGAAGGCGCCAACCGACCATCAGCGCCTTGATCAGCCGGGCTGGGTCCGTGGTCAGCGCGAAAAGCGCCGAGACCATGCCGCAGGCGATCGCCCGTAGGAACAGCACCAGACCGGCCGAGAATGCCTCCGAAGTGAAGGGAGATTCTTGCGCCATGCGCTGCGCGAAGTCGCTTCCATTTCGAAATAGGACGCTGGTCGTCAGGAAGCCGAAGCCGAACAGCGCAAAGGGCAGCATCAGCGCGAGGACGGTGAACGGCGATTTTCTTTCAAGAAGAACGAGAGCGAGGCTGCAGATCAGGATCGTGACGAGTTGGAACCGCGCGTCGAAGACCACGATGGCAGCCGCTATCCACACGAGACAGATGCAGAGCTTGGCCAGAGGGTGTACCCCGGTCAGCATGTTGCCCTCGCATGGTTCAGCCAGCGAAGAGCCGGCGCGATCGCTGGTGCCGAAAGGCCAGCGCGATGGAGCAGCGCTCCATCTTCAAGCAGTTCGGATGTTCGTCCTTCGGCAAGGATGCGGCCTTCGCTGACGATAATCGATCGAGGGCAGAGCCGAAGGGCCAGATCCATATCATGCGTGATAAGGGCGACTGCCCTTCCGGCGCCCCGGATCCTTTCCACCTCCGCCACGACCATCGCGGCGCCACGCGCGTCGAGGCCGGCGGTCGGCTCGTCCAGGACCAGCAGGCGCCAGCGCTCGGTGGCGGTCAGAGTTGCGAGCGCAAGCCGCCGCTTCTGACCTTGCGACAGCTCGAATGGATGGCGGTCTTCGAGACCCGCCAGATTCCAGGCGGCCGCGACCCGTCCTGCTTTGGAAAGGCGCTCGGGCAGGGGGCTTGCCCGGTCTAGGGCGGCGGCAATCTCGTCGCGGACGGAGGCGGTGACGAACTGGTTCTCGGGGTTTTGGAACGCGATCCCCCCAGTGGCTCCTTCGCGGCGACCGCCCTTGAGCCGCAGCAGACCTGCTAGGCTTGCTCCCAGCGTCGACTTGCCTGCGCCGTTCGCGCCAAGGATGCCGAGGCATTCGCCGGAGCGGATGTCCATCGAGATGTTCTTGAGAACGGACGGCCCGAACAACGGCGCACAGTCGGCTCCGACCAACCGGGCGACGACTTGACCCTCGCTCGGAACGGGGGCGGCGCAATGTCCGGCGACGAACGCCTCGATCGTTGGCCGCGCTCTCTCTTTCTCCGGTTGTCGATCGAGGGCGCGAAGCATGTTCCCCATCGATAGCGGCGGGTCCTGGGCTGCCAGCCCAATCCTGCCGAGCGCGGCATCGAGGCGGCTGGCCAAGGGCAGCCAGATGCCGAGCGCATCCAACCGATCGTGATGATCTCGAAACAGCGCCGCTGGCGGCCCTTCGGCGAAAATCCGTCCGTCCGCCCCGATCACGACAACCCGATCCACGGAGTCGATGAGGCCGTCCAGCCGATGGTCGACGATCAGCACCGTTCGGGCCGTGCCCGCCATGAGCAACCGATGCAAGCGCTGAGCCGCCGCCGGTGAAAGATGTGCGGTCGGCTCGTCCGCCACCAAGAGCGGCGCTCCCTGTGCCAGCGTCGCGGCAAGCGCCACAAGCTGCTTTTCTCCGCCTGACAACGTGCCGGTCCGACGCTTGCGCCAGTCCTGCGACAGACCGGCCTCTTCCATCGCTTCGGTCACCTTGGCTGCGATGAGGGCCTCCGGGAGGCCTCGGTTCTCCAGCGCGAAGGCGATCTCGTCCTCGACGCGCATTCCGCACAATGTGAGGGCGGCGTCCTGAAAGAACCGGGCCACCGTTCCCGCCCACTGCGCCGGCCGGCGCGCGGCGACATCCTCTCCGAACAGCCTGATCGATCCGTTGATACGGGCCGGGATGGTTTGCGGGACGAGGCCCGTCAGAGCATTGAGCAGCGTCGATTTCCCGGAGCCGGAGGGACCGAGAAGCAGAAGCCTCTCGCCTCGTCCGAGCGTCAGGCTGGCGGGCCCGACCGCATCATGGTCGCCATAGGGATAGCGGACGGAGACCTCGCCCCATTCGGCAGCGTGACCGGCGTCAGGCGTGTGCTTGGCGCTTGGCATGGTCTATGGCAAGGCCCGAGAGCACGCCGGTGCGATACAGCGCTTCCACGACGATATGTCCGAGCAGGCCACCGAGCAAAGCGCCGCTCAGGCAGCGCAGGATGAACATGGTGATCAGCAGGCCGGGCGCGAGGGCGCCGTAGTCGAAGCGGATCCATGTATAGACAAATGAGAAGATCGAGGCACCGATGCCGGCTGCGATCAGCACCGGCAGGCGATAGTTCCGCCAGCGCGTGGCCGCGAATACCACTTCGGCGCCGGCGCCTTGCACGAGCCCGGTCAGCAACAGGAGCAGTCCGGCGGGGCTCCCAAGCAGGATCTGCATCGCAGCTGCCAGCAATTCTGAAACAAGCGCCGCCCCCGGCTTCCTGATGATGGCGGCGGCGATGATGGACACGATGAACCAGAAGCCCATCACGACGTCCATTGTGACCGGGCCGAAAATCGCCTGCGCGACCAGCCATATCTGGACCCAGGCAAGATAGAGAACGCCGAAGACGGCGCCGAGGACGGTGACGATCAGGATTTCACGGAGGGTCCAGGCGTAGCGGTCATCCATGACATGTCTCCAAGTGGATCTCAGGCGAGCGACGGGCTGTTCGCCGAAACGGTCATGTCGAGCGCGACGTGGCCCTGCGGGGCGCCGAAGCGGAGGAAGGCTTCCGACAGCGTGGCGAAAACCGGCCCGGCGTCACCGCGCAGTTTTGTGCAAAAATTCTTGGATCGGTCGAAGACTCCCGACGACTTCAGGAAGTCGATACAGCCGTAGATCTCGTCCATGTGGTGGCCCGCGCCGAGCGGATAAAGTGAGAACTGTGCGGCGACAGTCTGGCCCGTGAGTGCCGCGCGGGCGACCTCTTCGCGTGCCTGATGGACGCGTTTTACCAGTGGGCTGTCTGCCATGCTGCCCGAGATGGGCGTGCAAATCGGATCGTCGGGCTCGCCGGGGCAGCCGCGCGACACCGTCGCCGACAAGACGCAGTGCTTGCCGCTGGTTGCGGCAGCCACGAAGAGGTCGCGCATGGCCGGGAAAAGCCGCTCGGGCGGTCCGACGAGCAATGTCGAGATATCGTCCGTCTCGATCCTGAAATCGGACCGATAGGGCTCGAGCGCCCTGATCGCATGGAGAATGATGTCGACGAAATCGTCGGCCATCGGATAGAGGGAAACTTGTGCACCGGAAAACATGGCCGTCTCGCTCCGCTGGCATTATCCAGATCAGCTTGAGGGTCCGGAGGCATGACGCCTCGCATCTCAGCCCCGACGATACGGAGCACCCCTGTCGAATGAGGCAAGCTCTATGCTGCTTCGTGTCGTGATGCAACCCTTGCCGACCTGAGGATCGCAGATTCGCATAGAAGGTATAGCCTGCCCGCCGCGAGCCTTTATGGTTCGAAGGGCGACTAGCCGGCGCTGCCCATTTGTACCTTGAGGCTCGGCAGCAACATCAGCAGAGCGACAGAGGCGAGCGCCAACGTCGCAGCGCAACTCGCGACCGGGGTGAGCCCGACCGTGATGAATGGGGCGACGCCGGCTGTCCCGATCGCCGTGGTAACCAGGATGGCTACAACCACAAGCGCGGCGCCACGTGCATCGTCACCACGCGCGGCAACGACGGCTAGGTGGAAGCCGGGCGGCCCGCGGAGCCCGAGACCGGTGTTGAACGGGACGAACAGCGCCGTGATCATCAAAACGTCGGCGCCACCAAACAGCGCATAGGCTAGCATCGCAACCGCACCGGCTGCCGATAGCAGCGTACCGATCCAGATCATGCGTTCCGCGCCGAAGCGGCGGGCCAGTTGACCGGTCAGGTTAGCCGCCACGATGAAGGTGGCGATGCCGGTCATCTGCATGATGATGAAATTGGTGAGCGTGGCGCCGAGGGCCACGACGAACACCGTGGGCGCGCCAAATACGAGGACGAGAAGAGCGCCCAGCGTGAAGGCATGGCTCACCGCATAACGCAGGAACACCGCGTCGGTCAGTAGATGGCGGTATCCACCTCCCTTGCGGCTGGTGACCACAGCAGGGATGTGGCGGTGCCAGGCAGCGATCGCGACGGCCAGGAGCAGGGCGAGACATGCGATCACCTCGAAGGAGGCGTTCCACCCGAAGAGCTGGATCAGCCACAGGCCTGCGACGGGAGCCAGGGCCGGCGTCAGAGCTTCGACGCTACCGAGGAATCCGAGAGCGCTGACGGCACGCTGGTCGCCGAAGAGCTCGCGGATGATTCCGGGCGCGAACACTGCTGCCGCCGAGCCCGCCGCGCCCTGCAGGAAGCGCAGGCCGATCAACGCTTCCAATGATGGACTCATTCCGGCAAGTCCAGAGATCAGGCCGTAGGCGACGAGCGAACCGACCAACAAGGCGCGCTGATCGAACCTTGCGCCGAGAGATCCGAAGAGGAGCAGGCCGAAGGCGGAGCCGGCGACGAAGGCCGCGAGCACCAGTTGGGCGCGTTCGAGTGTGCCGCCGAGCACCTTCGGCAGCGCGGGCACGGCGGGTAACACGAGATCGGTGCCAGCGATTCCGAGCACTGTTGCGCAGACGATCATCGCGAAGGCAGGCACGTGGCCGCCGCCGGTCTTTTTCATGGAACACACTCCGTCGCCCAATAGGCGGGCTGCGCGCAGTGCACGGAGGATGACGCAAAGTCAAGCTGCCGACATTGGATCAGGCAACAGGGCATCGAGCTTTCCTGGATCGGTAGATCCCCGCCTCGGGTCCTCGGCAGGGGGGGCGCCCTATGCGGCAGCCCGCGTGCTCTCAATCGCGGTGAACCGTTCGATAAAGGCGGCATGGACGGCCTTTGCCGGACGCGGCGACAGGTCGAAACGGTCCGCGGTGACGCCGCGAGGGCGTCCGAAGAACTGTGCCGCCTCCGCGACGGAGAAGCCTGCGAGTTCGGTCGCTTCGAAATAGGCCGCGATCTGGTCGGCGCGCTTTATTTCCTGCTTCAGACTTTCGGACAGGGTTGCAGGCAAGGAGAAGCGGATATGGATCGCATGCTGGAGACGTTGCTCACAGGATTTGTAGCCGCCGCCGACCACCGACTTGAAAGGCGAGATCATGTCACCGATGACGTACTCCGGCGCGTCATGGAGCAGGGCGGCAAGTTGGGTGTCGGGGCGCACGTCCTTGCCGGTTGCCGAGAAGATCTCCTCGACCAGCAGCGAATGCTGCGCGACGGAGAAGGCGTGGTCCCCCTTTGTCTGTCCGTTCCATCGGGCGACCCGGGCGAGGCCGTGCGCTATGTCCGAGATCTCTATGTCGAGCGGGGAGGGATCCAACAGGTCGAGACGACGCCCTGATAGCATGCGTTGCCACGCCCTGGCCGGCGCGCCGGCCCGATCCATCAATCGCTCTCCGTGGATGCCGCCTGGGGGAAGGCGAATTTTGCCCAGTCGGGAATGGAAAGGCTTAGCTCTATGCCGCCGGCTGTGATCGGCACACCGGCATCGACGGCATCTTTCACGCGGTCGATGCGGACCATGGCAAGACCGGTCTTGCCGGTGACGGTGCCCAGCGCGCCAAGCGGGCGCCCGTTCGCGACGATCTCGGTTCCGGCGGCGGGGAGCTGGCTTGCGCCTTCGGCGATCAGAATGCGCCTGCGCGCGGTACCGCGATGCTGCATGCGCGACACGACTTCTTGCCCGACATAACATCCCTTGCCGAAGCCGATACCGCCGGTCTGATCGAGCAGTGCGTCGTGCGGGAAGGTGTCGCCAAGCGCATAGTCGGTGCCGCTCTCAGGAATGCCGTTTGCGACGCGCAGCGCATTCCAGGCAGTGGCGTCGGGGCCGGCGATGCTCTTGCCATAATGCCGAACGACCCCGAGCGCGGCGGGGAAGCGCGTATCGCGGACAGTTGATTCATCTCGCGAGGATGGTGAATCCTCGGCTGAAGAGGTTGAATCGAAATTCCACGAAGCCGCGACAAGTCCCGGATTTTCCACGGAAATCTGCACCTTTGCCCGAAGGCGGTAGAGCATCAGCCGCTTGACGAAGTCGCTGGCGGCCTCCGCCGGGCAGTCGAGGCGGAAGCCGCCGGGAATTCTCGCCACGAGGAAGTCGAAGAGGATCTTGCCTTGCGGCGAGAGCAGTGCGCCCGGCTTGACCTCGCCATCCGCCAGCATGGCGAGATCCGTGGTGATGATGTTTTGGAGGAACGTCTCGGCGTCGTCACCGCTGACGAGGACAAAGGCGCGGTCGTTGAGTTGAACGGTCGGCATCGTCTGCTGGGGGCCTGAACTTGCAAATCGGATGCGCATTACGTAAGCCCTGCCGCGCGGAGCGGCAAGCACCAGGCCTGCCGCGGAGCATGCAAAGGGTGGTGATGCGATGCCAGCGACGTTCGATCTGATCCTGAAGGGTGGAACGGTCGTCAACCATGATGGGCAAGGCATGCGCGATGTCGGCGTCACCGGCGGTCGCATAGTCGCCGTCGGCGATCTCTCTCGCGCTTCGGCGGGCGAAACGGTCGACTGCCGCGGCCTTCATATCCTTCCCGGCGTAATCGACAGCCAGGTGCATTTTCGCGAACCGGGACTGGAGCATAAGGAGGATCTCGAGACGGGTTCGCGCGCTGCGGTGCTGGGCGGTGTGACGGCCGTTTTTGAAATGCCCAACACCAAGCCGCTGACGACAAGCGACGAAGCGCTTGCGGACAAGGTCTCGCGGGCCCGCCATCGCATGCATTGCGACTTCGCCTTCTGGGTCGGCGGCACGCGCGACAATGCCAGGGACGTCGGGGACCTCGAGCGGTTGCCAGGCGCGGCCGGGATCAAGGTGTTCATGGGCTCCTCGACGGGCGATCTTCTCGTCGAGGACGATGAAGGCGTCCACTCGATCCTGAGGAACACACGCCGCCGGGCCGCCTTCCACTCTGAGGACGAGTTCCGGCTGAAGGAGCGGCTCGGCGAAAGAATCGAAGGCGATCCCTCCTCCCATCCGATCTGGCGCGACGAGACGGCGGCTCTGCAATGCACCCGGCGGCTCGTGGCTATCGCGCGGCGTGCGCGTGCGCGCATCCATGTGCTTCACATCTCGACCGCCGAGGAGATCGATTTTCTCGAGGTGCATAAGGATATCGCCACCTGCGAGGCGACGCCGCACCACCTGACGCTGAGCGCGGACGACTATGCCTCGCTCGGCACGCTGATCCAGATGAATCCGCCGGTGCGGGCCGCGCGTCATCGGGACGGGGTGTGGCGGGGCGTGACCCAAGGAATCGTCGACGTGCTCGGTTCCGATCATGCGCCGCACACGCTCGAGGAGAAGGCCAAGGCCTATCCGGCCTCGCCGTCGGGCATGACCGGCGTACAGACGCTGGTTCCGATCATGCTGGATCACGTCAACAGGGGACAGCTGACGCTGGAGCGACTCGTGGACCTCACCAGCCATGGCCCGCAGCGAATCTTCGGTATGGCGCGGAAGGGGCGCATCGCCGCCGGCTACGATGCCGATTTTACAGTTGTCGACATGAAACGCCGAGAGACCATCCTTAACGAGCAGGCAGGATCGAAGGCCGGCTGGACACCCTATCACGGGCGGCCGGTCACCGGCTGGCCGGTCGGCACGATCATCCGCGGCAAGAGGGTCATGTGGGAGGCGCAGATCGTCGCGGCGGGGCAGGGCGAGCCGGTGCTCTTCTCCGAGGCGTTGCCGGCCGGCTGACCGCAGCGAGCGGGCAGAAGCAGGAGTGGCCCTCCCTCAGCCGGAAGGGCCTGTTTGCGATCAATCGCCGGCTACGAAGAACTCCCAATGGCCGTCCGGCGAGATGCCCGTGCGATAGAATGTGTAGGCGCCCGAGGCCTTCATTTCCTCATAGTCGAAGGCGGTGACGATCTTGAAGAGCTCGACGCGCTGGCGCGAATCGAGCCGCTCCAGCGGGACGGCCACGAAATAGGGCCAGACATAGAGCTCTTCAGGCTTGCCGGCGTCGAGGTGCACATAGCCCGCGTTCAGCACCTCTTCGAGAATTGCGAGTAGCTCTTGCCCGTCGCTGTCGCGGTAACCTTCCCTCAGGAATTCGATCGGATCGCCTTCGACGCCGCCAAGCGCCAGGAGCGTGCCATCCGTGCCCTTGCCAATCAGCGGGCGCAAGGCCTCGATATCGCCGCTCTTGGCGGCCTCGAGGATCAGATTGCGCATGCGCTTGACCGGCTCCGGCAGCCGTTCGACGTCATAGATGATTTCCGGCAGCGGCGCGTTAGGATCGATCTCCGGCCTGCCAAGCTGGTTTCCGGTGGTCTCGTCGCCGCCGTTTTCCATGTCTTCGTCGGCCGGCGCTTCCGGTTCCTCCGTTGCTGACGGAGCTGATTGCGATGGATCGGAAGAGGGCGCGGCATCGACCGGTCCCAGAGGCTCCTTCTCCACCGTTTCGTCGGTCGGCGGCGCAATCTGCTCCTGCTTGATTTCGCTCAGGGCCGAGGCCTCGACGGTCATCGACAGGACCGTACTCGAAAGCAGAAAAGTGCCGGCCAACAGCCGAATGGCCAAGTTGCCTGCACCGAAGCGCGTTGCGCCGAAAATATGACTTGCCATGCTTACCCAACCTGTGTGGCGGGCGAACATCGCCCTGCCCTTGGGATCATATACAGGAGAATCCAGACAGCAGGTGTGTCAATGACGCCGCAGCAGCGGCTCAAATTCTCCCGCGATCACCTTTTCGCGCATGCGATCGAGAAGCGCGAGGGCAGCGGCTTCGCCATTGGTGCGCAGCAATTCGCCGAATGCGGTGGACAGCGCGGCCTCGGCGATGATCTCGGGCTCGATGCCCGCGGAAAGGCCTTCTGCCCAGGCCTCGTTGTGGCTCTCCACTGCCGTCAGGCGCTTTTCCTCGCGCACCAGTGCATCGATATCGTTGATGCCCCGTTCCATGTATTGCCTTCCACCCTCTTCAAGCGGCGATCCGGACAATGCCGATCAACTTGAGTCGTCCCGATTAATTTCCCGTTAAGGCTTTCTACCACAGCCGATGACGCTTGTGCGCCGTGCTTGGCGAAAAAGTTAACAGGCCCTTAACCCTCTCTTTCGCCATCAATCCGTCAATAAAAAGGCGATTCAGTTGCCAAAACGCGAGGCGATGTCTCGGCTTAATGCCTCACCTTCCTTCATATAGCGGCTGATCGCCTCGGTGGCCGACGGGGTGCAACTCGAGTAGATGCCTTCGAAGGAGCGATATCCCCGGTTGAAGCTGGCCACGAAGCGGGCGCGTCGCGCGGGATCCGGATTCTCGGCGGCGAGAAGCTTTTCCATCTCGTCGCGCCATTGACTGCCCTGCTCGCCGCACAGATTCCTGAGATAGTGTATCGAGCCCAGAACTTCGGCGAGACGCATCAGTTTCGGCTCGAACGGACCTTCCGCCACGGGAGCCTGAGCGGCAGCGCCGCGGGCGCTCAGTAGGGAAAGCGCAAGGACGGCTGCTATGGCGGGTCGAAGGATCATAGGCCCTTGTGACGGATCGTCGTGTTGCTCGCAAGGTTGTTCGGCAGCGATCAACGCTCGAGCACTTCGATCGCGACGTCGAGCACGAAATCGGACAGGAGCATTGCCCTCATTGCCTCGAGACCGAACCATCCGGCCTCTTCCGCATCGTCGCCCGCGACCGCTTCGCCAGCCCCGTGGGCCGCAGTGAAGACGTGAAGCCGGTAGCGAACCAACCGATCGCCATGCCTGCCTTCGATGAGGTAGTCCCGCACCAACTCGAGGCCGCCAATGTGGAGCCCGGTTTCCTCGAGAAGTTCTCGGCGCGCGGCTTCCTCGAGACCTTCGCCCGGCTCTACACGCCCTCCGGGAAACGCATAGTAGCCGCGCGACGGCTCGCGCCCACGCTTCACGAGGAGGACGGTGTCGCCGCGCCGAACCGCCACAGACACGGCGGGTATCTCATCATTTTCCATGGGCTATCCCCGGCAGCTTTGGACTAGTGTCGCATGGTTCCGACAAAACCTGCCACAAGAGAAGGGCTAGGCAGCTAGAACGCGTGTGGCCCTGGCTGGACCTGTCTGGCCGGGCCCGGTTTTTCTGTGGACGGCGCTCGGGGCGAGCTTCGATTGAGGGTTGCGGCATCGACGCCGGCGCGACACCATTCTTCCGGATGCGCTCGCCCGCGCGCAAACGAGAGAAAGCGCCTCCGAGGAGCCAGACATGTGCGGACGATTCGCGCTTACAGCCACGCCCGATCAGACTGCCTCTTTCACGGGGCTCGCGGAACTCGACGATTTCCCGGCCCGCTACAATATCGCTCCCACGCAGCCGATCCTGATCGTGATCGCCGGGGAGCCGCGGGCACCCGGCTCGAACCTGCCGGATCGTCGCGCCCTCCTGGTGCGCTGGGGGCTTGTTCCCGCCTGGGTCAAGAATCCCAGCGATTTTCCGTTGCTTATCAACGCGCGTTCGGAAAGCGTTGCCGACAAGGCGTCCTTCAAGGTCGCCCTGCGGCATCGGCGGGTGTTGATTCCGGCGTCGGGATTTTATGAGTGGCGTCGCGACGGGTCGAGCCAGCTTCAGGCCTACTGGATGCGACCCAGGCGCGGTGGCCTCGTTGCCTTTGCGGGATTGATGGAGACCTGGAGCGAACCCGGGGGCTCCGAGATCGATACCGGCGCCATCATAACGACGGTCGCCAGTGCCGATGTCGCCCATGTTCACGATCGCATGCCTGTTGTGATCGAGCCGGACGACTTCTCGGCGTGGCTCGATTGCCGGGGTCGGGAGCCGCGCGACGTTGCCAGCCTGCTTCGCCCGGCGCAGGAAGGATTGTTTGAGGCGATCCCGGTCTCGGATCGCGTCAACAAGGTCGCGAATGTCGGGCCGGACATCCAGGAACGCGTCGACCCGGTCGCGCCATCCACCAATTCACGGGCAAGTTCCGCGAAGGCCGCCAGGAAAGTATCCGACGGCCAGATGTCTCTGTTCTGATCCGCTCTCAGGCCGTCTTCGACGGCTTTGCCGCCTTGCGCTTCTTGGTATGGAGCAGCGCTGCAACGATGGCGGCCGGTCCGATGGCGCGATAATGGCTGGCGAGAGCCGCATACTGGGTCCGCGCCCGTTCAGCTTCGCTTTTGGTCCGGGTCATCTTCCTCTTCCCTTGGGTAAGCTTTGCTCAGAAGGCTGCAGATGGGTATTGAATTCGGCCAAATCGTGACGTTTGGCCGGTCCATGCGCTCATTTGCCGATCCCGTTTTGTGGACATGTTTAATAAAACCCTAGCGGAATTTGAGTAAAACCCGCGGGAACGATTTGCCGCCTTCCGCATTGCGCTGCCTTCGCGATATTGCCGCTTGACGGTTCTTGGGTCGGGAGCGATAACCACGCCATGAAAACGTCCTTCGCCATTATCGGCATTTGCATTATTGACTAGCGCACGCGCTGGTCCGGACGTTTTCGCCCCTTTCCCGAAAGACAAGCAAACGCCCAGGCCAGCAGGCCGGTTCGCGTGCGTTGGGACGCATGCCCGGAAACAAAGGCTTGGAGATACATGTCTGAACCGTTCAGGGGATTGCGCCTCTACAACACTCTGACGAGGGGGAAGGAAGACTTCGTCCCGATAGATCCCCGCAACGTGCGCCTGTATGTCTGCGGACCGACCGTCTACGACTATGCCCACATCGGTAATGCACGGCCGGTGCTCGTCTTCGACGTGCTGTTCCGCCTGCTTCGTCACCTTTATGGCGAGCAACACGTCAACTATGTCCGCAACATCACCGACGTGGACGACAAGATCAACGCGCGCGCCGCACGGGATTTCCCGGACCTGCCGCTCAACGAAGCGATCCGCAGGGTGACCGGGAAGACGGCGCGGCAGTTCCATGAGGACGTGGCCGCGCTTGGCTGCCTGCCGCCGACCCACGAGCCGCGAGCGACAGAATATATCGGCGAGATGCGCGCCATGATCGACCGGCTGGTCGAGCGCGGCGTCGCCTATGTGGCAGAGGACCACGTGCTCTTCTCTCCATCGGAGATGAACAAGCGCGCCGGTCCACGCTATGGGGCGCTGGCGCGACGCTCGCTCGACGAAATGCTTGCCGGCGCCCGCGTCGATGTTGCTTCGTACAAGCGCGACGAGATGGATTTCGTACTGTGGAAACCATCGAAAGAGGGTGAACCCGGGTGGCCGTCACCTTCGGGCATTGCAGTGCCAGGCCGTCCGGGTTGGCATATAGAATGCTCGGCCATGTCGATGGCGAAGCTGCTGGAGCCTTATGGTGGCGGATTGCAGTGCGATGATCCGCTGAAGAACACCTTCGACATTCACGCCGGCGGCATCGACCTGGTTTTTCCCCATCATGAGAACGAGATCGCGCAATCCTGCTGCGCTTTCGGTTCTGATCGGATGGCGAACATATGGATGCACAACGGCTTCCTTCAGGTCGAGGGGCAAAAGATGTCCAAGAGCCTCGGGAATTTCGTCACGATCCACGAACTCTTGACGACGGACGCCTTCGGCGGACAGCAATGGCCGGGGGAGGTGCTGAGGCTTGCCATGCTGATGACCCATTACCGGCAGCCGATCGACTTCACAGCGAGCGCTTTGGCGGAAGCAGAGCGGACGCTCGATGCCTGGTACCGCGCCGTCGGCGACATAGAGGTGTCGGAGGTCTCGTGTGAAGAGATAGCCGAGGCCTTGCTCGACGATCTGAACACGTCCAAGGCGATCGCCGCGCTGCACGAGTTGCGCGCCGAGGCGTCGAAAGGATCGACCGAAGCAAAGCGCCGGCTCAAGACGAGCGCGGCTTTGCTGGGGCTGCTGGGGCGTACCGAAACGGAATGGATGGCAGCCAAGGCCGGAGCAGTCCAGATAGACGGTGAAGAAATCGAAGCGCGCATCGCGACGCGGCTTTCCCTGATCGCCGCCAAGAATTGGCCCGAGGCCGACCGCATTCGCGACGAGCTCCTGAGCTTGGGCGTTCAACTGAAGGACGGCAAGGACCCGGCAACAGGCCAGCGCGTGACGACGTGGGAGGTGAAGCGGTGAGGCGTGTGACTGGGAGGAGGCTGGCGGGACAGCGCCCCCCTCTGTCCTGCCGGACATCTCCCCCACAAGGGGGGAGATCAGCTTGCGTCGCGGATTTCCCTAACTCGTCAGGTGCCGAGTATGGGCATGCCGGAATGAAGTCCAATCTCCCCCCATGTGGGGGAGATGTCCGGCAGGACAGAGGGGGGCAACATAGCGAGCCACCGTTTCAGGCCTTTTGCAGGGATACGATGGTGTAGTGATGCCACACGCCCCAATCGGCAGGAGCTATAGCGCCAACGCCAAGCGAATGCGCCGCGTAATGACGGAAGCGGAACTGAAGCTGTGGAACGAAATTCGGGCGCATCGCTTGATGGGGTTGGGATTTCGCAGGCAGTATCCGATGGCGGGCTACATCGTTGATTTTGCTTGTCCGGAACGCAAACTGGTCATTGAGATCGACGGATCCCAACTTGGCGAGGCGGAAAATGTCCGAGCAGACTCGGTCAGGACTGCGCGGCTCGAGCAAGATGGCTGGACCATCCTGCGCCTCTGGAATGACGACGTTCTTAGCGACATCGAGGGCGTGTGCCAGCACATTGTCGCTACCGCGGGCCTCGGCAATCCGCCCCTGAGCACAGTCGACAAGGAGACACCAGCATGATCGATCATATCGGCATCACAGTTTCCGATTTTGACGCCTCGAAAGCCTTTTACGACAAGGCGATGGCGCCTCTGGGCGCATCGCTCCTCTTTATGGTTCCGGTCGAACATACCGGTGGTAGCAAGGTCGGCGGTTATGGACGCGATCGGCCGGTCTTCTGGTTGCATGAGGCTGCCCAGACGGGGGCTGGCCGTCACTACGCGTTCACAGCCCGCACCCGCGCGGAGGTCGATGCATTCCATGCCGCCGCCATCGCGGCCGGAGGAAGGGACAATGGCGCCCCGGGCCTGCGCCCGCACTATCACCCGGATTACTATGGTGCTTTCGTCTTCGATCCGGACGGCAACAACGTGGAAGCCGTTTGTCATGTCGCGGAGCAGGGGCAATGATGAGCCTCGATAACAAGCCTATCTATTCCGGTGGCTGTCAGTGCGGTGCGGTTCGCTTCCACGCCGAAGGCGCGCTGGGTGACGCGTCCGTCTGCCATTGTCGCATGTGCCAGAAGGCGAGTGGCAATTTCTACCTGCCTCTCGTTTCGGTTCGGGGCGCGAAGCTCACGTGGACGCGGGGCATGCCCAAGAAGTTCCAATCCTCGAACTTTGCGTTCCGAGGCTTCTGCGGCGACTGCGGCACGCCGCTCTTCTACGAGGCGCCTGACGGCATCGCGCTGACCATCGCGAGCTTCGATCATCCGGAAGAGATAGCCCCCAGCATCCAGTGGGGCATCGAAGCCAAGCTTCCCTATGTGGACGATGTGCCGGGCCTTCCAGGCGAGCAGACGATGGCCGATGTTGGGGAGGCTTCCTTCCTCGCCGAACTCGTTTCCTATCAGCACCCCGACTACGACACCGAGACCTGGTCTCCGAAGGAAAGATCATGACCGAGTCCAAGACAGTGAGGACCGGCGGCTGCCAGTGCGGCGCGGTTCGCTTCCGCATTTACGGTGCCCTCGGGCGGCCGTCCATTTGCCATTGCCGCATGTGCCAAAAGCAGTTCGGCTCGTTCTTCTCGGCGCTGGTCACGGTGCCGCCTGAGGGTGTCGAATGGACTCGCGAGGAGCCCAGCTACTTCCAGTCCTCCGTCAATATTGATCGTGGCTTCTGCAAGCGATGCGGCACGCCCTTGACCTATCGCCACCCCGAGGGGCTGGAGATCGCGATCGGCTCCTTCGACGACCGCTCTGACCTCGCGCCGCAGGTCCAGGTGAACTACGCCGCGCGCCTACCTTGGGTCGAGCGGATATTCGACGCTCCGGTCCATGAGGATGCGGCCTACTATACGAGGCAGGAATCGATCGTCTCCTTCCAGCATCCCGATCACGAGACGACCAACTGGCCGACACAAGGCTTGAAGCTATGACCGACGCTCTGCGTACGCTCTATCCCGAGATCGAACCTTTCGATAGCGGCATGCTCGATGTGGGGGAGGGCCATAGGATTTACTGGGAGCGTGTCGGCACAAAGGGCGCCAAACCCGCCGTGTTTCTGCATGGCGGGCCGGGTGGAGGGATCTCGCCCAAGCACCGGCAGCTGTTCGATCCGAGCCTCTACGACGTCATCCTGTTCGATCAGCGCGGCTGTGGACGCTCGACCCCGCATGCGGAGCTGGAGGCCAACACGACCTGGCACCTCGTGGCCGACATCGAGCGCCTCCGCGAGATGGCAGGTTTCGACAAATGGCTGGTCTTCGGCGGTTCCTGGGGCTCGACGCTCGCGCTCGCCTATGCCGAGAAACATCCTCGATGCGTGAGCGAGCTTGTGCTGCGTGGCATCTATACGCTCACCAAGGCCGAGCTTGTCTGGTACTATCAATTCGGCGTCTCGGAGATGTTCCCGGACAAATGGGAGCGTTTCCTGGCGCCGATCCCGCAGGCGGAGCGTGGCGATCTGATCACGGCCTATCGCAAGCGTCTGACCGGCCCCGATCGCAGGGCCCAGGTCGAGGCTGCGCGCGCCTGGAGTCTCTGGGAAGGCGAGACGATCACATTGTTGCCGGAACCGGAGACCAGCGACAAATTCGGTGAGGATGATTTCGCCGTCGCCTTCGCGCGCATCGAGAACCATTTCTTTGTCCATGCGGGCTGGTTGGAGGAGGGGCAACTGATCCGGGACGCTCGTCGTCTGAGCCATATTCCGGGCGTCATCGTACATGGCCGCTACGACATGCCGTGCCCGGCCCGCATTGCCTGGGAGATGCACAAGGCCTGGCCCGCGTCCGAGTTCTTTCTGATCGAAGGGGCGGGCCATGCCTATTCGGAACCCGGGATACTGGATCGTCTGATCCGGGCGACGGACAAATTCGCCGGCAAAGCGGAACCGGCCGCATCGGTGTCGTCATGAGCAAGCAACGTCTTTATCTGTTCGACACTACCTTGAGGGATGGGCAACAGACGCCTGGCATCGACTTCTCGGTGGAGGACAAGATCGCTGTTGCCGGGATGCTCGATGCATTCGGACTCGACTATGTCGAGGGCGGTTATCCCGGTGCGAATCCTACGGACACGGCCTTCTTCGCTGAAAGACGTACGCAGCGGGCCCGCTTCGTGGCGTTCGGAATGACCAAGCGCGCCGGGGTCTCCGCCTCGAACGACCCAGGACTTGCCGCCCTGGTGCAGGCGAAGTCCGACGCGATCTGCTTCGTCGCAAAGACCTGGGACTATCATGTTCGCGTCGCGCTCGGCTGTTCCGAGGAGGACAATCTCGAATCCATCCGAGCCTCGGTCGAAGCGGCGCGTTCTGCCGGCAAGGAGGCGATGATCGATTGCGAGCATTTCTTCGACGGCTTCAAAGCCAATCCGGCCTACGCTCTTGCCTGTGCGAAGACGGCCTACGATGCGGGTGCGCGGTGGGTGGTACTATGTGACACGAATGGCGGCACCTTGCCGTCCGAGGTGCGTTCGATCGTCGAGAAGGTGATTGCAGCCGGCGTGTCCGGTGAGAGCCTCGGAATTCATGCCCATGACGACACCGGCCAGGCGGTGGCCAATTCCCTGGCAGCCGTGGAGGCCGGCGCGCGGCAGATCCAGGGTACGCTGAACGGTATCGGCGAACGTTGCGGCAACGCCAACCTCATTTCGATCGTCCCGACCCTCTTGTTGAAGCCGGCTTTCGCCGAACGCTTCGAGACCGGCATCTCGCCCGAGGCGCTGACGGGAATTTCGCGCCTGTCGCACGCCTTCGACGAACTATTGAACCGTGCGCCGGAGCACCAGGCGCCCTATGTCGGCGCATCGGCCTTCGCGACCAAGGCGGGCATCCACGCTTCGGCGATTGCCAAGGAACCGCGGACTTACGAGCATGTGCCGCCGGAAACGGTCGGCAATCGCCGCAGGGTGATGGTGTCCGACCAGGGCGGCAAGGCGAATTTCGTGGCCGAACTCAAGCGCCGAGGCATCGCCGTACCGAAGGATGACCGGCGGCTCGACGCGCTTATCGCGCTGGTCAAGGAACGTGAAGCCGAGGGCTATGCCTACGAAGGGGCGGATGCGAGCTTCGAGCTGCTTGCCCGCCGGATGCTCCATACGGTGCCGGAGTTCTTTCATGTCAGCTCCTTCCGCTGCATGATCGAGCGGCGTTTCGACGCCAATGGCAATCTGAGGACAATTTCGGAAGCGATCGTGAAAGTATCGATCGACGGCGAGGAAAGAATGTCCGTGGCCGAAGGGCATGGTCCGGTCAACGCTCTCGACCTTGCCCTACGAAAGGACCTCGGCAAGTACCAGCGTGAGATCGGCGATCTCACGCTGGTCGATTACAAGGTGCGCATCCTCAATGGCGGGACCGAGGCGATCACGCGCGTGCTGATAGAATCGCATGACTCCACCGGCGCGCGCTGGTGGACCGTCGGCGTTTCCGACAACATCATCGATGCTTCGTTCCAGGCGCTGATGGATTCGATCGTCTACAAGCTGATGAAGAATCGCGAGATGGCCGGACTGGTGGCTGCCGAATAGACAGTGATCCATCAAGCGAATTGCGATGAGCCATGAGAAGTTTTGGATGGTTCTTTGAGGGAGGCAGGCCCATAGAGCCTTCATGACTGTTCAGACTTCATCGGAAGGCGCGGCAGCGGCAGCCACGCGTGGTTTCCTGTTTGCTCTCGCCGCCTATACGTTCTGGGGCGTGCAGCCGATCTTCATGAAGATGGTCGGCCACATTCCGGCAGCGGAAGTGGTGGCCCATCGTATCGTCTGGTCGGTGCCGGTCGGCGGACTGGTCCTTCTCGCTCTCGGCCGAACCGCGGATCTCAAGGTTGCATTGAGATCGCCGCGGAGCTTGCTCATGGCGGCGGTGACGGCTTCGATCATCACGCTCAATTGGGGCATCTATGTCTGGGCGATCGCTGTCGACCGGGCGGTAGAGACTGCGCTCGGCTACTACATCAATCCATTGATGAGCGTTGTCATGGGGGCGGTACTGCTCGGCGAAAAGCTGAACAGGCTGCAGATCGTCGCGGTAGGCCTGGCGGCGTTGGCCGTCGCGATCCTGACGGTCTATGCGGGCGGGCTGCCATGGGTTTCGCTCGCCTTGGCAGTGACGTTCGCCTTGTATGGTTACCTGCGCAAGACGCTTCCCATTGGCCCCAGCCAGGGCTTCTTCCTCGAGGTGCTGATCCTGTCCTTGCCCGCACTCGCATATATTCTCTGGTTGCAAGGGACAGGCGAAGGGCATTTCACGATGTCCTTGCCGGACGACGTCGCATTGCTTCTGCTCTGCGGTCCCGTGACGGCGGTCCCCCTTCTTCTATATGCCTTCGGCGCAAAGCTGCTGCGTCTTTCGACGTTAGGCCTGATGCAATATATCGGCCCTTCGATCGTGCTTCTGATTGCCGTCTTCGTCTTCGGCGAGCAATTCGGCGGAGTGCGCGCCGTCGGGTTCGGCCTGATCTGGGCTGCTTTGGTGATCTATACTTGGTCGATTTTGCGCAATCGCTCCGCCTAAAGCTGCAGACCTTTGGGCGACATGCACCAAAGGCGGATGCTCCGCCGACCTACATCTTATCGATTACCGAGCCCACTCCGCTCGCCGGCATGCCATCGGCAACGGCCTCGGCAAGGATCGCTGCGACCACCGCATCCGGATCGTCGACGACGATCGGCTGAACGAGATGGCTGCTGTGGACGAAACCTTCTGTACGCATGTGGTCGAGAAGCGTAAGCATCGGGTCCCAGAACCCGCGCACATTGACGAAGACGATCGGCTTGCGGTGGCGCCCGAGCTGCGCCCAGGTCATGATCTCGACGATCTCCTCGACTGTACCGATGCCGCCGGGCAGCGCCACAAAGGCGTCGGATTTTTCGAACATGATATGCTTACGCTCGTGCATGTTCTCGGTGATCACGAGTTCGTCGAGGCGCGAAAGGGCCGTTTCGGTTGCTTCCTTGCTGATGAGGAAGCGAGGAATGACGCCGGTGACCTTGCCGCCTGCTCTGATCGCTCCGTCCGCCACGGCGCCCATTATGCCTTTTGTCCCGCCGCCATAGACGATGCGAAGGCCGGCGGCGGCAATTGCGCGGCCAAGGGTCTGGCCTGATCGGACATATGCGTCGTCCTGGCCCGGCGATGAGCCGCAATAGATGCAGACGGAACGGATCGTATTCATGAAACTCGTCGGACCCTCGCCACGGAGATTGAGATGATCCATCTGAGTTCATCTCGGAGCAGGGTCAAGGGCTCGGCGGCTTTTCTTGTCGGTTTTCGGAAAAGACTGTACAGCAAGGTGAGGTGGCTAACGGGGCATAAGACGCAATGGTCATAAATCCATGGAAGGCGCTTCTCTTTCTTGCCGGCGGCACGGCAGCGGCAGGGGCGACCGCTTATGTGTCCGGTGCGCTTGATCCTTATCTTCTCACCCAACCGGCGCAACTGCCCGCTGCACCCCAGGAGGATGCACTGGCAAAGCCCCTGTCGGATTCCGAGCAGCCGTCCGCCCCGGCGAAGCCCGAGAAGCAGATCCCGGCAGCCGAGAAGGCTGTCGTTCCTGCCTTCGACGTGGTGAGGGTCGAGCCCGACGGATCGGTGGTGGTTGCGGGCAAGGCCGAGGCGGGAGCATCCGTCGAAATGCTCGTCGGTGAACGCGTAATCGGAACGGCCAAGGCGGATGGGAGCGGGGATTTCGCGATCGTTCTCGATGAGCCGTTGAAGCCCGGCGACTACCAGCTCACCTTGCGCTCCTCCACCCCCGGCGCTGCGACCGTGGCATCGGCCGAAACGGCGGTTGTGTCCATTCCCGAAAGCCCGAGCGGTCAAGTGCTGGCAATGGTCGAGGTGCCCGGCAGGGCGTCGCAGGTGGTTACCGCCCCGAAACCGAAGACCGAGGCGACAGTGGAGACGGTCGTGCGGACCGAAGCGTCAAATCCGGAGGAGCCCGCAAAAGCGCCCCAATCCGTGCAGGCATCCGGGCAGCCGCCGCAGCAGCAAGCCGCCGCAGCGCCTTCGGGAATGTCGGCAGTGGCACAGCCGGAACAGGGTCAGGCACCTGCTGTCACGGTGCAGGCGGTCGAGATCGAGCGAACGAAGATATTCATAGCTGGCACGGCAGAGCCCGGACGAACCGTACGGGTCTATGCTGACGAGATGCTGCTGGGCGAGGCGAAGGCTGCACCCAACGGACGTTTTCTCGTCGAAGCCGATCGGGAACTGCCGGTCGGCAACTATACAATAAGGGCCGACGTCCTGAGCGACGACGGACTGCGGGTGATCGCGCGTGCGGCGGTGCCGTTCGAACGCGAGCCGGGTGAGACGATCGCCGCACTCGCGCCAACGGAGGTGCCACAAGCCAGCGGCCCCGATGCCGGATCGAAAGCAGTGCAACCGGGTCAACAGACACCGCCCTCGGCGGCGACTGCGCCTTCCGAACAGGCGAATAGCCCCCAGGCGGCGACTGCCCCGAAGCTTCAAGCTGTCGCAACTTCAGTCATCATCCGTCGCGGTGATACGCTGTGGCGCATCTCTCGGCGTGTCTACGGCCTGGGTATCCGCTATTCCACGATCTATCTGGCGAACCAGGATCAGATCACGAACCCGGATCTGATTTGGCCCGGTCAGGTCTTCTCCGTCCCCGGGCGGACAGAAGAAGGGGAAGCCGCAGACATCAAGGCGATGGGCGACCAGATGACCGCCGATCGGGCACCTCTCGCGCAATAACATTGCAAGTCGACGGTTCATCGTATATCGCCGATGGACGATGGACTTGCCAGGCGACCGATCCTTGGAACACTACCCAGCAGAGCCGGCGCATAGCCTCGCCGCCAAGCTTGCCGCGCTTGCACATCCGGCGCGGATCGCAATCCTGCAGCATCTGTCGTCACAAGGCTGTTGTTGCTGCAAGGATGTCGTGGAAACCCTCGACCTTGCCCAGTCGACGGTGTCGCAACATTTGAAGGTTCTGGTCTCGGCGGGGCTGGTGCGTTACGCACCGGAGCGCCAACGCTCGCTTTATGTCGTCGATCGAGACGCGGCGGCGAGCTTGTCTCGGGCCGTCTCGACTCTCCTCGAATCCTGTTGCCTCGAGCCGTCGGCCTGCGGCGCTCCGGGAAGCGACAAGAATTAACAGGGAAAATTGTGGCCAAGACCGTTTCTGCCGAATCAGGCTCCACTCTGAGAACCGTAGCCAATCTCTGGCCCTATATGTGGCCGTCCGATCGGGCCGACCTGAAGGCACGCGTCGTCTGGGCCACGGTTTTCCTCGTCGCGGCCAAGCTCATTCTCGTCGGCGTGCCTTATTTCTTCAAATGGGCGACCGATGCCTTGGCCAACGATGCCACAAGCGTCCCGCCGCTACCGGCCGTGCTGCTCGCGCCTGTGATGCTCGTCATTGCCTACAACGTCGTCCGAATCGTCCAATTGGGCTTCAATCAACTGCGTGACGCGCTTTTTGCACGGGTCGGCCAGCACGCCGTCCGGCAACTCGCTTATCGCACCTTCGTGCACATGCATGATCTGTCGCTACGCTTTCACCTGGAAAGGAGAACCGGCGGCCTTTCGCGCATCATCGAGCGCGGCACCAAGGGCATTGATTCCATTGTCCGTTTCACGATGCTGAACACGGCGCCGACCGTGCTCGAATTCGCCCTTACCGCGGTCATATTCGCCGTTGCGTATGGCTGGCTCTATGTCGCGGTGATTGCGGCGACCGTCTGGGTCTACATATGGTTCACTGTCCGGGCGAGCGATTGGCGCATCGCCATCCGGCGCGAGATGAACGATTCCGACACCGACGCCAACACCAAGGCGATCGACTCGCTTTTGAACTTCGAGACGGTCAAATATTTCAACAATGAGCGGATGGAGGCCGAGCGCTTTGATCGTTCGATGGCGCGCTACGAAATTGCCGCAACAAAGACATGGACGTCGCTCGGCTGGCTGAACTTCGGCCAAGGCCTGATTTTCGGGATTGGCATGACGATCATCATGGTGATGTCAGCCCTCGAGGTGCGGGCCGGCACCCAGACGGTGGGCGACTTCGTGTTCGTCAACGCCATGCTGATGCAGCTTTCCATTCCGCTGAACTTCATAGGCATGATCTATCGCGAGATCCGCCAGGCTCTCACGGACATCGAGAACATGTTCGACTTGCTCGACGTGCCCCAGGAGGTGACTGACATTCCGGATGCGAAACCGCTGGTGGTCAGCGACGGCAAGGTTGAGTTCCGCGACGTCCATTTCGCCTACGATCCGGCGCGCCCGATCCTCAAGGGAGTCTCGTTCACGGTGCCGGCCGGCAAGACCGTCGCGGTGGTCGGCCCGTCCGGAGCAGGCAAGTCGACCATTTCTCGCCTTCTTTACCGTTTCTATGACATTCAGAAGGGGGCCATCCTCATCGACGGTCAGGACGTTCGGGAGGTCACCCAGGCGAGCCTGCGCTCGGTGATCGGCATGGTTCCCCAGGATACCGTCCTGTTCAACGACACCATCGCCTACAATATCCGCTACGGACGGCCGGATGCGAGCGAGAGTGAGGTGCGCAAGGCCGCTGAACTGGCGCAGATATCCGGCTTCATCGAGCGGCTTCCGGATGGCTACAAATCGATGGTGGGCGAGCGGGGGCTGAAGCTTTCGGGCGGTGAGAAGCAACGCGTCGCCATCGCACGCACGATCCTGAAGGCGCCGCCGATCCTGATGCTCGACGAGGCGACCTCTGCGCTCGACACGCACACGGAGCAGGAGATCCAGGCGGCCCTCGACCTGGTCAGCCGCGGACGGACGACGATCGTGATTGCACACCGTCTCTCGACGGTGATCGGCGCCGACGAGATCATTGTCTTGCAAGACGGAGCGATCGCCGAACGGGGCACGCACCAGAGCCTGCTGCGCGCCCGGGGCCTCTACGCGGCCATGTGGGATCGCCAACGCGAGGCGACGGAGGCGGAGGAGCGGCTGCGGATCGCACGCGAGGCGGACGAACTGGGGATTGTGGTGCGGCGCCGGACCGCCGAAGTCTAATCAGCGGCTCTGTGCCAACCTGCGTTGCGACATTGGGCCTAATCCGCTAATCAAGCGCGATTTTCCACGGAGCCGGTCATGAGCATCGCCGATACGATCCGCAAGACATTCGTGCCGATCCATCGTGAAGGCTACCCATTCATCGCCGCCTTCGCTGCGGCCACGCTGGTCCTCGCGCTGCTGTCTTATACGCTCTTCTGGGTCGGTTTGATCCTGACTGCCTGGTGTGCATACTTCTTCCGCGATCCGCAGCGCGTCACGCCGGTTGACGACCGCCTGGTCATAAGCCCGGCCGATGGTGTGGTATCCGCCGTCGGACCGGCTGTTCCGCCGCGCGAGCTCGGCCTGGGCGGGACCGAGATGACGCGAATCTCCGTCTTCATGGACGTGTTTTCCTGCCATGTTAACCGTGCCCCCGTGCGCGGGCGTGTGGTCAGGGTCGAACACCGGCCGGGCAAATTCCTCAACGCCGACCTCGACAAGGCAAGCAGCGAGAACGAGCGCAACGGCGTCGTGATCGACAGCCCGAACGGAACAGTCGCTGCCGTTCAGATCGCCGGTCTCGTGGCGCGACGTATCGTGTGCTGGGCGGAAGCCGGCGGCAATGTCGGCGTTGGCGAACGTTTCGGCCTCATCCGCTTCGGCTCACGCGTTGACGTTTTCCTACCGCCCAACGCGGCGCCGCGCGTCGCGGTCGGACAGACAGCCGTGGCCGGCGAGACGGTGATAGCAGAGTTTGGCGGCGACGCCGCCGCACCCCTCGTCAGAGTTTCCTAGAGCAGGATGCGTTCAGGAACCGCCTATCCCGCTCGAGTATTTGTTTCAGCCGTCTTTGTGGAGGCCAAGTGATTCCACTTGGCTGCAAAATGCTCTAGGAGAGTTCATGGCGCGTCCGCCCTTCAAACCATTCCAGCCGCATGGACAGGGCGGACCGCGTATCCACGAGATACCGCTCAGACTGATCATTCCCAATCTGATTACGGTGCTCGCGATCTGCGCGGGCCTTTCCGGCATTCGTATGGCCTTTGAAGGCCGCTTCCAGACGGCGGTGGTGCTCGTCCTCATTGCGGCACTACTCGACGGCATCGACGGTCGTATTGCCCGTGCTTTGAAGGCATCGTCCAAGTTCGGCGCGGAGATGGATTCGCTCGCCGACATCGTCAATTTCGGGGTGGCCCCCGCGCTCGTGCTTTATGCTTATCTCCTCGATGTGGCGGGATCCCCGGGCTGGATAGCGGCATTGCTCTTCGCTATCGCCTGTGGCTTGAGGCTTGCCCGCTTCAACGTGCTGCTCGGAGACGAGGAGCGACCAGCCTGGCAAGCCGAGTACTTCGTCGGCGTGCCGGCGCCCGCCGGTGCCGCCCTCGTGATGCTGCCCGCCTATCTTGGGTTCCTCGGGGTCGAGAGCAGTCGGATCTTCGCTTTCGCCAGCTCTGCCTACACGATCCTGATTGCCATTCTGCTGATCAGCCGAGTGCCCGTCTTTTCCGGCAAGAAGCTCGGCCTGCGTATCCGTCGCGACCTGGTATTGCCGTTGATGCTCGGCGTCGTGGCCTACGTGCTCCTGCTTGCGGCCTATCCCTGGTATACGCTGACCGCGTCGGTGGTCGCCTACCTGATCTTCCTGCCGCTAAGTGCGGCGGCCTATGCGAGAACGGCCCGCAAGGAGGCCGAGAATTCGGCTGCCACTGCTGTTCCTCCCGAGGTTTAACTCACGGCGGCCGCGTTCAGGCCAAGGCGCCCAAGAGCCAGCTGGCGGGCTGCGGCATAGTCGATCTTGCCGGTACCGAGCATCGGTATCGCTTCGACTTTCACAATATCCTGGGGGATGAGCAGGGCATCGGCGCCGATCTGTTTGCCGAATTGACGAAGTGCGCCGGTGTCTGCCGCCTCGGCGGTCGTGACGAGCGCGATCCGTTCGCCACGCCGCCGGTCGGGGAAGGCCACCACGGCATGCGTGTCTTCGGGCCAAAGCGCCTGAACGAGCATCTCGATCGCACCGAGGGACACCATCTCCCCGGCTATCTTCGCGAAGCGTTTGGCACGGCCTTTGATCGTTACAAAGCCCTCCCGGTCGATGGTGACGATATCGCCGGTGTCATGGCTGGCGTCGGTGGAGGATTGCAATTCGCCAGGACGTTCCGCGGTCATGTAGCCCATCATCACGTTGGGGCCGGAAACCCATAGGCGCCCACCGTCGCTTATGCCTTCGACCGGCTCGAGGCGCATGCGCATGCCCGGAAGGAGCCGCCCGACGGTGCCGTCGCGGCTGTGCAGCGTGGAATTGACCGCGACGACCGGAGCCGCTTCGGTAAGGCCGTACCCCTCCATGATCTCCACGCCGAACCGTTCGTGCCAAAGGCGGCGGGTCTCGGCTTTCACCGGCTCGCCTCCGGCGACGACCAGACGCAGGCTGGAGAAGTCGCTGTCAGATGCAGCACGTGCATAGCCTGTCAGGAAGGTGTCGGTGCCGAAGAGGATCGTGGGCTTCACCCGGGCTGCGACGCCGGGGATGAGCTTGTAATGGAGCGGGGTGGGATAGAGAAACAGCCGCACGCCCGTCAGCAGAGGCAGCAGGGTCCCGCCGGTCAGCCCGAAGGAATGGAAAGCGGGAAGCACGTTGAGCAAGGTGTCCTGCGGCGAGATAGCGATCCGCGCCTCGGCCTGCATGGCGTTGGCCAACAGGTTCCGATGAGAAAGCACCACCGCCTTGGGCGAGCCCTCGGTTCCGGATGTGAACAGGATGATCGCTGGCTTCTCCGCGTCCTGGCGGGCCAGCGGAACGCGCCAGAGCAGCATTGCCGCCAGCTTCTCGACGATTGTCGCGCCAGCGCTGATGTCTTCTAGCCAGATGAATTTGGCGCCGCCTTGCTCGGCCGCACGGACGATGTCGGCAAGACCGGCCTGCTGGACGAAAGCGCGGGACGACACGACTGTCCTGACGATGGCGGTGCGTATCGCCGAGGTCACGCTGCCCGGGCCGGCCGTGTAATTGACGAGGGCAGCCACGCGCCCCGCCGAGAACAGCCCGACAAGCGCGACGACAAGCGCATTGGTATTCGGCAGCATGACGCCGACCGCTTCCCCTGGGGCCGTCTTGGAGGCGAAGCGGCTGCCGAGCAGGCGAGCCTCGATGAACAGCCGGCGCCAATCCAGCCGTCCGCTGGCGACATCTTCCACCGGGCTTCGATCGATGCCGAAACGGAACGCAGCGTCACGCAGCGCGAGGAACAGGCTGCACGACAGATCGACGCCAGCAAGGCGCGCCTCGGCGAGACGGTCGAACAGAACATTCGACATCCTCGACTGCGGCGGGCCACGCCGCTCCGCCAGTTCGGTCAGAGTCGCCGGCTCGAGAACACCCAGCCGCAGGGTCGGGAACCACTGGCGGGGCGATCGTTCGGGTGACGTGAGAGAGAGGGGTAGGTGGCGGGCGCCGCCGATGAAGATGGGTACGATCCTGGCTTCGGCCCTCGATGCGATCCGTCCGACCGCCCTGTAGAGGCGAAACGCTTTTGTGTCCGGTTCGACCGCGTCGGGAAAGTAGACCGCCAGCCGTCCCTTGCCGCGGAGATGGCGGACGAGCCGGCGGCTGACGAAAACGTGCTCGGCATTGAAAGGGATGGTGCGCGCAAGCTCGCGCCATGGTTCGAGCCATGCGGCCGAAGCAGAAGCGGGATCGAGTATATGGAGCGTGTCCTGGGGCAGCAGGGCGAGCATCATCGCCGGGTCTATGCGGGACTGATGGATGACAGCATAGATCACCGGGGGCTCAGCTTGTCGGGCAATGAGGATTCGTCGATCGGCGATGCGATATACGAGCGTGAATGGAACGTAGAAGAGAGCCTGCCGGAAACTGATGCCGAGCCTACTCGCTTCGATTGCCGCAATCACGAGATAGCTAGCCGCCAGGCCGAGCAGCAAAGCAACGGTCAGGATCATTCCGAACCTCCCAGCCTCTCGCCGCGGCTCTCAATCGGTCCGCTTCCGCAAAAGGGTAATCGATGCAGCGGGAAGGTCAATGTGGCGCCAGGCGCTCTGATCTCCACAGCTTGGCGCCCTGGAGTTTCGGGATGATCCGACCACCAGGACCTCGTGGTAAGGCGGAACGAAACAGGCGTGTCGACCCTCGAATCCGAGGTCCACGTCCAACGGGGGAGACATGTGATGCTTAACGCCATCGAGCCGTCACTGATCGTTTCCGCGGCGTCTTTGTCGCACCGGAGGGCTCGCCCTCCCTCCAGATCCGGGCGCTTCCTGGAATTGCCGCCGTCGTCATGGCTCTCCCTCCACGCCGGAAAGAAAAGCCGGCCCTGTTGGGCCGGCTGAAGTAAGGGACGGGCCTGAGGGGGTAAGGGGGGTGGGGGACAGCCCGTCCAATCACCCTAACGTGAGGCGCTCACAAAGGTTCCGGCCCGATCGAATTATTTTTCAAGCGGCAGATCGCGTCTGCGAAAATGCTCGCCGGCGATGATCAGCAGGCCAGCGCTCATGATAAGGGCCGCGCCCAGGAAGACCTCGCGGCGCGGGACGTCCGCCCAAATCATGTAGCCGAGCAGGAACGACCAGACCAGCGACGTGTATTCGAAAGGCGCGATGACAGATGCTTCGGCCCGCTTCATTCCTTCGAACAGCGTGAATTGGGCAAGACCGGCGATGATTCCTGCGCCGAACAGCAGCAGCGTCTCGTTCCAGGACGGCGTCTGCCAGAGATAGAAAAGCGGCAGCCCCGCCGTGATGAGGAAAAATATGTTATTCAGGATCATCTGGACAATGGTTTTCTCGCGAAGCGCGATCTTGCGCAGGAGCACGATCGCAAGGCCCCAGAGGAAAGCCGCGAGAAGCACGAGCACCACCGGGGTGGAAAAGCCAAGCGTTGTCGGGTCGCAAGCAAGATAGACTCCGACGAAGCCGGTAAGCACTGCCGCCCATCGAGGCAGCGGCACCTGTTCCTTCAACAGAACGACCGAGAGCGCGGTGACGATCACTGGTGCGGCGTAGTAGATCGTGGTCACCTCCGCGAGTTGCAGGTCGCGCGCAGCGGTATAGAAGCAGAGCCAGGCCGCCAGGATCAGGAACGAGCGCAAGAACATCGGTCTGAGCGTTGGGGAGCGGTAGGCTTCGGCGTAGATTCTCCGCCCGCCGAAAATCAGACAGCCGATCAGGATCGTGATGCTGCGAAAGAACAAGACCTGCCAGACTGGGATGGCAGCGACCAGAAGCTTCACGGCCGCATCATGGACGGTGAACATGAAATAGGACACGCTGGTGAGTAGAATCCCCGCGTACACATGGCTCCGTGTTGCCGGAATGGACAGGGCGGACATGGATAGATTTCCTGGCTGCGGGCCTTTCCTATGGCCCGCAGGTAGACCGGAGCGCTATACCCAAATCCGGAGATAATATTGGCTCAGACTTAGTTGATGGCGAAGCAGTAGAGCAGGCCGTCGCCGCCGGTGCCGCGGAGCGCTTCCTGTCCGCAACCACGCGACGGATGCGACGAGTTCCACGATTTCGCAGCCGCCGAATCGTCGAGGCCGGTGCGATCGTGATGTCCGACCATTGCCGCGCCGTCCCCATCGCTCGTCCAATTGTTGCAGGTCTGCTCGGCCGCCGTTCCGTCCGGCAGCGAACCGGTCAGGATATCATGGCGGTTGGGTCGGTCCCCGCGCCCCTGGACGGCGTTGCCCTTCTCATCGAGCGCGGTCTGCTTGGTGACCCCATTCTGGTCGGAATGGAGCGTGGCGACGTCATCGGCGATTTTCTCCCCCTTGGCATTGTGCCAGGGGCCCGAACCGATCCGGTCGCGAGCGTTGGTGCTGTTCGTCGACAGGTAGGCGCGCCATGTCTTGCCGGAAACGCCCGCAGCCTCGGCCAGCGATTGGCAATGCGCGTCGGCGCCCTCAAGTCCACCGAGATTTGCGCCTTTGCCCGGGCCCTGACTGGTGACGAAAAAGCTGATGGAAGCGTCCTGTGCGGCAGAAGTTCCTGCCATGCCCAGGAGCGCGCAGGTCGCCCAAAGAATAGTGCGCTTCATCTCGATCCTCCTCTCACGTATCGCTCATACAAACGCTAGAACGTGGCGGAGACCGGGCCAAATCACGACTGCGTGCATTGTGGCGACTGGTCTAATCCCAGTGGCCGGGTCGTCACACATCCAGGGCGCCTCATATCAAAGGAGATACCTTTGGACGGTCGCAAAGTGGTTCCTCACTGTCCTGCTGGCCGCCTGGCTTTCGCTATTCGAAACCTCCGGCGACCGGCGAGAACGGAGAAGACAAGGCAGACGAGGGCGGGCAGCCCCGCTGGCGATGATTATTCCGGGATCCGGTAGGCCGTGAAGCGTTCCTGCCTGGCATTGTAGATCAGGCCGGTTTCGATCAGCGAGGGGCTGGCCAGGCCGACGATCCGCGCCGCGATTTCCGACGGATGCGGCAAGGTCGCGGGGTTTTCACCGGGAACAGCCTGGGCCCGCATGGCGGTGCGGGTCGGGCCGGGATCGACGGCATTGACACGCAATGGCGAGTTCTTAGTCTCGTCAGCCCAGGAACGGGTAAGCGCCTCCACGGCGGCCTTCGAGGCGGCATATGGGCCCCAGAATGCGCGCGCCGAATGGGCGGCCGCTGAAGACATGATGATCGCTCGGCCGGCGTCGGACAGGCGCAACAGGGGATCGACCGACCGGATCATGCGCCACGTGGCAGTGACATTGATCGCCATGACCTTTTCGAACACCTTGGCTTCGACATGGCCAAGCGGTGAGATCACCCCGAGGATTGCGGCGTTTGCCACCAATACGTCGAGCTTGCCCCAGCGGTCGTTGATCGCACCGCCGAGGCGGTCGATACCAGCCATGTCGGTGAGATCGAGCGGGACCAGCGTCGCCTGACCGCCGCTGGCCTTGATCTCGTCATCCAGCTCTTCCAACCCGCCGACGGTCCGGGCGACGGCGATGACATGCGCACCCGCGGCGGCCAGCTCCTTGGCGAGAAAATATCCGATGCCGCGCGATGCGCCGGTCACAAGCGCGACACGCCCGGAGAGATCGAGGGGGTTGGTCATTTCGGGAGCGTCCTAGTGAGATGTTGCGCCTCTCCGATAAACCGGAGAAGGCATGTGCCATTGCCACCGTGGCGTCCGGCACGACAGGCTACGGTTAACCGCTATTGGCTAGCAAAGACAAGGTTCGGACATTGTCCGAGCCTTCGATGTCGGTCAGCTCTGTCGGATATTCACTGGTGAAACAGGCATCGCAGAATTGCGGGCTTCCATTTTCGCGAGCGGCTTCGCCAACCGCGCGATAAAGCCCATCGATCGAAAGGAAACCGAGCGAATCCACGCGGATAAAATCCGCCATCTCGGCGATCGACATGCGGGAAGCCAGTAGCTTGGCCTTCTCGGGAGTATCGACGCCGTAGAAACAGGACGAGCGCGTAGGAGGTGATGCGATGCGCATATGCACTTCCCTTGCTCCGGCCTCGCGTACCATCTGCACGATCTTCTGGCTCGTCGTACCCCGCACGATGGAATCGTCGACCAGGACCACGCGCTTGCCTTCGATCATGCGGCGATTGGCGTTGTGCTTCAGCTTCACGCCCATGTGGCGAATGGAATCGCCGGGCTGGATGAAGGTGCGGCCGACATAGTGATTGCGGATGATGCCGAGTTCGAAGGGAATGCCGGCTTGTTGCGAGAAACCAATCGCCGCAGGGGTACCCGAATCCGGAACCGGCACCACGATATCGGCTTCGACCGGATTCTCTATCGCCAGTTCGGCGCCGATGCGTTTGCGGACATCGTAGACGTTGCGGCCCTCCACGGTGGAATCCGGGCGGGCGAAATACACATATTCGAAGATGCAGAAGCGTGGCTTCTGGGTCTCGAACGGAAACGCGCTCTCGATTCCCTTGGACGTGACGACGACCATCTCGCCTGGCTTGATATCGCGCACGAAGCGGGCGCCGATGATGTCCAGCGCGCAGGTTTCCGACGCCAGGATCCACGATCCGTCGAGATCGCCAAGAACCAGGGGACGTATCCCGAGCGGATCGCGGCAGCCGATCATCTTCTTGGAGGTCAGCGCAACCAGCGAAAAGGCCCCCTCAAGCTGGCGGATCGCCTCGGTGAAGCGCGAATTGATGTCGCGCTCCTTGCTGGTGGCGACAAGGTGCAGGATCGTCTCGGTGTCCGACGTCGAGGAGAAGATCGCGCCCTCTTTCTGCAACATGCGCTGTACGGTCAGTGCATTGGTGATGTTGCCGTTGTGGGCAATGGCCAAGCCGCCATCGGAGAGTTCGGCGAAGAATGGCTGGACGTTGCGCAAGCCTGCCCCGCCGGTGGTCGCGTATCGCGTGTGTCCGATGGCGCGATTGCCGGGCAGCCGGTCGATGACGGCCTGCTTGGTGAAGGTGTCCCCGATCAGCCCGACGTGGCGCTCGACGTGGAACTGATTTCCGTCATACGAAACGATGCCCGCGGCTTCCTGGCCGCGATGCTGAAGGGCGTGCAGCCCTAGCGTTACGATGGCGGCCGCGTCCTGGCGACCAAAAATGCCGAACACGCCACACTCATCGTGGAAATGATCATCGGCCTCAGCGGAAAGCATTTTGTCTGCGGTGGCGTCCGGCATGGGGGACTCGCTGCCTCTCATCCATTTACCGCTATATAGGGACGGGGACCTGGCCGACCAAGCAATCGGTTTCGGATCAGTTGCCCGTGCCTTCGGCGGGTGGCGACCCCACGTCGCCTGTGGGAGCTGTTTCACTAGCCGCATCCGGCGCAGGCTCGCTCGCGCCCGGAGGCGAAAGCCTCTTCAGTATCGAATTTTCCGGGTCGTCGGGCAGCATCGCCTCCAACCGAGTGCCGATGTCTTCCAGGAGGGGGCGCGACTTGGCCTCGCTGATCCACGCTGGCGGATTGGAACTGACCAGCCAGTTGAAGAACATCATTCCGACCGCCACGACGAGGATTCCTCGCGCCGCTCCGTAGAGGAAGCCGAGCGTGCGGTCGAGCGCGCCGACGCGTGAATCGATTATGAAGTCGGCAACCTTCATCGTGATGACGGTGACCACGATCAGAGCGATCACGAAGACGATGCCGGCAGCCGCCGCCATCGCCAGCTGCTGGTGGTCAATATAAGGCTGCACATAGGGCAGAACTTGCGGATAGAAGAAATAGGCAGCTATCGCGGCCGCCGCCCAGGAGGCGATGGAAAGAATCTCGCGGGAGAAGCCGCGCACCATCGCGAGCATTGCCGAAACCAATGTGAAGCCGACGAGAATTCCGTCAAGCAGCGTAATCGGCATGTCGTTCCCACTCCATGATGCGGCCTTCCGGCCGCCGGCGCCGGCTCAATCTTCGTCCGTTCGTCTCAGCCGGGACCCTGCGATGCGGGCCACGAGATCGGCAAGCACCGCCGGCTGGAACGCCCTGGCTCCCGACCCTCCCGTCAGGTCTTCCGTTCCGCGCGGCAGAACCGCCTGTGCGAACCCCAGCTTTTCGGCTTCCTTCAGGCGCTGGAGCGCATGTGCGACCGGCCGTATGGCCCCCGAAAGGCTGATTTCGCCGAAATAAACGCAATCGGCCGGCAGAGCAAGACCGGTGAGCGACGAAACCAGGGCGGCCGCAACGGCCACGTCGGCGGCGGGCTCGGAGATGCGATAGCCGCCGGCGACGTTGAGATAGACGTCATGGGTTGCGAAGCGCACGCCGCAATGCGCTTCCAGCACGGCAAGCACCATCGAAAGGCGTGCCGAATCCCAGCCGACGACGGCGCGCCGCGGCGTGCCGAGGGGGGAGGGGGCGACGAGGGCCTGAATTTCCACAAGGACGGGCCGGGTGCCCTCCATCCCCGCGAACACGGCTGCCCCTGGCGCTGCCGCGTGCCGTTCGCCGAGAAACAGTTCGGACGGATTGGTCACCTCACGCAAACCGCGATCCGACATCTCGAAGACACCAATCTCGTCGGTCGGGCCGAAACGGTTCTTTACCGTGCGCAGAATGCGATAGTGATGGCCACCTTCGCCTTCGAAATAGAGCACGGCGTCGACCATATGCTCGACGACTCGCGGCCCGGCGATCTGGCCCTCCTTGGTCACGTGGCCCACCATCACCACGGCGGCTCCGGTGGACTTCGCATAACGGATGATCGTCTGGGCCGAGGCGCGGACCTGCGTGACGGTGCCCGGCGCGGAATCGGCGACGTCGGTCCACAGCGTCTGGATGGAATCGAGGATCACCAGATCTGGCCGGCGTCCCTCGGCAAGGGTGGCCAATATGTCTTCGACATTGGTTTCGGCAGCGAGTTCGACAGGCGCACTCGCCGCGTCGAGTCGCTGGGCCCTCAGGCGCACCTGCGCCACCGCCTCCTCGCCCGAGACGTAGACGATGCGATGGCCGAGGCGAGCGAGCGCCGCCGCGGCCTGCATCAGCAGCGTGGATTTGCCGATTCCGGGATCGCCACCGACGAGAAGGGCGGAACCGCGAACGAAGCCGCCGCCGGTGGCCCGGTCGAGTTCGCCGATGCCGGAAGCAATACGCGGCGCGTCTTCGATGTCGCCGGAGAGCGTCGTGAGCGCGACAGGGCGGCCCTTGCGCGGCGAGCGAAGGCTGGCGGGACCGGCGGCGATGCCGCCGCCCGTGCCCTCCTCGATCAGTGTGTTCCACTCACCGCACGAATCGCACTTGCCCGCCCAGCGCGTGTGCGCCGTTCCGCATGCTTGGCAGATGAACTGGACGCGCGGCTTGGCCATCAGGAAGCGCTTCTGGTCATCGCAGCCCTACTCGAACCTTTCCGGCAGATGACTGTCCTCGGCCAGGTCGAAGAAGCGCGTGAATTCGCCCTGGAAGCCGAGCGGGACGGTGCCGGTAGGCCCGTGGCGCTGCTTGGCGACGATCACCTCGGACTTGCCGCGCGCCTCGTTCATGTCGGCTTCCCATTTGATATATTCGTCCGTACCGGGTTTGGGCTCCTTGTTCTTGAGGTAATATTCCTCGCGGTAGACGAAGAGCACCACGTCCGCGTCCTGTTCGATCGAGCCCGATTCGCGAAGGTCGGAAAGCTGCGGCCGCTTGTCGTCACGGTTTTCGACCTGACGCGAGAGCTGGGACAGGGCGATGATCGGGACTGCCAGTTCCTTAGCCAGAGCCTTCAGCCCGGTGGTGATCTCGGTGATTTCCTGCACGCGGTTGTCCCCCTTCTTGGAGGAGCCGCTCATGAGCTGGATATAGTCGATGATGATCAGGTCGAGGCCGCGCTGCCGCTTCAGCCGGCGTGACCGGGCGGCGAGCTGCGCGATCGAGATACCGCCGGTCGAGTCGATGAACAGGGGCAGTTTCTGCATCGTCTGGGAACAGGCGACGAGCTTCTCGAAATCATATTCGCTGATCTCGCCGCGGCGGATCTTCGAGGAGGGGATTTCCGTCTGCTCGGAAATGATACGGGTCGCGAGCTGTTCCGACGACATTTCGAGGGAGAAGAAGCCCACCACGCCGCCATTCTTCGCTTTGAAGGATCCATCGGCCTGCTGGTCCGGCTCGTAAGCATGGGCGATGTTGAAGGCTATGTTGGTGACCAGCGACGTCTTGCCCATGCCGGGACGGCCGGCGAGAACGATCAAGTCGGAGGGCTGCAGCCCGCCCATTCGCTTGTCCAGATCGCGCAGGCCTGTGGAAATGCCTGAAAGCCCACCGTCGCGCATATAGGCGGCGTTGGCCATATCGACGGCGAGCTTGACCGCGTCGGTGAAGCTTTCGAAACCACCGTCGTAGCGCCCGGTCTCCGCGAGTTCGAAGAGCCGCCGCTCGGCATCCTCGATCTGATCCTGCGGCGACATGTCGACGGGCGCATCATAGGCGATGTTGACCATGTCCTCGCCGACAGTGATCAACGCGCGGCGCGTCGCGAGGTCGTAGATGGCCCGGCCATAGTCGGCGGCGTTGATGACCGTCACGGCTTCCGCCGCGAGGCGCGCAAGATAGTGCGCCACAGTCATGTCGCCGACCTTCTCGTCCGCCGGCAGGAAGGTCTTGATGGTCACCGGATTGGCCATCTTGCCCATCCGGATCAGCTCCGATGCGACTTCGAAGATCTTGCGGTGCAGCGGCTCGTAGAAATGCGCCGGCTTCAGGAAATCGGAAACCCGATAAAAAGCGTCATTGTTGACCAACATGGCGCCAAGCAAAGCTTGTTCGGCTTCAATGTTGTTTGGCGCCTCGCGATATAGTGGGGTTTCCGCCACTCCGATCTTCCGTGCTGCCTCTGCCATATCGTCCCCATCACCTGCGCTCCGCACCTCGGTACCAGACGCCGATTGCGGGCGGCAAAGATTCGCGTCTTGCAGCTTTCTTGTGCGCGCGATTCACAGAAGTCCACAGGTGCAATGAATCATCCGCAATCCGACGTTGACGCGAATCATCACCAGCGTAGCGCTGGACAAACAAGAACAAAACAGGAAGATTTCGCGTCGGGGCAGGATGGCAAGCCCGATCAAACGAAAGTCGGCCGAGGGAGCAAGGATAGTATACGCTTCAAGGGGGTGACGCATGGATCCCGTCGCAAGGGCGCTCTGGTTCATCGAAAGCCATATCGGCGGCGAGATCACTCTCGACGATATCGCCCAGGCGTGCGGCGTCTCGCGCTTCCATCTGTCGCGGGCTTTTTCGGCAACGCTCGGCCGGTCGATCATGCGCTATCTGCGTGCACGGCGTCTGACCGAAGCCGCGCGTGCATTGGCTGCAGGAGCACCCGACATCCTGTCGATCGCCTTGGGTGCCGGCTATGCGTCCCATGAAGCATTCACCCGCGCCTTTCGCGATCAGTTCCGAATGACGCCCGAGCAACTGCGGGCGAAAGGAGAACTGGAAGGCCTCGAGCTAGTGGAGCCGATACTCATGGAACAGAACTTCGATGCGAAACTTGAACCTCCCCGCTTCGTAGACGCCAAAGCCCTGCTGATCGCCGGTCTTGCGCAACGGTACGAATATGAAGACATGGATGGGATACCATCCCAGTGGGAGCGCTTTCAGCCGTATATCGGCCAAATTCCCCGAGAGATCGGCGGCGCCGCCTTCGGTGTGATAGCCAACAGCGACGACAAGGGCTTCGATTATGTCTGCGGGGTGGAAGTGTCTGACTTCTCGGACATCGATCCGTCGCTGACGAAACTGCGGCTGTCGCCGCAGAGATATGCCGTTTTCGTCCATCGCGGCCATGTCGCGTCCGTCCGCAACACGATGCACGCGGTCTGGCGAGACTGGCTCCCCAAATCAGGGCACACGGCGGCGGATGCGCCCTCCCTTGAACGGTACGGCAAGGATTTCGATCCGCGCACCGGCCTGGGTGGACTGGAATTGTGGCTGCCGCTCGGGCGCTGAATGGATCGTCAGCCGAGCTCGCCCTCAACCTCGACGGAATCGCCCCAATCCAGCCGTCGGGCTGCCCGGAAGGCGCCCCCTTCGCGCTTCGTCACGGTCCGATCCGTCACGGTCGCGTCGGCACGACAGAGCTTGAGCCTGATCATGCCTTTGGCGGTCCGCGGTGGGGCAAGGACACGCGCCGAGACGGTGTCCCCGGGCAGGCGGGAGGCGGCCACGAAGATGTACTTCTCATCTTCCCAAGGGATCTCCCCACCCTTCGTCAACCGATGCAACCGCGAGCGGGCGACGCGCCGCGCGAAGTGGCACCAGTCCGGCGCCACGAGAGGGCATGGAGCGATGTGGGGACAGGGAGCCAAGAGATGGGCGCCCGAACGGGTGAGTCGCTCGCGGGCGGCCAGCACCCGTCGCCAGCCGGCTGGAGTGCCAGGCTCGATGATGACGAGTACGCCGGTCGTTGCCGACCAAAGTCGATCGACAATCGTCTCGAGTTCCGCCGGCGCGATTTCGTCGAGGACATAGGAAAGCGTCACCAGATCCGCCTTGGGAAGGTCCGGCCGCCCTCGCGTGATATCGGCGGTAAGCCATCGCGTCGTGGCCACGGGAGCTATCCCGGCAAGTTGCTCGCCAATTTCGCGCGCTGCTGCGCTTGCTTCGAGCATCACCGCATCCGTCAAGGTCGGCCAGCAGTCCGAGGCGGCCCACAGCACGGAGCCGGGTCCCGCCCCAACGTCGAGAAGAGCGCGAGGGGCGAATTGCGGATGGGAGCCCGCGACCTGTGCAAGGCTGGCACGTATGGCTGCATAGGTGGCTGGCAGCCGCGTCGCGAGGTAGGCTTTGACAGCGAGCCGGTCGTCGAGATGCAGACGACCGTCGCGAACCTCCGCCCGGTAGCGGCCGGAGAGCAGGCCGGCAGCCTTCTGCAGTTCCGTCAGTGGGGTTCGTTCGAGCAGGCGGTCAACCGCCTGGCGGAGCGCCGGGGGCAATTCCATCGGATTCAGCCAGCCCGCGGTGCGAAGAGAATCACAGAAGCACCGAGAATGCAGGTCACGGCACCCGCCACATCGAAGCGATCGGGCCGGATGCCCTCGAACGACCAAAGCCACAGCAGTGACGCGACGACATATATGCCCCCATAGGCCGCATAGGCGCGGCCGGCGGCGTCGGTAGGCACGAGAGCGAGGATCCACGCGAAGGCGATGAGCGAGGCGATGGCGGGAACAAGCCACAGCGGCGACCTCTCGAGCCGCCACCAAGCCCAGAAGGTAAAGCACCCGGCAATCTCGGCGAGTGCTGCCGCGGCAAACAGGGGATAGCTGATCAAAACCGAACCTCGCATCGGGCGGGACGAGCGCGCTGCCGATCGGCGGAAGCGAACGGCCGCGCCCTATCCTTTGCGAGACTTTCTTGCCCGCGGCAATGGCTCGATCAAGATGCGATTGCTCCCTTAGACGACTTTCTTCTTGCCGCGCTTCGTCTTCGGCTCCGGCATCGTGCCATGTGCGATCTCATGCATGGCGAGCGCCTTCTCGCACTTGCCGATATAATCGCGCGTGACCGGCACGGCATCGTTCTTGCGCGCGAGCTGTATTTGGAAGACCATCATGTCCTGCCAGCGGAAGGCCGCTTCGGAACCGGCCAGGTAGAATTCCCACATCCGGCAGAAGCGCTCGTCATAGATGTCCTTGGCTCGCTCCCGGTTCGCGAGAAAACGCTCGCGCCAGTGCTTGAGCGTGTCGGCGTAGTGCAGCCGCAGGATCTCGACGTCCGTGACGAACAAGCCCGCCTTTTCGATATGGGGCAGTACCTCCGACAGGGCGGGAATGTAGCCACCAGGGAAAATATGCTTCCGGATGAAGGGATTGGTGGCAGAGGGCGGCCCGGCTCGACCGATCGAATGCAGCAGCATCACTCCGTCGGGTTTGAGCAGGGTAGCGACCTTGTCGAAGAAGGTTCGGTAATGGTTGACGCCGACATGCTCGAACATGCCGACGGAGACGATTCGGTCGAAACGTTCCGAGAGGCTGCGATAGTCACGCAGTTCAAAATGCACGCGGTCGTCGAGGCTCTCGGCACGCGCACGCTCCGTCGACACGGAGTGCTGCTCCGTCGACAGGGTGACGCCCAGAACCTCCGCGTCGAAGCTCTTTGCCAGGTAAAGACCCAGGCCGCCCCATCCGGAGCCTATGTCCAGAACGTTCTGGCCTGCTTTCATCTTCAGCTTGGCCGCGATGTGGCGCTTCTTCGCCAGTTGGGCCTCTTCCAGCGTCATGTCTGGGCGTTCGAAATAGGCACAGGAATATTGCATGTCCTCGTCGAGGAAGAGTCGATAGAGCTCGCCCGAGAGGTCGTAGTGGCGTTCCACGTTACGCTTTGCGCGACCGGCCGTGTTGATTTGCTGAAGCCGTCGGAAGGCCACCCGCAATCCTTCGATGGCGCGCGCCCAGGCTGCGTCGATACTGCCTGTCGGTCCCATGTTCTGATAGGCAATCTTGAGCAGCGCAAGCACGTCGCCCTCGACCATATCCAGCTCGCCTTCCATATAGGCCTCGGGCAGCGCCAGAGTTGGATGGAAGGTGATGGTCCGTTCGGCGTGGCGTGTCTTGATCCGCACATGGACGGGGTCGCCCGTGCCGTCTCCAAATTGAACTGTAGTCCCGTCCGGGCCCGTGATCTTGAGATTGCCAATTCTAACGAGACGTTCGACGATATGCCTCAGAAGGATATTCATGGCCACGGCACCCTGGATGAATTCTGCGCTTCGCGCGAAGCGGGGACATATTGCTTCAAATCGACGCGACTTGGAAAGTTCCGGCTGGCACAAAATCTGCCTTCGCTATTGAGACAGAACGAGGGTGGCCGACAAGAAAAAGGCCCAGGCGTTGCCGCCCGGGCCCTTGGTCACAGAAGGAGAAGAGGGATCAGGCCTCTTCCTCCTCTTCGGCGTTCGGATCGAAGAAGTTGTCCGGGCGCGCGTTCTCGTTGATATCCTCACCATAGATGGCTTCGGCGGTGGTGAGGGTCTCGCCCCTGGCCTGACGCTCGGCTTCGTCGGCCGTACGCGCAATGTTGAGGGTGATCGTCACCTCCACCTCGGGGTGCAGCGCGATCGCCACGTTGGTAAGGCCGATGGCCTTGATCGGATGATTGAGCTCGACCTGGTTGCGGGCGACCGTGAAGCCCTCGGCAGTCAGCAACTCGGAAATGTCGCGGGTCGAAACGGAGCCATAGAGCTGGCCGGTTTCACCGGCCGAACGGACGACCACGAAGCTCTTGCCGTCCAGCTGTTCGGCAATGGCCTGGGCTTCCGACTTGCGCTCAAGATTGCGGGCCTCGAGCTGGGCGCGCTGGCCCTCGAACTTCTTCTTGTTCGCTTCGTTGGCGCGCAGCGCCTTGCCCTGCGGCAGGAGGAAGTTGCGGGCGAATCCGTCCTTGACCTTGACGGTGTCCCCCATCTGGCCGAGGCGGGCGATACGTTCGAGAAGAATGACTTCCATTTTCGTGTTCCCTTGCGGTAAGGCGGCATGCGCCGGAAAGTTGGAACAGGTCAGGAAGCGGAGGGTGGCGTGGCGCCGGCGTCGCTGTCCTGCCTGTGCGGCAGTTAGGGTTTCCAGCTGTCCGGAGACCCAACTCGGGGTTTGTTCGACTTCGACCTTTCCGCACCCGTAGCGGAAGGCGGCCGGACGGTGAGCCGTCCGGCCATTTCTCTATCACTTCACCACGTATGGCAGCAGGCCCAGGAAGCGGGCGCGCTTGATCGCCTGGGCGAGCTCACGCTGCTTCTTCTGGCTGACGGCGGTGATGCGCGACGGAACGATCTTGCCGCGCTCCGAAATGTAGCGCTGCAGAAGACGCACGTCCTTGTAGTCGATCCGCGGCGCATTGGCGCCGGAGAACGGGCAGGTCTTGCGACGGCGATGGAACGGACGCCGGGTCGGAATCTGATTGATGTCGACCATTATTCTGCAGCTCCTTCAACAGCTTCACGCGGACGGCGCGGACCACGATCGTCCCCGCCGCGCGGGCCGCGGTCGCGGTCGCCAAAACGGGACGGGCGGTCGCCGCGATCGCCGAAGCGGTCGCCACGCTCGTCGCGGTCGCGCTTCTGCATCATCGCGGACGGACCTTCCTCGTGCTTTTCGACCTTGATGGTCAGGAAGCGGAGGACGTCTTCCGACAGGCCCTGCTGGCGCTCGAGCTCCTTGACGGCGTCTGCCGGAGCAGTGATGTCCATCAGGGTATAATAAGCCTTGCGGTTCTTCTTGACGCGGTAGGTAAGGGACTTCAGTCCCCAGTTCTCGACCCTGCCGACGGAGCCGCCGCCAGCGGTGATGACGCCCTTGAAACGTTCAACGAGCTCATCGACCTGCTGCTGCGAGAGGTCCTGCCGGGCAAGGAACACATGTTCGTAAAGAGCCATTGTCTTGCCTTTCTTCGTTTCTCTCCGGTTCCCGACGGCTAAGCCTCTGCAACTTCTCTTGACCCGGATTCGGGGAAGAAAGGAGCATGACGAGACGGTCGAGAGCGGAGACACGGGAGGCGGAAGAGCTTTTGCCTTCGCAGCGAGCCCTGGGTTTGATCCCGGTGGCCCGGCCCTCCGTTCAGCCCCCAGTCGGGACCGGTAGATTGCGGCGGCTCATACAGGGGAAGGTCGCAAAAGGCAAGAGGCCGAGATTCCTGGCAGCGGCGAAACCGCGCCGCCGGTCGAATTTTATACAGAGCCTGGCTCAGCAGTCGCGTCTACTCCCTTTTTAACAGGGGCGGCAGGTGGCGGATGGCGACGAAGCCTCCGCCCTTTCATGGGGAGAGCGGGGTTGCGGGCCACATAGGGCGCGCCAGCCCTTGACTCCGCCGCCGTCCTTGCTCCACACGCTGCCCGAACAAAAAGGCCGGGAGAGCGCCATGTCGATTGCATTTACCTTTCCGGGGCAGGGGAGCCAGTCCGTCGGCATGGGTAAGGAACTTGCAGATGCCTTCCCCGAGGCGCGGGCCGTCTTCCAGGAGGTGGACGAGGCTCTCGCGCAGAACCTGTCGCGGATCATGTGGGAGGGACCGGAAGAGACGCTGACGCTGACCGCCAATGCTCAACCCGCCTTGATGGCGGTCTCGCTGGCGGCGCTGCGCGCGATGGAAGCGCGCGGCTTCTCCCTGGCAGGGAAGGTCGCCTACGTCGCCGGCCACTCGCTTGGCGAGTATTCCGCGCTCGCGGCAGCCGGGACCTTTTCGATTGCCGACACAGCTCGGCTTCTGCGCATCCGCGGCAACGCCATGCAGGCAGCTGTCCCCGTCGGCGAGGGGGCTATGGCCGCGATCCTGGGGCTGGCTCAAGAGGAGGTTGAGGCGGCTTGCGTCGAAGCGGGGCGAGGCTCGGTCTGCCAGATCGCCAACGACAATGGCGCCGGGCAGCTTGTCATTTCAGGTGGCAAGCCGGCGGTCGAACACGCAGCAAGGCTCTGCACCGAGAAGGGGGCCAAGCGGGCTTTGATGCTGCCGGTTTCCGCGCCTTTCCATTGCGCGCTGATGGCGCCCGCCGCGGAGGCAATGCGCGCCGCGCTCGCCGACGTCGCGAAGAACAGGCCCGCCGTTCCGGTCGTCGCGAATGTCACGGTGCAGCCGCTCAGCGACCCGGAAGAGATTGCGGCGAGGCTTGTGGAGCAGGTCACCGGTCGGGTGCGCTGGCGCGAGACGGTCGAATGGTTCAGCGCGAACGGGGTGAAAGCTCTCTATGAAGTCGGCTCGGGCAAGGTCCTGTCGGGCCTCGCTCGCCGCATCGACAAGGAAATCGCCACCGCTTCGATCGGTCAGCCGGCCGACGTGGAAGCGGCGCTGGCTTCGCTGTAAATCTTGGATTGACCAACTCCCAAACAGGGAGCTCCAAATATCGAAGGAGCATAGCCATGTTCGATCTGACCGGCCGCAAGGCGCTTGTCACAGGCGCCACCGGAGGCATCGGCGAAGCCGTTGCGCGCGCCCTGCATGCTCAGGGGGCGATTGTCGGCCTGCACGGTACACGGATGGAAAAGCTGGAAAACTTGGCTGGAGAGCTCGGCGATCGAGTAAAGCTCTTTCCCGCTAATCTTTCTGACCGCGACGAAGTGAAGGCGCTGGGCCAGAAGGCGGAAACCGAACTGGAAGGCGTCGACATTCTGGTCAACAACGCCGGGATCACCCGCGACGGGCTGTTCGTGCGCATGTCGGACGAAGACTGGGATGCGGTGATCGAGGTCAACCTCACCGCCGTTTTCCGCCTGACCCGTGAACTCACTCATCCCATGATGCGTCGCCGGTTCGGCCGCATCGTCAACATCAGCTCCGTCGTCGGCGTGACGGGCAATCCCGGTCAGGCCAACTACTGCGCCTCGAAGGCCGGCATCATCGGCTTCTCGAAGTCGCTTGCCCAGGAGATCGCCAGCCGCAGCATCACGGTGAACTGTGTCGCTCCGGGCTTCATCGAATCGGCCATGACGGACAAGCTGAACGACAAGCAGAAGGACGCCATCATGGGCGCGATTCCGATGAAGCGGATGGGAACCGGGGATGAGATCGCCTCGGCAGTTGTATATCTCGCCTCGAACGAGGCTGCCTACGTGACCGGTCAGACGATTCACGTGAATGGCGGCATGGCGATGATTTAGTCGCCACGGGATAACGCCGTTTTCACCTTGGACAGCCGCGATTTTTCGTGTAATGCGGCCTCCAACCTGCGGGGAAGGTGGAAAAAACTGCTCCGCTGCACCGTTCCGCCAGGAACATCTTTCAGCTTGATAAGCGGCAATCGGGCCGCTAACGAAGACAGACAATTCACAGACGAGGATGCCCACATGAGCGATACCGCAGAACGCGTCAAGAAGATCGTTGTCGAGCATCTTGGCGTCGAAGCCGACAAGGTCACGGAGGCGGCGAGCTTCATTGACGACCTCGGTGCAGACAGCCTTGACACTGTCGAGCTCGTGATGGCGTTCGAAGAGGAGTTTGGCGTCGAAATCCCGGACGACGCGGCCGAGACGATTCTCACCGTCGGCGATGCCGTGAAGTACATCGACAAGGCGTCGGCCTGACACCTTCGATGCCGCATCGTGCTGGGGAGAGTTAAGCCATGAGACGCGTCGTCGTCACGGGCCTTGGATTGCTCTCCCCATTCGGGTACGGAGCGGAACATTCCTGGCAGCAGCTGCTCACCGCGCGCAGCGCTGCCAGACGGATCGAGACATTCGAGATCGAGGATCTGCCCTGCAAGATCGCGCATGTCATACCGCGCGGGGATGGCAGCGGGCACACCTTCAATCCGGAAGCTGTCCTCGAGCCCAAGGAACTCCGCAAGATCGGGGATTTCGTGCTCTTTGGGATCGCTGCCGCCGACGAAGCCCTGAGGGATTCGGGTTGGGAGCCGCGTACCGAGGAGGATCGTTGCGCGACCGGCGTGATGATCGGTTCGGGTATCGGCGGGATCGACGGTATTTCCGACAGCTCGATCACACTGCACGAGCGCGGACCGCGCCGCATCAGCCCGTTCTTTATTCCGGGCAACATCATCAATATGGTCTCCGGCCAGGTTTCGATACGCCATGGTCTGAAGGGACCGAACCATGCCGTGGTGACGGCTTGTTCGACCGGAGCCCATGCGATCGGCGACGCGGCGAGGCTGATCATGTTCGGTGATGCCGAAGTGATGCTCGCCGGCGGCGCCGAGGCGCCTGTCGGCAGGCTGTCGCTGGCCGGCTTTGCCGCTTGCAAGGCGCTTTCCACGGCCCGCAATGACGCTCCGCAACAGGCCTCGCGCCCTTACGACAAGGACCGGGACGGCTTCGTGATGGGCGAGGGCGCCGGGGTTTTGGTGCTGGAGGAACTCGAACATGCCAAGGCCCGCGGGGCCAAGATATACGCCGAAATCACCGGCTACGGCATATCCGGCGATGCCTACCATATCACCGCTCCGGCGGAGGACGGCAACGGAGCCTTCCGATGCATGAGCGCGGCCCTGAAGCGTGCAAAGCTGTCGCCGTCCGACGTCGACTACATCAACGCCCATGGTACCTCGACAATGGCCGATACGATCGAGCTCGGGGCAGTCGAGCGGCTCGTCGGCAACGCGGCATCCAAGATCTCCATGTCGTCCACCAAATCGTCAATCGGCCATCTGCTCGGTGCGGCTGGAGCGGCTGAAGCGATTTTCTCCATTCTCGCCATCCGCGACAACATCGCGCCGGCAACGATCAATCTCGACAATCCCGAGCGCGAGACGATGATCGATCTCGTGCCCAACAAGCCTCGCAAGCGCCAGATCGATGTCGCCTTGTCCAACTCCTTCGGTTTCGGTGGCACCAACGCCTCGTTGATCTTTCAACGCTACAATGGCTAGCGCGCTGATCGTCTCGGCGGGCAACTTGCCGCGATTTTCGCCATATTCGCGTCTAGGCTCCGCAGCGAGTCGGCAACGGCCAGCACGGGTACAGGCGAGATGAACACCACTCCAGAAAGCGAGAGCGCGACCACGCCGAAACCGATCGTGCCGAAAAGCGCTGCTGAAGCCCTTCGGCCGGAAGCGGGAACCCCGCCTCCAAAGCGGTCGCGGCAGTCTCGCAACCAGTTCGTCGTCTTCCTGAATTTCCTCGTCTCGACGATATTCCTTCTTACGCTCGCCGCCGGGGCTGGCCTGTATTTCGGCAAGCGGGCTTTCGAGGGCCCGGGACCATCGGAAACGGCGGCCACCATCCTCATCAAGCCCAATACCGGGGCGCAGGAAATCGCCGATCAACTCGAGCGACGTGGCCTGATCTCCGACGCGCGCATCTTCCAGCTTGGACTGCGTGCTTATGGCAATCAGGGCAAGCTGAAGGCGGGCGAGTACGAAATCAAGGCGCAGGCTTCCATGCGCGACATCATGGAGTTGCTGAAGAGCGGCAAGTCCGTTCTCTATTCGCTCACGATCACGGAAGGCTCGACGGTCGAGCAGGCATTCCAGCGCATAGCGGAAAACGAGGTGCTGTCCGGCGACATGCCGGCAACGATGCCGCCGGAAGGCAGCCTCGTGGCCGACACGCAGCGCTTCACGCGCGGCACGACCCGCCAGCAGGTCATCGATAAGATGATGGCAGACCAGAAGAAGCTGGTGGAGGAAATCTGGAATCGGCGCGCGGACGATCTGCCGCTTGCTTCCATCGAGGAATTCGTGACGCTGGCGTCGATCGTCGAGAAGGAGACCGGCAGGAGCGACGAACGGTCACGCGTGGCGTCCGTCTTCATCAACAGGCTGAGCAAGGGCATGCGCCTCCAGTCCGATCCGACCATCATCTATGGCTTGTTCGGGGGGAAGGGAAAGCCGGGTGACCGGCCGATCTTCAAATCCGACATCGACAAGCCGACGCCATACAACACCTATGTCATAAAGGGATTGCCGCCCACGCCCATCTCCAATCCCGGCCGGGCTGCCCTTGAAGCAGTGGCCAACCCGTCCAAGACCGATGACCTCTATTTCGTTGCGGATGGCAGCGGCGGGCACGTCTTCGCGGCCACGTTGGAAGAGCATAATGACAACGTGGCGCGCTGGCGGGCCGTCACGAAGAAGCAAGCCGAGGAAGCCGCCAAGGCGGCTGCCGAAGAGGCCGAACCGGCCAAGGCGCAATAGGCGACGGGCGGGGAGAGCCGAAGGGGCTCGTCCCGCTCCACGCGCAAGGGAAGCGAGCGGGGCGATGAGACTACAAAGCATGACCGGCTTTGCCCGAGCCGCCGTGGACCATGACGGGGCGGCGCTGGCTTGGGAAGTCAAGTCCGTGAACGGCAAAAGCGTCGACGTTCGTCTGAGGCTGCCGCCCGGTCTCGAGCGCTTGGAACAATCGGCGCGCCAGGCAGTCCAGAAGCGTTTCGCGCGCGGCAACATCCAGGCCGTCCTCACCGTTTCACGCGGAACTCTCTCGGTGCAGCCGGTCGTCAATGAAGCCTTCCTTGTCGAAGTGGCCGCATTGGCAAAGCGCCTCGAGCAACAATTCGGCGTCGCGCCGGCGACAGCGGACGGACTGTTGTCCCTGCGTGGCGTATTGGAGACGCCGGAGCCACAGGAAAGCGAAGAAGAACGTGCGTCGCGCGATGCGGCCATCCTTTCGGTCTTAGACGACGCGCTCTCCGGCCTCGAACAAGCCCGTAGGGCAGAAGGCGACGCTCTTGGCATCCTCCTCGGAGGCCATATCGATCGGATCGAAGCCTTGACGCTCGCCGCGGAGGCGGATCCCTCGCGCGAACCGTCCGCAATCCGGGAACGCATCGGCGAGCAAGTACGCCTGCTGATGGATCCGGGCGCTGCACTCGACGAGACGCGGCTGCATATGGAGGCTGCCTTCCTGGCCGCCAAAGCTGATATCCGCGAGGAGATCGATCGGCTAAAGACCCATGTAGCTTCCGGCCGCTCATTGATCGCGGCGGGAGGGGCGGTTGGCCGAAAGCTCGATTTCCTGTCTCAGGAATTCAATCGCGAGGCGAACACTCTCTGCTCCAAGTCCAATGCGGCGGCGGTCACGGCGATCGGTCTCGAGTTGAAGGCCGTGGTCGATCAGTTCCGGGAGCAGGTTCAAAATCTGGAGTAGGGGATGGCGGACGAGCGTCCATCGCATTCAATCAAACGGCGCGGCCTGATGCTCGTGCTCTCCTCGCCCTCGGGCGCGGGCAAATCGACCATCGCGCGTAGCCTCATAGAGAGCGATTCGGCCTTCGAGCTGTCGGTCAGCGTGACGACACGCTTGCGGCGCGGCAGCGAGATCGACGGCGTTCACTATCATTTCAGAAGCCGGCGCGAGTTCGATTCGCTACGCGACAACGACGCGCTTCTGGAGTGGGCGGAGGTGCATGGCAACTTCTACGCTACCCCTCGCGAACCTGCCGAACGGGCCATGGCCGAGGGCCGCGACATGCTGTTCGATATCGACTGGCAGGGTGCCAAGCAGCTCAAGGAGAAAATGCGAGGCGATATCGTCTCGGTCTTCATTCTGCCTCCCTCCATGAGCGAGCTGAAGGCCAGATTGCAGCGACGCGCGGAAGATTCCGCCAGCACGATCGACACCCGTCTCAACAATGCGCGGGTCGAGATAGAGCACTGGAGGGAATATGATTATGTGGTGATCAACCACGATCTCGACAGAGCGTTCGCCGAGGTGCGCGCGATCGTCACGGCGGAACGTTTGCGCCGTGACCGAAGGCCGGGTCTGTTCGACTTCGTATCCGGCTTGCTGGATGAAAAGACGGGCTGACGCGACCTGAAGCGAACCGCGGTCCTTTCACACCGCTTCCGCGCTCCAGAACTTTTGACGCATGTCTTTCTCCCTTAAACGGTGACGGCTTGGGGGAGACATGCTTTCGTTAGCTGGCATTTGCCAGTGCTACGAATTCCGCCACGCTCAGCGTCTCCGCCCGTCTCGTGCCGTCGATGCCGGCGGCATCGAGCAACTTTTCGCCTCCGACGCTCTTGAGGCTCTGCCTCAGCATCTTGCGACGTTGGCCGAACGCCGCTTCCGTGATGCGGCCTAGAGCGACCACACTTGCGGGCAGCGGCGCCGTTCGCGGCACGATATGCACGATCGAGGATGTGACTTTTGGAGGCGGGACGAAAGCCTGGCGCGGCACATCGAACGCGATCTTCGCTTCCGTGCGCCATCCCGCAAGAACGCCGAGGCGCCCGTACGCGCTGTCGCCAGGGGCGGCGACGATGCGCTCGGCGACCTCGCGCTGAAACATGAGCGTCAGCGAACCGTAGAATGGCGGCCATTCGGCCGGCGTCAACCAGCGGACGAGAAGCTCGGTTCCGATGTTATAGGGCAGGTTGGCTACGATCTTGATCGGTTCGCCAGGAGCAATCTTCGAGAAATCGGTCTTCAGCGCATCGCCCGGAATGACCTCCAGCCGACCCGGGTAATGGGCAGCGACTTCCGCCAGGGCGGCAAGACAGCGCTCGTCGCGCTCGATCGCGACGACGCGGGCGGCACCGTTCATGAGGAGCGCCCGGGTCAGCCCTCCAGGTCCTGGACCGACCTCTATGACGGTGATGCCTTCGAGCTTCCCCGCTGCCCGCGCCACCTTGCCTGTGAGATTGAGGTCGAGAAGGAAATTCTGGCCGAGCGATTTCTTCGCGGCGAGGCCGTGGCGCTCGATCACATCGCGAAGCGGTGGAAGGCCATCGATACTCATGCGCGCAAGGATCGACGCGCACCGAGCTCGGCAGCGAGCCTCAACGCGGCGACGAAGCTGTCGGGGCGGGCAATGCCCTTGCCTGCGATGTCGAACGCGGTCCCGTGGTCCGGAGACGTGCGTACGAACGGCAGGCCGAGCGTGACGTTGACCGTATCGTCGAAGGCAAGCGCCTTCGCCGGAATCAGCGCCTGATCGTGATACATGCACAGTGCCGCATCATAGCCGGCACGCGCTGCCGCGTGGAACATGGTGTCCGCGGGGAGCGGGCCGACTGCATCGATGCCTTCGGCCCGCAGGCGCGCAACGGCAGGCCGGACGACGGCCTCGTCTTCCGCGCCTATGGCGCCATTCTCGCCGGCATGCGGATTGAGGCCAGATACGGCCAGGCGAGCCCGGTCAAAGCCGAAACGCTCCCGCATGTCCTGGGCAACGATCCGCCCGGTCTCGACGATCAGCTCACTGGTCAGAGCCTTGGGAACCTCGGCCAACGGGATGTGGATCGTCACCGGCACGGCGCGCAGATCGGGGCCCGCCAGCATCATGACGGGCCTTATCGGCCGCCCGACCTGGCGCGAGGCGAGTTCACCGAGGTACTCCGTGTGGCCGGGAAAGATGAAGCCCGCATCATAGAGGACCTTCTTGGCAATCGGGAGGGTGACGATCGCAGCGGCACGGTCGCCGAAAACATCCGCAACCGCGCGGTCGATCGACTGCACGATGCCGGTGGCATTCGCGGTATGCGGAACGCCCGGCGTGTCCCGGTATGTCGCATCGAGGGCCACGACCGGGAGCGAAGTGGCGAAGATCGCGGCGCATTGGTGAGGTTCGACGACGGCGATGGACAGCTTCAGGCCGAGCCGTTTCGCCCGGTCGGCCAACAGGCCGGGATCTCCGAGCAAGTAGAATGGCGGCAAGTCAAGGCTTGCGCGAGACAACCAGGCGGACAAGGCGATCTCCGGTCCTATCCCGGATGGATCGCCCATCGTCACCGCAAGCGGGAGCAGGGAGGATTCAGGCAATGTGCACGCGAATGGTTGGTCAGCGTTCGATGATGCGGGCTTTTTTCTTCAGCTCGGCCATGTATTTTTTGGAGAATTCCTCGGCTTCCCCGCCTTCTTTGGCCGCCTCGCTCTGGAAGACCATCCGGGCGACGCGGTCGTCCGACACTTCCTTGGAGCTGCAGATGCCGATGAACTCGATGCCGCGCTCCGTTTCGCGCACTGATGTGGCGGAACCTGCCTTCGTGCTTTTGATGAGGTCGGCCCAATCTGGCGGCAGCTCCGGCGCGAGGATACGGCCGAGGTCGCGCACGGTTACGTCGACCAGGCCCTTGGCGAATTCCCGCGTCCTGTCGCAGCCGGAGAAACGCTGGCGCAGAGCCTCGGCTTCACGCTTGCGCTTGCCGAGCAATGCGCCGCGCTCGGCCGCCGGCACGACGAAGACGATCTGCTGCAGCATGTACTCCGTCGCTCTAGGCTTGTCGCCGCCTTTCTGGAGCATGCGCTGAACGACGTCCTGGTCACTTAACGTGCCCGTTGCGCGATATTTGGCCTGAAGGGCCTGGCTCCAACCCATCTGGGCGCGGATGAAGTCCTTGAAATGAGCCTTGGTGACGCCGGTCTGGTTCAGGATCTGATCCATCTGCTCGGGTTTGAGCTTGTTCGAGGCGGCGAAGCGGGCATAGGCGGCATCGACCTGGTCATCGGTGATCCGCACGCCTGCGCGCTTGATCTCAGCCGTACGAATAGCCTGGTCGATCATCTCCTGAGCAGCTTGCTTCGAGTCGCCGTTGCGGCGCTGCAACTTGAAGAACGCGACCCGGCGTTGGATGTCGTAGCTCGTGATCGGGATGTTGTTGACCACGTATTTGATCTCACTGGCATGGGCGACGCCGCCATGGACCGTGGTGGTCGCGGCGACCGCGCCTATGACAAGGGCGAATCCGGATGCCACGAGGCGCTTTCTGATCGCGATCATATGCTGTTATCCCCGATTGCGGTGCGCGATGAGATCAGGGCCGGTCCTGTTTCCGGCGTGACAAACCTGACGTCGAGATTGCGACGGCCGTGCTCCTATCACAGCCGCGTGCTCCGACGCTATAGGCGTGAGCCGCCTCGAAACAGAGCCCCTTCGGTCCATCCATCTCGCTCTGGCGCTGAGCTTTAAAGACGCATGCCGCCCTTATGCGGCGAAACGATGACGCATTCACTGCGTCGATCCGAGTGAACTCGAGCCGAAATCGCCGATGGTGCGGAACGAAATATTGAAACCGACGGTTTGCGTGGTTTGGTCTGTGTCGCGGTTATGGCTCTGATAGTACGTCATCGAATAGGTGAAGCATTCGTCGTCATAGGAGAAGCCGAAGGAATCGCGAACGATCATGCTCTCCTCGAGATCATAAGTACCTGATCCAAAGACGCTCCAGTTTTCGCGAACCTTCGCCGTGCCGGAGAGCGTCATCTCGTGACGATCCTGTGGGAAACCATAGAGTGGCTGGGCCTGGATGAAGGCGTACCTTGCCGAGACTGAGCCACGCTTCATGTTGAGGCCGGCACGCAATTCGGAGCGGCGCACCTCGAACGACTGCTCGTCCAAGCGAGCGCTTGCCGATGCGGAAAGGCCAAAGGGCGTCGAGAAGCCAACGAGCCCGACATAGTCGGAAGTCGAGGTCTCGAGCCCCGAGAACGCTCCAGCGTTGACCAGGTCGGGTTGGGCAAACGAGTTCTCGCCGAACAGCTGGTAGGATTGGCCCACGATGGCGTTGGTGGTCCAGCCGCTTGCGAAGGTTCCAGAATAACGGAAGCCGATATTGGCGCGCGTACCGCCTTCGATTCTGTCGTAGCCCGAGAACTTGTCGCGATCGAAGAGCGTCGTGGCGTCGAACACGAAGCTCTGCGCGTCTTCGTTGGGGATGCCCAACCTTTCGGCGGACGTCTCATCGGGGCGCGCGAAGACCTGGGCCACTGGCTCGAGGATATGGCTGGACGAGGTCAGCGAGAACAGCACCGGCCAGCGCAAGTCGAGCCCAGCGGTGGCCATGTAGCGGTAGTAAGCGGAGCGAATATCGGTACCGGCATCGATCTGCGGATTTGCGGCCATGGCGTTTATGGCCTGCACCGACGCGGCGGATTGATTGACGAACGTCGAATCCGCCTGGAAATGCAGGAGCGGCGTGACCTGGAGGCCGGCGTCGGCGAGGTAGGTGCGCTTCCACTCCGCCTCGGCGGTAAGCCGCCCGCTGGTGCCTTCGATGCCGCGCACTGCTGTTACGCTCTCAACCGGGACCCCATTGACGAGTTCGGTACCCGTCGCGATGTCCAACGTGTTCCGGTAGATCGTCCGAGAGTTGATGTCGATGTTCAGCTCGCCGCCGGCGACCGGCTCGTCGGACGTGAAGGAATAGTCGAAGCTTGGCAGGACCCAGGGCTGCTCCTCGTTTCGCGCTCCGGGAAAGCCATCCTGGATCTCTTCCTGCACCTGGAAGTGGTACGCGCGCAGATCGAAGAAGTTGCGATCGCCGAGCCCCGTCAGGTAGACCTGTGAGGTTTGCACGAGGTCGGCATAGCCCCCGATCCCGTAAGTCCTGGAAAAATCCTTGTCCGACTGGAGCATGATGTCCCAGCCGGCAGTCCAGCGCGGGTTGATGACAAAGTCGCCCTTCGTTGCCACCATGCCGCGGAAGCGATTGGGGTCGACGAGCTGCCCACCAACGTCAATGCCCCGGTCGACCGAGTTGACATCAAATGCGGCGGGATCGTTCTGGCGGATACCCGCGATCTTCAGATTATACTGGCCATTGTTGAAACGTTGACGCCATTCGGCCTGCCCGAGAAACCCCTGGCGCGCATAGTATCGTCCTTGGAGCGTCAGGTCGTAGGTGTCGGACAGGGCGATGTAGAACGGAACGATCGCTCCGACGCCGAGATCGCTGTGAAAGGTGATTCCGGGTATGAGGAAGCCGGTCTTGCGCTTGACCGTCGGATCCGCCACCTCGAAGGCCGGCAGATAGGCGATCGGGAAACCGAACATTTCGAATCGCGATTTCTCGAAACGAACGGTCTTGGCTTGCCCGTCCCAGATGATCTTGCGGGCCTTGATGCGCCATACAGGAGCCCTGTCCGGCTTCTCCTCGCAAGGCTCGCAGGCCGTGTAGACGCCGTTGTTGAACGTCGTCGTGACGCCGCCCTCGCGGTCGGCGCTCTCCGCCGCGAAATAGGTCTTGTCCGTTGTCTCCACCCGCAACGCATTCACGAAGCCGTCCCGGAAATCGTCGGTGATGTCGATTTCCTCGGCGAAGATCTTGTTGCCGTCTCTCTCGACGATCTGGACGTTGCCGCTGGCCACTAGCCGTCCCGAATCGCGATGATAGGTTACCCGCTGCGCGACGAGGCGATTGTCATCATAATCGATCTTGACGCCGCCGACTGCCGTCACCGTACGCTTGTCGTTGTCATAGACTAGCGTATCTGCCTCGAGCAGCATCTGCGCGTTGGGGGAAATGTCCCGCTCCAGCCCGGCCGTTTGCGCGTAGCCGGCATGAGGCACGACGGCAAACAGACAAACCAAGGCCGTGGCGCTCATGAGGCGCTTGAGCCGGACGAGCTTGGACCCCTCAGTTAGCGCGACCGCCACTAACCGTCCTCCTTGTACAGCAGGAACGTCACCCCGAAGAACATTGCCACCACAACCGGAAGCCACGCCGCGATTGCTGGTGGGACGAATCCCGCTGTGCCGAACGCTTTGACTAAAACCGAAACAACATAAAGCAGAAAGCCGGCTACGACGCCACCCAGAATCATCGTGGCGGACTGTCCCAAGCGGGTGAAACGCATGGATACCGTAGCGGCAATAAGGGTCATCGCGACAAGCAGAAGCGGCAGCGCGACAAGGGAGTGGAACTGCATGGCAAAGGCGTTCGCCTTCAACCCGAACGAGCGCGCCACCTCGATCTTCCGGGGGAGCTCGAAGAACGGAATCATATCGGGTCTCGCGAGCCGCTCCTGCACGAACTCCGGCCGGAGATTCGTCTTGATCTGCATGGTTCCCACGGCCTCGGGACGAGATCCGTCGCGCATCCGCGAGGCGTCGGTAAGCTCCCAGTAACCATCTTTCAAATGAGCGCTCTGGGCGTCGATTCGCTCGGCGATGTTGCCGGCCTTGTCGATGCGGAAAAATACGGCATCGACCAGTTCCAAGCCCTGCTGCAACGTCGTCCGAGCCCCAATGATCGTCTCGCCTTCCTCTTGGGTGGTCTGCTTGATCCAGGGGGTTCCGACCACGGCGCTGTTCTTGGTCGCGCGGTACGACGCTTCGATCGCCTCGGCGCGTGAATAACCTGCCGCTGCAATCGGATTGAGCACGCCCAGGGTGAGGAGGCCCAGAAGCAGGGCGCCAAAGCATGCGGGCCTCAGGAATTGCCAGGCTGAAACGCCGACGGATCGCGCAACGACCAACTCGTATTTGCGATTGAGGGAGACCAGTGTCGCCATTGCCGAGAAGAGTGCGATGAAAGGGATGGTCTGCTGCATCACCATAGGCACGCGCATCGCCGAAACGCCGAGCGCCATTCCCGTGGAGAAATTGGCGATGTCGGATGTACGCGAGGAAAGTTCGGTGAAATCGATGATGAAGACCAGCGCGGCGATGCCGAGGAAGAACCACGTGGTGATCGTGACATAGCGGAAAAAGAAGTAGCGGCTGAGCGTCCAACCCATTTCAGGCCGAGCCTCCGCCTGGCGTCGAGGCGCCGAACAGACGCATCCTGAACAAGGTGAAGCGCTCGCTTGTTCGCCGGAAGCTCGCGCCCATCCGGTCCGTCCATTTCACCGGGAGTTCCATCGCCTTGTTGGTGGCGAGATACCACACGGAGATCGCGGACGAGACGAGCGGGATGACGTAGAGCAGCGGAACGTAGGAGGCGTCGGTTTCGGCCTTGCCGCCGACGAAGAAGCTCATCCATCGAACCAGAAGCGCGATGACCAGCGCCGTGACCATCGGATGCACGCGGGCTTCGCGATGGGAGCGGGCGTCGCCCGCCACTGCCAGGGCGATCAACGCGAAGACCAGAGGATAGAGCCATTCGGTCAGACGCTGGTGAAAGACTGTGTTGAATTCCTGGGGAGCTTCCTTGAAGAATGGGTCGTTCGGATCAGGATTGGCGAGATAGCTCAACGGCCGGTCCTTCGCGTACATCACCATGTACGCGCTCGCCGACGTGAACACCGAAAGGTCGAGAACGTAGGAGGTGAAGCGGATCACCGATACTTCCTGGCCCGGAGACTTACGGTGGACGACGCCGTCGCTCATGATCAGCATGGCCCGGTCGTCTCGCGTCGTGAGCAGGCCTTCCTTCGCATAGTAGACGAGGTCGACGTCCTTCTGGCGGGAGTCGGCCACGAAGATGCCGCCGAGGCGCCCGTCGGGAAGGCGCGCGCCGATCTGCACATAAAGACCTTCGTCGACCCTTCGGAAGCTGCCTTCCTGGACCACGGTAGAAATCAGATCGGCACTGGCCTTGGCGACAAGGGTGCGCAAGCCAAGACGGGCCGGCGGGTCGATGACGTTCTGGACGAAGAAGGACAGGAAACAAGCTCCGATCGCCAGCACGAGGGCTGGCCGGATGGTCGTCATTCGGGAACTGCCAGCGGCATTGATCACAACCAGCTCGGAATCGCTGTTCATCATCGTCAGCGTCTGGCTGATGCCGATGGCAACGGTGAAGGGCAGGATGACCGGAATGATGGAGGGCAGCACTAAGGTCGCCATGTGGAAGAAGGTCAGCGCCGACTGCCCCTTGTCCGTGACAAGATTGATGCGGGCCAAAGCCTGCACAGTCCACACGACCGCGAGAGTCCAGAACAACGCGGCCAGCGCGATAACGAACGTTCGGCGCAATATGTAGCGTTCGACGATCTTCATCCGCAGGACTATTCCATGTTTGCCGGCGCCTAATGACGCCTGGTTGGGCAAGCCGAAATCATCCGCCTGCGTGCCTTGGTCGACCGCACCCGTCCGTCATCCAGAGCGCCGATCCACGTGAGGCCATCAAATAGTTGGGTCTCATTGGCTAAAAAAGGGCGAACGGGTTAGGTTAACGAATTCCTAACAGATCGCCGCCGCCTTCGGAAGCTCACGTTTTTGTGGATGCAGACAAGCTGCGCTCGTGGCCAGCAAGGAAAAGATCAGCACAGTGGCCAGGCTGGCGATCACGACGTCCGAAAGGTAGTGCGCGCCGAAAGCCATACGCAGGATCGAGGTGGCCAAGGCGAGCGCGATGGCGATGCCATATGCCGCAGGTTTCAGCGAGGCGTATTGCCGGGGGATTAGAGGGACAAGGCAGACCAGCCATGCCGCAGCTGCGGCCTCGCCGGACATGAAGGAGCAGTTGCTGATACAGTGGGAGGAAATCTCGCCTGCCGGGACGAATGGGAAATCCCCGCCGAACAGATCGGTCTGAAGGGGGCGCGGCCTGCCCCAGAATTCCTTGAAGACGCCGTTGATCAATATTCCGACCGACACGACATAGGTCCAGAACGCGGCCGCCGCTTGCAGCCAACGGCGGGCACTGGGCTTCCGCCGGCTCCAGAGCAATGCGATGGAGGCGGCGGTCAGCGCTGCCGCGAGTGCGGCGGGCAGATATTGAAGAAACTGCCGCAGCGTTATCGCCGGCCGACTGTGCCTCAACGGAAAGTCGCCGCAAACCGAGCTTGCAGGTTTCTCCGGGCCGCACCGGCTCTCGACGAAAAACCACGCGGCGGCGATCCGGTCGACGACGGGAAAGTGATGGAAGACCAGGATGGCGAGAGCGAGCAGCACACCGAGCAGGAATAGTATGGCCGGGCCGGAGAAGGGGGAGAGGTTCGGCAGGTTCGCGACCGCATCCCGCAGGCTGGCTGGCGGTTCCACGACGGCGCTGTTCGGGAGCGATGCCGAAAGTTCGGTTGCCTGTGGCATGGTATCGATGCTGGGGAACGGGTTCATGAAGTTGGCAGGATTCCACTTTTGCGTGTACTCAGTCAATCACCAAAGCATTGCATCTGCGTGACATTCCGCGCAGAAATCCCAGCTTGCGCCTTGCCAAAGCGCGCAAAACCGCGAAAGGTCGCGCGATTGTTTCACGCGCAGCAGGATTGACATGACAGTGACGCCGACGATTGCCTTCGCTCGACTCGCAACACCGAAGAAAGGCAGCGTCGTCCTGCTGTCGGCGGAAGAGGAGGGCGGTCTGAGCGAGGCGGCCCGCGCCTGCGACCCCGCCAAGGTGCTCGATCGCGCGATTCCGATAGCCGAATTCAAAGGCAAGATGGGAACCAGCGTCGAACTGATCGCGCCGGAAGGAACAGCCTACGATCGTCTGGTCGTGATCGGCGCTGGAAAGGTGTCCGCCTTGTCGGAGTACGCTTGGCTGCGCATAGGCGGCGCTATATTCGCGGCGCTGCGCAAGCCTGCCGAGGTCGCTATCATCATGGACCTTCCCGGCACCGTGGTGAGTGCGAACGACGTCGCCAATATGGCATTTGGTATCCTGCTTCGAGCCTATTCATTCGACAAGTACAAGACCAAGAAGGAAGACAACGGCGACAAGTCCTCCGCCCGTCCCGCAAAGATCACCGTTCACTGTTCGAATCCAGCGGCCGTGAAGAAGGCCTTTGCCGGCCTTGAGCCTGTCGCGGCGGGCGTGACCCTTGCTCGTGATCTCGTCAACGAACCGGCAAACGCGCTTGGCCCGGTCGAGTTCGCCGCGCGTGCAAAGGAATTGCAGTCGGTTGGCGTCAAGGTCGACGTGCTTACCGAGAAGGAAATGAAGAAGCTCGGCATGGGCGCACTGCTCGGTGTGGCCCAGGGATCGGCGCGTCCGCCCCGGCTGGTGGTCATGCAGTGGAATGGAGGCGTGCCGAAGGACAAGCCCATCGCCTTCATCGGCAAGGGCGTGACCTTCGACACGGGCGGCAATTCAATGAAGCCGGCGGCCGGCATGGAGGACATGAAGGGGGACATGGGCGGCGCAGCCGCCGTTACCGGCCTCATGCATGCACTCGCCGGCCGCAAGGCCAAGGTCAACGTGGTGGGCATCATCGGCTGCGTGGAGAACAACGTCGATGGCAACGCGCAGAGGCCGGGCGATATCGTGACCTCCATGTCGGGTCAGACCGTCGAGGTGCTCAACACCGATGCCGAAGGCCGGCTCGTGCTCTGCGACGCGCTTTGGTATTGCAACGAGAAGTTTCAGCCTAGATTCATGATCAACCTTGCGACGCTGACCGGCGCGATCATGGTCGCCCTGGGGCAATATCATGCCGGCCTGTTCTCGAATAATGACGAACTGGCCGCACGCTTGTTCACCGTGGGCCAGACGACGCAAGAGCGCGTATGGCGCCTGCCGCTGGGTCCCGAATACGACAAGCTGCTGGATTCCAAGAACGCCGATATGAAGAACATCGGTGGACGCTACGGCGGCGCGATCATAGCGGCGCAATTCCTGCAGCGCTTCGTCAAGGAGACCCCCTGGGCGCATTTGGACATCGCCGGCACGGCGATGGGCGTGCCGGCCAATGAGATCAATCAGTCCTGGGGCTCCGGATTCGGCGTGCGGTTGCTCGACCGCCTTGTCCGTGATCACTACGAGGCATGATCCGCTCATTTCCTAACCCGGGATCCCATGCATGGCCGAGGTGCTGTTCTATCACCTGACCGAATCGACGCTCGAGGACGCTCTTCCTGGCCTCCTCGAACGCAGTGTGAAACGCGGCTGGAAGGTTGTGGTCCAGACCGGAACGGAGGAACGTCGCGACGCGCTCGACACGCATCTGTGGACCTATCGCGACGACTCCTTCCTCGCCCATGCCACCGACCGGGAACCGCATCAGGCGGATCAGCCTGTCCTGCTTACCATCAAGCCGGACAATGCCAACGGGGCCGAGATCCGCTTCCTGGTCGATGGCGCATTACCACCCGATCTCACCACCTATGCGCGGGCGGTTTTCATGTTCGACGGTCATGACGCCATTCAACTCGAAGGGGCCCGTGAGCACTGGAAGGCGATGAAAGCGGCCGGCCACGAGGTCACTTATTGGCAGCAGGCGCCGGATCGCCGCTGGGAGAGGAAGGCGTGAACAGGACCTATCTATGATGCGGGTCCTTTTCCTGCTCATCTTCCTTGCCGGCCTCGCTCTCGGCGTCGGCTATCCGATGATGCTGGACAATGTGCCGCAGCGTGAGATCGGCACCTGGCAGGTTTATGACCCCGCTAGAGGTTTTCGATCCGCCGAAGCGGTGCTCTCGCCTGGCGATGCGCCGGTCCATATCGTTCTCGATATCACGACTGTAGGTCACCCCAGCTTTTCGGCCGATCGGACAGTCTTGACGCTCACGGCAGATTTCGACAGTCGTACCTTCCTCGCCAAGACGCTGAGCTTTTCCGGGGCGGCCCCACATCTGGAAAGTCCCCAAAGCAGCGGGCGGATATTCCGTGAGGAGGTTGGTGTGATCCCGGACGTTCGCGAAGGAACCTATGTCTTCACGGCAGGCCCCGGCGATGCCGAGGGTCTGGAACTCGCGTCGGCGCGCTTGATCCTGCAGAGCGGAGGCGCCGCCTACGACGGTCGCGTGCAACCGACGGGATTCATACTGATGGCCATCGGCTTTATCGGTTTCGTGATGGCGATGCGGCGAGGCGGAGGTCGCCCACAGAACCCGAATTCGCAGCCCCCGCCTCCACGCTGGGGCAGGAATGCCCGGAACAAGCAATAGGCGCAGGGCGCTGACGCTCAGATTGCTTCGAAATCCCCTGAGCGACCCTTGCCCGCCGTGAATCGTGCGGCCCCCTCAGCCCCTTCCATGCGGAAGGTCTCGGCGCTCCGCCACTCGTTCACCAGCGCCTCGGCCGGATCTAGCGACCATTGCAGCATGGCCGAGCGGCGATCCGCGCGCATGCAGGCTTGCGGGAACCGGGTCAGCTCACGGGCAAGCGCGAGGGCTGCATCGAGCGAGGTCCCGTCCGGCACGACACGGTTGGCCAGACCGATGGAAAGGCATTCCTCTGCCTCGACCTTGCGGCCGGTAAGGATGAGGTCCATGGCGCGGCCGTGCCCGATGATCCGCGGCAGGCGAACCGTGCCGCCGTCGATAAGCGGCACGCCCCAACGGCGACAATAGACGCCCATATAGGCTGATTGCTCCATGACACGGAGATCGCACCACAAGGCGAGTTCCATGCCCCCCGCCACGGCTGGCCCGGAGATGGCGCCGATGACCGGTTTGGACAGGGAAAGGCGGGTCGGCCCCATTGGTCCCTTCCGTGGATGATCGCCGCGGCCATCGAAGCTTCTGTCGAGATCGTGTTCGGCGAACCATTTGTCGTCTGCTCCCTTGCTCGCCCATTTCAAGTCGAAACCTGCGGAGAAGACGCCGGGCACCCCCGTGAGAACCGCGATCTTCTGTCGCTCGTCACGGTCGAAGGCGAGGAACGCATTGAAAAGCGCCAGTGCCATGTCGGGGGTGACCGCATTGCGGGCTTCGGCCCGATCGATCGTGACGATGGTTATGTCGCCATCCTGTGCGATCTTGATCGTCATTCGGCTATCCTTTCCCTGTTGACCGGAAGGCGCTTGCCAAGTCCTATCGTGAGCGACACCGCATTGGACAGGTCCGCGCGGCGCTTGGCAAGCGGCACGGCAGGCGGAACGTCAGATTGACGGGGACGAGCGAAAATTCTTACCTAGCGGACCTACGTCCACCCGGTCCGAGCGTTGAAACGGTGTCTGTCCTATGTCCGACTTTTGTCGCACGGCTCAACGCGTTGCCTATTACGCCCGGAACTTCGCTCGGGACACCGCCCCCCAGATCGTGTTCCGGCGTCGTTTGCATGGTCTCCTGGCAACTCTGGGCAAAGGGCGAGAATCTGTCATTTCGGACCGGCTCGCTTACTACAACAAGCTCGAGGACGCCTTCACTGTCAGCCCCGCGGCCGTCGCGATCGGGCGGCTTCCCCTTAAAAAGAGCTGCTACTATTACGATCTCAAGGAGCATGCCCGATATTTCGACCGGCGTCTGCGGTTCGACTATCTGTTTGGCGACGTAGCGCATATCCCTCCTGTGCCGACCCTGCTGAAGAGCAGGCCTACAGCTGGAGACAACAGCAATTCTGTCCTGATGAACCTAGACAAGCTGCGGCATTTCAGGAGGGTCGCAGACCCGGTACCATTCGAAAAAAAACGGTCCATGGCGGTTTGGCGCGGGGCCGCCAACCATCCAAGGCGCACCCCGTTTGTGGAAAACTGCATCGGTCTGGCCGCCTGCGACGTTGGTTTCACCCATGGCGGAAAAGCCGAGCATCGCCGGCCGTACATGACGATCGGCGAGCAATTGGCATATCGCTACGTCATATCGATCGAAGGTTACGACGTGGCCACCAATCTCAAATGGATCATGGCCTCGCAATCGCTCTGCATCATGCCGGAGCCCTCTTGCGAGACCTGGTTCATGGAAGGGCGGCTACAACCAGACGTTCATTTCGTGGCAGTCAAGCCGGACTTGTCGGACCTCGAGGAGAAGATCGATCGTTTCGAAAGCGCGCCACGCGAGGCGCTGTCCATCGTCGCGAACGCCAATGCCCATGTAAGGCGCTTCTCGAACCCGGAAGAAGAGCAGCTCACTTCGCTGCTGGTCCTCTATAAATATTTCGTCCTGAGCGGCCAGCTGGAGCCGGATGGGGAGATCGGACGGCGCTTCGAACGACACTTCTGCTGAACCAGCGGAGGGCTTCCCGACAGGCTGATCGCTACTCGGCTATCCCTTCCTCATATTCGGCAGAAAGCGCGAGCCAGGTCTCCTCGTGGCCGGCCAGCGCATGGGTGAGGTCGGAGCGCTCCTTGGCAAGCTGCGTGGCCGCGGTCGGATCTCTTTCGTAGAGCTTGGGATCGGCGAGCTGATCCTCGATCCCATCGATGCGCTTGCGGATGCGGTCCATGAGTGCTTCCGTCGCGCGGATCTGCTTGGCCAGCGGCTCCAAAGCCTGACGGCGTCGCGCTGCGTCACGACGCCTCTCCGCCTTCGATGCCTTCTCGGCCTCGCGTTTCTCGTGGCGATCGGGCGAGACACCGGTGACCTCCTGCCGATAGTCGCCAAGGTCGCCGTCATAAGCACGCACGGAACCGTCGCGCACCAGCCAGAGCCGGTCGGCCGTCGCTTCGATCAGGTGCCGGTCGTGCGAGATCAGGATGACCGCGCCGGGAAAGTCGTTCAGCGCGTGGACCAGCGCCTCGCGCGAGTCGATGTCGAGGTGGTTCGTGGGCTCGTCGAGGATGAAGAGATTGGGCGGCCCATCGAAGGCTGCGAGCCCCATGAGCAGGCGGGCCTTCTCGCCTCCGGAGAGGTCCTTGGCTGCCGTGTTCATCTTTTCCGTCGCCAGCCCGAACTGTGCGACGCGCGCGCGCACTTTCGACTCCGGGGCGTCCGGCATCATGCGCCGGACATGTTCGTAGGCGTTCTCCTCGGGACGCAGGTCGTCGAGCTGGTGTTGGGCGAACATCGACACTTTCAGGCCCGGGGCGATCGTCATCGTGCCGGTTTCCGATTTGAGCCGGCCGGAGAGCAGCTTGGCGAAGGTCGACTTGCCGTTGCCATTGGCGCCGAGCAAAGCGATGCGATCGTCCGCGTCGATGCGCAGCGACAATTTCTTCAGGATTGGATGTCCGGGCTGATAGCCGACCGAAACCCCATCCAGCGCGACAATCGGCGAGGCGACCGCCTTGACAGGCTCAGGGAAGCTGAACGGCCGAACGGTGTCGTCGACGAGCGCCGCGATCGGCTTCATCTTTTCCAGAGCCTTGATGCGCGATTGCGCCTGACGGGCCTTGGATGCCTTTGCCCTGAATCGGTCGACGAAGGACTGGAGGTGCTTGCGCTGGGCTTCCTGCTTGACGCGACTCTTCTCCTGCAGGGCCTGCTGCTCGGCGCGCTGGCGTTCGAATTGATCGTAACCGCCACGCCAGAAAGTGAGCTTCTTCTGGTCGAGATGGACGATCGAATTGACGGCGCGGTTCAAAAGGTCGCGATCATGGCTGATCAAGAGCACCGTATGAGGGTAGCGCGCGACGTAATTCTCGAGCCACAAAGTCCCTTCGAGATCGAGATAATTGGTCGGCTCGTCGAGAAGCAGAAGGTCCGGCTCGGCGAAAAGCACGGCGGCAAGCGCCACACGCATACGCCAGCCCCCGGAGAAGGAGGAGGCCGGCCGCTTCTGGGCATCGGCGTCGAAGCCCAGGCCGGCCAGGATGGTCGCGGCGCGCGCCTCGGCCGAATGCGCGTCGATGTCGGCGAGGCGGGTGTGAATTTCCGCGATGCGGTGCGGATCCGTCGCCGTCTTCTCTTCCTCGAGCAGGGCAGCACGCTCGACATCGGCCCTGAGCACGATATCGATGAGAGGCTCGTCCGTCCCGGGCGCCTCCTGGGCGACCTGCCCGATCCGGGTATTCTTCGGCAGGCTGATCGAGCCAGTCTCGGCCGAAATCTCTCCCGTTATCGTACGGAACAGCGTCGTCTTTCCAGTGCCGTTGCGGCCGACCAGGCCGGCCTTCGCTCCCGCCGGAAGGCTGAGAGAGGCATGATCGAGGAGAAGGCGCCCGGCGATCCGGAGCGAAAGATCATTGATGGTAAGCATGGTCCAGGGCTTTTGCACTGTATGCGAAGGCGGCGCAAGAAGCGCCGCTTACGCGAAGGTCCGCCCTTCCTCCGTCCGTTGGAAGGCGACGAGATCAAGCACCGGCGAGGGCTGGCCGAGAGCTGTGACCACGGCGTGGGCCTGGCCGCGGTGGTGAGTCTGGTGGTTGAAGAAATGGGCGAGCGCCGGGGCGAGTCGCTGCGAGATGACGCGCATGTGGGTGAGCGGTATATAGGTGAACCGCCCGGACAAGGACTTGGCATTGAGGGAGGCGATCCAAGTGATGATGCGCTCGTCTTCCGCCTCCCGCGCCGCGCGCAGCTTGGCGAGCTCAGGGTGGAGAATCGCATCCAGGGACGCGGGAGCTTCGCCTTGCCCGGTAAAGCGCTTCATCCAAATCCGGTCGGCCACCAATATGTGGTTCAGGGTTCCCATGAACGATTTGAAGAATACGCCGGCGTCGCTGCGGAATTCCTCGTCCGTCACCGAGGCGGCGGCCTCGTAGATGCGCTGGTTGGCCCAACGATTGTAAGCGGCGAACATTGCAAAATGCTGCTTCATGGGCTTCCCTTTGGAGAGCGAAACGGAAAATATGCGGCGAAACTAGAGCAATTCCGGGAAAAGTGGGAATCGGTTTTCCGTCCGGAATTGCGTGAAAACAAAGAGATAGAGCATTTCCGCGATTCGAAGAAAAACCGAAAATGCTCTAGAGCGGGATCATGCTTGAGTGAATCGGATGAGGATTCCCGAATAGCTTGAAATGTGATTCATCATGTAGGCCGGAAGGAGGCTGGCATGAATGAGCAAACCATACTCGGTGGATCTGCGT